>OAVX01000001.1_pt1 | contig 478157 bp, 341 predicted proteins | sample 1476471 | NCBI WGS metagenome assembly OAVX01 (sample SAMEA2580114, study PRJEB22360) | human gut metagenome | biome: human gut; feature: human-associated habitat; material: faeces | place: Denmark | collected 2008/2010
TTCTTCCTTAGCTCAGTTGGTTAGAGCATCTGACTGTTAATCAGAGGGTCCTTGGTTCAAGTCCAAGAGGAAGAGCGAAAAAGAGATACTTCAGTGAGGTATCTCTTTTTTTATATAGTATTTCCTACTAGAATCGTTTATAACTAAGTCCGAAAACAACTTATTCTAAAGATAAAAACAATAGCTTCTAAACCCGAAAGCTATTGCTTTTGCAAAATACCATCCCGGTGACGTTCCATCATGACCGGGATGGCATTCCGATATCATCCTGGTGATACACCGCTATATCATTCAGCCGAATAGATTGTATGAAAGTCGGTGTCATCTGCGTTCGCTAATAGCTTTTGAGAATGTTTTCAAATGTTAATCGTGACAAACTCAAGGTCAAAAGTAGGTACTTTTTTACCCTGGTTGTAAGCCGTATTTGCTATAACGCATTAATAATCAGCTATGACAAACTTTTTGCTGCCCCCTATAAAATAAAGAAATTAAGATTGTGTTTGCCAGCCTCCAGTTTGATCACTTTATCTCCTTTGACATAGTCAGGTAAATAAAGCGTAGCCGTACTGTTTGCCGGAACAACCACTTCATAATTGATCTTCTTTCTGTTCCACTCCCATTTGGAGATGATCTGCCCGTAAGGAGAATCATGTTTTGCTTCGAAATGCTTCAATTCCTTTACAAAATTCGGACGCAATATAATATGTTTGAAACCAGGCTGTTCCGGATCAGGGAAAATACCTCCCAGACCTTTATAGAACCATCCGCCTATCTCTCCGAACATCATATGATTATCCGAAATATCACGTTCAGCCTTCAAATCCCAGTTTTCCAACAAAGTCGTAGCCCCATTGACGATCCACCAGCCCCATGACGGATAGGTGTCCTGTGCAGCTACCTTATAAGCTGTCTCCGGATATCCGTTTTCGCTCAATGCATTCAGGATTGCTTTTGCCCCCAATACACCGACATCCAGATGGAATCCGGCTTCTTCCACTTTCTTCGCCAGATTCTTTGCAACTTTAGCGATCATATCTTCCGGTACGATCTTCCATTGCAGAGGAACACTTAATTCCGTCTGGGAACCACCGGCATATATTCCGGTCTCCTTATTCAGATATTTATTATTGACAGCTTCTTTGATCTTTTCGGCTAATGCCGTATAATATGTATAATCATCCTGCTTGTTAAACAGCTTGGCGGCAGTCGCCAATATTTTAGTGTCTACATAAAAATAAACGGATGATGTAAACTCTTTATTGGAACGGGACTTAACCGGAACCCAGTCTCCACGTCCCCAGGATGTCAGATGATTCGGACTCGTACGATCCACATAATTGACATAACGCTTGATATTCTCATAACAATCAGCCAAAGGCTTGCTATCTCCATAAAACATATACAGATTCCAGGGGATAATAGCTATTGTACTCGTCCAGTCCAGTCCGTTATCCGTACCATACCCCCAGCCTCCGGTTGGTATAATATCGGGAAGTACCCCGTTGGGTTGTTGCTCATCCCGATGGTCGGCCAGCCATTTTTCATATACGGTAATCCCATCGAAATTATACAACGCTGTTTCGATCGCAAAATGACCGTCACCCGTCCATCCGTTCTTTTCGCGTTGCGGACAATCGGTCGGGTATCCCATCAAATTCGACAGATAAGCATTGTTGGTAGCCCACCACAATTTATTTACCAGCTCACTCGATGTCCTGATCTCTCCGGAAGCAGGCACATCGCTGTGCATAAAGAAAGCGGTCAGGCTGTTCTGGTTTAATTCAATCGGTTTGTCACTGGTTACTTCCACATAACGGAAACCTTTATAATTAAACTTTGCCATAAACTCATCCTTGCCACCGCTAAGAATTAAAATATCGGTCTGGAAAGGATCTTTTTCCTTATCGCCCCTGTAATACACATCAATATTTGACATGTCAATGCGTCCGTTATCAAAAAGCCGTTCTCCATGCATAATTCTGACTTCGGTACCTTCTTCGCCCGATACCTTGATATTGGTTACACCTGCCATATTCTGACCGAAATCAAAAACATATGTCTTGTCATTTATCTTATTGACCGACTTGGCCGGAATAGTCAGCACATTACGGATAGGACGAACCTGCTGTGCCACAACATTTTGAGAAGGAACGCCTCTGAGTCCGACACCTCTCCACTTGGAATCATCGAAGTCCGGAGTATTCCAGCCTTTCTGTTCGAGCCGGGCATCATAATGTTCACCGGTATAAATACTGTTGAATACCAACGCTCCCGAAGATGTTTTCCAACTAAGGTCCGTCGGGATGGTCTCTACACTGCCGTCACTGTAAGTGATACGAAGATCCAAGCAGAAAGCCGGCCTGTTCCGCCAGGGAGCACGGTCAAAATCCCACACTGCTTTCGATTGATGGTTATACCATCCGTTTCCAAGCAAGACTCCTATGGCATTGTCGCCATTCCGGAGTTGCCCGGTAACATCATAAGTAACATACAGGTTACGTCTGTCGAAACGGGTATACAACGGATCCAGACGGTGGTTACCGATCTTTTCACCATTAATATATAATTCATACAATCCGCCGACAGCGATATAGGCACGTGCCGATTTTATTTTTTTGCCTGTCGTGAATTTTTTTCGGAAATAAGGAGCCGGTTCATAATTGACATCCTGCCCGTCACCAATCCAGGATCCCTGCCAGTTCTTGATGTCCATCATCCCTGTTTCAAAGGAACTGACAGGCGAAAATACTTCTTTATATTCCAGATCGCCGCCTATCACCTTCCAGTAATATTTAGTAAAAGGTTCGAGTTGTTTACCCGCATAAGTGATCAACATATCTCCGGAGTTTATTTTTCCGGTATCCCATATATCAGCTTTCCCGTTGATAACTTTCATCGAGTCTTTATCCACCAGCACACGATATGAAGTCTGTTTCGCTCCTTGCCTGCTGTCGTCTATCCTCCATGAAAGACGAGGAGCCGGATTATCGATACCTATCGGGGTTTCAAGGTGATCACTCTGTAAGCCGGTCAAACGAACGGACTGCCCGTTAGCGCCGGAATAACTAAAGAAAGTAGTAACAGTAATAAATAATATAAGCTTTTTCATCCGCTTGTTATTTTATAGTAAAATCATTTATATGAATTATCTTAGTCAGAACATTAGCCGTTCCAAAGCTCCATATTCCAAGAGAAATATTGGTTATAAAAATGATTTTTGATGTAATATATTTGATAGTATCTGTAATGATACCCTGTTTCTTTAAAAACTCTGAAGCCAGGCTTCCAGATCTTGCAACATTTCCTTATTGTATTTGAAATCTTTCCTGCTGCCCCATCCATGTCCTCCGGAAGGATAGATAAAGAAAGAAGCCGGTACATTATTTTCCTTCAATGCCAGGTAATAAAGTGCACCGTTTTTAATAGGAACCGCATCATCATCGTCCGAAAAAGCAATGTAAGCTCTCGGGGTATCTTTGGTTACCTGTTTTTCATTGGAATACAGATCTTCCAGTTCTTGGGAAGCATCCTTTCCCAATAGATTATCATGAGAACCGAGATGCGTAAATGATTTGTCCATTGTGATCACAGGATAAAACAGCACCTGAAAAGCCGGTCGCACACTTGATTTTACATGTGTTGCCATAGTGGAAGCCAGATGTCCGCCGGCCGAAGAGCCCATGATCCCTATATCAGCCGGATTAATATTCCATTCTTTCGCCTTCTCTTTTACCAGCCGTAGTGCCTCTTCTGCATCAGAAAACGGGACTTCCCGGTTTCCACGCGGCATACGATACTTCAGAACAACCAGAGTAATACCTAATTTATTAAAGAAAGGTGCCCACTCATATCCTTCATGTCCATAAGCCAAACCTCCGTAAGCCCCACCGGGACAAGCAATAACGGCACGTCCGGTCGCTTTCTCCTTCGAGGGTAAAAAAACACGTAACGAAGGTTTGTAATTCTGGATGTTGTCATCAAAAGGTGTCCGATCTATACCATTCGTATTCGGAAGTCCGTTGGTCCATAGATCTACATCAAACTCTTTTTCCGTAAATTGAGCAGCAACAGAATTGCTGAAGACAAGAAATGTCCAAAGAATAAAAACAAATGTTCTCATAATATTAAATTTAGAATCAGTTATATAAGATAGTATGTATCTATCCAAAGAGAAAAGCCTGGTCCCTATCTGTAAACCAGGGGACAGGCTCTTATAAAAAATCAGTTCGCACAATTGATAACCAATCCATTGCCTGACGGAACAAACCGCAGGACATAGTCTGTATTATTACCTTTAACGATACTACCCTTTTTACACGTTATAGTATAATTGAATCCTCTGAATTCCGATTGGATGGAAGATTTACCGAAATTCTTGAATGGCAACTGGCCGATCCTTTCCTGAGGAACTTTCAGCTCCAGTGCCCAATCCAATTTTTTTCCGGTAGCTTTACATGAAACATCGATCTTATCTTCATAGAATGTAAAGATAAAAGTATTTCCGCTTTTATCTTTGGATTCTACTTTCAATACACTATTCGAGGGTTCACTAACAACCGGGTCTGTCAGAACTACATCCGTTTTATTTCCATTCTTATCCAGTTCCACTACTCTAAGACCCGTTTTATCTTCGGGTGTACTCCAGTAGAACCGGTCGATTACCGGTAATGTATAATAGAAAAATTGTCCGCCTGTACCCGGAGTATCCAGATATTCCGATTTCATTTTTTCATCAAATAAGTGAATATCCCTGAAGCAAAAACCATCTTTTTCCCAATACAGGTTAGAACGATAAAAGCGGCTGTTATACCATACAGACTTATTACCTTCCTTCCGGACATCGACGAGCGTAGTAATAGCAGTAGCCGGAGTTTTAGGGAATTGTTCCTTAAACCAACGACCAGATTCTTCGAGCGTTTCTACTCTGATCTTTCCGGCTTTACTCAATGAGTCAAATATCGGAAATTGAAGTTCCAGTCCTTTACCCATACCTGCCCATGTAAATGAATTTTCTTGTCCGGCCTGCGCATAATTAAATGCCAGACAGGGTTCATCGACAATAGACTCCATGAAATATTCAATCCATTTTTTATCACCTCCTCCACCTTTATATACAGGTTCAAGAGTGATGACTTCCTGATGATTCGTTCCGATTCCTGCATCATACTGGTACATCGGATCGCTGCCTAACATACGGAATACAGGTACCGGGATCTGGTATTCGTCTGTCTGGGCCGGCATATATGCATTCAGCTTACTGGGATAATAGGCTTGGTTCCAATACCCTCCCCACAATGTATAGCCATCAGTACCTACCTGATCCTTGCAGTTACAGGAAGCGACAATACCATATTTTTTATACATATACTCCAACGTATGTGAATCAACATACCAGGAACCTACAGACTTAGGATATTTACCATAAATCTCCTTAAATTTCGCCATATAGACATCCACCAGTTTTTCCCTTTCTTCCAGAGTATATCCCGGAGTAAAAGCGATATTGGCTGTCGATACCCATGAATGTTCTCCACGCCATTTCAATCCGGCCGCTTCCACATGAGGCTGGGTAATTTCCCACCATGCACCAAGTTCACATGTAGGATTAAGCTTAGTTTTCATCAATTTCTGATACTCCGGATTGATCAGGGCATCATACTGAAACAGAAAAGTTGCCGGAAAGTTATACTGATTAACCAGGTCGATTTGTTTCTCCACCGTTTCAAACATCAGCGCATCCGAGTTTTCCAGACGATAGTCTGTCTGGCGGATAAAATTGACAATATTGATTATTCGCGGAGCGGTATTTTTCTTCTCCTCTTTTGCCTTACTTGCCTCAACACAACTTGTCGGAAGCAACAATACACTTAAAAGTATGAATATAAAAACTTTTGAGTTCATCTTTTTCTATTTAAATAGCACATAATGACACAAATTAAGGAACAAAAATGATAATAGCATGTTTGTTATTTGACAAATTTGTGTCATTTATGCGCTTTTTTTAATCAATTACTTACACTCGAATTAATTATAATAAGGATTCTGTTCCAAAGTATAATTACTCTTTATAATTTCTGAGCGAGGAATTGGCAACCAATAATGCTGCGGAAGGAAATTACGTTCCAAAACAGTGATTTCAGTATATTTGAAATTACCATTTTCATCCTTTTCAATTTTTATGCCAATAGAATTCTTATTTTCATACTCATCAGCAATTTTCCATCTTCTTAAATCAAAATAGCGTTGGTTCTCAAAACTTAATTCTATTCTGCGCTCATTACGAAGTTTTTCAAGCAGTTCCGTGCCGGAGGCTGTTACCGAAGGCATTTCAACTCCTTCACGGGAACGTATCACATTGATAGCTTTACGGCATTCTTCTTCATTTCCCAAATAGTACTGAGCCTCAGCATAATTCAAATAGAATTCTGCCAATCTGAAGAAAGTCCATGGAACAGTTGTTGCTTCCGATTCATTAATAACCTGATTTTCATCATGAAATTTATGCAAATAGTAACCAGTCTTCGAACAGTTCCAGCTTCCAATAGCTCCTTGTTCGCTATCTTGCCCGTTAGGAATAAATGTTTCAACCGCACGTCCTCTGAACATTGCACCATTATGAAGAACCGTTGCATAAAAACGAGGATCACGACCTTCATACGGATTTGCCGGATCATAACCGGAACCAGCTTCTGCCGGTTTCTTACCCGTAGCCTTCATCTCATAATCATCCACTAAATTCTGAATAGGACAGTTACCACCCCAGCCACCGTAACCATTAGGTGAGTTAAACAAATTCACTTTGTTTGCATTTGCCTTTGTATAATAACGTCTGAAAATAATTTCGTCATTGTCTTCCAGGAAAAGAGTTCTATAATCCGAAGCCAGGCTATAACCTGGCAGATCAATTACAGCTTTAGCCGCATCACGTGCCAATTCCCATTTTTTCAGATCATTAGAAGTATTTACCAAAGGACTTGCAGCATACAACAGCACTCTAGATTTCAAAGCCTTGCAAACATCTGCAGATGCACGACCTTTATTTTCTCCCTCCATTTTTGCCGGTAAATGTTCAATAGCCTCATCCAGGTCTTTTAAGATAAAATCTACACATTCCTCATACGTATTTCGTGTGATAGAATAATCCGTATCTTCCAATGTATACGCTTTCGTAATAATAGGAACACCGCCAAAACGCCATATCAGATTAGAATACACAAAAGCACGAATAAATTTCATCTCACCATACAGACGACTCTTTAATTCTTCCGTAACCTGCGCTTCTTCATATTTTGCAAAGAACGTATTGATGTTACGCAAAGACTCATAAGCTGTATTCCAGTAATTAAAGTTGGAAAATCGACCGGAGTCAAAATTCTCAACATTATCCGGATTCATTTCTCCCCGGGCAACAATGTTAGAACTACCATCTCCATGGCGAGTATATGATTCATCTGTAGCTGAAGATGACATTGCTTCATCAAACCCATTCGGAAACGATTTATAATAACAAGCTGTGACATAAGCCGTAAGCAATACATCATCATTAAAAACGGCATTCTCAGTAAGTGAATCCAACGGTTTTTTATCCAAAAAATCGCTACAAGAACTAAAGCTTAACAGTGCGGAAACTGCCAAATATATTATCTTTTTCATCTTTTTCCCTTTTTAAAAAGTTAAGTTACATCCTATATTAAAGATTCTCATTTGAGGATAATAGCTGCCTTCTCCGCTTCCTTCCGGATCCACATATTTTATATGATCCAGAGTAAACAGGTTCTGTCCGCTCAAATAAACTCTACAGTTTGATATACGTAGTTTATTAAACCACAAATTAGGCAAGGTGTATCCTATTTCCAGGTTTTTCAAACGTACGAAAGAAGCATTTTGTGTCCAGAAACTACACGGATTTTCGACTCCATAGTTGATAGTACCACCGGCACGGGGCATTGTTCCATCGATATTATCTTCTGTCCAACGATCTTCAGCTCTCCATTTATAGAAATTCGACGTTGCATCCATACGACTAATTACATCTTTTACAGCACGAGCTTGTCCCTGAAACAGTACACTAATATCAAAGTTTTTCCAATCAGCCGACAAGTTCAAGCCAAAGATAATCTCCGGGAAACCGGTCAAATTCTGACGAACACGGTCCAGTGAGGTTATTTTACCATCGCCATCAACATCTTCAAAAATCAAGTCACCAGGACGGGCCGCATCCAAATGAGGATAACTATCCAATGCTGCCTGATCTCTGAAAATTCCTATAGCACGATATTGCAGACCAGCTCCCATCGGACCACCTGTTTCATTCATATACTCATGTCCTTCACCCCATGGAGTTTCATCCATGAACAAAACTTTATTTCTGGCAAACATAAAGTTCCCACTTGCACGGAAGTTCACTTCACCGATCTTATTGAAATGGCTCAACTGTATTTCCATACCCTGGTTTTGAACCCGTCCGATATTTTCATTCGGCAAATCGATCAAACCTGTATACTTAGGAATAGAAGCATTGCGCTTTGCCAGAATATTAGAACGTTTTGTTTTGAAATATTCAACTTCAAAACCTAAAAGTCCATTCCAGAATGTTCCTTCAGTACCGATGTTCCAGGTATCGGCAACTTCCCATGTTACATTATTATTAGGGAAACCTTTCTGATATAAACCAACCATATCAGTTCCGCCAAACACGTAATTACGACCCAGATTATATTTAAGCAAATACTGGAAAGGATCGATATTATCGTTACCTTGCTTACCGAATGATCCGCGTATCTTCAAATTATTGATCCAGTCGATATTATCTTTGATAAAACTCTCTTCCGACATTCTCCAACCGGCAGACACACCCGGGAAAAAGCCCCAACGCTGTCCTGCCTGGAAAATATATGAACCATCATAACGAAAATTAAACTGAGCCATATACTTACCTGCAAAATCATAAGCGACACGTCCGAAATAACTACGACGTGCGCTTTCTGAAGCATCACCGGAGTTATCATAATAATCTTTGTTGGATGTACCGGCAAATAACTGGTCGATAGCTGTAGACATAAAACTTCCACGAGATGCCCAGAAATTATCCTTTCTATAGCTGTTTTGTTCAAAACCGAGGATAGCATCTATCCCGTGACTGCCAAATGTTTTCTTATACTTCAATTTGGCATTCAATGTCAGCGACCAATCAGTTAAATGCTCTTGTCTCAATGAGGTCTGCTGAACAAGTGTGTTCATGTGTTCCGTATAAGTATCGGTAGCCTCATCCCATGTATAAAAAGACCAGGGAGTCTGCCATTTTTTATGGTCTTTTCCTATACGGTCATAAGCCATATAAGCATCTGCTGCTAAACCATCCAACAACCACGATAAATTCCAGTCTGCAGTAATAGTTCCATTAAATACCGCCTTCTTATCATATTCATAACCAGTTTTATCTGTAGCCATCACGATTGGGTTACTATCCAAACCATTTGTCGGTAACCCATTCGGATACTGAACTAAAACAGTAGGATAAGATCTGGTTATACGCCAGAATATATCACCGGCACTCATGCTGGGGAAATTTGCATCTTCCAAACGAGACGAGATATCCACCGACACTTTCAGGTCTTTAGTAATTTTAGCATCGATATTTGAACGTATATCATACTGTTCATACTTTGTCGATCCATTTTTAAAGATACCGTCCTGACTGGAATAACCACCACCTACATAATAACTAACAGCATCCGTACCTCCGGAAACAGATACATTATGTCTCTGTTGAAAAGCAGCTTTCTTTAGTACCTCATCTGCCCAGTTTGTATTCGGATAATGTATCGGATCCGATCCGTTTCTGAATAATTCTATTTCATCGGCGGTATACCGGGGAACACGTCCGTCATATGATTCCAACTCGTTCGTCACTTCAGCAAAAGTAGCAGCATCTGCCAGATCCGGCACACGTGTCGGTTGCTGTAAACCTACATTGAAAGAATAACTAATGGACGGTTTTCCTGTTTTACCTCTCTTGGTTGTTACCAGAATAACACCATTGGCAGAACGCGAACCATAAATAGCAGCAGAAGCATCTTTCAAAACAGTAATACTCTCAATATCATTTGGATTAAGTCTGTCCAAAGAACCACGACCGGCAATACCGTCGATCAGGATCAACGGATCATTATTTCCGGTTGTACTCTTACCACGAATATTGATCGTTACCCCGTCAGCACCCGGTTCACCACTACCGTTAGTCACAATAAGGCCCGGCAAACGACCGGCCAAAGCCTGTCCTAAGTTCTGAGTCGGACTCTTGATGATATCATCCCCCTTTGCAGTTGCGATAGATCCTGTTACGACACCTTTCTTCTGTGTACCGTAACCCACAACTACAATTTCTTCCAAAGCCTGAGAATCTTCTTTCAATACGACCGCGAAAGTTTTCTTATTTCCGACTTTTATATCCTGAGTTATATACCCTATATATGAAACCTGAATTTTAGAACCGGCTGATACTGACAATGAAAATTTACCATCAATATCAGTCATAATTCCGTTAGTTGTACCTTCTTCAATTACATTGGCACCAATAATCGGATCGCCCAACTCATCAGTAACCGTACCGGTTATAGTCTGATTTTTCACCTGCTGAGCAGTCTTAGGTGTAATTAAGATATGGCTTCCCTGAATTGAATATGAACAACTGGCGTCTTTCAATATAGCATTTAAAACTTCATTCAACTGCGTATTATTATATGCCTTTTTAATACGTTCATTCGCATTTATTAATTGGTCATTATAGTCTACTGAAAGATTTGTTTGCTTTTCTATCTCAACAAAAGCCTCTTTTAAGGTCATTTGTTTCGAGAGTGTAATTAATTGATTTTGAGCTTTTACTATAAAAGAACAGCACAAGAATAATGCAATGTAAATAGATTTATAAAAAGTATTTACCACACATCTTCGTGATTTGTTATATATTTTCATAACTTTGTATATTTAAGAATTAAATTGAATACTATCTTTTTGATTTAAGGGCATATATAACGCCCCAAAAATCGGGATGATTTTCGATTTCAGTCCGGGAAGAAGTGATTGGCCGTCAGCTTCCCGGATACCTTTTTTTCATGATATTGTTGTTTTTTAGTTGTTACTGAATATATACATCATTGTCTACAATTTTATATTTAAAGTTAACTCCAATTCTTTTTAAAACATCCAATGCCTCTTCCAGCGATTCCCGGGCATGGAAGCGAACAGTAAATGTCATGCTTGCATATTTGGTATCATTGTAATTGATCTTTACCTTATATTGTCTTTCCAACGCACGGAAAATATTCGCTAACGTTTCCTGCTGGAAAATCAGATACCCTTTCGTCCAGGAGCTTAACCGGGAAGCATCCACATAGCTTTTAAGAAAAGAAGCATCTGCATGGTTATAGGTCAGTTGTTCGTTTGGGTGCAGAATGACAGAACCCGATGAACCTATTTTATCGTCAACCCTGACACAGCCTGATTCCAGGATGGTTGTGGTTTCACTTTCCTCCGGATAAGAATGCACATCAAAGACTGTTCCTAATGCTTCGACATTCAAATAATTCGTTTTTACGATAAAAGGCCTTTCCTTATCTTTAGTGACTGTAAAATGCCCCTCTCCACTCAGGAACAACGTTCGTGTTTTTCCGAATTTCTCGGGATAGATTAAAACAGAATTTGCATTCAACCATACAATAGAACCATCCGGTAAAACGATCTGCTTTCTTTCCCCATTCGGAACAAAGCATTCTACCATATGCATATCAGATGATATGCCGGCATATTTATAATACCATGTAGTAGTGACAATCCCCAATAAGGGTAATACAATAATTGCAGCAATAACAGCCAATCGCCGGTAGAAAGAGTTCTTTTCAGGATGAATACGCTTGTTCACCTTTTTCAACTCTGCGTAAGATGTAAAATCTATCGTCTCCGGTAATGAGTTCCATATATCTTCTAATACCTCTTCCTTCTCATCGGCCTGTTCTTCCCGGATAAGCCAGGCGGCAAACCGATTACGTACCTCTTTGGGAAAATCATTTCCAAAGAAGCGGGAAAACAAAGTATGTAGATGTCGTTTCTCCATTCTATTTTTAGTCTTATATAATTAAGACAAACAGAAAAAGAAACACACACAGTCTAAAAGTGATTTTTTTTAAATAAAAAAAGGTAATACTATTTTCAGGACTTTCCGCAAGTCCGCCAGGGCTTGAGTTATATGGTTCTCAACAGTTCTTTTGTTTATATTCAGTTTAAGGGAGATTTCTTCGTTCGAAAGGCCTTCTTTCCGGCTCATTTTAAAAATCTGCTTTCGCTGGGGAGGCATATTCTCTACAGCGATGTCCAGTAAAAGTCCCAGTTCTTCCGCTAAAATACGTTCTTCCATCAAATCATCTACCCAGACGGATTGTTGATAATATTTCTCCAGGTGGTTCTCGTGAATTGCATTTAGTTTATAATAATTGTAAAGCTCATTACGGGCCATTCTAAACAAATAAGCTTTGAAAGAATCAGCCGATGCAGCCGATTTCCGATGGGTCCAGACCTTAATGAAAACCTCCTGGGCCAGATCCAACACCTCATCTTCCTCTTTGATAAACCCGAAAAGAAATCGTTTTACCAAAGAATGATAAGACATAAAAAGCATATTGAATGCCTCGTGGTCTCCTTCTCCCAATGCTTCAAGATATTTTACCTCTAACTCCTTCTCCATTCTTTCAATTGCTTACAATATTACTCCTGCAATTATTGCATCAAAAGTATATTATATTCGCTGAAAAAACAAATCAGTCAATTATTTAGAGCTAAAACAGATTCTTTCAATAGTTCAGCCACAGCTTGAAAGCACTGATCTTTTCACGGCTGACGATAATCTTATCTTTAAAAGGAGGAATAACTTTCACGACAACTTTACCCAGGAAATAAGATTCTATCTTTTGGATGGCCTGTACACTAACTATCGTTTGTCGGTTTGTCCGGAAGAAGCGGTCCGGGTCCAGCTGCTCGCACAACTTATCCAGAGACAAATCTATAATATGTTCTTTATTCTGATTAGTTACGGCAAAGGTTATTTTATTTTCAGAATAGAAATAAGCAATATCATCCACCTGCAACGTAAATAATTTATCCTCCCCCGAAATAAGGAAACGGGTTCTGTATTTCTTTGCCGGATTGGTTATATTCTGAAGTATCTCCAGGATATCTCCTTGCTTATTAAACTCTTTATAGAATTTGGAAGTAAGCTTTTCATATTTCTCCAAAGCTTCGCCCAGCCGTTCCTTATCGATCGGTTTCAACAGGTAATCGATACTGTTCGCTTTAAAGGCACGGATCGCATATTCATCGTAAGCCGTAGTAAATACGATCATGCTCTCCGGATTCGCCTGTTCGATAAAAGAAAAAGAAACGCCATCGGTCAGCTGGATATCCAAAAAGAGGATATCCGGATGGGGATTATCCTGATACCACTTTACGGCACCTTCCACATTGCCCGGCAAGACCTGGATCTCCCATTCAGGGCGCAACTCCGTCAACATTTTGTTTAGCAAACGTGCCGCCGGGATTTCATCTTCTATGATGGCAGCTTTTATCTTATTCATTTAATAATGGGATTTTAACGGTAAAACATTTAGAATCATTCTCTATCGATATATCCTGATCGCTAACAAGTTTACAACGGGTAGATAAATTCTTCAGTCCGGTACCCGACTTGACAACATTCTGCTTGAGCCTTATTTCATTGCTTACCACTAATTTCTTTTTATCATCTGAAGTACTCAGATAAATCGTCATCGGGTTATCCGAATTGATTGTATTGTGTTTAATCACATTTTCAGTCAGTAGCTGCAATGTGAAAGACGGTATTTTCTTTTCCAGCAAGGAAGGGTCGATCCAGTTATCCACATGGATACAATCCCCCAGCCTCACTTGATGAAGGAAGATAAAAGATTTCAGGAAAGTCAGTTCCGAACGCAAAGTGACCTGCCCCTCCTGCTGGCTTTGCAGAATATAACGGTAAACGTCCGACAGACGCTGGGTGAACACAACTGCATTCTTTGGATTATATTCTATTTCCGAAATCAGCGTATTCAGGTTATTAAAAAGAAAATGGGGATTCAACTGATTCTGCAAAGCGATATACTGTGACTTTATCGCACTCTCTTCCAGCTTATTCGCTTTTTCATGGAGAACGATCAACTGCCTGTAGAAGTTAGCCACCATCGTAAGACAAACAATCACCATCTCAACCAGCCATACCACAAACATCATCCGGAAGCCGGCTCCCTTCAACACAAACGGCGAAGGTATCTCCAACAAGACTTTTACGACAGAAGACAGCAGATAGTTTATCAAAAACAAAAGTCCCGCCATCAACAGGCAATTGATCAGTAACTGATTATTCCTTTTCATCAGGACCTGATAGCTTTTCCGCTGCCATTCACTGATAAGAACAATGCTGAACCCGATCACATTAAAAACAAATACAACCAACAGGAAAGCCCAAAAAGAAATCAACACGTTCTGATGTTGCGGTGAAAGGTCCGAATAAAGCACCAGAAACAAATGTGAGAAACAGGCTAATCCCGAGAACAGAAAAAAGTTGAAAAAATGGTTGTATTTGTTTTGCATTATTTGTTGGATTGATTAGAAGCATAAACCGACACGGAAACCCAGATCGTTCTGCCCGTTCATCGAATAGGTCAGCAAATCTGTCTGGTTGGTGGCATAGCTGTAATACAGAGCCACATGGAAGCCAAAACGCTTATCCGGTACGGGATAAATATTCATTCCGACCTCCGGAGAGACATAGAAGCCCCAGGGATTTGAATAATAACGGACAGTCGTCATGTAACTGGAGTTCTCCGCATACATCGCTCCCAATTTCACTCCGACATACGGCTTCAGATAATCATTATGTCCGAGACGGTAGGAAGTGGAAAGACCGAAAGGAAGCTGGAAAGCCGACAATTGCTGGTCGGTAGTCAGCGATTGGGTCGGCGACAATTGCAATGTCTGGCGGTCCACATATTTATGATTGGTATGGAAACTCAGGAATGCTCCCAACGACCAGCGCGGAGTCACATAATAACCGGCTTCGAAATTCATACCCCAGCCACTGATCTTATCTGCAAAATCAGTACTGATAGGTGCGTTCATCTGCCAGTCCACATTAAAATGAAGGTTATCTTCCACCTGTGCCTGTCCTTTCAAACAGAAAACGGACAGTATCATCAACAATATGAATTGTTTCTTAAAAATGTATCTTATCGTTTTCATAATCTTCCGGATTTATTATTTATCAGTATACAGTATATTAAGGTAAGGAGATTGTTCGAAGGCCTGTTCCACAGCACGAAGCGTCAGCTGCATGTCGATACGCGAATTGTTATAGACCAACCCCGAAGCATAAGCATGCCAGATAACCGGCAGATCGACTTTCTTATTCTGATCGGCAGATTTAGCTGTCAGGTCAACCATTTCCGCAACAAACGTCCCGGTGTCATAACTGTAGGAAACCGGATAAGGATAATACCAGTCATTCCAGAACGGGCCCCAGAAACCGGCACCCCACCAACCATAGCCGTAGCCGTAACCCGGAGTTATGATCTGCGTAGTCTGCTGTGCATAGGATAGCTGCAAGCCGATATCGGCTTTTTCTTTGTCATCCACACGGGTATATCCCCGGTCGTCCATCTCGGCAACCACCTCGCTGATGATCTTTTGAGCATTCTCGTCTTTCCAGTATTGGGCTTTCATACCGCCACCGGCGACCAGAATACTGTCAGGAAGATAATAAGAACTGAATTTGTTAAACTGAATGCTGTTATCATAATTCGTATAAACAGCATAATCGCTGTCGAGCTTATTCAGATCGGGATCTTTTTCGCAAGAAGAGAATAAAGCCGTAACAGCCAAAGCAAATAAAAACAACTTCTTCATACGTCTTTAATTTTAAGTAACAGAATTAATTCAATACACACAACGAATGTCAGCAAAAGACATCCGGCTTATTCATCGATCGTTCGTCCGCACTCATCAAAAGGAAATCTATCCGGCATCTCCGGAGTCACTTTTTCTCCTTCCGGAACCGGTTCATGTGTTATTTGATCCAAACGATAATCTGCACACGTAAACGATGCCAACAAAGCTAATAAAAAAGTATTTCCCATCTCTCTACAAATTTAATCATCTTACCATTAATTCTGAAACAAACTTATTATATATAGGTATAAGAGACCGGGATTATTTTACTGAAATGTAATCTGTATTTACTGAACTGTATTTTTTTGTTACTGAAATGAAACCGTTATTCCTGCCCGGGGCAACCGCATCAGGGTAATCACAAACTAACCCGCGGACACCGGAAACTAACCGGTTCCTCCCTACTAATTAATTGAAAAGTCAGGACTCCTTATTGCCAGGGTGTACAGGGTAGCCGGACAAGGTGTACAGGATAATTAACCAGGGTGTACAGCGTATCCGATTATCCTGTACAGGGTAATTATACTAAATAAGGTGTTAACAATTAGTTTGTCATAACCTTTGGTTTAATAAGTACCTAAGATAACGGTAGTTAATAGCAAGATGTATGATAATGTAAACCGGTCTGGTCGACGATAAGAAGGATTCCGTATACAGGAAAAGCACTTCCGTCTACAAATTAAAAAGCACTTTCCATTGCAGGCTACCTTCGTGGCATAATCATAAAAACAAAAAGAGATGAACAAGAGAGAAGTTATTGCAACAGTAGCAGAGAGGTCGGGAGTCAACCCGGAGGATTGCGCCAGGGTATTAGACTCGTTTGAAGATGTTTTCACGGAAGAAATAACCGGGAGCAAATGGAAAAATGCCGTCTTTGAACAGATATACGGCCTGTTGAGTCTTATCAAAGAAAAGAAAAACAATAAACAAAGTAACCTTTCATAGTAAGTAACAAACCTATCAGACAACTAATATATGTATCGTACAATAATCTTTTTACTCCTTTTTATCAGTCTGTTATCGCAAGGCAAAGCGTATAGCCAGAAAACAACCGGCAACCAGCCGTCGCAGACTATCCGCGGAACAGTTATCGACAAAGCATCCGGTCATCCGATGCCTGATGTAACCATCATGCTTTCAGATATGCCGGGCACAGGCACTACAACGGACGAACGCGGACAATTCGTTTTGCCGGAGATTCCGGTAGGGCGGCATAACGTACAGGCTTCTTTTCTTGGATACGAACCTGGTATCTTCAGCGAAATACTAGTTACATCCGCGAAGGAAATATATCTGGACATCTCACTGAAAGAAAACGTCAACGAATTAAGCGAAGTCGTTGTCCGCCCACAGATTAACAAGGAACAGCCTCTCAACAAAATGGCAGCTACCGGTGCCCGAATGCTTAGTGTGGAAGAAGCCAGCCGCTATGCCGGAGGACTGGACGACCCTGCCCGCCTGGTGAGTTCATTTGCCGGAGTAGCAGCCAACCTGTCCAGCAACGGAATATCCATCCACGGGAATGCCCCGCACCTGCTGCAATGGAAAATGGAAGATGTGGAAATACCGAATCCGAATCACTTTGCCGATATATCCATACTGGGCGGCGGTATCTTATCATCACTCAGCAGCCAGGTTCTGGGTAATTCCGACTTCTTCACGGGTGCCTTTCCCTCCGAATACGGGAATGCCGTTTCCGGCGTATTCGACATGAAGCTGCGTAACGGGAACAACCGGAAAATGGAGAATACCTTTCAGGTAGGTATATTGGGGATAGATGTCGCTTCGGAGGGTCCTTTAAGCAAGAATCACCAGGCTTCCTATATCTTCAACTACCGCTATTCTACCACCGGACTTCTCAACAGCATTTATCCCGGCCTCGACATGGGCGGTACGCTTAATTATCAGGACCTGAATTTCAAATTCAACATTCCGACACGTAAAGCCGGGACTTTTGCCGTGTGGGGAACCAGCCTGATCGACAAATACGAAAATGATTTCGAGGATGATCCGCTGGAATGGGAACATACCCGGGATAATTTTCAGTCGACAGCCAAACAATATATGGCTGCCGGAGGGATAAGCCACCGGTACTTCTTTCCGAACAATGCGATGTTGAAAACAACTTTAGCAGCCACCTATTCCGGTATGAATGCGACAGAAGATGCCCATGCAGCCGATCACACCGTCACCCCATTCACCTATCAGAAGAACAACACGACGAACCTGACCCTGACATCTTCCTACAACCGAAAATTCAGTGCACGCCATACCAACCAGACAGGTTTCACCTATACCCGTTTGTTCTATAATATGCGTCTAAACCTGGCTCCTTTTGAAACGGCCCCGCTAAACACCCTCTCAAAAGGAAAAGGACAGACCGACCTGATCTCAGCCTACACCAGTTCCTCTTTCGGTATCACAGACCGGCTTTCTGTAAATGCCGGCTTGAACAGCCAGGTTCTGACACTTAATAACAGTTGGACTCTCGAACCCCGGTTGGGGATCAAATGGGCGCCGACCACTAAGTCTTCGTTTGCCCTGGCATATGGCTTGCACAGCCGGATGGAAAAGATGGATGTCTACTTCGTCAATTCCAAAAGCACCGGAAAGGAATCCGTAAACAAAGACCTCGACTTTACCAAGGCTCACCATCTGATGCTGACATTCGGCTATAAATTATCCGACAATCTGCTTCTTAAAGTCGAACCTTATGCACAATTCCTGTACGACGTTCCGGTTATTGCAGACAGCTCCTATTCCGTATTGAACCGGAGAGAGTTTTATGTGGAAGAGGCTCTCGTAAACAAAGGGAAAGGACGTAATATCGGGGTAGACATCACGCTGGAACAATATCTGAGCCGCGGATTCTATTACCTGGTTACAGCCTCTGTTTTCGATTCGAAATACAAAGGAGGAGACGGCGTCTGGCACAACACACGGTTTAACCGCCGGTTTATCCTCAACACATTGATCGGCAAAGAGTGGATGGTAGGTTCCAAAAGACAGAACATATTAAGCGCCAACGCCAAATTCACCCTGCAAGGAGGAGAGCGTTATTCTCCCCTCGACCATGCAGCAAGCCTGGCACATCCCGACAAAGAAGCACAATATGACGAAACACGGGCTTATTCCGAACAGTATCCGGTTATGTTTATCGCAAACTTTACGGTCAGCTATAAAATAAACAGAAAGAAAGTAGCACACGAGTTCGCCATCAAGGCTTTGAATGTGACAGGGACGGAAGAATATTACGGTTATCACTACAATCTGAAAAGCGGTGTGATGGAACGGAACGGGAACAGCATTCCTATCAGCAATATCAGTTACAAACTAGAATTCTAACCGGTATGCAAACAGATACCAAATAAAATAGTAATTTCGGACAGTCTAAAGAGTAAGCCGCTGTATGGTCGACAACAAAATGAACAAACAAACTTTCTTATACCAGTTCCTGATTGAACCCAGATACAGGATAGCCCGTCATATTTTGTTGCTCGCGGCTGTAACAGTTGTATCGCTCAACCAGAACGTCTATACCTTTGGGGCCAGACTAGAGCAACTGGGAAATCAGGTCTATCTGGCCGGGCTATGTACCCTGATCTCCTATTTCATTGTAGGCTATCTGCACCTTTATCTGTTGGTTCCCAGGTTGCTGTTAAAGAAAAAGTATCTGGTCTATATCCTTTGCTCTTCCGTGTCCGTCTTATTGCTCATTTTACTACGATATGTACAGGAATACTGGATATTCACCTCATCCGGTATTCCTCCCGTCAGAGGTTCTTACTTTAATATGGTAAGCATCCTGGATAGTTTATCGGATTATATGCTGAACATGATCTGTATTACCGGTATATCCATGACTGTCCTGTTAAAACATTGGATGACAGAAAACCAGCGTGTAAACCAATTAGAAAGGAAACAGATACAATCGGAAGTGGATAACCTGAAAGAGCAGGTGAATCCCTCCCTGTTGTTCAACACACTGAACCGTACAGGGGTACTATCCAAAAGCGAACCCCAAAAGGCTGCCGATATGGTGCTCCGGCTAAGCCAGCTACTCCGCTATCAACTGTATGACGGGGCACGTGATAAGGTTCTGCTTAATTCCGAGATCAACTTCCTGACTCATTACCTGGCTCTGGAAAAGTTTTATTCGGACACTTTCGACTATCAGATCGTTTCCGACAAAGCATTGACAGGTGTCCTGATTCCTCCCCTGCTGCTTGTCCCGATCATCCAGTATGCCTTGAAAAAGACGGTGAAACAGGAAAAACGTCCTTCCATCCTGTTGCAAGCCGACCGGGAAGGCGAAGAAATACATATCACCTGCCGATTCGACGATCCGACAGAACCGGACATGAAAAAACTGGACAGCTTAAAGGCCCGCCTCGAACTTCTTTATCCGGAGAATTATTCCTTATCCGTCACGCAGGAAAAGACGACAGGTACAAGTACCATTACATTAAAAATGAATACACATGGCAACTAAGACAGACCATATAGTACCCGACTTTCTGCTAAGTCCTCAGAAAAGGGTTTACAGGCATCTCCTGCTGCAACTGATCGTCTTCTTTATTACGATCAATGTATTCTGGGATACACCGGATGAACTGATTATCACCCCGCCCAGAATCCGCTCCTGGATCGGTTATTTCCTGATGATCGACATGCTTATCTATGTCAATGCCTATGTACTGGTACCGCGATTCCTGCTCAAAGGTCGGTTTCTCCGTTACCTGCTCAGCTCAACGACCCTGGTCCTGTTATGTATCATCATACTCGGTACACTTCAAACCCTTTTCGAAGATACCCGCTTCGAAAGCATTCCACCCAGTCCTTCGGTGATGTGGCTGAATATCATTTCTTCGACAGTCTCCTGCGGATTACTGGTTGCCGCCTCATCCGCGCTCGTCATTTTTAAACACTGGATCAGCAACAACCAGCGCATAGACGAACTGGAAGCCGCCACCCTGCAATCAGAACTGAAATTCCTGAAAAGCCAGATCAATCCGCATTTCCTTTTCAATATGCTAAACAACGTCTACGTATTGATTAAAAAAGGACGCGACGAAGCGGCAGAAGTTTTATTCAAGCTGGAAGACCTGCTGCGTTACCAGCTTAACGACAGTTCGCAGGAAAAGATACAGCTCAATTCGGATATTCATTTTATGAATGATTTCCTGAATCTGGAAAAGATACGCCGGGATAATTTCAACTATATCATATCGAAAGAAGGTGATATAAATAAGGTATGGCTTCCTCCGCTCCTGTTTATCCCTTTCGTTGAAAATGCAGTAAAGCATAATACGGACAGCGAGAATGCTTCGTTCGTACATCTTTCTTTCATCGTACAGGACAACCGGTTGCTATTCCGATGCGAAAACTCCATACCGCTCCCGGAAGAGGAAGTAAAAGAGCCACGTATCGGCGGCCTGGGACTGAAGAATATCAGAAGACGCCTGGAGTTATTATATCCCGGCCGTCACTCGCTGGAAATCATCGAATTGAAACAAAGTTACACCATTAATTTACAATTGGAACTATGAATTGCATAATCGTAGACGACGAACCGCTGGCCCGTGAAGCTGTGGAGATGCTGATAAATGAGACCGGACAACTGACGCTGGCCGGCTCTTTCAACAATGCCGCCTCAGCAGCCAAATTTATCCATGAGCACCCAGTCGACCTGATCTTTCTGGATATCCGCATGCCTAAGGTTACCGGACTGGAATTTGCCCGTACCATCCCGAAAAGTACTTTGGTCATATTTACAACGGCCTATGCCGAATATGCCATCGACAGTTACGAAGTGGATGCCGTCGACTATCTGGTCAAACCGATCATTCCCGAAAGATTTCAAAAAGCAGTTGAAAAGGCAATGGCTTACCATGCCCTTCTGCTGACCGGAGATAAGGAAAACATAGAAAATGTAGAAAGCGAATTTATGTTCGTCAAGTCCGAACGCCGCTTCTTCAAAGTGAATTTCAAAGATATACTTTTTATCGAAGGGCTTAAAGATTATGTCATTATCCAGCTTCCCGACCAGCGTATCATCACCAAGACCAGTATGAAAGCAATCCATGAACTGCTCCCTAAAATATTCCTGCGGGTAAATCGCTCCTATATTGTCAATACCCGGCAGATTACCTCATTCGATAATAATGATATCTATATTGACAAATACGAAATAGCCATCGGAAACAACTACCGGGATATCTTCTTCGACGAATTTGTTGCCAAGATGGGAAGAATGTAACCCGCTGACGGATAAAGTTAAAATAAAATGCTATTTTTGTTAGGTTTAACGACAAGCTCTATTAATCATGAAAAGGCATTTATTCTTATATCTTTTATCCGTCTGTTCATCTGCAATCATTGCACAGAATACGATTTATGTATCTCCCGGAACGACCGGCATTCAAAAAGGAACTTCTGAATCTCCTTACGGGACAATTGAAGAAGCCCTGAAACAGGGACTTAATACTACCGGCAACGATACGGTTCATATCCGCATCCAATCCGGTTTTTATCCATTGAACCAAACATTACGGATAGATAAATCTCCCTCCGTACCGGTTGTCATTGAAGGAGAAGGGAAAGACAAGCCGGTAATCAGCGGGGCAATAACTCTCACTTCCTGGGAGAAAACTCCCGAAGGATGGTGGAAAACGCACGTCGATGAAGTTGCCCGTTACGGATTAAAGATCGAGCAACTGTATGTCAATGGAAACAGAGCCACCCGGGCCCGGACTCCCGATACCGGATGGTTCTTTGTGGAAAAAGCAGATGAGACCATTCATTATAAAGGGACGGGGCGTTCCCCGGAATATGCCACACAACGTATTCAGGCAAAGCCGGAAGATATGGTATCCCTGCAAGGTCTCTCCGAAGAAGAGTTGAACGAAGTAATGGTTATGTGCTATCATAAATGGGATAATACCCGTAAATATCTCTCCATGGCAATACCTGACTCCGGTTATTTTTTCCTGAACGGACAAGGGATGAAACCCTGGAACCCCATACAAAAAGGAAGCCGTTTCATCCTCGAAAACTACAAACAAGCCATGACGGCCGAAGGGGAATGGTTTATGGAGCCTTCCGGCGACTTATATTATATTCCCCGTAAAGGAGAAATCATGGAAACAAGCACGGCCCATGCCCCGGTTTTAAACAGGCTACTCACAATAAAGGGAGAAAAAGGCTATCCGGTCAAAAACATCACATTCCGTAACCTCTCTTTTGAACATTCAGGGTATGTCATGCCGAAGACCGGTAATGATCCGGCTCAGGCCGCTTCCCCTGTCGATGCCGCAATCCATCTCGACTTTGCGGATAATATCCGTTTTGAAAACTGTGAAATCAAACATACAGGAAACTACGCTATATGGTTCAGAAAAGCCTGTACGAACTGTAATCTGGAACATTCTTATCTGACTGACCTGGGAGCCGGGGCTGTAAAGATCGGAGAATATGAAACTCCCGATCCGAACCTTCTCACCAAAAAGATTACAGTCGATAACAATATCATACAGAAAACCGGATTTGTTTTTCCATGCGGGGTCGGTGTCGCCATTTTCAATTCTTCCGACAACAAAGTTACTCATAACGAAATATCCGATTTGTTGTATTCAGGAGTTTCCGTCGGCTGGGTCTGGGGATATGGTAAGAGCTACGCCGTTAATAATGAAATTGCTTACAATAATATTCATCATATCGGTTGGGGAGAATTGTCCGATATGGGAGCCGTTTACACATTGGGTATCTCTCCCGGAACCCGTATCCACAATAATGTAATCCATCATATTTATTCTTATGATTATGGCGGCTGGGGACTTTATACTGATGAGGGAAGTACCGGTGTCGTTATGGAAAACAATCTGGTATACGGTTGTAAAAGCGGAGGTTTCCATCAGCATTACGGAGAAAAGAATAGCATACGAAACAATATTTTCGCCTTCAATCATCATCAGCAACTGCAATTTACGCGGGTCGAAGAACATCAGTCGTTCAGCTTTACTTCCAATATCATACTGATGGATCACGGAGTATATCTGTCAGGTCCCTGGGACAAAGCAAACATAGATATGGACTACAATTGCTATTGGGACCTGCGTAACAATATGCCTCCCAAGTTCCTGGACAACGACTGGAAAGCCTGGAAAGGCATCAAAGACAAACATTCTATCATACAAGACCCTGCATTCAAAGATCCTTATCGCTTAGATTTCCATTTCAAGAATCAAAAAGCGATCCGGAAAATCAGGTTCAAACCGTTCGATTACGAAAAAGCCGGTGTCTACGGAAGTGATGAATGGATACAAAAAGCCCGGTTACCGAAAGAACGGGAAGACGAATTCGACAGGATCGTACGGGAAAGAGAAAAGTCGGTATCGGCATTGTTTGAATAAAGTATTATCTTTGCAGCATGGGAAAAAATAAGTTAGCAAAGTTTGACGATATGGCGGGATATCCGCATGTTTTCCAGTATCCGTTTGCCGTTCTGCAAGAGAAAGGATTTGAATTGAAAGGACACTGGCATAAGGAGTTTTTCAAGAATGACAACCCGATCGTGCTCGAATTGGGTTGCGGTAAAGGTGAATATACGGTGGGACTGGCACGCCTGTTCCCCGACAAAAACTTTATCGGCGTAGATATCAAAGGAGCCCGTATGTGGACCGGGGCCAAAGATTCCTATGACTCGGGAATGACCAACGTAGCTTTCCTGCGTACCAGTATCGAACTGATCTCACATTTCTTTGCAGCCGGCGAAGTAGCCGAGATATGGCTTACCTTCCCTGACCCGCAAATGAAAAAGGTAAACAAACGACTGACTTCCACCCGTTTCATGAAGATGTACCGCGAAATACTGTCAGGTGATGGCATCATCCACCTCAAAACCGACAGTAACTTTATGTACACTTACACCTGTGAAATGGTAAAAGCCAACAACTATCCAGTCCTGTTCAGCAACAACGACCTGTATCATTCAGGGTTGGTAGACGATATTCTGTCTATCAAAACCTATTACGAACAACAATGGCTCGACCGCGGACTGAACATCAAATACATCAAGTTTGTGTGTGAAGAAAGAGACGAACTGGTAGAACCGGACGTAGAGATCGAGCTCGATCCTTACCGCAGTTTCAACCGAAGCAAGCGCAGCGCACTGGCTTCAGGCAAATAAGACAACCAATTATACAATCATATTATGGCTATATATCCTAAACTTATCATGGACGCACTTGCAAAAGTGCGCTATCCGGGTACAGGAAAAGACCTTGTCGAAATGGGCATGGTAGAAGACAACATACGGATCGAAGGCAATAAAGTGAGCTTCTCCCTCCTTTTCGAGAAACCCAACGATCCGTTTATCAAATCAGTCGTAAAAGCAGCCGAGACAGCTATCCTGACTTATGTCGGCGAAGATGTCAACATCAAAGGAAACATCGAAGTTCTGGCACGTCAGGCAGCACGCCCCGAACCGGACAAACTGCTTCCGCAGGTAAAAAATATCATTGCCGTATCTTCCGGTAAAGGAGGCGTAGGTAAAAGTACGGTTGCCGCTAACCTGGCTGTAGCCCTGGCAGGACTCGGCTATAAGGTAGGTTTGCTGGATGCCGATATCTTTGGTCCTTCCCAGCCTAAGATGTTTAATGTAGAAGACGCCCGTCCCTATATGGAAGAGGTAGACGGCCGCGAATTGATACAACCGGCAGAAAACTACGGAGTAAAGCTACTCTCGATCGGTTTCTTTGTAAACAAAGAAGATGCGGTTCTATGGCGCGGAGCTATGGCTAGCAATGCTTTGAAGCAGCTGATCGGCGACGCCAACTGGGGCGATCTCGACTATTTCCTGATCGACCTGCCGCCGGGAACAAGCGACATCCACCTGACTCTGGTACAGACATTGGCTATCACAGGCGCTATCGTTGTCAGCACCCCTCAGGAAGTAGCCTTAGCCGATGCCCGCAAAGGTATTAGCATGTTTACCGGCGAAAAGATCAATGTCCCTGTTTTAGGATTAGTTGAAAACATGGCCTGGTTCACTCCTGCCGAACTTCCAGAGAACAAATATTACTTGTTCGGAAAAGAAGGAGCCAAACGTCTGGCAGAAGAACTGAATATTCCCCTGTTAGGACAAATCCCCATCGTACAGAGTATCTGCGAAGGAGGCGACAACGGAACACCTGTCGCTTTGAATCCCGACACGATCACCGGAGCAGCTTTCCGCGAACTGGCAGAAAACGTAGTCGAACAGATCAACTACCGCAACGACAATATGGCACCCACTCAACGGGTACATGTTAGTAAAAAGTAAAAAAGAGCAGGATTTCCGACAGGAGGTCCTGCTCTTCTTTTTGCCTGTATAGAAAATCAACACCTCAACCTTATCTAAAATCCCCTCACACCGATAGATGACCTTTACGAATTACAACTAATTAAAATGATCTTCTGAAAGGCTATTTCATTGTAACCATTTGCATCCTCCAATTTATTTTGATGAAAAAGTAAAAATATTTCATTTTTTAGCTAGGGTAAAATCCAAAAAAGTTGTTCCTCTTGTAAAAGCAATCCTTGTAAACTTTAAATATTGTATGAAAAAAAACACTACATTCGACACTGTTTGGCCTTATCTGATGCTCATATCAATAGTTATATTGGTATATTGCCCAGTAATAAACCATAATTTTCTGTATCAATGGGATGATCAATGGGTTGTGATGAATCATTACACCACAGGAGGAATAAATATTAATAATTTATGGTATATACTAACTGATTTTTACCATGGCCAATATGCTCCTTTTAATGAATTGAATTACTTGTTGTTACATACTTTATTTGGTTATGATTCTTCATTTTTTCATCTTACCAGTCTATGCTGGCATTTAGCTAATGTTTGTTTAGTTTATCGATTCTTTATTATGCTATTGAGTAAGAGTAATGTCTACATTGAGTATAATATTAGAATTATAGCCTTTTTCACCGCATTACTATGGGGAATTCACCCGGTCAATGTAGAATCTGTAGCATGGCTTAGTGCCTCCAAAGTTTTAATATATACGTTTTTTTATTTGCTGTCTTTACTTTGTTATCTAAAATATGTGCAAAATCGACGAAACACATATTTTCTGTTAACTCTGTTTTTCTTTATCTGTTCGTTCTTAGGAAAAGAACAGGCTGTCACATTACCGGTTTGTTTACTTCTCATAGATTATTTTGTCGGCAGAGATTTTCATAATAGAGAACTATGGGTAGAAAAAATCTCTTTTTTCTCTTTGTCTTTATTAGGAGGGATTCTAACAATCCTTTCACAAGGAAGCGAAGGAGAGGAACTTATTTATTCGTTGGATTACCGAATTCTATTTGCCTGCTATACAACATTCGAATATATGGTTAAATCATTTTTACCTGTAAATTTATCATACATATATCCATTCCCTGTATTACCGGAAGAGTCTATTCCTTTACGTTTATGGTTTTATCCTATTATAGTGTTGACAGGATCTGGAATGTTATTTGTTTACAGGAAAAATAAAATTGTAATGTTTTCCATTTTATTTCTGGTTCTACATGTTGCAGTAGCCTTACATCTAATTTCAATATCCCGTTTTACCATAGTAGCTGACCGCTATCTTTATTTAGGATGCATAGGAACTTCTTTTTTAACAGTTTGGATTTTTTTTCATTTTATTCAAGCCTTATCAGAGAAATGGAAAAGGTTACTTATTTCGGCTTGTTTTGCTTTATATCTAATTTATTTAGGTACTTACTGTTTCTCCTACACAAAAGACTGGAAAGACACAGATACATAAAAAAGTCATGTTAGAAAACTAATTAAAAATAGAGAAAACAGTTCTCCTTTAAAAAAGCATGGAGAACCATTCAATAATAACTAATAAATAATTGTTCTGAAAAAGAAAAAAGTATTTGTAACATTAGGAGCAATAGTTCTAATGTTAGGTTTAGTAATGAATGTTCAGTATGCACTAGCTGATTATGGTATTGAAACTAACTCTTTGCCAATTATGGTATTGGCTCAATCTGGAGGAGGAGGTAGTTCCAGTTCAAGCGATTATGGACATCAACGTAAAGAAGGGATAAAGTGTAGTATTGAAACGGTTTATGGGAGTACTACTACAATTAAGACTACCACAGGAGAACATTACTGGTGTGATGGAAGCAATTTGGTTGAGAGATGTGTGAATTATAATCCATGTGATGGATTTTATTAAAAAATTAACAGTTCCGCCGATGGAAATACCCCATCGGCGGAACTTTGCAAATGTTGAATTACTCATATATAAAGTTATGAATAAATATTGTGTTCTATTTTGTATAGTGATATTATTTTTGTTTTCTTGTAAAAGAGAAAAGGATAAATCTGTGATTATGGAGAAAGATCAGCCTGAAGTATCTATATTTGCTCCATCACTGGAAAATGTAAAAGAAATAAAATTTAATCCTCATGGAAAAGGTTATTTCTATGATGAATTGATAGATAGTGTTTCTTTCGTAAAACTGGAGACTACGGATGAGAACCTGATTGGTCATATAAACTATTTATTATTTACAAAAGATAATATTATTGCGGTGGACAGAGGAAACTCAAAGACAGTCACTGTTTATGATAAACAAGGACGGTTTTTGAACAAAATTTCACGCTTGGGACAAGCCCCGGACGAATATGCATTTTTAAGCTATGTGACCTTAACTCCTGATAGTTCTCAAGTGGTAATCATGGATACAGGGAATATGACTCTGAAATATTTTTATCTTAATGACAATGGAGGGCAATTAACAGGCTCTTCTTTAGCAAAAACAGAACATCGTCCCTATACATTCTCTAATATGGAATTTATAACGGATCAGCTTGTGATTGGATATTATGATGCAGGAAATGAAATTCCAGGCACACCGGATAAACCGACATTTATAATAACGGATTTGAATGGAAAAGTATATTATTCACAATACAAAAGTTATTATAGTAATAAATTCCACTATTCCACAGGGTATCCCCTTCATCGATTTGGCTCAAATATTTATTTTAATCCTCCTTTCAATGATACTATATTTGAAGTTAACAAAAATAGTTTTAAAGCAAAATATGCATTTAATATAGCAGGGGGTAACCATTTACATATCGATGAGACAACAACTGATGACGATTTTAGAGAACAAATGAGAAACATCGATTATTTCAATAGTCATTTTATTGATTTAAAAGATGTCGCTGTTTTTCATTACATGAGTAATGTCGATTATTTAACATGGGGAGTATATGTAAAATCAGAGGATAGAACCTATGAAAACAATGGAAAATGCAAAAATCCACTATTTAGCTTTTTTCATATTCCTTGGTTTTATTATGGAGATAATACAATCGTTGTTCCGGTTAGTGCCAGCAAGATTGTGGGAGCTAGAAATGATATACTCCAAAAATGCGATTCAAAGTTAGCTGAATTATTATTAGATGGTCTTACGGAAGATGATAATCCGATCTTATTATTTTATCACATGAAAACGAAAATGCAATAAATTGAGCAGAAACTAAAGAAATTCATATCTTCTGTTTATATTTGCAAATGATATGCAGACAGGCAAAGCGTTGCCGGATGCAACTTATTAGCAAAACATAAGCGTTTAAAGATATTATCCTGTATCTGAAATCTCGACAATTTCAACAACTCTGGATAATAGACAACAAAACGCTCATGTTCTTTTCCTTGTTATACACTGACAGGTATGTTATATACTTGTGTATTCAGGATAAAGAGCGTGAGTCTGTTGTTTATATCAGAGTTGTGGGCAGTCGAGAGCCCCAGATGCAGATATATCAACAGTTCTCACGCTTCTTTTATACAAACCATCCACTTCGGGAACTGATGGATAAAACTCCATTGGACTATGGGCCGATCTTTTCTGATACAGCAACTAAAGAATGGCAATGAAAAAGCCTTTGAACAGATAGTTAAATCTTACTGGCCTCGTTTATATGCATTTACCAATATTTATGTGATAAACAAAGAGGCAGCAAAAGAAATTGTACAGGATACCTTTCTGGTCCTTTGGGAACAAAGAAAGATTCTGGATGATAATACCTGCCTGATCACTTATCTGATGGTTGTCGGCCGTAATAAATGCCTAAACTATCTGAAAAGCCTGCAACTAAATACAATACCGATAGATGATCTGAATGAATATACCGTTTATCAAAGGAGCAATATATATGTCCTTGAAGATGATTCACTGGAAATACTTATTACAAAGGAACTGAACCAGGCAATAGCAATCTCATTAGACAAATTGCCAATGCGGACCAGAGAAATTTTTATGCTAAGCCGATACAGCGGTCTTAGAAATAAAGAAATTGCAGATCAACTGGAAATTTCAACAAAAAATGTTGAATACCATATCAACAACGCTTTAAAACAACTGAAATGTGATTTAACGAAAGATTATTTTACTGTTGCCATCTGCATTCTCCAATTTATTTGGATGAAAAAATAAACGTAACTTAATATTAGATATACACATATAAAAGAAAGAGCAGAGCCTCCCGTCGGAAACTCTGCTCATCTTTTTTCCTGTACAGGAAATCAACATCACCTAGTCATCAAAAAGCAAATCTCACGCCGAACTGTACCGATGCACAGAGTGGCTGCTCTTTCCGGATCGTCTCAACCACACTCTTATCATCAAAATAATAGGCGATACCGGGTTCGGCATAGATACTAACGGGTTTTGCTATATCATATTGTACGCCAAGCGCTGCTAAAGCAGAAAACTGTACTTTATCAACATCAAGGTCTGTCTTACTTTTACGCTGACGGACGTTATTCAGATAATAATCCGTATTCAGACTGCCATCCACACACATCTCCGCCATAGCACCGGCAGAAGCGTAGAATGACAAACGGTCTTTCTTCCAGATCGTATAATTCACCTTCAAAGGTATTCCCAGATAATGCAGGCGTTGTTCCTGTTTATAGAAATCACCTTCACCGGCAGTCAACTCCGAAGAAAGGAAGGTATAAATCAACCCGCTCTCCAAAGACAACCGGTCGCTTATCCGCTTCTTAACCGAAAGGCCGGCAGACAAAGGATATCTGTGCTTCATCTTCGTTCCGGTCGATTTCTGATAATTCGCAGCGGCAATCTTCTCAAACATTGTAAAGTCTGCCGGATCCCCGAAGTTAGGAGCATTCGACGCCACATCTTTCATGTAGTCGTCAAATGTCCCTGAACCCGGGTTATTATTCACACTTACATCCGAACGGGTTGCCGCATTAAACATCTGCAATCCTCCTGTGGCAGAGGAATAGCGGTCAAACATATTCCCGGCATACAAACTAAAACTCCATCCTTTAGCAGAAGGAGCCGGTTTCACCGGTAACGGCTCGTAACTCTTCTCCGGAACATATCCGTACTGCCCGCTTTCCACTACGGAACGGTTATTGTACGAATTACTTTCCATTGCATGCTCTTCTCCTATCTCCGCATGAAAATAAGCGGAAATAGACATGTAAACCTCCGATACTACCTGCGACAAGTCTGGCAACTGCGGTTCAGCCGTTTTCACTGTAGCCGCCAGTTTTCTCACTACCGGCTGCGGTTTGATCGGCTCTACCGGTACAACCGGAGCAGACGGAGTCTCCACTTTTTCCGCAGGAAGAACGATATCCGACAAGACCGGCTCTACCTCTTTATCTATCCCCATAAAGTAAAGAGCAGAACCTAAAACTGCCAAAAAAGACACTGCTGCCGCCAACCAACGATAAGGGAAGCGACGAACTTCAGCAGGAGCCGGAGCGAACGCAGCTTCCAGCCTCTCCCAGCCATCCTCCGGCAACGGCAGACGGTATTCAACCGACCGACTCCGGTATTCCTCTATTAATTTATCTTCCATTTTCATCTTCCGGCTTGTTTCTGAATGTAATCGTTTACTTTCTTTACCAGCATTGCTTTTGCCCGACACAGTTGCGACGATGATGATCGTTCGTTTATATGCAGAAGCTCGGCAATCTCTTTATGACTTCGTTCTTCAAATGTATATAAGTTAAACACGGTGCGATATCCCGTTGGTAACTCCTGGACGAATTGCATCAGGACCGACGTCGGGATCTGTTCGATCTCCTCCGGAGGCTCTTCTTCTGTTTCAGCAATAATATCAAGGGGGACTACTTGTTTGAGGACATCCTTTTTCCGAAGGTACTCCAACGCCGTATTTACAAATATACGGCTCATCCACGCTTTCAAACTCCCTTCTCCGCGATACGAAAAACTTGAGCAAGAGGAGAATACTTTCAAGAATCCGTCATGCAACAGATCGTAAGCTACGTCCATACCTCCTGTGTACCGGAAGCAAATGCTTAACATTTGTTCCGCATAAGTATCGTAGAGTTCTTTACGGGCTGCATTCACACCCCGCATACACTGCTTTATCAGTTCTGCTTCACCCATCAACGCCGCGCGTGTTTATTATATAAATGTAATGACTGCGGGAATACTGCATGCAATTTCAAAAATTTTCTGCCAAAGTAGTAAAATAATACGGAAAATTGACAAATCAACAGGCAAAACTGTTATCTTACAAAGCATCTCATTCCGCTATTTTTGTAAAATAATGATCTATAATAAAAGGTGTAACATGAGAAAGTATTTATCTATTCTGGCAGGGCTCCTGTTTGCAGGAGTGGTGCTGGCACAAAAAGGAGCAAATAATATGAATAATCAGGCAAGCAAATTCAGTGTAGACGAAACGATGGGACGGATCGAGCAAATCCTTCAGAAAATGGATATCCCGGTATTCGCTAAATTCGATCATCAGAAAAACGCAGAAGAAGTAGGGTTAGATTTACGCCCGAACCAGGTTATTGTCTTCGGATCTCCGAAGGTAGGAACAAAGTTGATGCAGGAAAACCCGGCCATCTCCATCGAGTTACCCCTTAAAATTTCTGTTTGGGAAGACAAGAACGGCAAAGTATGGACTTCTTTCCCTCAAATGGAACACTTGGCATCGGAATATGGGTTGGAAAAAGAACCGGTTATCGGGAAGATGCAGGAATTACTGGAAAAGATTGTCAATCAATCGACCGATAACAATAAGTAATGAACAAAAGGCCCTTCTCTCCCGTACTTGACTGTTGTAATGTCAAGTACGGGCAAACATCTCAATGCAAACGATGAAACAATCTGAAAAAGCGAAATCTACAAAATTCCTTCTGATCACAATCGATCGAAAACAACACACGGTCGACCTTTCCAACCACAGAACTCTCCGGAATATAACCAAACGATCTACTGTCGTAAGATTCGGAGGAATTATCCCCTAACATAAAATAGTAATTCTGCTTAACCCGGTAACAGGAATCACCCCTACCATTTATATAGATGTTATTTTTCCTCATAAAGGAAGAGACATACTCATTATCAAGTATTTTCTTCAAACTCGAATAATTCTCCCTATTAAAAGTAATAGTATCTCCGGCAGAAATAACTCCTGCAACCCTTTTCACCAACAAAATATCAGGTCTTTCAGGACTATTAAAAACAATGATATCAGAGATGCAGGGACTTCTAAAACCTTTTATTCTGCGATACCCCCAATTTGTTCCTCTATCTTTTTCCCATAAAGTCCTGTTCCATGTAAACACATTTATTAATGGAATATCACTCCAACGAACAGGCAAACGAGCACCATAAGTCAATTTATCTATCCACAACCAATCTCCGATAAGAATTGCAGGCTCCATACTCGAAGACGGCACAAGACAGATCTCTCCTCCAAAAACTCTGAAGAATACACATAAGATTATAAATAGTAGACCTATAACAGATATTCTTTTCATTCTTTCATTCTCAGAGAATATAGAACTAAAATTTTAATTCATAAAAGAACAAGATCGGATTACTGTCTTCTGTCAAGCCTTTGTAAAATTCATCTATTTCCTCTTTCTTTCCAAGCTTGTATAGTTCATCTTTACAGGCAAGAGCAATATCCGAACGAGTATCTACAACTACCGTATTATCACCATAACGAGCTTTCGGCGCATCAAAAAAGCAGAAAAAAGGACTATAACGAAAGCCATCACAACAAAAAGTACGCTGTTTAGCATTAGAATAAATACCAAAACGATAACCGGGAAATCCTGATTCAAAAATATGAAATATAGCACCATCCTTCAACTCTATAAAATCTCCATTGAAAAATGGGTTATTCCGGCGTTGTTCTCTCAATAGATCATTTGTTATATCTTCATTTAGTATCATAGGTTTAGCTCCTTTTATATTTAGATGATAAGCTAACTCAATGCCATTAGGAGTCAACAAAAAGATAGAATCTGTATTTGGATTATTGTACAATACACGATCATTAAAATGTCGAATAGGTTCCAATATAGTACTCGTATATTCTTTTTTATAATAACTTTGAAATGCTGAACTAGAGACATTTCCAAACAAGTCTGTGATAACCAAGAGAGGCTTATAATTTTTATTTTCTCCAGGTATAACTGTTCCTCCTGACCAAAAACCTGCAATCAAATTATCTGTTAAAAACTCACTCTCACTGAACCAGTAAGGAAGTTTTACTGATTTTACGTAGATTCCACCTATACTATAATATTTTAGACATCCGCTCTTCAAATCTGTTATGACAAGCATTTCTTTCCCCGGGGTGAAAGCGACATGATCCAACGATCCATACTCCATTGGTCCTTGTACCAATGTACCTATTTTGTATAAAAAATGGCCCTTCCCATCATAGACTGTTATTGTTTTAGATTTCTCAGCATCTACTATAATAATTTTGTCATCAACAAACAAAATTTGAGAAATACCTCCAACTAGATTATCACCTGTAGTTTCCAACTTCACATAGTTGACTTTAGTCATTAAACTATCGAATGGTAAGCAATCTTTATTTAAGTCAATATTCACCTCTACAGACTTCTGGTGACTTATCATAGAAGCTACTGGAACAGAGTTATCAATCTTTTCCTGAAGTTTCTGAGAAGATTTATGACATGACCCAAAAGAAATAGAGGCCAAAGCAATTCCTAATATAATTTTATTCATCTGTTATATAGTTTTTTGATACAACTTCTATTTAAAATATCTATTTTCTATTAGTTCGAAATAAGTATTTGCAATCTGGGGTTCATATTTGTCTGGGACAAAAACATGACTGGTCCGCATTGTACTATCCAACATAAAGCAATAAGGAAAATTTATCCGCTCACAGGATATCGGCAGTTTATCGACTAGATAAACTGGATATTTAATATTCAAACGATCTACCAATATTTTAAGTGCTTGCCGATTTGGATAAGAAGCGAATAACAGAATTCTTTTGTTGAAAAGATCACTATTATACAATCTCATTACTTTAATCAGCAGAAAGCGAACGCATTCTTCACAATTTGTTTCCGCAAATCGAATAATCAAACAAGGCTTATCTGTTAAAATTTCAGACAGACCAACTTTATTCTTATTCAAATCATGAATCACTCTAGTTGTATCTAAAATAGAATTATCATTATAAACACCTATTTTAAAATTATTTTCCAGTACTTCTATTAATCTATCATCCTTTACAGATTGTTTTTCGGCAGTCAACGAAGCTTTATCTTTGAACAGGTTCAAACATATCACACTCAACAATATGTCAACCAAAAGCAAAATGGCAATTATTACTTTCACTTTATACATAAAACTAAAATTTTAATTCATAAAAAAATAAGACAGGATTACTATCTTCTGTCAAGTCTTTGTAAAACTCATCAATCTCCTCCTTCTTCCCTAGTCTGTATAATTCATCTCTATAGGCTAAAATAATATCCGGACGCATATCTACAACTACTGTATTATCTTTATATCGGGCTTTAGACTCCAATGTAAAGAAATAGAAGAAAGGATTTTGGAGAAGTCCATTACAACTAAAAGTACGCTGTTTGGTATTAGAATAAATACCGAAACGATACCATTTCAGACCTAATTCATAAATATAAAAAATAGCACCATCTTTTAATTCTATAAAATCACCGTAAAAAAAAGGATTATTCTGATGCTGTTCATCCAACAGTTTATTTGTAATATCTTCATTTTGAACTATAGGCTTAGCCCCCTTTATATTCAGATGATAAGCAAGTTCAATACCTTTGGGTGTCAACAGAAAAATAGAATCTGTATTTGGATTATTGTACAATACTCGATCCTCAAATTTCCGGAGCGGTTCTAAGATACTACTCGTAAATTCCTTCTTATAATAACTTTGAAAATTAGAACATGAAATATTCCCCCACAAATCCGTAACTATCAGCAGAGGCTTATATTTTTTATTTCTTTCTGATATAACATTTCCTGCTAAACTAAATCCTGCAATCAGATTATCTGTAATAAATTCACAACGACTAAACCAATAAGGTACTTTCACTGATTTCACATAACTCCCATCTATATTATAATATTTTAAACGTCCACAACTCAGATCTGTTATGACAAGCATTTCTTTCCCCGGAGTGAAAGCTACATGATCCAGCGATCCATATTCCATTGGACCTTGTCCAAATGCTCCTATTTTATATAGATAATGACCTTTTTCATCATAAACTGTTATTGTCTTAGACCGACTAGCATCTACTACTATGATTTTATCATCAACAAATAACAGTTGAGAAATCTTTCCTATAAGATTGTCTCCTGTAGTTTCCAACTTCACATAGTGAACTTTATTCATTAAGCTATCAAAAGATAAGCAATCATTGTCTAAATCAATATGGACCTCTACTGTTTTTTCTATATTTCTTAAAGAAGATATTGCCTCTATTTCCTTGGAAAAATTTCGAGAATTTTTCTTGCAGGAAGAAAAAAATACAACTAAAATAAATAATAATAATATATTTCTTTTCATATCTAATTTATATTATATGTAAAACACATATTTAGAATTATATCAAATAAATGCTTTGCACACTGATTATCATCACAAAGCATTTACTCGATATAATATCTGTTACTAGCAAGGGTCAAAGTTTACACAGACTTCTACCATATTATTGGCACTTTCACAATATAGCTTTTTGGCATCATACTCTTCAGTTGTAGTTACCGTTGTAGTTGTCGTATTTCCACTAGAACTACCTGTACTACCGGATACTCCACCAGAAATACCTCCACATCCTGCTGAAACACCTCCACTTACAGAAGAAGAATTTCCAGAAGTCGTAGTTGTAACCGTTGTTGTTGTTTTTACACAGTGAGCAGTCGATTCTCCTTGACGCCCATAAGATTGATCTCCTCCCGAATTACTCGCTTGTGCCAACACAAACAAATTCAATGAGTTACTCTTTAATCCATAATCATCCAGTGCGTATTCAAGATTCAAACCCAGCCCCATTAACAGAGCTACCACACCGACTAAAGAAATAATGTTTTTCTTTTTCATAATGTAAAATATTTATATTAATAATTCGACTCAACCGATTCTGACTGAGCCTGATTTTTCTCTTCTGTTTCTCTCTCTCTCAACAACTCATTGATATGCAGCTTAACAGTCTCTGTATTTTCCCAGCGTATTGAGTAGATATATGTATATCCTCCCAAATAGAAACTATACATCAAGAAAGCGACAAGTGCCCCCTTCCATTTATACGTATTCCCCCATTTACTTTTTAACCGGACGAGCATGACCACAACTAAAAAGATTATTCCAATATTACTCATGTAAGAATACCGGTCTGCCACTATGGCTTGTCTGGATGTGGAAATAATATTTAAAGCAACCAATAGGTGAATGACAAAGAAACATGCACCAAAAAGTAATAACTTATTTTTCCTATTAACCCATAACCAGGAAATTATACAGATCACCAACAATGGATAAATCCAAAACCTTACAGGTAAACTCTCTTCGGGAAGAATCGGAAACGGATATAAATAATTTAACCCGATGGGGAATAACGACTTTGTTAAATATTCAAAGAGTGTATAACAGGCCAAAACAATACGTTGTCCGAATGGAAAAACAGGAGCATCTCCTCCCCCAGCCTGAGAGAGGATCGTAATTATTCCAAAAAACAAAGACAATATGAAAAATGGGAGTTTCTCAACCCATAATGCCTTTTCTTTCAAATTCCGATGGCAAAACCAGTCTATGAGTATCAATAACAAAGGAAGTGTAACAGCCTGCTCCTTCGCCAGAAACGAAACGGCAAATAAAAAAAGAGTCAGCAGATAATCCTTTTCCTTCATCGTTTTAATATACCGTAGATAGCAAATGGTAGCCAATAAATAGAAAAAACTATATATCAAAATCTTCACAGCACTGACCCATGCTACAGACTCTACATTAAACGGATGAATAGAAAAAATAAACGCAGTCAAAAAGGCAATCAGATGAATCTCTTTATTTGAAAAACGGCCATGTGTTTTTAATAACTCTACAATAAACAGTCCGGTCAGACAAACACACCCTAAATGCCAACACAGATTCGCCAAATGAAACCAAAAAGGATTATAACCGAAGAAAGTATATAACGTGAGAAAATTCATCTCCATGACAGGAGCATACTGTCCTGCATGGAAATCAGTACAAATATGCCACAGATTATTCCAACTCCAACCTCCGACAGTATACTGATTCATTACGATAACCTGATCATCCCAATAATAAAGGAAATCAGCTTGAAGAACTTTAAAATAAACAAGTACACAGACTAACAGTAAAAGACAAAAGGCTATTCTTCTTTTCATAACAGATTTTTTAATTATATGAATCTGAAGAAGAACAACTTTTTCTCAATTTACCCTAGCTGAAAAAACGAAAAAATGAGTATTACATGAATAAAATATAAGCACGCCCATATCAGAGCAAAGGATAGTAGAAAAAACACTATTATTTCCGGATTCAAATACAATTGTATTTGTAACTAAATACTTAAGTATTTGAAATCAAAAACAACTGTTTTCTGAGTTAAATTGAATATAGCATGAATCCGCTTGTTAGTTGGCTCCACCTCTCTATGTTATTGCATGCTATTGCTTTCAGCTTTCAGTCAGCTACGAATGGAGTGTTTTTCAAAATATCCGGCTGAAGGGATGAAACTGTAAAAAAATGTATACGAAAATTCAAGGTAAAATAACGATTAGCAAAACATAGGACTTTTGTCTTCAAAACATATATGTTTCGTTATCAAAAGTCCTGACTTAACATTTCGAAACACCTATGCTTTACCAGCGGACTACTATCCGTAGATGAACGGATAACTATTGGTAGACGAACGAATAACTAGCCGTCAGTATTTTTTTTTAACCTAAACATACAACCCTTCATTTCAGTTCTTTATTTTTCAAGGCTGCCATGCGAATGAAACCTGAAAGGAGAAGTGTACAAACTTTTTCGGAGAGCAAAAAAAACGTCTGAATCAGAATAAAATCCGATTCAGACGCTTTAGTTTAATAAATTAATATGTTTTGTCAGACAATTCGTCAATAAACCTCCAACTCATAAATACGGGCGTCACGACTACCTGTATCCTGCGACGGCTGGGCGATCAACAAACGGATATAACGGACTGATTCCGGTTTTGTAAGCAAACCGGTTACCTCATTCTTACGGTTGTCATCCAGGCGTCCTAATGTTTTCCATTCTTCCGACAAACTGTTCTTTCCCTGGAGGAAACAAGTACGGGTCACATAAGAATGGCTTTCCTGTCCGGCATTCACCAGCTTCCAACCGCTGATATTCTTTGTTTCACCCAGATCGAAGTCTGCATAATTAGGTACGCCGGTAATATCACACCATTTCGTCTGCGTATCACCGTCGATCATGCGTTCAGGAGATTCTTCCTCATTGACGAAACCGGAACAGGCAATCACTTTCGCCCCTTTCATCAGATTGACTTTCGGAGCATTTGCCTTATCGCCCTGCTGAGGTTTCAATGCCGTACGGAATAACCCGGAGGCAGGAGTCACCTGCGGATTCTCTTCTTTCACCACTGTTGCCGCAAATAGCACGATATCTTTATTATCCGGTAAAACCAGTTGGGTCGCCCCTTTGGGAATATCCATACCAAATTTAAACATATAGGTATATTCGTATGCTTCGTCTCCTTCCGGAGCATGGCGGTGAGTTCCGACATAAGCGATTTCTGCCTCTTTCAGGAAACCTTCCGTATGTCCCAGATGTCCCCATTGACCGATAAAGCCGGTATATTCGGGAACTGTTATCGCATGTTCCGTTTTTCCCAGTCTGAAAGTTCCTTCGCTATCACCTTCCCTCGATGCAGCCAGGAAGTAAATGCGGTTATAGCTGTCACCTGCCGGTAGTTCTATCGTGTCTCCTTTACAAGTCAAACCGTTTGCAGCTTCTTTTTCACCCAAACTGAAAGGGATGGAGCTGACAACGATCGAATCAGGAAGCAATTCTGCGGCATAAGAATAACCGGAAGCAAAATCGGCTTCACGACGGAATTCATTCCAACTGACACATTTCTTGTTATAATTCAAAGGCAGACTCGCATATTGCAGTTTGTCGACCGGAACATCCGATGGTTTGAGCTTAACTTTGAACGTCTTCACCGAATTGGGTTTAACAGATACCTGTAACTTATTACCAGTGAAACTAGCTTTACCAATCGTCTTCTCCGTTCCGTCCGCTTCGCTTGCACTGACAATGGCATCGGCAAAAGAAATTTCGGCAGTCTGTTCCTTTACTCCGCTGGTTTCATAGACACGAACCACCAATTCGTTGGATACCTGGGCTTTCTTTAATGTCTTGATAACGACACTTGTGTTATCCGAATTGACAAAAGAGAAAGATTTACCCAGACGACCGGCATGTTTGTTGGCGGCAAATGCCATGATCGGTTGGTTCAACTTATCGGCACAGACACCTGTTTGTGCTTTCCCGAATCCTCCCGAATGAGGCAACAGACTATAAGTAAATGTATGATAACCGAAGTCCTGACGATCCTGATAAGCATAACCGCCTTTGGTTTCCGGCGTATGAAGCAAAGTCAACCGGATTGTATGATCATTCGGTTTATCCCAACCGTACTTACTGTCATTCAGGACAGATACGCCATAGGAACCGTTTGCATCCGTCAGGTCTGCCCAATACTGTGCATATACTTCATAGGCTGTTTGCGTATTATTTCCTCTTTTAACACTTCCGATACCCAAGTCATAGGTTGCTTCGGGATTTGAGACACTCAACGGGAACTCAGCTTTCAGCAGAGCATTGGTCGACTGCCAGTCTATTTCATTGTAGAAATCAATACGGTCGGCACGGCTACCTTCATACAAACGGATATATTGTTTGAATACGGACTGTCCGTGACGTTTCTCTATGCAAAGGGATTTTCTTAACTCCCCATTCTCAATCAGAGAGATCTTTACATCTTCGGTAATAGAGACAGGTTCTTTATCTATCGTCTCCTTCATGATCTCCCAGGCAGGCCAGTTATACGATTTGTTTTCTGTAAAAAGAGCCAGACGGATCGCTTTACCTTCTTTCACCAGTTCTTTATTGTTCTTTTTATCGAGAAGAGAGACGATATCTCCTTTTCCGTCCAGACGGATCTTATACATGGAGTTTTCCAATGCGTTCGCTTCAGCTGAAACCATGCGGGTTGCCGAACCTCCTTCACGAACATCATAAACGGCATAACCACTTGCCGGAACGGAAGCTGCGATCAACAAGCGGGCTTTCCCTTTTTCATAAGAAAGCATCTGGGCCGCAACTTTCTTTCCTTTATCGTCATAAACGGTAAATCCTTTCGGTGACTTCGGCATATCCAGCACAACTTCCGCCAGGTCGGTTACCGGAAAAGAATGAGCATTGTAAAGTATAACCGGAATACCTTTTACACGGGTATCCAACTGACCGGCAACCGCACTCACAGAAGAAGTCAGTACACCGGCAAACTGTTTGAGAGAGATTAGTTCGTCGTTCCATGAAAATTCATAGGCCCGGGGAATACTTGTACCCGTCAGGTCGTCATGAAACTGGTGAACGATAAAGCGTTTCCAGGCATCAGTCAATGTATTCAACGGATAAGCGGCAGTTCCCAACCAATCTGCGGCAACGGCAGCATTCTCGGCGGCATTTGCCAGTACTTCGTTCTGACGGTTATACAATTTCATGGCAGCTTCCGAAGTATAGCAACCCGTACCGTGCACGTCCATCAACAATTCGCCGTCAAAAACCGGCAGTTCAGGATGTTTGTCATAAGGCATAAAGTCCTTGAACATTTGGTCGCTGGTAGCGCTGATCACTTCCACCGGGCCATCGCCTTTAATACCTTTTTCAACGGAACGGACAGAGGCGAGATTTGGTGAACCGCCCGTATCTCCTGTTCCATAATAGCGATAGACGATATTGAAGGGATTACGTTTGCTGAGTTCCAGCAAATAGTTACTTTCGGACAGATCTTCATCTTTCCATCTTCTGCCATAATCATAACCATGAGCCAGCATGATGGAAGCACCGTCCACTCCCTTCCACAAACCGATCATGAAAGGATGTTTGCTTTTTCCGTAAAAGGGATGGTTACGCCAGTCTAGTTTCTGGGAGGAGAAACCGATCAGACCGCAATGGGCAGCGATCGTCGGCAATGTCCAGCCAAAACCAAAACAGTCTGGCAGGAAGATATCCGTGCTCTCCACTCCGAACTCTTTCCGGTAATACTCTTGTCCGAGCAGAATGTTGCGGATAAACGACTCGGTAGAAGGCACCAGCACATCCGTTGCATCCCAGCTACTGCCGGAGATATGCCAACGGCCGTTCCTGATATACTCTTTCATTTCTTCATACTGCGCCGGATAATATTCCTTCATCCAGGCATATTTCACACCGCCTTCGAAATTGAATACATAGTCGGGATAGCGTTTCAGCAGAAACAGATTCTGACTGAGCGTATTCCATACATACTCTTTGATCGTTGTCTGGATATCCCAGTTCCATTGGGTATCCAGATGGGCGTCGGCTACCATATAGGCCTTCGCCTTTTTGTCTTGTTTGTCGGTTTGGGCAAACGAGGCATTCCCGCCCGATAGGATTGCGAGCGAAAGGATTGCTACTGATAATTTCATTTGTCTAAAAAATTAAGTTTACAAATGTATAACGAACTATTCAATCTCAACGGATCTATTGATAAAAAAGCCTGCCGCTCAATTGAAACAGCAGGCTTTTCATCAAATTAAAAACACAAAGGAGTTCCGGCTTACTTTACCAGCCGGGATTCTGTACGAGGGAAGGACAACGCTTCAGTTCTTCCTGTAAAATCGGCCATAAATACGATTTGGGAGCACTAAACACACGGTTATCTTCTACAACAAAACGCTCCATACGATATTTTTTTCCATTAACCTCTATTTTTCCATTAGGATCTTCTACCGGTTTCATCCCATGAGACTGACGCTGATCTTTCGGATATGGCCATTCCGAAGCTTTTACATTGGAGGTCGTGTTATAATCTCCAGGTTGGAGATAAAGACGGGCAACCCAATAACGATTATTTTCATAAAATAACTCTACGCGACGTTCACGTTGAATATATTCTTCCATCAATTCTTTATCCGATTTTGCTGCCGGTGGCATTGGCGCCATAAAAGAACGGTCACGAACCTTGTTAATCAAATTATAAATTTCATCATTAGGACCTGTCAGATTATTAACGGCCTCGCAATAGATATAAATGAATTCCGGTAAGCGCCAAATAGCCGGTCCGTTAATAGTATGGCCACCATGACCACGATCCCAACCATCTTTATAGAACTTTCTCAAATAATACCCCGTATGAGAAGCCTGATCCAAATAACTCCCCCCGACCGCATCATTACCTTCAGCTGTATTCAACTGGTTACCTCCATACCAGGAACCATGATAACGAATATCACGATACAAACGAGGATCACGTTGAATGCCCTCATAAGGATTGCCATCATCGTATCCATCTTTTTCTGCATGATTGCAATAGATAGGATAACCATATCCATCCGGAGCAATATATTCATATTCATCAACCTGTTCCTGCAAAGGTCGTTGACGGGCATGACCTCCTTGTGACGGAGGCAATACGTCGCCGGACCAGCCCGTATCTTTATCTCTTGTTACGAACCAAACCCATTCATCCTGGATAGCATTCATATCATACATCATCTGCCACAAACGTTGCTGGACTTTTTTATTATTCGTATCAGTTTTACCATCAACATCTCTGAAGTCATCCTTTGTATAGGTTTCGTATAATTTATAACGTAAAGAGCCGTCCTCTTTTGTGCACTCCAATACAGCCTTAGCCGCATCTCTTGCCAATTCCCAACGTTTCTGGTCATAACCGTATTCGGACTTGAAGATACGATTATCATTCGGTAAATTGCCACCATTCCAAAGAGGTGTAGCTGCAAGCCAACGAGCCATAGCTTTCAAGCCCAAACATGCTCCTTTATCGACACGACCGAAGTATTGTCCTCCATTCCAACTATCAACACGATTATAAGCCGAATCAGCATCTGCACAGATTTTTTCAACCATCGAATGGAACGATTCTTTCTCAAAAGTCATATCATCCCCCGGATTTATTACACGATTGACATAAACAGCTTCACCATAAGAACGGATCAAAAGTAAATGCAAATAACCTCTCAAAAAATAAACTTCACCAATACGCCTTTTTAAATCTCCCGTTCGTCCATCCTGCGGATTATCCGGTGTATTGTATTTTGCAATACCTTCCAATATTATATTAGAAGAGCGAATAGTAGAATACAAATCATCCCAGTATTGTCCTGCGCTACTGCCAGAGGGCATTCCTTGAGAAGGACCATAATTACCTGTATGAAATTGATGTGGAATTGCCCCTTCATGGCTACTTGCACTACATTCATCCGAAATACTCGACAAACCGAAATGATTAAAGTAAATCAATGGATGCTGTGCATATTTTGCATGTGCATATAAGTCGGTAACCAATGACTCGACTTTATCATAACGTGTGAAAACTTGCTGTTCTGTCGTTTTGTCATCCGGAGTACGGTCCAAATAATCATCACAGGATGTCACACATAATAATCCTACAACCAAGCCGGCTAATATATATAATTTCTTCATTGTCGTTTGTTATTAAATTAATAAGTAATATCAACACCAAAATTGAATATGCGCTGGATAGGATACCAAGCACCGTTTCCATTATTTGTTTCAGGATCAACATCCACATGATCCAACCCATCAAAAGTAAGCAGGTTCATGCCTTGTACATAAAAACGAACATTCTGCAACCCGGCAAAGCGAATAGCACTTTTGGGTAAAGTATATCCAATCTCAACATTCTTCAAACGCAAATAAGAAGCATTATATAAGAATAAGCTACTGTTCTCATTCTTATTATTGTCATTCTTTCCAATTGTCAAACGAGGATAAGTTGCAAAATCTTTGCTTTCTTCAGTCCACCGGTTCATGTGCATCGGTTTTACCTTACCAATCTGGTCATTATCATACTGTGGGAAATCCCATACACCTGCACCGTTCAACAAAATGCTTGAGTTGGCAGCTCCCTGAAATAACAGACTCAAGTCAAAACCTTTATACTGGAGACCAAGAGGAATACCAAATTGAATTTCCGGTGTACGAGGATTTCCCATCGCACGACGGTCATGTTCGTCATCTATTTTTCCGTCTCCATTCAAATCTTTATAAACTACATCACCTGGATATAACGTTCCCCAAGGTTGGAAACCTTCCCCGTTATTCATAGAGTTCAAACGATCAGCTTCCGCCTGGTCATACACGAAATGGTCTACTTCATAAACAAAATATTCATCAATACGTTTTCCGGTATTTGCACGCCAGTCATTATCATACGATACTTCATTCATGAATTTGATCTTATTTCGTGCAAATGTGAAATTTGGCTTGATATAATAACGGAAATCATCTCCTATACTACCATTCCAGCCGATCTCAAAGTCTATACCTCTATTATCCACAATACCTGAGTTAACAAATGGTGCATCCTTTCCGACTATTCCTGGATATCCCAATTTTCCGGAATTACTTAAGTTAGTTATAATATCAAAACGATGTTCATAAAAATAATCAGCTGAGAAAGTCAGACGTTCATTAAAGAAAGAAGCGTCAATACCGATATTCAACTTACGTGCTTTTTCCCAAGTTAAATTCGGATTCGCAAAATTCCCCTCTTTCAACCCGTTGTATCCATTTCCGAATTCATTCACACCATACGAATAACCGTCTCCTCCCTGAAAAAATTGCAAATAAGCAAAACGGTCATCATTATTATCAGAAATTTTATCACTACCAACTAAACCATAAGAAGCTCTCAATTTAAGATTGCTCAACCATTTATCGGTTCCCTTCATAAATTTTTCCCGGGAAATAACCCATCCGATAGATCCGGCAGGAAATGTTCCGTATCGTTTACCCGGTGCAAAGTTTTCAGAACCGTTATATCCAATATTGAACTCTGCCAAATATTTATTCTGAAAAGCGTATGTCGCTCTTGCTGTCAGCCCCTGATAACGATAAGCAACACGATTATCATAACTCCGGTTTGAACGATTTAACAAAACCATAGCCGTAATATCATGATCATTAAATGTACGTGCGTAATCTAGCTTTAACTGATAATAAGTCTTACTTTCAGCAGCATTATGGCTAAATGTATTCTCTATTGTCTCATCTTTGTCATACCAGGGATTTCCTAATATATATTTACCCGTATAATTCGGATTATTCATATAAAATGAACCATAACTACCTTCTGCTGGCTGGAATGTAGCATATTTAGTAAACTCCATATAACCATCTTTATTGACACCTAGTTTCCGATTGACCCAGTTACCTTCAGAGGCATCATAAGAGAAAACTCCTTCAATTTTCAATCCTTTTGTTATAAAATCAAGTTTATGTCCGATTGCAAATGATCCGTTCAGATAAGTTTTCTTCTCAATCAGATATCCGGTTCTTGATAACTCTCCTAAAATATTTTTACGATGCCTATAATCCCCATACAACATGCCGTATGGATTATTCAATACATAATCTTCATTGTCAGGATTATCATTTTCAGGTACTGTTATCGGCAAATAAGGAGGCAACGTATTACATAAACTAACAACTGTAGATGCTGTTGTTCCCGGAGCATGACGATCCGTAATACGAGCGCCTAAATCTACCCGCACATAAAAATCTTTTGTAATATCGACATCGACATTTGCACGGAAGTTATAACGCTTAAACCTAGCCTGAGTATCGTGTTCCGTCAAATCTGTATGCTCATAGTTTCCATCCTGAGAATAATAATTAGCCATCACATAATAACGCGCACGCTCAGAACCTCCTCGGATAGACAAACTATAATCCTGTTGAATTCCCGGTTTAAACGCATAATCAAAATAGTCCCAGTTATAGCCTAAACCGTCAGAATTATCTCCTTTAGCCATTCTGTAATTGTTAATAGCATCCTGCGTAAACAACTCAAGTTTTGAAGGATCTGTTCCGGGATTACTATTTATCATAGCTTCATTATATAAGGTTGCATAATCCGCAGATCCTAAATAAGTAGGAAATTTAACCGGAGCATTTGTCCCTACCGATGCCTTAAAATTCACACTAGGCTTTTCAGAAGCTTTACCACGTTTAGTCGTAACAATGATAACACCGTTAGCACCACGAACACCATAAGGAGCAGTTGCAGAAGCATCCTTCAAAATTGTAAAAGTCTCGATTTCTTCAGGAGCCAGATAACTCATGTCGCGTTCAACACCATCTACAATGACAATCGGAGATTTGTCTCCATATGTACCCATACCACGGATACGTATCTCTGCTCCATCCACACCTGGTTCACCACCACCAAACTGATTAGCCATCAAACCAGGCATTCTACCCGCCAGGGCATTATTCAGGTTTGCGGTCGGGCTTTGCTTTAAATCTTTGGTAGTTATGGTCGATATAGACCCAGTAATTGTTGCTTTTTTCTGAGTAGTATAACCTATGACAACAACTTCTTCCAAAGCTTTAGTATCTTCCACCAGTGTAATTTTTAGAGTATTTCGTCCATTTATCTGTACCTCCTGAGGTTGATAACCGATATAAGAAAAAATCAAACTAGCTCCTGAATAAGGGGCAGTAATTTCAAAATTACCATCCATGTCAGATATAACACCTGTCATAGTTCCTTTTACCATAATATTTACACCAGCCAAAGGACCTGTAACATCAGAAACACTACCTTTTACCTTAAAACCTTCTTGAGCGACTACAGTGACTGCCGGTTGTACTTTCTCCACAGGGTACAATATAACCTGCCCATTTTCCACTTTATACGAGCAATTCTGATTAAGAAGCAAAATATGTAAAGCATCTTCCAATGAAATTTTTTTGGAATTAAGATTTACAACCGCCTCATCATTCAACACATTGTTCGAATAAATAATACTCACTCCCGCTTGTTCCTGAAGTTGTTCCAGAGCATCCTTCAATGTAGTATTATTGAAGGATAAACTCACCTGTGACTTTAATACATTGGCATACATTGTCAATGAAACACAACTACACAAACCTACAACCAGGAACCTTCTCCAGGATGCTCGTCCGCATAGACCAGCTTTACTAGTGCTTGTCTTCTTTCTCATAATGATAGATTCTTTTTGTTAAACAATAATTTTTTAATTACATAGGCTTTCATAATCATTTCTCTTTTATTTGGTATAACTTTTGTTTTTGAGAATTATAACCCGGAATAAGAATCCTCATCAGAACATTCATTGTCTCTTCCGGCGTACTTTTCAAATCCAGATTACCCGATATTTGATATTTGAGGTATTTAGAATCAAGAATTTCTATTTTTATATTATAAGATTTCTCTAACCGATGGATTACTTTATCCAAAGGCTCACGATTAAATCTGAGCCTCCCCTCAATCCAGGAGATGTAATCCCTGGCATCTACTGTTTTCAGTTCATCCTGTCCGGAATCCGGATCATAACCATAATATTGGTTCGGGATAAGTTCTATTTTGCCGGTATTACTTTCCAAACCGATTTTACCAGTCACCAATACCGCTTCAAACAGGCTTTGCCTTTTATCGACCGATACATTAAACTTCGTCCCCAATACTTCCACTGCTTTATAAGCCGTTTGCACAACAAATTTCCGCCGTGCTTCTTTCGATACTTCAAAATAGGCCTCACCATCCAGGTAAACTTCACGTTTATCTTTGGCAAACACAGCCGGATAGACTAATGACGAACCAGAATTGAGATACACTTTGGAACCATCAGCCAGAATCAAAGTGGAACGCTTCCCGTAAGGAACACGGATCGTATTCAAATGATCAAGATTCTCCCTCCCCCCGGGAACAGCCACTGTATCATTAATCAGGATTTGTCCTTTTTTATCATACGTAACAACAATCGAAGTATCAGACAATTCTATCTCCTTATCATTGTTGACAGTCAGAGTAATCTCTTTTTTTTCTTCAATTCCGGCCAGGACTTTTTCATATTCTCTGAGATTTCTTTCATTCAAAGGGGAGAAAATAAATAACAGGACAGCCACAGCAGCACAAACAACCGCAGCGGCATAAGGTAATAGCCGATACCGTTTGCGGCTTATTTCTTTCATTATCTTCCGGACATCTTCCGGGTTTACTTTTTCTGTACGGTCTGAATGATCAATTCCAATAGAAGCATGTACAGCCTGCATTTGACAGAAAACAGCCTTGTTCTCTTCAGTTGCCTCAATCCACCGCAGAACTTCACGCGCTTCTTCTATTGTGCATTCTCTTTCTATAAATCGTATAACTAAATCGTTGTTCATAATCTATCTTTTGATACCAGACAGAGGAGGAACAACTTTTTTTAAATTTACCCTAGTAGAAAATGGAGATTTTTTTCACTTTTTGGTAAGTTTTTTCATAGCCACACCATAAAGCTTTGATAATCAACCACACAAACAATACAATTATTTTTTCAATCCTATATACAAAATCAAAAAAATAATAGGAATGAGATATTCTTTGGACAGATCATCTCTCAAATGACTTAGGGCCTTGTTGATATGAAACTCGACAGCTTTAACCGTTATACACTGACTTTCGGCTATCTCTTTGTTTTTGAAACCGTCATAACGGCTCATCATAAAAATATCTCTTGTACGTGCAGATAATTTCGATAATGAAGCTTCTATAGCCGATGCCAACTCTTTTGTCATCAGTATTTCCAACGAATCATTTTCCAAAACGTAAACATTACTTCTTTGATAAATAGCAAACTCATTTAAATCATTAATCTCGACCTGCTCCAATTGTAAACCTTTCAAATAATTAAAACATTTATTCCGGCATATCACCATTAAATAAGTTATCAGACAGGTCTCTTTGTCCAATTTTTCCCGTTGTTTCCACAAAACAAGGAAAGTATCCTGCACAATCTCTTTGGCCACCTCTCTATCCAATACATAAATCTGGGCGAACTTATGTAAACGGGGCCAATAAGATTCTACAATACTTTTAAACATTTGCTCATTACTATTTCTTAATTGCCGTATGCTTATATCCATCAGAAAGCGTCTACTTAGAATTCTATTACACAATCAAAGCCAAAAATATAAATACAAACCTCTGTAACAGTGGATTTTCTTTATATGAAAATATTGAATGACTAGAAAAAACGATCGTTTTTTCTAGTCACGATTTTAGCTGTTTTTGAGTAAAAGAAGACACCTGATTTATGAGCGTATTTCTAAGTATAAAATGCAATGAATCAGTCGTTTTTTCTTTTTATAAACATCTATAAATAAAAAAATGTGAGTACCTTCGCGGTGACTAAAAAAAACGATCGTTTTTTTTAGTCAGTTAAATTCTCATAAAAAATTAGAGCCGAAGCTTTATATTCAAAAGCTTCGGCTCTACAATCAGGCCATATCCACACGGATAATTCAGAAACAAAGGTCTCTCAAAACATATAGCTGAACTATCTACGATCAGCGTAACTACAACGGATACCTCCGCAGGAAAGCCACCGTACGATGGATCTCCGTGTACATTACAATATCATCCTCTATGAAAGGAACCTCCTTCCGGAAGTCTCTCAGGAATTTTTCAAGGACAGGTGAAGTCCTGGCGGGACGGCGGAACTCCATTCCCTGTGCCGCATTCATTAATTCAATCGCCAGGATATGATCGAGGTTATCCATTACCTTGAATAGTTTGGTTGCAGCATTGGCTCCCATGCTGACATGATCTTCCTGACCATTGCTGGATACGATCGAATCGCTGCTGGCGGCATAACAATACATCTTATTCTGGCTGACCATGCTTGCGGCGGCATATTGCGGGATCATAAAACCGGAGTTCAACCCGGGATTGGCAACAAGAAATTCCGGTAAACCGCGAAGTCCCATGATCAATTGGGCGACACGGCGTTCGGATATATTTCCTAATTCAGCCAAAGCGATGGCCAGAAAGTCGAAAGAGATAGCCAGCGGCTGACCATGGAAATTACCACCCGAGATGATCTTGTCTTCTTCCGGGAAGATGGTCGGATTATCCGTCACCGAATTAATCTCCGTGAGCAATACGCCGGAAACGTAATTGATCGCATCCTTTGTCGCTCCGTGAACCTGCGGGATGCAACGGAAAGAATAAGGGTCCTGCACATGTTCCTTTTTCCTGTTGATAAGTTCGCTTCCCTCCAACAACTGGCGGAAAGCTGCTCCCGTTTCAATCTGTCCCGGATGAGGACGCATCTGCTGGATACAATCCATAAAAGGATCGATACGACCGTCGAAGGCTTCCAAAGACAAGGCCGCTATCGTATCCGCCTTTTGGGAAAGACGAAAAGCACGCATCAGGGCAAAAACGCCATTTGCACTCATAAACTGTGTTCCGTTCAGTAAAGCCAGTCCCTCTTTACTTTTCAGGCGTACGGGCTTCCAGGCAAACTCATCCAATACGCTGATCGCTTCGCGCTTCTTTCCTTTATAATAGACATCTCCCACTCCGATCAGCGGCAGGAAGAGATTCGCCAACGGAGCCAGATCGCCGGAAGCTCCCAGGGAACCCCGGTCATAAACGATCGGCAGGACATCATTATTGAAGAAATCGAGGATACGTTGTACGGTAATAACCTGTACACCGCTATGGCCCAAAGACAAAGCATGTGCTTTCAGCAGCATCATCAACCGGACAATGACGGGACTCACCTCGTCACCGACACTACAGGCATGGCTTTTCACCAGGTTTTCCTGTAAAGTACTCAGTTCGTCGGGCGAGATATTTTTATTGCATAACGAGCCGAAGCCGGTTGTAATGCCATAAAGCGGACCATCCTGTTGTTCGATTTTCCGGTCCAGGTAATCGCGGCAACGCTGGATGCGTTCGCGCACTTCCTGGCTTAACTCGAGCTTCATGTTCTGAGTCAGGATCAACTCAATGCTGTCGAATGTCAGCGGTTCAGAACCTACATAATAGACATTGCTCATGTTATACTATTGTTTTAACCCAATCCAGTAACTTCGTTTCAATACGGATCGCTTCCGATTCCATATGGTCGGCTTTCACTTTCATCTGCTTCACAAAAGCTTCGTCTTTGATGGAAGCCAGGTTGATACGTACGTTCAGCAGGGCTCCCAGGACACAGGTACGGGCAGTCATCATGGCAACACAAGCATCGGTAACAGCATTCCGGTTTCCTTTATGTGCTACATAAATGACGGTTTCCATCACAGACGCGATTTCTTCGGCAACCTGCATAGGAACAATAGCCGCCTCTTTCGTGGCATCTTCAATGGCCCGGGCACGTTCGGCGATTTGCTCTTCCGTTTCTTTAGGAAGTTTAAAGGCGGCAAACACACGATCGTAGGCTTCACTGTCACGGTCGATGTCGCGGATCAGGCGCTCACGGATCAGGGCCGCTTCCGTAGCTATCGTTTTCATCTGCCCTTCCACATCGGCATACTTCTTTTTCCCGATGGTCAGGTTGGCGACCATCTCCGTCAATGCAGTAGCGATAGCACCGTTTAAGGCTGAAATACTTCCGCCGCCCGGAACCGGTGCGTTACTGGCTGTTTCCGTCAGAAATTCTTTAATTGTCAAGTCTACAAGCATGGTATTTATATTTAAGGTATTAAACAATGAATAAACTGTTTCTCAAATCATATAAATGATTCCGTCCTTAATCACCGTATCCACGATATTCATTCCCACATTATAAGGAAGGAATTTATAGGACGGATATTTCAGCAGGATCAGGTCGGCCTTCTTTCCAACATCTATGCTGCCGATCTTATTGGCACGCCCCAAAGCCGCAGCTCCGTTAATCGTCAAAGCGGTAACCGCTTCTTCCGGAGTCAGTTTCATCTGGATACACGCCAAAGCGAAAAGCATCGGGATAGAACAGGAAAAACAACTGCCGGGATTATAATCGGTAGCCAGCGCAACTGCACAACCGGCGTCAATCATCTCACGGCCACGGGCATAAGGTTCGTTCAACGAAAAGGCGGTGAGCGGAAGCAAGGTGGCAATCACCCCGCTGCGTGCCAACCGTTGGATGCCTTCATCCGAAGCGTGCAGCAAATGATCGGCACTGACAACCTTCAGACGGGCCGCCAGTTCCGTACCTCCAATAGATACGATCTCATCGGCATGCATCTTCAACTTAAACCGCTGGCTTCGGGCGGCACGTAACAAACGTTCGCTCTGTTTTACCGAGAATACTCCCTGTTCACAAAAAACATCACAGAAAGTAACCGTTCTCTCCAGACGAAGTTCCGGCAGGACCTGTTCGATCATATAAGTAATGTAATCATCCGTCTGATGAGTATATTCAGGGGGAACGGCATGAGCTCCCAAATAAGTAGACACGACATCGACCGGATGTTCCTCGTTGAGGTCTGCCATTACACGCAACTGCATCAGTTCGGTTTCGAAATCAAGACCATATCCACTCTTCCCTTCCACCGTCGTTACGCCCATGTCCAACATTTCGTCGAGCCGTTCATAACCGATACTCCACAGTTGCTCGAAATCACGTTCACGGGTGGCATTGACCGTATTGACTATACCGCCGCCACGCTCCATGATCGACATATAGCTGTCGCCTTTCAACCGCCAGGAAAACTCTTCTTCACGATAACCACCGAAAATAAAATGGGTATGACTATCCACAAACCCGGGAAGCAATGCCCTTCCACTGGCATCGATTTCCAGGTATTCGTCCGGATCTACCTGACGTACTATTTCTTTTGTCGGACCGACATGCGTTATAACACCTTCGGAAACAACCACTGCTCCATCTTCTATAATATGGAGATCAGACATTGCCGTCCCTCTTTTTGCTTCAAAACCGGAACAGGTTACAACTTGCGATGCGTTCCTTATCAGTAATTTATCTCCTTTCATGTTTTATTCCATTATTCTAGCTTCTAACACCTGGTTCATGGAAAAGTTTTCCAACCCTAAATAGAAAGAAGCTGTATCAATCAATGCTTCCATCGGAACCAATCCGATAATCTCACTACCTACAACCGCAACACCATAACGGCGAGCCTCTATCTTCACCAGTTCAAAAGCGCGGTACAAGGCCGTACGAGTATAGTCGGTCATATTAATCGAGACCTGCACGATACCCCGTTCTTTCAGTTCGACTCCCATTGCTTTACAATAACGAAGACCGCCGCCGATAAAACGGATCTTACGGGCAATGTCGCTGGCAATATTCAAATCGGCCGTACCCAGATTGACATTATAAGCAACAAGCGGCATGCGGGCACCAACGGCAACCGTACCGGCTGTCGGATGGCGCTCCGCCGGTCCGAAGTCCGGCTGCCATTCTGCAAGTTTAATCTTCTCAGCCATCCCTTCGAACTCACCTTTCCTGACTGCTGCCAGATTCTCCCGGTGAGGGGCGGTTGCCGACTTCTCATATAAAAACACAGGGACCTGGTATAAGGTTGCAATCTGTTCACCAACTTCTTTGGATAAAGCAATCGCTTCATCCATTGTACATCCTTTGATCGGGATGAACGGGATCACATCGACAGCTCCCATCCGCGGATGTTGCCCGACATGCCGGTTCAGGTCTATCAAAGCGACCGCCTGTCCTACAGCCTCCAACAGGGCGGCTTTCAACGCCTCCGGTTCACCGACTACAGTAACGACCAGGCGGTTATGATCTTCATCATTGCTATAATCCAACAGTTTTACTCCTTGCCTGGCTCTGAACGGCTCAATAATCTTTTCTATCTTCCCTAAGTCCCTACCTTCACTAAAATTGGGGACACACTCCATAATTCTATTCCAACTACTCATAAATTCAGGTATTTAAAGAGGTCTTTATTGTTTTTCGTATCAATTCTTCCTCCGGAATATAAGGAAGAGTGATATGATACTGATTCTCATTATTCTTATTAAATGTTTCACTTGTTTCCAGAGCATGTCGGTTACGTGCCCAGGCACGGCGCGCCACACCGCCCATTACATCCCATAACATGGCAGAACGTAATATTTCATCAACACGGTTACTTCCGTCGAGAACCATACCGAATCCTCCGTTTACCGCTTTACCGATACCGACACCACCACCATTATGAAGGGCTACCAGACTCATTCCGCGGGCTGCATTTCCGGCAAAACACTGCACAGCCATATCGGCCATGACGTTACTACCGTCGTAGATATTGGACGTCTCCCGGAAAGGCGAGTCTGTCCCGCTGACATCATGGTGGTCGCGTCCCAGCATCACCGGCCCGATCTCTCCGTCACGGACCATCTGATTGAAACGAAGTGCAATCTTCAGCCTGCCTTCGGCATCCTGATAAAGGATACGGGCCTGTGTACCTACTACCAGATTGTTCTTTTCGGCATCGCGTATCCAGTTGTAGTTATCACGGTCCTGTCCCCGCCGGTCCGGATCGATACAATCCATGGCGGCATGGTCGGTTTTGACCAGGTCTTCTTTTTTCCCGCTCAGACAAACCCAGCGGAAAGGACCGTAGCCGTAATCAAATAATTCCGGTCCCATTATATCTTCCACATAAGACGGCCAGATAAAACCATCTTTCTCATCGATACCATTCCTGGATATATCTTTTACACCGGCATCATAAATCGCTTTCAGGAATGAATTGCCGTAATCGAAGAAATAGGCTCCGCCCTCGACCAGCCGTTTTATCACTTCATAATGTCTGCGCAAAGAACGGTCCACCAGGGCACAAAACGTTTCCTGGTCTTCCGAAAGCAAACGCGTACGTTCTTCGAAAGAGATTCCTGCGGGACAGTATCCACCCTCATAAACAGCATGGCACGAAGTCTGGTCGCTCAGCAAGTCGATAGGAATAGATTCCGATGCGGCATATTCCAACAGGTCTACAATATTCCCATGATAAGCAACCGAAAGAGGCTCTTTGGCACGGCAAGCATCCGTAGCCAGGCGAAAAGCCTCGGCCTCGTTATCTGTAACCAACTGGACCCATCCCTGCGAATGGCGTGTTTCTATTCGCGATCGATCCACTTCCGCCACAATGCAGGCAGCACCGGCAATAACAGCCGCTTTCGGTTGTGCCCCGCTCATTCCTCCTAATCCGGACGAGACGAAAAGATGTCCTCGCAAGTCCTTGTCCTGCGGTATGCCAAGTTTAAGGCGACCGGCATTCAGGAGCGTATTGAAGGTTCCATGCACAATACCCTGCGGTCCGATATACATCCACCCTCCGGCTGTCATCTGACCATAGTTGGCAACCCCCATCTGGGCTGCCACATGCCAGTCCTTCTGATTATCGAACATACCGACCATCATCGAATTGGTGATAATTACCCGGGGAGCATCCGGCCTGGAACGAAACAGACCGAGCGGATGGCCCGATTCAATCACCAGGGTCTGCTCCTGTGTCATGATCTCCAGATATTGTTTGATCAACCGGTATTGCATCCAGTTCTGACAGACCTGACCTGTCTCTCCATACGTCACCAACTCATAAGGATAAAGGGCAATGTCGAAACAGAGGTTATTGTCAATCATTACCTGGAAAGCTTTTCCTTCCAGGCAGTTTCCTCGATAATCATCAATGGGACGTGCTTTCAGATCACCCTCCGGACGATAACGATACCCGTATATTCTTCCACGGGTACGAAGCTCTTCCATAAATTCAGGTGCTAATGTCTCATGAAGTTCTTTCGGAATGTACCTTAAGGCATTTTTCAATGCTGTTTCAGTTTGTGCAGACGTAAGGGAATAACCGCGATCGGGGGCGCGGCGGATACCGGCAACAAAAGAAGGATATGCCGGCAATTGGCTACCTAGATGTATATCCATAACTGATGACGTTTTAAAATAAACTTACAATTTGTCAGAATAAAACAATTGCAAGTGGCCTACAAGGTAGATATTTCCGTGCAACCGGACAATTTCGGCTATATGTTTAGAAGCATATTGTAAACAAGAAAAAAGGCCATCCCGCAATGAGATGGCCTTTTCATTATTTCATAAAAACTGTCTGTTACTTAGCAGCTTCGGCAGCTTTTTTGTTGATCTTTCTTTTCTGTATTTCGTATGCAATCGGAGTTGCAACGAACAGTGTAGAATATGTACCTACGATGATACCCAGCAAGATAGCGAACGTAAAGCTACGGATTGTGCTACCACCCAGGATAAAGATACAAAGTACTACAACCAATGTTGTCAATGATGTATTGAATGTACGAGACAACGTTGAGTTCAAAGCGTCATTGATCACCTGGTAACGATCGCGTTTCGGATACAGACCGATTGTTTCACGGATACGGTCGAATACAACCACGGTATCATTGATAGAGTAACCGATAATCGTCAGGATAGCCGCGATAAATGTCTGGTCGACTTCCATAGAGAACGGTAACACTTTCCATAATAAAGTATAGAAAGAGATGATACACAATGTTGTCACTGCTACTGAGGCAAATGCACCTACTGAGAACGACCAGTCACGGAAACGAAGCAGGATATAAGCTGCCATACAGAACATCGCGAAGATAACCGCCATGATAGCGCTGTTCTTGATGTCGTCGGCCATACTCGGTCCCACTTTCTGAGAACTCTGGATGTAAGTTGTTGTGAACTGATCCAATGTTGTTCCTTCCGGAAGCAGCGGTTTAACGCCTTCGAACAATAATGATTCGATTTCCTGGTCTACAGCAGGATCGGCATCGTCGATCTTATAGTTGGTAGAAACACGAACCTGATCCGGTGTACCGATCGTGATAACACTTACAGCACCATCCAGTTTTTCGTCCAGCATATTACGAACTTCATCCGTTTTTACATCCTGTGCAAAACGAACGATATAGTTACGTCCACCGGTGAAGTCGATACCGTTATTCAAACCGATCGTCATCATGGAGATCGCTCCCAAAAGAACGATACCGGCAGGAATCAGATAACCAGTCTTACGGGCACCCAGGAAGTTGATCTTCGGATTAGTCAACAGGTCTTTCGTGATAGATGTTACAAATGTTACATTCTTCAGTTTATCCTTAGCCAATAATGCTTCATAAACCATACGAGTCAGGAAGACCGCAGTAAGGAAAGAAGCAAACAGACCGATAATCATTGTAGTAGCGAAACCACGGATAGGACCTGTACCGAAGTAGAACAATACAACACCTGTAATGATAGATGTCAAGTTGGAGTCGAAGATAGCAGAGAACGCGTTACTGTAACCATCGGCAATAGCTTTGCTCAACGACTTACCGGCTCGAAGCTCTTCTTTTGTACGTTCATAGATCAACACGTTAGCATCGACTGCCATACCCAGTGTCAACACCATACCGGCGATACCCGGCAAAGTAAGTACAGCCTGGAAAGAAGCAAGGATACCCATCGTGAAGAAGATGTTCAATACCAATGCACCGTCTGCGATCAGACCCGGGATAATTCCGTAGAATGCACACATATAGATCATCAACAGGATCAATGCCAAAGCAAAGGAGATAACACCTGAGCTGATAGCTTCCTGACCCAGTGACGGACCGACAACGTCTTCCTGTACGATATGTACAGATGCAGCCATCTTACCTGATTTCAATACGTTAGCTAAGTCCTTCGCTTCTTCCGGAGTGAAGTGACCTGTAATCTGAGAACGTCCTCCGGTAATTTCGTCATTTACGTTTGGAGCGGAATAAACCATATCATCCAGAACGATAGCGATAGCTTTACCGATATTCTCTTTTGTCAAACGAGCCCATGCCTTAGCACCTTCTGCGTTCATGGCCATACTAACCTGCTGTTCTGAACGGCCAGCCTGCTGTACGAAGTCTGCATTAGCATCAGTTACTACGTCACCACCTAAAGCAGGCGTTCCGTCACGGTTAGTAACCTTGATAGCATATAATTCGAAAAATTGTTCTTTTTCGTCGATAGCCTTAACACCCCATTTCAAAGACAGGTTACGAGGTAACACGTCTTTCACCTGTTTCATTGCCAGGTATTCGTTGATCTTAGGAATGTCTCTTACGTTAGCCACACCAACGGCAGCACCACGACCTAACTGGCCGTTATACTGATTGATCTGTAACAAGGCAAACAACGGATGCTGTTTTGCAAATTCTTCCATCGACTGATTAGCCTGAGTTTCCGGTTTATCCTGAGCGATCTGCTGTAACAGAGAATCAGCTTCGCTAGTAGCGGCAGCATTATCTGTAACAGTTTCCGTAGCAGTTGTTTCAGTACCATCGGCAGAAACAGTTTCTGTTTCAGTTACGGCTGCTTCGTCGTTATGTTCTTTCAAAACAGTAGCCAGTACATTGTCGGCAGCAACCAACTGTTGGTAAACTTCCGGCAACTGATAAGTTTCCCAAAATTCCAGGTTTGCACTGCCCTGTAACAATTTACGAACACGTTCAGGTTCTTTTACACCCGGAAGTTCCACCAGGATACGTCCTGCTGTTTCCAAACGCTGGATGTTAGGAGATACCACACCGAAACGGTCGATACGGGTACGCAATACGTTGAATGAATTATCGATAGCACTCTTCAGTTCGTCTTTTAATACTGAAACGACCTGAGCATCTGTGCTCTGCGGAGTAATTTTATCTTTCAACTCAAATGTACTGAAAATAGCAGACAAACGTGCGCCATTATCCAGGTTCTTGTACTCTTCTGCAAACAAGTCAATAAAGTCTTTCTGACTGGTTGCCTGGCGAGCATAAGCTAAATCCAAAGCCTTGTTGAAGTTCTCATCCTGGTTATTATTTGAAAGCGAACGGATTACATCTGCCACATTCAATTCCAGAACGACGTTCATACCGCCTTTCAGGTCAAGTCCTAAACTAATTTCCATTTCACGGCATTGCTTAAGCGTATAGCCCAGCCACACCTTCTGAGTAGATAATGAGTCCAAATAAAGACTCTCTTTCGACGGATCCCCTCCCGCATACTCAGCGGCTTTATTGTTGTAATATCTTGTTACAAATGAGAACGATAGATAGAACAAACATACAAGCGTAAGTAACACCGCGAAGACCCTTACAAATCCTTTGTTTTGCATTTGAATCTTGAGTTTATGTTATTACATTATTTATTTTCGTTTTTTCACAGGGTGCAAATATAGGCTTTTTTTCTTTGTCAAATAGTAATTAGATTAATTATTTGTCACTCTCTTAGTTAATTTCAAGTACAAATATATATCTTTGCCAGTAAAAAAACACAGATTGACCATGAAACAGCTATTATTATTCCTTTTATTTATTCCTTCCCTGCTTATGGCACAGGAAGATCAAAAGTATTTAGCCGGTGCTATCCCTGAAGAAGGAGGCAAAGTCGTATTTACCAAAGAGATAAATATGCCGTCGCTTTCAAAAGGGCAGATTTACGATATCATGTACCAATGGGCCGAAAAGTTCTTCAGCGAAGAAGGACGCCGACTGGTCTATTCTGACAAGGACAAAGGCGATATTGCAGCAGTAGGTGAAGAATACCTGGTATTCCAAAGCACAGCTTTATCATTGGACCGCACACTGATGGATTACCGCGTAACCATCGAATGCGAAGACAATGCAGCTAAAATTAAACTGGCCGGCATCCGCTACGAATACAATGTATCCTATCAGCGTGAACCTGAAAAGTACACAGCAGAAGAATGGATCACAGACAAATATGCACTGAACAAAAAGAAAGATAAACTGAATCGCGGTAACGGCAAGTTCCGTCGTAAAACAGTTGATTTTGCGGAAAATATGTTCCAGAGTGCCGATGCCGCATTCGGTATCCAGCCGGCCGGTACGGTAACACCTGCTTATGCCCTTACCCCTGCAACTCCGGTGCAACAGCAGCAACAAACAGTCAGACCGGCAGCTCCTGCCCAGCAAATCGCACAGGCTCCCGTCGGCAACAATACAGAGGTATGCCAGGGTTTATCCGCTTTCGAACCGGATAAAATCCCGTCTACCCTATTGAATATGCTGCCGGATAGCAGAATGCAGGTAACACCGGCAGATAAAGAGAATCTGATCGAGAGATATGCCACCTGGAAAGAAATGGGCAAGATGTTCGGAAAGAATATCGCTTCTATTTCTATCAGCCCGGAAAGTGAAGTCTACAAAGCAATCAAAGATAACGACATCTACACGATCACTTTCACCAAAAAAGATGATACGGAAACCTGGTTCATGATTCAGTGCGTTAAGCAGGGCGAGTCAAGCGAAGGACAACAGAAAATCGTTATTGGAGAGATACTTAACGTATGGATCAGATAAATACAAAGATGATAAAGAAAACAATATTACTGCTATTGCTGATATGTCCCGTGCTTGCTATGGCACAGGGACATAAAGGCAGTGTAGAGTCGTGTGCCCCGATGAAAGAGGGGAAGGTTTGCTACAGCGACGAAGTAGACGTTGAAGGCGTAAAGAAAGGCGAATTGTTTAAAGCGATCGACAAATGGGCCAAGAAGAATTATGGGAAAGATGTTTTCCTGTCGAGTGTCAATTCCAACAAATCGAAAGGAACGATATTTATCAACTCAAAGGTCGAACTACTTCTGAACGATACGGATAAAACAATCGTCAAGTACAAGATGAGAATCTATTGCCACGACGAGAAATATAATGTAGAGCTGACGGATATTTCATATCAATACGATCCGAACAACGAAAAGAAATATAAGACCTATCCGGCCGAAAACGTTATTGCCAACAATGGGAAAAGCAATACGATCGCATTGATCAAAGACCCATTACTTTTCTGTAATGCGACCTTCTTTTTTGCAGAAAATTTATTTGCCGATGTGTTTAGTGCAGCAGATAATGACGAGTAAAAAATAAACAGACTATATATATTAATGTAAGGGGATTCCGGCAAGGGGTTCCCTTATTTTATTCTTCCAGGCTCAGATAGCACCATAACGGATAGTGGTCGGAATACCGTACCTTATCAATAGTGCAGTTCATGGATTTCATATTCTTTGAATGCAATATATTATCGATGCGAAACCAGAACATATTCTGATTATAGGTTATTCCCATCCCCTGTCCGGATTCGGCAAACGAATCGACTAAAGGTCCCTGTACCGTACGATGTGCATATGAAATCGGCGTATCATTAAAGTCACCGCAAACCAGGATGTAATCACCTTTTGCCTTTGAGATTTCTTCTGCGACGGCATCTGCCTGCCGGGCACGTATCTTAAAGGCCGGGCCCAGTTTTTGTTCAAGCGCACCTTTAATCCCATCGAAAGTATCCGTGCCGATATTTTTTATAAAAGCAGTATAGCGGCTCCGGTCCTCCATCGTCAATTTAAAAGATTCCAAATGATTATTGATCAAAGTCAGTTTCTTCCCATTCACATTCAACTCATGAATAGAAGAAGCATTGCTATCGCTTTTATATTTTATCTTCCGGCTGTTCGAGATCGGATATTTAGAAAAGACTGCTATCCCATAATCTGCATAACTAGTCTTATTTATAGGAATAACAGAACGATACGGATACATATCAAGTGCCTTATATACCTTCGAAGATGTCAGGTACTTGTCGGATTTACTCACGGCGTACTCCTGCAAACAGACAATATCGGCCCCCGAACCGGCAATATATTCGAGAATCTTATTAGGAGATTCCGTCGTATGGTTCAGGTAAGCAAAAGCCATTACATTATAAGTCAGCACCTTCAATACATTTTCTTTTGGAATATCTTTCGTCCGGCTATGATAAGGGAAATACTTTTTCACCGGTCCCCAGCAGATCAGGATAGAACATAATCCGATCAGCAGGAAACGCCATTCCCACAAAAACAGCCAATAGAGGATAAAACAAAGGTTCAGGACACATAAAATAGGGAAAACCAATCCCAGATAAGAAAAACTTAGGATAGTATCAGGAGAAACACGATCTGAATAAGCTGAAATAACAAACAGCACGACAATCAAAACATTGGCAAGAACGAACAATGATTTGAATAAAAGCTTCAGTGTTTTCAATCCTTCACTCATTTTTTACTTGCGTCAAATAATTGCCTTTTTTCATCGGCTGAAAGACTCTCATATCCGGAACGTTTCAATTTATCCAGAATAGCATCAAGGTCTGCCGATTCCCGGTGTTTACGGGCATTATATTCATAATCGGTTTCTGCACGTTTGTGCGTCACCTTCATTTTAGGTTTTCTCTTTCCGAGATTCACCACCCAATCCAACAGGCGATTCATCGGTGCCGTCAGGTCTTTCCCTTCCTTAATCCGCATGGCAAACCAGATACCGAATAATGCACCGCCAATATGGGCAATATGCCCACCGGCATTCTCGGAAGTAATAGCCAGCAGGTCGATCACAAAAGTGAAGAGTGCCAGATAGATCAACTTGATCCGTCCTATCAGGAACAGATTTATCTCCAGATCTTTCCGGTAGAACGATACGGCAAAAACTATTGCCATCACCGAAGCCGAAGCCCCCATCAGATAGCTTGAAGAAGCCACCGTCTGAAAATACGGAAAGATATTATAAGCAAGCATAAACAGTATTGCACCGGCAATACCTCCCAGCAGATACAATCCCCCCAACTGCCGTTCGCTGAAAAATGTCAGAAACAATCCACCAAACCAGTACAACCAAAGCATATTAAAAAGGATATGAAGGAAGTCAAAATGGGTGAACATATAAGTAATGACCGTCCACGGCCGGTACATCAGCAACTCCGGCGAAGAAGGCATCTGCAAATATTGCAAAAAGGATATTCCGGGGATATTAAAAAGGAGAAATATCACCCCCATCAACCGGATCAGGATGAAAAGCCCTACATTAATATATATGAGCTTTGCCAGTATATTTCCTGCCCGGAACGTATTCTTCAGATTAGTAAAAATACTTTCCATTGTCTGCATCTTTCTTTTTCCAGTAGCGAACCATAAAGAAGCCGAACAACATACCGCCTAAATGGGCGAAGTGTGCGACCGTGTCTCCACCAAAACTGGAAACACCCATAAATAGTTCAGCCAGACCGTAAAACACAACAAAATATTTAGCTTTAATAGGTATCGGAATAAACATCAGGAACAACGGCACATTCGGGAACAGCATGGCAAACGCCAACAGGATACCGAACACAGAACCGGAAGCCCCTATCGTGATCATCATATTCAACGAGGGATCCATACGAACCAGTTCAAACAACGTCAGACCATTCGCACTGGCAAAAGATTGCACCGAATAGGCCCATACCAGTTCCTGTACGATACCGGCACCGATACCTGTCACGAGATAGAAGGTAAGGAAACGTTTCGGTCCCCACACATTTTCTAGTACACGTCCAAACATATACACCCCGAACATATTAAAAAAGACATGTGCAAAAGAGTGCGTATCGTGCATGAACATATAAGTAACAAACTGAAACGGGTAGAAATCTTTCACACCCGGAAAGTGCAATCCCAATAGTTGCACCAAATCAATCCCTACTTTCGGCAACACCAGACTGGCTACCCAGAATAGCAGGTTGATAATGATAAGGTTTTTTGTAACGGGCGGTATACTATTCAAGAACCCTGAGCCATTTTGATTCATCATACATATATCAATTTGCGGGCAAAGGTAAATATATTTTGATTGTTTTTCCTTCAAATAGTACTAAAACATAGTAAATCAATAAAAAAAACAGATTTTTTCTTTGCAGAATATCAAATTAAAACTACATTTGAACCGACTTTCAGGCTATCACAGATTTGTTTAATATATTAATTATCAATCCATCATGAACAAAACAGAATTTATCACAGCTGTAGCGGAAAAATCCGGTTTAAGTAAGGCTGATGCCAAGAAAGCAGTAGATGCTTTTGTAGAAACAGTATCCGACGAAATGAAAGCAGGAGGAAAAATTGCTCTTCTAGGTTTCGGTTCATTCTCCGTAACTGAAAAAGCAGCCCGCAAAGGCGTTAACCCAAAGACAAAACAACCAATTGAAATCGCAGCTCGCAAAGCCATCAAATTTAAACCCGGTGCAGAGTTAAACGACAAGGTTCAGTAAGAAACGGAATATTTTCATATTCGAAGAGGTGTTGCAAAAGTGTCATTTGTCAGTTTTACAACACCTTCTTTATTCTTTCATTGTTGGAATGTTGTTTTATCATATATTGTGATACAGTATTCGCATATATTATGATACTGCATTCTCATATATTATGATATTCTTTTCGCATAATATATGATAAAATAATTCCAGAGAACATCACTGCCCCCTGGAACCTACACTAGTATTAATATTAAACTTACCTGATTACACAGGTTAGTATTGTTATTCCGAACAAAACATGATTACGGGACTTCGGTCCCGTTTCATCTATCACATTACAAAGATCCTGCTTTTCAATCAATTATCATTGTATTTATGGTTCTCATGCCGCACCAGGCGACTCCAGAAAGCCTCTTTGTAAGCAACTGCTGTTATCTTTATTTCATTTTCCGCAACAACGAGAATACGTCAAACATATATACTCTCAATTTGCAGACCATCCGCTCCGCACAGCACGAATAGAGTAAATCAAATGAATTATGCGATCAAAGACCACCCTCATGCTGGAAATACCAGGTCCATCCGTTAATATTAATCTGAAGGACCAGCCAGGGATCGTTGTCGGCAAAGAAAAAGACGATCTTATATTCACTCTCCCGGTCAAGATATTCCTGAGCGCTCATATTATGCCCTTCGATTTTTGTCATCACCAGAAAATCGGTCAGATTGATATCGAATACCTTTTTACCTGTAGCCTTCTCTGTTACCACAAAACGGGCGTTACGGTTCGCAAGAAACCGCATCGTATTCAGTTCGACAATACCTGCTGCCAGATTCTTTTGTTCGATATGATAAGGACGGAAACTAAGATTATCATCTCCAAGCAGCGAATTATCGTGTGCCAGATAACCGTTGGATTCGATTATTTCATAGGTATAGGCATTCACATCTACCCCCCAGGAGTCTTCATTGCTTCCCTGAAAAACAAACCGTACTTTATTGGTATCTTTTATCAGGTTGATGACCTCCGTCTGATCGGTGGTACCGGTAAAGTCCACGTTATTAATCTCACCATACCAAAGCGGCTCGAGTTCTTTATCGATGATAAGTGTTTCCTCACGTTTCAATTGCAGCTTCAGGTCAGCGATGGAGGAAACACCTGCTTGCAACGATGTTATATCATATGAATCATGTGCACCTGCCCATGCCATAAACTGGTATTGTCCGACAGGTAACTTAACTTCCATCAAATAACTGCCTGTTCCCAATGTACTCCCTTCCTCTGCTTGTTTAAACAGGAACTTGCCGTCTTTATCAAATACATAAAGCTCCACTTTATCCACCTGCGAATGGAATGCATCAGCAAATTCCATATTGTAATCATACTTAAACTTAACAAACAAACGGCACTCCAGCAGATCTTCGTTAAAGCTATCGCATGAAGTCATTATCAGGGGGCCGATAAGGACAAACCACATGGCTATGTGACGTAATAGGCTTTTTAGCTTCATATTTTTCAGTTTTCTAATTATTCTATATATAGAGGAAAAGATATTTCTTCTTTTCTCGTTATTTCCAATTCAGTGGACAGAACTGTCTGTTCCGTCAAATATAAATCCCAGAGTTTTATCAAGTCTCCGGCAACTCTTTTGCTAAAAATAAAGGGGGGTGTCACAAAAGTCTGTTTTGTCATGGCGGACTTGATCCGCCAACTCATACTAGATTAAATACATTATTAATATGCGATCCCGGGACAAGCCCGGGATGACAGGATAGTGACTTTTGACACACCTCCTTTTATATTAAAAAGATTTCGTAATTATAAATCTATCTCTTGTCTATACCAAGTCCAAGGATTGATGCCAATTTCAACAGAGATGAAACTTTCTTCTTCTTCATCTTTCTTGCCTGGATCCGGTTCAGGAATAGTCGGATAACCCGGAGTCTTTATATCCTTGATAGCAATGTCATATACAGAATTACGCACCACGCCAAACTCTCCGAGTTTATTGTTCGTGTTATCCGTATCATTATCATGCTTAATCATAATAACATGATAGCCTTCTCCTCCTTTGTAATAATATACATTTCCATAAGCGGCTGCTCCATGTGCTATAATTTCAGTTTGATAGAATTCTGCTGCAATTTTCTTCGCTCCATCCTCCACAGAAGCATAAGTTCCATCAGAAATTTTAGCATCAAACTGAACTTTGGTAGGAAGAGTAACAGGATCCACACCTGATACATTATATTTCACTAAAGAATCAATGTAAGCACCAAATGAATTGGTAACCGTAGTCTGAAGGTAATTATCCGGGTCTTTATCCTTATATTTTGACGTTAATTCCGCCTCAATGTACTTCTGAACCAATTTGTAAGAATAATACCCATTAGTACCAATCTGAATCCAGTCACTTCCAGGTTTAACATTTCCTGAAGCATCCACATCGTCATCGCTGTTAGCAGCTGCTGTTCCGTCATAAACTCCGCCAGTATAATTATCGCCATTATCCGGAAGTAGCAACCCTTTAGGCTGACTTTCCACCTTCAACAAAACATGTGTAGTGTAGGCCTGGTAGTTATCATTTTCTTCCTGCGTATTCTCCAGGCAATACAAAGCCGGGATCTTAGAGGCATTAGAACCTGTAGAATCGGCTGTTGCAGCTACCCAAGTCGATGGCGATACAGTAGCATGCGTATAATAATCATAATTATCCGTATATGGAGTGGTTGTTATATCCGCCATAGACGTTTTCTGCCCATCATAGTTCGGGTCTACCCTGTAAGAACCGAAATGCCATTTATCAAACGGAGTGATACAACCACGAGCCGTTGTTTCCAACCACGTCTTAGTTCTCTCAGACATCGGGTAATATTTTTTATTAGTCACATTTAATGTCCATCCGACAGTATTAATATCCAAGGTGGATTGCGGATAATTATCATCCGCAAACAAACGTACTTTTGCAGCTACACGGTCTACGGTAACTTTATAAGGTTTGCCTTCCGCCTCACCTGCAGTCGCATAAGTTACCAGATCATTATCTGATACACTAACCGAACCACCTGTATCTGTAACCGTTGTCGGTTCTAGCTTGCCTTTGGCATTGGTCATCATAAAGTTATTCTGATTTGTACCGCCGATAACCGCACCTACACTAGTATTAGCAATAATTTTATTTACATCATCGAATGTACTGGCAGAAGCCACGTTTGTTGTAAATTCAGTGGATGGATTTAATATGATCATAAAAGCTTTCGAATTCTTATCCACTTTAAAAGCCTTTGTCGGGGTTCCGTCAGGCTGTCCCGGAGTTCCTATTTCAGGCTCTCCCGTCCCCCATGACAATTTAGTCAACAATGCCGGATTATTCGATCCTGTAAGATGGCTATCAAAGAAAAGAGCCATCATTGTATTGACTTTCGATTCATCAGCCGTACCATTTTCCTGATCAGGATTATGCAAAGCCTTGGTAGTTGTCGTTGTCACAACATTCAGAGAAACCCAAGCATCACCTCCTGCTCCAGTACCGCCGCCGTCATCTCCACCATCCGGCAGATTTTCACTACACGCTGCAAACATAAAGGATGCAAGCGCAAACATAAAAAGATTCTTCTTTTTCATTTCACTCAATTTTAATTAGTAATTTTCACTCATTTATTTATCTAATTGTCTTCTCAATCTCAGCAATATTCGCCTTTTTCTTTGCCAATTCATCCAGATTATCTTTGGCTGCTTCCAGTCCTGAACCTGCGGCTGCTTTCAAATATTTTTCAGCTTGTTTATAGTCTCCTTTCAATAAAGCTACTACACCGCGTGAATTAATATATTCAGGTTCTTTTGAATCCACCTTATTCAGATAACGCTCGGCCGCAACCAGATCTTTACGCAAGATAGCTGCCGCTGCCGCATTCATATTGGCTATCTCATTTTCCGGGTACATCCGTACAGCCACTTCGAATACATCGACAAACTCCTGTGAGCCGGCCGGATAACTATTGGCAACCATGAACATTTCATTCAGGCTCAGGTTCTGCGGACGCGTTTTAATAACTTCCTTCGCTTCTTCCACATCAAAGTTCTTTACGTTAAAGTTGACTTTACAAACAGCAACACGCAGACGCGGATATACATTTCTCAGCAAATATTGATAAGGCATACCGCTCTGAAGCTGTTTCAACTTCGCTTTTCTCTCTGTTTCAAGCGGATAGTTATCAATGATAGCCAGCACCTCCTCCTTATAATCCATATCTCCGGCTTCCAGTGCTTTCACCAGACCGTCCCAGTTTTCACCCCCGAAAATGGTTTGATACTGATTCCTGCGGAAGTCATAACGGGAACCCAGATAGTCACGTAATGCCATCGCACGTCCTTCGGACAAACGCTTATTGTTAGCCAGCGAGCCTTCCGGAGAAGCATATCCTACAATATCCAGACTTTTAACTTCAACACTCGGATCCGACTTCAACTCATCGATCATCGTCCGTATCTTAGCCAGTTCCTGGGGATTATTCATATATTCAGGACGAATATCTACTTTATTCACCTCAAAATCCAGAAAACTTTCCACCTGTATATCACGGCGTTTAATTTCTTCGACTACCGGTTTAATAAAAGCCATATGCGGTACAATAGCGTAGGGTTCCGGTATATATTCCAGTGTTACTCTGTCTACAACCGGTTCCACTTTCATCAATAATGTCTCACCACAACCGCATTCATCTCGTTGAATATCCAGATGGGCGTCAGCCATCCATGATTCATAAGGAAGAATATAACGATATTGAATCGTTTCGCTTGTCGGCCTATGCACTCGCTTAACAATATAAGGTTTTTCATAACCGGCTTTCTCCGCCGCATTCATCAGAGAAAGCGAACGTTCGTAAACCCGATATTCATCTCTCCCTTTCATTGTTACTTCAGGCAGATTACAACTCTTTTCTGAAGAAACCAGCTGCGGGATAAGGTCCACACCACGAGTCGATTTGACTTTCACTCCATTCAGGACGATGTCCATATCTATATAAAGAGAGTCTCCCACCTGTTCCAGCCGTACGGGATTTACCGTAATACTTCCTTCAAAAGAGCGCGACTGTGCCTTTACCTGAAGAACATTCAGACAGGTAAAAGCCAACAGGCATATAATGAATTGTATATTTCTTTTCATCATTCTTCTTTTATTTAATCAGATAAATAATTGACAAAGCTGCTTTCGTCGGGCCGAAATAATTTCGTCCGGTATCTTTCAGTTTAGAGCCGCACTCCGCACAAGGATATTTTTCATATTCTATACGTGCATATCCCAGACCGACAGACGCTTCTATACTCCAACGTTTTTTCAATATCCAGGAATGCCCGACCGAAATACCGCCTCCATACAGATGTCCCTGATACCGGTTCTTTTGCATATTTTTGCTGAAAATACCCGGCAAGCCACCGACATTGAAGTCGGCATAATGTCCATGCAACCCTACGAACGTACGGTTGAAACTTTCGCAAAACCAGTAACGCACCTCCGGTTGTACGCCCCAGTGACGCAAGCGGCGGCCATTATCCGGTTTCCACGGGTTATAGTTGACAGGAATATCTAATGTCCATTTACGGGCCAGTCCAAATTCCAATCCCAAGTTCACCGTCGTCGTTGCATCATATAATAGATTGCTTTTGACTGCAATTTTCTGCGCTTTACTCTCGATGACCAGGCATCCGAGCATGAAGAACAGGAGTATAAAGGCTCTTTTCATCTATATTACTTTTAATTTACGGAAATACTGTTTCCTAACTGAGTTATATCTATTTTAATACGCTGTGTCGCCATGCCGGATGATGAATTATTATCAATAGTTGTCAAATACACAATTCCGTTTCGCGTATCTGTGCCCGGATTAGGCAAAACTTCTATAAATATTGCTCCGTCATCTACTGTGATATTATCCGTATCATTTCGTTCTTCACCGGAAGAAGGACGCAACTTTATCCAGTTTTTAGGACTATATACCGCATTATCTTCCACATAGCCAGACAAGCAAGTATAGTTTACCTTTCTATACTGAGGGTCCCTGTTTGTCGTCGGCATATATTGTATCGTCTCCCCTCCGGCATTAATAGCCTTTCTCTGATTAATATGGATCTGCTTCTCCAGATTTCCTAGCTTAAGTGTGATGTAAGCATTTTGTCTAAGTGCTGTACCCTCCTGATTAAACTGAAATTCATCATAAAACTGTAAATAATTTTTTACTTCCACATTTACGGGAGTTACATTAGGGTCCGAAGAACCAGCCCCCGCAATAAAAATCCCAAAAGGAGAAACCAATCTATATGCATAATCAGCCAAACTTCTTTCATCACTTATCTTATTCGAATTTGGAAAAATAGTCTTACAATCGGTTATTATCCTAAAAGCCTCATATTCGGCAGTTTCATTCGTATAAGCAAAAAAGACGGAGTTACTTACGCCCAAATAATAATCATTATTGGCTATTATCTCATATGTATTACTATCATCGACCAGTACGCTATAATCAAGTGCCGTATTCGATGGCTTGGAAACTTTAGCATCGGCAACCGTATCAAATCCCGGCCCATGAACTTTGTTTATAGTAAACGTATATAACTTATTACGCACCAGATTCATCAAAGTCAGATTATCATCCACGATCGCTATTTTATAAAAATAATTACGCCCTTCATAAGTACCCTGAATAATAAAATAAGTATTATTAGATACAGGCGATTCATATAAATAAATCGGCTTGTCCGCCGTACTTTGACCGCCGGAAACAGCAGAGGTTGCGATTAAAGGAGACGAATAGCTCGCATCATAACGTAATTCAGTTAAACCTGAGGTATTGTAAACAGCACCATCGGATTTATGTAACTGTCCTTGACGCGGAACATTCACAATCGCCGTAATGCCTGTGAAATCGAAATTAGATGCAGCATTGACTATGGCTATTTTAGACACAACCCGGCTCAATAACAAAGAACTGCCATCTGTATTCTCTATTCTTGTCGAATTATTTATCTCATCAACCTCTAACAGGTAACTCATAGGAATTGTCTCGCCTTCGCCACTATAAGGAACAACCGACTGTGCAGGAATAGCCAACGGCTCAGTTAATAAGTTGGAACATGCCTCTGACAAAGTCGTTACACCAACTTTCAGATTAGCTGTAAAACTCTCAATTTCAAATTCATATCCCGAATCGGCATCTCCATAATAAAATTCACTCTGCGGATTCGCCAATATTAATAAATGATACTTCGTACCAGAAGGTTGCCTAGTAAGCAAAACATATCTCTTCCCTATAAGTTCAAAAGCCTGGACAGCTTCTACAAAAGTTGCAGAAGCTTCATTATTTCCTTTAAACACTAGTATCCAAGGAGTAATACCTACCGTGTTTTCATCATTCAAACCTTTGGTAACAGGAAGCTTATATGAATCTGCACGGGTAAAAATCTCAATTCTTACTTTATCATCTACTATTTCTTCTGGATCTTCCGATATCAAAACCTCATGTTCACAACTGGTCACAAATAGCAGAATAGCTAAAAGAAACAGATAGTTTATATGTATTATAATTTTCCTCATTTTATTACCTTCAAAAAACATAGTCGTCAACGATTTGGGGAAAGAGTTTCATCCCTGACACAACGGGCTGATTCTGCAAAAGTCGGTAGTTGGTAATAGAGCCCCGGATTAGGCCACTTCCCCAAACTAATACTCCACACACTCTGAGGTGTATTCGCAGAATAAGGACCGATAGACGATGACTGGTAATAACCTGTCGAACCTGAAAATTCAACCTGTCCGGAAACAGAAGCCCGTCTCCCCGCTGAAGGGAAGAAAACCGAAGCATTCTCATTATCTTTATTATAAACTAAAATACCACGATAAGCAACCTGTGCATTATCAACAGATACCCCAAAAGAATACTCACTTTTTTTTATAACCGGAAGGCGGTCAAAATAGCCGTCTGCATAAAAACCGAAAGCAAAAGTGATGTGCCTTTTCGCTTCTTCCGTATCATTCGGATCCTGCCAAAAATTAGGTTCTCGATCTATTTTAATACCATTTTTTTCCGATGATCCGTCCCATCCTCCTATATTTTCCAATCGCGCAGCATCACCGGCCAATGGATTTTTGAAAAGCGACTGCCTCCATTCAGAATAAGCAATATTCTCCCCGTGGTCTACTGCGATTGTATCCTTTTGTTTTTCAAACACATCAACATATGCAGTACCGACCTTCACCCCATTCACATACTTAACCATATTAGGATACAGACCATTCCAGGAAATCCGGTCAGTATATCCATCACTGGGGCGATGATACCCCTCCGGACAAATCTCAAAAATATCTTTATAACCATAGTCATATATCGGATCAGCTGTTCCTGTTGCAGTATTCCATACTGGTAAAAATAGTCTACTGTTGGTCGTTAAAAACTGTAACGTCTTGTTCCAGTAAGACGCAATCACCGGATTAACCGGATGATAAGCCTGGCGAAAATACGGTTCCAAATGCGTACTGTCAGGAAGCCCCCACTGAAAGAAGGCACCAGCCTGACTGGGATATTTAACAAAAACTCCATTTTTATGACCGACCTGATAATTAGCAGCCTCACCACCATTTTTAAATTCAGGAGCGGTCAAGTTAAACGGTGAAAACATTCTGGCCGCATTGCGCGGCTGGTCTTGCAACTGCCCCGAGGTTATCGCATCCTCAGTGCCTGGCCTTAAAATATAATCCGGATCTTCTCCCTGCCGAATAAAGACGGAATCTTTATACGTCCAATATCCACCTCCCCAGATACCTCCATACCGTTCCACCAAAACCAGGGCATATCTCGGCTTGTCCCCGCTATGCGTCGAATTAAGGCCGATACGGAAATAAATACGTCCTCTACCTTCTACCATACGCCCACTTTCTCCCTTATATTCATTTGGAGTAACCGGATATTTCTCCGGGTTTCCGGGACTGTATGTTCCTATGCCCGGATCGAAGCTGGGAGTTGTACTTAGTACAACAAAATCTCCGTCGATAACGGTTGCTTTCCATGTTGTAAGTCCGTCATATTCCGGCAAGTCATTATTCCTTTCCTGCTGTCCGGTAACAACCCTTTCTCCGGTTTCATTTTTCCGGTAAAAAGCTCCGACATACCTTGTTCCTTCTGTAAAAGCATAACGTCCGCCATACTGACTGGTTTTCACTTCTATCTCTTTTTGCAATTTTCCTCCGTATTCATCTTCAGCCGACAAAATGATCCGGTATATATTTTGCCCGGCGGCATTCTGCTCATCAAGCAGGATATCCATATAACCGGAACCTGATTCGGAAACTTTATCATAAGTATAAGAAAACCGGGAAGTTGCATAAGTAACTGTCGTTCCATTATCCGTTACATCTATATCTTTCAACACCAAATCATTAAAAATACTTTCTGTTTCTGCCGTAACTGTACTCGTTCCTATAAAGACTTCAGGCAACACCTTCACTTCAGGCATATTCGACCAAAATGAAATCCGTGCCCCATTAAAATCGGTTATACTGACTTGTGTATGTGAAACATTCAGCTTTTTATTGCCGGATATAATCCAGTTTCCATCATATTCACTCCAATCCGAAGCTTTTACATTTACATGCAAAGCATCCCGGATAATACCCGTCAAATCAAGCTTACTATTCATCGGAAGACTATAATCTACCGGATTCGAATTTATCTCCAACTCACAGGAAGGATTATAATTAGTCCCCATATTAACAGTAAAAACGACAGCTTCCGATTTCTCTGATTTATCCACAGGCTCACTTGAAGGTAAAATAATCCGATTTATATTCTTTGCCCAGGTTATTCCCACAGCAGAAGGAGTTCCGTCTGAAAAATAACTTCCATTTTCACTTAATGTAAATTTACGTATGATACTCCTTCCGATACTTCCGCTATAATTAGCTGTCAAAGGGACTAAATCAGGTATATTGCTGAATACAACACCGGTAAAAACGGCTTCAAAATCATCTTCGGCTTCCAATACGACATCGACTCGTACTCCCAATCTGTTCAATGCCAGCTTCAAAAAAGATTGTTGCGTTCCATCACTCAATTCAATACCTCCTCCTTTTGGCAAAACAGTAACCTTCTTGATTTCCTGTATCATAGGAATGTCAAGATCAGAAGAAAAAGCACTTGCAGGATAAGCTATTTTATTTAAATCCCCATATTTTAAAACTCCGTTTAACTGATTAAGGACAGATGTACTAGTAGCCTCATTGGCGAGAAATACAAAATCATAAGTTCCCTGTTTTATTGAGTGCTTTATTATGTTATTGGTCCACTGCTCTTTCGTGTACAGAACATTTGACAGACAAATACCGGTTGCAGGATCAAATTCTATAATACGAAGGGTACTCACAATATGATCTTCGGCAGTCCCGTCATGTGTCACATTCAGAGGACCGATACCAGTAATTGACAAGAACTCCCCATTATTGTTTTCGCCGACAAAACTTTCATCCGCGCAAGCGAAAAAGGTAACCAGCAATAAACAATAAATTAATACTCTATATATTTTATATTCGCTTACAATCATTAATAACATTACTTTCTAAATCAGCATATACAAACTATCCCAAGTCATAACATTTCGTGCTTATCCGACTTTCGGTAGTATCCCAAAATCTTGCTACCAAATCAGCAAAGCTCAAGCATCCATTATTATCTCAAAGAAAAAGAATCCTAATAGCACTCTTTCCTTCAATTACAAAGATCGTTGTTATCAAACAAATTACTATTCTATTGTTGTTTCTGATATTATGCGTTAACACTCCCCTTTACGACTCATTTCAAGAGTAAATCCAAATACGATTCCACTTTTTTGAAAATAATGATGATTATTTTCACTTCATTTTCAAAAAATGAAAAAATAAGCATACATACTGCACGATTTGTAAATATTACCAACAAATATGTAAACTCGGTTCCCTCTCTTTTGGAGGATATAGCAAAGGATAGACAAACTGCTAATTCAAAATATCCATACGCAGGTTTTTAGAAAATAATCATGTACCTTTGCAGGCAAAATAAAATCCGAATATATAGAAGTAAGAATATGGTTATTGAACAGCAGATTACCGGTGCGATCATTGCCGGCATAAAAGAACTGTACGGAGCAGAAGTTCCTGCCGCCCAGATACAGTTACAGAAGACAAAAAAAGAGTTTAAAGGACATCTTACCCTGGTTGTATTCCCATTCCTCCGTACATCGAAGAAATCTCCGGAACAGACCGCACAGGAAATCGGCGAATATTTGCAGAAAAACGAACCGGCCGTATCTGAGTTCAATGTAATCAAAGGATTTCTGAACCTGACTGTTGCCGGCCCGTGCTGGATCGACTTACTGAACACGATCAATGAGCAACCTTCATACGGAATAGTTCCCGTTACGGAACAATCTCCGCTGGTGATGATCGAATATTCCTCACCTAATACAAACAAACCGTTACACCTGGGTCACGTACGTAACAACCTGTTGGGCTATAGCTTGTCTGAGATCTTGAAAGCCAATGGTAACAAAGTGGTTAAGACCAATATCGTAAACGACCGCGGTATCCATATCTGTAAGTCTATGCTTGCCTGGCAGAAATGGGGCGAGGGCGTTACTCCCGAATCATCCGGAAAGAAAGGTGACCACCTGATCGGTGATTTTTATGTATTGTTTGACAAACATTACAAACAGGAGTTAAAAGAACTGGAAGAAAAAGGCCTTACCAAAGAAGAAGCAGAAGCGCAGTCGACCTTGATGGCCGAAGCCCGCGAAATGCTCCGCAAATGGGAAGCCGGCGACGCTGAAGTCCGTGCTTTATGGGAGAAAATGAACAGTTGGGTATATGCAGGTTTTGATGAAACCTATAAGATGATGGGCGTAGACTTCGACAAGATCTATTACGAATCACAGACCTACCTGGAAGGTAAAGGCAAAGTGATGGAAGGTCTTGAAAAAGGTATCTTTTACCGCCGTGAAGACGGTTCCGTATGGGCTGATCTGACCAAGGACGGACTGGATGAGAAACTGCTGCTCCGTGCCGATGGAACTTCCGTATATATGACACAGGATATCGGTACCGCCAAATTACGCTTCGACGATTACCCTATCAATAAAATGATCTATGTAGTAGGAAACGAACAGAATTATCATTTCCAGGTTCTTTCCATTTTACTGGATAAACTGGGCTTTGAATTCGGAAAAGGTCTGGTACACTTCTCTTACGGAATGGTAGAACTTCCGGAAGGTAAGATGAAGAGCCGTGAAGGTACGGTTGTCGATGCAGACGACCTGATGGAAGAAATGATCGGTACTGCTCATGAAATTTCGCAGGAACTGGGTAAACTGGATGAAATGACTCCGGAAGAAGCTGCCAATATTTCCCGCATTGTCGGATTAGGTTCTCTGAAATACTTCATCTTAAAAGTCGATCCGCGCAAAAATATGACCTTCAACCCGAAAGAGTCTATCGATTTTAACGGAAATACAGGACCATTCATACAATATACATATGCCCGTATCCGTTCTGTTTTACGAAAAGCTGCTGAACAAGGCATCGTATTACCGAAACAATTGCCGGCCAATACTCCCATCTCTGAAAAAGAAGAAGGGTTAGTCCAGATGATTGCCGATTACGCTGTAACAGTTAAAGAAGCAGGGAAAGAATACAGCCCGGCTTATATTGCCAATTACATTTACGACCTGGTAAAAGAATACAACCAGTTCTACCACGACTTCTCTATCCTCCGTGAAGAGAATCCGGAAATCAAACAATTCCGTCTGGTATTATCTGAAAATGTCGCCAAAGTCGTAAAATCAGGCATGTCGTTACTGGGCATCGAGGTTCCGGAAAGAATGTAACAACCAAGTATAATACGAAAAACCTCCTGCTGAATGATCACCAGGAGGTTTTTTATTTTGTTATCCCAAAGGATATTTACTTTTACGCTTTTTTCTTGGTTGTCCGCTTCTTCGGTGTAGCAGGCTTCTCCGCTGCTTCGGTTATGATCTTCATACATTCTTCATAAGTCAGTTTTTCCGGCTGGGTAACCGTCTTCGGTATCCGGTAATTGGCTTTCTTATACGTAATGTAAGGGCCATAACGTCCATTCAGGATCTCCAATTCAGGATCCTCGTCAAACTTCTTCAAATAACGCTGTTCATCTTTTTTCCGTTTTTCATCAATCAGTTCGATCGCTTCTTCCGCGGTGATGGAAAGCGGATTCAGATCTTTCGGGATAGAGATAAACTTGCCGTCATGACGGATGAACGGTCCGAACCGGCCTACGGCTGCAACCATATCTTTTCCTTCATATTCACCGATGGTACGGGGAAGATCGAATAACTTCAGCGCCTCTTCCAGTGTAATCGTTTCAATAGACTGTCCCTTCATCAATGTTGCGAACTGAGGTTTCGGTGCTTCCTTATCATCCGGATGAGCCTGTCCGATCTGCACGACCGGACCATAACGACCGATCTTTACAAATACAGGATTTCCACTCTTCGGGTCCACACCTAACTGGCGTTCTCCCACTTTATGTTCAGTCTTTATGGCTGCCGTCTCTTCTACGATCGGATGAAACAGCTTATAAAACTTGTCGATCGCTTCCGTCCAGACCATTTCTCCTTCAGCAACAGCATCGAATTCTTTTTCCACACTGGCTGTAAAATTATAATCCAACACATCCGGGAAATAAGCCATCAAAAAGTCGTTCACGACAGTACCGATATCGGTCGGCATCAACTTATTACGGTCGGCACCTACAATCTCTTTCTTGTCAACTTCCTTTATCTTATCTTTAGCAAGAGTGATCACGCTATAAATACGTTCTACCCCTTCCTTATCTCCTTTAATCACATACTCACGATTCTGTATCGTCTGAATAGTCGGAGCATAGGTAGAAGGACGTCCGATACCTAATTCCTCCAGGCGGCGAACCAGGCTGGCTTCCGTATAACGCGGAGGACGTTGCGTAAAACGTTCCGTAGCCACAATATCGTTCAGTGTCAACACTTCATGCAGCTCAACCGGCGGCAATAAACCGTTTTCCTGTTCCTTTTCGTTTTCGTCATCGTAACTTTCACGATATACCTGAAGGAAACCGTCGAAAGTGATTACTTCACCGACAGCCACGAATTTTTCTTTCTTATTATTGATGCAAACAGAGATTGTCGTACGTTCCAGTTCAGCATCAGCCATCTGTGACGCGATCGTCCGTTTACGGATCAATTCATATAATTTCTTTTCCTGCGCCGATCCGCTGATTTCCGTATTACTTATATAAGTAGGACGGATCGCTTCGTGCGCTTCCTGTGCACCTTTACTCTTTGTATGATACTGGCGGAATTTATAATATTTCTCCCCATAAATATCCAGAATAGCTTCCTTAGCCGTACCCAATGCCAGGTCACTCAGGTTGACCGAGTCGGTACGCATATAAGTGATCAATCCCGATTCATACAAACGCTGTGCAATCATCATGGTTTGAGAAACGGAATAACCCAGTTTGCGGGCGGCTTCCTGTTGCAAAGTAGACGTAGTAAAAGGAGGTGCTGGTGATTTCTTTACCGGTTTCTTAGTGATCTCGTCAATAGAGAAAGAGGCAGCTTTGCAGGATTCCAAAAACTCCATCACCTCTTTTTTATCCTTCAGGCGCTTACTCAACTCCGCTTTCAGGATCGTTGTTCCGTCAGGAAGTATGAAATTGGCAATGACACGGTAAGCGGCTTCCGACACAAATTCGTTGATCTCGCGTTCACGTTCCACGATCAGGCGGACAGCAACCGACTGCACACGTCCGGCAGACAAAGCCGGTTTTACCTTTCTCCATAAGATAGGAGACAGTTCAAAACCCACGATACGGTCTAATACACGACGTGCCTGCTGGGCATTTACCAGGTCGATATTAATATCGCGCGGTGTTTCAATCGCATGCAAAATAGCATTCTTGGTAATTTCATGGAAAACAATACGTTTTGTATTTTCCGGTTTTAATCCCAAAACTTCGTACAGATGCCAGGATATAGCTTCTCCCTCGCGGTCCTCATCGGATGCGAGCCATACCTGTTCGGCAGACTTCGCTTCGGATTTCAATTCGGAAACCAGCTTCTTCTTATCTGCCGGGATCACGTACTGCGGAGCATAATCGTGTTCTACGTCTATACTAAATTCTCTTGTCTTCAAATCGCGGATGTGCCCGTAACTCGACATAACCTTGAAATCTTTTCCGAGGAATTTCTCAATGGTTTTTGCCTTGGCGGGTGACTCCACTATTACCAGATTCTTTTGCATAATCACTTTTCACTTTTTAGAAATCGAGTGCAAACATACACAAATAATTAACGTAACCGTACATCAGTAACAAAAAAACAGTTTTTTAAACCGTGATTATTATGTATGTAACCTCTTCAGAATTATCTTTGTCCGTAAAATATCACATTATTTTAATATGGAAACTATCAGACAACTTATCAACGATAATAAAACAGACGAAGCACTCCATTTGTTGGACGAGTACATCAAAAAAAATGATTCAGACGATGAAGCGTATTATCTGCGCGGAAACGTATACCGCAAGATGGGCGATATTCGCCAGGCACTCAACAACTACCTCATGGCTATCGAATTAAACTCCGACAGCCCGGCACAAACCGCCTATAATGCCCAGATCAAAATATTAGATTTTTATAACAAAGATATGTATAATCACTAAGAGACAATTTATAAGTGCAAAGTAATGCATATCACAACTGTATTCCTTTTGTTTCACAGAAACCGGTCGGTGCTATTATTTCTACATCTGAATCTTTTTCCGTAGTTCCTTTAACAATGTAACATCGGTATCCCGTATCTTTCCTTCCCGGTTTGGCGGGCAGTTCAGGATCAGGATATTGTCGTTCTTTGTGCACTGGTGGTACAGACCGGTTAACTCTTCTACCGTCTTATACTTTTTATCAGTTGTATTGTAGAACCAACGTTCGCTTATACAGATAGTAGATTCCCATGGCATATAATATAATTTGCCGTCATGCGAGAAGAGTTTCGGATCATTATCGGCGGGCAGGTACGGATCACCCAAACGGAAATCACTCGGGAAATAACGGATCGGATAACCTTCTTTCTGATTTTCCGGTAATACGGGATGAGCATCCGGATTTTCGGGCAGGCCGATTGTCCAGTTTATACCGATCTGGCATTCCGGTTCCCTTGATTTGATTGTCTGATATATCTCTTTTGCAGGCCAGCGCTCATGTTCTTTCTCCCATCCCCCGTCAAACCAGAACTCGACGATATGAGTATATGACTGTACGATATCGATCAGCTCATTCAGTTGTTTAATCATATATTCGTTGTAGGCTGCATCCAGAGTTTTATCCTTTACATCTGCATTCACCTTACGGTCCCACAATGAATAGTACAAGCCCAGGCCTATATCATATTTTTTGCAAGCCTTGGCTACCTCTTCTATCACGTTCGTTTTATTCCCCGAATTAGCCACATCATATTCGGTATATTTGCTATCCCAAAGACAGAAGCCTTCATGATGTTTGGCTACCAATATGACATATTTCATGCCGGCATCTTTAGCTGTTTTGATCCATTGATCGGCATCGATAGCTGTAGGGCAATACGAAGAAGCCGGCTTTGAGCCATCCGTCCATTCCTGATCATGGAATGTATTAATACCAAAATGAATAAACATCCCATACTTCCGGGCAATCTGTTTCTGTTGTGCCGGACTGGGCTGGTTAGACGGAACAGGCAAAATCTGATCCTGCCCGTAGCCTAATTGTAAGGACAAGGCTAAAAATAAAATCGTTACAAAAGAATATTTCATGGCAATAGTATTTATTACCACAAAAATAATAGATCTTTTACATATAATAATAGCCGGATTTCGACCTAAAGTTTGCAAAATCCGGCATAAATTAGTTAGAAGCGCCAGCCAACGTTAAACTGGAGGACACCGTTACGGGATTATCCTTCTTTCCGCATATTTAATTATTCCCAAATGAAATCAATTTATATAATTAGACATATATAGGAATATTGACAGATAGTGATACCATCAGTAGACAATCATAGGTTCAACTAATTCACCTTCGATAATTTCCTCTAAAAAAGAAATTACAACAAACTCTTTCTTATAAAAATATCCATTCTATGTTAAGGATTAAATCAGATAAGGAGATAGTTCTAATACAATCAAAGAAAAAATCATACTTATAGTGATTACAGAATAAATATTAATTGATTATTTAATAAGCTATCAGCAATAATAAAATAAATACAACATCTAAAAAATCAACTTTTTTTATAAAATAGACATACAACAAACAAATTTACATAAAAACAAAATAATTAATACACGATATAATTACATTATCCTATTCATAAGCAATAATAACAAGAGAAATATATTTGCTTATATCCTTTATTAAAACTATATTTACGCCACATTGTCTAATTTAAACTTAATGATTATGAAAAAGATGTCTATCGTTTTATTTATGTTTTCAACTTTATTTGTAAGTTGTAATAAGAATGAAATCATTCTTGATGATTTTGATCCCTATTCAACGTATACAGTTTCAGGATCTTCCGAAACCAAAAGTGCGGGAGACGGAGTATATGATTTGCTCGGATATGGATATGATTGCACAATCTCTAACTTTAGAGGTTCTCTCTATTCTAAGTCTCAGGTTATTGATTTAAACAAATTCAAATCAGGGAAAGGTAAAGATGTAGTTTCAGGGAGTGAAAAAGTATTCAATCCAGGCTCTATAGAAGAAGCAGTCATTCATGGAGGTGGAGACTCTCAAGAAATTTGGGGATTCAATTTAAATGAATATACAGATTCTAAAACTGCAACCACAAATTTGACAAAAGAAATAGGTTCTGAAAAATTAAAACTATTTACAGTTGAATTAAAAAATTCATTTAGTGAATCTCATCGCTTTTCAAGTGCTTATTCCTTTTATTCTATATATGCCCAAAAGGTTACTAGAAAATTAACCCTATCAAATGTATATCCTAATAATCTAAAATATTTTTTAACTGATAATTTCATAGCAGATCTAAAAAATTTGACTGGTATACAGTTAGTTCACAAATATGGCACACATGTACTAACTGATATTCTTTTAGGAGGAGAAGCTTCAATTACATTTAATGCTAAATTGACTTCCAAAACTCAAGAAAACTCATTTAAGAATGAAGCAAAAAAATTTTATAGTGAAATAAAGGACTCTTCATCTTCTTCAACAGAAGGAATGAATAAGCTATTTCAAGAAAACAAAGATGTTAGTATTTATATTAAGACTATAGGAGGAAGTAGTGCTATAGAAAGTAATACAGTCAGTTACAACCCTCAAACAGGGGCATTAGGCAATATTTCTTTTAATTATACGCCTTGGCTTAATAGTGTAAATCGTAATACTGAGCAAATAATTGGTATTGGAAATAATACAACTAAAATATGTTTATTAAGTGAATTCATAGATGACCCTAATAAAAAAAGAGAAGTTGAAAATGCTATCAAATCATACTGCGAATCTCAAAAAGTTGTAATGACTACTGAAAAAACTTTAGATTATGAGGATGGAGCTATTTACTATACAGAGTCAGGAGTTAATAAATATATTAAAGTAACCCATGGATCCAACTTGCCCATCGTATTGGCCTTATTTGGAGCTACAGGAGAAGATATAACTGATAAAGTCACTGTTAAATGGAGTTTTTTACCAATAGGAAATTATTATTATCTAAGTGTAAAATTGAGAGGCAATCAATTTTTCCTAAATGAACCAAAAGGACTATTTAAAGCGAAACCTGATCCCATTAATGATTTTTTATGGGACATAGAAAAACTCAACAATGGATATTATATGATAAAAAAAGTTTCAACAGGAACTTATTTAGGTAGGAATCAAACACTTAATATAAAAAACATCAATGATACTAACCAACATTGGTTAATAAAGTTATACTAAATCAATAATTATATTTTAATATAGAAAAAATAAAGGAGGGACTTTAAAACTGCCCTCCTCTATAATATTTATTCCATTTTTTTAAAAACTCCAACCAACGTTAAACTGAAGGACACCGTTACGGCTCTTTCCATCAAGATCAGATGCCGATATTCCCAATCCAGACATAGAAGAAGCTATATTCCCTTTATTAAGAACATTGGTTAATCCTATATTATAACTCAAAGAAAATAGCAATCCCATCTGAGACCGATAACCAGCACCAATAACTAATGAAAAATCAAAAGTATTAAACCAATCACTGAAAACATCTGTTTCAACAGATGTTCTAGAATCAGCCCCTTTTATTTTCGAGGAAACTTTAAATCCTAATTGTGGTCCAGCAAACAAATTAACCCCCTCATATACATAACCTTTAAGTAAAATTGGAATATTCAAATAATCATTCTTCAATTTTTCTGTAACTCCTAATTCTTTAATCTTAAACCCCTGCATCGAATAAAATATACCTGGTTCAATAGCAAAATTATTAGTCATCATCACTTCGCCCGCTACCCCGATATTCAAACCGGGTTTCATACTACCATCAGAGTTTGTCATATTGGCAAAATTCAAACCGATCTTCGGGATAAAATGAAATTCTTGTGCACTCACCTGAAATGCCACGAAAAGAAGTAATAAACATGCAATCTTTTTCATACTACAAATTGTTTTAGATATAAACACAAATTCTATCTCAATAAACATAAACGATTCTCCTCCTACAATGTCTGTTTTCACTCATAAACACAGACCAAAGATAAATACTAAAATTAAATTACAAACATTTTCACTTATTATATTACCGGATCTTCAATAATCCGCTCGGGAAATAACTCTTTCAAGCTTATTTCCAGAAGTTTAGTTCTTTCTTCATTCAACGTAAACACTCTATCCTTTATCACAAACAAATCGAACGGAATATATAATTCCGCTATTTTCTTTCTATTGAAATCAATCAGATATTGAGCTCTTCCCCGGCTGATAATAGAATAACCATCCCAGTTCAGATCCGAAAAAAACAAACTTTCAGGCTGATAAGTGCGAATAACCTCCATCTGCTCATCGATCTCTAAAATCTCATACCGATCATTATAAACGAAGCATGATGCAGAATCGGACGGTGTGATCCGGTTAAAAGAAATACTATCTGCATTTTCCATATAAAATGAATTATACACAAACCCCTGTAATTTTCCGTTGTTTTTCTCATCCCAAGACGAAACTTCTATTTCCGAACTATCGGATAACTGACAAAAGGAGATTCCATCATCAAACAATAAATATAATGTATTCCGCTCCCCTTTCAGACAAGCGTCTTCAATCCTGTCTTTTTTCTTTGTCAGTTGATTCAGATATATATTTTTCCCGGTATTTTTATCGAAGCAGGCAATGAAAGGCCTTCCGATATTGACTTCCATCATCTTTTTTTCATATACAGAAGGTAAATCCCGCAAGTTAGTACGATAGCCTGATCCATAATTGATCATGTACAACCTCTCACCATAATCAAACAGTTGCGAGTGGGATGTCAGATCTTCCGGAAGGGGATATCCCCATTTCATTTTCAGCTGGTTATCCAAACATAGTAATTGTGTGCGATTGGCAAAATAAAACAAGGTATCATCTCTCAACACATTCGAAGTCAGTTCCACGACCGCATTAACTCCAGCACCAATCGGGACTGCACTAAAGCCGGTTAAAACGCCGGTCAGTACACCCAAAGCACCCAATGCCACCGCTCCCGTATAATTCGTTGTTCCGGTTATCATCGGATAACTCTCTCCCGATCCATTATTAATATTAACCAGGTGCATCCCGTCAGAAACGATCAGCCTTGTCGAATCATCAACCAGTCCGTGATAATTCCAGCCATATGTATGGGGAACTTCCCGAGTCCACAAAAGTTCTCCGGAATTCATCTCATAACATTCCAGTTTTTTCGAAGACCCGTTTTTGTAAGCCCACAATTTATTGTCCTCACGATCCAATATATAAGGTAGGATTTTTTTATTCCATTTCGATACCCCTGTCTTCAAATCCAGCAAAGAACTTTTCACTCCTTTCGAATTGAATAAAACACCTTCGGGAAGCAATGCAAACTGATCTGTCATATAATTCATCTTTCTTTTCCACAACTCCTTTCCTGCTGGAAAATCAATAACAACCAGTTCACCTTTGTTCTTATAAGATTGTTCGTTTTTGGTCAGATACCCTATTTTCACCATAAAAAAAGTACCGGTTGTATCCATCTTATAATCCCGTATCCTTCCGTCAAATTCAAAACTACGGGCCTTCAGCTCCTTTCCTTCCGTTGTTAATCCCACCACAACCTGATTCTGAGCAGAAATTGGCAGAGCAAGAATCAACAAACAAACGAATAAATACAACATCCTTTTCATGATACACTCCTAAGTTTAATTAATAAATACCAGTCGGTTCTCCGAACAAAACAATTATATAAACGCATTTATTCCAAAACTATTGCTAATCAAAGGAGAATTAACACATACAAAAACAAAAAAACCGGAAAGAATTCCCTTCCGGTTTTTGTTTTTCTTAGCAAAATAAAACTCAACAATTACTTCAGCAAGCTGCAAGGACAAAGATTATCTTTTTCGATATCTTTAAAATAGTTGTATGTACCTACTTTTATTTCAGCACAAGCTGCTTCGTCAGCTACGATGATACCTTTCGGATGCATCTGCAAAGCAGTAATTGTCCACATCTGGTTGATCGAGCCTTCAACAGCCTGTTGCAAAGCGCGAGCCTTGTTGTGACCGTTTACCATGATCAGCACTTCTTTCGCATCCAATACCGTACCGACACCTACTGTTACAGAAGTCTTCGGAACCTTGTTTACATCGTTGTCGAAGAAACGTGAGTTAGCGATGATCGTATCTGTAGTCAGTGACTTAACACGTGTACGTGAAGCCAATGACGAGCCCGGTTCGTTGAATGCGATATGGCCGTCAGGGCCGATACCACCCAGGAACAGGTCTACACCGCCTACAGCTTTCATTTTGGCTTCATAGGCAGCACATTCAGCTTCCAGATCAGGAGCGTTACCGTTCAGGATATTTACATTCTCCGGCTTGATGTCTACATGGCTGAAGAAGTTATTCCACATGAATGAATGATAGCTTTCAGGATGATCTTTCGGCAATCCTACATATTCATCCATATTGAAAGTGATGATATTCTGGAAGGAGATGACACCTTGCTTGTTCAGTTCAATCAGGTTCTTGTACATACCCAGCGGAGATGATCCGGTAGGAAGGCCCAGAACAAATGGCTTTTCAGCTGTCGGATTCGCTTTCTTAATCTTCGCAGCTACATAGTTGGCAGCCCACTTCGAGAGTTGCTCGTAATCTGGTTCAATAATTAGTCTCATAACAAGTGTTTTTAATTGAAAATTGAAAATTGAAAATTGAAAATTACAGGAACTTCCAATATCAACAGACAATCTTCTGTGTTTATTAATTAGATCTTTCGTTAATAATATTCTCTACATGACGAAAACCGATCCTTTCAAATTTTCAATTCTCAATTCTCAATTTTCAATTTGTTAGCCATAGCTTCTCCCAAAGCCCAGCATTCTTCATACTTATCGGCTTTCAGACCTTGTTTTTGCTCCACAGGAGTACCAACAGTTTCCCATTTCATCTTTTCTCCGAAAGCGGTTAGGCGTTTTACAGCCGCACCAGCCCAGGTGAACGAACCAAAATAGCCATACAGGCGGTTTTTCACTTCGCGCATCTCGATCTTGCTCAGGATGGCTTCCACTTCCGGAAACAGACTGTTTGAATAGGTCGGACTGCCGATAATGACGCCTTTGTATTTGAATACATCTTTCAGAACATACGAAGCCGGACTCTTGCTGACATTATGCAACACAATGTTCTTTACACCGTTTGCCGACAAAGAAGAAGCGATCGCTTCCGCCATCTGCTCCGTATTTCCATACATGCTGCCATAAATAACGACAACACCATCCTCCCCTTCATAACGGCTCAAACGGTCATATATTTCAATTGCCTTATGAGCATATTTGCGCCATACCGGACCATGTGTCGAACAGATCGTGTTGATCTCCAGGGCCGACAGTTTCTGCAATGCACGCTGTACCGGATTACCGTATTTGCCGACGATATTGGAATAATAACGGATCATTTCTTCCCAGTAATGATCCACATTCATTTCCTCATCGATCACACCGCCATCCAACGTTCCGTACGTTCCGAAAGCATCGGCAGAGAACAGCAACTTATCCGTTGAATCGTAAGTCACCATTACTTCCGGCCAGTGCACCATCGGAGCCATATAGAAAGAAAGCTGGTGGCGGCCGATATTCAGCGTATCTCCTTCTTTCACTTCGTAAAGTCCGGTCGTTATATTGTGATAGCCGTCCAGCATACCGAATGTCTGCTTGTTACCGATGATCTGCACGTCAGGATATTGCTGGCGCAACAGGCGGATACTGCCGGCATGGTCGGGTTCCATATGGTTCACGACCAGATAATCGAGCGTCCGTCCATCCAGCGCATCCGCTATTTTTTTCAGAAAGATATCAGAATAGCAAACGTCTACTGTATCGATCAATACAGTCTTTTCGTCTACGATCAAATACGAATTATAAGAAACGCCGTACGGAAGCGGCCACATATTTTCGAAGAGGGCCTTCTGACGGTCGTTTACTCCTACATAATATACCTTATCTGCTATTTCTTTTAATTTGTACATTTTATACTTTTTACTTTTTTATTTTTAGCTCTTCATAGTTATTCGGCTTCCTTGTAAGCGCCCTCCATACAAACCAGCAACCTGCCAGCACGAACGGAATACTGAGCCACTGGCCCATATTCAGGACCATACTATCTTCAAACGCTTCCTGATTATTCTTCAGGAATTCGATAAAGATACGCGAGCCGAATATACAAATCATAAAGACCCCGAAAATAAGCCCTTCCCGCTTCCACTCCTTTTTGATAAAGTAAAGCCACATGCATATACCGAATGTAACCAGGTAGCATAATGCCTCGTACAGCTGTGTCGGATGGCTGGGAACGGTAAAGACAGGCTCTGCTCCCATTTTCCAGGCATGCAGGTTCTCGATGAAACGGAAACCCCACGGAAGATCGGTCGGATGACCGTATATCTCATGGTTCATCAGGTTTCCCAAACGGATCATAGCTGCGACCAGTCCGGTCGGAACAACCAGTTTATCGAATGTCCAAAGCATGCTTTTATGCGTGATGCGTCTGGAATAAAAATAGATGGCAATAACGATACCCAGCGTACCGCCATGGCTTGCCAGTCCGCCTTCCCAAACTTTGAAAATCTCTATCGGATTAGCCAGATAATATCCGGGATCATAAAAGAGGCAATGTCCCAGACGGGCGCCGACTACAGTACCCACCATGGTATAAATCAGCAGGGAATCGATCCATGCAGGAGGAAGTTTTTCATTTTTCCACATACGGCTTACAATGGAATAACCAATCCAGAAACCGATAGCAAAAGCAAGTCCGTACCAGCGAATTTCGCGTGAACCTATGGAAAAGATGGCGGGGTCAGCCGTCCAGGTAATAAAATCGAGCATAATTTATGTATTAAACAAGTCGTTTAATCAAGTCCTCTCTATCGCCGCAGATCATATCGATCACCGGCAATTCGATCATGGTGTAAGCACCCGGCTGCTGTTTGAAGCTTGCGCGGGCAACAGCTACCAGAATCTGGGCAGTAAGAGCCGGGTTGTTGATCTTCATGTCGAATTCAACCAACTGGTTCTGAGTCTTGCCTGATACACCTTTGCGGACCAGGTTCACACCGTGTCCCATATCCAGCAGGTTGTCTACACATTCCACCTGCATTACGTGTGTTTCATCATGTGCGAAATAATCGTCAGCTTTGATAGCAGCAGCCACCTGCTTGAAATCGTAACCGTCTTTCACTTCGATATAAACCATACGGCGATGAACGCCTGTACCCATCGGGATTGTCATCGACAAAGCAGTTTTTACACCTTCGATCGCTTTTACGGCAACCGTATGTCCCATACTCATACCCGGGCCGAAGTTTGTATAAGTAATTCCTTTCGGAACCATTGCTTCCAATAAAGCGCGAACAACAGAGTCGCTACCCGGATCCCATCCGGCAGAAATAACGGCAACCGTATTATGTGCTTTGGCTACAGCATCCAGCGAACGGCGCAGGTCTACGATACCTCCATGGATATCAAAGCTATCTACCGTATTGATGCCTAATGAAAGAATTTCTTTTGCGTATGTCTCTACACTACGGGTAGGAGTTGCAAGAACAGCAACGTCTACTTTATCTAACTTAGTGATACTGTCAGTCACAGTATAAGCTTTCAGTTCGTCCGGTACGTCATTCGGATTACGACGTACAACACCTGCCACTTCAAAATCAGGAGCGACTTCCAGGGCCTCTAACACATACTTTCCAATGTTGCCATAACCAACGATGGCGGCTCTAATTTTCTTCATACTTTAGTTTTTACTTTTCAACCAACCGCAAAGTTAATTATTTATGGCGAAAATCCATCCGTACACTATTAAGAAATCCTTATTACAAACAAATCAAGCTCGAATCTCATAGATGTATTTACATACAATCCACGAAACCCGAGCTACAACCTTTTTATAATGATATGAAAAAAACAGATTACATTTTTAACGAATCTGAAACTTTTGCGTTTCTACTCCTTGTTCCCCTTCAATTCTCAACAGATAAACCCCTGCGGAGAGAAAAGAGAAAGTAGTTGTTTTTTCCGGTCGGACAGAACTACAAACCAGCCTTCCATCCATTGTATAGACAGCTAGATTCCTATAACTCCCATCAAGATACAGTATTTTGTCGATAACGGAAAAACGATCGGATAACAGATTAATCTTTTCTGTCGATACCGGATCTTTATACACCAGTTCCACACTTTGTACCGACAAAGTATTATACTCCTTTATCTTCTTTCGGTCGCCACGATAATCAGCTGCAGAAAGAATAACATTCATCTTTTCAGGTGTTTCATCCGATAAATAATCAATCGGTATGGAAATACGCGTCCAATCGGATAAAGTACCCTTTATTTCATATTCAGCCCTCCCGATCAGCGTTACAGAACCATGTTCAGCCAATATATCCCGGTCATTATCTATCAACTCTTTGTTATCCGGACCATAGGACACACTTGTCCCTTTCCAAAGATAAAAGATAATCCAACCGGTTTCCTCCGCTACTACTTTACGTTTGAACACGCCCACGAGAGAATCCGGACGGTGCGTGAATTCAAGGCCTCCGGTCGTACCTCCGTCACTTTGAGATATATTCGATACATTCGCATAGACCCACGGAGTTCCCAAAGATATATAAGCCGGTGCATTCGAACCTATACCCAACAGACCTACAAAACGATTGGTCAATAACACGGAACCATCCGGATTACAAGTTACCAACTCTTTTTTTACTCCCAGCTGATTGACATTCGAGGCTTTCCATCCGGCAGGCTGTTTACCGACTCCGTTATAACCAGTTACCCACTCTGCCGAAAAATCTCCATTGGGAATGGATTGGGCACCAAGAGAACCGCAAAACACATAGTCATTGACAATCAAAAGGAAGCAAATAAATTTAAGTAGATTCTTTCTCATTATTTTAATTCTATTTATCCGCTTCATTCAAAGCTTCCAGTAAAAATTTTCCAGGCCTGAATTTTGCACTCACACGAGGCTCTATCCAACAAGGTACACCCGTTTTCGGATTGCGGGCAGCACGCCCGATTTGTTTCCAAGAACTAAATGTTCCAAATCCCTGTAACTCCAACGGTCTATTCTGTTGTAACTCTTCCGTCAAAATATCTTGAAATACTTTTACAAATTGTTTTGCCTCTACCTGGGTTATAGACATACGTTCGGATATTTCTTTAACAAACTCTCTCTTTACCATATTTTCCGTATATTTTATTATAGACTCTATTTTTCAAAAGAGATGTTCTACAAAAGATCGCTATCTCCACAGAACATCTCTTCCATTAATTAACCTCTAAATATATTCCTTAATTACAGAATAATCGGATTATTTACTTTTTCATAATACGTACTGTTTTCGCTTCACCGCTTTCAAGTACGATCTGTACCAGATGGTAACCTTTGCTCAATTCGCTCAGGTTGATCAACGATTCCGGTTTTTCGATCGACTTAACCAAACGGCCGGAAGCATCGAATACACGGATCATAGCCACCGGACTGTCGGATGTTACAGACGTTTCGTTTTCAACAAATGTCGGATACAATCCTACACTTTGCAGAGCGATGCTTTCGTTGGCGACAGTCGATGTTACGTTGAATGTTACAGAATCGTTAGCAGCCAGATAGTTCTTCTCTTCCGGTATCGAGATGTACAATTTTGTTACACCTTGATGCTTACCGGTAATCCAAACACCTTCTTCTACAACCTTCACGGCTGCTACCGTATCATGCTGCATTGTGTAAGCGATTGTTGCAGGCGAAACAGCTTCGGCAGTCAACAAAATACTGTCGCCACCAGCAAGGGTTGTTCCGGCTATATCCCATGCCAGACCGGCATCGGCCTTAGCTATATAAAGTTTACCCGGAACCAAGGTTACAGAATAGTCGCCTTCTCCTACTCCGACACAATCGACGATCAAATCGTATTCGCCGGCATCCTCCGGATCTACCTTTGCTTTCACGGTGTAGATATCATTCAATGTTTCAGGATCTACCGCTCCATTCGGGCCGGTTATTGTCAGGGTGAACGGCGGTATTTCTTCTCCATAAACCGTATGGATCGTATCAGCCTTAATAGTTAATCCGGACTTAGTAACCTTTAGTAAACCAGTTTTCGTTACAAGCGTATAATTCTCACCCGGATCACCACCTTCTACATATAAGGTATATTCTCCTGCGCCGGTTATGTCGCTAGCCACTTTTACCTTCGGTTCTTTGCCTGCCTTGAAGCCGTCGTTTCCGATAAATCCGCTAACCGTATAAGCAAACGATTCAGGAATTGCTTCACCATAAGCGATTGTTTCATCTACCGGTGTTACAACCACTTCGCCGGCACTAATCTTCATTGTTTCTTTACGAATGAACAAGTTGCTTTCTCCCTTTCCTTCTTCCAGATAGATCGACACATTGTATGTACCGGCTTTTACCGGCAGATCGGTATCACCATTATACAATACATAATGAGGATATTCATTCAGACCTTTCAGATCAGTTATTTTTACATCAGCTTCCTTGGCCGTTCCGTCATAAACGAAGCTCATGTCACCCAATACCACATTGTAATCAGCTTCATTTTTCAGACGAATGACCTTGTAAACCACAGATTTCGTTACTTCGTCATAACCGGCAAGACCATGATAGCTGGCAGTAATCGTTACGCCGTCATTATCTGTTAATGCTTTGGCAAACAGATAGCAATAATCACCCACTTTCTCAATTTGAATCTTTGCCGGATCGGATGATACAAAATCTATCTGAGCACCCTCAGCTATTATATTCTGATCCTTCTTCACTTTTGCATCCAGCTTGATTTTATCGCCTACAATCAGGTCGACGGTCAACGGGTTCCATTCCAAGACCAAAGAATTATCCGGAATTACTTGATATAAAGCTTTTCCTTCAATTGTGATCGCATAGTTGGTATTTTCCTTATTGATATCACGGATGCCTGTCAATTCGTAAATGCCTACCGGCAATACGCTCGGCTGATCGGCTATTTCCAGATTCTTGATACGATTGCCTTCAGCAACGGTCGCAACCAAATCCAAGTTCTTAGCTGACTCATCCAGTTTGAAACCGGTATAAGTGATAAACTCTTTCTGAATTTCCACATCATTAAAGTCAGGCACTGCCGCACCGAACGTACGTTGAATTGTACCCAGTTTGATCTTCAAGTCAGCCTTGGCCACTTCCAGACGAATACTGTCGTTCGTTTTAGCATTATCAGTCAATAACGAATACTTAAGACTGTAATTACGATCCATTGCTTTAAACTTCGGAGTAACGGTGTTATCCACAGTCACCAGCTTAATCTGTAACGTATCGATATAACTACCAGCACACAATGTACTGTCGGCAGCCTGTTTTTTGATAACCAACTGTGGCATTACATCAATCAGCTCGAAAGCTTTCTTATTGGTCGATATCTGATATGCAGCATCGAAACTAGCCAAACCACGTTGCTTTTCAGCATTGTTTGCTTCAAAAGTCCAGGTTGTGTCTTGCTTTGTTTCTCCGTAAATGCGATCTACTACCACTTTCTGGAAGTCCAACGGACGCTGATTGATCTTCAATGTGCCGTCAACGACCTTAAAGGCATAGTTTTTGGAAGAAATCTTATCTGCATTACCGACCTTGGCAACATACAGACTGTCCTCTATCTGATTCGGTTTTTCACGTTTCAGGTTCACATCGGTCTTTTCCGTTACAGCATTGCCTTCATAATCCAGATAGGATACAACCGGAGCAACCGTGAAACCTTTGTCAGCCTCATTTTCAGCAGAAATATAATCTTTTGCAACAGGTGCAGCCGTGGTGAATGTGTAAGAAGGAGAAGAAGAACCAGCTGATTCTTTACGTTTTGTCAACCAAAAGTAACCATCAGGATTCTTCTCACCATAAACTTTTTGCATTACGCTCACTTTCTTTCCTTCTATTTCAACCTGAGCATCAGAAGGGAATACAGTTACGGTAATCGTATCCTTTTCGACTACATAGTTGGCGGGGGCTATCGCTTGCACGTCATAGTTAGCCAAACGCCAATAAACCTTGGCAGTATCAGCTTGGGTTGCCAATTGATAGCTGTATGTACCGACATCACTCTTTACTTTTCCTAGTCCGGCAGAAACTGCGGTATGAATAACATTCAATTCATCAGAGAAAAACAAATCACTTAATGTTTGATCATTCTTCAATGTCCCGGAGGTAACCAACAGTTCTTCACCTTTGATTTTAGCGATATTCTTATCGTCATACAAACGACTGCTATCCGGCAATGCCAATGACAGCAGAGCTTTCTTGATTGCCATCTTCGCCTGCTTTTGTTCCCAAGAATAATTGTCTACAGTACCGGCTGCCAATGTTACATAAACTTCCTGACCGGCAGCAGTATTCACGTCACCTCCAAATGTAACAGCCAACTCGTTTTCACCTGCGAAAATAGTAGCAGCATCATCACCGGCAGCTAAACCTTCAATCGTAAAGTCTGCCAATGAATAAACAGGATTGGGATCTCCGTAGAAACGAACAGTATCACGCGGGGTGATAGTCAATTCAGCCCGTGTTACCGGAATAGTACGTTCCAAAGTAGCCGTAGCCTCTTTGCTTAACTTATATACAACAGGAGATCCATAAAGCTCCGTAACCGACTGATAACAATCCAAAGCATCTTGCAGAGCAGTTTCTACCAATTGTAATTTCACTCCATCCTTAACAGTCGGAGTGGCGGAAAATTTCATAATATCCTTAAAAGATTTGCCACTCTTAAATTTATTTTGGTAATTCTCCATCAACTGATGACTACCGGTATTCCCAGCCAGTGCCCACATGTACTTCAAAGATGTTTCATTAAATGTGCTTACCGCCATGTAATCCTCGAATGCCGTTCCATAAACCATCGAAGGCAATGCCCCTGAATTCGTAAAGCTCACATACACCGTATCCGGAACACCAGTTGCCTCTTGTGCATGTACCACACTACCTCCTGAAACAAGTATCAGGGAAAGCAGCATGAGCTGCTTTCCTGATGTTATTATTGATTTAATATTCTTTATCATACTAAATTTATTTTACAGGTTACTTACTTCTTAATCAACTTCACGCTCTTGAAAGTGCCATCTTCCAACGTTACGTTCAGCAGATAGAAGCCACTTCCGAAGTTTGACAAATTGATTACAGACTCAGGTTTATTGAAGACTTTCAACAATACACCTGCATAAGACACCAATTCTACACGTTTGATGGCAGAAGGAGCGGTTACCGTTACATTGGTCGTGAATACGGTCGGATAAACTTCGATATGATCGGATACGACTATCGTCTCATTATCCACACTTTCATAAGCATTTCCTATGGCAAATGTTACTTCCACAGGTTCTGCACCCCAATAATTCGTATTCCCGTTCTGAATAGCTTTCACTTTCACCAAACCGTCAGATACCAATGTCAGGATCCAATTATCGCCTATCTGGTTCACATAAGCTACCGCGTCATTGTCGGATACATAAGAAACCGGTAACTTACTTGATGCCACTGCCGTCAACGGAATGTTACGCTGTTCCACCTTGTATGATGTTTCCGGATTCCAACTGATCTTCTGCGATGCCGGTACTACCACATACTTACCTTCCTTATAAGCCACCTCATAATTCGTTGACTTATGATTGTCGGCAAACACGATCGGATAAGTTCCTGCATCAGCACCCTTCGTTACCGTCGAACTGATACGCGGAGCAAAGCCCAGGTTCTTGATGGTTTCACCATTAACAAGACCGTCTAACTGATAAGTCAGTTCTGCCAAGTCCTCTCCATAAACGCTTTCCTTATCATCGGCGATAATTGTCAGCGGAGCCTTGTTGATAACTAATTCGCCTGAAATATAAGATACCTTATAGTTCTTTCCGAAATCCTGTACGGAATACGGAGTCAATTTATAAGTTCCGGCATTTCCCTTATAAGCCTCGGCACGTACTACCGGCATCTTATCGGCATCAAAATCTTCACCGCCCAGGAAGTCACTCTTATCATAATCATATGCTTTCGAGTAGTCTGGTACAGTCTTTCCATACGTTGTTGCGAAACTGCGAGCCTTCACTTCCACTACACGCGGAGCGATGATCATCTTATTCTTGGCTTCGTAAACAAACGTTGTTGCACCTACTTCTGCTTTTACAATCACTTTATAAACACCAGCATCCACCGGAGCATTCTGATCGGACGGATAAACGGTAGACGCAGTTTGGTCACCTTCATAGAAAACTTTGTAATCTACCTCTTTACCATCCTTATCAGCAACCTTTACTGTTACGGCACGCGGAGTACCGTCATAAACAGATGTCACATTCGATACGATGATATTTACATTCGCAGCTTCACCTTCCGGAGCAACCACTGTGACCGTACCGGTTACAGGCTCGGCATCCATATAAGTTGTTTCATCACCATCGGCATAAACCGTAATGTTTACAGGACCGTCCAACGTGCGGATCTTTCCTTCAATCACCATCTTACCGTTCTCGTTCTGATACAATACGACGCGTTCGCGATCATTATTGGTCAGTTCGTAACGCAAGCCGGTGATCGACAGTCTATTATCGTCAGCAGACGTTACGGCTGCAGACAATTCAACATGTTCACCTACGGCTATTGTCAGGTTGCGCTGATCTTCCGGCCAAACGATTACCCGTTTAATCTTATCGATCGACAAGTTACCTGTCACATAAGTAACATGATAGTTCTTGGCTGTCGGCTTCTGAGTGAAATAAATATCCCAGGTACCACGAGAATCCACGGTTGCATCTGTTGCCACCGCCGGTAAGAAATCTCCATCGAATACATCATCCAAGCTCTGGTATTCATTATTCTTCAGGCCTTCGTAAGCAATTGTCAGTTCCGGATTAGCCACACCGTATACACGGTTCTTGTCTTCGGCTGTCACCGTCAAATCTGCTTTACGGATTTCCAAGCTGTCTAATACTATAGTCACACCCCCCATATCGAAGTTAGTAAGCAAACCACCCATAGAAGCTATTGCATCGGAGGTAAAGCGTACTTCATATTTGCCTGCATTTGTCTTCTTGTTGAAGCTTGCCCAGTCAATCCAGTCAACACGGCCTTCGGCTGTGTTCAGGATGGTGCTGATCTCGTCTACCAACATCTGATCCACTGTATCGTCGGCCGGTGTTACTGCCACGGCTACGTCACCATCCACAGGATCTTCGCCATATTCGCGGGAAGCAGAAACGTTCAACTGTACAGCATCTGCCATCGGGACAGGAGAAACCGTTACAATCGCACTTTCCGTACCGGCCTCGAACACGACACCTGTCACAGGTACAAATGCACCGCTGACAACTCCTGCGGCTGCGCTGGTTTGGATTGTATAATCACCCACAGGTGAATAAGCCGCAAACACGTCAGCATCGGCCGGATCTGTCGTAACAAAGAGATTTTCAAGGTCATAGTCAGCAACCAAAGTGGCGGCGTTCAACTTCGGTGTCGTCGCAAATGCCAACTTCGGCTTTAAAGATGAAACGCCTGACTGCCCATAGACTTTTCTATATGCAGCTTTTGCTGGGGTAACCGTCACGATTGCCGGGGTAACCGTCAATGTTGCCAAAGTCGTATTCAAATTGATATCGAAATCTCCGACAGCAGACTTCAGGCGCGGAACCTCTGTTCCTCCTTTTACCACCTGCAGGGAGTAAGTCCCTGAAGTCAAATTTGCCTGAACATAAGTATTTAATACAACATTCAATGACTTGTCTTGTACAACAATCTCATTTTTTGTATCCACCAATGCCCAGTTCAGATAATCGTTATTGAAATACATTTTCCAACGTTCCAAAGTCAATGTCTTCTTGACTTCATCGGAAATAGCCAACAAGTCATATCCGTTATTCCCGGATATCCAATTTATAGATAATGAATATTCCGGTTTGCCATCTTTTATTTCCCAAGTACCGGCAATAGACCGGTTCGCTTCAGAGAAACCTACAGTAACCGGATATTCCACAATCTGCAAACCACCTTTAACGATAACACTGCCATCCGTTGTTGTTTCCACCTCACAACCTAACGCATCATATTTAAAGGTATAATTATCCGATTTCAAAATCACCTTATAATCGTATACTCCGGCAATCGGCGTGGCATTCTTTGTTTGTGCTCCATCGTCACCCAGCAAAACAACAGCCTGAATTTCCGCAGCAGCCAACTTTTTATTCAATGCCGGAATATCGGTCAGCTTTATTTGGTTTTCTATTTCAGACAAGATCTTACCATAAACAAAGACAGCTTTCGCTTGATCCTCCGGTTTGATTTCGTCAGGTGTATTCAATAAATATGTAGGTAATTTAACTGTTAAAGACTTTTGTGCTACAATTACAGAAGATGGCATAGATTTTCCACCCGCTTCGATGTTATAAGTGAAGTTAGCCGGGGCATCATTCATCTTTATCACATATCCGTACGTACCTGCAGCAATCGGATCATTGGCTTCACCCGTACATGCAGCATCTTTCAATGTCACAGTAAAGATATCTCCAGGATTGGCAAAGTCGGCATATTGATCGAAGATTCCTGCATTCATAGCCAAGAACTCTTCAAGAATCTTGCTTTCCATTACCTTTTTCTTCTGTTCATACTTGAACGTTATATCGGTAGGGAATTCAAACTCCAATTTAACCTTCTTTACAACCAGCCCGCCGGTAACCGATGCGATATCCACATTTTCCGTCACGATCGGTTTAAACGTCAATGTATAATCATATTTGCCGGCAGGTACAGGACTATCGGCAGTCAATTCAACAGAGAAACTACCTCCGGGCTGAATACCTGTTGCAGCAACCAATCTGAACAACTCTGCATTTTTGACATCACTAAGCACAGCTTCCTTGATTTTCGCCTTCACTACAGCTAATGTATTAGCATCGGCATAATCAATTGTAACATCCGGCAATACAGGAGTCACTGCTTTTTTGGTAATCGTTCCGGAAAGAAGCACATTCCAAGTCTGACCGGGAACTTCTTCCGTCACTTTCATGTTTGCCAGTGGTTTAAGAGTCAAGGTATAGTAGTTCTTGAAATAAGGATTCGTCAACACCACTTGATATCCATACAAGTCGGAAACCTTCAAATATTCATCCTCCGGAATCAATTCGGCTGTACCTCCGGCATCTACTTGTGTCTGGTTACGAATAATATTCACCTTTACTCCCCAAGTTTCCAAGTCCGGTTTTACGAAGTTTGCAACCGTCGACGTGACATGCTTATTCAAGAAATCAAGGATCAAACGGGCATAATGACCGGCAGTATAACCGAAATTTTCATTCAGATATGTCAATTCCGTTTCTATATCCATCGGAATTTCAATCAAGGTAATACCTCCGTTATCCAAAAGCGTTATAGAAGTCGCATAAAGAAGTTGGAATCCTGTTGCAGCCTTTGCCGAATTCACCGTTCTTAAAGTTGTGCCATCTGCACCTTTTACCGTGATTGTACGGTATTTGGTAGTAGGAGCAAAGTACACCCTATATCCATCCCCTTCAATGGCAACACGTAGAATACACTTGCCTTTCAGATCCGGATTATTCAACAGAATATCTGCCATGATATGTTGCGCCATCAATTCATCCGACGCACCTTCTTTCTTAAATTTATACGTTTTCAAGTTTACGGTAAGATCCGCACGCGGATTGATCGTGACAGCTATTTGAGGAGATAGCGGATAAGTTTCTGCCACTTCCTCTCCATTCACTGTCACCTTCGAATAATCCACAAACAAATCCGATTTAAACTTGACCTGATATTGCATTGTTCCTCCTTCCGGTACACTCAGGTCAGAAGAGGTAATTTCTTCGATATAAGAGGCCAAAAGAACACTTGGATTGTTATAAACCAAATCACGTTTGATCAGTTCCAATATTTGAGAAACCTCGTCAGTCTCGCCCACTATATAATCAAATTCATATGTCGGGAAGTTAAATTCAGCCACCGGACGAGCGTTTAATTGAATACCATTCTTTACTGTTACATAAATATAAGTAGCATCCGAATTATCAATCGTCACGTCTGCATCTACCTTTCCGGCATATAGTTCTTCAAGTACGCCTGATTTCTTTGCAACTCTAACCTTATAACCGTAAACAGCTTCCGACTCGGACACTGTTTTCACAGCTGTGCCGGTTTTATCAAGCAATGTCACCTGGATTTTATCCGTAAGAGCCAAAACCCCGCCATTCAGTTGGTACAGTTTATCACTTACCAAAGAGGTGATTGCAGCCGGTTTCATGTCTTTCACATAATCAACCGGAATATTCTTCGGAGAAGTAAAGGCATGCTCTACCGGTAAAACAGTCACAAAACGAATTGCCTCATTAAACGTACACGTTACGCCATCGGCGGCAACCTTCAATTTATTGGATGCCGAACTTTGTGTCTGGTAAGTTATTTTATAATCGGCCAGTTTATGGGTTGCACCCTCTTTTAATGTTATAGTATAAGAGAGATAACCTTCACTTGTTAAAGGAGCTTCGGTTGTCACTTGCGGAGTAAAGCTATAAACCGTTTCCAAACCGGAATTAGCATTATTCACTGCATCCAACACTTTTTTCTCCAATTCCGCTTTCGTTGTGATCGTACCGATCTTTATCGGAGTTGAAATAAAGTCAGGCAAAACGACTTTTATTTCCTCTTTGGTCGCAGTTACGGCATTCTTCAGGTCATATCCGTTTATAGACGTATTGGCAGACAGTTTTCCACTTACAGAAGCTTCCGTCTGAGTTCCCGGCTTATAATTTTCATTCAATATGACACGATAACTATACGTTTTGCCTGATTCTAAAACGCCTTTTGTCAACTTTTGCGTAAACGTTTCATCCGAATAGAGTTCGATACCGTTCTTAGCCAGTATGGCTGCTGTTCCGTCTGCCGATTGTATGGCTGCTCTTATCGCAGCAATAACCCGGTTGACAGCAGTTCCTTCAGCCAACAAGCCGTCGCCACCTTCTGTAAACACAGGAAGTTTGGTTTTTCCGATTGCTTTTGGCGTAATTGTAAGAACACCTGTCGATGTAAACGATGCGCGCCCGTCGGTCTCTACCTTCTTTGTACCGCCTGTTACATTCACTGAGGAGTAGTCATAAATCTCACTTGCACTTGCCGGGAAATAAACTTTTACATTATATTTACCCACAGGCAACACTGTTTTACCCGTTTCATAAAGAGTCTCTTTTCCGTCTTTAACGAAATAGACCGAGCAATCTTCTATTCCGGTTATACCATTTACTTTCGTGAATGTTATTTGAGACTCAATACCGCTTAATGGAGTACCATAAGTATAGGAAGACCAAGAACCAAAACTTATTGATGCAGCAGACTGATCAACCTTTTTTACCGTAATCTTATCAGAAACAGTAAAAGCAGACTTTTCATTCAATTTTATTTCTTTGATTTCTGCCGTAGAAGATTCAGGGAAAGCAATCTTCAAATCCTTCCGAGCACGTACGTCGAATGTATACGAATAAGTACCGGCTCCCAAAGGATAAGCAGGAGTACCTGTAATTTGTATGTTCTCGAAATAAATATCATCCTTCAAAGCCTGATTCTTCTTTGACAAGCCAGACAGAATAGCCTGTTTCAAAGCATCTTCATTTTGTATCTGATTACTTACCGTCGTATAATTGGCAGAGAAAACAGAGCCACTCAGCACCGATTTGATTACGATACTGTTGCCGACTTTCACAGATTCTTTTCCTGTTGCTTCTATTCTGAAAGGAGTTATGGTAGCCCCCAAAGATTCAGAATTAGATCTTTCGATATTAACAACATAGCCTTCCGAATTTACAGTTACATCAAAGAGATAACTATAATCTGCTGCAACAAGATCTCCGCTTTGAACCGATCCGGCTTTGAGAATCCGAACATTCGATACGGTTATATTTGTCGAATGCGCACTCGGTATTGTCTTCTCAATCTCTGCTGCAATGAAATCACCCAAAGTCGCAACATTGGCATTCGATTCTTTCTCATAAAAGCTTAACATTTCCTTTGCCGGAACCTTCAGCGTAACAACCGTCTTATCAGTCACAACGATAGAACCCGACACTTCGACTTCTGCGTTAGTTTGACCAGGTTCTACTGAAGTTGGAGCCGCTACCCCGTCCGCACGGGCAAAACTTGCTTTAATACCTGCGGGAGTAGATAATTTAAATTTATAGGTATACGTTCCAGCAATAAGAGTAGTGCTAGAAACATCACCTGTACCACTATGCAATGTAACATCACTCGCTGTTAATCCGCTTATATCCCCAATTGAGGCAGATAATTTCGCCAGAATATCATTCTTCAATGTTGCGACTGTAGCGTTACCATCTGTCACAGAAAATGTATACAGAGGTAAATCTATATTTTTCGTTACAGAAGAGATGGAACCTGCGGTTTGAGTCGTTGTTTGATTAGGGAAATCATAAAAATCTTTAAACGATGTAACTTTTCCATCAACTCCTAAACGGAGAATATAGCGTTTAGTTATCCCGAATGAATAAGCCTTTATCTTTACATCAACCGCTGATACAACATTTCCGGTAGGTTGTACCAAGGAAAAGTCTGTAGATGTCGTATTTGAAAGTTTTAATTTACCCTTTGCATCTTCAAAGGAACTATTTTTTAACTGGCTAAAGCCACCATCCACAAAGGCAGCAAAATCGCCTACCTCGGTGGCATTTGATTCATAAACAGTAAAAAAATCACTTTTTATAACATCCGCACTTGTCCCATACGGAATTTCCGTTGTTCCATGAGGCAAGTCTTTGAACACAATCACATACCGATCAACAGCCATCGCCTGCGTCACGACTCCCAACAACAATAATGCAAACAAAAGTAGTCTTCTGCTTACATCCCTAAAGTATATTTTTCCCATACTTTTAAGTATTTCATTTATAATGTTTTCCATTCATAATTAAATTGATTAGATGCTGTGATTTTTGGGTTGAGTTTTTTTCATTAGATGATTTCAACGTCGGTCTCAGTATCCATCAAAATATTGCTTGTACAAGGCGTTCATTATGTTTAATACGAACGTCTGCAGACCATGCCGGGACACTCCCGACAGCTATTTCAAAGCATATATGCTTTCATTTTTATCCTTTTAGGAAAGAAGGCCCTGGCCGTAAAATTAACCTTACTACCAGGGCCTCTTTTTTTCCTTGTTCTTGCTTCACAGCAATACTAATAGGATGAACTTTATTTCATTACTTTAGTATTAATATAACCACTCGTTCCCCCATCGCGGGTTACTTAATGGTTCTCCCCGCTGGGAGAACCATTGCGCAGCTTTCACTATTATTAATATCCCTCTATTAGGATTTCTTTATTACTTAACCATTGCTTTCAGCACTGTGCCGTCTTCCAATGTTACTACTACCATACCTGCAGAAGCCGGGAATGTAGCATTGTCGGAAGAGATCACTGTGTTGGCAATTACCTGACCCAGTACGTTAGCTACTACCGCTTTCTTACCACCTGCGTTCAGGATCGTTACCTGACCCTTGCCGCCGATAGCAGTGATTGCCGTAGCATCGATGCTTTCGTTGCCAACAGGATTTGAAGGATCAGCATTATCGAAGTAGATATCCCCCGTAGAGGTTGCAGTCTTAGATGTTGCGAAATCTAAGTAGTCTTCCGACGGAATCATCTGGTTTGCATCACCTACACACTTGTTGTATGCCTGTACACGTACAGTGTAAGCAGTCTGCGGGATCAGGTTATGAACCTGGATAGATGTTGATGTCGATGCGATGTCGAATGATTCTTCGCCGTCGAAGTTGATATCATCCTGCCATTCGTAATAAGCAGTAGGCAATGAGCCGACTTCTGTTCTCCAGTCACCTGTATAGAATTCACCATTGTTGATCGGCATCGGGCTAACCGGTTTTCTAACCATCCATGTTTCAGGAGTATCGAACAGATAAATATCGATCTGATGTTTGTCTGTCTGGAATCCTTCCATCAAACGGATAGTGTATTTGATCGGATTAGTTACATCTGTCGTCAGATCCATGTCATTCATCTGGTGAGCGATCGGAGCATAAGACCACTTTCTGTCGATCGGATCCAAGTTACCCTGGATGCTGAAGTTGTCAACACCTACGATAGATGTTTCTTTCTTGACAACACCATCTTCTTTGTATTCTTTAGTAACTTCCAACCAGTAGTTAACCTGATTGTCACGGTGGATTACACTACCTGTAGCGTTGAACAACTCAACCCAGATAGTCCTGCTTTCTTTGTCGGCACGAACTTCAGAGATAAATACATCTTCAGAAGTGAACTTCGGAGTGAAGCGACCTACGGCAACTTTGTAATATTCAGCACCCGGAACGGCTTTCCAATTGAATTTAGCATCGCTACCACCAATTTCACCATATGTCGGTTCTTTGATAGTCGGATTAGCCAAACCTGCAGTAAATGCTACACCCAAATCTTTGTTTACATCGCAAACAGCAGCCAAAGAAATAACATTTTCTACGTCACACAAGTCTTCTACATTCGGAGTAGCACGAAGATCGATCTTAGCAACTACGTCACCACGCATTACGTTTTTAACAAGATCGTCCTTACCACCTTTGAAAACATAGTTCAAAGACCCGTCTTCCATGTTACCATTCATAGCCAAAGCCAAAGATTGTTCACGAACATTCAATTCTTTTGTTTTAGCTGTACCGAATGTGAACATGTCAGAGTTGCTGATCAAATTAATCTTCTGTTCTATTTTGTTTTCAGATTCGATAGTAGACGTTCCGTAATGAGGCAGGTCACGACCCTGAATATAGATTACAGAATCTTTCATCTCGCCTGCATTTACTACACCAAACTGGAAGTTTTCGATCTTCTTCTTACCTTCAGCGTCAGAACTGTACCATACTTCCGGTACTTTAACGTCACCCTTGATCTTAGCAGTCAAAGTATCGTTGATATTGATACCGTAAGGAGCAAAGAATCCAAGATCCAACCATTTCTTATCATCGAATTTCAATGTTCTTTCATAATCATTCAAATCATAGAAGCGAACACGGTTTGCGATTTCGTTAGAACGCTGTTGCGGAGCCAACTGAATTGTATCCTTGGCATAATAGCGTGCCCACATGCCCTTTGCAGAACCTGTATTGATCGTATCAATGCTCATAGCAATACCATCACGGTCAACCGGATCGAATGCAACATTCACGGCGATCAAAACTTCACCGTACTTATTCGGATTGATCTGAACCTTACCGTTTACTGAATCAATTGTACTGTAAACAACACCGTTCAAGTCAGCCAATTCAACAAATGAGTACTTATATGCAGTAGACTTGTTAGAGAAAGTAGTCATGTCAACCGGATCCATCACGTTGATACCGGCAATGATAAACTGACCTGTATATTCCGGATAGCAAGTATTCACATAACGAGTCTGGTAATCTTTAGTGAATGCTTCACGATAGATACCTTTAATAGTAGCACCATGTTCAACTGGGCTGAACTGGTTCAGGATGAACGGATAGAAACTGTTATAAGAACCTTCTCTTACATCTGCGTTCATAGTAGTAACCAAACCGGCATCGGTTGTACCTACAGTGTAGAATTCATTGAATCCCTTCACGTCTGCAGTCTTGATACCGAACTGAGCGATATGGTCGAATACATTAGGCAGACCCGGGCAACAACCTTGGATCAGATCCCAAATGATCGCTTTGTCGTTCCTGTCGTTGAACGGCATATAAACAACTTTCATTTCCAGACCTTCGTTCTTAATACGGTTAACCAAAGCCACATCGTCCAAATCAACTTCGAAATACAATGTATCTGTTACGGCAGTACCTTTCAGTTTACCATATACACCATTTACATCTTTAGCCATAGTCTTAACCGGATTGCTAATGTTGTTAGACAACCAGTAAGCCTTGTCATATTCTTTTTCACCGGCAGTGAACAGGAATGCATTTGTATGATACAAAGCATCATCAGTGCTTTCGTTCTTAGAGAACTGTTCTTTGAATACCTTGATTGTGGCAGTTGTACCACCGGCAACGTCAGGTTTCAAACCTGTAGCCTTGATGTATACAGTATGAGGTCTTGACTCGAAACGAACAGTACTTGTTTCATCATACGGAGAGAAGAACAGATCCAATCTGTCTTTATCTTTCACGTTAGCCAAAACCGGAGTTACAATACCCATAGCATGACTCAACAGATCATCACTTTCGAAGTTATACCATACGAATGTATTAGTACCGCTGATCCAGATCGGACCTTCGTAAACAGCACCTGCCTTACCATCCATCAAATCCTGAGCGGAATAAGTATATTTGGCATTTGTCTCCAATGTTTTAGAATTCTTGTCATATCTTGATGTTGCAGTTTTATATGTCAATGCAGGAGCGATTGTATATTTTTCACGAACATACAATGATTCATCGTCATCTACATTTACATCACCACGAGAATAACGGAAGATTGCATTGATACTAACGATGTTTTCTTCAATATTACCAGCACAATCAATAACAGGCATATTATCTGTATGTGATCCTATCACCGGAGCATCAGGAACCTGGCATGTTGCACAGAACTGGTTAAACCATTCTACATAATCCTTATAAGAATGACCATTAACCTTCATCGGCAAATAACGACCCGGAACATAAGTAGAATCAAGTCCATTCACTGTTTGTGCATTTTTATATACGATCTTCCAACCAACCAGATTCACATCGTCATCATAACGATCTGTTGCTAGTTCGTAAGCTTTCGTACGATTTGCCAAAGTAATTTCACCCCAATGGATTTCATCTAAATCTTTTTCACCTCTTGAGTTGAAATACGGCAGATTCTTGAATGAAATTTCTGCAGTCTTATAATCCTTATATTCATCGAAGTTCAAGTCGTTCACTTCGTTGTATGTAGGAATAGAAGAACCACTTAAAACGAATCTTGCTGTATCAGAAGCTTCAGCTGTTGTTGTAGCCCAGATGTAGCTATCAGCCTTAAATTCGGCAACTTCTTGCGGAGCAAAATAGAAATCAAATGTAGCATTAGAAATACGATCTCTATCATCAACTCCATCCTTTTGAACAAAATATTCACGAGGTATACGATAAATAACTTCATCTGATACTCCAGGAGTACCTTTTACAATAAAATCATCCAAAGAAATAGCATCACCAACTTTTGTGAAATCTTCAGAATTAGAAGCAGTCATATTATCAACGATAAACGGGTACTTAACGTGCAGTTCATAATATGCCAGTTCTTGCTGTATTTCCTTATCTGCATCAACTAAGCCATCACGACCCTCTACATCTTCAAATGTAGCTGTATACTTATTGTTTGCTTCACCTTTTTCATACAACGTATTCCAAAACTCAACAGTCGTTGTAAATGTTGCTTTGTTACAAGAAGTATTACGGCCGGCACCTGCCTCAAATACAGTAGTTTCACCTTCAATTTCCACATCAGGACGATTGAAAGCGATACGTGCATTACGGAATACAGTCAATGGTTCTGTATCTTTTGTTTTATCGACTGTAGATTCCAATGTTTTATCCGGTACAGATTGAGTGCTCTCAAACATGATTACAATAATCTTGTTATCCAAGTCACCTTGCTTCAAAACACCGCCATCAGATATTTGAAGAATGTTTCTCCAAGCATGTTTTGCACCAATCTGATGATTTTCGGCAGTAAAGATAGGCTTTTCCTGTACTGGGTTAGAAAGATATTTTCCAGCCAGATCATATATATAAACATTGTAAGACCAATCAATAGAACGATTGACAAGCTCTTTATTTCCATAAGCTGCCATATCAATATCAATACCCTCTACACCAATTAGTCCTTTTGTACTATAGGTAAAATCCACACGAGCTTTAGCTTTTGTATTCTGATAAATACCTAAACAAGCCTTCTCTGTTTCATCTACAAAAGTAAAAGTAGAAGCAGTGTTCATTTTCTCATGGTTCTTGATTTCATCATAAGCCATGGTCAAATGTTGTCCGTCAAAAGGTAATTGTTCCGTTTCTTCCATATTCAGGAATGAAGCATACACACCAGCCATCAATTTTGCATCCTTCATGTTTGCGAAGTCGATTACTGAGTAATAATTTCCATACTCAGCACCTTCAATTGCTGCATGCGTGTGAATGTTTACTTTCTCAATCGGTTTCAACTGAGTTGCCCCAATAGACGGTGTCTCAAAATGTTCCCGGGTGTCATACCAAGGAGCTCTTGTACTCGCTACTTGAGGCAACATATTCGCGAACGAAAATCCTGCCACCCCCAGAGCACCTAAGAGGACTATTCCTCCCTTTTTCAAAGTACTTTTTTTCATGTGTAATACAATTAATTAATAAAAACTGTTATTTAATTCTCTATAAATCACCTAACTATCACTTTTGTCGATATCGGATCGCCTCCGTTATAGACCGTAGCGATATATACACCTGCCGACAAGCCTGTTAACGAAACCGTCAACTGCGTCGTGTTACCTTCAACCTGACGAATATTCCGTCCGTTCATATCGATTAGTTTAATCTGTTTGATCAGATCACCGTCCATCAGAGAGAATTGAATAGCCTGCTCAGTTTGACTGATTAGCAGGCGCGCTACCGAAGGTGCTTTTTCGTTACCGGTAATGATCCGGCTGTCTTTTAAAGTAAATAACTGCCAGCCACCGTTTTCATCGAGGTTTAGCGGATTAGCCGTTCCTACATACATATAATCATCGTAAACCAGCATATTACGTACACCGTAAGCGGCTGCATTATCCATACCGTTATCGGTAAAAAGCGTCGGTTCCGTATCCGGATCATCTATTAGCAAGAGTTCGTATCCGTATTTGCTTTCATCTAGTTTTAACATGCTTACCAGAGAGGCATAAGAAGGCATCAACGTTTTGATTGCCGGTTTGATCAGGTTCGACATATCCATGGTACCCACATACAGACGGTCGTTATACACTTCCATCGACCATATATAGTTCGTATACAGATTTCCCAGACCCGAACGTCCCCATTTAGGCTTTACTCCCATACCGTTTTTCAGGATTTTCCATTCTTTCGAGGTGGTATTATATTTCGGCAGTCTCTCTTCGCCATATAATAATTCAACATCCTCAGGGGTTGAAAAATCGGTTGCCCGGAACAACGGAGCACTACGAAGTACTCCCAGGATACCTGTTAGTAATTCATCGCCGGTCTTCAAACCATATACAGCAGGCAACATCATCGGATAGGCCCAGGTTGTATACAGCATCCCCCAGTATAACTGGCCTTTATATGATTTGAAACCGCCTACTCCGGCTGTCAACAGGCAGAGCGCATCGTTCTCGTAAGCAGAGTAGCGCCATACGGTTTCCCAAGTGATTGCATCGGCAGCAGTAAATCCGCCGGCCGGGATTAAAGGACTACGGTAAACGCCTGCCGGGGTAGTTCCTACCGGCCAGCCGCCTACATAAATACGTCCGTTATGGTATTCTAATTCAGAGGCTTCGCCTTCTGTATACCCTACTATTTCGAAATTGAAGGGGTCTTCTTTGCTTCCATTCCAGCGCAGAATTGCACCGCCTGACTTATCGCCTGTCTCATATTTAACTCCACAATAGAGGACACCTTCAATAACATGCCATTTACGTATATTGGTGATTTTGAAATTTTCGTGGGAGAGGGTTTCCAGATGGCTGGCTCCCATGAATCGATTATTTTCCGAATCATAAGCAAACAGGGTCAGTCCATGAACAAAATCCGGGCCGCCCATAAATACAACTCCTTTGTGCGAACCTGCCGAACGAAAACCGGTACATGTTGCGGCAGCATCCGTATCCGGAGTAATATCTCTTACCGTACCATCGGCCGGATCGTACACAAAAACACGGGGAGGAAGCATGTCACCAAGCTGACCTAACAGGTCGCCATTGGCTCCTTTCTCATTTTCGCAAACCCAACAAGTTGTTTCATAAGGAGTCAGCAAAGGATTGGCCGTTTCTTCACTGCCAGCCATTGAGGCTGCCTGGCAAAGCAGGTTATTAATGGTTCCCCAGTATATTTTTTTGTCGGACTCAGTCAGGCCCCATACATACGAACCGTTGATTTTGGCACGGCCGCCGGCATTTTCACATTCTTCGCAATCGATACCTGCCGGATCATAGGTATTACGAGCGTCGCCGATACCAAAATAGCAACCGTCAACCGGTGAGCGATAAATCTCATTCACTGTCAGGTTTTCATCAGCGACAACAACTGGAGCGACACGATCCTTCATCTGATAATTATACAAAGCTCTCGCTTCGTTCGGTATCAACGGGATCTGTGCAGACAAACCTGAAATGCCTGAAGCCACCAATAAAATACTCAATAGGTATGAATTTCTCATTGTAATCATTTTTATTCGCTCCACCTCGACTGAAGTCTTGCTTTTAGTAAGTTTAATATCATTAACTAGTAAGTCTGTTTAATACCAATGACTAGATTAAACGTTCCTTTTTTCTAGTCATTTTTTTTGAGGGATTTTGTTTGGTCACAAAAAGAGATAATTTCGTACTCACTTTCGTATTCAGTTGATAAGAAAGAAGATACATTCGTAAATTAATTTTAGCCTTTTGGTTGTAGTTTCAAAACTTATCCGTAAATTTGTGACTAGAAAAAAGGAACGTTTTTTCTAGTCATCTCCCAAATCACACAAAAACCTTATTTTTCATAGCCTACAGAACATTTTCAGACCCTATACCATAAAGATATCACTATCTATATGTATATAATGTACACGCGTACATTAATGTATAAAGGGGTTAAAAACTGCATTTTTTCCCGTTTTTCGGTGTTTCGGTTCATTTTACCCGTTTTTTAGCGGATTTCCCTGGTTTCAGGTTCGCCCAAATGGTCTACCAGAATAGCTACCTGACGAGGGGAATACATACGTTGTCCTTTCTTGTATCCGGCCTTCGTTAATTCGACAAAAAGGTCTTCATCCAGCCTGATCCATCGGGCTAGTTGAGCGGAGGCAGACTTGGGCTGAATACCCGGAAAATATAATCGGGCCAGTTCTGTATGGCCCCATGTTCTATTTATTTTCATGATTCGTTGCTGTTTGATTGTTATTGTGATTGGAATGAGAAATACATTTAGGGGGAGCATTTGCCTGAATGAAGGTTTGTGATTTGAGCGATAAAAACAGAGTCGTATACAGCGGGAAGTACCCGGATACTTTTTCTATTAGATATTTCATACTAGTTTCTTTTTAAGTTGTTTCTACTTGAAGCACCGAGGTTAACGGTTAACGATGCACAAGTCTGAGGACGTATTGATCTAAGGTTTAACTGATTTGTATAAAAAACAAAGAGGCCGGATACCGGACAAATATGTCCGATACCCGAGCCTCGATCTTTTTTCTATGACAAATATACTGAATTATGAGCCAATGGGGTTATGTGCCGATGTGCCAATTTAGAAAAATGTGAAACGACTTTGTCCGGCAACTCTGAATTGACAAAATGCTATATTATATACCTTATGAGTAAGCTGTACCGGATAGTATCTTGCGTTGCTTATTTTTATGCAAATGTAGAGGAGATTCAGATCGACAAAAAGACAGAATAATTAAACAATAAAGATCGCAACGACATTGTATCATGGATTTTAAATATCATTACATTATCCATGTAGCAATTTTACTAAGTTATAGACATTACAAAAACACTTATTATATCTGTTGTTCCAAAAACAAGATGTGTTCTTTAACATAGAATCTAACGCTTCAAAAACTCAAAAAAGAGTTTTTGAAGCGTTTAAAACAAGCTAAATCTAGCTTACAATAGAAATAAATTTCATTTAAAACGAGATCTACTTTTGTTTAAAACGAAATGTTTTTCGGCTGCAGAGGAGAAAAAACCGATCTTTTATGTTAATAAACACATAATCAAGTATTCCCAAAAGAGGATATGAGAGAATATTTCGGTTATAAAAAAAGGCATTTTACCATCATAAAGATAGACAAAATGCCGATTTTTTAAAATAATGATACACCAACAATCACTGTATAGAATTACAATTTAGAAATAAGTGAGCTTCCGCTGATTATCAACTATCGACCTTTATCAAAAAAAGCATCGAAAGCATGCCCCGAAGGCTGGAAATCGACCTGTTTAACGAAGGCACACGATTCGCGTGCTCCATGTTCACGGTCCATCGCGCTGTCTTCCCACTCAACGGACAACGGCCCCTGATAACCGATATCGTTCAGAGCACGGATAATCTCTTCGAAACAAATCCGTCCGCGTCCCATACTACGGAAATTCCAGAAGCGGCGGGAATCGCCGAAAGTGGAATGGCCGCCGAACACACCGATCTGCTTAGGGCTATCACTCCAGTATACATCTTTCATATGTACGTGGAAAATGCGGTCGGAGAACTGATAAATGAAATCCACATAATCTACCCCCTGATATCCCATATGGCTCGGATCGTAATTGAACCCGAATGCCGGATGATTATTCAGCGCATCGAGCGCTTTACGGGCAGAATAAGTATCGAATGCTATTTCCGTCGGATGCACCTCCAGACCATAACGGACACCTAACTTCTGATATTCATCCATGATCGGGATAAAACGGCGGGCGAAATCGGCATAACCGTCTTCAATCATCTGATCTGTAACGGGAGGGAAAGAATAAAGCCAATGCCAGATAGGACTACCGGTAAATCCGGCAACCGTGTCGATACCTAAAGCTTTTGCCGCACGCGCCGTCTGCACCATATACTCGGCTGCACGCTGACGCACACCTTCCGGTTCACCGTCGCCCCAGATACAATCAGGCAGAACCGCCTTATGCCGCTGGTCGATAGTATCGCAAACCGCCTGGCTGATCAGATGGATAGAGATACAATAAAGTTGCAGGTCATATTTGGCAAGCAATTCTTTTATGCCGTCATAATAGGCCTGATCCGTTCGCCGGACATCCAGATGGTTGGGTAACCCCAGTTCCAATCCGTCATATCCGAATGCTTTCGCTTTTTCACAAACTGTTTCGAGGGGTAAATCCCCCCATTGAAGGGTACATAATGTTACTGGACGTGCCATTTCTTTTAATTTTAAGGTTATTACATTGAGTCTGTTTTCTACAAATCTAAAAAAGTTCCGCTCATAATCTGCAAGTTCCCTCCTTAATATTTTCTAAATTCCAAAATAAGTATTTTCTTTGTGTAGATTTTATCATTAACATTTTCCTTGCTATGAAAAAGAAAGAATTATGTGCAGTAGCCTGCCTGTTTTGGCTGGCAGGTTGTAGTGATCCGGCTTCGGACGAATTTGAAATTGTAAAGAATTTATTTCCTGTACAATTTAGTGTTCAACTTCAAAAAGAGGTACTTCCGTTCTCCTCTACCCGCAGTATGCCACCTAACACGGTGCCCGAACCGACTGTTCCGGATGGAGACAATCCAGACAAAGAGTTAAAAGAGTTATGTTCTGCCATCGAATATCTGGTTTACAAAGACGGCGACCAGCCGGAGTTGGTAAAACACCGGACTTATCATGCAGACGCAGAACCGGACTTCGGCATTGTTTACGACACGCTTCCTGCCGGCAATTATCAGATTTACCTGCTGGCTCATCAGTCACAAAAAGCTACATTTTCAGAAAACGCTTTCAGCTTTGACGAACTATCTGATTCATTCTATAATGGCCAGGAGCTCCAGTTGAAAGAAGGAGACGAAACCAACGTCGATATAAACCTGCAACGGATTGTCAGCCGGATAGAGTTTAAGGCAGCCGACAAGATTCCGGAAGATATCGTCCGGTTTGAACTGGCAGTCAGCAATCATCCCGACCGGCTCGATATCCTGACCGGAAAAGGAATCGTATCTGCTGGGCCCAACGATTTCTCTTATGAATTCAAAACGGAAGAAAAAGGACAATCCGGTAAAATCCATTCCTTTTATTCCTTTATTCCGACAGGTGATGAAAAGATATCCGTCACGCTCACGGCCACCGGTTCGGATAATCAGGTACTGCGAAAGCGGACAGTAACCGATATTATTCCCATCGCCAACAAAATAATCCGCTACACAGGTATCTTATATACGCCTCCCAAACCGGATGAAACAGAAAACACCTTCAACCTGATCATCGGGAACAACGGCGAGTGGGATGAACCGGAAGAAAATGAATTGCCGGAATAACTTCATACACAATTGTGCAGCTATAAGTTGCACAATTGTAAAAACAAAGAGTATCTTTGTACTCAACAAAAGTAACCGTTATGAAAAAGAAAAACATACTCAGTCTCATCTTTTTACTTACCATCCTTTGCGGATTCAATAGTTGCGAGGATAAGCCGCTTGATCCCATAGAAGATCCGGAGTATATTTTATGCAATGGCTCTGGCTGGTTTGACGAGTATACAGACATTGATAATTTCTATTGCACACAACGGCTTATTTTCCATTCTGACGGCAGGGGCGAAGAAATTATCACCCGCTATTTCAGATTTCCGGATGACTATGAAGAATTGGAATCTACTTTTTGGTGGGAATGGGATGACGACTACAGAACAATTTATATGGAATACTCTAACGGAGACTATATTTACTTTGACGACCTACATATATATTACGATGAACTATCCGGTTATTTAGGCGACGATTATGTTACTTTTGAGCCCTTTTAACCTTAAATAGTATCATCAAAACTAAATGTTATGTCAAAATTTCTTATTCTACATACTTTCTAAAACTTATCTGAATTTTAGTTGTTTAAATTCATAAAGAGAACAAGGTAAAAGGTGGCAACGGTAAATTCTCCAGCCTGGCACTTTACATATTCAACAAGGAAAACGGCGTATGCGAATACTCGGAATTAATCCCGGTTATCACTCCGCAATACGTGGACGAGTTAACCCGGTCAATTCAGGTCTCACCACAGGATAAAATCATCTATGCCATCGGCAATTACAACGACGAGGATAAAGTTTATTCGATGATACCCGACGGTTCCAAACTCTTGCCGAAGTTGGAAACGATGACTATATCGAACAAGAACGGGTTTAAAGATACAAACCTATTGATGGTCGGAAAACAGGTGGTTCAAATCGACGGTCTTGTGACAGATGCCACTATTCCAATGGAAAGACTCGTTGCCCGCCTGGATGTATATATGTTCAAAAGCAGAAGGTTAGAGAACAACACGGTTATTTTAAAGTCCATCGAACTGGTCAACCAAATAACCAATACACGGGGAGAATATCAGAATACGATCATGGTATCGCCGGTCGAAACTCAAAATGACCTCAGAACGATCAGTAGCAACAATGTACTGGGAGTCATGCCGGATGATATGTCAGGAATTATTCCCGCCAATGCGACGGAATCTTTTTACAGTTACCAGAATATTGCTGCATCGGCAGACCCTGATCCAAACGTTACTCCTTACCTGTTGATAACAGCAGACATAGACGGGGTGAGCCACCGGTATAAGGGGTACATCACCGACAACGGACAAACAACCGATAAGTACAGTCTGAAACGCAACACGGTCTACCGCATTATCGCGATGCTTGATAATCCGGATAATCTGCTGATACTTAAAACAACCACTTTGCCGTGGACGAAATCATCCTCACAGATCGGCCATGTGGTTAATGAGGGAGATTACAGCTTCAGTGCCAATAACACGGAAGCAGCAACAGGAATCGTACAGTATCCTTATGTGCTGAACGGTGAATCACAGAACAGTACATCGTATGCCAGTTATAACTTCAAACTGACGGCCCCGGCCGGAGCTGTCTGGACAGCGACACTGACAAACGGCCTGGAGTTTACTTTCGGAACGGAAGGTTCTACCAATGGCAAACTTGCCATATCGAAAGGGATTGCCGGCGACAATACATATGAAATCAAGGTAGGAGCTTCCAGACCCTGGAACAGCCAGGAAAGGAAAGTCTATCTCTATATCACCGCCGAAGGGCAAAAGTTAAAGATCAATCCGGTCCGCAGCAACGGACAGCGGGCGCTGCCGGGTAACAACGACACGGATATTCTGATCACACAAACAGAATATAAATAAAAGGAGAAAAGGGTTATGAAACGAAATAATATCTACATCATTCAATTGATATCGGCACTGGTCCTGCTGTTCTCTTCCTGTAGCCAGGAGGAACTGATGGACCAGCCGGAGGCTGTATCCGGTTCCGGCAAGATAGCCCTCCGGCTATCCCTGTCGCAACCGGCCGTCACCCGGGCCGATACGGAAGTTGGAGAAAATGATCTGAATGAAAACCTGATCAAGACACTGGACGTTTTCATTTACAGGGAAGAGCAGGAAACTTGTTCTTTCTACCAGCATATCACCCCTTCTCCGGAGCAGACAGGAAGCGGGGAATATACCGCAACACTGCATGCTACGCAGGATCAGTTTGTCCAGAATGCAACTTATAATACTTATGTGGTATCCAACTATTCCGGGAGCATACCGGCTGGCGGACTTAGCCGCTCAGACCTGAAGGCATTGAATGTATCAGCATTGAATCCCGATAAAATACAGGACAGTTTTCTGATGGACGGTACTGCCGCCAATATCCTGAATGACGGACGTGTCGTTAACAAGGAAATTGCAGTCTCACTGAAACGGGCAGCATCAAAAATCAGGGTATCGACAGCCTATACGAACAGCTTCTCGGCTTTCGCCGGCGGAACCATCAGCAAAAAGCTGTTCCAGTACGCAACAAATATCTCCGTACTGGAAAACGGTAATCCGGTTGTTCCTCAGTTACAAAGTATGTCCGGTTTTACCGGTATTACCCCCGGTACGGGAACAGATAAAATTGTTGTCTATTCCTATCCGAACGACTGGAGCCTGAAGAAACAGAATGAAACCTATCTGATAGTCAACATCCCGGCAACAGGCCCTGATGGCAAGGAGTATGCACAGAACTATTATAAAGTGCCTGTCAACTTCCGTATTCCGGCCGATGATACGGCAAATCCATCCGAAGAACAGGAGGCTGAACGTAATGCAATATACAGATTAGAACGCAACCACCTGTACGACATAACAGTTCTGGTAGACCAGCCGGGATCACCCACTCCTGAGACTGCAATCGAGATCAGTGCCAATTATGTGATAAAAGACTGGACAACCAAAGAGGTGATCGTTGCAGTGGAAGGTTTCAACTTTATCTATGTAGAGGATACAAATATAAAGTTACCTAACAGCACTAAATTTACAACCACGTTCCAGTCATCCACACCGGATGTCGAAGTATCTGATATAGCTGTCAATGGCAAGGAGATCGTAAACGGCAGTGAAGGAGTTTTTATCAACTATTCGCATAATGTAAAAACCGGTGATATCATCATAGTCAGCGCATTACCTGAAAACTTCGTTGCCAAAGAGATCACTTTCATCGTAAAAAACGGCGTAGGTCTGACACAGAAAGTAACGGTTTTACAATATCCCGCCTTATATATAGGCTCTGATATTTCCGCCGACGCACCGGGCGGTAGCCAGGGACAGAACAATAATAAGATGTTCGTGATCGGTTCTTTCGTTGCCGACTTCTCTTCCCTACCCGATCCGGATGAGTTTGACGAAGATTTCGGAAGCGGATACACCCATTATGCAGCCAATCCTGCATTAGGTAAATCATATGCAGAATATATCAGAAACAATGCCGTATTAGGAAATCCGCTGACAGACAGCGAGGGCCAGACCATCGATACGGAAGAAAACAACCGCCGTATATCGCCACGTCTTATGCTGGCATCCCAGCACGGGGTGACAACGGCAGACAGCTATACGAACTCAAGGGATAAATGCGCAGCATATGTGGAAAACGATGCCACCACCAATGAAAGGTATTCGGATTGGCGTATGCCTACCCTGGCTGAGGTCTATCTGATCGATGTACTTCAGAATATCAAGGTGGCAGAAGTAAAAAAGATCTTGGAAGGTAGCTGGTACTGGAGTGCCAGGGCCAGTTCTGCCGTACAGTTCATGGACCCCAGAGTGGGTAATACAAATTCTTTCAATGCACTGCACTCGTCAGTTCGTTGTGTCAGGGATGTTAAATTCTAAAATAGAAATGTTATGAAAAATGTTATCATATATTTAATGGCCTCACTTGCATTGTTCGCCTGCCAGGATGAACTTGAAGTGGAGAAAGCAACGAAACCGGGCAAAGAGCTTTTGCGGGTATCGGTAAACATCCCGGAATATAGGATTGCCACACGTGCGGCCTCTTTCGAAAACAACCTCTCGGATGTCTGGTTGCTGGCGTTCGACCGGAACGGACTGTTCCTTGAACGTGTTCAGGCAACCGAACTGAACAGCGGGGAGGCAGACGGTGTAGGCAGCGGTTCTTTTAAAGCGGAAGTACCCGAAGAAACAGGGATCATCCATGTGGTAGCCAACTACGACAACTGGTCTTCCTTCAACGACAATGCTTCCCTGCAAAAAGATGAAAAGGAAGTGATGCCTTCTTTATATGGCAATAAAATGGTTTTCTGGGGAAGAAGCGAAGTTACTTCTTCTTCTTTATCCGTGACACTTTTCCGTAATCAGGCCAAAGTGACGGTGCAAAACGAAGCATCCAACTTTACGGTTACCGGTTATGCGCTCGGCAATATGGCAACCAGCGGTACTGTTGTGCCGTTTATGCCGGAGATGACTCCAAACCCGTTCATCATACAGGATAATGCCACCACGTTGCCTCCGGGTACGCTCTCTAAAACAAGCCAGAGCGATGCGGACTGCAACCTGGAAGCCAAATATATGTTCGAGAATCCTAACTACTTCAATGACCAGTCTTATCTTATTATCAAAGGCCACCTGGAAGGAGGAGGTCCGGAACTGTATTACAAAATACAGTTCCTGGACACCGATAAAAAACCTTATACGATCGTCAGAAACTTTCAGTATAAAGTCATAATCAATTCATTCAGTGACCAGGCTAATGGTAGTACGACTTTTGCGGATGCCAAAAATTCGGAAGTATCCAATAACATCTATGCCGAAGTCTTCAAGGATTCACACTCTATCTCCGACAGCGACAATAACCGGCTGACGGTAAGCAGGCTGAATTTCCTGTTCACACAGGGTGGCACGCTGAACGTTGCAGCACATTATACGGAAAACGAAGTGCTGAACGATAGCAAGATCAGTGTCTCGGTACAGGAAGACAGAGGTAGTATCATCAGCAGCCTGTCGTACGACGGTAACGGGAATATCACAGCCCGTGTCGCCAAAGTTTCAGCCGGCCAAAATGAAGCGACCCTATTGGTGAAGGCGGGGGAACTCTCCCGTATAATCACTGTTACTTCCAGTACATTATATAGTTTCGACCCGGCCGCCTTATCTCCTAAATTATATACCGGCAAGGATCAGGATAAGACTTTATCATTCCGCATACCGGATGTTATTCCAAACTATCTGTATCCTTTGAAATGCGAAGTGACGACAAAGTACTTGTATCCGGTAGAGCCGAACAAGAACCTGGAAATAGCATTCGAGGACGGCGTCTATAAATATGTATACTGGGTATACAGCCCCGGCATTAAAGAACTGAGTTTTAAAACAAGCCTGGACAACAGCAACGAGACAATAACGATAGAGAACGATTATTTCAAAACGGCTGAAGTCAAACTGATATCGCGTCAGTTTGAAGGAGTATCTGTCAATGGAAATAACATGGTAACCTATGGAGCTGGCAATTCTGCCACCCTCAAATTTACCATTCCCGAATATCCGGATTATCCTCCGACATATCCGCTGACTGTATTTATTGCAACAAAGAATTTGACTACGTCTCAGGCAGGCTGGAATGCCGTAAACGGTGGGTATAGCTATACTTACAACATGGCACCAACCGGAGAGCAGACCGTTCAGTTCAAATCGGTCCAGCCTGACAGCCGTGAACAAATAGTCATCAGTGCTCCGGGATTCAGCAATGCAACTATTGCGGTTGACAATTACTTGGCTGCCAATATCGGTGTTTCGGGAGAATTGCGTGCCGTCTATAACGGACTGACATACACACTCCAGAGTCGTTCCGCAACATCATCCAACACTAGTATTATCAATAATTTCACAACCAACAGGAGTAGTATGTATAACATCACCGTAAAATCCGGCAACAAACTTTCGGATACGGTCACAATAACCTGTTACGGTTATACCGGTTCATTTACAGTAGGAGAACTGCTTACAGGAATGCGTTTAAATTTATATCAATAAAAGGGAGAAAATCCGGGATGGATTTTCATTACTGGTTAAGTGAGAGAAGGACTGTACAAGCATATTTACAAGTATGGTCCTTCTATATTTTAATTCACAATTTCTTTACTATATGAATTATTTAATCTATTTTTGTCCACATAAATAAATATACCATTTAGCAACCACTTACAAAACAGACTATGACAAAAAAAGAAGCAATCAAAATTTTTGAGGAAAAGAAAGTCCGCACCCTCTGGGATGACGAAACTGAAGAATGGTACTTTTCAATAATCGATGTGATAGCAGTCCTAACGGAAAGTGATAATCCCCGCAAGTATTGGAGCGTATTAAAGACAAGGCTTAGAAAAGAAGGCAATGAAACGGCTACAAATTGTAGCCAGTTGAAAATGCCTTCACTTGATGGTAAAATGAGATTGACAGATGTAGCGACTACCGAACAACTTTTTCGCCTTATCCAATCTATACCTTCTCCCAAAGCCGAACCATTCAAACTTTGGATAGCCCAGATTGCCAAAGAACGATTAGATCAGATGCAGGACCCGGAACTATCCATCGAACAAGCTATGATGGATTATAAACGTCTCGGATATTCCGATAGCTGGATAAACCAACGATTAAAATCCATCGAAATCCGCAAGGACCTAACCGATGAATGGAAGAAACACAATTTACAGGAAGGCATACAATTCGCAACACTTACTGATATTATCTATAAAACGTGGGCAGGAAAAACAGCCAAAGAGTACAAACAATTCAAAGGATTGAAAAAAGAGAATCTACGGGATAATATGACAAATACGGAACTTGTTCTCAATATGCTAGCAGAAGCGGCAACAACAGATTTGTCAAAAGAAAAGGACCCCAAAGAATTTCAGGAACATGCAAACATAGCACACCAGGGAGGAAAAGTTGCCCAAGTTGCCCGTGAACAACTAGAAAGTCAACTGGGACATTCCGTCGTTTCACCCCTCAATGCAAAAACGACACTCGGATTGAATAAAGAAAACAAAAAAGGCCATACTTCCTAAAAGTATGGTCTTTTGTACCCCCGAGCAGAATCGAACTGCTATCTAATGTTTAGGAAACATCTATTCTATCCGTTGAACTACAGGGGCAACTTTATATAAAGTGGGGGCAAAAGTATAATCTTTTCTGCAAACTGGCAAGTATTCAGGCAGTAATCTGATCAATCAAAGAGACTTTGCATAACGGAGAGGGATTTTATTTCCGGAAAGTCCGGCAAATGCAGGCGATAATATTCAACGATACGATTGATAACTCCGACCCTGTCCTGACGGGAAAAAGAATACAACGACATATTCTCAAAGCTGATTTTCAAGAGGCGGGCAAAGACCTGACTCTCTTCCCGGTTCAGATAATGCCGGTGCATGGGAATGCGATCCACAAAGACACCGTTCTGCATATCGAAATAACAACCCGTCGAATACGAATCGGCATTCGGATAAATCCCCATATAATGAAGCAGGCGGAGCAGGAACACCAGATGGAAATTTGCCACTCCCTTATCGGCATACTCCAACAAGTGGATGGATTCATATAAATAATCGAATAGCCGCTGGTCAGGCTCCGTATCCTTTACTACCCGGAACAATACTTCCGCCAGGAAAAGCGCCAGCACATTCTTGACCGGATTACAAAAGACTTCAGTCAGCGGATAACACAACTTCGTCTCACGAATCCGGTGCAGGTCACGCTTATTCAGATGCTCCACCTCCATCTCTAAAACCGAAAGGGGCATAAACAGCGCCCTGGAAACAGGCGACTTCTTTCCACGACTGCGCGCCACCAGATAAGAAGTACGACCAAACGCCTCCGTATACATATATATAATAGAGTACTTATCGTTATAGGGGATGGCATGCAGGACGATCCCGCGTGTTTTACATAACATATCTTCCGTTCTTTATCGGATACAAAGATACAAAACAACAAACTATTTACGATATTTGCAGGTTATAATACTATAAATACATTTGAGTTATGTTAGATCTTACTACCCCGTCGCTTTTGTTTTCAGCCATATCATTAATATTACTGGCCTACACCAACCGTTTCCTGTCGTACGCCAGCGTGGTCCGCACATTGAAAGAAAAACACCAGCAGACACACGATCCGAAAGATATTGCACAGATTGCAAACCTCCGCAAACGGCTTTACCTGACCCGTTCGATGCAGATACTCGGGATACTCAGTCTGCTCCTTTGCGTAATTTCCATGTTCTTTATCTATATTTCATGGCAAATCATTGCCGCCTGGATATTCGGTGTCGCACTGCTGCTACTGGCCGCTTCCCTATGCGTATGTATCTGGGAAATAAACATTTCCGTCAAGGCACTCGAAATACATTTACAAGACATAAGTTCTAAATAGAAGTTAAAACAAGAATATCTATTAAATTTTCCATTGAAATGTTTTGGTAGTTCAGGGAGAACATCTATCTTTGCACTCGCAATCGGGAAATCAACAATCCCAGAGCGCTGAAAGTGAGAACTTTGACATGATGGCCCATTCGTCTATCGGTTAGGACGCAAGATTTTCATTCTTGAAAGAGGGGTTCGATTCCCCTATGGGCTACAATAAACAAGATTAAAAAATTCAATAAAGAATAGCTAAGAAATGGCAAATCACAAGTCATCAATCAAAAGGATCAGACAGACTAACGCAAGACGTTTGCAGAATAGATATCATGCAAAAACCGCTAGAAATGCAATGCGTGTTTTGCGTGCTACTGAAGACAAAAACGAAGCTCAGGCTCTGTTACCGAAGGTGTGCTCTATGTTGGATAAGCTTGCTAAGAAAAACGTTATTCACAAGAATAAAGCTGGCAACCTGAAATCCAAATTAACAAAGCACGTTAACAAACTTGCATAAGGATATTTCGGCCCATTCGTCTATCGGTTAGGACGCAAGATTTTCATTCTTGAAAGAGGGGTTCGATTCCCCTATGGGCTACTTTACAGAAGCAGTCGGATCAATTGTGATTCGACTGCTTTGTTTTTATACCTCCCGTCACGCTTTCTCCACCCTGCTTTTTTTGCTATTTTCACTACATTTGTACCATCTAAGTCAATTATTTTCACTACATTTGTTAGCATTTTTAGATATATAGAAATTTAGTGATTTTAAAGGATAGAAACTCATGAGTGAAGAAATGAAGAATACTTCCGGGGAATACTCTGCGGACAGTATTCAGGTACTTGAAGGGTTAGAAGCAGTACGAAAAAGACCTGCCATGTATATTGGCGATATCAGCGAAAAAGGTCTACACCATTTGGTGTATGAAGTTGTTGACAACTCTATTGACGAAGCACTAGCCGGATTTTGTTCCCAGATCGACGTAGTTATAAACGAAGATAACTCTATCACAGTAACGGACGACGGCCGTGGTATACCGGTAGGTATTCATGAGAAAGAAGGCAAATCAGCCCTGGAAGTAGTATTAACCGTTCTACACGCCGGTGGTAAATTTGACAAAGGTACTTATAAGGTATCCGGAGGTCTGCATGGCGTGGGTGTTTCCTGTGTGAACGCACTTTCCACTTATCTGAAAGCAGAAGTCCGCCGTGAAGGTAAAATCCATATGCAGGAATTTTCCTGCGGTAAACCGTTGCACGACGTGGAAGTTGTCGGTACAGCCGATACGACCGGAACAACTATCTCTTTCAAACCGGACGGCAGTATCTTTACGGTTTTGGAATATAAATATGAAATATTGGCTACCCGTTTACGCGAACTAGCATTCCTGAACGCCGGTATCAGTCTGACACTGACTGACAAACGCGTAATAAAAGAAGACGGCTCCTTTAAATCGGAACTGTTCCGCTCGGAAGAAGGATTGAAAGAATTCGTCCGTTACGTAGACCGTTCCAAAGAATCCCTGATTCCTGACGTTATCCATATCGTTACAGAAAAGCAGGGTATTCCTGTTGAAGTAGCCATGACATACAACACATCTTTCAACGAAAGCGTGTTCTCCTATGTAAATGATATTAATACAATTGAAGGTGGTACACACCTCGCCGGTTTCCGTCGTGGTCTGACACGTACACTGAAGAAATATGCTGAAGACTCCAAGTTGCTGGAAAAAGCAAAAGTAGAGATCCAGGGCGATGACTTCCGCGAAGGTCTGACAGCCGTTATCTCTATCAAGGTGGCCGAACCGCAGTTTGAAGGACAGACAAAAACAAAACTGGGTAACAGTGAAGTGACCGGTGCCGTAGACCAGGCCATCGGAGAAGCATTGGGTTATTATCTGGAAGAACATCCGAAAGAAGCAAAAATCATCGTCGACAAGGTCGTTCTGGCTGCCCAGGCACGTCAGGCTGCCCGTAAAGCACGTGAACTGGTTCAGCGCAAATCACCGATGACCGGTGGCGGTCTGCCCGGTAAACTGGCCGACTGTTCTTCGAAAGACGCTGCAATCTGCGAATTATTCCTGGTCGAAGGGGACTCGGCAGGCGGTACGGCTAAACAGGGTCGCGACCGTGTGTTCCAGGCTATCCTGCCGCTTCGTGGTAAGATCCTGAACGTAGAAAAGGCGATGGACCACAAAGTGTTCGAAAGTGAAGAAATCCAGAACATCTTCCGTGCAATGGGTGTTACTATCGGTACAGAGGAAGATCCGAAGGAATTGAACCTGAGCAAGCTCCGCTACCACAAGGTTATCATCATGACCGATGCCGACGTGGACGGAAGCCACATTGCCACATTGATTCTTACTTTCTTCTTCCGCAGAATGCGTGCCCTGATCGAAAACGGATATGTTTACCTGGCTACTCCTCCCCTTTACCTCTGTAAGAAAGGTAAAGTAGAAGAATACTGCTGGACAGAACAACAACGCCAGGCATTCATCGATAAATATGGTGGAGGTAACGAAAATCAGATCCATACACAACGATACAAAGGTTTGGGAGAAATGAACGACCACCAGTTATGGGATACGACCATGAATCCTGAAAACCGTACGTTGAAGCAGATCACGATCGACAGCGCAGCAGAAGCAGACCAGATCTTTGCCATGTTAATGGGTGAAGAAGTAGGTCCGCGCCGCGAGTTTATCGAAGAGAATGCAACTTACGCAAATATTGACGCTTAATCAGCGGACAATTAACAATAGACAATTGACAATTTATTAGCGACTATCTATAATTGTCAGTTGTCAATTTCAATTGTCAATTAAAAAGTATAGTTATGAATTATCAAGTCCGTCGTCCGAGTTTAGAAGCCTTATTCAGGGAAGTTGACAATTTCAGTCCGAAAAAAGAAAAACTTCAACCTCCCCGCATAGGAATATCTTCAAACCGGAAAGACGGACTTTCCTGTATAGCCGATACCTATGTGCAATCCGTACTGAAAGCAGGAGGAGCCCCGGTGCTGATCCCTGTCATTACGGATATGGAAGCACTTACGGCAATCGTATCCGGACTGGACGGACTGCTGATGAGCGGCGGCGGAGATATCAACCCGCTTTATGTCGGGGAGGAACCCGTTCCGCAATTACAGGACGTGGATACTTTCCGCGACGAGTTCGATCTTATCTTGCTTAGGCTGGCAACTAACCGCCAGTTACCCGTCATGGGTATTTGCCGCGGCCACCAACTTATCAACGTAGCCTTCGGCGGTTCCGTATATCAGGATATCCATTCGCAACACGAAGCCAGGTTGTTCAAGCATAGCCAGACAATGCCGCGCGAACAGGTTTCCCATTCCGTACGGATCACTGACACTTCTTCGCGCCTGTTCGATATATTAAAGAAAGAACCGGATATATTCGTCAACTCTTTCCATCATCAGGCAGTCAAAGATATCGCACCCGAATTTAAAGAAACGGCAGTTGCCCCGGATGATATCAACGAGGCCATGGAGCATCCCGAAAAAGAGATCTTCAGCGTGCAATGGCATCCCGAAGCAATGGCAGCCAACGACGACGAACTTATGCTCGAACTGTTCAGGCATCATGTGGAAACGGCCCGCCTGTTCAAGGAAGCCAAACGCATCCATAGCCGGAACGTCATACTCGATTCCCATACGGACACACCGATGATCTTCCCCGGCCAGTTCAATATCGGACTGAAAGAGGGAGGCAAAGTAAACCTGCCGCTGATGGAAGAAGGAATGGTCGATGCTGCGATCATGGTCGCTTATATCCCGCAAGGCAAACGGGATAACGAATCATTGCAGCAGGCAACCGATTTTGCCATGAACCGGTTGAACGAGATTCATCGCCAAATGGAAATTAACCGCGGCAGAATGAACATCGCCCGGACATCACAGGAAGTATGGGTAACAAAAGATGCCGGCAAAAAAGCAATCATGCTGGGTCTGGAAAACGGTTATGCCATAGGTAAAGATATTCGAAACATAGCCCGTTTCAAAGAACTGGGCGTCAGCTATATCACGCTTTGCCACAACGGGAGCAACGACATATGCGACTCTGCCCGCGGAGATGCAGAATGGGGCGGACTAAGTCCTTTCGGAAAAGAAGTGGTTGCCGAAATGAACCGACTGGGTATCCTGGTAGATGTGTCGCACGCTGCCGAAAGTACCTTCTACGATGCGTTGGAAGTCAGCACACAACCGATCATCGCTTCACATTCTTCGGCACGCGCCCTGTGCAATCATCCGCGTAATCTGACGGATGACCAACTGAAAACACTGGCCGAAAAACAAGGCGTAGTACAAGTATGCCTTTATAAAGGCTTTATCAATGAAGATGCTGAAAAAGCATCGCTTACCGATGCCATACGCCACATTAATCATATAGTGGACCTGATCGGTATCAACCACGTGGGCATTGGCTCCGATTTCGACGGCGACGGCGAACTGATCGGATGCCGGGCAAGCAACGAACTGATCAATATCACCCTGCGCCTTCTGAAAGACGGCTACAAGGAGAATGATATTGCAAAGATATGGGGAGGCAACCTGCTGCGTGTCATGTCACGTGTGCAGTCGGCCTATAACGGATGATAATAAAGAAATACTAACAGATATATGATGCACGTTTTGTATATAGCTCTATTTGCTTTTTCATTGCTCGCCTGTAGCCAGGCAAAGAACCAGCAACAGGAAGTAACGACAGTCAGCCAGACGCCAATGACAACAACAACGCCTTCTTTCAATGCCGACAGCGCCTATGTTTTTGTTGAAAACCAAGTAAAATTCGGCCCACGCGTACCGAACACCGATGCCCATAAAGCATGCGGCAACTATCTCGCCTCCGAACTGAAACGTTTCGGGGCCAAAGTATACGAACAGGAAGCCATGCTTACCGCCTACGACAATACCGGACTGGAAGCCAAAAACATCATCGGCTCTTTCAACCCGGAAAACAATAAACGCATCCTGCTCTTCGCCCATTGGGATTCGCGTCCTTATTCCGACCACGATCCCGACCCGGCTAATCATCGCAAAGCGATCGACGGAGCCGACGATGGAGCCAGCGGTGTAGGAGCCTTGCTTGAAATAGCCAGGCAGATCGGGCAAAAAGATCCCGGAGTAGGTATCGACATCATCTTCTTCGATGCGGAAGATTACGGTACTCCGGAGTTTGTAGACGATTATAAACCCGACACCTGGTGTCTGGGTACCCAGTTCTGGGCAAAGAATCCGCACGTACCCAATTACCGCGCCGACTTCGGTATCCTGCTGGATATGGTCGGAGCTAAAAACGCCACTTTCTTCAAGGAACAGACTTCCTTGAGCAAGGCTGGCAACATTGTGGAAATGGTATGGAGCACGGCACGCAACCTCGGATACGGCAGGTATTTCATTAATGCCACAGGCGGCGCCATCACCGACGATCACGAATATGTGATCAAAGGACGCAATATCCCTTGTATCGACATTATCAACTACGACCCTGACAGCAAAAGCGGTTTCGGTTGGTACTGGCATACACAAAAGGACAATATGGAAAATATCGACCGCGAAACCCTTAAAGCGGTAGGGCAAACGGTACTGGAAGTAATATATAACCGACAAAAGAAATAATACGAACGATGACTATCAACGAACTTCAGGATAACGTTATTGAAGAGTTCTCAGCCTTCGACGACTGGATGGACAAGTATGCGTTGCTGATCGATTTAGGCAACTCACTTCCCCCGCTGGAAGAAAAGTATAAAACAGAAAGTAACCTGATCGAAGGTTGCCAGAGCCGTGTATGGCTTCAGGCAGACTACGAGGACGGTAAAATTATATTCAAAGGCGAAAGCGACGCTGTGATTGTAAAAGGTATCGTATCCTTACTGATCAACGTCCTGTCCGGCCATACCCCGCAGGAGATTCTGGATACCGATCTTTATTTCATTGAGCAGATCGGATTGAAGGAGCACCTTTCCCCTACCCGCTCAAACGGCCTGGTGGCTATGGTCAAGCAAATGCGAATGTACGCACTGGCCTACCGCACAAAAGAACAAGGATAATTCAAACAAAAAAGGTATGCCGACAACCGCGACATACCTTTCTACTATTTCAAATAATCCTTCTTATTCAGTGATTTCGGTACCATAATACGGCCTAAGCTCATCATTAGACTTAAACACATAATAAGTCGTCGGATTCGTATACGGATTATTATAATGGAAGATGGCAGGATTAGCATTCAATTCAGCCTGGTTCCAGCCCGGAGTCCAACCTACATAGGCACCATCCATATCAATACAGTGCTGATAACGTTCACAGTTGGAACCTTTGTAAGCACGGTGGATACCAACTTCCAAACGTTTAGCATCAAAATAATTAATTCCCTCACCCCAGAATTCGATACCTTTCTGGAAAACATATTCATCCAGGAATGCGTCGGCAGTAGTTGCTGTACAGGTATAAGCGGAGTTACGTGTTTTCACAATATCCTCCAATGCTTTTGCTGCCGCAGGTACTCCCGATGTATGAAGTGCTGCCTCTGCTTTCAAGTAATACATTTCCTCGATACGCATGATCGGATAATCGACTGCACCACCGACAGTATGAGTACGATAGTCTCCATTATGCGGACGGAATTTCATATTTACATACAACCACGGCCATGACTGGAAACCGTTAGACGAATTGATACGTGCACGAATCCATGAGGCAGAACTGTTGTACTTATATTGATATTTATCAGGACCGAATCCAGAATAATCATCACTCCAATCGCTTTGAGTAGTACTTGTACTTACATCGTTCAATGCCCATTTGTTATTAATAAACTTGCCATCAGCATCTCTCTCCACTAAATACGGCTCACCCTCTTTCTGGTTTTTCGATTCATAGAAAAAGCTGGGGTCCAACCATGATTTCTTACGGAAGTCGTTATCCGAAAGGCGCTCGTACCATTTACGATCGAGTGAACGACCGACACGCCAACCATACACACTGAAAGTCGTTTCCGTTCCGAAGATCATAGCAAAAGAGAATGACTGATTGTTTCCCGTAGCAGCAGTGGTATTACCTTCAGAAATAGAAGTAGCCCACATCCATGAATTCTGAGAGTTACGATTGTTGAAACCATTAACCGGATCAGTCCATTCTGCTTCCGTCAATGGAGTACAACCGGCTACAGAAATAGCCTTATCTGCATATTCACCGGATTTCTGCCAATAGGATGCTTCGTCTTTATAGGTAGCGGATGTTTTCACACGAGAAGCCAGATTAGCATATGTACGGGCATACAAACCATACACAACCGCCAGGTTCGGCTGGGTTTTATCAGTACGGGTATATCCGCTCAGATATGTTTCTGCCTGCTGCAAGTCACTCAGGATCAAATCATAGGCTGCATCCACTGTTGCACGCGGATTATTGGAAGCCTCTTCCGATGTTGTCTTCTCCGTTACAATAGGTACACCCAAATTCGTCAAGTCATTTTCAGGACTTACATAGCTGTAACGGCTATCGGTCGGTTTCTTGTATTCCATAATCTGAACCAGATCCAGATAATAAAGTGCACGGTAAGCGTAGCTGACGCCCAGATATCCCTTTTTCGTATCATCCAAATCGTTCACATCGATCATGCCGATAATATCGTTTACATTCTTGATATAAGAATAATAGAGATAAGAAGGATACAATCCACGATTGGAACCGGTAGCACTGATCGCTCCATAGCAATAAGCGCCCATGGTGTTATACCCATTCGCTCCGGAACAGACAAACTGGGTCGTACTATGTTCAAGCATGGCACGCATACTACCATACGAAATCATTTCTATACCACCGTCATCATTTATATACCCGCCCATTGAAGTATAAATAGAGTTGACCATCCCTTGTAAAGCCGATTCCGATGCTTGAATCTGGTCATTCAACACATATTCTGTCGGCAATGTTTCTTCGATACAGCTACTTAACCCCAGAAGAGCCGCAGCAGCCAATAAAATCTTATATTTCTTCATGATGTTTTCTTTTTAGTGTTTAGAATGTCAATGAAATACCACCTGAGATAGTACGTATCGGAGAATAAAGTTCCGGATTACTGTATCCTTTCAATGTATAGCGAGGATCGAATCCCTGGCGTGCAGAGAAGTAGAACAGGTTTTCTCCCGAGAAATAAACACGTATATTCTGAACATTGTACTTCTGTGTCAGACTGGAAGGCAATGTATATCCCAGATTGATATTCTGGATATTCAGATAGCTTGCGTTAGTGATGAAACGGTCTGAACGCGGATTCTGTGAATACTTTTCTGCAAACTGCAAACGCGGAATATTTGAACCTGTATTCTCCGGCGACCAGGCATTCAAGATGTCCTTATGCCAAGTTGTAGACGTAGTGGTGCTGGTGTGCATCAATGTCTGATAAGTATAATCGTAAGCTTTTCCACCCAATTGATAGTTCAGGTTGATAGAGAAGTCAAAACCACGATAGGATAATGAAGTACCCAAACCACCATAGAAAGAAGGAAGAGCATCACCAATCAGATAATCGGTTGCCTGACTTGCATCTTTGGTTGTTTCCTGTCCTGTGACATTTCCTGCCTCATCAAGAATATCTTTATAGAATAAAGACTCTCCTGTTTCAGGATCTAAACCAGCAAATTTAGGCAAGTACCAAGTATACAGAGAAAGACCTTCTGCCACAAAATATTTGTACTTGGATACAAACGATTTATCCAGATTGACATAACCGTTATGTCCGTCTACCTTTGTTGTTTTGATTGCATCCGGTAAAGTCAATACTTTATTCTTTACATGAGAAATATTGAAGTTGACATCCCATTTGAAATCCTTATTGCTGATCAAAGTTCCCTGCAAAACCAACTCAATACCAGCATTACGCATATCACCCAAGTTAACGAAATAACTGGTGTAACCAATAGAAGGAGGTGTATTCAGCGAAAACAACATATCACTGGTTTTCCGATAGAAATAATCCAGGCTACCACCCAAGCGTCCACCGAAAAGATCAAATTCAGTACCTATATTCCAGTTTGTATTGGTTTCCCAAGTAATATCACCGGAACCTTTCTGACGCCACTGGTAAGCAGCCTGATCATCATTATTTACCACTTTGTAAGAATCGGCATACAAATAATCACCGATATTGTCGTTACCCTGAGAACCGACAGAAGCCTTCAGCTTCAGAGAGTTCACCCAAGGAGCGTTAAAGAAAGCTTCTTTCGAAATTAGCCAAGCACCACCGACAGACCAGAAGTTACCCCAACGGTGTTCTTTCGCAAAACGTGAAGAAGCATCACGACGATAAGATACCGAACCGAAATACTTCGCATCGTAATTATACATGGCACGGAAGAAGTAACCTTCATTATTATAAGAATTTGAATAAGAATATGGATTATTATTCAAATTCAAAAGAGTAGCCAGTTCACGTGTTCCATCGATTCCGAAATTACGTCCGGAAGCACTCAATGATTCATATTTGTAATTATAATATTCATGACCGACCATTGCTCCGACATCATGTTTACCGAACTGCTTGTTATAATTCAACAACTGTTGCGTATTATAAGTGAAAGTGCGGTAAGAAGCTTTCGACAAGTAGCCATTATCAGAAGAACTGGTATAGTAATCGACAAAAGGACTGGTTGCATAGGTATAACGACGATCATAATCATATGCATTGGCATTAAACGTGAAGGTCAGATCCTGAGTCAGATTAATATCTGCATAACCACTGGCAATAAAAGAGTTACCGGTCGTTTCATCAGAACGATATTTGTTTGAGAAAATACAGTTACCTCCCACACCGCCTGCACGAGTCAGATCGTAAGCTTGTGCAAAGTCATACATTTTCTCTCCCCACTGATCGATCATGATATTCTTATTTGCATCCCGGAGGTAAACAGGATAAATGGGAGCTTGGCTCTTTATGGTGCTCCAGATAGTTCCAGTACCGATTGTACCTTCGGATGTCTGACTGTAATTATATTTTGTATAGTTGAAGTTTGCACCGACTTTCAACCATTTTTTTGCCTGGTAATCCAGCTTTGCACGTGCTGTTAAACGTTTTTGCATGGAGCCTTCCTGAATACCGTCCTGATCCAGATATCCTATAGATGTATAATAGTTTATACGCTCGGAAGCACCTGATACCGATACGTTATACTCTTGACGGAAACCGTTCTGCAAACCGATCTCTTCCCAGTCATCGGCCTGCAACCAGAATTTTTGTCCATTATAATCATATAGAGCTCCCATGGTCGCTCCCGGATTCATTACACCACCCTGTTGGATAAAGTCTTGCCCTTCGGGAACCGTATATATCATATAACCCGGGCCGACACCACTGGATGAGTTTGTCAGATGTTGATTTGCCAAGGCATGGGCATCTGTTGCCGACATAGAGCCGCCCGGTTCAGTTATATAATAGTTATATAACATCTTGTAATAAGTTTCGTAGAACTGCTGGGCGTTTGTCGTCTTATAATTCTGGAGACCATTCGAGTTAGCACCCCATTTGGCATCAACAGAAACTTTTGCATCGCCATTTTTACCCTTCTTCGTGGTAATCATGATAACGCCATTGGCACCACGGGCACCATACAATGCATTGGAAGCTGCATCTTTCAATACGGTCATCGACTCGATATCGTTCGAGTTTATCAGGTTCAGGTCACCATCGAAAGGCATACCGTCAACAACGATCAAAGGTTCTGTATCTGAGGATATTGAACCAAAACCACGAATTGTTATAGAAGGAGAGCTACCCGGTTGTGAAGAAGAATTGCTTAACTGTACACCGGCTACACGCCCAGCCAAAGCCTGGGCCGGGTTCGAAACCTGCGCTTTCAGAAGGTCGTCCGATTTCATTATGCCGGCAGAACCGGTAAAGGCTTCTTTCGTACTTTTACCGAAAGCTACAACCACCACTTCGTCCAAAGCCTGGTTGTCTTCCTGTAATATGATTTGAATATTGTTTTTATTTCCTGGTTTTATAGTTTGGGTTACAAAGCCTACATAAGAGACTTGCAATGAACCGTTAGCTTTGACGGACAATTCAAACTTTCCATCCATATCTGTCATAATACCATTAGTGGTACCTACTTCAACAACACTGGCGCCAATTACCGGTTCCCCGTTTTCATCTTTAACGACACCTGTCACTTTGCGGGTATTCTGATTTACCGATGCTGCTTCCTCTATTGCTACGGCTTTCCGGATATCAAGGTCTGAAAGATTGCTTTCAGCCGCCATGGTCAAATTAAGACAAAACAAAGGAATGGCCATGCAGGCAACTTTCTTTGTGTAATTATTCATAACTTAATTAATTAACGATTAGAACTTGAATAAAAAAACTATTCACGGATTAGGTTAAAAGGAACGATCCTTCTATCTCCTCTATTAGCTGCTATTGTACCTCATAATCAACCTGGAATAATAGTTAGACAATTTTATATAGACTTTTTAGATGTATATATCTCCCTCTGCACAATACAGAAGACAGGAACTTTTTAGCGTTTTTATACCACAACAAACAATTAGCGTTTTTTTTCTAAAAATCAACAACAACAACAATATTCTATATGTATCCAAAGAAGACAATCCAATAGTAAATTATCAGATCGAGTTACCTGCATATTTTATCAAACTAAGTTTTTCAAAATATCAACACTAGTGGTATTATTAACGTAGTTCACATAGGACTAGGTCTTTTAAGAAGATAAAGGGACTTTTCTCTGCAAGAAAGAAGTGATTTATAGCCTTATTTTATTAATTTTTGCATCAAAGTATATTGTTTTTGCAAAAAATACTATATTTGCAATCGGTTTCTTAACCTAGTCCTATGTGAACTATGTTAAAAAAAATAGTTCAAAGAGAGCACTAAACACTTTTGGGTTATGGGAATAACGGATCATAACCATTCATCTGAACGGCCAGATCATTTACACCAAAATACTTTACAAGTCAAGGCTTATCCTCTAAAAAAGGAAGGGTGAAGAATAAAACTTAAAAATTCAACTCCAATTGTTCCGGTAATAAGGTAAATGTTTTACGGTGATAAGGAGTAATTCCGATCGTACGGATTGCTTCACGGTGGGCTTTAGTGGGGTAACCTTTATTTTCAGTCCAGTGATAATCCGGATACTCTTTGGCAAGTTCATCCATATAATCGTCACGATAAGTTTTGGCAAGGATGGAGGCAGCGGCGATACTCAGATATTTACCATCCCCCTTCACCACTGTCGTATGATTTATATCGGGATAAGGAGTAAAGCGATTTCCGTCGATCAGCAGATGCTCCGGTCTTACCTGCAACTGGTCAATGGCACGGTGCATAGCCAGAAAAGAAGCCTTCAGTATGTTTATCTTATCAATTTCTTCAGGAGTAACGATGCCGACAGCCCAGGCTATTGCCTCTTTCTCTATAACAGGACGCAAGGCATACCGTTTCTTTTCGCTCAACTGTTTGCTGTCATTCAAATCATCGTTCTTGAAATCAGGCGGTAAAATAACAGCAGCGGCAAATACCGATCCGGCCAAACATCCGCGTCCGGCTTCATCACATCCGGCTTCTATCCGGTTCGCTTCCAAATAAGGTAACAACATAGCGTTTTATTTGTATGAATCAATTTACTATCTTCTTTTTTATCATCCAGGGGCGCAACACGAAATAAGAGAATAAGGTTGCCAGTACAACTCCTGTGATGTTTGCCAGGAAGTCAAACCAGTCGCCTCCCCGATATGACGTACAATATTCCTGCAATAATTCAATCGCCCCGCTCATCAGGATCGGACAAAGCACGGCACCTATCCAGGCATGCCACAAGACCTCATCATATTTCCGGTGATTACGTAAAAACTCGATCCAAAGCATACCGGACAATCCGGCATACATACAAATATGGACTACCTTGTCTATTCCCGGGATCTTTCCGATCTCCACTGAAGGCGGCTTGAAAAACGACAGATAAATAACAACCAGAATGATTGTCAAGGATATTGGATATTTCTTCAGGTAATATAACATAGACTACTTATTAAAACATTTTTCTTACACGTTCTACCCCGGCTGCAAAAGTATCGATCTCCTCTTTCGTATTATAAAAGGAGAAAGAAGCACGCACGGTTCCTTCAATGCCTAAAGCCTGCATCAGCGGTTGGGCACAATGGTGACCGGTACGCACGGCAATTCCCAAACGGTCGAGCAGCATCCCCATATCATAATGGTGAATATTACCTACCAAAAAAGAAAGGACCGCCCCCTTATGGTCAGCCTGCCCGAAAATACGCATCCCTTCGATTGCATTCAGCTTATCAGTCGCATAACGTAACAGTTCGTCTTCGTAAACGGCGATATTATCCATCCCCAAACGGTTGACATAACGCAAGGCTTCTGCCAAAGCCGTACTACCGATATAATCAGGAGTACCGGCTTCAAATTTAAACGGTAATTCATTGAATGTCGTCTTCTCGAACGAGACAGTCGCGATCATTTCGCCCCCCCCCTGGTAAGGAGGCAGTTTATCCAGCCATTCTTCTTTTCCGTACAACACACCGATACCGGTAGGCCCATATACTTTATGACCGGAGAATACATAGAACTCAGCATCCAAATCCTGCACATCGACTGCCAGGTGAGGCACAGCCTGCGCACCGTCTATCAATACCGGCACATCATGGTTATGCGCTTCCTCAATTATTTCTTTCACCGGATTTATTGTACCCAGCACATTCGAGACATGGGTTACGGAAACCAGCTTCGTCCGTTCCGAGAAAAGTTCACGGAACTGCTCCATATCCAGTTCCCCCTTTTCATTCATCGGGATCACTTTCAAGGCTATTCCTTTGCGGGCCGCCTGTATCTGCCAGGGGACGATATTGGAATGATGCTCCATAACAGAGACAATCACCTCATCGCCAGCCGACATACATTCGTCGGTGAAGCTGGAAGCTATCAGATTAATTGCCTCCGTTGTTCCGCGTGTAAAAATGATTTCGTTGGAAGAACGTGCATTCAGGAATGATTGTACGGTTTTACGTGCCTCTTCATGCGCTTCGGTTGCAGCCTGGCTCAGAAAATGCACTCCGCGATGGATGTTGGCATTTACATTATAATAACCGCTTTCTATCTTTTCAACCACACACCGGGGCTTCTGCGTTGTAGCACCGTTATCAAAGTAAATGAGCGGTTTATCGTATATCTTATGTTCCAGTATTGGAAAATCTTTCCGGATAGACTGTATATCTAACATAGCTCGTGTATCTTTAGTCGTATAACAAACGCCAAAGATACGATGTTTATTTTAACAACGACGATTTATTCATTTATACAGATATAAGAATATAAAAAAAGCCTTTCGTTTCTACGCGAAAGGCTCTCTTGTACCCTATGAAGTCATTTTTATTACTTTTGATAGAAGCGAACCCAGTCGATCTCCATTTCTACCGGCAGATCTTCCGGATCAACGGCACCTACCCAACTACCGCCTAGCTGCATATCCAGCAACAGATAGAATTTACCGTCATTAAAAGGGAACTGCCCTTCCTTATCCGTTTCAATCCGGGGATAGGCAAACGTACGGGTTTCATTTATAAAAAACACCAGACTATCCGGATACATTTCTACCGTGTAGGTATTAAAATCATCCGGGTTGATAAGTCCCGTGCTCCCCGGTTTCGGATTATCTTTAATGCCCAGATTGAAAGTATAATGGGAATGGACTGTCTGATAAGCGATACTATCATTGTTCAGACGCTCCATAATGTCGATCTCACCTCCGCCGGGCCATTTGCCATCCTGGGGCAGTAGCCAGAAAGCAGGCCATGCGCCGGTCGCTCCGTTCAGCTTTGCATGAATTTCCAGACGCCCGTTAGTAAAGCCTACTTTATCCTTTGTATAAACACCACCGGTTATATAGGCTGCCGTATCGTTCGGCAAACTGTGATTAACTAAGCCGCGCAATACCAACTTCCCGTCACGCATGGCATAGCAGGAGTCAAAATCGGACATATAGTTATTCCAGTCGGATTTGCCACGAGGGATCTTACTCCATGAAGCGGGATCAAAACTACCGGTCTGATCGAAGTTATCTTCCCAAACCAATTTCCACTCAGCAGGTGAAGGTTTACAACACGGTAAGGCAATCATCATGCCCAAGCAGGCCAATAGCCCTAAAAAGTTCTTTTTCATATTGCAGTATTTTAGAATAAGTGATTAGAATCCATCCAAAGGTATTAAAACTGTGGGAATTAACAATAACATTCCCAGCAAAATAAACAGGATAAGAATGCGGAAAAACCACTTCACCCATATTTCATAAGGTATACGAGCCAATCCGAGCGCTCCCATCAAAACACCGGAAGTAGGTGTGATCATATTGGTAAACCCGTCACCGAACTGGAACGCCAGCACTGTTGCCTGGCGGGAAATACCGATCACATCCGAGAATGGTGCCATAATCGGCATAGTCAATGCCGCCTTCGCCGAACCGGAAGGGATAATAATATTGATCGTAGTCTGGATCAAGTACATAACTCCGAGGGAAGCAATCTTTCCGGCCTCTCCCATCAAAGTTGCCATACTATGCAGGATCGGATCGATGATGCGCCCGTCCTGTAGTATCTGGATAATCCCGCCCGCCAGTCCGACTACCAGTGCAGCCGAAAGCATATCTTTAGCTCCGGTCAGGAACTGGCTGATGATCCCGTCGGCTCCCTCGTTATTGGCAAACCCGGACAACAGTCCCATAGCCAGGAAGATAGCCGATATTTCCATCAGATACCATCCATACCCCATTACTCCTACTACCAGAAAGACAATAGTATAGCCCAATAAGTTCAAAATAAAAAACTGATTTGACTTGCGCAGTCCCAACCAACCGGTCAAAGCAAAAAGGGCGGTAAACACCGGTACTGCCGGAAAACTCACAGCACTCTCTCCTACTTCAAATGTGGTAGAAGGGTAATAGATCGAAAAGCCTGTCAATGAAAGCAATAACAACAGGTAGACAACCCAGGCAGAACGCGTCGTCTTTTCTTCCTGTACCTCTTCGGAAGCAACTTCTCCCTTTTCCCGCCAGTAGGCATCCGCCTCATACATAGGAGACAGCTTCGGATTCTTTTTCACCTTCGCCGCATAACGGAGAACGATAACGATCAGGATAGAAGTAAGTACCACCCAGCAAAACAAGCGGTAACCGAAACCGGAGAACAGCGGCAAGTCAGACAATCCCTGCGCAATCCCGATTGTAAACGGATTCAGTATAGCACCTGAAAAACCGACATGTGCCGCCACATAAACCATACAGAGTCCTGTGATAGAATCATACCCCATCGATATGGCAAGCGGCACAATGATGATGACAAACGCAAGCGTCTCCTCACTCATGCCGAATACGGCTCCGAACAAACTGAACAGGATTATAATCAAGGATATCACGACATTATTCACTCCAATCATCCGGAAAAAGCCATATTTCTCCACCTTACGCGAACTACGCAAGAAAGATAGTATCCCGGTATCGATCGCCCGGCTACTGTTCATAATCTGGAAAGCTCCCCCGATAATCAGCAGGAAAGCTATGATGCCAGCCTGTTTCTCGAATCCTTCCAGCAACACACCGAAGACCTGCCAGCTCTGCGGAGCGGGATCGACTGCATGAAAGGAGTTATCTACAATAACCGTACGTTCGGTACCATTGACAACCCGTACCTCCCTGGAGTATTCGCCGGCAGGAATGATCCAGGAAAGAGCGGCACAGATCAGGATTACAACAGATATAATTGTGTAAGTATGCGGTATCTTATTCAGTTTCATTCGTTCTTTTGGATTAGAATTGCTTATCTCTGTTCTCCGAACTCAGTCTGCTGTCTTTCCACCTCTTTCAGTTTTAAGGCATTCACTTCTTTTTGAAGACGTTCGACTTCGCGTTCGGCTGATGATTTGCTCATTTGCATATCTGTCTTGCCGGTTACAGTCAGAGGAATAAGAGCGGCCTCCGATTGGTTATAGAGTAACGGATAAACGGCCGGGGTACTTTCCAGTTCAAGTTCTGCGCTGATCGGCATCTGGGAGCCTTCCATCAGGACACTGGCTATGACTTTGATCTTCCCCGGTTTCAAGGTAGACTGTACCAGTACCGGAGCAGTTCCCCATTTCACCGGAGCCGGATTTGCCATCACATCGCTTCCTCCCAGGATACGTCCTTCACCTTCGATATGGAACTTGATGAAGTAATTGTTCAGCCGCTTGATGTAGCCTTGCTTATCGGCTACGGCGGCCACAACTGTTACAAAATCAGAGCCGTTTGCTTCCAGGTTCGTCCCTTCGTTATCCACCCAAAGTAATAGTTTCTCAGGACGGCGGGCAGGTGTTACTTTATGGGTAGCAACTACTTTTCCGTCTATCAGCCCTTCAGCCAATAGATAAACATCGGCTTGTTTCCGTTCTCTCGACAAGGCTTTATCTATCATAAAATCATAAACATCGGGGAAAGTGATAACGGGCGAAGGCATCCCTTTGCGGTTCTTATCCTTCTTATAAGTATATGTTTTTCCTCCTTTGTTGTAAGTCAGCCGCACCTCATCGCAATTGGAATAAACAACCACGTCTTTTCCTGAGAACGGCGTCATTTCGTGGGCAATAAAAACCATCGGACCCGTTTCGGCAATTAGACCGGTCTTCACTGGCGGACGCTGTGCCATAAACATATAATAAGAGAACTTAGGCTGGCGGAATACATCCATGATTCCTCCGTAGAAAGGATCCGGATGATAACCACGCTGATGATCGAACGAATGCCACAAACAACCACCCACATGCTGGCGGGAAGTCTGAAACAAAGCGTCATAGCTGGTATAAGGATAAGACGGAGAAGCATAATGTTGTGCCTGTACCAGCATGGCCTGTTCACCCCAATTGCGGGCAACACGGCTAGGTGAATTATGTGAATTCCAGTCGTCTACGTTATCTCCCCATTCACGGGTGAAATAGGTCTTCGAATCATCCGATTGTTTCAAAGCCCATTCCGCATCTGCATTCCGGGGATGGGTAAAGAGCACTGGAAAGACTTCATGACCGCGTGCTTCGCTGTCACTGCCGCAATAGCAGGAAGGATAAGGATATTCGGCATGCACGATATCATTGGTGTTCTTGGCAAAATCTGCCGGATACCAGGTCTCATTCAGGATCGGTTCCCAAAGCCATACCGAAGGATGGTTACGGTCACGACGCACCAGATTACGTATGTCACTGTAAACACGTTGCGCAAACTCAGGCGCATCGTTCCAGAACTGCCAGCCGGGCGTATTCACAATAACGAACAACCCCAGTTCGTCGCAAGCATCCATAAAGGCCGGGTCTTGCGGACAATGGGCGTTACGGATCACTTCCATACCAGTATCTTTCAGCTTTTTAGCATCACGCCAATGGATACTGTTTGCCACGGCATTGCCCACAACGGCAAAGTCCTGATGACGGTTAGCCCCGATCAACGGTTTATCATAAGGTTTGCCGTTCAGCCAAAAGCCGTCTTTCCCTTTAAACTCAATGCTACGGATACCGATACGGCGTCGATAGCCATCAATCACATTCCCTTCTTCATCACGGATACGAACCAACAGGTTATATAAAGCAGGAGAAGAAGGACTCCATAGCAACGGATCCTTCACCAGCAGTTTATCTGAACTAGTCACAGCCTTACCTGCTTTTATCCTGATCTTATCATTCAGAAAAGCGACCTGTTTGCCATCCGGTTGTTGCAATTCATATTCTACCACACCGGTAAATGCTTTCTTCGTTTCGTTACGAACCTGTATTTTCAACAAAACTTCGGCCGAAACATCCGAGACCTTGTCAAAAGCGACGAACAAGCCGCCTCCGGCAATCTCATTCTCATAATTCGGGTCTGTGATAAAGATGTTGTTATGGGCTACCAGCCAGCAGTCGCGGTAAATTCCTCCGAAATAAGTATAATCCAATACATCCTGTGCCTTTCCGGGAGGATAGGAAGGATCGTCGCTGTTGTCGGTCCAGACTGCAATTACGTTATCTCCGTTCCAGTCCAGTGCCTCTGTCACATCCACCACTACAGGCAGATAACCGCCAAAATGCTCCGTCAGCTGTTTTCCGTTCACAAACACTTTACTCTTACCCATGATGGCTTCGAAATGCAGGAACAGCTTTTTCCCTTTTAAAGCGACATCTGGTGTGAAATGCTTGCGATACCAGGATTCTCCCTGATAGTTGACACAACCGCTGGCTTCTGTCGGCAGGTATTCGATGCCATGTGGTAAGGAAACCACCGTCCAGTCTTTATCATTAAAACCGTTGGCTTCTGCACCAGCCAGACCTCCTTTATAGAAACGCCAGGCAGGATTCATCGAGAAAACCTCACGTCCGGAATGATCCATCCGAAAGAATCCGGCAGTCGAGAACTCCGGTTGATGTGCTGCCCATAAAGGAAGACAGCAAAAAAGCATTACAAGATACGTTACTAGCTTCTTCATTATTATTTGTTTTATTTGTGACTAAGATGTATTGATATTACCTGCCGAAATTGAATAAAGGCGATTCGGTACGGGCATCATCTATTAACGCTTCCAGCTCCTTTACCTTTTCCGGATTTTGTTGAGCCAGATTGTTATCTTCATGCAGATCGCTGCTCAGATCATAAAGTTCCAGAATCGCTTCACCGACGATCGGTTGACGGATCAGTTTCCAGTCACCGCAACGCAAAGCCTCACGGCCATTCTGTTCATGAAATTCCCAATACAGATATTCATGTTGCTTCTGTCCTTCTTTAGAGAACAAGGTCGGCAGGAAAGAGATGCCATCGCCTGCCTGAGGCAAAGCGACACCCGTCAGTTCAGCCAAAGTCGGCATCACATCCCAGAAGGCACTGATATGTTCCGTTTTCACTCCGGCTTTGATCTTGGCGGGATTCCAGGCAATCATCGGAACACGGATACCGCCTTCGTAGACATCCCTCTTCACCCCTTTCAACGGACCGTAACTCAGGAAATAATCCGGATTGGCTCCCCCTTCCCTGTGCGGGCCGTTATCACTGGTAAAGATCACGATCGTATTCTTGTCCAATCCCAGTTCTTTCAATTCCGCCATCACATCGCCTACATATTTATCCAACCGTGTTACCATAGCAGCAAAAGACGCATATGGCTTTTCTGACGGATAATATCCTCCTTTATCATAAGGAACTTCTTCAAAAGTATTTTCATACATCTGGTAGATAGAATCGTGCGGCAGATTTAATTCCGCATGCGGCAAGGTGTACGTCAACATGGCATAGAACGGCTTATCCTTATTGTCACGAATAAATTTCAAGGCCTGTTCGTGGATCAGATCCTGCGAATACACTTTACGTCCATTGTTATCATTCTCACTCAGGAATACCGTATCATTATTATGCCACAGATGATCCGGATAATAAGAATGAGCCTGACGCTGGCAATTATAGCCGAAAAATTCATCGAATCCCATCGTAGAAGGAATAGAAGAAGAACCCGGATAACCCAACCCCCATTTGCCGAAGATACCGGTTGCATATCCCGCCGACTTCATCAGTTTACCCAAAGTATAGGTATCAGCCTCCATCGGCTGTTGCCCTTCCGGAGCAATTTCTTTGTTTCCGCGTATCTGCGAATGTCCGGTATGCAAACCGGTCATCAAAGAACAACGGGACGGGGCACTGACCGTACAACCGGCATAATGCTGGGTAAACAGCATTCCTTCCCGCGCCATCTTGTCGAGATTCGGTGTCTTGATTTTCTGCTGACCATAACAACCGATATCTCCATATCCCAGATCGTCGGCCAAAATGTAAATAACATTCATCGGAACTTCTTTTTCCGGAGCTTTGTCTTTACAGGCGGACATCCCGGCCAACAAGGAACCGCCAATACATAATACAAGTTGAGTTTTCATTTTCTATAGTTATTTTATATCTAAATATAATTTTCTTTCCTCTCGCATATTACTGTCATAAGGTTGGGCATCCAAAGATACATTATAAAAAACTAATTCTACCGCATCATCACCAATATATACAAACAATAATCGTATTTTTTCGGCTTATTTACCGGATAGAAACAAATACAATATCATCCATTCTTATCCCCTCCACCGTTATCGACCGGGATATTCCGGCTTCCAATGAAAACGAATTACTTTTTATGCATTCGCCATTCTTATAAATATCCACTTTATACTGCCCCTCTTTTTGTGTCATACAGTTCAATTTTAAAGTCCGGAGATTACTTACCCAGCTACTATCCGTCATCTCTTTTGCTTCCGGGAAATAGATCAAGGCCAATGTCTCCTGACCGTTTTTATTCAGATGGCTTACCTGTACCCCCGGTTCATCCACCTGACAGGACACAGCACCCGGTCCGGGTAATCCCTCCCAGATGATATCTTCATTCAAAGATATATTTTTCAGCATCCGGATCAGTTCATTCCGTACATCCCCCAGTTCCGGCAATTCTTTACGAACTTCCCCGTAACAATAAACGCCGAATCCCTGTGCCGCCCTTTCCAGGGTATGCGCTATAAAATGACGGAACCAGACAGGTGAGTTGAAACGACCGATACCTATTTCAGAAGGGATCAATATGGGCAACTGATAGTTATATGAATGATTATACCTGTGGTCTAACCCCAGAATAGCTTTATAACCCCATCCTTTATAGAACATAGTACCTATCACATCCAGATTTCCGTCGGCATAGGTAGAGGCGCTTGTTCCGGTCATAGCTACCCGTTCGGGATCTCCGGCTTCCGCTTGTGCCGCATCCAGGTTGAAGGATATTATTTTATACGGATCGCCCTCATGATAAGCAGAAGTAAATTGTTGCCACCACCAATCCATTGCCTCTTTTTTAAACTGGGCATAATCTGTTTTATTGGTTTTACGCATCCATTCTTTATAAAGTTCAGCCGTTACCGGATTAAAATCGCTTTCATCCAAAAAGCTGAATCCTTCTTCATTTCCTAGCTGGACACCGATAACCGTTTCGTCAAACCTATAATGCCGGGCCAACTGATAAAGCATTCTTCTCACCCTGTAAAAGATTTCCTTATGACCATATACATGCAGCGGACGTACCCCATAATCTAAAATATCCTTGATATTCGAATACAACTTACCGTCCCGCTTCACCCACTGCATCGTATAGTTTGACGAGTCACGGTCATCCAGGTGAAACGTCCAGGCCGTTTCAGGTTTTAATGAAGGAACCCGTTCTTTCTGGGCATGCAGGAACAAGACCCATCCGACCTTCAAGCCCTGTCTTCCGGCCGCCGCAACCACCGAATCGGCAAAAGAATAATCAAACCGGTTGTCGGCCGGCTCTATATCTTCCCAATGCAACATGACATAGGCTGTGTTGGCTCCCATCTCCCGCATATCGGCAAATACCGAATCATAATCGGTATCTTTTTCATAACGGGTATCCCAATAACCAGTTTCAATCGCCTTTACATAGAAAGGTTCCCATTTTCCTTGTTCCTTTACCATATAAACGATTTTCCGATTAGGTAAACGAACCAATGCAGCCGCAGAAGGCACCGTATCCAGCATCCCGATATCCACTATCTCGGCTGAGAAAGGTTTAGCGTGAGTCATAAAAGGTAACGGCTCACTCAACTGGGCAAATGACAAAGAAAGGGACATCCCAAACAAAGAGATGAAAATCAAGCAAGACTTCTTTAAATATGTATTCATGGCATGTAAGATTTAAAATGAAAAGCCAGCCTGGAAATCCGGCACAACAATTGTGTCCTCCAGGCTGGCTAAAGTACTATATTTTTTTCGGATTACGCGTTTAATAACCGATTGCTCCGGCATTTGCTTTCAAAGGCCATCCCGGATTCTGATATATCACGGAGGTTTCCCCGTTTTCCGGATCTGTTGCCGTAATACGGAAATGCTGCATGGCGATCGGACTTAAATAATGGGCGTCACACCAGTTGTATCCGTCATAGACCAGGTTCGATGTTTTAACGATCTGGTATGGACGCAGATATTCACTGTTCTTGGGGCTGGACACGTTAGCTGTTTTACCTTCGGTTCCCTCCGGAATCAAAGATGAGTTGCCCTGGCTATCCACATAGTTGTACTGCATCGGCCCCCACAACTTGAATCCTTCCACTTGATAATTCTTAATCTGATCCAGCGCTCTCCAACGTTTCAGGTCGTTCATACGGAAACCTTCTTCCATCAGTTCACAACGACGTTCACGACGGATATTGTATAACAGTTTGGATACCGGCTGGCCCCCGGAGTATACAGCCCAGTCTTTTTCCTTTGCCAGATCGGTGGCTGCTACTGTCATCTGGTAATCTGCCGGCAGACCGACACGTTCACGAATCGCTTTCCAATAAGAATCGGCTTTACTGTCGATACTGCTTCCGCCATTTTTCATGCAAGAAGCCTCTATATAATTAAGATAGGCTTCTACCGCACGAAAGACAGGTGATCCCTCCACACAATAGTCACCGTCGCGATACCAGGTATGCGGCATTCCTTTACGCAGGCAATAACCTGTTACGGCGCGCACTTCCTGTTTTGCCAGGATATCCGGATATCCGAACGTATCGACGTCGGACAGTTCGCTTAACAGCTCACCCGGTTCTTTCATGAACAGTTGCAGGCGGAAATCACGGTTTGCCTTCACTTCGGCAATCGTATTATCGCTCACATAGTTGGAAGAGGCATAAATCGGAAGGCCGTCCTCACAAAGGAATGTTTCTACAAAATCTCTGGTAAAACCGGAATTACCTCCTCCACGCTGTAAATAATAGCCGGCGGAATGCTTCTCTTTATACTCCATATCATATGCCCGCCAAAGAAGTATTTCCTCATATCCTTCCATACTTTCTGTGGCAAACTGTGCATAATAGGGATTATCCATCTTCTTCCCGAAGTTATTTGGAGTCAAAGGAACATTATCAGCAACTTCGGCAGCAGCTTTCATCGCTTCGTCCAGAAAATAATTGATCTCATTATCGATGTTGATCGAATAATCCTTCAAATAAGCAGCGGAAGCACCCGGCCATCCGGGACCTCCCGGTACACGGTTCGTACCTTTATGATATGTTTCCCAGCTTGCCTCAAACAGGGCGGTTCTCGACTTCACCAATAAGGCGGCATTGCGTGTTATACGGTTTTTACCGCCAGCCGGATTGTTATTCAATAACATAATAGCCGAATCCAGGTCTGAAATAATAAAACGGGCCACTTCATTTCTCGGACGACGATGGCTGGCTTCGGTCAAAGCCTCCTGTTCATCCGGCAATGTGTTACGTACAATCGGGAAATCTCCTAAGGTCTGAAGCTTACCCAAGTATTGCCAGGCGCGCATAAAATAGGCTTCTCCGATATAATGCTTAATATTGGCATCAGTCCCTTTTATTTCTCCGTTCTGCCAGCGGGGCACTGCAATCTCCAGGAAATAATTCAGGTTCCTTATCTTATCGAAATTCCACGGGTCATCGCCCCGGCTGGAGAATGATTCGTTTACCCGCCATTCGCCCGGCACCCAACGGTTATTGAAAGAACCTGTTACCTGATTATCGGTATTGTTGTCATCTTTCCATGTGCCCAGATTCCAACCGTCATGAGTCGCAAAACTATACTGCTTGATTGTATAAGCAGCCAGATCGCTCTCGCTCCAGAAGAAAGCTTCGGGCGTGACGTTATCTAAAGGTTCCCTATCCAGAAAATCATTACATGATGTGAAGGAAAATGCTCCTATCAGTATGGGTAAGATATATTTTAGTTTCATAATGTATTAATTTTAGAATGTTACACTTAATCCGGTCGAAACCGTTCTTGACAAAGGATATGATTTGGCGGACTCCGTTACCGCACCATCCCAGTTTCCGTATCCCGAACCTAATGTTTCAGGATCAAAGCTATCCGGCAAGCCACTGATCGTAAACAGGTTCTCCACCGAAAGGAAGACTCTTAACTTCGACAGCCCCGCCTTATTCGTCAGTCTGGCAGGCAAGGTATAACCTATCTGCAAGTTCTTCAAACGCAGATAAGCCGCATTCTGAAGATAACGGGTCTGTTTCTTCTGATTCTTTCCGCCATCCAATATCGGACGAGGAAAATAAGCATTCGGGTTCGCTCCCCAGTCGTCACCTTCGGAACGGAAGAAATCCAGATGATCCGTGAAACAAGTACTCTGCCACAATCCGCCGCTTGCCCCCCAAAACATATTATCGCCTAACCAGTAATCCCGTTTTGCTACGCCCTGGAAAAACATACGGATATCAAATCCATTCCAGGAAGCATCCAGGTCGATACCGAATTTATAACGCGGACTGGAATTACCGATGATTTTCTTATCACCCGAATCGGTAATCGTATTACTGCCCTCATTCACTTCACCGTCGCCATTCAAGTCCTCATACATAATATCACCGGCTGCCCAGCTATTTCCGAATGATTGCTTATGGTTGGCAAGCCAGTCCTGCATTTCTTCATCCGTCTTTGCAATACCATGAGTTACATATCCCCATATTTCTCCGGAATACTGTCCTTCATACCAGGTGTTTAATGTTCCTGTCGGATTTGAATACCGGGTTACCCGCTGACGGTCGTCCGACAACAAGATATGTGCACCGTAATCGACTTTACCGATCCGGTCCCTCCATGCGATATCCAATTCAAAACCTTTCGATTCCATATCGGCATTATTCGTTTTAGGGACGGTGGCACCCAGGATAACAGGCAATTCAGGTGCCGGTCCTACCATATCCAGTGTTTTACGGTTGAAATAGTCAAAACTGAACGTAAGGCGGTTCTGCAAAGCGCCGACATCGATACCGATATTCCATGAACGCATTGTTTCCCACGATAATAATGTGGAGATCAGATCAGGAGCATTAGCGGTATTGGGTTTCATTCCATTCAGCAACCAATGACTGTTTGCATCGTTCGCTGCGAACTTGAGTAACTGGTAATAAGGATACAAATTGGTTGTATTCTGATTTCCCAATTCACCCCATGAGCCTCTAAACTTTAGATTGTTCACAACATCCGTATAAGGTTCCCAGAATGCTTCGCGTGCAATATTCCAACCGGCAGACACAGAAGGGAAAACATTCCATCTGTTATCGCGGGAGAAGCGGGACGTTCCGTCGTAACGGGCATTTACTTCCAGCAAATAACGTTCTTTATAATTGTAATTGATACGACCGAAGAAACCGGCTGTAGCCCAATGTGAATATCCGCCTTTCGTGATCTTGTCCGTTCCGGTGGAAGTATTCAGGGTAGGTAAATTGGATGTGATCATATCCGTTCTGGAAGCTCCCAGTTCCCGGTATTTATTCAGTTCCGCCTGGAAACCGACCATTACTTTAAAAGCGTGACCGCCATTAAGTTCCTTGAAATACTCCGTATAAACGTTCGGGTTGAAAAAGTTATTCTTGGTTGCCTGTTCCAATACGGAAGACTGTTCAGCCGGATTTGTCCACGGGTTGTTGTTCACGTCATATTTGGTTACCTGATTCACATCTTTATGTAGAAACTCCGTTGTAGTCCTGTAATTCAGTTCTCCAAAAATCTTCCAGTCCTTAATTGGCTCCAGGATAAGCTGGAACTGCTGGTACAGGTTGTCTTTCTGAGTCTTATAATCTCCACCCTGCAACAAACTTTCAGCCATGCTCATTCCATGTCCGTTAGGATCGAGGAACGGTTCCATAGGCCAGCGTTTTGCGATATTGTGATAGAAAACATTATCATCCACCGCAGAGGGTTTCTTATAATCATTCCGGATAAATTTCGAACTGTAATTGAAACTTAACCAATCTGTCGGCTTGGCATTGATTTTACCGGTAACGGTATAACGTTGCATCTTATCCGTATTAAATTTGAGCAGACCGCTCTGGTCCAGATAATTGGCAGATACATAGAATTGATATTTCTCACTTCCCCCATTGGCACTGACGGCATGTTCCTGTGAAAACGCGGCATTATTAAAATAGATATCGTACCAGTCGTTATTGGAATTTCCCTGCCAATCCCAACGGGTCGGGTTATTAGGATCCGGTACGGTTGTCGGAAGATACGTTCCTTCCTGATATGCTTTAATGCGTTCAAGCCATTCCGGCGTAAAACGTCCGGTTTCTCCCATATTTTCTGCGGCTCGGTTAAAATATTGGGCATAAGTATACGAATCTGCAATGTCGGGCGTATTGATTGCCGAAGACCAGCGGAAGCTGTTGTTATAGTTTACCGATATTTTTCCGGCACTCCCTTTCTTGGTGGTGATCAATATCACTCCAAAAGGCGCTCTTGACCCGTAGATTGAAGAAGCCGCAGCATCTTTCAAAACGGAAACACTCTCGATATCCTGGGGATTCAGCGCATTCATATCACCTTCCATCCCATCGATCAATACCAGTGGAGACGATTTCGAACCATCGCCGATCGTACCACCACGGATATTCAGTTTCATATCATTATTCAGTTCTCCTCCGTTTCCGGAACCGGCATACGAGAAATTCAATCCCGGAACCAATCCCTGAAGCGCCTGACTGACATTCGCAACAGGTCTCGATTCCAAGGCTTTTGAAGCAACCGTAGAAACCGATCCTGTAAGATTCACTTTCTTCTGCGTACCGAAACCAACCACGACCACTTCACTCAAAGCCTGCGAATCTTCCTGCAAAACAACATTAATGGAAGTTTGATTACCTACTTTTTGCGTAATCGTCCTGGAACCGATAAAAGAATATTGTAGTATCGCATTCGGACCGCTTACCTCCAGGGAATAATTCCCATTCATATCCGTAATCGTTCCGTTTGTCGTTCCCTGTTCAACGACATTCACTCCGGCTACCGGCTGGTTCGTCTCATCGGTAACGGTTCCTTTCACCACCTTCTTCTGCGAAGTTCCTGTCGGAGCATTCCGGTTTTCCTTTGAAATACGGATACTCTTCCCTACAATCTCTATCGAAACCGGCTGCCCTTCAAACACCTTGTAAAGGACCTCCCTGATCGGTTCATCCGTGACATCTACAGACGTTTTTTTCTGCATATTCAGATCTGAACTTTTTATCACATACGAATAGCCATTCTGTTTAGTGATCTGCTCCAATGCCTGTTCTATCGTGAGATTTGTTAACTTCATGGAAATCTTTTCAGCACCCTGTGCCGTCACTGTAGAAGAAACAAAGATCATCAACAGGAAAAACAGAAGAAGCGGTTTTTCATAAAAGGACTGTCTTGTTCTCATGTTAATTAATTTAATTGTTTATACAAAGTTTACATTCATGCATAGAAATATCCGTCAGCTGACCGTACGCTCCAGCTTACTACCTATATCTCTATCAAATAAATTGAGTTATTATCTTCTCTTTCTTATCTCAATCGTATCCTTATTATACGTTATAATCAACTTTTTATCATTGTTGATCGCATCCAGCATATCAGGCAACACTTCATGATTTACAAAGGATATATGGTATCTATATTTTTCAATATCGTCATCTTCTATTTTGATGCGGACATTAAATATACGTTCCAGTTCGGCAGCAATCTCTTTCAGTGAATTATCTGCAAAATGGTAATATCCGTCTTTCCAGGACAAATCATCCTGATAGAGCAATTTTTCTTTCCTGGTGGTCTTATTCTTTTTATTATAATGGACCTTTTCACCAGGTTCCATATAAATTCCGTCTTCTTCTCTGACAGAAGGTGTGGATAAACAAACCGAACCTTCATAAAGACGGACTTCCATGGTCGGATCTTCCGGATATGCTTTTACATTGAATACCGTCCCCTTGACATGCACCCCGCATCCGGCAGAATAAACGATAAATTCTTTTTCCTGTTGCCTGGTGACCTCAAAATAACCTTCTCCTTCCAGAGTGACATCCCGGTTGTTTTTATTAAAATGACTGGAATATCGCAATTGCGAACCGGCATTCAACCAAACAACTGTTCCATCGGGCAAGGTTAGTTTACTTTTTTCACCCAGCGGCGCTTCTACGATATAGAAAGATTCTTCATCCTGCATATCTTTCATATTCCACGCCATCCAAGCCGATCCCAACATCAGCAGGAACATGGCAGCGACAACCGCCATCCGCTTCACTGCAAAATATTTCCTATTCCCTTCCGCCAGATCGATACGGGCATTCAGTTTCGCATATTTTCTGCGTGTTTTCTCATCTGCTTTTACCTCTATCCCATCCCATATTTTATGAAGAGCCTTCTCTTTTTCCAGGCTGTCTTCAGTTTGAAGAAACCAGTGCTGGAAACGGAGTTGAACTTCCTTTGGCATATCGTTGCCAAAAAATTTCGTAATAATGGAATATATATAATTTGTTCTCATTCTTAGTGGTGTTACATATATAAGACAGCCAAGTAGCTATGCACACGGAGTCTTATTGAAAAAAAAATATTTTTTTACATGAAAGTGATCACATACAAAACCAAAAGCTTCCTTAAATCACTCATTGCCTGCGAGATGTGAGATTCCACAGTACGTTTGCTAATATTCAACTGTTGTGCGATTTCATCATTGGATAAATGTTCGAACCGGCTCATCTTAAATATTTTCTTTCTTTGAGGCGGCATTTTCTCTATTGACATAACGATGAGCAGTTCCAGGTCTTCAGCATGTATTTTCTCCTCGATCAAATCCTCATAATCTTGTTTGTTCTTCTCGATCTCGATATAGTTTTCTTTAACCAGCAAATGGGAATAATGATTGTATACGGCATTTTTCGCCATACGGAACAGGTAAGACTTAAACGAATCGATCTGGGCAATCGTTTCACGATTACTCCATATCTTATAAAATATGTCTTGTGTTATATCCTCCGCTTCAAGATCGTTTTTAAGCAAGCCACGCAAAAAATACTCGACACGGGGAGCGTACGTCATATAAAGTACTTCAAAGGCTTTACGGCTGCCTCCTGCAAGTTCTTTCAAATATTTTTCTTCAATCTCTACATTCATTCCCATAATCACAGATCTCATACCTAAGGCAGTAATAAATATCCCGTCTCTCTAAATAAAGTTCTTTACAAACATAGGGATTTTTTTTTGTTTATAATGTTAAGGGCTCAAATTTTGTTTCTATACTATAGAATAAGTAAAGGGGAAAATCGTTGTCTTCCCCTTTACAGTTCTCATTATTATGTCCGGCAAGTCAATAACCATTTATGATCTTATTCGCTTCTGATATAACCGCCGAAGCGGGAACACTTTCCAATGTATTTTCATCAAACAGGCTCAAAGCCTTATCTATTTTAGCTTTTGCCTGTCGATTTCCTGACAAATTGAATTCCTCTCTCAAAATCCTGATTTTCTCAAATGCCTGAATACCGACAATCAGACGCTCAAAACGCATGGAGGTTCTTGCACCCGGATAGATAAAATAAGTATCTCCTCCCGGCCAGGTATAGAAGCGGCTGTCAAGCAACGGTTCGATCACCCAGCTGTTCAATGCCCAGCGGGAATAACCATCCAGATTTTCTTTCGCCGCATACCAACTGAACCATTCACATTCGGCAGGCGGATTAAAGGTAAATGTATTCGGACGAGGTTCTTCACAACTGGTATAAAAGGTAGTGACTTTACCCTCAGCCCTACGTTTAGCCTTCATCTCTTCTGAATATTTCATCCGCAATGCCACACAGTAATCATCCAGTTCGTCAGACAATTCTTCATGTAAAGCACCGGCTAAAGAAACCTTGAAGTCCGGATCGGCCTTATGTATCACTTTCAATGTTTCCTGCATAACCGCCATAGGACGTTCATCCATAGAAATATGGGTAATATCGAACCAGCCTTTTTCTTTCAAATGAGCAGCAAACGATCTCAGCATAGTTTCCCATATATCTTCATACTCCAGATCACCGGGTTTCATCTCTATAAACTTCAGACTATTGGTTGCCTGGTCGAAATACTGAAAAGATAACCTCCAGGGAACCATCGAATAACAGTTTATTTCCTGCGTTACACCGACACTCATCATAAACTCTATCCACCGGTCGAAAACAGTGTAATCAAAAGACCAGCTGCCGTCTGCCTTCTTCATCCAGGTAATCATCGTTTCAAAATAATCGTACGTTTGCCCATTCCAGGGTTTATGCATGATGGAGGCAGTTATGACCTTTCCTCCTGCCTGGCGATACATCTCCATATAGGGACGCATACAATCAAAATGAGCCTTACTCCAGGGTTCAACCTGATGATAACGTGCTATTGCGAACGGATTTTGCCATAAGTCAAGATGATAAGTCCACTCGGACGGCATAGGTAAGATGCGATCTTTCACATTGATTTTTAAAATAAGTTCCCCGAGTGTTTTATCCCCGTCTTTCAAAATCACTTTGCCCTCATAAATACCAGCCGGACTATCTTGAGGAACCCATACGCGCACCCATCCTCCCTGAGTAGTACGCTCCGGTAAAGAAAGAACTTTTGTCAGGTGATCTATCGGATCGGCAACCAATGACGAATCAAATGCAGCAGCATCCGGACGGGAGCCACATCCCCCCGTTCCATCCTTATTCAGTTCGTCTGTCATTACATAACGAACAAAACCTGACAGCAACCGATCCTGACCAATCTTGCTTTTCTTATTTTTATGAACCAGTTCCGTTACAGAAAAGAATAGACTATGTAAAGGTTGATCACCCCATACAACCCACTGGGAAGCAACACGTTCTCCCTTCCATGCCGTCAGTTCGATCTCTTTACTTATCCGACTGACAGGGGCCGGTTCTTCTTTTTTATACCGTATATCGGTAGAACCCCAACTTACGCTTGTCCCTTTTACATTTTTCCATAATGCCGGATCCGTTGTTGCCGGATTAGGCAATTCTGCATATGTATCTACGGGAAAAGGTGTTTGCCCGGTAGATTGGCCGGAATGAGTGACACCTACCGTCGATTGCGCCTGTCCCTGTATACTAAAACTGATACTTAAAAATATAGCAACTATTATTTTATTCGATTTCATACAAATATGTTTTTACGTTGTTATCAGAGACAAATAAGGCCGTTGCCAGACGGTAACGGCCTTATCCTGTCAACTTATTCCATTCAATTACCAGTCACCATTCTGAGTACACAACAAGTTGGTTTGTATCTCTTTAGCCGGTATGGGCAAATAATAATGACGTTTCTGGAAGCTGGCAAAACGGATTGGGTCCTGCGCTTTCAACTCCTGTTCAAGCAACCCCCAACGGCGAAGGTCATAGAAACGTTCCCCCTCTTTAAAGAACTCGATAGCACGCTGATGGATCAGTTCTTCCTTAACCGATGCAGCATCTGTCTTGCCGGAATAAGAAAGCAAGTTACCTCCACGTGTACGTATCTGGTCTATGTAACCGATTGCCTGTGCCGTATTATTCAGATTCAGTTCACACTCAGCCAATAACAAGATCACATCGGCAAAACGCATGGCACGTTCGTTGATATAGGAAGGAATTGTTTCCACTTCCTGTTCACGGGTTTTGGAATTCTGATATTTAAGAATCCAGTAAGAAGCCAGGTCTTCACCGGATAATACTTCCTGAATAGGCTTCATATAATACATACAGCCGGGATAATCCCAGGCAACAGATGTCAATGTACGATAATCATACTCTCCGTTTGCCGCTCTTTCTTTCCTGAAAATATCCATCATCTTCTGGGTCGGTTTTGCCTCAAACCATCCGCCAACAGCACCTGCCGCATATTCAACAGCAATGGTGGTCGACTGGGCAGAATTGGCTGTTTCACCATTATCCCACTGGTCCGATCCGCCTACCGGCTCATAGAGGATCTCAAAAATACTTTCTGCATTGTTTTCATGCTCCTCATCGAAATTCCAGGTAAAATCATCTACCAGTTTATACGTATACGGAGCTTTAGTCAATGGTTCCAGGGTATTTTTAGCATCCTGCCATTTTTCCATATACACATACAATTTACCTAAATAAGCATACGAAGTTCCCCGTGTCGGCTTCCCTTTATCATTTGCCAAAGGCAGCAGAGAAGCTGACTCGATAAAGTCTTTTTCGGCTTGCCCGTACACTTCTGCCTGGCTCGATTTAGCCAACTGGAAAGTAGCCGGGTCCTGAGAAGCTGTTAACCGCAGAGGAACATCACCAAACTCCTTTGCCAACTGAAAATAATACATGCCGCGGATAAAAAGAGCTTCACCACGAATCTGGTCGATGAACTCTTCTGTAAAATCTTTACCGTCTATTTCTTGCAAAATAGAATTAGCCCTGTAAATAGCATTGTAGAACTGATAAAAGATATTATTTGCCACTGCATTGTTCGGATCATTCGTGAAACGATGCATTGAATATATTTCCTGAATATCATTACGGAACTCAATATCATCCGCACGTGAAATGCGAGTCATCAGTCCACGGGTTCCATAATATCCGCCATTCCAGTTTTTTAGCGGTGTATAACAAGAGGCCATAGCCTGTCTGAAGTCGGCTTCCGTCTTCCAGAAAGTTTCTCCGGTCGGCTTATTCGGATTAGTCAGATCCAGTTTGCCTTCACAACCATTAAGTGCAATGGAAATAAAAACGAATATGATTAATTTTAATGTTTTCATAATGACATGATTTTTTAGAATGTAAGATTAAGTCCCAACATGAATACTCTGTTTGTCGGATAAACAAAGTTATCGAAACCACGGGACGTTGCATTGTCTGCATTATTGATATCAGGAGTGTAACCACTATATCCTGTGATTGTAAACAAATTTTCCGCATTCACATATACACGCAGTTTTTGTATTTTATCCTGGAACCAACGATTCGGGAATGTATATCCTAACTGGACATTACGCAGACGGAAGAATGAACCGTTTTCAAGGAAACGATCACTCTGAGGCCGGGTGTTCTGGTTCGGATCATCCCAAACTAAACGAGGATGCGATGCACCGGGATTGTCCGGAGTCCAGTAATCGAGCGTAGAAGCCAGGAAGTTCGTTCCTTTATTTACACCTTCCAACTCTAAACGGGTTCCATTATACACTTTATTGCCAAAAACACCCTGCATGCCCAATAAAAGGTCAAATCCCTTGTAGCTTGCATTCAGATTTAATCCCATAGTCAGTGTCGGGAACGGACTGCCGCAATAGACACGATCGTCATCCGTAATTTTTCCGTCACCATTAGAATCCTTGAAACGGATATCTCCGGGTTTTGCATTCGGCTGAATCAAATTACCATCCTTTACATATGCATCTATCTCCGCCTGGTTCTGGAACAGACCTTCTGTTGGGATCAACCAGAAACCACCGATCGGATAGCCGGCCAACGTACGGGTCGTAGCTACATTGGTACGGTTTTTACCACCTTCAATCACCTGGTTGGCATCACCCATTTCTACAACTTCATTTTTCATCGCATTACCGGTCCAGGTAATTCCATAAGAAAAATCTTTTGAAGGGGCATCATTCCAACCCACAGTCCATTCCACACCTGTATTTTTAATTTTACCGGCATTACGGACGGGGTCGTTTGCACCACCTGTCGAAATAGGAATAGGCACTGTCAACAATATATCTTTAGTATTCTTACGATACCAGTCACCCGTGATCATCAACCGTGAGTTCATAAAAGCCATATCTACACCGATATTGGTCATTTCCGTTTCTTCCCATTTAATTGCCGGATTCGCAAAATCTTTCGGGAATGCACCACTGATCAAACCGCCGTTACCATCCGGATAATTAATATTGGATGTAATAACACTGGTGTACATATAGTCGTCAATTTCCTGATTACCCAGGATACCATATCCCGCTCTCAACTTCAACTGGTCCATCCAGCTCTTCGACTGTTCCATAAAATGTTCTTCCGCGATATTCCAACCGACCGAAACGGAGGGGAAATGTCCGTATCGATTCTCTTTGGCAAATTTGGAAGAACCGTCCCGGCGATAAGTCGCTGTAATCAAATAACGATTATCATATGAATAGAATACACGGGAAATGATTGAGGTCAACGCGCTCTCTTTCGACCATGTATCATTCATACGGTCCTGTGTAGCAGCACCTACTTCAGTTATTCCTTCAGGCAACCCCTTACCGGAAGCCAGTATATAACGGGTATGATAATTCTGATAAGAATATCCCAACAAAGCACTGATCTTATGTTTGCCGAATGTCTGATCAAACGTCAACAGATTTTCAATCAGGAAATTATTCTTTTGATAACGATATTCGGTCATATTGGATACAGCGTTATTACGCAAACCGAAATCATAGATATTTTCATAAGATGTATTCCGTTCAAAGGAGAGATCAGGAGTTGCATTCAGACGGTATTTAAATCCTAAAGGCAATTTAACCTCTGCATACAGGTTGATATAAGCATTATATGCATTCCATGTCCTGCGCGTCAGGTTTTCATCCAGGATACCCAACGGATTAGGAATATCGGTTGCATCACCATACACTTTACCATAGCCTCCCTTTTCGTTGGTCGGATCATATTTTTGAAGAGTCGGTATAGACTGAAGGATAATACCCAGATAACCACCGCGTGCAAAACCGTACAAAGGATTATTCTGTTGTGAACTGAACACGACATTGTTTCCAAAAGTAAACCAACCACGCTTATATTCCGATTTAAACTGGGCATTATAGCGTTGATAATTCGTACCTTTTATTGTTCCGTCCTGATTGACATAACCAAGACCTGTATAATAAGTAAAATACTTTGTGCCGCCTCTGACCGTCAGGTTATAATTCTGCATCAAGGCAGGTCCCATCATTTCATCCTGCCAGTCATTACTTTCTTTCATATCGGTTGCCATTTCAAGCGGACTGGCACCGATAGCCTGACGGGAAACAGTTGTCAGGCGCGCCCAATCTTCCGCTCCCAGCATATCCAGATATTTGGACGGAGTTTGCACACCGACATTCACCGAAGCATCGATAATCGGTTTTCCTTCCGTATTGGAACCGGATTTTGTGGTAACAATAATAACGCCATTGGCAGCACGTGAACCGTAGATGGCAGCAGAAGAGGCATCTTTCAGTACATCTATACTTTCAATATCGTTCGGATTCAGATGGTCCATGCTGCTCATATACATTCCATCCACAATATACAGCGGACTGGCATTGTTCAAGGTTCCGATACCACGAACCATGATACGGCTACTCTGTCCCGGAGCCCCCCCCTGGGATACGATATCGACCCCGGCAATTTTACCCTGAAGGGCCTGCCCGATATTCACATTACTCTGCGTACTCAGCTTCTCGGTACTGATATTTGCCACGGAACCGGTAAGGTCGGCTTTCTTCTGTGTACCATATCCGATTACGACCACTTCATCCAGAGTCTTGGTATCTTCCACCAATATAACACGAAGCGTATTCTGATTGGTAATTGTAATTTCTTTCGTCAGATAACCGATATAAGAAACTTCCAAAACTGAGCCGGATTGGGCCTCGATGGAAAATTCTCCATTGATATCTGTCACGGTACCGTTAGTCGTACCTTTAATTATCACATTCGCCCCGATAACCGGTTCGCCGTTTGAATCGAGTATCGCTCCATCGATTTTTCTTGCCTGTTGCTGGATTTCTGCATCCGTTTTTCCTGTTACTTTGGTAAGTACGATATGCGTACCTTCCATATCAAAATCGATTTCCGAATTCTTCAGGATGTTTTTAAGGACTGCCGATACCGGCTCATTTTTAACTTTGACAGAGACCTTGCGGTTCACATCGACCTGATTATTATAGATAAACAGATAATCGGTCTGTTTTTCGATTTCGCCTAATACTTCCTCCAGCTGGGCATTACGTTTACTAATACTCACCCGGGCATTTTGTGAATGTGTATTTTCTGCGAAAGAGCAGAACACACATACTAAAAGTAGGAATGTGGTGATTCGCATAATTCTAAAGATTTGTTTAAGTTTCGGGCTTTTAGGATAATACCTACCCGACAAAGAGTTTTTTTTCATACCTTTGTTGATGATTTGAAGTTAATACAGTTTTTAATTAAATTGTGTTGATTGAATGCCGGTAATTGCCCCCCAGCGTTTGCCGGCATTTTTCAGCTAGTGATCATGTATATTCATAAGCATTCTTTTAAAGTTAATAATATCATTCTTACAATCTTATTCTATATAAATTATCTGGTTCTCGTCATCCCGCTGATAAGTAAACTTGATATCCTTCTGCAATACCCTCAGCGCATAATCGATACCGTCTGTCTGTCGGAATTTACCTGTGTAAACGTATTTAAAGACATTCTTGTTTTTCACCTGAATTGTTAATCCATAGTATTTTTCAAAATCTTTCATAATGGATGTAAACGTTTCATTCTTAAAACAAATCAAGCCTTCTTTCCATCGGTAAGGATTATAGTCGTCCACAGCGGTTACATGCAATTTACCGTCTTGCAGAAAAACCTTACTGTTCGGTTTCAGAGTTATTTTTTGCGTGGAGTCGCTTGCTGAAGCTACCTTTACGCTACCCGACATTAACGTTGTTTCAAACTCGCCTGTTTCAGAATAGGCATTTACATCAAATTGGGTACCCAATACCTCTACGTTATAATTATCCGTTTGCACGATGAACGGTTTGCTTTTATCTTTTGTCACATCGAAATAGGCTTCTCCATCCAAGACCACCTGGCGATTATTTTTACCGAATTTCACCGGATATGACAGTGAAGTCCTGGCATTTAGCCAGACATTTGTGCCATCGCCCAATGTGATATTGATACGTTGGCCTGCCGGGACAGTGATTGTCTGCATCGCCATCAATTCTTTTTCCAACGAAGACTGATAATAAAAATAACTTCCTCCCAAAGTGATTGCGACAACTGCGGCTATTTTGATTAACTCAGTTCTAAGAGAACTAAGGTTTATAGAAAATCTTTTCTTTCCGTTCTTAATTATTTCTTCATTCCCCAAAAGCAACATGGCATCAAACAATTTCCGTTCTTTCAAAAAGGCCAGGCGGTTCTCAGCAGACTCTTCCATCCACTGTTTTACAGCCGCTTCCTCCTCAAATGATGCGTTGCCTTCAAAAAATTTATATAATATATCTTTGTTCATTTTATATCGTTTAGGATTACCCTTCTATACTAATAGCAGTTCAGACTTGCATATCCCTAGTAAAAATATAAAAAAATATTACAAACTCAATTTTTCCTTTATATGATATTGTTTCCAGTGGTGTCAATAAAGACAGAAACAGCTCTGATTTTATCAAATTTGTTTGTGAAGTCTAACTCTCACCCCATTGCAGTGGGTATTTTTCCCCATTGCTGTGGGGATTATTCCCCTTTGTAGTGGGGAAAATTCCCCACATAAACAAAAACAGTGGGGAATTTTAGCGAAAGAAACTTTCTGCGGTAGAAATCCGATCCGCCCAATAGAGCTGAAATAAAATGATACTTTACATTTTATTTCTTTTTTTATCCTGCCGGGCCTGTTTTTGAATCCTTCCAAAGAAATATTAAAACTCTTTCTAGAGAAATAGATAAACCTTAGTTCTCTTAGAACTGAGTTAATCAAAATAGCCGCAGTCATCGCCCTTACGCTTGGCGGGAGTTTTATCTACCGGCAAATGCAAACGGAACAGACTCCGATAGCATTGCAAACAATCACTGTCCCGGCAGGACAACGCATCAATATTACATTAGCTGACGGAACAAATGTCTGGCTGAACGCACGGACTACCATTCAATACCCAATCACCTTTAACGAAAAGGAACGTCTGGTCAAACTGGACGGCGAAGCCTATTTCGATGTGACAAAAGATAAAAGCAAACCGTTCATCGTGCAAACAAACAATTATAACGTAGAGGTATTGGGAACTAAATTCGATGTCGATTCTTATTCGGAAACAGAAATATTTGAAACAACCCTGATGGAAGGAAGTGTGAGAATTTCTTCCCTGACCGATGCAAACGAAAGCCTGATGCTCACACCACACAATAAAGCCTATCTGCATGATGGCAAACTGTGGGTAAAACCAGTAGACGATTATACACCCTACCGCTGGCGGGAAGGCCTGATCTGTTTCAAAAACGAGACATTTGCATCGATCATGAAAGATTTTGAGAAATACTATGGGATAAACATCTATATCACAAACAAACAAGTACAAAAATACTTGTATACAGGAAAGTTCAGACAAACCGACGGCGTTGATTATGCATTGAGAGTCTTACAAAAAGATATAAAGTTTGCCTATGAACGGGATGACGACAATCACATTATTTATATCAAATGATTTTAACAATATGTTTCACCTAAATTAAAATGCTTATGGGATAAAAAATTTGTTAACCGCAATGCCGGTGAAAGCTGGGGGGCAATAGCCGGCAGACATCCAATTAACACAAACTAAATTATTAATTTATTAATTTCAAATCACAACAAAGTATGAAAGAAAACACTTTGTCGAGGTGTAATTATCGGGCACCGCGACCCTTAAAAATTTTCAGAATTATGAGAATCACGACATTCCTGCTCTTAGTATGTGTGTTCTGCACTTTTGCAGAAAATACACATTCACAAAATGCGAGGGTCAGTATTAACAAGAAAAATGTTCAACTGGAAACAGTACTGAACGAGATAGAACACCAGACTGATTACCTGTTTATCTACAACAACCAGGTAAACGTAAACAAGAAGGTGTCGTTAAAGGCTAAAAACCAGCCTGTCTCCAAAGTACTGGAAGAATTGTTGGCTGATTCGGGTATCACATATTCTGTAGAAGGAAACCATATCGTACTTGGCAAACAGACTATGGCTGCCGCTCCGCAACAAAGTAGTACAATCAGAGGTAAAGTAATCGACACCAATGGAGACCCCGTTATCGGTGCCAACATTGTCGAAAAAGGGACAACCAACGGAACTACAACGGACGTAGAAGGGAATTTCTCTATTAACGCAAAATCAGGCTCTACGCTGGTAATCACTTTCATCGGCTATGTCAGAGAAGAAGTGAAAGCTAACGCCGGAAGAAGAATGGAAATCATCTTACAGGAAGACTCCGAGACATTGGAAGAAGTCGTTGTCGTAGGATACGGTACCATGAAAAAAGCAGACTTGACAGGTTCTGTGGCAACCGTCGGTTCGGAAGTGATCGAAGACCGCCCGTTGACCAACCTGGGAGCCGGTTTGCAGGGCGCAATCGCCAACTTGAATATCTCCTCTTCCAACGGTGCTCCGGGAACAGGTTCTAAATTCAATATCCGTGGAACAACGAACTTATCAGGAGGAGAACCACTGATCCTGGTAGACGGTATCGAAATGGATCCGAACCTAATCAACCCGCAGGACGTAAAGGATGTAACCGTATTGAAAGATGCGGCTTCCGCGTCTATCTATGGTGCACGTGCCGCTTTCGGTGTAATCCTGATCACCACCAAGACAGGTTTCGTATCACAAAAACCGGTCGTTTCACTGAGCGCAAACTATTCCATCAACGTTCCGACCGTTCATGCCAATTATATGAACTCCATGGAATATACACAATGGATGAATGATGCCAACACGACAAGCAACGGTAGTAACTATTTCGATGACATTACCATGGAGCACGTCAGAAATTATTACAACGATCCGGTCAATAATCTTCCGGTATTCCATCATCCGGACGATGCAGCCAGCAAATACCGTTATTGTGGCAATACCGACTGGTATGAAGCCTTGAATAAGAAAAGTTATCCGATGCAACAGTACAACATCAGTGTACAAGGCGGTAGCGAAACAGCCAAATATATGACATCGGCCGGTATGTTCCAGCAGGACGGCATCTCTAAATGGACAGACGAAGATTACAAACGTTTCAATGTATTGCAACATGTAAACTACAAGGTAAACAACTGGTTGCAGGTTGGCTTGAGAGCCACTCTGTCAATGGTAAAAATGAATACCGGTCCACAAAATAAATACGGTAACAACTCTTTGGGAGCAACCATTCCGGGCGACAGCCGCCCCTTAATGCCTGTTTATCATCCGGACGGCCATTTTGCAGGTTATTGTGGCGACGGTTATTTTACAAATCAGGCAGCCTGGTTATCACAAGGTGGTTCTGCCGAAATGAGAAACAATAATATGTATGCAACGGCATTTGCAAAACTAAACCCACTTGAAGGTTTAGAAATTAACGTCGATTATACATATAATTACTATAACTATTCTTTCAAGAACCATGTGCGTGAATACATTGACTATGATGCTGACGGAAATCCGGGTTCAATCTTCCCGCATACTTCTCCGAATCAGGTATCTTATACGAAGAATGAATCTCAATATGACGTATTCAATGCATACGCTACTTACAAGAAGAAATTCAATAAAGTACATGCTTTGGAAGGAATGATCGGTTTCAACCAGGAAAATGCAACTTATAAAGGTGTAGGGCTGAGCAGAAACAATCTGATCGCCAACGATATTCCATTCCTGAACCTGGCAACCGGCGACCGCTCAACCAGTGATTATATGAACCAGTGGGCCATCCGTGGTGCTTTCTTCCGTCTGTTCTATGCTTACGACGACAAATATCTGGTACAGGTAAATGGTCGTTACGACGGTTCTTCACGTTTCCCGAAAGATGACCGTTTTGCTTTCTTCCCGACATTCTCATTGGGTTGGAGACTTTCACAGGAAAAATTCTGGAAACCGATCGCCCATATCGTAAATGACTTCAAGATCAGAGGTTCTTACGGGGCTTTAGGAAACCAGGTACTACTGCAAGGTGGTAATGACATGTATTATCCCTATATTTCTACCTATACCACAGGTGAAGTAGGTTACCTGTTTAGTGGTGAAAAACAGATGGGAGTATATGCTCCGGGATTGGTAAGCGACCAGCTAACCTGGGAAACAGTTAAACAATGGGACTTAGGTTTTAACTTCTCAATGTTTGACAGCAAACTGACCGGAGAATTCGACTATTACGTTCGAACAACAGAAGACATGTTGACAAAATCAAAAACATTACCTTCCATTTTAGGTGTTTCTGAACCTCAGATGAATGCTGCCGATTTGAGAACCAGTGGATGGGAAGTAGCTTTAACCTGGAAATCGGCCTTACAGAATGGTTTGGCCTATAGTGCAACACTATCTTTATCAGACTATCAGGCTGAAATCACCAAATATGATAATCCGACAAAGAACTTGTCAGACAATTATTATGAAGGCAAGAAGTTGGGTGAAATCTGGGGATTCGTAACAGATGGTTTATTCCAGTCCGACGAAGAAGCCTCTTCATGGAACCAGTCAAAAATAGTCGGTTATACGCAATATGCCGGTGATATCAAATTTGCCGACCTGAATGGTGACGGAGAAGTTACAAGAGGTGAAAACACGGTCAACAACTCTGGTGACCTAAAGATCATCGGTAATGAAACACCGCGTTATAACTTCGGTATCCGTGGTACAGCCGAGTATAAGGGCTTTGATTTCACGTTATTCTTCCAGGGTACTATGAAACGTGATATTATACCGTCAAAGACATTCTATCTGTCTCATTATACATCTGAGTGGTCTGTTCCCCAAAAGATGAATTATGACTATTGGAGAGAAGACAACCGCGATGCGTTCTTTCCACGTGCCCGTATGAACGGTTCTGCTGTAAATGAAAACCAGACCCGTTTCATGTTGAATGGTGCTTATATCCGTTGTAAACAGCTCGCTCTTGGTTATACTATTCCTAAATATATCACGGAAAAGGCTAAAATCTCCAAGTTGAGAGTTTACTTCAATGCAGACAACTTGTTTGAATTCTCCGGAATGCCTGACACTTTCGATCCTGAATTGGCTACAGTAAATGCTTATCCATTTATCCGGTCATTCTCTTTTGGTGCTAACCTGACATTCTAAGATGAAACATTGTAGAATAATTAAAATTAAAAACAGAATGAAAAAAGTATATTATATAGCGAGCTTGTCTTTATTACTCGGATTTTCCGCATGTAATAACGACTTTATGGACTTGTATCCGGAAGATAAGATCAACGACGAGACTTATTGGAAGACAGAAAGCGACTTGAAAAACTTTGCCAACCAGTTCTATACAACACTGGATAATACCGGTATATATAACAGTGACAATGCCTCAGACAATCAGGCACCTCAATCTAAGGATAATTTTGTTTGGAGCGATTACACCATCCCCACAGCCGGAGGGGGTTGGGCTAAAGGCGATTGGGCTAATATCAGAAGTTGTAATTATTTTTTGAGCCGTTATCATACCGTTGAGGGGAATGCTGAAAAGATCAACCAGTATGTAGGGGAGATTTACTTCTTTAAAGCCAAGTTCTATTACGAAAAAGTTCTTCGATTCGGTGATGTACCCTGGTTGACAACAGACCTGACTACTTCTTCCGAAGAACTATACAATCCACGCAATGATCGCGGAGCTGTTATCGACTCTATCTGTGCTTGCCTGGACAAAGCCAGCGAATGGTTGCCGGAAACAATGCAAGACTCACGTCTAAGTAAATATGCTGCATTGACTCTGAAATCCAGGGTATGTCTGTTTGAAGGAACCTGGAGAAAATACAGAAATCTTGAAAATGCAGATAAGTATCTACGTATTAGTATAGATGCTGCCGAAAAAATTATCAATAGTGGTAATTTTACTGTTTACTCTACCGGTAATATTGAAGACGACTATCATGCACTGTTCAACCAACAAGATTATTCAAACAATAAGGAAGCGATCTTTTTTGCTGCCTATGTGACAGATAAACGCATGAATAACAGGCCTCGTACAGTCCGCGAGTCATATACAGGTATGACCAAGGACTTTGTAGAATCATTCTTATGCGATGATGGTAAACCTATTGCTCTAAGCGACCGGTATAAAGGTGACGTAAAATTCACTGATGAGTTTGAAAATCGTGACCCGCGTTTGAAACAATGTATATATACACCAGAACGTCCTATCGCTATATTGGCAGATGGTTCTGAAGAATATGAAAATTCTCCGGTATTCAGTAATCTCTCAAATACAGGCTACCGCTTATACAAAATGTATTCTCCGTTAGCGGAAGATAACGAATATATTAAATGTACACTGGACGACCTGATCTACCGATACGGTGAAGTTCTTCTGAATTATGCCGAAGCAAAAGCCGAATTGGGTGAATGCGACCAGGCGGTTCTGGACAAAACGATCAATAAACTGCGTGACCGTGTAGGCATGAAACATCTGACAACAGATGTAGGATTTACCGATCCGAACTGGCCGAACTGGGAAGTTCCCATCTCTCCGCTATTAAACGAAATTCGTCGCGAACGTCGTGTAGAACTGGCTTGCGAAGGCCTCCGTTGGAACGATTTGTGCAGATGGAAAGCAGGGAAGTTACTGGAAAACATAAAAACTTATTTAGGTCCGCGCGATCCGGCAACAGGTGAATACCGTGTTGTTTATCCGGGTATGACCCGCACATGGTACGATCGTTTATACCTGTATCCGATCCCGACAGACGAGTTTACTTACAATCCTAATCTGTTACCGCAGAATCCGGGTTGGACAAACTAATAATGTGCCAATATGCCAATAAGGCAATATGCTAATGTACCAGTTTTAAGAATTTTAGATCCACGGTATTTTATTGGCATATTGACACATTAGCATATTGGCATATTATTTTTCACTATACTTGCATCTGAAATATAATCTGACTCAATCATGAAAAAAACATTTGTAGGATTACTGGCAGCCTTGTCAGTTCTTGTTTCCTGTTCATCCAACGAACCGACGAACGTTGTCACCCCAAACGCACGGCAACTGGCCTGGGCCGATGCCGAAGTCGGCGTATTGATCCATTTTGATATGCCTGTTTACCAACCGGACTACAATTTCAGGAAATGGGGAACGCATCCGGACGCATCCATTTTCAACCCGACAGAATTGAATACCGACCAATGGCTGGAAACCGCGCACAAACTGGGAGCCCAATATGCCGTACTGGTAGCCAAGCATTGCAGCGGCTTCAGCCTGTGGCCAACGGAAGCACATGATTACAGTATCAAACAATCCCCCTGGAAAAACGGCGAAGGTGATATTGTTGCCGATTTTATCGCTTCCTGCAAAAAGTATAACATCAAACCGGGAATCTACGCCAGCACAACAGCAAACGGTTATCTGTATGTAGACAATCCCGGCGTTGTCCAGGAAGGCGGTCCGGTCACTCAGGAAGAATACAACAAAATCGTAACGCAGCAATTGACCGAGTTATGGAGCAATTACGGGGAATTATTTGAAATATGGTTTGACGGCGGTGTGCTCTCCAAAGACCAGGGCGGTGCAGACGTACTATCCCTGGTACAGAAACTACAACCCAATGCCATCGCTTTCCAGGGCCCGTACGGTCATCCAAACCTGATCAGATGGGTAGGCAATGAGGAAGGTGTCGCCCCTTATCCGTGTTGGTCTACTGCCGATTCGACAACCAATGCCGACGGCACGCGTGTTATAAATGGCTTGAACGGCGATCCTTTCGCCCCGTTCTGGTGTCCGGGGGAATCAGATTTCACCCTGCGCTGGAACCGTTCCTTCCAGGGCGGCTGGTTCTGGACGGCCGGACAGGATAGCATGATGTTCACTCTCCCCGAACTACTAACAAAATATGAGACCAGTGTAGGAAGAAACACGAATATGCTTTTAGGTTTGGTTGTCGATAATAAAGGTCTTATCCCTGAAGCCGACGTCCGTCAGGTCGAAGCACTTGGCCATGAGATTGCACGCCAATATGGAACACCGCTACAACAAATAGCTGGTACCGGATCAGAATACACCATTTCTTTCGATAAACCGACCAGCATAAACCGTGTCGTCATACAGGAAGATATATCCAAAGGGGAACGGACACTGAAATATTTACTGAAAGGTAAAAAAGAAAATGAATGGATCGAGTTATCTTCGGGTAGCAGCATCGGACATAAACATATTAACAGATTTGACTCCCAAACAGTTGAAGCGATAAAATTAGTTGTGACCGAATCGAAAGCGGATCCTCAGATAATAAATTTCTCCGTATTCGAAACGCTCTAAATAAATTTGAATTAAAGGCCTTTGAGAAAATATTCTATCAGAGGTCTTTATTTTTATTCCCAAAGCTTTTTTATTTCTCATAAACGATAGACCGAACCTTTGATTTTAGTATAATTGTCTTATATTTGCTACACAAAACACAAGTATGCAAGTAGATGAAAGTAAAATAAAATGGCGTCAATTTGTTTCCGGTGATAACGAATCGTACAGCTGGATATACACTACTTATGTACAAATTTTATACCGGTACGGCCTCCGTTTTACTTCTGACCCTGAAATCATAAAAGATTGTATACAAGAAGTTTTCACTTCGCTGTATAAAAACAGGAATAGCCTCATCACTCCTGATAATATCAAAGTATACTTATTCGTTTCTGTAAAAAACTGCCTTATACGCACTCTATATAAGGAATCTTTTTATGACCGGGAATTACCGGAAAACATTCAATTTTCATTAGAATCTACCGTCGAAGAAGATTTCATCAATAATGAACAATATGCCAATCAGCAGAAAATGATCAATGAGATCCTTGCTCTTTTAACGCCCCGTCAAAAAGAAATTATCTATTACCGTTTTATCCAAGAATTAAGTATGGATGAAATATGCATACTGATGAACCTTAATTATCAATCTGCACAGAACCTGATTCAGCGTTCACTCAAAAAAGTAAGACAAAATTACGATTCCATTGAAGTATTCCTATTAATACTCGCTATTTCACTAAAATAAAATATTTTCTAAAATTTCTTTTTTTAAGTGAGTATAAAAAAAGAATTGATGTATCCTCATTCTAAAAGCACCTCCGAAATGAATAAGGATTATACAAAATATAAAGCCCATCAGCTGTTGAATGATGATTATTTCCTGGAATCGATATTACATCCGACTACTCAGGACCATCAATTCTGGCAACAACTTCAGGACGAAAACGAATCCTTTAAACAGGAGATGCAGATTGCACACTCTTTCCTAAAAAATATAAAAACATCTACAGAAGCTCATTTTTTACCGGGAGGAGAACAAAAAGAGCTTTGGAAACGTATTCAGACAGCAAATAATAAGTATGACTTAAAGAAACGCCGGAACAGTTTCCTGAAAATAACAGCTGTAGCAGCCGCGTCTTTACTGGCTATACTTACCTATGGATGGTATAGCATATATTCCAATAAATCCGAAATTAATTATGAAGCGATTATCGAATCGATCCCCTCAACAGATGATGCTTCGGAAAATGTTCAATTAATCCTTTCAGAGAATAAAAAGCTCTCGATTGAAGGGAAAGAGACTCAACTCGAATATAATGAAGAAGGAAGTATTAGCGTTAATTCACAAGATATAGAAGTAGGGAAAGAAAAACAAAAAGAGAAAGAAGTTCAATCGTTCAACCAATTGATCGTCCCTGTCGGCAAACGTTCTTTCGTCACATTTGCAGATGGTAGTAAATTATGGGTAAATTCCGGTTCGAAAGTTATTTATCCGAACAAATTCTCAGATCATAGTCGGGAGATCTTCGTTGAAGGTGAAATTTATCTGGATGTGGTTCATGACGAAAAACGACCGTTTATCGTGAAGACAAAAAAGATGGAAATCAGAGACCTCGGAACGCAGTTCAATGTCTCAGCCTATGAAAACGAATCCTACAGCAATGTCGTACTGGTAGAAGGGAAAGTGGAAGTACTGGTAAAAGGCCGCAAGAAAAACACTATCAGTCCGAACCAGTTGTTCTCGTACGACAATTCTAATGACAAGATTTATACTTCAACTGTTAATACCCAGGATTATGTTGCCTGGAAAGATGGCTATTACCAGTTCAAGCATCAAAAGATGAATATTGTACTCGAAAAACTTTGTAAGTACTATGGGGTTAAAATCCACTGGGACGATAAAGTTAGTGAACTAACTTGTAGCGGTAAGCTGGATCTGAAAGATGATTTGGACAAGGTATTCAATGCACTGCGGAATGCTGCGCCGATTGAAATAGAACAAACAAATGAATTTATAAACATTATTGTTAAACATTAAAATTCAAATTAATATGGGACCTTAAATTAAGCTGGGTAAAAGTCTAGGACTTACCCATTATCAAATCACTAGTATTAAACCGTATTATAAACTTAAATCGTTACAGAATATGAATAAGCAAACCTGGTTTAGTCAAGGGAAAACCAAACAAAAAAGACTAATACGCGCCATGAAATTTTTTTTACTTTTTGCATTTTTAACCGTCGGATCATGCTTTGCCTCAGAAACATATTCTCAGGAAGCATCATTCTCTATCAACTACAATAATAAGACAGTTAAAGAAGTTATTAATGAAATAGAAAATAGCAGTGAGTTTATTTTCTTTTATCTCGACAAATCAATCGACTTGAACCGCAAAGTGTCTATCAATGTTGAAAACAAAAAGATAGATACAATACTCAATCAGTTATTTTCCGGCACGGAAAATAACTATTCTATATCTGACCGTCAGATAATCATTTCAAAGAAAGAAGTACCTGTAAACACTGAAACAAATCAGAAAGACACTCGTACAATTTCAGGTACCATAAGGGATAACATGGGACCAGTAACTGGAGCTAATATCCTTGTCAAAGGAACCACAAACGGAACTATTACTGATTTAGATGGAAAATTCACATTGGAAAATGTTCCGGCAAATGCTATTCTGCAAGTGTCGTACATCGGCTATCTGCCACAAGAAATCGAAATAAACAACCAGACATTGTTCAACATTGTATTAGAAGAGGACAATCAAGCTCTTGACGAGGTTGTAGTTGTTGGCTATGGTACAGTCCGTAAAGCAGACTTGGCCGGATCTGTATCCGTTTTGGACAGCAAATCATTTAAAGACCAACCGATCAAACAGGTCTCTGATGCATTGCAAGGACGCGTATCAGGTGTTCAGGTACAGAATAGTGGTGTACCGGGCGGTACGGTTAAGATCCGTGTCCGCGGTTCAGGTTCTATCAACCGTAGCAATGATCCGTTGTATGTAATCGACGGCATTGTTCGTGAAAGTGGTCTGACAGGATTGAACCCGGAAGACATTCAGTCTATGCAGATTTTAAAAGATGCATCTTCTACGGCTATCTACGGTTCGCGTGGAGCCAACGGGGTTGTTTTGATTACGACAAAAACAGGTAAAGCCAACACACGGCAGGTGATGCTCGATGCACAAATCGGTATCGGTACAGTCGCTAAACGTTATGATACGCTGAATCCATATGAATTTGCTACATTATATAATACTTATAGAGCCAATACATTCTCTTCCGATCAATTGTCTGCTTTTCAAAATGGAACGGCTGGTACAGATTGGCAGGATGAGATTTATAAGACAGGTATTACGCAAGATTACAAACTGACATTCTCCGGTGGTAGCGATAAAATTCAATATTTAGTTTCCGGTAACTATGTAGGACAAGAAGGCGTCGTTATTGAGAATTCAAACAAACGTTATCAAGCTCGTGCCAATATCACCTCTCAAGTATTGGATTGGTTGCATGTTACCGCTGATGTGAATGCATCTCATAATGTAAGAAAAAGCGGAGACTTCAATGCTGGAAAAGGTAATATTATTAATGTAGCAATGAACTATTCTCCAGTACTCGGTATTTTAAATGAAAATGGTACATATACCCGAGATCCATACAGTGCTTTGACCCAAAATAATCCGGTGGGAATACTGAGAGAACAAGTAGGAGAAACTCTTAACGATATTGTCAATGCCCGCATCGATTTAAAATTTAATATTCTCCCTGGATTAACATTTACAACTAGTAATGGTATAGATTATAATGATCAGAAAGGATATTCATTCTCAACCAAAAAGGTTACTAACAGCAATAACGGTATGGGAAATAGTGATGCTTACCGGATGACGTTACAAACGACCAACAATTTGACTTATCAAAACAAATGGGATGACCATGCTCTTACTGCAACTGCTGTTTACGAAGCGACTCAGTCCGAATATCGTTATATGACATTAAACGGTTCTGGTTTGTTGACGGAAAGTGTTGGTTGGTGGAATGTTAATATGGCTTCCAGCCGTACTTCAGACAACAGTTATTCTAAATGGGCATTGATGTCAGGTGTAGGCCGCGTAATGTATAACTATAAAGACCGATATATGTTGACAGGGACAATCCGTGCCGACGGCTCTTCCAAATTCTTTGATGACAAGTGGGGGTGGTTCCCATCTATTGCTGCTGCCTGGTCTTTAAGTAATGAAGGTTTTATGGAAAATCAAAACATATTCCAGGATTTGAAGATTCGTGCCAGCTACGGTTTGATCGGTAGCCAGGCTATTGACCCATATGCAACATTAGGATTGATGTCTAAAGCGATGTATGCTTTCGGAGGGGCTTCTCAATACACAGGTTATTGGGTAGGAACAACAGTGGCTACTCCGAATCTATCATGGGAAACAACACATCAATTCGACTTAGGCGTAGACCTTTCTGTATTGAATCACCGTCTGAATATCTCATTTGATTATTTTGATAAGAGAACAAAAGACGGTTTGTTGCAACGCTCCATTCCGAATTATGATGGCGGTGGTTCTTATTGGGTAAATGCGGCTGAAGTAAGCAACCGAGGTATTGACTTTTCTATCAATGCAACAATCTTCGACACTCCTGATTTTAGCTGGAGTTCAACATTCAACGGTACTTATCTGAAGAATGAAGTAAAAGACTTAGGTGGATTAGACTTCGTTTCCGGAATTTCTCCGGCAGCAGGTATGATCCCGACAGATGGTGTAACCCGCGTGGAAGTAGGACAACCTATCGGTGCTTTCTACGGTTACAAATGGACTGGTCTGGATGCAGAAGGCAAAGATTCGTTTGAAGATATAAATAATGACAACATAATAGATAGCAGCGACCGTTCTTTCATTGGAAAATCCACTCCTGATTTTACATTAGGATGGAATAATACGCTCCGTTGGAAAAATTGGGATTTGAATCTATTCTTTACAGGTTCGTTTGGAGCCGACCGCCTGAATTTGGTTCGCTTTACGGGAACTGCTATGACTGGAGATTTCGCATTCATCACGTTACGTGAATACTTAAATAACAACTATGATGTGAAGGGAACTTCAGCCCGTTATCCTTCAGTTTCTGTTACAGGCAATGATTATCAATCAGCCTCCGTTTCCACGAAGTTCCTGGAATCTGCAAACTATTTCCGTTTGGACAACCTAAGTTTATCTTATAACTTACCGAAAAAAGTAGCAAAGTTTGCTGATCTTCGCTTTACATTCAGTTGTCAGAATCTGTTTACGATTACCAGCTATAAAGGAATGGATCCGGCAGGAATCTCTTTCATTGGTAATGGTAGCGTCGACGTAAATGACGGTATTGATTTAGGAGCTTATCCGTTGACTCGTTCTTATACATTTGGTGTTCGCTTGAATTTCTAACCATTAAATAAAGATATAATATTATGAAAACTAAATATATAGTATATGCTTTAGGTCTGGCTTTACTGTCAACATCTTGTAATGATTTCCTGGATGAAGATCCGAAGGGACAATTAACTCCCTCAACGTTCTTCTCCACTCAGGAAGAATTGGATATGGCTACTTATGCTTTATATAATAAGATATGTATGATCCAAACCAATACCAATCCTACCATTCCCAGTTGGCAGGGTGACGATTTAACTACTAATCCAGGCAGTAATAAACAAGCCTATGCAGAGGTTGATGCATTCCATCCGACCGATGCGAATAAAGGAATAGAAGCCGCCTGGCAAACCTCTTATACAGCTATCAAGGCTGCAAACTACATTATTTTAAATGCAGAAAGGACTCCAACCACAAAGGAAGAAGTCAACATTGCAATCGGTCAGGCAAAATACTGGCGTGCAGTCAACTATTTCTGGTTAGTTCGTCGTTGGGGACCTATACCTTTAGTATTGGATAATGAAGTGAATTATGAACGCCCACTGGCTTCTGTTGAAGAAGTGTATACTCAAATAGTAAAGGACTTGCAAGATTGTATTGCAACACTTCCAACTGATTATTCTGCAGCTCCGCGCAAATATGAAGGTGCTAATGTATATATCACGAAGCAAGCTTCTCAAGCGACTTTGGCTGCTGTTTATATGGCAATGGCAGGTTGGCCATTGAAACAAACGCAATATTATGCTTCCGCAGCAGAACAGGCTAAGGCTGTTATCGATGGTGTAAACGCAGGTACGTATGAATATATTCTGGAACCGGAATATAAATATGTATACGCTCCGAGTCATAATTATACAAACGAAACGGTTGTAGGTATCAACTACTCTCGTGCATTTACATGGGTTGAAGACTCTCAGATGACAGATAGTAACCTGTTCGAATCGCTCGGTGGTTGGGGTGATGGTTGGGGTGAAATCAAATTCTGGAAAGAATTCCCGGCAGGTCCTCGTAAAGATGCGACTTACAATCCTAAAATTCTGAAGAAAAATACGGCAGGAAATGAATTACTGGATTGGTGGGATAAGGATATACCGGAACAACATCCTATGTTCTGTATCTTTACAATCGGTGAAGACGGAGGTGATTATGATTATACGAAACCAGCCAATACCGGTTGGATGACCAACGATCATCGCCACCGTTTGATCCGCTACTCAGAAGTGTTACTATGGTACGCTGAAGCACAGGCACGTGCAGATGGTACTCCTAATGCCATGGCTTATGAATGTTTGAATAAAGTACGAGAACGTGCAGGTTTGGAACCGGTATCCGGATTAAGTGGTTCTGCCTTTGCAGATGCTGCATTTAAAGAACACGGTTGGGAAGTTGCAGGCTACTGGGTTGGTATGGTAACTCGCCGTGACGACCAGATGCGCATGGAATTGTTGGAGCAGACCTTCAACGAACGTAAAACCAATACTCCGATTGAAGTAGCTCCTGGTGTTTCTATTGCAGAAACTGTATTAATTCCTGATGCAACTACATGGCAAGGTGAAAAGTCAATTTATTTACCTTATCCCTCAACAGACAAACAGCAGAATTCAAACCTAACACGTTGAATTACATTACAAATAAGGTATTAGTCAAATTTTACTAAGGTTTAAGCCTTATTAAGAACTGTCCCGGGAGTGATCTCGGGGCAGTTTTACTCCTCACCCATGTTTTTAATTTCTTTTTATGTATACATTCTTAAATTATTAATTATAGCTACCATGAAATCTAAATTCTTACCACTTCTATTATTGTGTGCCGGTACCCTTTGGGGACAACAGGTTCACATGAAGTCTGTAACAGAAAAAATTCCGACCTATCAGATCGGTGCCCCGGAAATCGATCCGATCTTCTTTACCGGCCGTGTTTATCAGGGAGCGGAAGGATATATTTATCCTTATCCCCTTTACGATGTCCTGACAGAAAAGCAAGTTCAGCAAGATTACAATGTACTCCGGCTGGACAATCAGTATGTCGACATTGCCATTCTTCCGGAGATCGGCGGTCGTATCTTTGCCGCCTCCGACAAAACCAACGACTATCCTTTCTTTTACACCCAAACAGGAGTAAAACCTGCCTTGATCGGTATGTTAGGTGCCTGGCTTTCGGGAGGTGTCGAATGGAATATCCCCGACCATCACCGTGCCAGCAGTTACATGCCCATCAACTGGACAATGAAAGAAAATGAAGACGGAAGCAAGACAATCTGGGTGGGAGAAACAGAATTACGTCACCGGCTAAAATGGTCGGTAGGTGTATCGGTATATCCCAACCGTTCCTGGGTGGAAGCAAAAATCAAAGTGATCAACCCGACCCCGATGATCCAGTCGATGCTGTACTGGGCAAATGTATCCGTCCATTGTAACGATCAATATCAGGTGATATTCCCGCCTGATGTACAATTCGGAGCCGACCACCATAAAGTATACTTCACAAACTGGCCGATCGGAGAAGCAAACCTCGGCAGTGGGGAAAATGACGATTTATCCTGGTGGAAAAACTTTACAGGAAACTCCCGTTCAATTTTTGCCTGGGGAAGCGAAATGTCTTTCCTTGCCGGTTACGACTATGGAAAAGATGCAGGAACAGTACATGTAGCTAACCGCCATATCGTACCCGGAAAGAAATTCTTCTTATGGGGAAACAACGCGAACGGCGAGATGTGGAACAAAATACTATCCGACAACGACGGACATTACCTGGAGTTGATGGTAGGCGGTTATTCCGATAACCAACCGGATTACAGCTGGATAAACCCGGGCGAAATCCGCGAATTCAGCCAAATATGGTATCCGATAAAAGGTATCAAAGGCGTAAAGAATGCCACGAATGATGCAGCCGTAAACTTTGAACCGACCGAAGGCAACAACTATCGTGTAGGTTATTGCGCAACTACTTTGTACGAAAATGCCCGTGTTGTCGTAAAATATAAAGACCGGATAATAATGGATAGGCGGATCAACATCGATCCGGACAAATATTTCCTCGAACAGGTATCCGTGCCCGATCCGTCAGATCCCTCGGCACTTTATACTGCACTTTACGATGCTGAAGGTAACCTACTGGTCGATTACCGTCCGATCGTACAGGAAGAAAAACCGCTTCCTAAAGTCATCGACGGCACCAAGCCAGTCAAAGAATATAAAACAAATGAAGAGCTTTACCTAGCTGGTCTCCGCGTCGACCAGTTCAACAATGCCCGTCTGGATTATATGGATTTCTATAACGAAGCTCTTTTACGTGACTCGATGGATGCCCGCGTAAATATCGAAGTAGGGAAACATTATATCCGTCAGGGGAAATGGGAAAAAGCGGAACAACATTTATTACGTGCCCAGACACGTTTGTCTCACGATTATACAACGGTAAAGAACACGGAAGCGCTTTATTATCTGGGGTATCTATATCAGATGACAGACAATATCGGCAAAGCGACGGATGCTTATTGGGCTGCTACCTGGACTCCCGACTTCAAACATCGTTCTTTCTATGAACTGGCTGTCCTGGCAGTGAAAGACAAGGATTACAAGCGGGCTATGGACATGATTATCCAATCGCTTTACGTAGGAGGACGCGACTTACAGGCACTTACTCTCAAAGCCTACATTCTTCGGATGCAGGGTAAGAAAGAGGAAGCACAGGAAACGATCCGTTATATCCAGCAGATCGATCCGCTCGATTACTGGAGTGCTGCCGAAACCAACTTATCCGTTTCACAAGGTGCTTCTTTCCTAAAAGCCGGAACGAATCATAACAGCAAAGGGATCATTGCCGTACAGGAATTGCTGGAGGTCGTGAACAATTACATGACAATCGGAGCCACAGAAGATGCACTGACCTTACTGAACAGTGCCATTTCTTTAGGCGAACCCTATGTTTCTTATCCGCTACTTTATTATTACAAAGCATATAACCTGTTGAAAGGAAAGAATACAACAGAGTTCCAGGCTTGTCTGGATAAAGCCGCATCATTATCGCCGTTGAACAACTATCCTTTCCGGATCGAAGAAATAGTTCTTTTCACAACGCTATTGCAGGAAAGGCCGAATGATGCACTCCTCCACTATCACCTGGGGAACTTACTCTATTACCTGGGACAAAAAGAAAGTGGTCTAGAACACTGGCTACACGCAACAGAGGCAGATCCTACCTTCGCTATCGCAGCGCGTAACGTTGGTTTCGGATACGGATGTCTGAACGATCTGGAAAAATCCATAAAGTATTATGACAAAGCAATCAATGCTAACCCGAATGATCCGTTATTACTAACAGAATCGGATAAAATATATGAGCAGGCGAATATTCCGGCAACCCAGCGATTAAAAAGACTGGAATCCCATCTGAAAACCGTCATGAAACATGACGATGCTGTAATGCGGTTGCTTACGCTCTATAATGCCACAGCAAAATATGATAAAGCGATAAAAATAATGGATACCAGACATTTCCATTTATGGGAAGGCGGCGGACAGGTACACGACATCTATGTCGATTCGCATATGTTGAAAGGAATGCAACTTCTAAAAGGAAAACAGTATAAAGAAGCGATCCGGGAATTCGACCTGGCTAATCAGTATCCTGCCAATTTGGAAGTAGCTCCGTCTCCCCGGGGTGGTTATGAAGCCAAGGTATATTATTTATCCGGTATTGCATACGATGCTATGAAACAAGCAGACAAAGCCAGGGAATGTTTTGAAAAATCTGCTGAAACACACTTCAGGGACTACCTGACAGATCTGAATTACTACAAAATAAAATCTCTCAGGAAATTAAATAAAAATGAAAAAGCAGATGCTGTTTTAAGCAATATGCAAAAAACACTGGAACGCATGCAACAAAACCTGATGGATTCATATGCTAAGTTCGGTGAAGCCAATCAGAACGTACAACAGAGCAATATCTCCTATTACTCCGGTCTGATACATCTGCTACTGAAGAATCCGTCGGCAGCAAAAAATGATTTTAATCAGGCTATTCAGCTGTATCCGGGAAATATTTGGGCTAAATTAATGAATGAGGATGTTCATTGAAAAATAAAGCCTAATCCAAATAAAAGAACGATCTTTCAGAACAATTGAAGGTCGTTCTTTTGTTTTATATAAGAATCCCCCAAACAAAGAGAGAAACGGTAACATTATTTTTATTATATTTACGACCGATTACAAATTTCGGGGAATGGAGAATACAACAGACTTAAAAGCATTCAATCAATTATTTACAGATTACCAGGGCCGGTTCATCCGCTTTGCTAATACGTATGTAAGGGATATAGCTGTTGCTGAAGACTTTACTATCGAAGCCCTGATGTATTACTGGGAGAATCGTCATTCATTGGAAAAAGATTCGAATGTGCCTGCCTATATTCTTACTATCATAAAAAACAAATGCCTGAACTATTTGCAGCACCTGCAGGTAAGAGAAGATGTCAACGAACAATTACTGAATCATGCCGAATGGGAACTGAATACCCGCATATCGACTTTGGAAGCCTGTGATCCCGACGAACTATTTACTGCCGAAGCACAAGAAATAGTCAATAAAACCCTGGCCGTTTTACCAGAACAAACCAGAGTAGTATTCATTATGAGCCGTTATGAAAACAAATCTCATAAAACAATTGCGGAAACGTTGGGAATAACCACTAAAGGGGTCGAGTACCATATTTCCAAAGCATTGAAGAAATTACATACCAACCTGAAAGATTATTATCCGGTTTTCCTGTATTTATTTTATATAAATTAGTTGTTACAGTTTTTTTTCGAGGATTAACCGGTGGCGGCACTGAATGCCATTTTCCCAGATCGGTTCCGGATAATTATGTACAAAATAATCACGGTCCAACTCTTTCAGGTCAAAACCTTCCTGCTGGTACAACATCATGGGACCTGGAGCAGAAGTACCGGTACAGACTTTCAACAGAGCGATTCGATTCGATCGCGCCCATTCATCAAAGACAAAGCGAAGCAAACGGCGTGCAATACCTCTCCGCTGGAAAGACTCACCTACGGCAAGGTTCAATACTTCTGCCCCGTTTACAGACTGTTTCTGAACAACAATCACTCCTACGGCTTGTCCTTCACACAAAGCGACAAAACAATCGGATGTTTTCAGATAACTATCTACCAACTCGCGGTTCGGATCCGCTAACAGAAGCAAATCATAAGGATAGTCTGTCGTTTGTTCAATACGTATCTCCATATCAGGCAATTATTTCTACAATATTTCCGTCAGGATCAGCAATGGCCCCCTCATAAAAACCATCTCCCGTCGTTCGTGGTTCACCGAGTACTGTATAACCATTTTCACGAAACAGTTCTATCATACTATCTACCTTTTCCTTTGAACCGATAGAGAAAGCAAAGTGGGCAAGACCTATAAACAGCCCAGCCCTCTCTTCTGTAATATCTGTCCGTTGCATAATTTCCAGGGAAGCCCCTCCCTCAAAAGTCACAAAATAAGAAGCAAACCCTTTCTTGGGATTCACGTATTTTTCATTGCTTTTCCCATTAAAATACGTTGTATAAAATTCACGGGAACGTTCTAATTCTTTCGTCCAAATCGCTATATGACTCAATTGCATATGATAATAAATGATTGGTGAAATACAAAGATAGACAAAAAAACCCGGACAGACATAACATCTATCCGGGCCTTTCTAAAATCAGATAATATCTTATTTGCAGATACGGCAATTGGCACAACGTGCCAGTTCTCCACGAAAACGTTTTTCCACCAGCTTATGCAAACGGTCTTTCAAAGCATCCAGACGCACATGGTCGATCACATCCGACGTAAATGCTACACTCAGCATCATACGGGCTTCGCTCAATGGTATACCGCGGCTACGCATATAGAACAATGCATTCTCATCCAACTGCCCGGTCGTCATACCGTGCGAACATTTCACATCATCCGCATAAATCTCCAATTGCGGCTTACTATACATACGGGCTTCACGGGTAGCACAGAGGTTGCGATTTGTCTGAAAAGCAGCCGTTTTTTGGGCACCTTCCTTTACCAGGATACGGCCACTGAATGCACCGACTGCATGGTCATCCAGAACATTCTTGAATAACTCATTGCTGGTACAATTCGGCACAGCATGCGTAATATGGCTATACGTATCCACCTGTTGCTCATGGTCCATAACGGACATTCCACAAAGGGTTGTTTCTGCATATTCGCCGTTCAGTTCAATATAATAGTTGTTACGCGTAAGGCCGTTATTCAAGGTAATACCGTTTACCAGGACATTGCTGGAAGCCTCCTGTTTCACATAGACCGAGGCAAAGCGGGAAGTGGAAATGCTGCTTTCTTCCAGATCATAGTAATCAAAGTAAGCACCTTCGCCGGCAAATATCTCTACGACCTGGGTAGCCAGGAATTTCACATCGTCGATGCTATGATCGCAGACAAGCAATTTGGCTTCCGAACGCGGTTCCATAATAACCAGGATACGGCGGTTTGCCATAGTATCCACGTCACTGCGGAATATATTAATCAACTGGATAGGACGTTCCACAGCCACACCTTCCGGCACATAAAGCACGAAACCGTCCTGCGCCAGCATCGTATTCAATGCGATGATACCGTCATGGCTGCTTTTTGCCGCTTTACCGTAATAACAGGCTGCCACTTCCGGATATTGCTCCGCAAAGTTTTTCAAGCCGCCGGCGTATACTCCTTCCGGCAGATGCGCTTTCGGCATCATCTTATCGTAGAACGTGTCGTTCACGACAAAATAGAGGGAAGTGCTCAGGTTCGGGACATCGCAACGGAACACGTCATACGGATTGACCGGAATAGCCAGGCGATTGATATTCACCCCGTAGTCGGGGGCAAAAGCCTGCGCTACATCTGTATATTTATAATCTTCACTCTTTACCGAAGGAAAACCCAGGCGATCGAAATCGGCCAGTGCCTCAGCACGTGGAACATTCATCACCGCCGCACTATGACGACACACCAGGTCCTCATATCTGGTAAAAAGATCGATATATTGTTGTTCGGCTCTCATCTCACTCATCTCCCATTTCTTTCTTGATCCAGTCGTAGCCTTTTTCTTCCAGTTCGAGGGCCAGTTCCGGACCGGCTGTTTTTACGATACGCCCTTTGTATAATACATGTACCACATCGGGTTTGATATAATCCAGCAAACGCTGGTAATGAGTAATTACGATTGCTGCGTTTTCCGGTGTACGCAACTGATTGACACCGTTTGCCACGATACGGAGCGCATCGATATCCAGGCCGCTGTCCGTCTCATCCAGGATAGCCAGTTTCGGTTCGAGCATAGCCATCTGGAAAATCTCGTTACGTTTCTTTTCACCACCGGAGAAACCTTCGTTCACGCTACGACTCGCCAGTTTGTTATCCAGTTCGACGATAGCACGTTTCTCACGCATCAGTTTCAGAAAATCGGTTGCGGAAACCGGTTCAAGACCGTTATATTTACGGTGCTCATTCAAGGCGGCACGCATAAAATTCACCATGCTTACACCCGGGATCTCCACCGGATACTGGAAACTCAGGAAAATACCTTCACGGCTGCGGTCTTCGGGTTCCAACTCCAGCAGGTTCTTCCCGTTGAAGATCACCTCGCCCTGAGTTACCTCGAAAGCCGGATTACCTACCAGCACACTGCTGAGTGTACTCTTTCCCGAACCGTTCGGACCCATGATGGCATGTACCTCACCAGCCTTTACAGAAAGGTCAATACCTTTCAATATCTCTTTGCCATTCACGTTGGCATGTAAGTTCTTTATTTCTAACATATCTGTTGTTATTTCTCTATATTTATTCCATACTCATCGAGGATGATGCTCAATCCCTATCGCGAACATCGCTCGATACCCATCGCGGACATTGCGCGATTCCTATCACGGACGTCGCACGATTCCGTTTTACCCAACGCTTCCCTCCAGGGAGATGGTCAGCAGCTTCTGTGCTTCGACGGCAAACTCCATCGGGAGCTTGTTCATTACCTCACGGGCATAGCCGTTTACGATCAGGCCGACGGCCTCTTCGACGGAGATACCGCGTTGCTGGCAATAGAACAATTGTTCTTCGCTGATTTTGCTCGTTGTAGCTTCGTGCTCCACCACGGCCGTTTCATTCTGTATATCGGCATAAGGGAACGTATGGGCGCCACAGGTAGAACTCAGCAGCAGACTGTCGCACTGGCTATGGTTACGGGCACCTTCCGCACGCGGAGATACTTTCACCAAGCCACGATAACTGTTCTGGCTATGACCGGCCGAAATACCTTTCGACACGATCGTGCTTTTCGTATTCTTACCCAGGTGGATCATCTTCGTTCCAGTATCCGCCTGCTGGTAATTGTTGGTTACAGCAACCGAATAGAACTCACCGACAGAATTATCGCCGGCCAGGATGCAACTCGGGTATTTCCAGGTAATGGCCGAACCGGTTTCCACCTGTGTCCACGAGATCTTACTGCCTTCGCCTTTGCACAGGCCGCGCTTGGTCACGAAGTTATAGATACCACCTTTACCTTCTTTATCACCCGGATACCAGTTTTGTACGGTCGAGTATTTCACCTCCGCACGTTCTTTGGCCACAATCTCAACGATAGCTGCATGCAACTGGTTCTCGTCGCGCATCGGGGCGGTACATCCTTCCAGATAACTTACATATGCCTCATCGTCGGCCACGATCAGTGTACGTTCGAACTGTCCGATATTGGCCGCATTGATACGGAAATAGGTGGACAACTCCATCGGGCAACGTACGCCTTTCGGTATATAAACGAACGAACCGTCAGAAAAGACTGCCGAGTTCAATGCCGCAAAGAAATTATCACGATAGCTCACTACACTTCCCAGATACTGTTGTACCAGGTCCGGGTGATGCAGCACAGCTTCACTGAACGAACAGAAGATAATCCCTTTCTCTGCCAGCGTTTCCTTAAAGGTTGTCTTTACAGAAACACTGTCCATAACGGCATCGACCGCCATACCGGCCAGTTGGGCACGTTCGTGCAAAGGAATACCCAGCTTATCGAAAGTCTTCAATAACTCCGGGTCTACTTCGTCCAGGCTTTTCGGACCTTCCTTTTTCTTCGGAGCGGCGTAATAGATTATATCCTGATAATCGATCGGCGGAATCGTCAGATGAGGCCATGTGGGCATCTCCAGCGTCTGCCAGTGGCGGAAAGCCTTCAGGCGGAATTGAAGCAGCCAGTCAGGCTCATTCTTCTTGGCCGAGATGATACGGACGGTCTCCTCATCCAGACCGCGATGGATCATCTCCGTATCTATATCAGTAACAAAACCATACTTATAGTCGCTGCTCGTTACCTCATTTATTATCTTATTCGAATCTTCCATATACATTTATATATATTATACATCTTGCCGGATAACAAACCTTCAAGATATTTACTCTTTTCCCCAAAACAATTTATCGAAGTAAATGGTTGGAATAATCTCTTTAACCGGGTTATAATAATGGGATTCCACCTTAGCCTGACGCGGGATCAGCACGGATCCCCTATCTATGCCTTCGAGTGCATTCAGTATAAGACTGACAAATCCTAACATAAAACAAAGCCCGACCACTCCTCCTCCCAGATGGTTCAGCACACTGAGGGGCGTAACTCCGACAACCCGGCTCATGATTTCACCTGCCAGCATGATCACTCCCACGATCAGCAGGAAACCGGCCACATAACTAAGTATGGTCACCCCTTCAGGCGGAAACCAGTTCAGGGCAACGATATATCCCTTCAACCAGGCTGCCGCCTTCGAACAAAAAAAGATGGCAACAACCAGGGCTATAAGCGAAACAACCTGTTTGATGACTCCATCAAACAGGCCTTTCACAAATCCAATTCCTGCCAGACATACTAGTACAATGTCTAACCAGTTCATGTTTATAAAGTTTTCTTTATTTCAGTTTCTTCGTACGACTCGATCACGTCGCCTACCTGGATATCATTAAAGTTCGTAATATTCAAACCGCAATCCAATCCGGCCACAACCTCTTTCACGTCGTCCTTGAAGCGTTTCAGCGATCCGAGTTCGCCGGCATAGATAACGATACCGTCGCGGATCAGGCGGATCTTGTTCGTGCGCTTGATCTTACCTTCTTTAACCATACAGCCGGCAACCGTACCCACTTTCGTGATCTTGAATACCTGTTGTACATCCACATAAGCGGTAATCTCTTCCTTGATTTCCGGAGAAAGCATACCTTCCATAGCGCTCTTCACCTCTTCGATCGCATCGTAGATGATAGAGTACAGACGGATCTCAACGCCATCCTTCTCTGCATTACGGCGAGCCTGTACAGACGGACGAACCTGGAATCCGATGATGATCGCATTCGAAGCGGCAGCCAATACCACATCCGATTCAGAAATCTGACCGACAGCCTTGTGAATCACGTTCACCTGGATCTCTTCGGTAGACAAACGGATCAGAGAGTCGGACAATGCTTCTACGGAACCGTCCACGTCACCCTTCACAATTACATTCAACTCCTGGAAGTTACCCACAGCGATACGGCGGCCGATATCGTCCAGCGTAAGCATTTTCTGTGTACGGATACCCAGTTCACGTTGTAACTGTTCACGGCGGGTTGCAATCTCGCGTGCTTCCTGTTCAGTCTCCAATACATTAAATGTATCACCGGCCTGAGGTGCACCGTTCAATCCGAGGATTAGAACCGGTTCGGAAGGACCGGCCTTTTCCACACGCTGGTTACGTTCGTTGAACATAGCCTTGATACGTCCGTGGTGTGTACCGGCCAAGACGATATCACCCATTTTCAGGGTACCGTTTTCAACCAATACGGTAGAAACATATCCGCGTCCCTTATCCAGGGATGATTCGATGATGGAACCGACTGCACGTCTTGTCGGGTTAGCCTTCAGATCCAGCAGGTCGGCTTCAAGCAATACTTTTTCAAGCAGCTCTTCAACGCCCATGCCTTTCTTGGCCGAAATATCCTGGCTCTGGTATTTACCACCCCAGTCTTCCACCAGGTAGTTCATGTTAGCCAGTTCTTCCTTGATCTTTTCAGGGTTGGCATGCGGCTTATCTACCTTATTAATAGCAAATACGATAGGTACACCGGCAGCCGAAGCATGGTTGATCGCTTCAATGGTCTGCGGCATGACGGCATCGTCGGCAGCTACAATAATAATAGCGATATCCGTTACCTTGGCACCACGGGCACGCATAGCGGTAAACGCTTCATGACCCGGAGTATCCAGGAAGGTGATACGGCGTCCGCTGGCCAGCTTCACATTGTAAGCACCGATATGCTGCGTGATACCACCGGCTTCACCAGCAATCACATTGGCATTACGGATATTATCCAGCAAAGACGTTTTACCGTGGTCGACGTGTCCCATCACTGTTACGATAGGCGGACGTGCTACCCAGTCTTCTTCGTTATCGTCTTCTTCGTCGGCATTGATGGCTTCCACCACTTCCGCACTGACATATTCAGTCTTAAACCCGAACTCTTCGGCCACGATATTGATCGTTTCCGCATCCAGGCGCTGGTTGATTGAAACCATAATACCAATACTCATACAAGTAGCGATAACCTTCGTCACAGGCACGTCCATCATGTTGGCGAGGTCGTTTGCCGTAACAAATTCGGTCAGTTTCAACACTTTGCTTTCCTGTTCTTCCAGTTCCAGCAATTCATGCTCGCGTTTAACGGCTGCATCACGTTTATCACGACGGTACTTGGCACCTTTATTATTCTTATTTCCCTTGTTCGTCAAACGAGCCAGGGTTTCTTTGATCTGCTTCTGTACATCCTCCTCGCTTACTTCGGCCTTAACCGGCTTTTTCAGACGGGGTTTGCCACGGTCGTCGCGCTGATGCTGGTTAGCGGGACGGCTGTAGTTCGTACCCGGAGTGTTGTTCACATCCACACGGTCCTTCTTGATACGGTTACGTTTCTTTTTCGCATCCGCATTCGCTTCGCCCGGTTTAACAGGAGCTCCCGGCTTCACCGGTGCACCCGGTTTGGCATTCGGATCTTTCGGTCCTTTATGGAATCCCGGTTGTCCGGGTCTGTTATTGTTGTTGAACTTTTCGCGTTTATCATCGCGTTCTTTCCGTCTCTCTTCCTTTGTTTTCTTTTTAGGACGAGTAGACTGGTTCAAGGCATTCAGGTCAATTTTGCCGGTTACCTTGATATTCGACTCGAACTTCGGAGTGTTCAAACGGAACAAGCTACTGTCTTCCGATTCAGCAGAAGTCTGACCCTCTGCGGCCGTTTTATTCACTTCTTCAGAAGAGCTTGTCGTCGTTTCCGGCTTCACTTTAACTTCCGGTTTTTTCTCTTCGATTCTTTCTTTTTCCACAACTATCTCTTTTACTTCTTTTTTCTCCACAGGCTTTTCAACAGGAGCAACCTCCTGATTTTCCTGTTTTGCAGGGGCTTCTACTGTCTTTTTTTCAGGAGCAGGAGCAGAAACGACAACCGGTTGCGGTTCTGCAACAGGCTGCGGTTTGACTTCCGGCTGAGGCTTAACGACAGGCTGCGGTTCAACGACAGGCTGCGGCTTGGCTACTACCGGTTCTTCTTTCACTTCAGGAGTCTCCTGAACTTTTTTATGCTGTCCGTCCAGGTCGATACGGCCTTTCGTTACGATTTTAGGCTTGAACTCTTCCGGGATCACGGTCTTTATTTCCGAGGTCTTCTCTTCTTTCACAGAAGCGGCCTCTCTCTCTTTCTCTCTGTGAGGACGTTCTACCCGCGGACGTTCAAAACCACCCTCAGGCAGATCCTTTCCAAACTCTTTTACGAGCAAAGCATACTGTTCATCACTGATCCTCGTGTTGGGATTTGCATTCTCCTCAACAGGATGACCTTTCTTGTGTAGAAACTCAACAACCGTGTTGATCCCTACGTTTAATTTTCTTTGTACTTGTATTAATTTTATAGGCATATCTAACTTTGTCGTAATACTTTATTCCTGACTTTCATCTTCAAATTCGGCAGATAAGATAGCAAGTACCTCGTCGACTGTTGTTTCTTCAAGGTCGGCACGTTCAATAAGTTCTTCACGGCTCAAAGCAAGCACGCTCTTGGCCGTATAACAACCGATATTCTTCAGTGCGTCGATTACCCAGCTATCAATTTCATCTGTAAATTCATCCAGATAAATATCTTCCTCGTCGGCTCCTTCCACATCACGGAATACATCGATCGTGTATTCAGTCAACATACAGGCCAGTTTAATATTCAAACCGCCTTTACCGATAGCCAGTGATACTTCTTCAGGACGAAGATAAACCTCTGCCTTATGTTCTTCTTCGTTCACTCGTATAGAGGAAATTTTAGCCGGGCTTAATGCACGCTGGATAAACAGCGACGCATTGGATGTATAATTAATAACATCGATGTTCTCGTTTCTCAACTCACGCACAATTCCGTGGATACGAGAACCTTTCATTCCTACGCAGGCACCTACCGGGTCGATACGGTCATCGTATGACTCAACGGCCACTTTTGCTCTTTCTCCCGGGATACGCGCGATAGCCTTGATCAGGATCAGGCCGTCATTAATTTCGGGAACCTCCAGTTCGAACAAACGTTGCAGGAACATTTTATCTGTACGGGACAGGATAATCTTCGGATTATTATTATAATTATCCACCTTTTGTACAACCGCACGTACGGTTTCACCTTTGCGATAGAAATCGGAAGGGATCTGTTCTGATTTCGGGAGCAGCAACTCATTACCCTCGTCATCCAGCAACAGGATCTCTTTCTTCCACACCTGATATACATCAGCTGCTACGATTGTACCTATTTTATCTTTATATTTAGCATACAAACTATCCTTCTGCAATTCAAGAATCTTTGAAGCCAGCGTCTGACGCAGGTTCAGGATGGCACGACGTCCGAAATCGGCGAAATGAACCTCGTCGGTTACTTCTTCCCCTACTTCACAGTCGGCATCGATCTTACGGGCCTCGGTCAACGTAAGTTGCAGATTCGGATCTTCCAGTTCGTCATCAGCCACAACCGTACGGTTTCTCCAGATTTCGAAGTCACCTTTTTCAGGGTTGATAATTACGTCGTAGTTCTCATCCGTACCGAACATTTTAGCGATTACGTTACGGAAGGAATCTTCCAGCACGCTGATCATCGTATCCTTATCTATATTCTTCAACTCCTTGAACTCCGCAAGTGTGTCAATCATACTGATTGTTTCCTCTTTCTTGGCCATAATCTTTCTTTACTTGAATCTTATTAGGTATTTTGTATATTTTATTTCTTCGAATGTATAGGATTGATCTTCCCGGACAGTAACTTTGCGTTTGGCACCATCAGGTTTTACCTGCTTTTCAACGGTAACTACAACACCGTTCTCGTCAGCCGATTTCAATACTCCGGTCAGTTTCACACCGCTTTTCAGCAGCATCTCCACTTCGTTCCCTATATTCTTTACATATTGACGAAGCACTTTAAAAGGAGAGGTAACTCCTGCCGAACCGACTTCCAGTTCGAAGTCTTCCACATCCCGGTCCAGATGTTCCTCTACATACCGGCTCAATTCCACACAATCATCAATGCAAACTGCCTCATCATTATCAATCTCAATAATAATAAGGTTTCCCGGCTTAACTACTACGTCAACCAAATAATTGTCGGAAGAAGCCAATTTCTCTTCAACCAACTGAGTTATTACTCCCTTTTCAATCATAAACATACTGTTAAGAACAAAAGAAGGGGACTACCCGCCCCCTCCTCATCTTCGCTTAATCGCCCGCAAATATACAAATAATCAGTGAGTTTTCAAACAAATACAATCTTTTTATCAGAAAAGTTCGTTTTGCAGCCTAAGATAAACTCTCTTTATCTCAATACTTAACATAGGTTACATCTTTTAGGAAATTAAAACAATGGGAGAATTCCGGTGAAAACATAAAAAACAAGGCTGGAAAGGACTTTAATTCATTGATATATAACGTAGTTCTAAAAGAACTCTATACAATTATTACAGTGCAAATATATGGAATAATTGTTTCAATATATTGCATTTTGTTTAAAAAAAATGATTGATAGTCCGTTTTTTAACATATCGCCAACAATTATGCCCCTAACTAACCGTAAATAATATTTTTTCATATCTCAATCCTAAAAATCGCGAAGGTTTATTTATCAATATATAAAATAAACATTAAAGCGATACATATTGTTAAAAAAGAAAACATTGCACAATACGACCTTTTCAGGCGGTATAAATATCTTCCATAAATCACTATAGATATGTCATATAACCACAAAAAGCAGCTCAGATATTAATATTGAACCGCAGTAGAAGAACAATCTGTTATCCGGGAACTAACTGTTAATTTTCTTCATAAAACAGGGGATTGTGTTAAAAACAGGCGCTTTTTTCAATAATTCAGACATAAACGGACTAATTTTTTCATTCTGATATATCTCTGATTTTTTCAAATTCCAACAGGCCGAATACACACCAAGCCCAATACATACTTAACAAACTGATAATATGCAAATTAAACCCAATTCATCAACATAATAAAAGCACGTGAGTTCTTTTAGGACTATGAATTCGCCAACTATTAAACGTCAGGATCTAAAGTTTTCTATACACATTTTAAACAAAATAGAGTAAAAGAAAAAGAAGGGGGACAAAGAGAACGCCTCATTTATTAATAAAATCAATTATTATGTTGAAAAACTTCAAACCTGTCAGCTTGATTCTTGTCGCAGGAGCCATGACACTTCCCGTAAGTGCATCCGCTGACTTTGCGCCAGAGAAGCATGAAACCGCGATTTCCCAGCAGAACGGGAAAGTTACCGGTACCGTAGAAGATGAATTCGGCCCGATCGCCGGAGCATCTGTAGTCGTGAAAGGAACCACAAACGGCACAATTACCGACACAGAAGGTAATTTTAGCCTGAGCGATGTAAAGAACGGAAGCGTCATCCAGATTTCTTTCATCGGGTATGCAACAAAGGAAGTGACATACACCGGTCAATCTTCCTTATCAGTCCTACTGGCTGAAGATACTCAAAAACTGGACGAGGTAGTCGTTACCGCCATGGGTATCAAGAAAGACGCCAAAAAACTAGGTTATGCCGTAAGTACAATCGATGCCGGAGAGTTGATCAAAACGGGTACTCCGGACTTCGCCACATCATTGTACGGTAAGGCTTCAGGTGTGCGCATCCAGGCAGCTCCGGGTGGTGGTACTTCCTCCGTATCCATCTCCGTACGTGGTCTGTCTTCTATCACCGGTACGACACAGCCGCTGATCGTAATGGACGGTGTGCCCATCCACAACGGCGACGCCAACAAAGACGGTTACTGGACTAACCAGCGTGTAGAATCCAACGGTATGGTAGACATCAACCCGGAAGATATCGAAAGCATCTCTATCCTGAAAGGTGCCGCCGCATCTGCCCTGTACGGATCTGAAGCAGCCAACGGTGTTGTGATGATTACCTCTAAAAGCGGTAAAGGCCAGAGTGGTCTCGGTGTAGACTTCAGTGCAAATGTAAGCTTTGACAAAGTAGCCTACATGCCGAGCATCCAGAAAGAATTCGGTCCGGGATATGACAATGCCCTGTTGGCCACCGCAAGTGAATTCGAACAGCAAACCGGTTTCCAGAATACGCGTACAGACCGTAACGGAAACCAGGTAATCTCTCCGCGTAATACGTATTATTCATGGGGACGTCCATACGACTATACCACCCAATTATACAATTATAACGGGGCTATTCGTACTTACGCACCTATCGACCACAACCAGTGGAATGATGTTTTCCAGACAGGTATCAACCAGACTTATAACCTGGCCATTACCAACGGAACGGAAAAAGGCAACCTGCGTTTCTCCTATACCTATATGGATAATACGCCGACACAGTTGAACTCGCACAACAACAAGCACAACTTTGCTCTTTCTGGTAGCGCCAATATCCTGAAAAACTTAAAAGTGGATTACTCGGCAAACTATATGCGCCAGCATGTTAAAAACCGTGCTTACCGTATCAGCCGCTTGTTGACAAACTATGCAGGTATGTTCACCGGATATGATGACATCGCAGCAATGAAGAACAGCACTGTTACCAGCTTGGGATACATGAACGTCCCTTATACCAGCAATACACTGACTCCTGATGAAGCCTGGGACTGGAATCCGGCCAACTATCAGATGTCTTCAGAGTATTTCTGGAATATCTTAGGTAAAGAACAGTTGGAAGACAATAACCGTTTCATCGCGAGTGTAACGCCAAGTTGGGAAATCATTCCGGGTTTGACCGCACGCGGCCGTCTGTCAACAGACTTGACGTACAATGTAATTGAGAATAAGAACTCAACGGAAACGCCGAACGTATTCAGACAGCCGGGCAACTATACCGGATCCTATTCATTGAAAAATTCAAAGTATGAGATCTATTACGGTGATATCATGTTGATGTTTGACCGTACATTTGCTGAAAAATACAATGTTGCTGCAACCGCAGGTTGGTCTGCCCGTCAGGAAAGTCAGTTCGACACCTCAGTGAGTACCCGCGGAGGTCTGAGTGTTGAAAACTGGTTCCACCTGAACTCTTCCGGATTAACACCGGCAAATCCATCGATGAAAAAAGCATCGCTGTTAAAACAAGCCTTCTTTGCTACAGCTTCTTTCGGTTACGACAGTTGGGCTTATGTGGAAGGAACTGTGCGTCAGGAAAAAACATCTACGTTGTACCCCGGATCCAACACATTCGTTTATCCTTCTGTGAACGGTAGCGTCATTTATTCATCTTTGCTGAAAGATAATAAACCCGAATGGCTGGATTATGGTAAAATTCGTCTTAGCTACGGTGTTGTAGGTAACGCCCCGGAAATATATAAAGCAGCTACCGGTTACAACCAGAGCGCTGTAGGCAGTTATATCTACAATCAGGTTCCACAGGCACTTGGAAACAATGAGATACAACCGGAACAGAAATACGAATTCGAATTGGGTTGGGAAAACAAATTCCTCGGCAACCGTTTGGGCTTCGAACTTTCTTATTACCAGAATACAGTAAAAGACCAGATCCTTCAGACTACAACATCAGCATCTTCAGGAGGTACTTCCATCTGGATGAATGTCGGTGAATTAAAGAACGCCGGTGTTGAAATGTCTCTGTATGGTACAGTTATCCAGACTAAAGACTGGAACTGGGATATTCGTGCCAACTGGTCATGGAACAAGAACGAAGTAACAAAACTGATAGACGGAATCAACTCTATCGACCATTCTACTGTTGATAACGGAGCCGCAGTGCTGCAATCCAGAGTAGGACGCCCGATGGGTGACTGGTATGTTTACGGTACGGTAAAAGACGAGAACGGAAACAAAGTCGTTGGCGATAACGGTCTGTATATCGTAGACTATACAGAACGCCAGAGAGCAGGTAACGCCATGCCGAAAGTTGTCGGAGGTATCAGCACTTCATTGAGCTATAAAGATTTCTATCTGGATGCCACTATCGACTTCCGTATTGGTGGTGACGTACTGAACTTGCCTTACCAGTATATGACCGAACTCGGTATCCTGGATTGTACATTGGATAACCGTGATGCTTCACGTGGCGGTCTTACCTGGTATGCAGACGGAAACGACCTGTCAGACCCTTCAAAACGTCATTTGACAGACCAGCCTGCCGGATCTACAGTAAACGGTAACATGGTTTACGATAACGGTGTAATCCAGCCGGGCGTTAAACAAGACGGTTCTGAAAACAAAACGATCATCACTGCCGGTGAATCATATTACAACCAATACGGTTGGGGATATTCCGGAAACATCACTTATGAAAACGCAATACAGAAGAATTCATATGTAAAGATGCGTGAACTGAGCCTTGGTTACAGATTACCGAAAAACATCACTTCCAAATTCGGTTGTAAGAACTTGATGGTTTCCGTATACGGTCGTAACCTGTTCTACTTCTATAAGAGCCTGAAAGAATTCGATGCAGAATGTACAGACGGTACAACCTGGATCACGCAGGCACAGATTGGTGGTTCAACAGCCACAACACGTTCATTCGGCTTCTCATTACGTGCAAGCTTCTAATTGACGAAAAATAATATAGAATATTAAAATTGAAAGATTTATGAAAAAAATATATGCACTCGCACTTGGATGTGCTGCCCTTCTGGCAACGTCTTCCTGTAGTGACGACAAATTCACGGATCAATATCAGGACCCGTCAAAGACACAGACGGTATCATGTCCGGCCTTGATGGTTGGAGTATGGCAAGCCTCTAATACATGGATGAATCCGGTCTATTACAGATATTACGTATCTTCCACCACTTCCGGGTTATTCTCCGGAGTGATCGGTCATACAAACAGTAAAGACCGCTTTGCCGGTGCTGGCCAGGGTTACTTCAACGAACGTTGGAGAAACTTCTACAACACTGTCACCCAGTACAGGGTATTGGAAACCGAATTCAATAACCTTCCGGAAGAAGAAAAAGAAGACTATCGTATCTTCTATCTGCTGGGACGTACAGTAATGGAAGAACAACTTTATGAAGTTTGTTCCGCCTGGGGTGGAGTACCATTCTCTGAAGCCGGCACATTATGGGCAACAGGAGACGTAGAAGCATCCAAACCTAAATACGACTCGGATATCGATTTGTATAGAATGATCCTGAGCGACCTGGACGAAGTCAACACATACCTCAACGGCCGTTCGCTTACAGCCAATGCCAGTACTTACCTGAATGCAGAAGACTATGTGAACAACGGTGATATCACCTTATGGCGTAAATATGTGAACTCCCTGCGTTTACGTGTAGCTACTCACCTGGCTTCTAACGGCGACCTGGTAAGTGAAGCACGTGCTGCGATCAAAACCATGTTGGAAAATCCCGGTACTTATCCGATGGTAGATCTAAACTCTGATAATATCACAGTGCCACAAACCGACGATGACCAGTTTGATTTTGACCGCGACCTGCAAAATGCAATCGAGAATTCAACTTACAACCGCATGTCCGGCCCAATGCAACGCGCATTGAATGCCAACACCAATAATCCGGACCCACGTTTGGAAGTCTTGTATGACAGTAACTGGAATAACGAATATATCGGCCTCGATCCGTCTGAAACACTCACGGAACAGGAAACGAATATGAGTATCTCTACACATGGTACGGCTAAATATTACGCAGCCCTGGATACATCGACCTTCACCCGTAACCCCGGATTCCCGGGACTCTGGATGACAGCAGCCGAAGTTGCTTTCATGAAGGCGGAGGCCTATGCTAACAACTGGGCTACCGGTAATGCCAAGAGCGAATATATCAACGGTATAAAACTTTCCACTGAATTCTATTTCGATTTGAATTCAACCGGTACCTACCGTGATCCGTTAACTCCTCCCTCAGCAGCCGAAGTTGAAGCATATGCTGAAACACAATGGGACGCCAGCAATCCGCAAAAGAGTATCCTGACACAGCGTTGGATCCATCACGGTGCTATCCAGGAATATGAAGCATGGAATGTTGTCCGCCGTACCGGATATCCGGAAATTTATTTCAAACGCGACCCGCAGTCTGTCGCAACTCCGCTTCCTCTGGACCGCATCCAGTATCCGGCTGACGAAAAAGACTATAACTCAGCCAACCTGAATGCCCATCTGGGAGGTAAGGAAGACAGCTGGTACGCTCCTTTGAACTGGATGAAGAGCAATTGGTACACCACTGTTGAATAACAAATAAACAGAGATATATCCACAGTAAATAATTACAACATAATTGATGGAAAATTGTGGAGTCGAAACCGCCCCGAAGTGATTCGCGGCGGTTTTTTCCATTTGTACAATTCCCTGACTTTTCTTATCTTTGTGCCCCGAATACAAAGGGGTGCTTGCCACGTACCGATACAGTACGTGCCGCAGGCTGAGATTATACCCATATTACCTGATACGGATAATGCCGGCGAAGGGAATTGTAAAACATGGTATACTTCTTCACACAACACACCTCTCCTATTCACTTATCAGGTTTTTAAACATTAAGGTAAAAAGGATGAAAAATGTATTGATTATCTGTGCCGGATCTCTGGCAACATTCGCAGCAGCGGGAAACCGTCCCGACCCTGTCGATTCTCTCAAAATTTCACGTGACTTATCGCTGGACGAAGTAGTCGTCACCGCCACCAAAGTAGCCAAAGGTACTCCGGTGGCTTACAGCGAAGTATCCAAAGACGAACTCAGCCGCAAAAACGATGGCCAGGGTATCCCCTATCTCATCTCCCAATCCCCTTCCGTCATCATGACTTCGGACGCCGGGACAGGTATCGGCTATTCGGGCTTCCGTATCCGCGGCACAGACGCCAACCGCATCAACATCACGGTCAACGGCGTACCGGTTAACGACTCCGAGTCTCACACCGTTTTCTGGGCCAACATGTCCGATTTCGCATCTTCCGTCGATAACATACAGATACAACGGGGAGCCGGGACATCGACCAACGGAGCCGCCGCCTTCGGTGCCACCGTCGCCATGCAAACGCAAAAGCCGGACCTGAAACCGTATGCCGAATACAGCCTTTCGGCAGGTTCGTTCGGAACCGTCAAAAACTCAGTCAAAACAGGAACCGGGTTACTCCGGGATCATTTCGTTTTCGACGCCCGCTACTCCAACGTCCAAAGCGACGGATACATCGACCGGGCAACAGCCAATATGCACTCTTATTTCGGCTCAGCCACCTATTACGGCGACAACACTCTGGTCCGCTTCCAGACATTCGGCAATATAGAAAAAACGTATCAGGCCTGGAACGGTGTCCCTTCCATTTATCTGGAAAGCGACCGGACCTACAACCCTTGCGGAGAATATAAAGAGAACGGCGTTAAAAAATTCTACGACAACCAGACAGACAATTACCGGCAGCAAAACTACCACCTGATGGCAAGTCAGCGACTGAGCGACCTGTGGAATATGAACCTGACACTCCATTACACACATGGAGAAGGATATTACGAAGACTATAAGCCCAATGAAGAATTTACAAAATATAAACTCCCCGAGTCTTATATCAACGGGAAAGGCGACACAATCGTCAAGTCCGACCTCGTCCGCCGTAAATGGCTGGACAACGACTTTTACGGTGTAGTTTACAGTGCGAACTATCGCTCAGAACGTCTCCAGATGAGCTTCGGTTCAGCTGTCAATAAATATGTAGGCGACCATTTCGGCCGTGTCATGTGGGTCAAAAATGCAGAAGCACTCCCCTCGCCTGACTACGAATATTACCGTAACAGAGGGAACAAACTGGATTATAACTTTTACGTAAAAGGCAACTACCGGTTCCACCCCTACCTGAACGGATACCTCGACCTGCAATACCGTGGCATCCATTACACGATCAAAGGAAGTGACGACAATACCGGTAAGGAAATCTACGTCAACAAAAACTGGAACTTCTTCAACCCGAAAGCCGGTATCAATTTCCAGAAAGGCGGTCATAATGCTTTCGTCTCTTTCTCCGTCGCCAACCGTGAACCCAATCGCGACAATTTTACGGAAGCCGCAGTCAACGAACGTCCTACTCACGAAACACTCTACGACTACGAAGCCGGTTACAGCTTCGGCAACCAACGTTTCCGCGCCGGAGCCAATCTTTATTTTATGGACTACAACAACCAATTGATCCTGAGTGGAAAAATCAGCGAAATCGGTGAAGCATTGACCAGCAATATCAAAGACAGCTACCGCATGGGAATTGAACTGACCGGAGGCGCAAGTATCACCCACTGGCTGGACTGGAACGGAAACATCACTCTGAGCCGTAACAAAATAAAGAATTTCACTCATTATATAGATGACTTCGATAACGGAGGCCAGGCAAGTTATTATCTGGGAACAACCGACATCGCCTTCTCTCCCGGCATCATCGCCAACAACATGTTCGATTTCAACCTGAAAGGATTCTCCGCCAGCTTCAACTCACAGTTTGTAGGCCGTCAATACATCGACAATACCTCCACCAAAGACCGTTCCATCGATCCCTATTTCGTGAACAGCCTGCGTGTCGGATACGTTTTCAAACCGAAGTTTGTCAAGGAGATCGGCGTCAACGTCACCATCAACAACCTCTTCAACGAGAAATATGAAACAAACGCCTGGGTATATACCTACATTAGCAAAGGTGTCGTCAACAAAGACGACGGTTATTTCACCCAGGCCGGCACAAACGCCATGGCCAGAGTAGCAATCAGGTTCTAGAAAAATATAAATTATGGAACAACTATTAGAATATTTCGGTGTCATTACAGGTTTTCTCTACCTGTTATTAGAGATCAGGCAGCATAAAGCAATGTGGGTAGTAGGCTTCCTCACCTCCCTGGTCTACGTATTTGTCTTTTTCTTCTCAAAGATATATGCCGATATGGGGCTGAATATCTACTATGTTGCCATCAGCATTTACGGTTTCAAAAAATGGACCTGTACGAAAAAAAGCGTCACTGAAGAGAAAGTCTCCGATGACCTGATTTTCTACCGTCATATCACCTGGCCGTTATTAGCTGGGATAGCTTCCGCTATCCTCGCTATATACGCCTTATTATATTACGTACTTCATAACTTCACAGACTCCCCCATCCCGATGGGCGACGCCTTCACCACCTCCGTCGGCATCGTAGCCACCTGGATGCTGGCCCGCCGTATCATCGAACACTGGATCTTCTGGGTAATCGTCAATTTCGTATCCGTTTATCTTTATTACCTCCGTGGCCTCTATCCAACCATGTTTTTGTACATTTGCTACGCAATATTGGCCATCGTCGGATATTTCACCTGGAAAAAGAAAGGAATAAATAAAGAACGGATATGAAATGTTGAAAATAAACTCTACATTTGTGAGGTATTACAAACTTATAAAAAACAAAACCTTATGAATGTAATTCTTAAATCTGACATTGAATATAAGCAATGGCTCACCGATCTTAAATTCCGTATACGAAACAGCCAAATCAAAGCGGCATTGAAAGTTAATACAGAATTAATCAACCTATATTGGGAGCTTGGAAAGGAAATTGTTTCCAAACAGGAACAATCACAGTGGGGGGATGGCTTGATAAAACAATTAAGTTCAGATCTACAGCAGGAATTTCCTAATATGAAAGGTTTCTCTATCAGCAATATCAAATACATAAAACAATGGTATCTATTTTATTATAAAGGCATTACAATTGGCCAACAAGTTGTTGGCCAATTAGAAAATACATTTAACATTCAAGAGTTAGTATCCCAAATCCCCTGGGGCCATAATCTTCGTATTATTGCTCAATGCAAATCCACAGAAGAAGCTATGTTCTATATCCATAAAACCATCGAATATGGCTGGAGCCGCAGTATTCTGGATCAACACATCAAACAACAAGAATTTCAACGAACAAGGCATTCCGTATCAAATTTTTCCCGTTTGTTACCAACAGTCCAGAGTGACCTGGCCCAGGAATTACTAAAAGATCCTTACAATTTCGATTTTCTTACACTTACAGATAGCTATAAAGAACGTGAACTGGAAAATGCCTTAACCGACAATATCACGAAATTTTTAATTGAGTTAGGAGCTGGTTTTGCCTACGTAGGCCGCCAGATACCTTTAAAAGTAGGTAATAAAGAATTTTATCTGGATTTACTCTTTTATCATCTAAAACTACGATGTTATATTGTTATCGAGTTGAAAGCAACCGATTTCATACCAGAATATACCGGCAAATTAAGTTTTTACCTGACTGCAGTAAATGATTTATTGAAACACCCTGCAGATAATCCGTCAATAGGTCTGTTGATATGTAAAAATAAAGATAGCTTTATTGCTGAATATTCATTGAAAGGAATTAGTCAGCCCATTGGCGTCTCGGAATACGAACTAACTCGCCTATGTCCGGAAGACTTCAAGGGAAGCCTGCCTTCAATAGAAGAAATTGAAGCTGAATTAAAAGAATAAAGTTTAAAGAAAGGAATTAAATACAAATGGAAACATTATATGATTGTGTAGTAGTTGCTAACGGCAGTTTTCCGCAAACAGCGGGGCCGTTGGAATTATTAAAAGCAACACCCGTCATCATTGCCTGCGACGGGGCCGTGCAGAACCTTCATGAAAGGGGGTTGGTCCCGTCGGCCATTGTCGGCGACCTGGACAGTATTCCATCGGAAATGCTCCGGCTATATGCCGACCGTATCCATACCGTGGAAGACCAGGAGATAAACGACCTGACCAAGGCTGTACGTTTCGCCCACGCTTCCGGTTACCGGAAAATACTGATTCTCGGAGCTACGGGACTTCGCGAAGACCATACACTCGGAAATATCTCCCTGCTGACAGACTTTGCTCCTCTATTCGAAGTCGTGGAAATGCTCTCCGATTACGGTCGCTTCATCCCTGTCCTCCGGACAACAACGCTACCATGCACACCCGGCCAGCAAATATCCATCTTTTCCATGTATCCCTGCGGAGAAATAACCACCGAAGGCCTCCGATGGCCCATCACCCGACGGCGCCTGACATCCTGGTGGCAAGGCTCCCTCAACGAAGCCCTGGGAACCGAGTTTACCCTCACCTTATCCCCCGATGCCCGATTAATCGTCTATTTCCAGTCCCCCACATAATTTTCAATCTTCAATTTTCAATTAAAAAAAATGCCCCGGAAGGATAACCACTCACTTCCGGGGACTTAATACACCCTCAATTTTACAACTTAGTATACTTAACCGAAGCCTCACGGCTTCACCTTTTATGCTGGTAATTTATTCAGCTGACAAGCCTTCCATTCGGGGAAGCCATCGATCTGATCGTTCAACTGAAATAAGAGCTTGTCGTCAGCCACTTGTTTCAAAATAGTCTTCGGAGCAAGAGGCAAACGCATGTCGTCCACTTCAAAAAAAGCTTTCAACAGAATCACGTCATATCCGTCACGAACTATTTCCTTCTTTATTACAACCGGCACTTTCAACTGAGCCAGATAATAAGCGGAACGTTCATAGGCGCACCATTTATTTCCTTCCAGATACAGATGCACTCCGTTCTGGTTGTCAATCTCGTTTACTAAAACGTATTCGACTTGTGCAGCATGTTCCATATTATTATTTTTATGCTTTTCCATAAATCATTCTGATGCAAAAATAGACTCTATTTATTATAATTCCACACGGTATACATATCAATTATGCATGTTGAAACAATCAAATAAAGCATTATCATCTCTTTTCTTCTGTAATTCTCTCAAATTAGCTGCTGCGTCTATCACACCGGCTTCTTTTGCCTGTTTCAGCAAAGTTTCTGCCCCGTCAAGATCGCCCTCAATTAATTTTATAACGCCACGGGCATGGATTGCTTCAGCCGAATTACCTGCTTTCGACAGATATTTTTTAGCGGATTCGTAATCACCTTTTCCTATAGAGATATTAGCAGCATTCAGATTAGCCACCGGATCAGAACTGTACATGCGTACAGCAATTTCAAATACATCATTATATTCCTTGCTTCCCGTTTCATAGCTGTTGGCTACGGCAAACATTTCACTCAGACTCAATTGTTGCGGACGGGTCTTGATAATCTCACGACCTTCTTCTACCGTAAACTCACGAACCGTATAGTCGATACGATATTCCGAACGGCGCAACGACGGGAAAATATTTTTCAAAACATAACTAAAAACAGATCCACCTTTCAAAGCACGTAGTTTGGCCTCTTTCTGGTCGGGCTGCAAGTCACTGTTGATAATACTAAGCACTTCGTCACGTGCCGGCATATCATAGTCTGCCTCTGCCTGCGCTTTGAAACCGGCCCAGTCTTCAGGTTCGTTTTCCAGCGTAAAGAAACTCTGCGGGAAATCATTCTTCGAACGGATATAATCGCGCAAAGCCTTCACACGGTTATCCGACAAACGGTCGTTGGAAGCATACGAACCTTCCGGCGAAGCATAACCTTTTAATATAATACCCTTCGGAGTGATATTCTTATCCGACGTTACCGAACGGATCGTACTGTTGATCTTGTCCAATTCAGACGCATTATTACGGAAATCCGGCAAGATCTGCGATTTTCCCACCTGGAAATCCAGATAAGCTGTTCCCACTTCGGCACGATGTTTCTCAGTTTCAGCCTCCGGCGAAATATATGCCAGTGTCGGCTGCACCTTATACCGTTCCGTCGGTGCCATACGAATCTTATCGGCGATCAGCAACGGACCCACCGCTTCTTCTTTTCCACAACCGCACAGATCCTGTGCCAGAATGAAACGGGCATCTTTCATCCATGGCTCCCAGGCTATCACCATTTTATAAGGAATAGTATGCTCCGAAGCGTCACTGGCCCGAAGAACCTGATAACGCGGTTCATCTTGCAAGTTCTTCAACGCGACTTCACGTTTATAAACTTTTGCACGATTTTTTCCGTTCAGCAATATGGAAGGAAGTCCTTCTTTCTGTTCTGCACTTTCCAACAGTGGAGTCAATGTCAATGACTTACGCGATTCGATCAGGTCACCCTTCACCCGGATTGTTGCATCGATATAAAGTGAATCCCCTTTCTGCATCAGGTCGTTGCAAGCGACACTGATCGGACTGTTTCCCGTTTGTGCTCCTGTTGGAACCACACCGGCCACCAACAAAGCGGCTGCTATATAGATATTCTTTCTGTTTTTCATTGTCCCGATCATTTAAAGAAATAAATAAAGGAAAGAGCGGCTTTTGTCACGCCGAAATAATCCTTGGTACGGCTTTTCTCGATAGAGCCGCAAACAGCACACGGATACTTGTCGTCCTCCAAATGCGCCCAACCCACACCGATCACAGCTTCCATACTCCACCGGCTACTCAGCAACCACTGATAACCATACGACAGACCTGCCCCATACAGATGTCCCTGATAACGGTGATTTTCCATATTTTCACCCAGAATCTTCAGACCACCCACATTATAATCAGCATAATGAGCATGCACACCGAAGAAATGTCCGTTAAATTTCTCGCACAGCCAATAACGTGCTTCCGGCTGTACCAGCCAATGTTTAAAACGAGCTTCGTCTCCCAGCATCCAGCCGTTATAGTTACCGGACAAATCCAGCGACCACTTTTTGCTCAATCCGACCTCTACTCCCAGGTTAATGGTAGCAGTAGCATCGTAAAGCAAGTTAGACTTCACCGCAAACTTCTGTCCATAGACATTCGTCATACCTGCCAAAAGCAAAAAGAGGAAAAGTACTTTTTTCATATACATTATTATTATAATTTCATTTACCCTGCAAATCTAATTAAAAAGAAAGATTTTCAACGTTTACAAAAGTAGTTATTTACTTTATTCCAAATAATAGGCAAGTCTTTCAAGTTAATAGGGTGTTTCTACCAAATTAGCCGGTTTTGATAGAAACACCACCTCACCTCGCCTCTACGGATAGAAATACCGACAAAACATAATCTGGGAAAGTTGCGATTTTCTTGGATTTCATTCTCAAAAAGCAGTGACTTTCGCGAATGGTATTCCAAGAATGTCGTATATTTGTATAATTATAAATATCAATATATTATACAACTATGAAAGAAGAAAATTACATCCGATTCGATTGGGCCGCAAAAAAACTCTTACGCAACAAAGCGAATTTCGACGTACTCGAAGGATTCCTCAAAACTCTTCTGGAAGAAGATATTCATATCATGGAAATTCTCGAAAGTGAAGCAAACATGGAAGACGAGAGTGATAAATTCAACCGTGTCGATATCAAAGCAAAGAACAGTAAAGGCGATATCATCATCATTGAGATACAAAACACACGTGAGATTTATTATCTTGAACGCATTCTTTACGGGGTAGCGAAAGTAATTACCGAACATATTAATATAGGAGACTCGTACTCATCCGTAAAAAAAATCTATTCCATCAGTATCATCTATTTCGATATGGGAAAAGGAGAAGACTATATTTACAAGGGTTCTTCACGCTTCTGCGGACTCAACACCCATGATGAACTCGAAATCAGTCTGAAAGAAAAGAATGCCATCATCAGAAAAACACCAGATAAAATTTTCCCGGAATACTATCTGATACGCGTCAACGAATTCAATAAACTTGCCGTAACTCCTTTAGAAGAATGGATCACTTACCTGAAAACCGGGAAAATATCCTCCGAAGCCAAAGCCCCGGGACTTCCCGAAGCGCGTGAAAAACTTCGCTATTACGATATGACACCTCAGGAACGTCAAGCCTACGACCGTCACTTAGAAAATATAATGATCCAAAACGACGTCCTAAGTGCTGCCAAGGAAGAAGGAATTGAACAGGGGATTGAGCAAGGGATTGAGCAGGGTAGCCTAAAAGCCACTAAGGCTATAGCATTTAACATGAAAGCCAAAGGCTTGGATCCGCAAACAATCAGCCAATATACCGGACTTTCTCTCAAAGAAATAGCCATACTATAACACAAATCAGAGAAAAAGACATAAAGCACCAAGAATTGATAATAAAAATATTATCATGAAAATTTCATCTGATAATATTTTTATTATCTTTGTATTGTCGTTAAGACAAGCGTTCTATGCATAGTAACGATGGGCTAAAGGCCCGGATAGAAGAGGTTGAGAAAGATCTTCTCTTTTATGCAAGTATCATGAATTGACGACTAAAAGTAAATTTATGAAAGCGGTGGTTGATAAAGAAATCAAGAGACTTGAACGAGAACTCAAGGAACTTGGAAAGTATTATTAACCAAAAAGGTTCTCCCTCTCATGGCCAGAGAGGGAGATATCCTTTTGATGTATAATTTTTTAATATAATGAAAAATGGATAAAGTGACTCGTTTTTTTGAATTAAAGGAATTATGGAAACAGAGTTCCGATTCCGATCGCCACGTCATTGACCAGCAGATATCAGAATTATTGGATAATATGACTAAAGAAGAAACGGAACAACTCACTGCCGGTGTACAAAAAGATTTTAATAATATTCATTGGGAAATAAAAGATATCAAGGAACAACTCACAATCCGGGAACGCCTGGAACCGGTATTGCCTTATTTGTCTGTATCCAACTTAGCAAAAAATTACTTTGGTAAATCTTCTTCCTGGTTTTATCAGCGTTTGAATGGCAATAAAATTCGCGGAAAAGTTTGCCGTTTCACAGAAGAGGAACTTATAACATTGGAGACAGCACTGAAAGACATTAGTAATAGAATTAAGACTCTGCGCTTGGTATAAATAGTTTCCCTTCCAGAAAACAACTGTAAAAGCCACTGCACTTTCAGTTTTTTGCAGAAACTTTACAAATATAGAAAAGACAAAAAACTCCGGAAAATAACGTGTTACGAGTATTTCCCGGAGTTTTTTTACTGTTTGTCATTTGCTCAAAAGCAAATCTATTCTATGTAAAAAGAAAATTTCGTTACAAATTCTCAAGCCATTTTTTGCCGGGCTTGGTATAAAGCCAAGCTAAAAAAGCACCGGCAACGACACAACCTACTACAAAAAACCATGTTAATCCAGTCATAACAATCTATTTTAATATTTTATTTCCAATCCACGCCAACAAATAAGTTAGCAAGCCACCAAACAAAATCATGAGCCAACTAATAGAATCACTCATATCCTTTTGAAGAATAAGCATTTCACCCAAAACAATTGCAGCAAACATCAACTTCGACAGATCGTAAAAATATTTTCCCAATGTCTCTCTACGAGATCTGTCCCTTTCCCGTCCTTCTTTCTTTACTTCCTGCTGTTTTTCCCAATTGCTCATACTGCAAATATGGTGATTTTTTTCGAATAGGAATGTATGAGACACATAAATATTTACTAAAACAAAACAGGCACGCCCCCGTTATCCGGTCCGTGCCTGCTTTGTTAATCAGAAAAAGAATAGTTCCTATTCGATTTCCGGACGGTCGGAACCACCGCCTTCGCTACTGCCCGAACCGGTTTCATCGGTTTTGGGGATTTCGAACTTCTGGATACTTACTTCGTTCAACATACCCTTGAAATAAGCCCCCGGGGTAAAGATGATTTTACGATGGCGCAAAACCTCGGCATTTACAGCCTCTTCCGTATCCTGGCTCTTGCTACCGAAAGCAGGACGGAACGTCCCGAAATCACCCAGCTTCACCGACAAATGATTTTCCAGATTCCACATGATAGCATCGATCAGACCGTCAGTCACCATTTTCACTACGCCACGGGGCGCCATACCAACCTTGGTTACCTGATCGCAAAGAGCAGAATAATCTACCGTACCTGCCAACAATGGACGGGCTACATACTTCACTGCCTTGGTTTTATCAAACCCGAAAACAGTTTTCTTAACTACATACTTTAATGCCATACTGATTTGTTATTAAATGATTATTAAAAAAGAGACTACAAATTCATCGTTTTTCGGACTTCCGGACACTTGCATTATCCAGTATCCTTTTGAAATTTCCGCTTGTGGTAAAGATTATTTTGCGACGGCACAAAACATCTGCATTCACATCCTTTTCCTCACTCTGAGGCTTACATCCGAGTCCCGGACGAAACGTCCCGAAATCATCCAACTTCACCGACATGTGATTGAGCAGATTCCATTCCAACACCTTGATCAAATCGTCGATAACCATTCTTATCACACTGTTCGACACTCCCATACAACGTTTGGCGGCCTGTTCATAAAGCTCGGGATAATTCACTGTACCGGCCAGCAGAGGACGGGCTACATACTTCTCTGTCCTGGTTTGATCGAAACCGAAAACAGTTTTCTTGACTACATACTTTAATGCCATACTATTATTGTTTTATGATTACGAAACAAAGGTACGACAGGCTATTCCGACGAAAACGGGATAGAGCGGTTTAGTGCGGGATAAGAAGGTTTAAATAGGAATAAATCGGTTTACTGCCATATATGTTCCTAATCGCAACCGTTTTTTTATCCAAACACCGTCAGACCTTTGTTTCTCGATTATGTTACAAAGATAGGACATCGGTTAGGGACCGAGGGATCCTACGGAAGGATACGGGACTATTCGGGAACATTCGGGTACTTTTTGTTGAAAAAAGGCAAAAACCGAATACGTTTTTCTTTATTACATACTTTAATGCCATACTATTTTGTTTTTAATGATTATGAAACAAAGGTACGGCGGGAGGTTATGGCCTTGAAGACCTATGTGTTTTCACGTGACGAAACGGCACTTTTTTTCTTTTAATTGCACTTTTGTTCCGTTAATTGGAGGATTCTAGTAGATTCAGGAACAGAGAGTTGAAAATAAAAATATCAGAAAATATACAGTCTACAGTAATACTCAAAAAATCAAATACAACACGCATAAAAAACAGTGTCAGCAAAATGGAAACCGACTTCCTTTTACTGACACTGTTCAAATTACGATCTCATTATTAATCGCAACCTACTCTATTATCCATTTTTACTTTATATCCTTCACACAACGGATATATAAAGAAGGATTGGCATAATTGGGATTCCCCGGACTTGTTAATTGTAAAATATTTTCATAAAACATATAAACACGATTCTCTGTAAAAGCATAACTTGTCCATGAATACACCGCTATATTGTTGGTTTTTCCAGCACGTATCAACATTTGTAACTCTCTCTGGTTAGGAACTCTCCAACCCTCTGAATCTCCATCCTCTGAATAATATTTACATGGAGAATTACCTAATCTCATATTAGTTGTTAAATCAGTACGTGTTATCTGACTTTGAGTTTTATCTTTCCACACCTCTTGTTTCTCATCCTTATAAAAACGATAATAAGTCTTTTTCTTCCAGCCATAGCCTGTAGTGAATTTTTGGGTGTAATCCGGCGAATATCCTGTTGGTCCCTTCCCTTGTTCAAAATACCCTGATTTATTTTCATGAGTTTCACCTCCGGTAGCATAAACTCTTTTATTCTCCGAACTTAAAACTTTAACTGTAAAATTGGATACAACATTTTTCGCAAACTTAAATTTTTTATAGGGAGCATTAGCTCCATTAAAGTTAGTATGAACATGCTCATCCAACTCTCCCTCCAAATACTGTTCCCGAATTGATTGACTATTCATATTTGACATATCAAAAACTAAATTGCCCTCTGAATAATATTGATCCGGATAAGTACCTGCAGCTTCTTGTTTACTAGACATACCTAAATTGCGGATACAACGAATAGATCTTCCATAATTACGACCTGTTGCAGGTTTATCATTATCATTTCCAAACGAAGACCCTTCTTCTGCCCACAAAATATATTTTTTGTTACTTGCATAAAAGTGATCATAGTCCCCATTCTTCTGATAAAGAGCGAAACCATTCGGTAACCCGAATGTACCCATCCAAATATCCATATACTGATAAATAGCAGGCAAATACCATTTCATTTCATCTTTACTAATTTTGGTATCACCATTTTCATCCCTATTACGAGACATACATGCTGCATAAGCTTTTTTTAGCTCAGAACTAAAATCCGCTCCCTTTGCATACCAATCTTTACCTATCAACTGTGTTTCTGCTAATAAATTAGCATATCCATTATTCATATTTTCCCCGTTGGTATTATCTCCATAATTACTAGCAGAAATAGGATCCGTTTCATTTACCCACTCAATACCCCAAGCTGTTTTTGTTGGATCTAAAGCATAGATCGTTTGTATTGATTTCTGGGAAATTGTATAACGTGCCTCTCTTAATGAACTGGTATGATTACTATTATGAGTATAATCATCAATGTTACACATTATTTGCATAACACGTGGATCAGTATTTACAAACTCTGTCCAATTCTTATTTTTATAATAAAACTCATCGATAAAGCATGTAACTTTAAGTTCATTATTAAGATAATTACCTCTCTCGTTAAGATACTCTGAGAATCTCTTCACATCCATCAATTTGGACTTATTACTCTCATTTGGATATCGTTGTTTATTATCAGAATACGAGTTGCCAGACTTTTCATTTACCATAAAATGAATCCATTGCCAATTTTCAGCATAATTTTCATCATTTTCCTTAGCTTCTGAAAGCTTAATATACCCTGTTGTAAATGGTGTTTTAACCAAAAAATCTGTGCCATATGCCTCTATATCTTTTATATTAAAAGTATATACACTACTTTCATAGTGTGCATCATAATTATCAACTTCACCTTCGACATAAGTCACATCGCCGTCAGCTCTATGATAAGGACTCTTTTCTTGTACTTCTGTTATGATTTCATCAACTCCTGCAACCTGAATATTATATACATAAATCTTATTTCTTTTACTTTTATAATCTCCAAAATCAGTCGTATTTTTATCAGACCCCATACCTAAGCTTATGAAATATGTAACATTTGCATCTACCTTAGCAGGTTTCTCGTAACCATTTCTCTTTCCTGTGCCAACAAAATGTCCTTTCAACTCTACATAAGTTGCATTTGACGGGCGCTTGTCTGCTGCTTCGCGAATATTTTTATCTGAAATATCAGTAGCCGACTGCAAATTTTCCAACATAGCAAATTCAAATGTATTATTAACAAATCGTTGGCTGACTGAAGTAGGAAAATAGTCTGAAGATTCTGAGGATAAACTTCCCTCCTTATACAAAGAGGACTTCACAGGCACATTAACAATTTTCCACGAGATCGGTTCAAACAAATCTACATTACTAGCTTTGCTTATAGAAAATGTTATATTCGAAAACAAACGAATTAATTTAATTGAACCATCTATTGTATTACCTTTATCATTTTTAATAACAACTTGTCCACTACTATTTAAGTCAATAGAAACAAGTTCTGCTTCTTCCGGTTCGTTTGTTGCCTCTTTACCACTTGTATAATAACCGGACGCAAGAAAAGAATTACCAGTAAAAGAAACAATATTATCTTTTAAAGGGACTGGTATCGTTGCTAAATCACTTTCTTGTGCAATATTATCTAATGATTTTTTAATATTTTCAGTTGCATCGCTTTTTAGATTAGCGACAGCATAAAGGCGCCTTTTACCGGTGGTAGTCTGAAAAGAAACAGAACCTGATAATCCGTTCAAATTCTCAAAATATCCCTTTTCACTACTCGTTATAGGAACGCGTGTCCCACTTTCATCAAAAAGTAGCACATACAGATCCGATACAGAGCCTTCTATCAAAGCACTTTTTGTTTGTACAACTTCCGGATCTCCTGTTATAAAAGGTAAAGACAAATTGACCTCCCGCCCTTCTTCTACATCGGTAGAAGATTTAACAGCTTGTTCATCTACACAAGCAGATAATAAAAATATACTTGCAAATAAACTTAATACGTATAAACCATATCTTTTCATACAATCTACTATTTTTAATTTATTACCCTATTCTTTTCCATTAATTAAAAGCAGGAACATCCACTTTCACTTCTCCCATATCAACCAACTGATATTCGATAGTGACAGTTGCCGGATGTGAAAGATCACCCTTCACTTTCACATTCAATAAATAAACATTGTCTTTTTCCAATACGTTATTAAAGGTATAAGCATATGATTTATTTTCACCACCTTCGCCTATCGTACCTTGTAAAGATAAAGTCGGTTTTACACCCGGATAAGAATAAGTACGATTTATTACCTGGTTGTAGGTCTCCCCATTGATAATGGTTGTGAACTGACCATTATTCCCATTAGTAGTAGACGCTGCATCAATACCAGACCATTCTAGTTTCGTCGGCACAAAAGCGACATCTGTAACAGGTTGATTATTTTCAGTCAATTCAACAGATACATTTACATCTAAACGTGCTGTCAACTGGTGTACCGGAATTTCGATATTACCATTTGCAGTCGGAGTAAAACTTGTTTTTTCTCCAAACTTCGGTAAAGTAGCGGCTACCTGAGTAAGTTGTTTAGTTATAGCATAATTTTTAAAATCATTCATACTACTGATATTTTTCAATGCATTAATATCTGCGTCCGAAACATTTACAAAAGCATAAGCATTTGATTTCACCAAAGGAAGACGAGTTGTGCCATTTGTTGAACTCGTTAATACAATCGGAGCAACTGTCGGAATGCCGTTGCTATCGAAAATACCGATTACAGCATTTTCTATATTCCCTTCCTGAGCATCCAAATCAACAGAAGCTTTTGTCTGTATAGAACCTAAACTTATTGTTACCGGAACTAAATCACTGTTCTCTACAGGAGTATCAAGTAGTTCGCTCTCGGAAGTACAAGCAGCGAAACCAATCAATGTAACGATTAATGCGAAGATATTCTGTAATTTCATGACCCTATATTTTATTGCTTTATTTACTATCTCATTCGATTTTATATTGCAAATGTAGGGTATGCCGAAATAAGTGGGGATAGGTCAGAATCTCATGTTTAAGGGGTAAAAGTGGCAATGTGGAAAAGTAGTGAAAATTGATAGTTACACCCCTAACCAGAGATAGATTTACAAAGGTCGAAGCGTCAAAACAACAAAGGAATACAATGTTTTTTAATGCATTGTCCTCCTTTTTTTCTTCTATTGGCGGGAATCAGCGGGCTGATTCAATTTCCGGGCGGTCGCCTCCGCCTCCGGGATTCAGTAAAGGAGTTTCCGCACTGACCAGTTTAAGGTAGCCGAAACTTTCTTCTACATGAAGAATGTTTAAATTTAGTGTCGTAATTTTTTTCATGTGCATTAAATTAGGATGAATACTTTATTTTTTCCAGAGAGCAATAAAGGTAAGCGATTGACAGTGGATATTCTAATTTATTGGGAGGGAAAATCGGATTATCAGGGCTTCTTTGGGAAAAGAAGGCGAAAAAATCGGATTGCCAAAGCTTCCTATAACAAAAAAGCCCTGTCAAGAGGGTTGACAGGGCTTCCTGAAAAAAGAAAGTGCCACCAAGAAGGTTGGCGGCACTTCTTATAGATTTGATCAATTAACCTTCTTGATTATCAACATTGATAACTGAACCGTTCGACCATGGAGCCGGAGTTATCGTACCTGTTGCACCTCCGAATTCGTCAGGATCACCTGGTTCATTGGAACCAACACCCACGATCGTTACATTTAAAAGATATAAGGTATTAGCATCCAAACCTGCAGTTAATGGAATATTATAATATTTTTTACCTATCCCATCGTTATAAGTTACTTCTAAAACGCCATATAAAGTCGCAGATCCTGCGGTAGGACAAGCGTAAGCACGTGCTGTAACATCTGTACCATTGATATTAACAGAAGCGCTGTTTGCAACAGTTTTATTCGTAAATGAAGCAGCCAAGTCTGTTGCATTTTCTGCGGTTCCAACTTTCTTACTACCATCCAAATTTACAGAAGGATTTACATTATACAAAGTCAAAGAATTAATTGTCATTGTTGCATTTCTATAAAGAGAAGGTACAGCTTCTGTTTGTGCTCTTGTTACAGTACCAAGCTGAACAGCAGAAAGAACGCGTTTAACAGTCATACTGATATCATTTGTAGCAGCTAAAGAGGTTACTGATGCTACCTCATACATAACAAAGTTTTCTTTTGCAGTAGGAGCGTTAATTTCAATCGTTTTAAATCCTTCGGCAGTTACAGCTGTTGCACTAGAGTTTGCCACAGCAACAAATTGATAATTACTACCTACTGTCAATTTATCAAATGTAACACTGTTTGAACTTGTAGAAAAGTCTTTTGTTTCAACTAATGTCGTTCCATTTAAAAATGCATAAACTTTTCCTGAGTTCATTGCATTTTCAGCATCATAGCCTTCTGTCGTTAATGGATCAGCCTTTGTTTTTGAATCAGCCGTAGTTAAGTTAACAACAACGCTTCCTTCCTGAGGAACAACTGCTTCCTCATCATTTGAACATGCTACCAATGAAAAAGCAGCTAAAGACATAATAAAGAGATTCTTTACTTTCATAACTTATAAATTTAATTTGTTAATAATATTACCCTAACTTGTTATTAATTTTGAATTTTGTATTCAAATGTTTTAATATTGTCTGGATGACGATGCAAATGTAACGCCCGAAATGACTTCGTTACGACAGGCAAAACTCTCAAAAAATGCAGGTGATTCTACTTCTCATTAAATTGATAGATTTACAAACAACCATTGAGAGTTTTACCTTATCAAACGATTAATCAGCTGTCAATAGCCGGAATATCAATAATTTCCGTATTCCATTCCGCAACTGTAATTACAATACGTACCGTTCCGTATAATATATCTTCTTTAAAGCTCTCGTCATCAAATACTAAAGATATTTTATATACATAGTTACGTTTTACGAAATTATGTCCGTAAGCCGACAACCCTTTTTCATTGATAACGGCCCTGAATTCGCGTGTCCGGGCCTGATAAGGATCTTTGGCGCTGATGGTTGCCTTGATGAGCAATTCGGTCGGCTGCTCGCTTCCGTCGTTTTCCATCACGTAAGTACGGTAAGCTATTTCACTGAGCGATGTATTGTTGTCGACTACCAGATCCATAGGGGTGGACGGACTCGTTCCTAAATTTCCGGCAGCAACAACGGGACCCCAATAATCGTGGCTAAAGAAACGTGAAGCCGTCTTTTGGTTATCAACCGTGATAGATTCGATTGTAACGGTACGCCCCAACAATTCGGGACGAGTGAAATTTGTCTTTATTCCGACAACGTCCAGGCGAGCCGCCAGGCGAGTCAACTCCAACGGAGTAGATATTCCGTTGATATTATTTTTGCCCATCGATTCATAACCGATATAATTCTCATCACCGGCTACCAGCGATTCCTCTGTTTCGATCACCCGGCTACTCATGGTCAGATTATCCTGTTCTTGCGACGATAGTTGGCAAAGAGCAGCTTCAAGACCTGCATACGAGGTAATATTACTCAAAGCTCCGTTTGCATTCCCGACCAGTACGATCCGTGCCTTTGCTGCACGTGCCGGAATATTCGGAATAGTCAACTCGCCGTCAGCCGGGGTTGTTTCCTGATAAAAAGGAGCAGAAGAAAGCAGTTGAGAACCGTCTTCGCTAAACACGAATGCAGTTATATTATTAATGTATGCTTCACCCGCAAGTTCGTTTGCATCTGTACCGGCTTTTGTACCAGCTTTCAGGGGACTTTTCTTGTTTGTTCCGCTGGCTTTCACCTGCAAGGATATCTTTGCTTCCGGTAGCGAAGTTATATCCCGATCATTGTCATTTGAGCAGGAAGCACATAGCAATAAAGCGAATCCTGCATATAATATCTTATTCATATTTATCATGATTGATTAATTTTTAGGTTTCAAATCAGGATTATCTTCCACAACTCCCCAGGGAGTAACAGTTACTTTGGCTCCGATGAAAGCACCCTGGTCGTTCCATCTGAACAGAATCAGTATGTTTTCATATACTTTTATGTCAACCGGACCAACTGTGCCGTCCGAATGTTCATATTCATCGACTGTCTGTAATACTCCATTTTCATCCATAAAAGAACATGATAAATTTTGCCCTTCACAAACGTTACTAGGTTCAGGCGTTACCCATTCGGTGGCAGTCTCATCCCAATCACCTTCAGGTTTATAATATACGCTTTCACCGATTTGTTCGCCTTTATAATTATAGCCGCTCAATGTACGGTTTAACTGAAATTCATAAGCCGATGAAGAACCGGACACAGAAGCAGAACGAAACGACGGATTCTTTTCGATTGCATATTGCAGTCCTTCGGTTTGCATGGTAACCTGTCCGACTTTCGGGGCAATCACAATTTCCTGGCTACCTCCGGCTCCAATAATAAATTCCTTTAAGCCGTAAAATAAATCATCCGGAGACTGAGCTTCACCATTATTAGAATTCAGCATGATATTCAATTCCTCTGCGCTTTTTGCATTAGGAACGACCTGCTTTTCTCCCGTCAGGTTACCCCAAGCGACCAAATGCAACTTCGTATCAGCCGGATAACTCAATTGTATGTTTTGACGGTTCTTAATGAAAGCTTCCTCCAGACTGCGTGTTTCGAGTAATTTCAAATCTTCATCGAACACATAAAGTGTCGCAGAAGTTACTGCTCCCAGTGGAGTGACATCTTCATTATTCTGATTCACAACTTTGAGTGTCAACCCTGGACACTCATCCAAATTATCTTTTATGCAACTTGTAGCAAACAGAGCTACAATCGCCAACGCCAGAAAAATGGTTTGTTTTGTAATTAATTTATTATGCTCCATAATTTAATAATTTCGGATTGACTTTACCCTATCCTTGATATTTATATTTTACCTTATTTTCATGTAGCAAAAGTAATTGTTATGAAAAGGATGGGGTATAGGTGGTTCTCTCTATCTTAATAGATAAAACTATCATCTTCAAAAAGAATATCAGCGGTAAAACTCTAAATGTTTTTCAACGGGTCTTTTGAAGCATTTAGAGACAACTGCAAGACTCTCAAAAAAGGGGTAAAAATCTCTTTTGAGGGTGGAAGAAGGAGATTTTTTGAGCAGCCGCGGAAATAAATTGATTTTAAATGAGAAAGAGGACTCTGGCATGAGAAAATCACTTATCTTTGCCTAAGTAACATATAAAATAAGAATAACTATGAAAAATCATTCTGCATTGGTTCATTTTGATTGGGCCGTCAAGCGCCTTTTGCGTAATAAGTCAAACTTTGTTGTGCTGGAAGGTTTTTTGTCCACTTTACTGGGGCAAGAGATACGTATTGTCAAAATGCTGGAAAGCGAAGGCAATAAAGAAACCTCAGAGGATAAGTTCAACCGCGTGGACATGCTTGCTGAAGACAGCAAAGGCGAACTTATCATCATTGAAGTTCAGAACAACCGCGAACTGGATTATTTCCACCGTATGCTCTACGGAGCGTCCAAGGCCATCACCGATTATATCAACGAAGGACAGGAATATGGTATTATCCGTAAAGTATATTCAATCAACATCGTTTATTTTGAGTTAGGCCAGGGAAAAGATTATGTCTATCATGGAAAAACAACCTTTAAAGGTATCCATTACAATGACGTTCTTCAACTCTCTGTCCGGCAGAAAGAGCAGTTTGTCCGCCACGAAGCCGGTGATATCTTTCCTGAATATTACGTATTACGCGTGGACGGTTTCAACCAGCAGGCCAAAACCCCGCTCGATGAATGGATCGCTTTCCTGAAAACAGGCGAGATCGACCAGAACAGCACGGCTTATGGCTTACAGGAAGCTCGCGAACGCCTGCGCATAGACCAATTAAATGAGAAAGACCGGCGACAATATTATGCAGATATGGAAGCACTGCGTTATCAGCGCAGCGTGATCAAAACCGGCTGGATCGAAGGGAAAGCAGAAGGGAAAGCGGAAGGTCTTGCAGAAGGGAAAGCAGAAGGTCTTGCCGAAGGACAACGTCTGATTGCAACCAATTTTAAAAAGCAGGGAATCTGCATCGAAACGATAGCCCAATGTACCGGTCTGTCCATAGAAGAGATAAACGAATTATAATCCAGAACTATATAAATCAGCAAAGTTTCGCCTTTTCGGAAAGCTTTGCTGATTTTTTGTTTCATTTCTGAAGTTATCAACTGTCATCTGTTAACTGTCAACTGTCAACGACTTTCCATTCACCGATATTACGATCTTCTTTGTTAAAGGAGGCGCCTACTTTGACTAACTGACGGCCATCGGCTGTGTAAGGGATCAGATAGCCTCTGTCGTCGATCTGACGGAGGGCTTCGTCTACTGAACCGTTCAGTTTGAATTCGAATACATAGATATAATCTGTTGTTTTTACGACGGCATCGGCACGACCACGGGCACTGCGCACTTCGACATCGACATATTGCCCCAATAGCTTAAAGACAATATAGAAAATCACCTGATAATGACGTTCCGTCTTGTCGTTCAGTTCGTAGGGCATACCGGCAAAGAAGGCGCGAAGGCGTTCCATAAAACTGTCGACATCACCTTCACGCAACTCATCCCAGAATTTTCCTATATAAAACGGGGCATTCGCTTCCGACATAGGTGTGTAATAGGGAGTAATGAAATTTAACCACCCATATTCTACCTCGGCATTCGGATAACCGAGTACATAGAAGTTCTTTAGGAGGTCGTACTCCTTAATCGTCAGGTACCCACTCTGGTAAATGATCGGTACCGGGTTATGAAAATCCATCCGGTAATCGGTCAGTGCAGCAGCAGGTACTTCTATGCCATCCAGTTTCCGAAGGTCATAATCTGTCTTTTTCAGTATATCGACCAACATGGTAGGCGTACCTGTGGAAAACCAGTAACTGCTGAAACGTCGTTGGATCAATGCATTCAGCACACTGAACGGATTAAAGACTCCTTCTGTCTGGAACTCCGAAAAATGATAACCGTCGTAACGTTTTGCCAATTCGTTTACCGTCTGTTCGTAAGTCTGTTTATTCATGGCGGCAAGCGCAGCCAGTTCGGGTTGGAAATCGCGTTCGATCTCGTCTTTTGTCATACCGCAAACGGTTGCATAGTCGGGATTCATGCTAATATCCATCAGTTGGTTCAGGTTACTGAAGACTCCCAACTGTGAGAACTTCGTTACACCGGTGATAAACACAAAACGCAGATAGCGGTCGGCATCTTTCAGTACGGTATAGAAGCCGGTCAGCATTTCACGGTAAACGTCTTGTAGATCATCATTAAATAATGTACGCAAGAGCGGTTTATCGTATTCGTCGATCAGGACGACCACTTTCTCCCCTGTTTTCTCACAGGCTTGACGAATGATTTGCATGAAACGTCCGGCATAGCCCACTTCTTTATCTGTTTTACCGTATTGCTTTTCCCATTCAATAAAATGAACTTCAAACACTTGTTCGAGACTCCGTTTATCCTCGTAATACTGGGCATTCAGACTCAGATGAAGCACCGGATATACTTTCCAATCCTTTTCCAACTGCTCGATAGCGAGTCCCTTGAAGACCTCTTTTCGTCCGAGGAAATAAGCTTCGAGCGTCGAAAGCAGCAAGCTTTTGCCAAAACGGCGCGGGCGACTCAGGAATATAGGATTTCCGGAAACAGCCATTCGATAGACCAAAGCCGTTTTATCAACATACAAAAAATTTTCTTCACGCAATTTTGTAAAATCCTGTATCCCTACCGGGAGTTTTCTGATCGGCATTGTTTCCATATTTCCGTCGTTTTTAAGTACCAATACAAAGATAAGAATAATGAAGGAATATGCCAATGTAAATACAGATAGGTTCGGTATTATCCAACGACTTTAATAGCATTTTGCAGCAACAAAAGCGCATTTTCCAACTTTATGATAAAGATATAGCAAATTCAGTAACATTCAAATTGCCATATCTCTCCCTTTTAGAAAAACAAAATACACATTTATTAACACAACATCCGATAACAACTAACTTTTCAACTCTCTGCAAACAGAAAAAAGTTCATTTAAAACGAATTTCAAATCCGTTTAAAACGAAATAAAATTTGACTGCAGCAAAATTTCATTTCGTTTTAAAGCAAATTTTTGTTAATTAAAGACGAATAATCCCGTTTTTTGAATTTTTCAAGCGCTATATTACGTGTTATGGAACATATTTTCCTTCCGGAAGCACAGAAATATTCACCCGCAGTCAACTATCAAAATTCATACAAAAAAGACACCTAAACGAGCATTATAACAAGAATCACAACTAACATGGAATATTATGACGCTTATCACGCGATATACAGAGCACATCGGATACACATAACCTTATTACAATCGCCTGCAAACAATCAATATCGTGCTACATTCCGTACAATCCACCTACAAGACACATTAAATATCATTTTGTCAAAAACATCTATATTTTTTGCCGGAACCATTCTATTATACAGTTTGTTTTCATTAGCTTTGCAGAATTATTAATCATTAAAATAAATACCCATGAACAGAGCAGAACTCATTGAGGCTTTAGCTGAAAAGTCCGGATTGAGCAAACAAAAAGCAAAAAAAGTCCTGGAATCCTATATGGAGATCGTGACTGAAAAAATGTCCCAAAATGAAGAAATAGCCCTTATTGGCTTCGGAACGTTGATTCCCAGACCGCAGAGTAGCCGGATGGCACGTAATCCAAAGACCGGCACTCCGGTACGGATCAAGGCCAGAACAACCGTAAAATTCAAACCAGGCAAATTCTTGTTGGAAGCTATAAACGGTAAAAAATAATACCGACACATTCATCTTCTAAAGGTCGATGATGCAAAAAATCTCGTTTAAAACGAGAAAAAACCCGTTTTAAACAAAGTTTGTGCTCGTTTAAAACGAGAAAAAACCCGTTTTAAACAAAGTTTGTGCTCGTTTAAAACGAGAAAAAACCCGTTTTAAACAAAGTTTGTGCTCGTTTAAAACGGGTTTTCAGGTAAATATAATATATACTGATCTTACGGCTGCCCGTATTGCGAAGGCGTCGTTCCATATTGTTCCGTGAAACGTTTGCGGAAGGTGGCCGTGTCGTTGAAACCGACCATTTCTGCGACTTCCTGCACCGAATACTGCTGCGTCTGGATCAACTCGGCAGCCTTTTTCAGACGAATCGTGCGGGTCAGTTCCAGGATACTGCAATCGGAGAATTGCTTAATTTTACGATACAATGTCGGCAGACTCATGTTTAATGAGTCTGCGAGCACCTTTGCCTCAAAGGTGGAATCGTCAAGATGCATCTCGATATTTTTAACAACCAGGTCCATGAACGGATTGCTCGGTATGCCGGAATCGCTTTCATCCGTATTCGGTGCGTTTGTACCTGCCAGCGACTTGGTGAAGAACTGCTTCAACTGTTCGCGGCGTTTCACCAGGTTGTTCAGTTTGCTGCGGAGAATCTCCACATCGAACGGCTTGGTGATATAATCGTCCGCCCCGGCTTCGAGACCGACGATGATGTCTTCGCTCTCCACCTTAGCCGTCAGCATGACAATCGGTGTCTGCGAAGTGCGCGGATCGGCCTTCAACTCCTTGCAAGTTTGAAAACCGTCTTTCACAGGCATCATCACGTCGCAAAGGATCAGGTCCGGATTGTTGGCAAAGGCAACTTGTATTCCTTCCTCCCCATTACGGGCTTCGAGTATCTCATATTCCTTGGTAAAGACATGTTTCAGGAACCAACGGATCTGGTCGCTGTCATCGATGACAAGGATTTTCTTGCCGGTGACCTTTTTCTGCGGAACAACCTGGATAAATTCGGCGATCTCTTCCTTCTGACGGTCGTTCAATCTCACCAGGTCGGCTTCGGGTTCTACAAATTCCACCCGGCGTTCCATCAGGTGTTGTTTGCCTAACGGTATTAATAATGTATAGACAGTGCCCGACGAAGTCGTTTCGTTGCTATAAAATCCGCCGATGTCATCCACCATATCGTGCACCTGCCTCAAACCACGGCGGGCGCTTTCATTCTCGTCCAGTCCTTCATCCTGCACGGACAGAGAGCAATATGCTTTCCCGTCTTTCCTGACAACTGAAATATCCAGCGTGACTTTGCCATAAACAAATGTATTCTTAAATGCATTAGATAATAATGTACGTAAAGCATATTCCATTTTACGGCGGTCGAGCCAGATCCATAACTTAGCCGTCTGGGTATTGACCTGGAAATCGACATTATTCATCGCAACCCAGTCGACGAACAGGTCGCATATCTGCCGGGATATTTCCACCAGATCGTAACGGGCGATGCGCAGATAATTGGCGACATCGTTTGCCCGGCGGGTTCCGATCAACTGATCGGCAAGGTCCTGCAAAGCAAGTGTATTACGATAAGCCGAAAGTAATTGGGTGGACATATCTTTTTCTTCATCCTTATTCTGTACCACCAATGCCAATGAACCGAGCACCAGTGAAAGAGGCGTACGCATTTCGTGGATTGTCTCGATAAAGAAGTTATCGTGGATCATTTCGGCATCCTTCAAGCGGGACTCAGCTTCCGAAAGCCTGTCGGCAACCTCCCGCTGCATGGCATCGCTCTCCTTGATCTTGGTGACGAGCAACTGCTCCAGGTCTTTTTTATTGCTGTTCAGCGTAGAGATCATCATCTCCTGCGTGGAAAGTTTCTGAACCAGTTCTTTATTCGCCGTTGACAATACATTATATTGAGATTCCAGTTCATTTCTCTCAGATTCGAGTTCTGCCGCTTTGGACTCAATAGCCTCCTTCTGCTCCTCCAACTTCTTCCTAGCAGCTTCCAACTCATTATTTTTTTGCTCAGTTTCAATCTGGCTCAGGGCAAGCAACTCCTTTTCCTTTAGCGCCTTCTGGGACTGGCTCGAAAAACCGGCATACATCTTTCTTAAATAAAAAGCCGCCAGGACAAACAAGAATGCCAAAAGAATGACTACTACAAGAACAGTTATCTCCAAAGGGTTGGCGGAGTCTCCTGCTGCAAATGCCTGCTGACCGCAAAAAGCAAAGCATGCAAGAAAGACAGACCACTTCCTGAACAAAGTTCTATTATTCATAATGATATATATTTTAATTTCTAAGATAATTTTCTCCCGAGTATTTCAGAACCAACAGTAAAATCTCCTCACAACTGTGTATAATCATCTATGCAAAGATGATAATAAATTTTCGTTTTGCGAACATCAAAGCAGGTTTATTTACGTAAAAAGAAATGATTATCATATTTTTTTCGCACGATTTCCGATATTCAAACCAGCTTATCAGTAATATTTAGAATAATAAAGGGATTGACCGGAACAGAAATAAGCACTATTATTAACCGGCAGGGCAAAAGCAGGTGTATTCATATCATCCATACAGGCTATTCCTATCAAATAAAATATAAATACAGTAATATCAGAAACAGATTCGATGGCTAAAACGACACTCACACCGCCTATTTGAGACATTTACACCACCAGTTTTGATATTTTCGACAATTACTTTGATTGTTTTAACTTTTATTATCACCATATTTGATACCCATGTTATTTTAGTCTCTATATTTGCAACATCAAGATGAGAGAATAGGTTTTGATGAGGGTCTTAACCGGAAATAATCTCTCGAGTATAGGGTAATTTTAAGCATATAAAAAATTAAGGTCATGAAAAAGGGTAGAATTTTCACAAATTGTTTGTTTATTGTTTGCACACTGATGGCAGCAATTTCTTTCACTAGTTGTTCCGCTGATAACGATTCTTCTTGCTCAGGTATTGACGAAAGCGTAATCGAAAACGCTGATTCTCAGACCGAGGCTCCTTTCTCTGTTGTACTGAAAGCTTATTCCGATAACAAAGATATTACTGTTAAGGGTGACGTAGACCAGACTACTCTGTTCGTTTTTGATCAGAATGGTGAGTACTACACACAAGTGTCTCTTGACAAAACTTATTTGCTACAGGCAAAACCGGTTGAGATCAGCTGTCCGGGTTCAAAACAGATCACAGTCGTTGCATGGGCAGGTCTTTCTTCCGATAGCGAAAATATCAGCGCCATGAGCAAAGCGAATATTATTTCCGACCTACAGGTTAGCCTGAAGCAGAATAACGGCGTTGCAGCCGCTTTACCGGGAGATTTATTCTACGGACAGATTACTTTAAAGAACACTGCTACCAAGGCTGGTGTTGAAACTCTAAAAATCGAACGTAAAGTTTCTTCTATTTCCCTGATTACAAAAGGCGTTATTAAAATGCTTGATTCCAGAGAAGGTTATTTTTATTACAAAGTAAAGAAAACAAAAGCTTCTTTTGATCACAACGGTAAATTGACAGGCGAAGAAATTGAATATATCATCCCTGCAACCATGGACGCAAAAGGTAATGTTATTGCTGACAACACAGCCATTTTACCGGCTTCCGACGTGACTATAGAGCTTTACAAAGACGATAACATGATCCTTTCTTCAAAAAATGTCAAAAATTTAGAGAAAGTGTCTGTAAACGAAGGAGAACAGTCAGAAATCACTTTTGACCTCTCAAAAAATAATTGCAATATTGTTGTTGCTGACTGGGGTACAGTTATCACGCATGTTACAATTGGTTAAAATTTGACCCTCAATTTTTTATATGCATAAAGGCGTACATCCGGATTGTTCCGCGTGTGCGCCGCTTTTTTTCATATATGCGATTCTCCATGATAGCCTTACCACTCCTTGTGAGAGTAATACATATGTTAATTTTTACAACATTAGCATTGATTTACAACACTTACATCAACAACAGCGGTAAATGCATCACACATGACATATTTACCACCCTTCTTAAAATAACCAATCCATATCATTCAATCCATCCCCACCAAAAGAAGAGATATTAGAAAGAATTGAGCTATCCCGTTCCCGTGCTTGACACGGGATCGCAAAGGCACAGACCGTTTCCTATAATATCTTTTGATACCGCCAGTTCTCTTGCGGCCCCGTGTCAAGCACGGGGACAGGATAGTTCACTTTTGATAATAATAGAAATATCCCCCCCAAAAAACAGATATACACATTATTATATAGAAAAACCAACAACGCCATCGCCAAATCAACAAATCCCCGCCCCACACAGGTTGTATTCCTATCATATAACATGTATTCATATCACGCCATCCAATATATTTTAATCTGATACATTTTCATTTTAAGAGTATAAAATGATGCTTTTACCACCTTTTGAGAGTTTTGCACCACTCAATGTGATACTTTCGGCAACCTTCTTGATCGTTTTAACTTTTATTGTCAATACATTTGATAATCATATCGTTTTTGTATCTATATTTGCAATGTCAACGAGAGACAAAAGGTTTTGATGAGGGTCTTAACCGGATAGAAAATCTCTCGGACAGTATAGGGTAATTTAAGCATATAAAAAATTAAGGTCATGAAAAAGGGTAGAATTTTCACAAATTGTTTGTTTATTGTTTGCACACTGATGGCAGCAATTTCTTTCACTAGTTGTTCCGCTGATAACGATTCTTCTTGCTCAGGTATTGACGAAAGCGTAATCGAAAACGCTGATTCTCAGACCGAGGCTCCTTTCTCTGTTGTACTGAAAGCTTATTCCGATAACAAAGATATTACTGTTAAGGGTGACGTAGACCAGACTACTCTGTTCGTTTTTGATCAGAATGGTGAGTACTACACACAAGTGTCTCTTGACAAAACTTATTTGCTACAGGCAAAACCGGTTGAGATCAGCTGTCCGGGTTCAAAACAGATCACAGTCGTTGCATGGGCAGGTCTTTCTTCCGATAGCGAAAATATCAGCGCCATGAGCAAAGCGAATATTATTTCCGACCTACAGGTTAGCCTGAAGCAGAATAACGGCGTTGCAGCCGCTTTACCGGGAGATTTATTCTACGGACAGATTACTTTAAAGAACACTGCTACCAAGGCTGGTGTTGAAACTCTAAAAATCGAACGTAAAGTTTCTTCTATTTCCCTGATTACAAAAGGCGTTATTAAAATGCTTGATTCCAGAGAAGGTTATTTTTATTACAAAGTAAAGAAAACAAAAGCTTCTTTTGATCACAACGGTAAATTGACAGGCGAAGAAATTGAATATATCATCCCTGCAACCATGGACGCAAAAGGTAACGTTGTTGCTGACAACACAGCTATTTTACCGGCTTCCGACGTGACTATAGAGCTTTATAAAGATGATAACATGATCCTTTCTTCAAAAAATGTCAAAAATTCGGAGAAAGTGTCTGTAAACGAAGGAGAACTGTCAGAAATTACTTTTGACCTCTCAAAAAACAATTGCAATATTGTTGTAACAGACTGGGGTACAGTTATTCAACATGTTACAATTGGTTAAAATTTGACCCTCAATTTTTTATATGCATAAGGGCGCACATTCGGATAGTTCCGCGTGTGCGCCGTTTTTTTTCATACATGCGATTCTCCGTGATAGCTTTACCGCCCTTTATGATAGTAACACATGCGTTAATTTTTACAACAAAACCATTGATTTACATTGCCTATATTCACAGCATAGGCAAACAGATCACAATTGACATGTTTACCACCCACGCAATAAATCAAAGCAAAGATTGACAGGTACGCCTCTCACGTATGATAGAAATACACATGCTACAAATACAACTAAACATAGTACATTTGTAGACACAATACAATTTGTGAAATTTTACCCTATACTCTGCTTGTGTGAACCCTTAATTCCGCAAGCAAACCTTAATTAATATAACCGTGAGGTTACATAATTAATAAGCCCGCATTCTCAAGTTGTTTATAAACGACAATCTGAGAATGCGGGCTTTTTTTATTCCGGTTTATGGACAAATTTGTCCGTATTCGGACACCCTCCCCATAAAGCGAACACTCATTTTCAACACAATAGGGTTTTGGCATATACATTGTTACTATAGAGACAGATAAACTGAGGATAATATGGAAATAATCAAACTGGAAGGTATAACAAAAGTATACCGCACAACGGAAGTAGAGACCACAGCACTTGAAAATGTAAATCTCACAGTCAGAAAAGGTGAGTTTCTTTCTATTATGGGGCCATCGGGATGCGGAAAGAGTACCCTGCTCAATCTAATGGGATTGCTGGATCTGCCGGATCAGGGAAAAATCCTGATCAACGAGACGGAAACCACACAGATGAAAGACGGAGAAATGGCTGAGTTCAGGAACAAAATGCTGGGATTCGTTTTTCAGAGTTTTCACCTGATCAATTCACTGAATGTACTGGATAACGTAGAACTGCCCCTGCTCTACCGTAATTCAACAGCTAAAAGCCGACGGGAAGCTGCTGAAAAAGTATTGGAGAAGGTAGGACTATCACACCGGATGAGACATTTACCTACACAGTTATCGGGTGGACAATGCCAGCGTGTAGCTTTGGCACGGGCCATTGTCGGGAATCCGCAGATCATTCTGGCGGATGAACCAACCGGAAACCTGGATAGTAAAATGGGTTCGGAGATTATGGAACTTCTGTTTCAGTTGAATGAGGATGGTACCACCATAGTAATGGTCACGCATGACGAGCATATTGCCGAGTCAACGCAACGCATTGTCCGTTTTTTCGATGGAAGACGAGTTGAATAATTTTATAAAGGAACCACTATGTACAGGATATATTTCAAACAGGCGCTGCTGATGCTGAAACAAAACAAGTTTATCAGCGCCATCGCAATTATAGGAACGGCACTGGCAATCATGATGATCATGACAATCATCGTGGCCGATGAAATAAAAGGTATCAGCGCCCAACCGGAAATAAACAGGGAGCGAACCTTACATATCAACTACCAGGTAAAAAAAGACACGACAAAAAACAGCTGGCAATCGGGCAGTCTATCGTATGATATCGTAAAAGATTACCTGTACCCGTTGAAAACTCCCCGATATGTTTCGGCCGTTACATCAATACATCCCAAACGTCCGTCCACACTGGTCAGCCGGGAAGGATCCAGCGAGATTATAAGTGCAGACCAAAGGCTCACCGATGCCACTTACTGGAAAATATTTTCTTTTTCTTTTATAAAGGGACGTCCGTTCAACGAAGGGGAATTTAATTCCGGAATATCTGTCGCAGTCGTTTCTGAAACGCTGGCAAAAAAAGCATTCAAAGGAGAAACAGCACTCGGACAAACGATTCTGGTTAACTTCAAACCGTACCGGATCATAGGAATCGTGAAGGATGTATCGCCGGTATTCAAACGGGCTTACGGAGATCTATGGGTACCCTATTCATCCCTGAAAAAAGAAAACCTATATTTCGATGTGGTTATAATGGCTGAAAAAACCAGCGATTTTGCGGCAATAACCGCAGAGGTGAGAAACATGGAGAAAAAATACAACACAGAGAATGCTCCCTGGACGCTTTATATGAAAGGACCGTTGAACAATCAATTCTATCAGAAAGACATCCGGGGAAACAGCGTCGAGGATATTACGAAATCGATCACCATCCAGAACAGGAAAATGATCTTCATCCTGCTGATACTTTTGCTGATACCGGCAATCAACCTCTCAGGACTAAGCCTTTCGCGCATGAAAAAACGAACGGAAGAAATCGGGATACGGAAAGCGTTCGGTGCAAAAAGATACACGATCCTGATACAGGTGCTTTTTGAAAACCTGATTACTTCGCTGATCGGTGGGGTGATCGGTCTGATCCTGTCGTACGTTATAGTATTCCGGATGCGGGACTGGCTGCTTGATATTCCGTCCGGCAGTACAATACCGGTCAATACGCTGATTTCCATTCCGGTCCTGCTGGCGGTATTTGCCGTCTGCCTGGTCATCAACCTGCTTTCTGCGGGAATACCGGCCTACCGGGCTTCACGGATGAAGATTATTAATTCACTCAATCAAAATGATAACTGATTATGATACGCCACATATTTAAAATCATCTGGAACGAACGTAAAACGAATGCGTGGATCACCCTGGAATATGTACTTGTATTCTGTGTACTCTGGTTTTGTGTCGATTATCTTTTCTATATGGGAAAATGCTATTTTGAACCGAATGGTTTCGACATAGAACATACCTATCAGATCAATATGCAGAGAAAGCCGGCAGACAGTGCCGCATTTCCGACAGAAGACGGGCCGACGGAAGAGACGGACAAACAAGCGCTGGCTATGACTTTTCTGAATCGTGTAAACAACTATCCGGGAGTGGAAAGTGTGAGTTTTTCGAAATGGGGTGCTCCTTTTGCCTGGTCGAATTATATGAGCAGTTATTATATTAATGAAGACACAGCCAACATGGTAACCCTACGGATGAGATGGGTCAGCGACAGTTTCTTCGATGTGTTCAAAATAAAAAATACAGTCAAAGAACTCAGCGATTGGGGAATACCGGGAACAAGGATGATCGTGATCACCCCCAGCCGGAACGGGGAGTTCGGTTCTTCGGAATATGCTGTACCGCTATCCGACGTAAAACAATTAACCGCTACCCATGACAAGGCGGTCTACACTATTATCGGAACTGCCGATAAGATGAAAGACAGTTACTTCGATTCTTTTTACAGCAATATGATACAACCGCTGGATAAAAAAGAATATGATCTGGCGAATATGCAGATATATATCCGTGTGAGTCCGGGAGTCGACAATGATTTTGCGGAACGGTTTACCCGGGAAATGCGTGACCAACTGATGCTGGGGCCTTATTTTCTGGCTTCCGTCTTTTCATCGACGAAAAATGCAAGAGAAATGAACTGGCCGACAGGCGACCTGAACGGGATATATGCCATCACCACTTTTCTGATCCTGAATATATTCCTGGGGATTATCGGGACATTCTGGTACCGGACACAGACACGCCGGAGCGAAGTCGGTCTGCGGCTGGCACTCGGGGCAACCCGGCAGGGAGTAAAACAGATGATTTTCGGGGAGACATTGCTGATATTATTTATTGCCAGTGTGGTGGGTGTAAATATCTGCCTTAACATCAACCAGACGGAGTTACTGGAATTGCTGGACATCCCTATCTCCAACAGAATGGAGGCAGGCATAGGAATGGAACAGGAGTTTATCAACTATGTATTGACTTTCGGTCTGTTGGCAACGATATCCCTGATAGCCGTATGGTACCCGGCCCGACAAGCCGCAAAGATTCCTCCGGCAGAGGCCCTACGGGATGAATAAAATTTGTAACTTTGATAAATAATAAACGAATATGATACTTATCTGTGACGATGATACAACGGTACGGACTTCGCTTACACTGGTCTTGAAACGGGCCGGATATGAGGTAGCTACGGCAGCAAACCAGCAGGAGGCCATTGATTTCGTGCGCCATACCTGTCCGCAATTGATCTTGATGGATATGAATTATAGCAACACAACGACCGGGGAAGAAGGACTGGAACTGCTTGCCAAAGTACGGGTATTTTGCCCGGCAGTCCCGGTTATCCTGATCACGGCCTGGGGTTCCATCAACCTCGCTGTCCAAGGCATACGTGCCGGTGCTTTCGATTTTATCACGAAACCGTGGAACAACCTGGCTTTGCTGAAAACAATAGAAACAGCCATACAACTCAGGGACAGCGAAGAAAAAAATCCGGACCCGAAAAACGGGAAAACGGAAAGAACGGACCGTTTTGACAAGATCATCGGCAGATCTCCCCTTCTGCAACAGGTTTTAAATACAATCTCACGCATCAGCCAGACGAATGCCCCTGTGCTGATCACCGGCGAAAGCGGCACAGGTAAGGAACTGATTGCCGAAGCAATTCACGAAAACAGCAACCGGCAAGGCAAACCGTTTGTCAAAGTCAATCTGGGAGGCATTTCTCAATCGCTGTTCGAAAGTGAAATGTTCGGCCATAAACAGGGTGCCTTCACCGACGCCCGCCACGACCGGACCGGACGGTTCGAGCTGGCGGACAAAGGGACGATCTTTCTGGATGAGATCGGGGAACTGGATCTGGTTTGCCAGGTAAAACTATTGAGAGTTTTACAGGACCAGACCTTCGAACCGCTGGGCGAGAGCAAGCCCAGGCAGGTGGATACCCGTATCATCTGTGCGACAAACAAGAATCTCCCGGAGATGGTGGCGCAAGGTACATTCCGCGAAGACCTGTTCTACCGGATCAACCTGATCACCATACAGATGCCGGCTTTACGCGAACGTCCAGAAGACATTCCCCTGTTGGTTGAATATTTTGCCCGCAAACAGGCTGAACAAAACAATCTGCCTGAAGCGGAAATATCGCAGGAAGCATTCGGATATCTGAAAAAACTGCCTTTCCACGGAAATATCCGCGAGCTGAAAAACCTGGTGGAACGAACAATTCTTATCTCAGGAAAGGATGTCATCACAGATATTGATTTCAAACAGCAATATATTGAAGTTCCTGCCAGCCAACCTGCCGGCGGGAATACAATCCTCTCCCTGGAAATGGTGGAAAGGAACATGATACAAAAAGCGGTCGAATTGTATGGTTGCAATCATTCCAGGATAGCTGCGGCATTGGGACTGAGCAGACAGACTTTATACCGCCGCCTCGAAAAATACGACATTAAACTTCCCGAATGAAATCGAAATGGATATTCTGGACGATCACGGCCTTTATCGCTTGTATATCGAGTGGTATAGGGTTCGTTTTGTTCCGGAATGAACCGATTCCTTTCTGGGTGATACAGTGCATTGCCATTTTATCGCTCCTGCTGGCGACCTTTATCTATCATAAACTGGTCAAGCCCTATCACATTCTGCTTAGCGGAATGCAATTACTCAAAGACCAGGATTTCTCAACCCATTTACGTCTGGTCAAAAATAAAGATGCCAACGAACTGATCGGGATTTTCAACCGGATGATCTCACAGTTACGGAGTGAACGGCTGGCAGTACGCGAAAAAAACCAGTTCCTTGACCTGCTTATCCACGCATCGCCACAGGGGATTATTATTCTGAACTTTGATAAACAGATCGTAGAAGTAAACCCTTCGGGGTTGAAACTATTAAACATTTCCGATATTTCAGAAATCAAAGGGAAGACTTTCAACGATTCCACATTCGAACTGGCCCCTGCTTTAGGGCAATTAAAACAGGGCGACGATATGATGGTCCGCAATTCGGTAAACAAAGTGTACCGTTGTATCCGTTCGTCTTTTATTGACCAGGGATTCAACCATCCTTTTATATTGATTGAAGAGATCACGCATGAACTGCTTAAAATAGAGAAAGATTCATACGAACGCATCATCCGTATGATGTCTCACGAGGTAAATAATTCGGTCGGGGCGATCGGTTCCACGCTGAATGTTGTCGCCGATATTTTCAAGCAGGACGGGAGCAACAAATGGGAATATGTGTTGCCGGCTATCGAGGCCTCTTTCGACCGTTGCGGACATCTGGCCAGTTTTATCAGTAACCTGGCGCAGGTTATCCGCATACCCGAACCGACTTTTTCCCTGATCTCCCTGAATGAGCAGGCCCGTTCGGTGTATTCACTGACCAGCATCGAATGCCGGCAAAGAAATATAGAATTGTCTTTATCCCTGACCGATAATGATCAATATATCCACGTAGACGGCATCCAGTTTGAACAGGTTCTGGTCAATATCATCAAAAATGCTTACGAGGCAATCGGGGAAAACGGCAGGATAAAAATCAGTACCCACCATTCCCCTTTATCCATTATCATAGAAGACAATGGTCCCGGAATAAGCGAGGAGGCCAAACAAAAACTTTTCACCCCCTTCTTCACCACCAAATCATCCGGACAGGGGATCGGCCTGATGTTTGTCAGAGAGGTACTGACAAACCATCGATGCCGATTCAGCCTGTCGACAGAAGAGGGTTATACCCGGTTTAAAATATTCTTTCCCACTGCCGATGGCACATATTCATAAAACTATGACAGTCCTTTTAATTTGTACATTGATAAATAATCTTCCGGTTCTCCGTCTTCTGTTGCTCCATAAAGAGTGAAAGTTTCTTCGTCCACAGCAAAGTTACTCGGACACTTTCCTTCCAAATAATATCGGATTATTGGATTACCGTCCAAATCAAATACTTCAAGAAAAGTTCCCTTAGTAAAATTTTCGCGATGTTTCTTCCATGATCTTCCCAAAAACATAGCATAGAAATAACGCTTACCTAAATATCCTCTAGTATAACTAATTTTGACATCATCATAATTATCTCCTGTAATATCAGTCGGATCATCATACTCAAATTTCACTCTTTTGACAAGGTTAAAGGCAGTATCCATAAAATCAATCTGCTTCTTATAACTGTAACAAAAAACAATATGGTTTTCACTCGCATATACCTCACCTTTATCAGGATCTAACGAATAATCCAGTATGTTCGGATTTCTGTATGTCCATATCTTCCGTGGCAATGAATCTCCCCTAGCTAAAAGATACAGACTGGGAATAAGCATATACTTAGGATCTGCAATATATAAAGAATCATTAATAAAGGCAGCATCATAGAGGGCATTGTCATAAACCAGTTTCTGGGATTCTTTGAACACAGGTTGTCCGTTTCGATCTATATCGAAACGAATAACCTCATTTTTTCCAAAATCACCTATAAGAATACCCGGGAGCTGCGTTTGAAATAATGACGGAGATATAAACTCTCCCGGCCCTTGTCCTTCTGTACCAAAAACCCATTTCAATTCATGGCTGGTAAGATCATATATATGAAATATACTATCATGCATCTTCCAATTTTTTAAAATAAGAAAAGGAGACTTTATTTCTACCAGCATAGGATTGGTTATCCCCTGCAAAGGCATTAATTCCTGTGTCAATGTTTCTTCGAGGGGAAAACCGGAACCAATCGAACTACATGAGGCTAATAAACAGCAACATAATACTAGAATAAAAAGGTAAACTCGCATAATCGCTATTTTTAAGACAAATATCATTCGTGTGCAAACGCCTCGTTGCTTTTTGCCAACGAAACCAAACCTCCCATGGCACCCAGGTTCATGGAATCGAGCGCCGAACTGGGGACAATAACCATAGAGCCTTTTTCTTTCAAGCCTTCAAACAACATATTCATTCCCCTGAGATGCAGGGCTACCGGATTATCCGTGTACTTTCGACTGGCTAGTTCAAACTTTTCGGCAATTTCAGTCTCGGCCGTTCCCAGGATAACGCGTGCTCTTCTTTCACGCTCGGCTTGTGCCTCTTTACTCATGGCGTCGGCCAGGTCCTGAGGTATGGCGATGTCGTTAATACCAACGGTTTGACAAGTGATTCCCCAGGGATTTGTGTTCCGATCCAGAACATGTTGCAAGTCTTCGGCTATTTTATCACGTTCCTGCAAGAGAGTAGATAATTCATGTTTACCGATCGTATCTCTTAAACCGGTCTGTGCAATATGCTCAATGGCTCTTTGATATTCCTGAACTTCCAGAGCCGCTTTTTCAACGTCCCAAACTGTCCAGTACACAACGGCATCCACATTCACCGGTACCGTATCTTTGGTCAGGGTCTGCTCTGCCTTAAAGGCGCTCACCCTCACACGTTGGTCGATATAAGCAGAGACACTGTCAATAATAGGAATAATCATGAATGGACCAGGACCTCTTAAACCTTTGAATTTACCCATTCGTAACACCACTGCCCGCTCCCACTGGTCGGCAATGCGGATAGAAGTAGCCAATAATCCGGAAAAGAGGATTAAGAGCACAAAGACCTGAACATTTACAATCTGTAAAACAGACAGAATGATCGATACGGAAATCAATACCAGCAATACTGTAAGAGAAATTGGATTAAACCATCCCTTGTTAATTACATTTGTTGTCATAACTATTATTTTTTAGAGGTTTCAATGTCTTTCAATTCCCGCATGACTTCATCCAGATTAAAGCCATAACTAAACGCTACGGAAGAAAACTGCATGCAAATCTCTTTCAGCTTATCTTCCCTTTCCTTTTCCGACACCACATTTTCTGTTTTGTTGATAAAAGTGCCGGTACCTTGCTGAGTCTCCAGAATATTTTTGATCTCCAATTCTTTATACGCTTTGGATACCGTATTCAGGTTTACCTTCAGTTCCACAGCAAGTGCCCTGACTGTAGGAAGCTGTTCACCCAATTTAAGTTGTCCGGATGCTATGCCAAATATGATCTGGTCGATAATCTGACGGTACACCGGTACGCCGCTGGAATAATCCAATAAAAACTTAATCATATAGATGTATATTATATTATAGAAACATTGTACCATTATTATATGACAAAGATACAAGAAAAATCACTCCACCAAACTTTTTAGCAATATTTTTTCAAAAAAAGTACATTTCGCAGGATTTATCCGGATAATAGCTTAAATGGAGAGATTAGAAACAGAGGAGATACAAACAAAAAAGGCTTACAATTTCTTGTAAGCCTTTCAGTAGCGAGACCCGGGATTGAACCGGGGACCTCATGATTATGAATCATGCGCTCTAACCAGCTGAGCTATCTCGCCATCATGTCGTCAACTTTTCTTATTGACGCTGCAAAAGTAGAGGTTATTTTTATATTATGCAACACTTTTGCGAAAAAAAATCTTTTATTTTTCAGGGCTTTCAGCTAAGGCGTTAAAAATTAGATGCTTTTTTACTCTAATAATATTGGGAAATATGAATCTTTTGAGTAACTTGCTGCGCAAATAATTGTATGAAAGATGAAAAAAGAGAAGTTTCATATCGAATACATTTTCGATAAAGTTTCGCGACGAAGTTTATGGAATCACCTCACTACCCCTCCAGGATTGTCTGCCTGGTTTGCTGATGACGTAACGATCAATGACAACACGTATGTTTTTAAGTGGAACAGGGATGAGCAGGAGGCAGAAGTTTTGTCGGTAAAACCGGAAATTAGTATCCGCTACCGGTGGACAGACGAGGAAGAAGATAATGTTTACTTCGAATTTTTAATTCACACGGTTGAACTTACCGGAGCAACTGCTCTTGAAATAACCGACTTTGCCGAGCCGGATGAAAAGAAAGATTCAATCAATTTATGGGACTCGCAAGTCTATGAATTGAAACGTACACTCGGGATTTAGGTTGTTTTAGAGAATTATGTAATGTTCTTATCGTTTTTTACACTACTTTTGCCCCGTCAACCCGGATAGGCAATGTTGAAGATAAAACGATTATATACATTTATGCTGCAGACTTTCCTGCCGTTGTTCATTATGACCTTCGGTATCTGTCTGTTTATTGTACTCATGCAGTTCCTTTGGAGGTACATAGACGACATGGTGGGAAAGGGACTGGGGATTCCTGTGCTCGGCGAAATGTTTTTTTATGCTGCTTTATTCCTCCTCCCCATGGCTTTACCTTTGGCCATTTTGCTTGCATCTCTGATGACTTTCGGTAACCTGGGCGAACGCCTGGAATTGCTGGCGATGAAATCTGCCGGAGTATCGCTGATACATATCATGCGGCCGTTGATCATCACAATCGGGATTATCAGTATCGGCGCTTTCTTTTTCCAGAACAATGCAATGCCTGTCGTACAGGTGAAACTATATTCCCTTCTCTACTCCATGCGCCAGAAGTCGCCGGAACTGGATATTCCGGAAGGTGTATTTTATGGGGAAATTACGGGATATAATGTATATGTAAAAGAAAAAAACAATCAGACCGGATTACTGAAAGATGTCATGATCTATGACTATTCCAAAGGTTTCAATAACGCACGTGTGATCCTTGCAGACTCCGGCAGACTGAAAACATCTGCGGACAAGCTGTTTCTGGTCTTATCCCTTTTCAATGGGGAGTCGTTTGAAAACCTGTCCGAAGGCCAGACAGGCAGCAACAACCGGAAAACAGCTGTTCCTTACCGCAGGGAGACATTCAGCACCAAAGATATTCTGATAGATTTCGATGCAAACTTCACCCGCACGGATGAATCTTTTATGCAAAACCAATATATGGGTAAGCAGCTGAAGGATTTACAGACCTCTATTGACTCCATGACCGTACGGCTCGACAGCATCAAGGCGATCAATTCCAAAAATGTGTATGACATGTCTTATAAAAAGACATTCTCCAAACCCAAAAGGGAGTTATCCCAACAGGCAGAAACGGGAACCGGCAATACTGCAACAGCAAACGACGCTGATTCTCTCACCAAAATATCAAACGAACCGGTCAAAATAATCAATTTCGACAGTTTGTATAAAGCCGAAGCACCAAGCGGGCAAGCCGCCTTATTGGTCCGTGCCAAATCAAACATTGAAAGTGTAAAGGCCGATTATTATTTCAAAGCTGCAACATTAGGAGACGAGGCTTACAAAGTACGCCGCCACCTGACTGAATGGCATAAGAAATTCACCTTATCTTTCGCTTGTATGGTCTTCTTCTTTATCGGTGCCCCACTGGGAGCGATTATCCGTAAAGGAGGACTGGGAATGCCGGTCGTTATTTCCGTAATCCTGTTTATATTCTATTATATTATAGACAATATCGGATTTAAAATGGCACGCGACGGTATATGGGAAGCCTGGGAAGGAATGTGGCTGAGTTCCGCTATTCTGGCACCACTAGGGATTTTCCTGACTTATAAGGCTGTTAATGACAGTGTCATATTGAATGCAGACACCTATCTGAACGCCATAAAGAATTTTATTGGTAAACGGGCCGGACGTAAGGTGGAGAAAAAAGAGGTAATCATTTTTAATCCGGACTATGCAGCTATGTTGCCGCGCCTGGATAAGCTGGCGGAAAACTGCGCCGAATATCTCAAAAGCCATAAACGCTGGTTAAACTATTTCACTTTCTGGAAACAAGGCGGAAAGGATCATACGGCAGAACAGCTGGCTACAGAAATGGAAGGTATCATTGAAGAACTGGGTAACTCCGATCAGAATCTAGTACTAAACAAACTGATGGATTATCCTGTTATCGGCGGATACAACCAACTGAATGCAAATCTCAACGGAAAGATCGGACTGGCATTCGGTATATTTTTCCCGATCGGACTTCCGGTCTATTTGCTTGCTACATACCAGCGTAAATTATTACGCCATGATATACAGGTAGTACAAAAAACAAGCCGCGAATTGGAAGATATGATCCGGAACTTAGAAATTAAAAATTAAAACAGATATGACTGAGATCAAATTAAACACCATCGAAGAAGCAATCGAAGATTTTCGTGAAGGTAAATTCCTGATCGTTGTTGACGACGAAGATCGTGAAAACGAAGGGGACTTCATTGTTGCTGCGGAAAAGATAACGCCCGAAAAAGTAAATTTCATGATGACATATGGTCGTGGTGTATTATGCGCCCCGATCACCGAAGAACGTTGCCAGGAGCTGGACCTGGATATGCAGGTTGCCAGAAACACCTCTATGCTCGAGACACCGTTCACCGTAACTGTCGACAAACTGGGTGGCGGTTGCACGACCGGTGTATCCATGTTCGACCGTGCCGAAACGATCCGTGCACTGGCTGATACACAGACAAAGCCTTCTGACCTGGGACGTCCGGGACATGTGAACCCGCTGCGAGCCCGTTCACGCGGTGTACTCCGTCGTGCCGGTCATACCGAAGCAGCTGTCGACCTGGCCCGCCTGGCCGGCCTCTATCCTGCCGGGGCATTGATCGAGATCATCAATGAAGACGGAACAATGGCACGTCTGCCGCAATTAGTGGAAGTAGCTAAAAAGTTCGATATCAAGATCATTTGTATTAAGGATCTGATTGCCTACCGCCTGAAAACAGAGTCCATTGTTGACAAAGGTGTAGAAGTCGATATGCCGACCCAGTACGGTCATTTCCACCTGATCCCTTTCCGACAGAAAAGTAACGGATTGGAGCATATCGCTCTGATAAAAGGCGATATATCCGGAGAGGAACCGGTATTGGTTCGCGTACATTCATCTTGTGCAACCGGTGATATTTTCGGTTCTATGCGTTGCGAATGCGGCGAACAGTTGCACAAAGCCATGCAAATGATTGAAAAAGAAGGACGCGGAGCTATCGTCTACCTGAACCAGGAAGGACGCGGCATCGGCCTGATGGATAAAATGAAAGCTTACAAACTTCAGGAAGAAGGATTGGATACGGTAGACGCCAACCTGCATTTGGGACACCAGGCTGATGAACGCGATTATGGCGTCGGAGCACAGATCCTGAAGCACATCGGCATTACCAAAATGCGCCTGATGACAAACAATCCGATCAAGCGTGTAGGCCTGGAAGCTTATGGTTTAACAATTGTGGAAAACGTTCCTATCGAAGTCACTCCGAACAAATATAATGAATTTTATATGAAGACAAAAAAGGAGCGTATGGGACATGTTCTCCATAACATCAAATAATTAGCAATTTGTTGCAAAGAATCCGATTATTAATTACTTTTGTCGCAACTATTTAAAATAACCTATACAAACAGCAGTGTTATGACACAAGTTTCAGATCGTTTAGCAAGTTTATCGCCTTCCGCTACGTTGGCGATGTCTCAGAAGAGCAATGAGCTCAAAGCACAAGGTATCGATGTTATCAACCTGAGTGTGGGAGAACCTGATTTCAACACACCTGATCACATCAAGGAAGCAGCCAAGCAAGCGGTAGACGACAATTTCTCTCGCTACTCTCCGGTTCCCGGTTATCCGGCATTACGCAATGCTATCGTTACCAAGCTGAAGAATGAAAACGGGTTGGAATACGCAGCTACACAGATTTCCTGCGCGAACGGAGCTAAACAATCCGTTTGTAACACAATTCTGGTGTTGGTTAATCCCGGAGACGAAGTTATCATTCCGGCACCGTTCTGGGTAAGCTATCCTGAAATGGTCAAACTGGCTGAAGGTAAACCGGTAATCGTTACAGCAGGTATCGAACAGGATTTCAAGATCACTCCGGCACAGCTGGAAGCAGCTATCACACCGAAGACAAAGGCGTTGATCCTCTGCTCTCCGTCCAATCCGACTGGTTCTGTTTACAGTGCAGAAGAACTGGCTGGTTTAGCAGAAGTATTGAAAAAACATCCGGATATCATCGTTATTGCTGACGAGATCTACGAACACATCAACTATATCGGCAAACATCACAGTATCGCTTCTGTCGACGGCATGAAAGATCGCACCGTTATTGTAAACGGCGTATCCAAAGCATATGCAATGACAGGCTGGCGTATCGGTTTCATTGCCGGACCGGAATGGATCGTGAAGGCTGTAAACAAATTACAAGGTCAATACACCTCAGGTCCTTGCTCTGTCTCCCAGAAAGCTGCCGAAGCCGCTTACACAGGTTCACAGGAACCGGTTGAAGAAATGCGTAAAGCATTCGAACGCCGTCGTGACCTGATCGTTAATCTGGCTAAAGAAGTTCCGGGATTCGAAGTAAATAAGCCGGAAGGCGCTTTCTACCTGTTCCCGAAATGTAGCTACTATTATGGTAAAGCTGACGGAAACAACACAATCAAAGATGCTGACGACCTGGCTATGTATCTGCTGGAAAAGGCACACGTTGCCTGCGTAGGCGGTACTTCATTCGGTGCTCCCGAATGTATCCGTATGAGTTATGCTACCAGTGATGAAAACATCGTGGAAGCCATCAAACGTATCAAAGAGGCTTTGGCTGAACTGAAATAAGAGAAAGTAAACTTTTATATATAGAAAAAGGGACTCCGAAATAATCGAAGCCCCTTTTTTATTTTATTCTGCTAACGCAAAATTATTCAGCGCGCAAAGTGAAGCGTTTGAATGCAAGAATCTGCAATTCAGGATCTGCTTCCTTCATTGTTTCTTTTACAGTCTTTTTGCCATCCATGATATCTTCCTGGTTCAGCAAGCAAACTTCTTTCAAGAATTTGCTAAGACGACCTTTAGCGATGTTCTGAATCATTTGTTCCGGTAAATTAGCAGCTTTTTCAGCAGAAACAGTTGCGATAATTTCCTTAGCCTTAGCTACGTCTTCAGCAGTAATCCAGCCCTTAGCCATATTGCTTTCCATATGGTCTTCGCTATCTACATGTGAAGGATTGATACCTGCCTTCTTCAAAGCAACTTCAACAGCCTTCTGTACCTGTTCAGCCTTTGTCTTTTCAATTGCCACCTGTATTTCAGCTTCTTTTACTGATTCAGGAACACCAGCTTCATCGATAGCGATAGGATTCATGGCAGCGATCTGCATAGCGATGTTGTGAGCAGCTTCTTCTGATTCTTTGTTGAAAGCAACGATCGTACAAAGCTGATTTTTACCCATATGGTTATAAACAGTAGTGTAAGCACCTTCTACCACATTATAACCGTCCAGTTCCATCTTTTCGCCAGTGATACCGCTACGGTCAGTAACAGCGTCCTGAATAGTACCTTTACCCATAGGCAAAGCCTTTACTTCATCCAAAGTCTGACATTTGTTAGCCACAGCAGCATCCAGGATAGCCTGAGTCAAAGCAACGAAATCTTCGTTCTTAGCAACAAAGTCTGTTTCGCATTTCAAAGCGATAACAGCGGCGAACCCGCCATCTTTCTTTGCTAACACACAACCTTCTGCAGCGTCACGGTCTGAACGCTTAGCGGCGATAGCCTGTCCTTTTTTACGGATAATTTCCATTGCCTTTTCGATGTCGCCATCAGATTCGGTCAACGCTTTCTTGCAGTCCATCATACCAGCTCCACTCATCTTGCGCAGCTTGGTAATATCAGCCATAGTTACAGCCATAATCTTATTTCCTTCTTATTTAATGTTTATACTCTTTCTACTTCTTTATTAACGAACAATGGACAATTACCTATTGACAATCTCTTACTGTCAAAAGCCAATTGCCCATTGTATTTATATTCTAATTGTCAATTGTCAACCGGCAATTGTCAACTGAATTATTCTTCGATATCCTTAGCGTACTTGTCGGCAACTTTAGCGTTCAAAGCTTCTTCGTCTTCCTTCTTAGTACGTTCTTTCTTTACAGCAGCTTTAGCTTTGCGTTCTCTTTTAGCGCCTTCGCCTTCACCTGCTGCTTCTGTATCGATCTTTTCAGCTTTACGTTCCTGCAAACCTTCGTTCATAGCTTCGCAGATAGCGCCTAAGATAACTTCTACTGATTTAGTAGCGTCGTCGTTAGCCGGGATCACGTAGTCGATGTTGTTCGGGTTTGAGTTAGTATCAACCATACCGAAAACAGGGATACCCAGACGGTTGGCTTCGCGAACTGCGATATGTTCTTTCATCACGTCAACAACGAACAAAGCAGACGGAAGACGAGTCAGGTCTACGATAGAACCTAATGTCTTTTCCAGCTTAGCACGCTGACGAGTGATCTGAAGTTTTTCTCTTTTTGACAGGTTATCAAATGTACCGTCTTTTGTCATCTTATCGATAGTAGTCATCTTTTTGATGGCTTTACGGATAGTCGGGAAGTTAGTCAACATACCACCCGGCCAGCGTTCGATAACGTAAGGCATACCTACTGAAGCAGCCTTATCAGCGACAACTTGTTTTGCTTGTTTTTTAGTAGCAACGAAAAGTACTTTCTTGCCCTGTTTTGCCAGGTTTTTCATTACTTCTGCTGCTTCGTCTACTTTAGCAACTGTTTTATATAAATCAATGATATGAATACCATTGCGCTCCATAAAGATATAAGGAGCCATAGCGGGATTCCACTTTCTTTTTAAGTGTCCGAAGTGTACACCAGCTTCTAATAACTGATCAAAATTAACTCTTGACATTTTTTTCTTTTTAAATCGTTTACTTTCTGTTTAATTTTCAACTATCAGGTAGTTCCCCGGCATGTCTGCATGCAAAAGAAATCCCGACAATTTAGATACTAAACGCTTTGTCCTTGTAAGAAACTCACAAATAACATTAACGTTTGCTGAACTGGAATCTCTTACGAGCTTTTGGCTGACCCGGTTTCTTACGTTCAACAGAACGAGGATCGCGAGTTACGAATCCTTCTGCTCTCAAGGCAGACTTATCTTCCGGATTAATCTTGATCAAAGCACGAGCGATAGCCAAACGTGCAGCTTCTGACTGACCTTTGAATCCACCACCATCAAGGTTGATCTTGATATCATATTGTTCTTCAACATTCAGCTTTGCAAGCGGCTGCTTAACAATGAACTGAAGGATTGTAGAAGGAAAGTAATTTGCAAGATCACGTTTGTTGATAGTTATCTTTCCCGTTCCTTCGCTAACGAATACGCGAGCAACTGCTGCTTTACGTCTTCCTATTGCATTTACTACTTCCATAGTTATTATTTAAGTGAGTTTATATCGATTGACTTAGGCTGTTGAGCTTCGTGTTTGTGCTCTGTTCCTTCATATACATATAAGTTAGCAAGTAACTTAGCACCCAGACGGTTTTTAGGCAACATACCCTTTACTACTTTTCTGAACAGATGGCTGGCACCTTTCTTCATCAAGTCGTTAGGTGTGTACTCGATCTGTCCACCGGGATATCCGGTATATCTCAAATAAATACGATCGTTCCATTTGTTTCCTGTCAGAACGATTTTATCTGCATTGATAATGATTACATTATCACCACAATCAACATGAGGAGTGAAGTTGGGTTTGTACTTGCCGCGCAAAAGCTTTGCTACTTTTGCACAAAGGCGTCCCAAAGTCTGTCCATCAGCGTCAACGATGACCCACTCTTTGTTTACAGTTGCTTTGTTTGCAGAAATGGTCTTAAAACTTAAAGTATCCACTGCTTAATAAATTAATTAATTAATAACTCTAAAAAACAAGCGCCTAGTTTTTCGCTATCATTATCACTACGGACACTTGACGTAATAATGTGCTAGAAACTAAACCCTTAGTACAATTTGATAATATTCGGCTTGCAAAGGTACGGCTTTTCTTCGAAATACAAAACATTTGTACATCTTTTTCGCATCCAAACGATTATGAGCAGAAGATATACAACAAAAGGGAATAGCCGGAGAGTTATGCTTTTCCCTAATTCCTATTTTAATTGAAAAAATTTACCAGCGGAAATAATACCCCAACGAGAATGTTACATTATTCTGATAAAGGGATGATTCGCCGTCGTGTTTGGTGGTACGGCGGTCGAGTGTTCCACACAGGGCAGATACGGAGAAGAAGAAATTCGAATATTCTACCTGTAACCCAAGGTTTACTCCCAAGTCGAAAGTTTTAAGATCGGCTTCGCCTGACTGTCCGAAAACGATATCGCTATCCACATTCTTAGTACGCATTTTTCCAAACAGAGAGAAATCGACAGCCGGACCGGCCATCACACTGAAATAAACATCGGTAAACTGAAAGGTATATACCAGATTTACAGGCACAAGAATAGAATAATAGTTACATTTTGTTTTCGGATAAGCTAAATCCGTACCGTCTCCTTCTGAGATTTTTGACAGGTAATTACCACCCTGATGCACAAAAGCGACTTCCGGCTGAAGCGACAATCTTTTATATAAAGGTATCTGAGCCAGTCCCGCCACACTAAATCCGAAACAGGCGCCCGATTGATAATTGTTGTCTATTTTCTGCACCAGCGACGAATAAGCCAAGCCACCACGCACACCCCAAGTGATCTGTGCTGTAGCCGGCACAATCATCAACATCACTAATATTATTACCAATCCTATCTTTTTCATATTATATCCTCTTTTCCATGAGCAAAGATAGTTTTTTTTTCTAATGATGATACTTATTCTATGATTTTAACAGATGTTTTCCTGTATGGTATTTTATTTTAGAGGATACCCTCATAAACAGATTTCTAAACATTCACATTATTCAAACAAAAGCTGTACCTTTGTTTGATAAAATATAAAAGCTTTTTCAATTATATATGGAACCATTTATACATCTACACGTCCACACCCAGTACTCGCTGCTGGACGGACAAGCCTCGATCGATGCACTGATTGACAAGGCACAAAAAGACGGCATGAACGCCATTGCTGTTACCGATCACGGTAATATGTTCGGTATAAAGGAGTTCTTCAACAAGGTCTCCAAGAAGAACGGGAAACCGCTTGGAGCCATCAAAGACCTGGAAAAAGAACAGAAAGCCCTCAAAGGGAAAGAAGCTCTTTCCACCGAAGAGCAGGTACGCCTGCAGGAGATTCCGCCTCTTATAGAAGCAGAAAAGAAACAGATATTCAAACCGATTATCGGCTGCGAGTGCTACTGCGCCCGCAACGGAAGGCATAACAAAACAGCGAAGGAAGACCGTAGCGGTTACCACCTGATCATACTGGCTAAAAACCTAAAAGGCTACAAAAACCTGATCAAGATGGTTTCCATCTCTTGGACAGAAGGTTTTTACGGCCGTCCGCGTATCGACCATGAATTACTGGAGAAATATCACGAAGACCTGATTGTCTGTTCCGCTTGTTTGGGTGGCGAAATACCGCAGCATATTATGCATGATCGGATAGATAAAGCAGAAGAATCCATCCTGTGGTTCAAAAAACTGTTCGGAGAAGATTATTATTTGGAAATGCAACGGCACGAAACACACGACCCGAACGCCGATTGCACCACGTATCCCAAACAGCAGGAAGTGAATAAGGTCCTGATCGAACTCGCCCGCAAACATAATGTCAAGCTGATCGCTACCAACGACGTCCATTTCGTTAATCAGGAAGATGCCGAAGCACACGACCGCCTGATCTGCCTCAGTACCGGAAAGGATCTGGACGACCCGACACGTATGCGTTATTCCAAGCAGGAATGGATGAAAACGACAGCCGAGATGAATGCCATCTTTGCAGACATCCCGGAAGCACTCAGCAACACGCTTGAAATAGCAGACAAAGTAGATTTCTACTCCATCGACAGTGGTCCTATCATGCCAACCTTCGCCATCCCTGAAGATTTCGGGACAGAAGAGTCGTATCGCGAAAAATTCTCGGAACAGGACTTGTTCGAAGAGTTCACCCGTGATGAAAACGGCAACGTAGTGTTAAGCGAAGAAGATGCCAAAGACAAAATAAAGAAACTTGGCGGATACGATAAATTATACCGTATCAAGCTGGAAGCCGACTACCTGAGAAAACTGACATACGACGGTGCAAAGGTTTGTTACGGAGACAACCTGAATGATGAAGTCAGGGAACGTCTGGACTTTGAGTTACACATCATGAAAACAATGGGTTTTCCCGGATACTTCCTTATCGTGCAAGACTTTATCGCCGCTGCCCGCGAAGAATTGGGCGTATCGGTGGGACCGGGACGTGGATCGGCTGCCGGATCGGCAGTTGCATACTGCCTGGGAATCACCAAGATCGACCCGATTAAGTATGACCTGCTGTTCGAACGTTTCCTGAATCCGGACCGTATCTCCCTCCCCGATATCGATACCGACTTCGACGATGACGGTCGTGGCGAAGTATTGCGTTGGGTAACGGAAAAATACGGAGCTGACCGTGTGGCACATATTATTACCTACGGTACAATGGCTACCAAATCGGCCATCAAGGACGTTGCCCGTGTACAAAAACTTCCGCTTTCCGAATCGAACCGTCTGGCTAAGCTGGTACCGGATAAGATACCGGATATGAAGAAGTTCAAACTGAAAGATGCGATCAACTACGTTCCTGAACTGAAAGAAGCAGCGACCGGTAACGATCCGTTGGCACGCGATACATTAAAATATGCACAAATGCTGGAAGGCAACGTGCGTAATACCGGTGTACATGCCTGTGGTGTCATCATCGGACGATATGATATCTCGGACGTCGTGCCTGTCAGTACGGCAAAAGATAAAGAAACCGGCGAGGAAATGCTGGTTACTCAATACGAAGGTTCGGTAATCGAAGAAACCGGATTGATCAAAATGGACTTTTTGGGACTGAAAACGTTGTCCATCATCAAAGAGGCTATTGAAAACATCCGCCTGACTACCGGACACGAACTCGATATCGACCATATCAGCCTGGAAGATCCGGCAACCTATAAATTATATTGCGACGGTAAAACAACCGGTACATTCCAGTTTGAATCGGCAGGTATGCAAAAATACCTGAAGGAGCTTCAACCCTCCAAGTTCGAAGACCTGATCGCCATGAATGCCCTGTATCGTCCGGGACCAATGGATTATATCCCCGACTTTATCGACCGTAAACACGGACGCAAGCCGATCGAATATGATATACCGGTCATGGAAAAATACCTGAAAGACACCTACGGTATTACCGTCTACCAGGAACAGGTCATGCTTCTGTCGCGTTTGCTGGCAAACTTCACCCGTGGTGAGAGTGACGCTCTGCGTAAGGCGATGGGTAAGAAGTTGATCGACAAGATGAACCACCTGAAATCGAAGTTCATGAAAGGTGGACAGGATAATGGATACGAGGCAAAAACGCTTGAAAAGATTTGGTCCGACTGGGAAAAGTTTGCTTCCTATGCCTTCAACAAGAGCCACGCCACCTGCTATTCGTGGGTTGCTTATCAGACGGCCTTCCTGAAAGCGAACTATCCGTCCGAATATATGGCAGCCGTTCTGAGCCGAAGTTTGTCCAACATCGTCGATATCACGAAGTTTATGGACGAATGCAAAGCAATGGGTATGCAGGTATTAGGACCGGACGTCAACGAATCCATCCTGAAGTTCAGCGTAGATAAAAACAAGAACATCCGTTTCGGGCTAGGCGCCGTGAAAGGCGTAGGTGAATCGGCCGTACTGAATATCATTGAGGAACGGAAGAAAAACGGTCCGTATAAAAATATCTTCGACTTTGTGGAACGCGTCAACCTGACAGCATGTAATAAGAAAAACATCGAATCGCTTGCGTTGGCCGGTGCCTTCGATAATTTCGGTATCCAGCGCGAACAATTCTTTGCAGAAACAGGCAAAGGCGAAGTCTTTCTGGATACGCTGGTGCGTTATGGCAATAAGTTCCAGATGGATAAAAACTCAGCAGCCAACTCCCTGTTCGGCGGCGATGACCTACTTGTAGCCATTGCCAAACCCGAAATTCCGGTTTGCCAGCGTTGGAGTGATCTGGAACGCCTGAATAAAGAAAAGGAACTGATAGGTATTTACCTCTCCGCCCATCCGCTGGATGAATATCGTATCGTTCTGACATACGTATGCAATACGGGCATGGCAGAGATCAACGACCGGGAAAGCCTGAAAGGGCGCGAAATGTTGTTAGGCGGAATCGTAACCGATTTCCGTGAGGGAATGACCAAGACAGGAAAGCCTTACGGAGTAGTTAAAATAGAAGATTTCACCGGCAGTGGAGAGATCGCTTTGTTCGGTAATAACTATATCGAATACAGCAAATATTGCAAACCCGGTATGTACCTGCTCATCACAGCCCGCGTAGAGCCTCGCCGCTGGAACGAAAACGAACTCGATTTCAATATCGGTTCCATCCGCCTGTTGCAGGACGAAAAGGATAAGCTGATCGAAAAAATCAGTATCACTCTGCCGATCCACGATCTCGACGAGCCTACAGTCAATGAATTATCTGTGCTCATCAAAAACAATCCGGGACAGAGCTTGTTATATTTCAAAGTGGTAGATGGCGAACACAATATTTCACAAAATTTCTTCTCACAGAATATCCGGTTAAACGTAACAGGCAAGCTGATTGAGTTCCTGCAGGAGAATTCAACTATTGATTTCAAAATTAACGGGTAAAGTTGTACGGTGTGGAAAGAATTACTACTTTTGGCACCTCAAAAGGGAACAATTTAAATTAGATATATAATTATGGCACTAGAAGTTACAGATGCAAATTTTGAAGAGTTAGTAAACGCAGGCAAGCCTATGGTCCTTGACTTTTGGGCTGAATGGTGTGGCCCCTGCCGCATGGTAAGTCCGATCATCGACGAACTGGCTACCGAATACGAAGGTAAGGTTACAATCGGTAAAATGGACGTAGACAACAACAACGATGTCGTTGCCCAGTTCGGTATCCGCAATATTCCGACCGTTCTTTTCTTTAAAGACGGGAAATTAGTAGACAAACAGGTAGGTGCAGCACAGAAATCAGCTTTCGTAGCTAAAATCGACGCACTTCTATAATGAAGACTTTATAGCGCGGAGCATTTCGCGTTTTCCCGGAGGGCCGGGTATTCTTTCAACGGAATACCCGGCCTTCTGCATCATACGGCGGACTACTCCTTTGGCACAATAGGTGGTAAGGATTCCTCCTTCCGCCATATGCGCATATAATTTATCGAATATCTCCTGACTCCACATTTCCGGTTGCTTATCCGGAGCAAAAGCATCGAAATAAACGAGGTCTATTCCTTCCGGCAATTCACAGTGATTACTATCTCCCTGTATTTTATGCAAAGTGAAACGATCGGTTATTTTTACAGCTTCATTCCAGGTGGCAACATGCAGGGCCTCAAACCATTCTTTCTTTTCCGGACAGATCACGTCGCCGTAATTCAGCGCCCGGACCAGTTCGGCTCCAAGCGGATAAAGTTCTATGGAATAATAATTCACAGAGCGATTATTCTCTTCTGCATCCAATAAAGTAAGGAAAGCATTCAACCCCGTCCCGAAACCAATCTCAAAAACAGTAATATCCTTTTTTGCCTGATGATGCAATCCGGCTTCAATAAATACATGGCGCGATTCCTGCACCGCCCCGTTTACCGAATGGTAATGTTCATCCATCTCCGGAATAAATAATGTATGGCTACCGTCAGCCGTCTGCTGTAATTCTCGTTTCATCTGATTCTGCACTACTATACTTGCATTTGACTGCAAAGGTAAGGAAAATTAAACAGAGTTAGGCAGAGGCATGCATTAACCTTATTTCAGGCAAAGTCAACCCTATACTGAGAACATTAGTATCATATATTATGATATTACTTTCTCATATATTATAATACTTAATTCGCATAATATATGAAAATACAGTATCATAATATATGATATTTCCATCCTTCACCGGATAAGAACTTGGGGAATCCTAGTATGCGCCCGGTAATGATGCAATAATTACAGTTCATATCCTATTAGAACCAATCCTTCCCTAATATTATAGTATCTTTGCCAAAAAACCGATAGCGATGTATAAAAGAGCATATCTCTTCCTGGTATTATTTATTGTCTGCATCCAGTTCATGCAGGCCCAGAAAAGCTATTCCATAAAAGGGATCGTAAAGGAAGCTGCAAGTGGTGAACCGGTGCCTTACGCAACAGTGGTGATCTGGAACACAACACAAGGAACAGCAACCGATTCCGTCGGTAATTTCGAGATCACCGGAGTCGCCCCCGGCAGTTATCGTCTTCAGGCTTCCTTCCTGGGATATAAGCCGGAAGTAACCGCCGAGTTCCGCGTTGCCAATAAAGATATATTTTTCCCGATCGAGTTGGAGCCGGGCAGCGAAAACCTGCAGGAAGTCAGTGTTGTGGCTTCCCCGTTTCGTAAAACAGCCGAAAGTCCGCTCGGACTGCGCGTTATAGGCTTCAAAGAGATAGAAAAGAGTGCTGGAGGTAACCGTGACATATCGCGTGTCGTACAATCTTTTCCCGGAGTCGCTTCCACATCTGCATTCCGGAACGACCTGATGGTAAGAGGCGGCGGTCCTTCTGAGAACCGTTTCTTCCTGGATGGAGTAGAAATTCCGAATATCAATCACTTTTCAACACAAGGCGCTTCGGGCGGACCGGTCGGAATCATTAATCCTGATTTCATACGCGAAGTAAACTTCTATTCGGCAGCATTTCCCGCTGCCAGAGGGAATGCATTGAGCTCCGTGCTGGATTTCAAACTACAGGACGGGAATAAAGAAAAGTTTTCCCTGCGCGGGGTGGTCGGAGCCTCCGATGTCGGACTGTCGGTTAACGGACCGATGGGCGACAAAACAACCTACCAGGTCTCTATCAGGCGTTCATATCTGCAATTTCTGTTCGACATGATCGGACTGCCGTTCCTACCGACTTTTACCGATGCCCAGTTCAAGATCAAACATGCTTTCAACAAGAAAAACGAACTCACTTTTCTCGGATTAGGAGCCATAGATGATATGAAACTGAATACCGGGATGAAAGATATGAGCGAAAAGAACCAATATATCCTGGCTTACCTGCCGGTTGTAAAACAAAAGACCTATACCCTGGGAGCCGTCTACAAGCATTATACCGGGAAAAACATCTATTCAGTTATCGTCAGCCGTAGCCAGATGAACAACAAAAACATCAAATACCGGGATAACGACGAAAGCATGCCGGAAAATCTTACGCTCAATTACCGCTCGGACGAAATAGAGAACAAACTCCGTAGCGAAAATATCTTCCGCCTCCCTTACATACAACTCCAGGCAGGTGGCAACATCGATTATTCGGAGTATACAAACCATACATTCCAGAAACAATTTACCACTATTCCCCGGGAGATCACCTATCAGACCGACCTGGGAATCTGGAAATGGGGATTGTATGCCACCGCCATCTACGAAAGCGACAATGAGCGTTTTACCGCCTCGCTGGGACTTCGTGCCGATGCCAACAATTATTCATCTAAAATGAAGAATATGCTTGACCAACTCTCGCCACGCCTTTCGCTATCTTACCGGATAGCCGGCGATATCTACCTGAATGCCAACGCCGGGCGTTACTATGAGTTACCTCCGTACACCGTTATGGGATTTAAGGATAACGACGGGAATTATGTCAACAAGGGATACGCCCTTCAATATATCCGCAGCGACCAGGCCGGACTGGGGCTGGAATATCGTCCCTCCTCTTTCCTTAAATTCACAGCCGAAGGGTTCTACAAACATTATAACCGCTATCCGATGTCGGTCATCGACAGCATTCCTTTGGCCTCGAAAGGAACCGACTACGGTGTTCTGGGAAACGAAGCCGTCACCTCCACCGCTACCGGACGAGCTTACGGTATGGAACTGATGGGGCGCTGGTATAATTACAAAGGGCTCACTTTCATCGCTTCCTACACTTATGTCCGCAGTGAATATAAAGACGGAAGAAATACAGGTAAATACCTTCCTTCCGCCTGGGATAACAAACATCTGTTCACCTTCAGCGGCACCTATTCACTCCCCAAAAACTGGGACATAGGCGCCAAACTCCGGGTAGTAGGCGGCGCACCATACACACCTTACGATGTGGAGAAAAGCAGTTATGTGGAAGCCTGGGATGCCAGCGGCAGCCTTTACTACGACTACAGCCGTTTCAACAGCGAACGCCTGAAACCATTCACCCAGCTGGACCTGCGCATAGATAAAACATTTTATCTGAAAAAAGTAATGCTCGGATTCTATATCGATCTTCAGAACGTACTTAATTCGAAATACAAAGAACAGGACGTCTATATAAAAACAGGTAAAATACTGAACCCCGATGCCCCTAAAGGAGAACAACGATATGAATTGAAACCGGTAGAACGCATGACGGGAACGATGTTGCCCAGTATAGGAATCATGATAGAAATATAATACCCTTGATTTTCTTCTGTTTTTATTGACCATAGTTCTACATAGATCACAAATAATTCCTATTTTTGTAGCCGGGAAACAGACAGTAACAGAGAAGATATCAATGTTGAAAGTGATTCTAAGAAATATTATATGCCACATACAAATACTATTCATACTTGTATGTCTTATTATGTCTATCCCGGCCCATGCTGAAGACACCCATCCGATCCTTATTATCAGCTCCTATAACCCGGATACTCGTAACACTACGCAAAATATCTCCGAATTCATGGAGGAGTACAAACGTCTGGGAGGTACAGCTCCGGTCATCATAGAAAACATGAACTGTAAAAGTTTGCCGGAGGCTCCTTTATGGAAAGGGAAAATGGCAACCTTACTAAAAAAATATAACAACGAGAACACTCCGCAGGCCATAGTCATTCTAGGCCAGGAAGGATGGTCTTCTTACCTGTCGCAGGATGAACCGATCCTAAAAGATATTCCTATCCTGTGTGGGATGGTTAGCCGAAATGCGGTCATTCTGCCGGACTCCAATACCGTAATGGCAGACTGGGACCCGGAGAGTATCGATATCCAAAGTTACATAGACAACGGATTCTATCTGTCTGGTTTTATCTATAATTATGATATAAAAAAGAATATAGAACTGGCTTTGAATCTTTATCCCGCAACAAAGCATTTTGCTTTAATAACGGATAACAGCTACGGAGGTATCTCTTTGCAGGCACTGGTAAAAAAGGAAATGAAAAAGTTCCCGGACCAGAATCTCATACTGCTGGATGGCCGGAAAAATAATATCTACACCATTGTCGAACAAATAAAGAGACTTCCAAAGGAAACCGTAATCCTACTGGGAACCTGGCGTGTAGATGTAAACGACGGGTATTATGTAGGCAACGCAACCTACACCATGATGGCAGGTAACCCGAATCTTCCGGCTATCACACTGACTTCTATCGGACTTAGCCATTGGGCAATAGGCGGTTACATGCCTAAATACCGTTCCATCGGTAAAGATCTTGCCAAACAGGCTATCGATATCCAAACAAAGAAAGTACTCCAAAAAGAGATGAAGGCAGTAAGTATTCCCAACGGATATACTTTCGATGCCCAAAAACTAAGAGAGTTCAATATAGAAAGAGACCGTCTGCCTGCCGATTCCACGCTGATCAATGTGGAGGGCAATCTGTTTATCAAATACAGATTTGAGATCCTGCTGATCGTTGCATGCGTATTGTTGCTTTTCCTGATAATGATCCTGTTCTTCCTGTTCAGAACCAACCGGTTGAAAGACGAACTGATGGACCTGCAGAAAGACAATGTTATTATTATGAATAACATACAGTCTTCTATCCGTTTCATCAAACCAGACTATTCGGTCAAATGGGAGAACCAGATAAAAATGCCTTGCAGTCCGCAATATGGTCCTAGAAACTGCTGCCTGGTTAAAAACGGGCTGAAACCATTCTGCGATGAATGTGCGCTGATTTCCGCCATGGAAAGCCGGAAGCCTTTCGAGCTTGTCAAGCAATGTGCCCCAGGTGAATATACACATGTATTTGCCAACCCGATACTCGATGCAAAGGAAAATCTTTTGGGTGTAGTATTCAAGAAAGAAAATGTCACCAAACAAAAACTGGCAGAAAACGAACTGAGACTGGCTAAGGAAAAAGCGGAAGAATCGGATCACCTGAAATCGGCCTTCCTTGCAAATATGAGCCATGAGATACGTACGCCGCTTAATGCAATTGTCGGTTTCTCCGGCCTGCTTGCCATGACCGAAGAATTGGAGGAACGCGAAGAATACATCAATATTATCAATAACAATAATGAACTCCTGTTGCAATTGATCAATGATATTCTGGACCTGTCCAAGATCGAGGCCAATACGCTCGAATTTGTTTATTCAGATGTCGATATCAATCAGTTATTATGTGATATAGAGCAGACCTCCCGCCTGAAAGCGGCAGAAGGCGTGCAGGTTTCATTTGTCGAAAAGATGTCTCATTGTATCATCCGGACAGACAAGAACCGCTTGTCGCAGGTAATAACCAACTTTATCAACAATGCCATCAAGTTCACCAAAGAAGGCGGAATACGTTTCGGCTATCAACATAAGGACGGCAAATTACTATTCTTTGTCTCCGATACCGGATGCGGTATCGATAAAAAGATCAAAGACAGCGTTTTCCAGCGCTTTGTCAAGTTAGACAGTTTCGCTCAGGGAACCGGGCTCGGACTGTCTATCAGCCAGATGATCGTACAGAAGCTGGGAGGAGAGATCGGCGTGGAATCTGAACTGGGACAAGGTTCGACTTTCTGGTTCACCCTACCCGATACGGTTATTGAAGAATCGCACGTTGCTGCGGCAGAACCTGTACAAATAGAAATACAGAATAATGCCTTTACTGAGAATAACAATAAAAAGTCAACCTTACTGATTGCCGAAGACAACGAAAGCAACTACACGTATATAAAAGCAATCCTCAAGGAATATAACCTGGTACATGCCTGGAACGGTCAGGAAGCAGTAGACTTATACAGAAAATATCATCCGGACATGATCCTCATGGATCTAAAAATGCCGCTTATGGACGGATACCAGGCAACGAAAGAGATACGCAAAGATAATACTGTTATCCCCATCATAGCCGTGACCGCTTTTGCCTTTGCCGAAGACGAACAACGGGTGAAACAGAGCGGCTTCAACGATTATGTAGCCAAACCGATCAAACCCAACGATCTGAAAAAGAAGATAACAGAGCTTTTGTAGACTATTGTTATATGGAACGTGTACCTGGAAATTGCAGGGTGAACACCGTCCCTTTCTCCATTTCCGAAGTAACGGTTATATTTCCCCCATGACGATTCAATATCTGACGGCAAACGCTTAAACCGATCCCCGATCCTCCTTGTTTCGTGGTAAAGAAAGGAACAAAGACTTTATCCAAAGCCTCGGGAACAATCCCGCTGCCATTATCCGAAACCGTTATCACAGGCATCCCATCCTGCCGGAAAGCCTCTACACGAATCTCAGGAGATTCACTGTCGCAGCACGCCTCAACGGCATTTTTCAGTAAATTGATCAGAACCTGCTCGATCATGCTCCGGTCTGCATACAACCGTAATTCTGCCGGGCGGATGGAATAGACAACGTGTATACCGTCAGCCGGGACCAGTTTCTGCAAATCGCTGAATAAAACAGATATCGGGAATATTTGCATGGTAGGAGTCGGTATACGTGTCAGTTTGCGGTAGTTCTCCACGAAGTCGAGCAATCCCTTACTCCGACGGTGAATCGTTTGTATCGCTTGCAGCATAATCGCATAATCGCGCTCATTCATACCATTCAGGGCGGCACGCTCCGTCACCGTTTCCGACAGGGAAATAATAGGGGCTATCGAGTTCATAATCTCATGCGTCAATACGCGGATCAGTTTCTGCCAGGCTTCTGTCTCAGCCTCCGCCACCACCGAATTATAAAGCCGGGAACGAAAAGCATTCAGGGCCTCATTCATCGAACGAGTCAACTCGGCTTCCGCCCCTCCGGAAGTAGGAACCGGAAAAGACAGATTCAGGTCTCCGTAATGAATATTCGCAATCAGATGTTCCATCCGGCGAATCGTTTTCCGTTGGTCCAGATACAAAGAGAAAGCCAATACGATCAGGATAGCGCTCATCATTACCGAAGTAAAATAGAGGCTTTTCAGTATCAGGAACGCAATTGTCAGCGACAATATAACGATCAGGACGATCTTTATCAGGATGGTATACCGTTTCATAGGCCCAATTTATCCAATTTCCGATAAAGGGCAAAACGGGTAATACCAAGCAACTCGGCGGCACGGGTCACATTCCCGTCGGCACGCCGCAAAGCACGTTCGATCGCTTCTTTCTCCAGAATGCTGAGGTTGAGTTCTTCCAGTTCCGCTTTCTTTTTGGTAACGGAAGGCTGGAGCATAAAATTCTCCGGTTTCAGCATCAATCCGTCGGAAAGGATCACTGCCCGCTCGATGGCATGTTGCAACTCCCTGACATTCCCCGGCCAGTTATAGTTTTGCAGTTTGCTCCGGGCTTCGCGGGATAAACCTTTTATCTCTTTCTTATATTTACGGGCATAGCGTATCAGGAAATAATCCGCCAGCAACTGGATATCATTACCACGCTCCCGAAGAGGAGGAATATGCAGTTCGATGGTGTTGATACGGTAAAGCAAGTCCTGGCGGAAAGTCCCCTCCTCCACCATTGCACGAATATTCATATTGGTAGCGGAGATCAGGCGGACATCTATCGAAACCGGACGGGTAGCCCCCAGCCGGGTGATCTGCTGCTTTTCGATCGCAGTAAGCAGTTTGGCCTGCATCGGCATGCTCAGGTTTCCTATCTCGTCCAGAAACAAAGTCCCGCCGGTTGCCACCTCCATACGCCCCGGCTTATCACGGCGGGCATCCGTAAAGGCTCCCTTTTCATAACCGAACAGTTCACTTTCAAAAAGCGATTCGGGAATACTTCCCAGGTCGATACCCACAAAGACCTGTCCGTTACGCGGCGAATGATGGTACAGGGCACGGGCAACAAGATCCTTGCCTGTTCCGTTCTCCCCCAGGATCAGGATATTGGCATCCGTATGACGTAACTTCTCGATCGTTGCAAAGATTTCCTGCATGGCATTACTCTCACCGATAATCTCGAAACCTTCCTCATCCGAACTCTCCAGAGCCGCTACCTGGCGTTTCAGCGACCGCACTTCCGTACGGCTTTCACGAAGTTTCAAGGCGGCAGATAAGGTGGCCAGCAACTTCTCTTTCTCCCAGGGTTTAGGGATAAAATCCGTCGCACCGGCTTTGATGGCACGCACGGCTTTTTCCGTATCGGCATAAGCTGTTATAAAAAGGACAACGGCATCCGAATCCGCCTTCTTTATCTTCTCCAACCAGAAAAAACCTTCCTGCCCGCTAATGGCATCCCTTCGGAAATTCATATCCAGCAGGATCACATCCGGCACATAGCTTTCCATAAAATGCTCGATACGCTCCGGCTGTGTGGTCACACGAATTTGTTCTACATAAGGTTCCAGCAGCAGATTCAGTGCAAAAAGCACATCTTCATTATCGTCGATGATCAGTATTTTCCCTTGTTTCATATCGTATGCGTATATTAAATATGTGGGGGTAAAGATAAGCATTAAAACAATAAACAGGGCGTGCGAATACGAACGTTTTTTGTGCGCTGACGCACTGATCACAAAAACGGACGCACTACTTACTGTCTAATATTCAAGATATTAAAAACATGGCATACTATTTGTTTTTTAATAATATATGAAACATACGAGAAGTCACATATTATCGATAATCCTTGCTGCACTGGCCGCTTTCCCGGCTTACTCGCAGGATACGTTACGCCTCACCTTATCTGAGACCGTACGCATGGCCCAGGAACAATCTCCACAGGCCATCGCTGCCCGACATTCTTTCAGGGCGGCTTACTGGAACTGGCGTTCCTATCGTGCAAACATGCTACCCAGTCTGACCTTCACCTCCAGTCCTTCACTGAACCGGTCGATCAGTTCGGTAACCTTACCCGACGGAGGCGAAAGTTTCGTACACCGCAACCAGTTGATGGTAGATGCCGGACTCACGATCAATCAGAATATACCATTCACCGGAGGAAGCCTTTTCGTGAAAACAGCCTTGCAAAGACTCGATTTGTTTTCGGAAAAGACAAGTTCGTATAACACCACCCCCATCGTGCTCGGCTACGAACAAAACTTGTTCGGATACAACCAGTTCAAATGGGATCGGAAAATCGAACCCCTCCGTTATACCGAATCAAAAAAGAACCTGACAGAAACACTCGAACTGGTCGCCGCACAGGCAACCCAACAGTTTTTCCAATTGGCCACCGCACAGACCAACTGGGAAATCGCACAATATAATTACGCAAATGCCGATACCCTCTATCAATATGCCCAGGGACGGTATAATATCGGGACGATCACCGAAAATGAAATGTTACAACTGGAACTGAACCTCCTGACCGAACAGACTAATATGATGAACGCGCGTATCGAAGTAGATGACTGCATCCAATCATTGCGCAGCTACCTGGGTATCACCAATGCGTCGGAACTGGTCGCCAGTTTAAACGAAGAAATCCCCCGTTTCAATGTGGAAGTAAAGCAAGCGCTCGAGCTGGCTTACGAGAATAATCCGGAACCGGAATACCTCCAGCGCCGCCGGTTGGAAAGCGAAAGTGCCGTAGCACAGGCAAAAGCATCCCGCGGCTTCAAAGCCGACCTCTATATGCAATTCGGCTTGACGCAGACAAACGAAAAACTGAAAGAGGCTTACCGGGACCCTTTGGATCAACAATTAGTCAGCCTTGGCATACGCATCCCGATCCTGGACTGGGGTGTCGGTAAAGGGAAGGTAAAAGTTGCCCTCAGCAACCGCGACAAAGTATATACCGAGGTGGAGCAGTCACGCAACGACTTCGAACTGAATGTCATCAAAATGGTCAAACAGTTCAACCTGCAGGCTGATAAAGTGATGATCGCACAAAAAACCGACCAGACTGCCCAACGCAGGAACGATGTTGCCCAAAAACTGTACCTGCTGGGTAAATCGACTATCCTCGACCTCAATGCCTCCATCAGCGAAAAGGACCGGGCACGAAGAGAATATATAACAGCCTTATATAATTATTGGAGCCTGTACTACGGTCTGCGCAGCATGACCGGCTACGACTTCGAACGGAACCGTGAACTGACATTCGATTATGAACAATTAATGAAATAAATAATGGACAGACCTATTGAAAAGAAACCCGTATATTACCGTTACCGCTGGCATATCGCCGGATGTGTCGCTTTTGTCATCCTTCTGGTGTATGTATCGATCGTTGCATCAGGCGGACGCAAACTGCGCACCGAAGCGGACAACCTCATCATCGGCGAAGCACAAGCCGATAAATTCATGGAATATGTGGATGTGGAAGGTGTGGTTCAACCCATCCTCACCATCAAAATAAACGCACGTGAAGCCGGTAGCGTCGAACGTATCGTAGCTGAAGAAGGAACGATGATGGAGAAGGGCGACACCATCCTTACCCTGACCAATCCGGACCTGATACGTACCATCGACGACCAGCGAGACGAGTGGGAAAAACAATTGATCTCCTTCCAGGAAAAAGAGATCGAAATGGAACAGAAAAGCCTGGACCTGCAAAAACAAACATTACAGACAACCTATGAACTCAACCGCCTGAAAAAGAGCTTCGCCCTCGATGAAGAGGAGTTCCGCATGGGTGTAAAGAGCAAGGCGCAACTGGAAGTACAGCGGGATGAATTCGAATATAAAACGCAAAGCACCGCCCTGCAACTGGAAGGTCTGCGCCACGACAGCGCTGCCACCATCCTCCGCCGTGAGTTGATGAAGAATGACCTGGAACGTGAACGGAAGAAATACGACCGCGCACAGGAACGCATGGAGAACCTGATCGTCCGCGCCCCATTGGCAGGACAACTCAGTTTTGTCAAGGTAACTCCGGGCCAGCAGGTGCAAAGCACCGAAGCCATCGCCGAAATCAAGGTACTCGACCAGTTCAAGATACATACGTCACTCAGCGAATATTATATCGACCGTATCACGACAGGCCTTCCCGCCACCATCACCTGGCAGGGAAAGAAATATCCGCTACGCATCACCAAGGTCGTACCGGAAGTAAAAGATCGTAACTTCGATGTGGATCTTGTCTTTACCGAAGAATCACCCGAGAATGTCCGCATCGGAAAGAGCTTTCGCGTACAGGTTGAACTGGGACAACCCGAAGAGGCGCTGGTCATCCCGCGCGGCGACTTCTTCCAGACGACCGGCGGCCAATGGATCTATAAGCTGAACGAGACCGGGACAAAAGCCCGCAAAGTAAACATCAGCATCGGCCGACAGAACCCACAGCAGTATGAGATCACCGGCGGATTACAAGCAGGCGATAAGGTTATTGTCACCGGATACAGTACTTTTGGCGACGCGGAAGAGTTGATTTTGAAATAAAAAAGACAGAAGAAGAAGAACTACCATGAAAATATTACTACTTGCTATCCGGTCCCTTTCACGTTTCCGGCTCTATACAGTCATCAACATATTAGGGCTGGCAATGAGCCTGACATGTGTCATGATCATATCACGGCACGTGTACAGGGAATTGACAGTAGACCATTTCAATAAAAACCTGGATCGTATATGTCTGGTCACACAGCATTTCGAACAAGAAATAATGCCTCGTTTTTATTACAATTTCAATCCCGGAACAGGCATAGGAGACGCCCGGTTGGTAAATAATCCGTCTGTCGAGAAAGTGGCCCCGTTCTCTTCTTTTACAGAAGACTATATAACAGTCGATGATAAAAAATACAATGCACGTATCCTGGTTGCCGATACTGCCTTTTTGCAGATTCTGGATTATCCGGTAGTATCCGACAATAAACAAATTCCGCTGCAAGACCCGCAAGGAGCTGTTATTACGCGGAACTTTGCCCGTAAACTGTTCGGCACAGACAAAGATATAGTAGGAAAAAGCATACAGCATTCCAACGGTAAAACAATTACGATTACCACGGTTCTCGACGAACCTGTCGAGAAAAGTTCTATCCAGTTTGACCTGCTCGTTTCCTTGCAACTGCAAGAAAGATGGGGACGCGCTTTCCACGCTCTCGTATTACTGGCTCCCGGTACTGATATCGATAAACTGAATAAGGAATTTATCAGTAGCCGGGAAGAAGGAAATAAGGAAACACCCAACCAACTGCTTCCCCTCAGCAAATCGTACTTCGACAAGACCGTCAATATGTTTGATGATACTTACCTGCGAGGAAACTATAGCAATGTCCTGGTGCTCGCCGGTGTCGCTTTTTTAATTTTACTTATCGGCATCTTCAATTTTATCAATATCTACACCGTCCTGATGCTGAAACGGGCACGCGAACTGGGAATGAAAAAAGTATTTGGAGCAAGAGCCTTCCAAATGCTGGTTCAACTCGTCGGTGAAAACATTGTAATGATAGGCTGTGCCCTCTTTATTGCCTGGATATTAATCGAGATAAGCGGAGGAGCTATCGAATCGACCCTGGGAATCTCGCAGGTAAATAATCTGACATTCGATCTTTTGCTTTCAACAGGTATCCTGTTACCGGCCATAACCTCCGTGTATCCTTTTATCAAATATAATTACACACCACCCATAACCTCACTTCGCTCTGTAAATACCAGCGGTAATTCAGTGGTTTCACGTGCTGTCTTCATCGTTTTTCAGTATATTATCACCTGCTGCCTGATCATCGTTTCTCTGTTCTTTATGAAACAGCTTCATTTTATGCTGAATGCTGACTTGGGATATAAAACCAAAGATATTATAAAAGCTCAGTTCATCAAGCACCCCAGCAATGTATGGAGCATGCCGGATGAAGACCGGACCAAATACTTCAATAACATTAACCGGCTGGATGGTGAGATAAAGCAGAAAATGAATGCCAGCCCTCTTTTCTATCAATGGGTATATGGAGACAGTCCTCACACGATACAGGAAAGCGGTATCCGTCTGAAAACTGCGGATGGAGAATACAAAGAAGTTTGTTCGGCTTATATGTCTGCCACCAATATACAAATGTACGGCTTGCAACTAAAAGAAGGACGATTCTGGAACGACTCTATTGACAATACATATGGTTACCAGTTCATCATTAACGAAACAGCACAAAAACTGTTTGGCATAACCAATATAGAAACTGCATCATTACAGCCGGAAAGCCGTTTATGGATAACCAGCCGGAATGATATGAGTACCAATCCTCCCTATCAGGTTATCGGTGTAGTAAAGGATTTCAAGTTCACACACTTGTCAAAGCCCAACGCCCCGCTGGTCATTTCCAACTCTGGAAGTTACAACAGCCAAAAGCTAATGGCTTCGATTGTCCCTGGAAAGAAACAGGAAGCGATCGCCTTTCTGAAGAAACTCCACAACGATACCGTTGGCGGCGAATTCGAGTATTCATTTGTCGAAGACGAAGTCAGCGCTCTTTACAAAGATGATAAAAAGGCGGCTTACATCTATTCCTTATTTACAATCATAGCCATTCTGATCTCTTCATTGGGGTTATTCAGTCTGTCTCTATTTGATGTTCAGCAGCGATACCGTGAAATTGCCATACGCAAAGTGAACGGAGCAACCACCCGTACAGTCATGCAAATGATGCTACGCAAATATTTCAAACTATTGGGATTAGCTTTCATCATTTCTCTTCCGGTTTCATTACTGGCTATTTTCAAATATCTGGAAAACTTTGCCAACAAAGCCCCTATATCCTGGTGGATATTCGCTGTCGCCCTGCTCATAACTGCCGGAATATCGCTGGCAACCTTAATCTGGCAGATACGGAAAGCGGCACGGACCAATCCGGCGGAAGCCATAAAAGCAGAATAAGACAATCTGTTTGCGATGCCTAAACACACCTGTTTGCCCATCACAAACAAAGGTGTTTAGGCATCGCAAACAAGCTTGTTTAGGGATCGTAAACAATAAAAGCAATGTATATGAAAATCATCCTACTAGCCATACGCTCACTGATGCGTTTCCGTTTATACACCGTTATTAATGTCCTTGGCTTGGCATTAAGCCTGGCCTGTGTGATCATTATCAGCCGGTATGTCTATAGTGAGGCGACAACAGACCATTTCAATACCAACCATGAGCGGATATATCTGAGTGTACGTCAGTGGGAAAGCGGTGAACGGATACCTCTTTTATTTACAACAGATAATGTGGTCCTGAAAAAGAACTATATCAATCCCCTGGATATACCGGAAATAGAGAAAAAAACCTCCTTTGTCTCCCTCAGCAATGTCGAAATACAGGTAGATGAGAACAAATTCAAAGCACATGTATTGGCTACAGACACCGCTTTCCTTCAAATACTGGATTTTCCGCTGGTAGAAGGGAACCGTGCACAACTGTTGGCCGACCCTAAAGGAGCCGTTATCACAAACCGATTCGCCCGGAAACTGTTCGGTAAAGAAAATCCGATCGGTAAGAACGTCGACTATAACGGAAACATACTGACCGTCCAGGGAATTATCGGAGAAACGGAGACACCCAGTTCTTTGACCTTCGACCTGTTGATATCTAAAGAATTGCAATGGCGTTGGCCGCCGGTTAATTACTTTAGTGTTGCTTTAGCCTATCCCGGTATCGATGCGGATCGTATTAACGAAAAACTCAAGGCAGAAAACCATAAAGCCGCCCAAAAAACGTTCTCTTTCCGGGTCATCCCGCTGGATAAACTATACATGGACAAAGCTGTCGACAAAGGAGTAAATACGTTCCGCCAGGGAAACCCGGACAGCCTGAAAATCCTTTCCTTCGTTGCGATCTTGCTTTTATTGATCGGACTGTTCAACTTTATCCATATCAATTCGGTCGTTATCATTAAACGAGGCCGGGAACTGGGAATGAAAAAGGTATTCGGGGCAAGACCCGCACAATTATTCATCCAGCTATACGCAGAGAATCTGGTACTGACAACTATCTCCCTTTTTCTCAGTTGGATGATTATCGAAATCACCCTGCCGATACAAGAAAACCAGTTAGATATCACTGCCACCGTCGGCTCTTCTTTCAATATGATATTAACCGTTATTCTTTTGCTGGGACTTCCACTGATTATTACGTTATATCCATTTTTCAACTATAGCTTCCGGCAAACCATCCGTTCACTTCAGGGAGTCACCCCCGGAAAAAACAAGATGGCTACCCGTTCGTTGTTTCTGGTCGTGCAATACGTTATCACCTGTTGCCTGATCATATCATCCATCTTCTTTATGAAGCAACTGCACTTCATGTTGCATGCAGACCTGGGATACCGGACTAAAGACATTATAAAAGCTTGGTTTATACGTCCTTCTTCAAAGATGACTTATGGTGAAGAAGAACAGAAACAGACTGAAAGCGTTTCCTCCGCCATACAGGAAACACTCAAAGCATCCCCTCTGTTCCAGTCGTTCTCCTATGGAGAAAGTCCGTATGAATTACCAACTGATAACTACGATAAGGTCAGTATGCGCATCCCCGGAGGAGAATGGCAGGAGGTACTTCATGTCAAACTATATAAAAGTTTCTTTGATTTATACCAAATACCAGTTTACGCAGACGGCTTCCCGAAGAGCGAAAAAGAAATCCTGATGAATGAAACGGCCAAAAAATTATTCAGTAAAGGAGAAATCCCTCCTACGGAACTGGAAAAAGATTCGTATAATGGCATCAGTTCGCTTCTGGTAAAAGGTTTTACTCCCGAATTTCAGGTAGTGCATCTCTCCCAGCGTAATCTTCCCGTCATCATGACTTTCAAAGATGTGCAGAATGAACTATACTATCCGGGGAAACTCATGGCATCCATTGTCCCCGGACGCCGGCCGGAAGCGATCAAACTTCTGAAAGAACTCCATGATAAGACTATCGGAGGAGAATTTGAATACACTTTTGTAGAAGACGAGATCAGTGCCATGTACGAAAAGGACCGGTTGGTTGCCCGGATCTATTCCGTTTTTACCCTCGTCTCCATCCTGATCTCTTCGATGGGATTATTCAGCCTTTCCCTTTTCGACATTCAACAGCGTTACAAAGAGATAGCGATCCGCAAAGTGAACGGGGCAACGACAGGAGCCATCATGAATTTGTTATTGCGGAAATATTACAAGCTACTCGGTTTCTCTTTCCTGATAGCCACTCCTCTTTCCTGGCTGGCAATCACGAGATATCTGGAAAACTTTGCCAATAAAGCTCCGTTATCCTGGTGGATTTTCGCTATTGCTTTCCTGATCACCGCAGGTATTTCCCTGCTCACCCTGATCTGGCAAATCCGAAAAGCGGCACGGACAAACCCGGCAAAAGCTATCAAGACGGAATAAATCAGGGAGACAAACAAGCACACCTATATAATTCGGGTAAAAAGCGTTCACCATTCACCTTTCTGTCGTATATAACTAATATAATGACAATTACAATACAATATCCAGGTGAACGGTTTAGCAAAAGGGTGAATGGTTACTACAAACCCTTCACCCTGAACTACTACCAATTATCATATAACCCATTAACCCGCCAACAATAGTATATTAACACAAAAGAAATAACCCAATAGCTTAACGACCACGCCCGGTAAGCTTTTCGACCACTGTCGCTAAGCTTAACCACCTACGTCGGCAAGCTTAACGATGGCAGTCAAAAAACGACCGGATAGTATGTTTACCATTAGTTATATATTGCTTTCCGATTAGTTCCCTATTACATGAATGATAGTTGGATATAAAGGTATAGTTCAGAATTTATCAGATGTGAGCTATTTATAGTGACTGGTTGTACCTGTCTCCCCTCTCAAGAGGGGAATTGGTTACTCCCGTCGCTATAAACTGATAGCTCAATTATTTCTAATATGACCGCGAAAGCCTATTTCCAATTAACAAATAAAACAAACAACAACTTACACCAATCAGGGTGAAGGGTGAACGATTATTTCCTAAAATGTGATAGAAAACAGTGCCTCGACCTGGAACTTGCCATAATCGATCGGTTGTATCAACCGTACGCCGGTTGTCAGCGGGAAGCTCATCCGGAAGACATTCCAGTCAAAGATCAGATCGGTACCGAATGAACTTTGTGTTGTCCAGTCACGACCTTTGGCAGCCTGGTTACGGTTCAGGTCGTAAAATAGGTTGGCACGCAGGCGGCGGATATAAGCTAGTTGCCCGAGACTGAGATCCGGTGAAAAGACAGAAAAAGCATAATCAGCCTTAAAGGCAATCTGCTGACGGGTCTGATACATGAAATTATATCCGCGAGGCTTATCTATCAAATGTTTGGGTAAATACAGGGTTTTATTGTCCACACTCTGGTATTGGTATCCCATACGCAACATCAATCCGTGATTACGCAGGATACCCGGCCAATAAGTCGTCAGGCGTCCGGCATACAGGCTTCCGTAGTTTTCCTTATTGAAAGGAGACTGGAGATACTGCAACCGCAACTGATATCCCCAGCGGGGCAGGATATCACGCTGGGCTTTCCGACGGTAACTGTAAAACAATACTTCCGGCAGGATATACTGGAAATTGCTATATGTACGGCTTTCATATTGCTGATACCTGTCGTTGGTAAAATAATAGGCAACCGCCGGTTGTATTCCCCGGATATAATGGTTGCGGGTAAGATTGAAAGGGAGGTAGACACGCGCCTCGGCCTCCAGCAAGGTACGTCTTACGGTTGCTGCCTGTGCCACTTCCTTATCCTTGTCGTTGGTCACCCAGGTTACATCGAATGCTTTACCGCCATAATCGGCAGCGATATCGATGACCGGAAACCAACCTTTATAGGTAAATGATAATTTGCCATGATGTTCACCCTTATTGTAATACCATCCTGCTTGCATGATAGCCGTGTTCAACGTGTTTTGCGAAAGGACCATAACGCCCGGTTTCACGATCGTACTCAGATCGTCAGCCCCCGTATTCATCGCTTCCGCCACATCATAATAGAAGGGGGCCCAACTATGTAACTTAAACGTATGCGCTCCTTTGCGGTAAGGACGCGGATTAAACTCGATAGGAGTCAGTTTGGCTGAATCCAGATTGAACTGCTCCTGTTCAACCAGCGAAGTAACCAGCGGAGAATGATAAGGATCGCCCAAGTCCGCCTTTTCCGCATCCAGGCTATCCACCGTCAAAGAACCGATACGATACCCGTCTGCCTGGTAATCCGAATAAAGCAGTTTGTCTTTACCGGGAGTAAAAGCCGGATCAAAAGCCCCGAAACGGGCAGATGTCAACCGGTAAGTGGCCGTATCCGACGGATTCAGATAATAGATATTATTGGTTCCGTTGGCTCCCGATTCAAAAAACAGTTTGCCGTTGCTCCAAAGCGGGGCGGTAATATTTACGGAAGTGGTTGCCAGCAATTCACTCCATGCACCGGTCTGCGTATCCAGTTGCAGCAGACTTATGCCGGTAGCGGTTACGGCTACGGCAGTAATCATTCCATTATCATCGTAAGTTAGCTCTTTGATGAAGGCATTATCCGGAACAGTAAAATAACGCTGTTCCTTTCCCGTTGCCAGGTCGACCAGCACCAACTGGTTTTCACCGCTTACCGTAAAACGGGAAACGGCTGCCGTCCGGTTGTCCTTGTCGATAGCCGGAGCCAGATAACGCCCGCGGGGAGTAAGTATCGTCACCTTTCCCGTTTCTAAATCATATTGTTTTATAACGGAATAATTTTCATGTGTCCAACGCAGGCCCGGAACAATCTCTGTCCAGTACACCTTGTTGCCGGCCAGGTTCAAACGGCTGTTGATCGTTCCGAGATAACACAATCGCTTTTCCTTTCCGTTCGTTACCGAAACCAGCGAATTGATATCCTGCAAACCTGATTTAACGGCAATAACCGTCGAGTCGTTCACCGCCTGCGGATAACGGTAAGAAGTATATTTTCCGGGTTTCGGCGAAAGATAATCAGGAATAACAGCGGCAGTGTCCATCTTCCTCCATTCGTCGCGCAAAAAGTCGAACGTCTCATTATACAGTCCGTCGATACTTATCCCGGCATTATGTTTAAAGGCATTGCTGAACATCGGAATCGCAAAGAAGCGGTTCACATACCGGGTGGTCGTCTTATCCCATATATCCGGTCCGAAACGGTGGCGGGCAAAAGAAGTCAGGTTATAACCCAATGCATAATAATCGCCCGTATAATCTTTATAAGAACCTAGATACCATTTATCGAACGAGTAATTCTTTCCTTCTCCCAGCATCTGGGCACGGTAAGGCATACTGAATTCCGGCAACCGCCCTCTACCGCCGTTTGACATGGAAGTCTCGGTTCCCACTGCATCGCCTTCCAGGAACCAGCTCGGCATGAAAAAGGCAGCAACGCCCGCCGCCTGCTCACCGATTATATAATATAAAGGTTTGAACCAGCCACGCATCACCTTGCTTGTCTGGAGGACATGCCGCGACTCGTGCAGCACCAGATGTTTGTCCCAACTCACCCCATCGAGTTTGGAGGAAGGCGTCGTGATCAGTTCCATACGGCGCGGCGCCCACGAAACCAATCCGTTGGACGACATATTGGCCGGATGGAGAATCACCGGAAATTTCTTCTGCATCCCTGTCCCGATCGTCTTCTGCAAATGCGGATAAGCATTTTCCAGATAGAGGGCGTAGTTATAAGCCATCGAATCGTTTCCCTGCGGATACACCAGGTTATAATGGGGCAACTTGACAATGTTCCATTTGAACCGTGCCGGATCGGAGCCGTAATCCAGAAACTGAGCCTGCATATGAAGGCTGGCAAACAAACAAAAAGCCACTAAAAAGATATATCGTGATACGGGTATCTGCATACTTATAGAGTTATAAACCACAAAACTATAAAATATAACCAATCCGCTTTACATTTTCTACGGCAAAGTAGAAAGATAGATACGTTAATTATTCCGTATCATTCGCACAACACCGTGCGCAAACGAACGTAATTCGTGCGGATACACACACAGTCCCCAACGCCCCACATCCGATAACAGCATAGCTACTAAGAAGTTACCCGTTTGGCACATCTTTTGTATTTTTCAATATACAATTACAATTGAAACCATGTTAAAACATTACCTACTGATTGCTATACGCAACCTATTAAAATACAAAACGCAATCGATCGTCAGCATTATCGGCCTGGCGATGGGATTTACCTGTTTTGCCCTGGCAACATTATGGATACGATATGAAATGACTTACGACAACTTCCGTGAAGGGGCCGAACGTATCTTCCTTGTCAGGAACGAAGACAAAAACAGCAAAGACGGTTTATCGACAGTCACCCCCTCCCCGCTGGCGGCTTATCTGCAAGAGACATTTCCTGAGATAGAACAGGCCGGCAACACACGGGGTGGCGATTTTGAATTCAAATATGAGGGAATTACCCATCCATCCTGTATAATAGATATGGACTCCGCCCTGATAAAAACATTTCCGGTCCGGTTGATAAGCGGAAACACCAATTTCCTGTTACCTGATAATAAAGAAATAGCCATCACCGAAGAACTTGCCGAAAAACTATTCGGTAAAGAGAATCCGATCGGAAAAGAATTGATGATTTATAATGAGAAAAGACCGGTCTGTGCAGTCGTCCAATCATGGGGAACACATACCAATATCCCCTTCGATATAATAGAAGCCAATCATCAATATGCATATTGGGGCGCTTTCAACTGGTCTACTTATATCAAAGTCAGGGAAGGGACAGACATCAAGGCTTTCAGCAAAAAGCTATATGAACATACGATTGAACAAGATAACACCAAGCTGGAACATTTTGTATTGACCCCGATCACCCGGCTGCGTTACGATCATCCGATAGAAGAAGCGACCGTTAAATTCAATCATATCCTGCTGTTTGCATTATCGGGCGGCCTGGTTATCCTCTGTTCGCTGTTCAACTATCTGACATTGTTCGTCAGCCGGATACGAATGCGCGGAAAAGAGATTGCCTTACGTAAAGTGTGCGGCTCCTCAGACCAGCATCTGATGGGTTTATTCTCCATAGAGTATTTGCTGACCTTGCTGGCCGCCATCTTCATCGGTATGTTGCTGATCGAACTGGTATTACCGACTTTCCGGGAATTATCCGAAATCCATACGGCCACCAACGGAATCTACCTGGAAGCTATTTTCTACTCGCTTTTTGTGGCAGTACTGTCATTCTTTATCTCTTTATTCCCGATCCAATATTTCCGCCGCCAGTCGTTGAACGCAGCAATCAAGGGGACGGAGAAAGGGAACGGAAAGAATTATTTCCAGAAGTTCTTCCTGGTATTCCAGTTTATCATCAGTATCGGATTTATCTTCTGTACGGTCGTAATGATTAAACAGATACATTTCCTTTCACATTCCGACCGTGTCGTGGAACGAGCTGGCAGGGCATCTATCGTATTCAGTACCAAATCATCCGAAGCCAGTCTGCGGGAGGAACTGAAACAAATACCTATGATTACAACAATTCTTCCGGGCAATCATAATGCATTCATACCTTTCACAGGAAAACAATATATGACAACGAAGGAATGGGATGAAAAACCGGCATCAGCAAATGAAATACGCCTGGAACTTATCCCCAGTGGCGAACAAATATGCAATTACTATAACCTGAAACTTCTGAGTGGTAAAATGCTAAAGGACGACGATCAAAAGGACAAAGTGATGATCAACGAAGCAGCAGTCCGGGAGTTCGGATGGCGGGACCCGATCGGCAAATATTTCCAAAAGTTCGATTCAACCCGTTTACAGGTTATCGGTGTTATACGCGACTTCTGTAAAGAATCGCCTACCATACCGGTGAAACCGCTTGTGTTCACCGTTCAGGAATACTATTATTCGATCAGTTCCAGCGGAGTGCTGCTTTTCAAATTCCATGAAGGACAATGGCCGGAATGCAAACGACGGATCGACGCGTTGATCAAAGAAAAGCACCCGGAATTTACTTTCTACAGTTTAGACAGCGCCGAAGAAGAGTATAACAAATTCCTCCAATCGGAAAATGCCCTGATCAAGTTGCTCGACTTCGTTACGGTAATCTGCATCCTCATCTCTGTGTTCGGTATTTTCTCCCTGGTAACCCTCAACTGCGAACAGCGCCGGAGAGAAATAGCCGTCCGCAAAGTAAACGGCGCTACTGCCCGAATGATTATACGCATGTTCTTTAAGGAGTATATGTTGTTGCTTTGTCTGGCAGCATGCATCGCCTTGCCTGTCGGTTACCTCATCATGAAGCCCTGGCTGGAGAATTATGTGATACAAACAGAGATAAGCGCCTGGATTTATCCGGTTCTTTTGATCTGTCTCATATTTATTATTACCTTGTGCATAAGTTGGCGCATATGGAAAGCCGCAGGCAGGAATCCGGCAGAAGTCATTAAATCCGAATAAATTCAACGATTATATTATGAGCATGTTACAACACTATATCAAACTCGCATTCCGTAATCTGATAAAGTACAAATCACAATCCATTATCAGTATTATCGGACTGGCTATCGGCTTTACTTGTTTTGCACTGTCTACATTGTGGATACGATACGAACAGACTTACGACACCTTCCATAAAGGGGCCGACCGGATTTATCTGGTACGCGTTGAATCATATATGTCCAGCAGTGGCATATCGGAAATCACGCCTTATCCGTTAGCCGGTTTCCTGAAAGCGACATTTCCGGAAGTGGAAGATGCCTGCAATATGCAAGCCTGGGGGATGGCATTCAAATATAAAGGAAAAGAATATACTTCATTTAAGATCGGAGTCGATTCTGCGACAGTAAACATGTTCGATTTTCAGCTAATCAGCGGTAGTCGGGATTTTATGCTACAGAATAATAATAAACTGGCTATCACCGACCGTTTTGCCAAACAATTGTTCGGCGCAGAAGATCCTATCGGAAAAGAAATCGATATCTATGGAGATAAGGTCATCTGTGCAGTCGTTAAACCCTGGGATACGCATAGTAATCTGCCGTTCGATTTTCTTGAATCAAACAGTTTCAGAGAAGAATGGAATGTCTCTTCCTGGCAAACATTTATCAGACTGCGGGAAGGTACTGATATTCAGGCATTCAGAAAAAAGCTCGATGAATATAAGTCGAAACCCGACCAAACATTTTCTGTCGATAAGATCGTACTGACACCTATTACCTCCATGCGCTATGACCGTCCCAATCGGGTGGTAACAGTCAAATACGAACATATCCTCCTGTTTGCCTCGGCAGGCGGATTGGTCATATTATGTGCCCTATTCAATTATCTGACTCTATTTATTACACGGATTCGGATGCGTAGCCGCGAAATTGCCTTACGGAAAGTTTGCGGATCGTCAGATAAAAACCAGATGGTTTTATTTGGAGTCGAATATTCGATCACCTTATTGCTCGCTTTATTCACCGGTTTAATCCTGATAGAATTAGCATTACCGACATTCAGGGAGTTATCAGAAATAAAACTGGATAATATGGATATCTACCTGGCTACCATTAAATATGCCGCAATCGTAGCCTCCCTTTCTTTCTTATTATCCTTATACCCGATCTATTATTTCAGGCAAAAGACACTGAATGCCATGCTAAAAGGTTCAACCGGAAGCAAAAGCAAAAATATATTCCAGAAAGTCAGCATGGTAGCACAATTCGTGATCAGTATCTGTTTTATCTTCTGCTCGGTAATCCTGATGAAACAAATCCACCATCTGAACCAGGCTGACTTTGGATTCGAACGGACAAACCGGGCCTGTATTAATACATATCCGTCCATCGACGGATTAAGAGAAGAAATGGCGAAAGTCCCATTTATAACCGAAATATTTCCCGATAGCATATCGGCCATCTTCCCTCGCTATGCCCGTTCTTACAGTACAATAGACAGATGGGATGGACGCCAGGATTCCACTGCTTCCGTCAGTTTGGAACAGTTCGACTGTAACCAGGCATACTTCAAATTTTATGAATTCCAACTTCTTGAAGGAGAGATCCCTGCCGATGGGAACAGCGATCATATATTAATCAACCAGGCCGGAATCAAAGAGTTGAATATGGATCACCCGGTCGGGAAAACAATCGGAGGCGACAATCCCTGGATAATAGCCGGTGTCATTAAAGATTTCTATATTGCACCTCCGACAGTACCATGCAAGCCTGGCTTTATGGTATTCAAGAAAAAAGCTGAATTTAACGACAGTTCCATCCTGTTCAAATATCAGGAAGGAACCTGGACTAACTGCAAACAACGGCTGGACGCATTAGTGAGAAAACTAAATCCGGACGTCAGAAGTTGCCGGATCAACAATATGGAAGAAGAATACGGTAAATTCCTGAAATCGGAAAACGCTTTGCTGATAATGCTGGATTTCGTGACGCTGGTCTGTGTATTGATTTCCCTGTTCGGAGTCTTCTCACTCGTCACCCTCGATTGTGAGAAACGCCGCAAAGAGATTGCCATCCGGAAAGTGAACGGCGCAGTAACACCTCATATCATGCAGTCTTTCCTATTGAAATACATGTTTTTATTATTGGTCGCCTCTGCTATTGCCTTCCCGACCGGTTACCTCATCATGAAGCCGTGGGTGGAAAGTTATGTACTTCAAACCCGGATAGACTTCTGGATTTATCCGGCAATAGGACTGGTATTAGCAGCACTCATCACTTTATGTACAGGTTGGAGAATATGGAGAGCTGCCAATCAGAATCCGGCAGAAGTCGTTAAATCAGAATAAATAAAATGAAAATCATCCTGTTAGCTATACGAACCCTTCTCCGATTCCGGCTTTATACGGTAATCAACATATTGGGTCTGGCACTCAGCCTGGCCTGTTGTATATTGATATTCCGGTATGTCTACGGAGAAATGACTACCGATCATTTTATTCCGGAAGTAGACAGGGTTTGCTATACAGTGATGGAGGATGAAGTAACCCACCAGAAAAGACTCTACGGTCTGTTACCTGAATATGGATATACCCCAAACCCATTGGAAGATCCGGCTGTGGAAATTGTATCTACACTATTCCAGAGTGACAAAGATCAGATTACAGTCGATAACAAACTGTACAATGTTGCCTCTTTAGCCGCAGATACGAATTATCTGAAAATAGTACCGATCCCCATACTAAAAACGTCCCGGAATAAATTATTAGAGAATCCGCAAGACGCAATAATCTCGGAAGACCTATCCCGATTAGTATTCGGGAAGGAAGATCCGATCGGTCAACAAATCACTACCTCGATGGGAAAGATTGTAACTGTCGTTGCCGTCATGGGTAAACCGAATACCCGATTTTCCATGCCTTTCGACCTACTGATATCGAATGAATCGGCCAACTACAGAAAATATTCAATGCCCCATTCCCTTGTCAAATTACATAAAGGCCATTCTGCAGCCTCCGTCAACAAGGAATATGAAGCATTCCATAAAATGTCCAATTTCACCAACCGCCTGCGCATCTGCTTTTACCCTTTACAGAAGCTATATTTCGATCAGCAGGTAGTCACATACCTGGATAAACGGTTGGTAGGGAATTATACGCACGTACTTATCCTGATAGCAATTGCCGTATTGATCATGCTGGTAGGATTATTCAATTTTATCAATGTCTACACAGTGTTGATCCAGAAACGGGCACGTGAATTCGGTATGAAAAAAGTATTCGGAGCAAATACCCGGCAAATGGCCGTTCAATTGTATACTGAAAACTTATGTATGACTCTCGTAGCTTTATTTCTGGCATGGGTATTCATAGAAACAGGGACGTTGCTGGTCAATACTTTTCTAATGATCCGGATTCCTTCGCATTTTTTATTTGACGCCAGCCTTTCTGTAGGGATTCTATTCCTGTTGCCTTTTATCACGGCCATATACCCCTTCTTCCAATATAATTATTCTTCTCCGGTAACTTCTTTAAAAAAGATCGGGAGAGGCGGAGAATCTACTATATCCAGAAAAGTATTCCTTTGTTTACAATATATTATCACACTAGCTTTAACCATCGTATCTATCTATTCTATCCATCAGTTAAACTTTATGCTGAATACCGATCTTGGATATGAAACAGATAATATTATCAAAATCTCACCTATAGAAGGGCCACGGGGAAGCGATATGAGCATGTGGAATAAATACAATCTGATTGTTCGACAACTGGACAGAAACCTGAAAAATACTCCCTCGCTCATCAAGCTGCACAGCTATTCTCCCGGCCCGATCAGTCGTTTAGGGCAAAATTGCTGGGCACATATTCCGGGAAAAGAATGGACAAGTATAGGAACCCAAGTAAGCAATCAAAATTCCTTCCGTATTCTGGGGATAGAGGCGATTGAAGGACGGCTATGGAATGACTCCATCGATAATGATATGGATCTTTCGATTGTTATCAATGAATCGGCAAAAAGAGAACTGGGTATTACAGATATCAATGAAACACCAGTCATTCTGGACCGCCTGCTTGTTTACAGTCCGCAAACGAAAGAGCAACCGGCTCCCAGGTATCAAGTTATCGGAGTTATTAAAGATATGTGTACACAACATTTGTCTAAAGGCTATGAACCGATGATTTTCTTTTATTATAAAGAAGGCTTTTCATCCGGTCTATTAGTCTGTATCGTTCCGGATAAAAAACAGGAAGCAATCGACTTTCTTCGAAAAATATACAACGAGTCATGTGGAAATGAACTCCCTTATACATTTTTGAAAGATGAAGTGTTGTCTATTTACAAGGAGGATAAGCAATTGGTCAGTGTCGCCTCCCTTTTCGCGATTATAGCCATATTGATTTCTGCTATGGGCTTGTTCAGTTTATCCCTATTCGATATACAACAACGGTTTCATGAGATATCGATTCGAAAAATAAACGGAGCAACGACCAAAGCCATATGGCAAATGTTATTTATCAAATACAGTCAATTATATGGAATAGCCTGTCTGGTGGGTTTGCCTTTATCCTGGCTGGCCATCACTTTATATATGGTTGATTTTGCCTACAAAGCCCATATTACCTGGTGGATTTTTGCCATCGCGATCCTTTTGACCGGAGGTATTTCATTCCTCACTCTGATCTGGCAAATACGAAAGGCAGCCCGTACAAACCCTGCAGAAATCATACATTCCGAATAATAAATACATGACAAATATGAAACAGTTACTATGTCTACTCACCAGTCTCTCCGTATTCTTTGCCTGTTCCACCCCTAACAGCAAAGACAGTGTAAAAACGTATAAAGCGACTACGGATATTACAAGCAAACTATCCGGCGAAGTTATTTTCGCCGGACAAGGGATACATAACTATTACGATGTAGCGATTACCAACGATTACTACGCGTTTATGGACTATTATAGCGACACGCTTCTGCAAATAAGAAGTAAAAAAGATTTATCGCTTCACGGAATAGGAGAAAGAGAAAAAGATACTTTTATAATCGCCTATCCGTCTTTTACTAAATATGATTATATCAACAAGAATAATAAAAACAAGGTATCTGTCTGGGACAACGATTCACGCAAACTGAAACGTATGGATCTGGATCAAACATCTCCGGCTCTTTCTGCGGAATTGGAGTCTATGTCCGATTATGGCTTGGAAGACGCTTGCACGAACTGTTGTATCACTTCCAAGGAATTATATGCCGTTCAGTTCAATCCTCACAAACCACAGGTATTCTTTTCATCCAATAAAACAAACGGACAATATGCTGTTCCGGGTTATCCTCAGATCACGGTTCCGATACCGGCAACAGTCCTTCAAAAGGGGTATGCCAGCGACCTGACGCTCAACGAGGAAAAAGGAGTGATCGTCGCTGCCCTGCGATTTATCGACTGTGTCAACTTCTACGATATGAATTGTGATATGACTGCATCAGTTTCTTTTGCTGATTATTATACCATACCGGTTCCCGACATTTCCAATAAATACTTGGACGCAGAGCAGAGCAAGAAATGTTTCATCGACATTTGCAGTTCAGAACAATATGTATTCTGTCTGTTCGACGGATCGACAAACTTTACCGGTAATTCGGTTATTTACGTATTCGACTGGGAAGGCAAACAGCTAGCCGTATTACAGGCAGACCGCAATTTACGGAAAATAGCCACAGAGAAATCCGGCGAGTATTTACTAGCTTTATCTCCCAACGGGCAAGGAGGCAGAGATGTTATTAAATACAGCTTAAAGAACAAAATCTGACTCTGCATCCGGTCGAAGTCATTAAAAGCGAATAACGAAATAAATAACTGATAAACATTCACCAAGCATGTTGCAACACTATCTTATCATAGCCATACGTAATTTCTTCAAATATAAATTGCAGACCGTCATCAGCATTGCCGGCCTGGCTATCGGATTGGTATGTTTTGCATACGGCATCAACTGGCTGAAATATGAGACCTCATACGATAGTTTCTATCCGCAATCCAAACAAATCTACATGCTCTACGGGGTAGACAAACAGACCGGCAAGAAAACGGAAGAACTACCCCTGATATTGGCAAGAAGATTAAAACAGGATTTCCCGGAAGTAATAGAAACGACACAAATATACGCAAAGTATTCTTCTGATTTTTCCTATAATGAAAAGCGAGTGCCTAATCCGGATGAAGTATTTATCGATGAAAATTTCTTTTCATTCTTTCCACGAAAAGTCATTTGCGGAAGACAAGATAATATTTTGCAATCGTCTAATGATGTTGCTATAACTCGTTCTTTTGCCGTTAAACTATTTAGTAGTCCGGAAAAAGCTCTGGATAAAGTATTAAATTGTGGTTATGAGAAAAACCTCAGGATCGTTTCCGTTCTGGAAGATGCACCTGACAATTCTCTCTTTGTCGGAGAAGCTTTCGAATTAGATCAGTATACACGAAGGGCAGAGGTAGAAATACCTGAAGCTAATCAATGGATGTATTTAAATTCTAAAATATATCTGTTACTGGATAAAAACACGCATATCGACACATTCGAAAAAAAGATAACAAACTATACCTCTATCCATAAATACAATGAGACCATCTTTTTGAAGCTGATACCCGTCACAGCCGTCCGACACACATTCGGCAGCGAATTGTCCTTTAATCTTACTTATATCCAAACTTTTGCTATAACCGGATTATTATTGCTTCTATGCGTATTTTTCAACTTTATCAATCTGCAAATCAATCGGACCTATATACGAATCAAAGAAATGAAACTGCGCAACGCTATCGGAGCCTGTAAAAAAGAAATGATCAGCCAGCTATTACTGGAATATTCATTGATGATATTTATAGCTACTTTATTTGCTTGGAGTTTAATGGAAATTACATTTCCCCTGTTCAAGTATATTTTCCATACAACAATTGATAGTAAAGAGTTGTATGTCGACATGATCAAAATCTCATTATTCAGCTGGATAATCACTCTTTCGATCTCGCTTCCTATATCATTCCGGTTTATCCGGACCTCTCAACTACTGGTATCCGGTGGTGTTGCACCTCATCGGAAAAGCGGGTTCCGCAAAATAGCAATGACAATCCAACTGGGTATCTGCGTATTTTTCCTGATGTGCGCTTTCATCCTGCTTAAACAAACCTCTCTGATGAAAAACAAAAATCTAGGATTCGAAAAAGAAGGCTTGATACAGATTACCATGCTGAATGATGACAGAGAAGGTACCGCACGTGAAATCGCATCCCTCCCCATCGTAAAAGAACTGGTGATTGCAACATTTTTCTCTATCATGCACGAACCTTATTCATTAATAGAAGTAGAGTGGGAAGGAAAAAGCCCGGATACTAAAGTGAATTTCCATATGCTGGAAGTCAGTAAAAACTTCCGGTCCGTATTCCAGATACCTTTATTGAAAGGGCGGGAACTTGAAGACACAGATTTGGTCAAAGGGAAAAGAAGACGGTTTGTAGGCTCCAAAGCACTTATCAATGAAGAGGCTGCACGTATCATGGGATATCATGATCCGATTGGAAAAAAGATCAGCTTCTGGAACAACGAACAACAGGACGTAGAAATAGTCGGCTTAGTAAAGGATTTCCAGTCCACCAGCCTGAGAAATCCGATTCTCCCTGTTGTCATTATATTAAATCCTTCCCAGTGGAATAGTTACTTTTACTATGCCAAAGTAAATCCGGGGAATGAACAAAGCGCCATCAAAGCAATCCGGAACGTTTACAAAAAACATACTTTCCCATACGATCAGCAACCGGAGATAACGACGGTCAACGATGTATTAAAAGAATTAAGCCGGTCGGAAGATGCCAGCCTACAACTTTTCTCACTGTTGGCGATACTTTGCACACTCATCTCGGTCTTCGGACTATACTCCGTATCCTCCAGCAATATCACCCAACGGCGGAAAGAAGTAGCTATCCGGAAAGTGATGGGGGCATCCTCCCGAACGATCATCGGTATGTTTATTCGCGAATATGTATCTATTGTAATAGTAGCCAATTTGATTGCTTTGCCTTTAGCCTGGCTATTCATGCGCGGATGGCTGGAACAATATCCATACCGGATCAATATCAGTGCATGGATGTATCTGACCATCCTGTTATTCACAAGCATACTGATCATTTGCACTGTTCTTTACCAAACTTTAAAAGCAGCAAAAGCGAATCCGGCTGTATCGATAAAATCTGAATAAAAAGTGCATATACGAACAATCACTGTGCGTATATGCACTTTTTTAAAGAAAGGGAATGAATTACAAACTATTAATTATCATATCATTATAACATTGGCACATATTTTGTATTAAGATCAAAACAAATTACCATTAAAAGAGAATCATGATACGACACTATATAACTATCGCCTCACGCAATTTTATCAAATACAAATTGCAAACACTTATCAGCGTTATCGGACTGGCTATCGGACTCGTCTGTTTCACCTACGGGATGAAATGGTTGGAATACGAAACGTCGTACGACGGTTTTTATCCGAAGTCCAAACAAATGTACACACTCTACGGTATCAACAAACAAACCGGAAAGAAAGAGCGGAAATTACCACTCGTTCTGGCCCGCAAACTCAAACAGGATTTTCCGGAAATAAAAGAAACGGCACTGGTATACGGAAATTTCGGTTCTACCTTTAAATATAACGATCAGATACTGGAAGACCCGGAAGAAATATTTATCGACAACAACTTCTTTACCCTTTTCCCCAGGAAAGTGCTTAGCGGGCGGCAAACGAATCTGTTACATTCACTGGATGAAATTGTTATAACCCGCTCTTTTGCCCTCAAATATTTCAAAAGCCCGGAAGATGCGATCGGGAAAATAATGAAAAACAGCTACCGGGAAACACTCACCATCGTGGCGGTAGTGGAAGATGCACCCGCTAATTCCGCATTTAAACAGGATGTCTTCGAATTGGATAAGTTCACCACCGAAATGACAGACAGAATATCGGAAGACAGACAATGGAGTCAATTTGAAAATGAAATTTATCTGCTGTTAGAAGACAAAGCCAGTGCGGATGTATTCAGAAAAAAGTTACAAACCTATCTGGAGAAAAATAACTACCTAAATACACTTGCGGTAAAGATGATTCCGTTAACAGACATGCGGCATACTTTTGGAAGCGAGTTATCGTTCAACTTATCCTACATCCGCACTTTTGCCATAACAACCATTTTGCTATTACTGTGCGTATTCTTCAATTTCATCAATCTCCTTCTAAACCGTATCTACCAGCGTATAAAAGAGATAAGGCTCCGAAACTCGATCGGTGCCGGTAAACGAGAGTTGATCATACAGCTATTGACCGAACTCACATTACAAACCAGCATAGCCTTTGTTCTGGCCTTTTGTCTGCTGGAACTCACTTCTTCGCTGTTCTGTAAAACCTTCGATACGAAGATAACCGATCCTGATTTTTATACGAGTTTGATTATAATCACTTTAGTCAGCTGGGGGGTATTGATAGTTGTCTCATTCCCCTTATTACTGCGCTTCATACGAACATCTTCACTGATGTTGTCCGGAGGTATTTCTGCCAACCGGAAGGGTTCGTTCCGCAAGGTCAGCATGACTATTCAACTCGGTATTTGCGTATTCTTCCTGATGAGCACCTTCATCATGCTTCGACAGATTTCATTAATGAAACATAAGGACCTGGGATTCCAGAAAGAGGGACTGATTCATATCACAATGGATTATCATGACCGGTCCGGAATCACCCACGAACTGGCAACCCTTTCGATAATCGATGAGTTTGTAGAATGTAGCATCTTCTCCATCACCCACGAACCTCATACACAAAATGAAGTCAGTTGGGAAGGAAAGCCGGACGATTTCAATCCGAATTTCCAGGTAATCAAGGTAGGCGATAAATTTCTGGATGCATTCAAAATAACTTTATTAAAAGGTAATTTTATAAATGAAGGCGACTCAGATCCGGAAGACTGGACCACGCCGGGCAACACAGCCGTCATCAATGAAGAAGCCGCCCGGATCATGGGAATAGACAACCCGATCGGAAAAAAGATCAGTATCTGGAACGGTGTTATTTACGGAGACGGAAAACGAGGACAAAAAGAGCTGGAGATCGTAGGCATCGTCAAAGACTTCCAGGCGGCCAGCCTCCGTAACCCTATACTCCCGGCGATTATCACGCTCGACGGGAGTAAATGGAACAGTTACTGCTATTATGCCCGTGTGAAACCCGAAAATGAACAGGCTGCCATCAAAACAATACGGACAGTCTTTGAGAAGCACAAGGAAGAAGGAGATACAACTCCCAAAATACAGACAATGACAGATGTTTTCAACCAATTGAACAAATCCGAAGATGCCAGCCTGCAACTCTTCTCCCTGCTGGCCATACTCTGTACTTTGATCTCGATCTTCGGAATCTATTCCGTTTCATCCAGCAACATTGCACAACGTCGGAAAGAAGTAGCCGTACGCAAGGTGATGGGCGCCTCGTCGAAAACAATTATCAGCATGTTCTTCAAAGAATATCTGACAATCGTAGTCATAGCCAATGCGGTTGCCCTTCCACTAGCCTGGTTGTTTATGCACGGATGGCTGGAACAATATCCTTATCGCATCAATATCGGTTTCTGGATGTATGCCATAATATTGTTAGCAACAAGCGCTTTGATTATCTGTACCGTCCTTTACCAGACACTGAAAGCGTCTGAAACGAATCCGGCCGAAGTCATAAAAAGTGAATAAAAAATGAATCTTATGATACGTCATTATTTAAAAGTTTCTCTCAGGGAATTTGTCAAATATAAAACCCAATCGCTGGTCAGCATTATCGGACTGGCAATCGGCTTCACGGCCTTTATCCTGGGCGGTTACTGGCTGTGGTGGGAAACCCATTTCGATAACTTTCATCCAAACGGCGACCGGCTTTATTGCCTGACCACCACCGGACTGGTGAAAAAAGCAACCGGAGCAGATGCCGACCTGGACCAGTTACATATGAACGATCTGGCCGAACTAACAAAACTATTGCCTGAGATCGAACAAGTATGCAAATTCGCAAACTGCAATTTCACGATAAAAGAAAATAATAGCAGCAAATATATTTACGGGCTTGTCTGCGATCATTCCTTTTTCGAAATGTTCCGTTCCGACTTTGTCGCCGGGACATACAAAGGGACTGTCCTCGACGGCCAATCGGTTGTTCTCACTCAAAGCACGGCTATGAGATTTTTCGGAACGACCGATTGCATCGGGAAAGTCTTTGATTTAACAGGTCAGTATCGCCCTACCATAGTCGGAGTGATCAAAGATTATCCGGATAATTCAGACTTTATCTTCGAATTCCTTTTAATCGATCGGGTAAAACCGATGACGCATGTAAACCGGAATAAAACATATGTACGTTTACACCGGGACTGTAATATCAAAAAGGTAAAAGAAAAACTGGCTGCATATAAAAGCCATGCCGATGATCCTTATGGAACCGAGCATGTAGACCAATGGAAAATAAACCTGCGGACTCTTGCAGAAGTCCATTTGTTTTGCCATCCTGAACTGGACAACAGGATACGGAACATTCATATCCTGGCACTCGCCGGTTTAATGGCCTTTGCGAGTGCCCTTATGAACCTGCTGGTCCTCTTTATCGGACAACAGCAACGGAAGAAGAATAAAAACAGGACATACCTTTGCATCGGGGCTTCTACCAAAGAGATGATGCAAAAAGGCTGGACGGAATTATTCCTCCCCATGTTCATCGCTTATTTATTGGCATTTTGCCTAATTGAAGTCATTTATCCCTATTATGATAGTTACACAGTCTGGAATAATTACGGAATGTATGAAGGCGTATCCCGCCATATCGACCAATCCGCACTAGTAATCAATGCAATAGCTGCCATTCTCGCCAGTACGCTATTATTCTGGATAATTACTTATCTGCCGATCCGCAGGATACTTTGCAGCCCGGACACCCAGTCCGTTGCTCTGAAAAGAGGATTAATAGCCGGCCAGATATTTATCGGTTCGCTGTTCTTCATTACATCTATTATTCTTTTCATGCAATTGCATTTTATTCTGAACAAAGATAAAGGTGTAGAGTATGAGAATGTGCTTCAGATGGATATGGGATACGAAAATGCATACGAGAATGACCTGAGAGTTCTCGAACCGGAGTTGCGAAACCATCCTTATATACAAGAAGTCTGTTACACAGCAGTAAACTCTCCGGTATTTACGGAACAAGGAGACTGGTATGGAACAGAAGTTACGCATTTATCATTTGATCCGGCCGAAACAGATCCATTCCGGGAAGATAATCTGATGCTAGTCAGTAAAGATTTCTTTTCACTGTTCCATATCGGCTTGAAAGAAGGAAAATGGCTGGACGAAAGTAATCCGGACTCTTATCTCGTCAATGAAACCGGATATCGTCAGTTAGGCTATAAAGATTTATTGGAAAGATCCATTTACAGTTATAATGAAAAACAATATTCTGCAACTACCCAAAAAGTATCGGGCATAATAAACGATTACATTTATGCTCCCATGCAATTTCCTGTATTAAGTATCTTTTTCCGTCTTTATACCGACAAAGATGCAAAGAATTATACGCCTGTTCAATACTTCTATGTCCGTTATCTCCCGGGACATAAAAAAGAAGTAACCGAACATATCAGACAGGTAGCAAAAAAGTTCAACGTAAGCGGAGTGACAGACACTAGTTTATGTACTCCACTAACGGATTTAGTGGATAAGTTCAACCAGCCGGAGAAAGTCATTTTCAGTGTATTCAGTATCATTGCAATCCTCTGTATCCTGATCTCCACTTTCGGTATTTACTCCCTGGTCAGCCTCTCCGCCCAACAACGTAAAAAAGAGATTGCCATCCGCAAAGTGAACGGTGCGACCTTCTACCATATCCTGCAATTATTCTTCAGGGAATACCTGATATTAGTCGTAATCAGCAACCTGTTTGCCTTACCGATAGGCTATATCCTGATGAAACGCTGGTTGGAAACATATGCCAACCACATCCACCTGACGATATGGTCTTTCATCGCCGTCTTTTTCATTACCTGTGTAATTGTCCTCCTTTCCATCTTCCGTCAGGTAAAGGAAGCAGCACAGGCAAATCCGGCAGAATCGGTAAAAAGTGAATAAAAAAGAGAAACATGATACAACACTATCTGACTGTTGCCTTGCGCAACCTGCTAAAGAATAAAGGGCAAACATTGATCTCTGTCACTGGTCTTGCAGTGGGTCTGTTCTGCTTTGCACTATGTACTTACCTGCTACGCTACTGGATGAATGAAGATAATGAGTTTAATAATAAAAAGCGGATCGCAGAAATCGTATTGGTACAGGATGATGGTCATCTTGTATCCGGAACTCCCGCATTTTTAGGAGTAGATATCCGTAACAAACAATTTCCAATAATCGAATGTATCACAAGAGCAACCTATAATAATCCTGAAAACTTATCTTTCGAAATATCAGAAAGTAAAACGCTCCCTTATCAACTATATGTAATGGAAACAGACACAAATTTCATTACTGTATTTGACAGACATTTGGTATGCGGGGATATCTCTGCTATCAATAAACAGCCGAACACTCTCTTGTTAAGCCAATCAGCGGCAAAAAGAATATACGGAGGCGAAAACCCTGTCGGTAAAAAAGTGATCGGACAGGATCAGAAAGCATATACCATTGGCGGGGTATTTGAAAATTTCCCTGCCAACAACAGCATCAGTCCTTACGAACCCATAGAAGCATTGACCCTATCCGTACTCGATGGATTTCTGGAACAACAAATCGAAGAAAGAACAGGATGCAATACGTATGCCCTCACCCTTCCGAATTTCAAACCGGATGATCTGGATAAACAGCTACGCAATTTAAATGTGAGGATTTTACTTTTCGATAAAAATCCCTCGCTAGTCAGAGCTTTCCAGCTAGGACATACTAAATATAAAAATACAGGGTACACACTATTTTATGGCTTCATCTTTTTAATCGGCCTGTTGATCTTTCTATCATCACTACTGAATTACTATTCTTTTATAACTGGTAATTTTTATAACCGGACAAAAGAGTTCAGTATCCGGAAAGGCATAGGAGAAGACAAAAAGCACCTATTTTTTCTACTTTTCACAGAATCTTGTTTATCATTGTTCTTTACCACAATATTCGCATTATGCCTTGTCGAGTTATTAACTCCCGGATTTCAGTTTTCTTTCTTCCGGATAAAAGTAGATTTCGATAGCTTGTCACTGTCCGGTCAAATAGTTGAATATCTATTAGGCTGTATCATTCTGTCCGCCATCATCTGCGGAATCGTTTGTCTCCGATTAGACCGAATATCCCTGATAGAAGGTATCCGCTTCTCTCGACACCGGGTTAGGAATACCTTATTAGGCATTCAATATTTTATTGTCCTCTTCTTTCTTTCCGGAGCAGCAATAGCAACTCTTCAAACCCGAGCCGGAGAACAACAGCTATTCAGCTCACTCAATAACGATGAAAAAGAAAGAATATTTTTCGTCCGTACCGACTACCAATATATGGAATCGACCTATCCGGTATTACTTTCCAAATGGAAAGCAAATAGTATGATAGAAGATATACTCGAAGTTCATGATAAATTACCCAATACCCGAATAAATAGTTATACATGGGAAAACGGAGAGAAACAAACACTTGGAGGTATTCTGTATGCTTCGGCCAATGTCGGTTCTTTTCTTCATCTCAAACCGATTGCAGGTTCATTACTCCTCGACGAACAAAGCCTGTTGATCAACGAAACATTCATGAATGCGATCAAAGAGAATCCGGTAAATAAAATTGTCCGGATAAATAATGCTCCCAAAGAATACAAAATCAATGGAGTCACCAGTTCTTTAATCCGTTTCGTCGACGGATCTGAGTATTTTGCATCTCTGGCAATCGGATTGTTACAAAAGCAAGGGAATTGTTATGTACGCCTCCAGCCAGGAAAAGAAAAGGAAGGAAAAGCCTATCTTGAACAAACAGTCAAAGAATTTCTCCCGGAAAGCATACAGCCGGAAATACATACTTTAAAAGATGAATGTACCCGAATACAAACGACAGAACGTATGCTCCGCAATGTGTTTACTTTTTTTGCTACTGTTTGTCTGATAATAACTTTGTTAGGTATTTACGCAGCTATTTCGCAAGACACGGAACGTAGGCAGAAAGAAGTTGCCATCCGCAAAATCAATGGAGCGTCATTGAAAAACATATCGTACCTGTTCATGAAGTTCTACCTTGGGTTGCTACTGATCGCGACATTGTTTGTTTTCCCTCTTATGTGGATGATCACGGATGAAATGCTTAAAAACTGGATTATCCGTTTCAACTATAACAATCCGTTATTCTGGCTCGGCATCTTCTTTGTCATTACGATCTTTACAGCCGTCGTTATCCTGGTTAAGATACTACGTACGGCCCGTATCAATCCGGCAGACGTTATCAAGGCTGAGTAAACGTTCATAGGTAGGCAACAAGTGTTTCTACCTAATGAAACACTTGTTTCACTATTAAGAAACAACTGTTTCATTAGGGTGAAACTATTCTCACCTTACTAAAGGCCGGCAACCGGTCTCTAAGGCCCCAAACAGCGACTGCCAGGATTTGACCGCATTTTAAAGGATGGATCGAATAAGATTACTATTACAACCTACACTTCCCAAAAAGAATTAATATTTGGATTATACCGGGGAAATTATGCCGGATATAAAAGAATCTTTCCTACTTTCGTATATCCATTTAACCGGAGTACGTATATTTTTAATTATCAAGCATATGAAAACAAACTTTTTACTCACTTTGTTAACCGGACTACTGGTTTTTACCGCCTGTTCGGAAAAGCCAGCTGCGACTTATACCATAAACGGTACTATCCCCGACAACTCGCTGGACGGAAAAATGATCTATATCTATAACCGTAACAACAATAACGTCTATGTAGACAGCACTGTTGTAACAGGAAATACGTTCACCTTTACCGGTAAAATGGACACCGCAGCTTACTGCCGTATCGATGCCAGCCGTGAATATTATGTCAATTTCATTCTTGAAAACGGGACAATCAATCTCGACCTCGGCAAACCGGTAACTCCGTCGGGAAGCCCTCTGAACAATGAAATTGCCCGCTTCTTTGCAGCACAAGACAGTATGTCTGCCCTGATCGATGCCAAACGACAGGAATTCATAAAACAGACAGAGGATAAAGCCGAACGCATGGAATTACAAAAGAACTTTTTCCAGAATGAATGGAAACCCGCTTACCTGTCAATGCTCGACGGTTTCTTCAACAGAAACCTGGATAACCCGATCGGTGCTATCGCACTGAATTATATGGACGGCTATCTTTCGCCGGACGAGATAAAAGCGAAACTCCCTCAACTGAGCGAAGTAGTACGCAACACACCGAATATGCAGGAAACGATACAACGTTTCAACGCTTTGGAACAGACAGCCGAAGGAAAACCGTTCGTCGATTTCACCATCGAAACGAAAGACGGTAACAAAGTATCCCTGTCCGACTATGTAGGAAAAGGCAAATATACACTGGTTGATTTCTGGGCAAGCTGGTGCGGACCGTGCCGTGCCGAAACTCCGGTATTGGCAGAAATCTACAATCAATATAAAAACAAAGGCCTTGAAGTGTTGGGCGTAGCCGTATGGGACAATCCAGAAAATACCCAAAAGGCAATAGAAGAACTTAAAATCACCTGGCCGCAGATTCTGAATGCCGGTGATAAACCGACCAAACTATATGGTATCAACGGCATTCCGCATATCATTCTTTTTGGTCCCGACGGTACGATTATCTCCCGTGACCTGCGTGGCGATGCAATGAAAGCAAAGGTAAAAGAAGTCATCGAAACTAAATAAACCCAAATACGATGCAGTATTTCGACTTCCCGCACATTTCAATAAATAGAATATGTACGGGAAGTTGAACTTTTTAGATGAGTAAACGAATAATTACATTACTATTAATCTGCCTGAGCAATACGGGATACCTATATGCCCAATGGACAGAAAAGGACTCGGTATGGCTCCGGAATATACTCTCCGGCAAGGAGAAGCTGGAACTGAATCCCGAAGCGTTGAAAGCTATCCGGTCAGGTACGCTGATCAATACGGAAGAACCGGCTTCAAATATGATCATGGCACCCGAGCTATCCCCAGCACAATCCATACAAAAAGATTTCACGGAATACGTACGTCCCAAAGATACCGACTATAACCCAAACCGTAAAGTGGACCCGAAAGACCTTCCTCCCGCCGTATTCATGTTATACGGAATGAATAAACCGTTACCCAAAGTGAAAATGCTGGGATCTTTCCAGGTCTCATCGGGAATCCGTGCCGAAGCCCGAAAGCCGTCCGGCATCTCGTTCGACGATATGTTACAACAGGTTTTTATGCCCAGTGCACGCCATAAAAGGAAAAATGCGCAACGCTGGCGGACTCAGAAATATTATAATAATTATCCGTAATCACAGTAGTAGAATATTTTTTTATACTTTTGTTACCCTATTAATAAAGGTAAAGTCAAATTTATAAATATACAATTTAAAGGATAAAATGGAAAAAATCATTTCGTATCCGCTTTCAGTCATCTATTATTTGTTATTTGGGATTACACTGGTGTTCTTCCATGTGGTACAGTGGATATGCTTTAACCTGTTCGGCTACAAAGCACATAAAAAGAGCGTGGATGTCTTGAGTTTTTTCCTGGTTTTCAACACCTATATTCTGGGAACAAGATACAAAATAAGCGGGCTGGAGAAACTCCCGACCGACTCGCCCCTGATCATTGCTTCGAACCATCAGAGCCTCTACGATATAACCTCTATCTGCTGGTTCATGCGCAAAGTTCATCCCAAGTTTATCAGTAAAATCGAACTGGGCAAAGGTATTCCCAGTATTTCGTACAACCTCAACCACGGCGGCTCCGTCCTTATCGACCGGAAGGATCCGAAACAAGCATTGACCGCCATCCGTGTAATGGCCGAATATATTGAAACAAACAAACGATCGGCAGTAATTTTCCCGGAAGGGACACGAAGCAAAACAGGCAAACCCCGTCCTTTTGCCGAAAATGGATTGAAAATCCTCTGTAAATATGCACCGTCGGCCTACATGGTACCGGTCACGATCAACAACTCATGGAAGATGACCAAATGGGGTTCCTTTCCTTTGGGAATCGGCAACCGTATCGAACTCATCATCCACGACCCTATTCCAGTGAAGGCTAAGCCCTTCGCCGAACTCTTTGCTGAAACCGAACAAACTGTGATCCGCAGTATTAAAGTGTAATTTTTTTTATTTGTCATGCAGTATTTCATAATTTGTCCGTTTTATAATTAAAGACTATTAATAAATTAATCGGATAAGATGCAGCATTTCCTTGAAATATTGCGTCTTAAGGTTAAGAAATAATATAAAAAAAGACGGACAATTATGACTAAATTACAAATACTGGCACTTTTGCTTGCCTCATTGGCCCTACTATTCTTCACCTCCTGCGACAGCGAAGACTTCCAGGAGCCGGATGTGTATAAGGTGACTCCCGACCTGCGGTTGAGGATTAACCAGGGGATGAAATTATCCTCCAAATCCGAGAGAAGAACATTTAAGGAAAAATTCGACTTATTCCAGGAGAAATGTGATGAAATGGATCACATAACTTCTCCGTACACTTATATGGAAACGGAAGAATATAAGGATTTTAAAAACTTTCTCCTTTCTTCCTCACCCCATATCTATTATCTGCTGATGGATAAATTCCTGAAAAGCAGACTGAGCTTTTTCTCTAACATCATCAGTGACATTCTCGTATCATCCAAACCGGCTATTGCCGATCAGATTGCGGAACAGATGAGAGCAACCGGCACTTTGGAGGAAAGTTTCTATCTCTATCCTCAATTATGCCTGGATATATGGCTCGATGCATTAGATACCCAATAAATATAAACCATCCCCTCAATGACGATCGCAACTACACATATATGGACTTTACTGGTCTGCCTCCTGTTTTTCATAAGCGGGATTACCAGTTGCGACTCTTCCGATCTCGACAAACTTCCGGTCAACGAGAATCCGGAAGTGGCATTCGTAAATGACGATGTTCCCCAAAGATTGTCGCTTAACAATGCCCGGTTAAAACGGATGACCTCACCCGCCAGCGACTCCGCTTATTCCGGCAAGATTTACGAATATAATGACGAGGGTCAATTATCCAGGATTTCTAACTGCCTGTTTGAAGGAGAAACGATTACCGATACTCTCGGCTACAATGTTTATCAATATAATGTAGACAAGCAGTTGGTCATGACCACCAATTTTAATGCGAACAAAAATACCTCTACAGGATTTATCAATCTTCAGACACAGGTATATATCTATTCGAATGATGGCAAGTTAGAGAAAAAAATCACCCATTATCCGGTGATATCCCAGTCGGAATATACATTATATAAATACAAAAACAATATGCTTGACCGGAAAGAGCATTACGGGACTTCGGGAGTATTGGAAAACTATACGACCCACTCGTATGATAAGGTCGGCAAACTGATTCTGGAATGTCATTATATGGCAAACAACCAGTTAATCAACTATACACAGCATTCTTTTATCGACGGATTGAATACCCGTTCAGTGACTTTCTCCCCGACCGGCGAAGCCCTGAGAAAAGTGATCAACACATACGATAGCAATTATAACCTTATCCGATCCGAATCGAGCGAACTGGTATTATACAGTTCAAGATCAAACTTCACGGCACAATATGAATATGATAATGCTCAATAAGCATATTATGCCGTTATACGATCTTACACTTTACTGTTCCAGCCACCAGTCGATCATCTTCCGCGCAAGGCTGAGTTTACGGGGTAACTCTGGCAGATTGTCTTTAGTGAAGAAAGCGCCTTCGCTCAATTCCTCATCCTGTAAACGGATCGTGCCGCTTACATAATCGGCTATAAACCCGACCATCAGGTTACTCGGATAAGGCCAGGGCTGATTCCCAAAATAGGTAATATTATTGATTTCCAATCCTGTTTCCTCCATAACTTCCCGTCTTACACATTCTTCCAGCGTTTCTCCCGTTTCAAGGAAGCCGGCAACCAGACCATAGAAAGAACCTCTGAAATTCCGGGCATGGACCAGCAGTATAGCATCTCCTTTGCGGATCAGTACCAATATCGCCGGAGAGACTACCGGATAGATTTCATATTTACAGTTTGGACACTGTTTGGAGATAGTTGTCTGCATGACAGTTTTCGTTCCGCATGAAGGACAAAAACGGCTATGCTGGTCCCAATAAATCAACTCATACGCTTTTCCGGCTAATTTATGTAAGACAGGATCGAGGTAATCGTAGGATGCCCGCAAACCCATCGGAAGGTATTCAGCCGTTTCTTCCAGCGGTGTATCCATAGAGGCCGTACAAGCCGGCATATCTTCCAATAAATTGACTTCCAGCACATTCTTAACCGTCACAGGAGAATTGATACTATAAGGGATTGTATATGTTTCACCTTTTTTCTGAAGCAGTAACTGGTCGTTGAAGAAAATAAACCAGTATACGTTATTTACATTGCTCATCACTTTTTACTTTTGAACGGCACAAATATACTGACTAATGCAGGATATACATCAAAAAAATATTCCTATTTAAAATATTCTTCCGGCTCAATCGTCTACAACAATAGAAGGCATGTCTTACTAATAGATTTTTAATTATTAAAACGGAAACGAAAAATGTTCGGAAGAAAGAGAAAAGAAGTCATATCTTTACAAGTCTTTGCTTATGAGTGTAGTGGATGCGGACAATGTGTAAAGAGATGCCGGAGAGAGGTTTTGAAAATGGTGAATAACGGTAGTTGCAGCTATGCTACGGTGGTCAATCCGGAAAGCTGTGTAGGCTGCGGTAACTGTGTCGATGTCTGCAAAACCCATGCAATTGAATTAATAACAGAGTAATAAACATATTAAATTAAATAACAATGAGAAATCCGGGAGTATTCAGAGGAGCGTTCATCTTTTTATTTTTTATAGGGCTGTTTGCACTGGCCAGCCTGGGAGTTATGTATCTGTGGAACTGGCTGATACCGGCTGTTATTGGCTGGTCGGTCATTAACTACTGGCAGGCGCTTGGTTTGATGGTTCTTTGCCGACTGTTATTCGGAGGGTTCAGAGGGTTTGGACATTTCGGTCCTTTCGGTCATCATCCCGGGGGCTTTTTCTTCGGTAACCGGGAAGAGCATAACCGCTTCCACGAGCAGATGAAAAATATACCCTGGGAAGAACGCCGGGAACATATCCGCAGACATATGGCTGATTTCCGCAATGGCAGATTTAATACACAGGAGCCGTCTTCAGGTGATAATGCCCAATGAAAGAAATAGTTCAAAACCGCTCCGCTTCGGAGCAGAACACACGGGTTGCGGATATCTTCCGGAAATACCAGGCACAGCTGAAAGGTTTTATCTCCAGGCGTGTGTCCTCCAAAGAAGACAGTGAAGATATCCTGCAAAACGTATTCTACCAGTTCATGAAATATGACCAGGAGGACAGTCCGATCGAACAGATCGCCGCCTGGTTATATTCTGTGGCCCGCAGCCAGATCATCGACCGCAGCCGCAAACACCGGGAAGAAGAAATGCCCTATCTCTCCGCCAACGAAGAAGACGGCACTTTCCTGAAAGAACTGGCGGAGCTCATGCCCGACGAAGACCAGTCGCCGGAAATGGATTATATCCGTTCTACCGTCTGGGAAGAGTTGGAACACGCATTATTGGAATTGCCGGACGAGCAACGGGCCGTCTTTGAACTGACGGAACTGGAAGGCTTTCCGTTCAAGGAGATTTCAGAATCGACCGGCATACCGGTCAATACATTGATTTCCAGGAAAAGATATGCAGTCTTGTTTCTCAGGAAAAGATTATATAACCTGTATGAAGATATTTTGTAAACAACTTGTTCCCTAAAAGTGCGTTTCCGAACTATATCCGTGCGGATATGCACAACGCCGAAGAGAGTCCAAAACTTCAATACAATATAAATCAAACACTTACAATATTGGCACAGCTTTTGTTCTTTCATTAGTAAATTAAAATTCTTATACTCATGATTAAGACAGTAGCATTAGAAAAAATCTTCCGTACAGAGGAAGTTGAAACTTGGGCCTTGAACAAGGTGAATATTGAAGTTAAAGAGGGAGAGTTTGTAGCGATAATGGGACCTTCCGGTTGCGGTAAGTCTACGCTGCTGAATATCCTGGGATTACTGGACAACCCGACTTCCGGCGAATATTACCTGAACGGGATAGAGGTTTCCAAATATACGGAAGCACAACGTACAAAATTACGTAAAGGGATTATCGGCTTCGTATTCCAGAGTTTCAACCTGATCGACGAATTGAACGTATATGAAAATATAGAACTTCCCCTACTTTATATGGGTGTTTCGGCTTCCGAACGCAAACAGAAAGTGAAAGAGGCCATGGAACGTATGGCAATCGTCCATCGCGAAAAACATTTCCCTCAACAGTTATCCGGAGGTCAGCAACAGCGCGTTGCCATAGCCCGTGCCGTGGTAGCCAACCCCAAACTAATCCTTGCCGATGAGCCAACCGGTAACCTGGACAGTAAAAACGGCCAGGAAGTAATGAACCTGCTCAACGAACTAAATAAGGAAGGAACAACCATCGTCATGGTAACCCACAGCCAGCATGATGCCGGCTATGCTTCACGCATCATCAACCTGTTCGACGGACAGGTGGTAACGGAGACGGTAATCTAATTACAAATGTTACAAAAGTCAAAGAGTAGACTGCAACATGTTAATAGATGTTGTAGTCTACGAAATATTCGTACTTCCCAGTATATCAAATCCAAATAAACTTGTACATTGCCGGCATTAACTACAAATCAAATTATCCATGAAAGCACTAGGTCTATTATTATTTGGAATCTTTTTAACCGTTTCTTCCGCTTATGGACAAAAAACATGTACAATCGAAGGTGATATCCAGAATATGCCAGACAGTATTACTCTCAGTTGTGCGGAAATGAAAGGAAATACAGCCAGAATGCAGGGCGATGACTTTTTTACAATGACAAATGGTAAATTCAAAATTACCAGGGAGGTCGACACTATTACCAAAATGTTTCTCACTGTTAACCGCACCGGCTATCAGTTTTGGGTAAAACCAGGAGCTAACATTAAAATTACCGGAAAAGCTCCTTATGTACAAACCTTGAGGACAGAAAGCGATATTCCAATCCCGGAACAGATAGAATTAAACCGTTTCAGAGAAGCGACTCAAAAAGAGGCAATGCAAATTCATGATTTGACAGCCGAAGCCATGAAAATACGGGCTAATGCCGATGGCAAAAATCCGAATCCCCGGCAGCAGTTCGATTCATTGCGCCTAAAGATAAATAGTATCCATGATGAAGTCATCCTATACAAAGAATTACAACTAATGTTGAAAAATCCCATAACACTTGCAGGACTGGAAGAATTAAGAAATGCAGCCAAATGTTATAAAGAAGGAAAGTTTAACAAACTTGTTTCAATGTCGGACAACTCCATGAGCCTGGCAGGACTGAACAATTTAAAAGAGACTGAAAGGTCTAAAGTCCGGACTTTCATTATTACCGTATATAGCAAACTGACTGATGAGCAAAAACAATCTCAATTGGGACAGGAAATAATATCCTTGTTATCTATTTCATCAACAGTAAAGACCGGAGACAAAATCTATGATGCCGAATTAAAAGATGTTGAAGGCAAAACCCACCACCTCTCCGATTACCGAGGAAGTTATATTCTTCTTGATTTCTGGAGCCGGGCTTGCGGTCCCTGTGTCGCAGCGTTACCTGAACTAGAAAAAATAGCAGAACAATACAAAGGAAAAGTGATCGTAATCAGTGTATCTGTAGATCCTGTTTCCGTCTGGAAAGAAGAAGTTGCTAAAAGTCCCATTAGTAATTACTGGCTTCAATTGTCTGATGGATTAGGTTCGAGCGGCATAGCAGCACACTACGGAGTAAAATCTCTTCCTACATTTGTTTATATATCGCCGGAAGGTCTTATCCTGAAAATCAAAGAAGGATATAGGGAAGATGCTCTTCTGGAAGAACTCAAGAGTTTTATAAAAGACTAACAATCTAAATTAATAAAGGTATGAAACACATTATCAGTTTACTCACTCTATTCCTCTGTTGCACAAGTTTGCACGCTCAGGATCGCGTAGTGGAGCAACCGGCTTTTGAAGTACGCAACACCAATACGCTCGAATTTCAGAAAATTATTCTGAACGACACAGCCACCATCATGTATGTCGACGCTTATTACCGACCCCAATATTGGATCAAGATCGTTGATGAAACGACGTTGGAAGCCAATGGTAAAAGTTACCGGATCAAAGCCGGCGATGGTATTAAGCTTAATGAGGAATTTTGGATGCCGGAATCAGGTACGGCCTCTTTCCGTTTGATTTTCCCTCCCCTTCCGAAGGATACAAAGACAATCGATTTTATCGAAGGTAACGACAAAGGAGCTTTCAAGATCTGGGGTATACGATTGGATGGAAAGACACCCACAGTAGACTTTCCCAACGTAAAGAAACCGGAGAAGGCGCCTGTCCTGGAAAAGCCGGAACTGAAATCAGGTATTGCCACACTAAACGGTAAATTTATTGGCTACAAACCGGGGATGGATGAAGAACTGCCTATATGGGTATTCAATATTCTTACAGCCGGTGCAGACCAGAACACCATAAATGTTAAGCCCGATGGAAGTTTTAAACTGGAAATTCCTTTATTACATATTTCAAGTGTAGTATTATCCGGAAACTCAGTTGTTCATACCCGTTTCTATATAAAACCGGGAGAAACAACTTCTGTCGAAATTAATATGCCGGAAATTTGTCGTGCACAATCCAAGATACAATCTTCCAAGCCTTCATTAGGAAACAAGTTCTATTTCACCGGAGCATTGGCTGATATAAACAACGACCTCGCCAATAATCCGGTTGAAGAACCTTCATTCAGTGTCAGAAGTCAGGAAGAATATGATCAGATGATGAAAGACATCAGTACAATGACGGTTGATCAATATAAAACATATTGGACAGAAAAATATCAGAAAGCCGTCGATCAGCTAAATCAACTGACAGGAATCAGCGAAGCACATCGTCAATTGATTGCCATGAAACTAAAGCATGAACTGGCTGATCAATTACTTGGTTACAGAGCAATTGAATATGCTTACCGGCAAACGAACAAAATCCCCAAAGATTCTGTTCTGGTCAACTATGTAAAGCCAATTGCTACCCAGGATTATTTCAATTTCTTGCCGGAACTGTTATCCAATGATCCCTACTTTATTTATAATGGTAATGCGGCTTATTTGTTAAGAGGCCTTCAGTTTACCAACTTTACCGGAAAAGATATCAAACTAGAGAAAGACGAAAAATTCCCAGACAATACAGCTGATATTGCCCGGATTATGGGAACCGATAAAGGACTTCTTTTCGATATGTTAGCCGCACAAAAACTGGCAGCTTCTATCAGCGAGTTCCGTCCTTTAGATGAACAAGAGTTGGCAAAGACCAATACATTGAATCCGGCACTCAAAGAGGAACTTATCAAAATGAATGACAAACTGAAACTGACGATAGAGGAAAACAAAAAGAAATCCGGCTATACCGTCAACCGTGTGAACATTGCGGATATCCCATCCGAAGAACTATTCAATGCAATTACAACACCTTACCGCGGCAAAGTTGTCTTCGTTGACTTTTGGGCAACCTGGTGCGGTCCCTGCCGGATGGCAATGAAAGAGACAGAACCGGTAAAGAAAGAATACGAAGGAAAAGACGTCGTATTCCTCTACCTGGCAGCCGAAAACTCTCCGAAAGGGACCTGGGAACAAATGATCCCGGACATCAAGGGTGAACACTACCGTGTTACTGCCGAACAATGGGAATACTGGGGAAAGAAATTCGGAATCAATGGTGTCCCTTCTTACATGGTAGTGGCAAAAGACGGTACTCCGGTTCACTTCCAGGTCGGTTTCATGGGAGTGGACAAGATGAAAGAGATGATCGATAAAGAACTGGCTAAATAAGAAAATCCGGAATATACTATTTATAAGGGCGGAGATCAGGTAATGGTCTCCGCTTTTTTTTGCGGTAAAATCAAAAAGTCGTAATATTGCATTCACAAACATAACATATATAATGGTCGGCATGAAATATTTCAAACAATGGGTACTTTTTATTTGTCTGAGTGTTTATTGCAATGCTTCCGCACAGGAAGTAAAAAAAGCGATGACATTCGACGAAATGGTTAGCTGGAAACGTATTACGGAACAAAAAATCTCCCACGACGGGAAATGGGTAGCCTGTAAGATGGAACCCTGGCGGGGAGATGCTAGTGTTTTCGTGTACAATGCCAAAGGAGAAATGACAGCTTCTTTTCTTCCGGCTGCACAGGCAGAATTTTCTGCATCTTCCGGTTACCTGCTGGTTACCAGGAAGCCGGAACTTGAAAAAGTAGAAGCCCTGAAACTGAAAAAGACCAAAAAAGAAGATATGCCGTTGGATGAACTCGTCATCTTCAATCTCTCAGACAAAAAAGAAACGATAGACTCCCTGAAATCATATAAACTTTCTGAGAGTGCAGACTGGATTGCCTATAAAAGAGAGAGTAAATCAGATACTGTACTCCATGTGCGTTCGCTGGACGGAGCAAAAGAGGTACGGTTTGCCGATGTCAAGGAGTTCGGGTTCGCTAAAAAAGAAAACATTCTATATTACACGACAGATTCCACCTTATCCACATTTACTCCGGAGAAAGGGCATACCGTTATTTTTGAAGGTAAAGGTGTAATTAAAAAAGCGACATTCAATAAAACCGGCGACAAAATAGCATTCCTGTATTGTCCGGATAAAGACTCAACCAATACGCAATTTTCACTTTATCTGGCAGAAAATAATACCCGGGCCCGCATCGTTGCTGATAAGGGACAAAACTTCATACCCAAAGGCTGGGTGATCAGCGAAAACGGTGACATCCGTTTTTCAGAGAACTCTGAACGTATTTTCTTCGGAACAGCACCGGCTCCCATGCAAAAAGATACTACCGTACTGGCAGAAAATCGTCCCGACGTACAAATCTGGAAATGGGATGAGGGTGTACAATATACTCAACAAGTATATAATAAAGAAAAAGACCTGAAAAAAACTTACACTGCCGTTTATAATATTTCCGGCAACACCCTCTTCCAACTGGCAGACAAGGAAATCCCTCATTTGATCACTGCCGATGAAGGTAATGCACCGATCGCCCTGTTATCGACAAACCAACCCTATGCAACGGAACAGATGTGGGAAGGCAGAAGCCGTTATGATATCTATACAGTTAATCTTCAAACCGGAGAACGCCGGCAAATAAAAAAAGCAAGCAACAGCAATATGCAACTTGCCCCCAAAGGGACATATGCTTATTGGTATTGTGTGCAAGACAGTTCCTGGTATACCTATTCTCTGGCAAACGGAAAAGAATATCGTCTGATAACTCCCACTACTTTTGCCGCCTGGGATGAAGACAATGACGTCCCGGACTATCCGTCACCCCACGGTTTGGCCGGATGGACAGCTGATGATCGTAACCTCCTGATATACGACCGTTATGATATCTGGAAATTTGATCCTACAGCAGAAGTCGCTCCTGTAAACCTGACAGTAAACGGACGAAAGGAACAACTTTCATATCGATTGATCAGATTAGATAAAGAAGAAAAATTCATTGATATAACAAAGTCACAGTTATTACAAGTGTTCAATGAAAAAACAAAAGGTTCCGGATATTACAGTACCCATCTCTCTGCCCCCAAAGCACCGAAAGTCCTGCTGGCCGGAAACTTCATGCTGAAAACACCCATCAAAGCGAAATATTCGGATGCAGTGATCTATACCTCCGAAACATTTGAGCAATATCCGGATATAAGGCTTTCTGACCTTAGTTTCAAAAAGTCCATCCAGCTTACCCACGGAGAAGAACAACAAGCAAATCTGAATTGGGGTACAGCCGAGCTCGTCTCCTGGATTTCCCTGGACGGAACACCTTTGGAAGGAGTTGTCTATAAACCGGAGAACTTCGATCCGAACAAAAAATATCCGGTAATCGTAAACTTCTACGAACGTAATTCAGAAACGCTTTATGCTTACCATATGCCGGAACCGCATCGTTCCACGATTGATTACCATTTCTATACCAGTAATGGTTATATCATTTTCAATCCGGATGTACGTTATGTAGACGGTTATCCCGGAGAAAGCTGTTTCAACTGTGTCATGCCAGGTATTACCTCATTAATAGCCAAAGGATATGTAAATGAAAAAGCGATCGGTGCACAAGGTCATAGCTGGGGCGGATATCAGGTTGCTTATCTGGCTACCCGGACAAACCTGTTTGCCGCTATCGAATCGGGAGCTCCGGTCGTCAATATGTTCAGTGCCTACGGTGGAATCCGTTGGGGATCAGGGCTGAACCGTTCTTTCCAATATGAACACGGACAAAGCCGTATCGGCGGAACTTTATGGGATTCCCCATTGCAATATATGGAAAACTCTCCGTTGTTTACCATGGATAAAGTAGAAACTCCCATCCTGATCATGCATAACGACAACGATGGTCATGTACCCTGGTATCAGGGAATAGAATATTTTGTAGCACTCAAACGTTTGCAGAAACCGGTGTGGCTACTCAATTATACCGGAGAAGTTCATTGGCCGATGCGTCTGGCAAACCGGATAGATTTCCAGAAGCGTATGTTCCAGTTCTTCCAGCATTACCTGAACAAGCAACCAATGCCCAAATGGATGGACGAAGGAGTTCCGGCAGTCGATCAGGAATTTGAATTGGGATACTAAAAGCATTACATTTGCTTCAAATAACCGGTATCTCCATGAAAAATACTTTTTGGCTACTAATTATACAATCTATACTCTGTTTGTCGGCCTGTACGGGCGGACAAACAGAATATTGGTTGGAACAGGCTGAAAATTATCTGGACAAAAAGCCGGACAGTACATTAATATTTCTGGAGAAGATAAAGAACCCTGACCAGCTGGCCGATTATCCTAAAGCGAAATACGATCTGTTTCAGACTATTGCTGGACTCCGCAAAGGTCAGGCCATACGGACAGACTCCCTGCTCACAAAAGCTATTGATATTTTCATTGCCAACAATGATTCAGCCAAAACCTCTAATGCTTGTTTCTGGAGTGGGTTTATCAATATGCAAACGGCGAACTATATGCGGGCTGACTCCTTCTTTACCCTGGGTATTCCGTTTGCAACAAATCCTGTAGTACGAACCAGATTATACGAATACAGCGGTTTTGCCCTTCTGTACAAAGACAACGCAAAACAGGCATTGCAGCAGCATAGACTGTCATTACAAGACAGTGCCTTTATCCCTGCCGCTTACCAGGCAGAAGTATTAGCAGAAATCGGACAGGCATATCGATATTCAGAACAAACCGACAGTGCAATCATCTACTACCAAAAAGCCATCCGGAAATCACTGGAAATCGAATCAAGGGAACAAACAGCCTTTTTCTATCAAAAAATAAGCGAAATTGAAAAAGAAAAGGGAAATATTAGAAACGCAACGGAAGCATTGAAAGCAAGTCAGAGTTTATGTAACACCCGGACTAGTTATCCATACCATATGCTTACTCAAGCCCAAATATACATTGCATCCGGCGAAACCGATTCGGCAAGGGTTTACCTACAGAAAGCAATACAAAGCACAAACACCTATGTTGCAACCCGTGCCTATCAACTATTGGCCCGGCTATATGAAAAAAACAAAACAGACGAACAAATATACTACGCCTGGAAAAACTATGAAGGAAGTTTCAGCAACATATCCGGTGATGCCGAATCACAGATAATGACACAACGATATCAGGAAGAACTGCTCAAAAATGAAAACAACCAATTAAAACTCAAAAAGAAGCAACAAGATATCTACCTCCTTTCATTATGTCTGATATTGATTACAGCCTGTACCCTTTGGTATATTGTCTACAACCGTCTCCGGAAAAAGAAAATCATCGGCGAACAACAATTAAAAGAACAGGAACTAAAAAACCAGGTCGCCCAATTAGAGAAAGAACGGGAATTGATATCCTTGCGTGAAAGAGCTACGGCTTTACGTGAACAGTTGTTCCGCCGTCTGTCTGCATCCCAAAAGATTCCTTCCCTTTCCGGAAAAGCAAAAGAAAACACAGATGATAACAAATCGAGGTTAACATCGGAAGAGATAGACGAATTGATCGAAACTGTGAATAATATCTGGTCCGGCTTTGCCGAACGACTAAAAAATACTTATCCGTTACTCCGTACAAAAGACATCGCCTTCTGTTGCCTGTTGAAAAGCGGGATCAGCACGAAAGACCTTGCCTCCATCTATTATATCACTCCTTCGGCCATCAGCCAAAAGAAAGCACGTATGAAACGGGAGAAGTTCGGAGTTGAGGATGATAACCTGTCTCTGGATGATCTTTTGAATGCGTTCTAAACTGCTAAAGAGGAAATGTCAATTCATTTTTACTACGATCAGATAGTAAACATCTATATATCTACCCATTACTCCTTTCTGTATTATCTAAAATGTCAACTGACTTTCTAGTCTGTTATCAACATTTAAGGATATATTTGCATCAAACATCATTCTAAAACAGCAACATTATGAAGAAGGTAGGAAATCTTATTACTGGTTTACTTTGCTTACTATTGATAGTCTCGTGTCAAAGTGGCAATAAATCATCATTCAATAACGGATTGGAAGACTCACCCGTTGTCGGTACTTTTGTACAGGTGGGGGATGACCAGGTTCTTTCGTGCGATCAGAAATTACTGACCGACTCCATACACCTTCTACTCACTTATCTTACGGAAAAACCAGAGATCATTCATCTGGACAACCGGGATGAAGCGCTGATCAGCGAAGGACGCGTAATCGTTTCCGATAATTATTTATTAGCATGGAACAACAAACAAAATCCTTTCAAACTCTTCGACCGGAAAGGAAACTTCCTGACAACGGTCGGATCATACGGACAAGGCCCCAACGAATACCTGAATGTTTATGACGCTAATATAGACGAAGAAAACGACCGAATTTATATATTGCCCTGGCAAAGTGCCCAAATACAGGTCTATGACCTGAAGGGTAATCCCCAACCTACAATACCACTTTGTCTGCGGGCTCCCAAAGGCACTTTCCATGTAGACCTTCAGGATTCGACGGTTGCAGTTGTTCTACTTCCATTCCCCGACATGCCGGCAGTAGCATGGACACAGGATTTTCACGGGAACAGGAAAGATTATATCGAACCCGGCCATCTCGCTGCACCGCAAGATTACAGTAATGAGGTCTGTACATATAATAATGTACCGGGTATTTTTGACGTAAATATCCTCTGCATCGTACCAACACGCGTCGACAGCCTTTACCGCTACGATTACCGCAATAACCGCCTGTCTCCAACCTTCACCATGAATTTCAGTGAAGACCCGATCCCCTGGCACGGCTATATCGAACTTCCGAACCATTATATAGGAGAGGCTTCCTATCCGAAGCAAGTATCAGCTACTTCATTTGTATCATCATCTCCCAGCTATTATATTGTAGACAAAAGATCTGGAAAAGGAGCTTTTTTCCGATTATATAATAATTATCTGGGATACACGGAAATCGGCTGGCCTATTTTCTCTTTTTATAATGGCTACTTTATCCAGAATATAGAACCTGCTAATCTGAAAAGCACGTTAGAAAATGCTCTAAAGTCTAACAAATTAACAGAAGAAGAAAAAGCAGAATTGACTACATTGGCAGAGTCAATACATGAAAATGATAATAATATCATCCTATTAGCCAAATTAAAACATTAGATGGCGGGTATAATGAACAAAAATGATAACAACTATATTCTTCTGGGTCACCTGAGGAAATAAAAAGAAATAATTATGATAAAGAACATCTCATTCTGCTTGTTTTTTGCTCTTTTGATACTAGCATCCGGTTGTAAGCAAAAAAATGAAGGGACAGCATCCTCTGAAACGGAAGAAACTGCTTACCAGCCTGCCAGTCCGAAATATACAGCCAGGCATGACCATTCAACACCTGCCGCTAAAATAGATGTCGAATCAGCTATTTCCACATCATCTCCTGTCAAGTTAAGTGAAGTGGCCTCAACCATCGAATATTACCAGGTAGGCGACGATAAATATCCAGTGACCGAAGTTGTCGCTGTTGAGGGTGGTTTCATTGCCCTCAATAAGCCAAAACTATACCTTTACCGGCAAGGAAAAAAACGGAAACGGGTCGGATTGAAAACAGAATATAGTAATTGGCGGGACAATGAATCGGGCAATAACCTGTTTTATGATAAAAAGACTACCCGGTTATACGTACAATTAAAGAAACTGAATCAGGAAACCGGATATTCAACCAAATATATAGGAGAACTTCCTCCGTTGGACAGTGTCCTGGCCAGGGTGCATTATTTGTATCCGGACTCATTGCCAAACCGTCGTATTCTGAAAAACTGGGTAGAGATATTCACTCCGGAAATGTCTGTCGGGCTTCTATTACCCTGGGACCGGTTTTGACTACGGAGTCAACACGTTCAATTTAAAGGGCGATACTCTCTGCCATTTTTATTTCGGGATCGATTCCATTGGTACTATTAAAAGCGATAACTTTTACAATTTCACACTCTTCCATACATCATATCTGTATGATAACAAACCGACATTTTCAGCGACCTATTGCGATACGGTTTACCGACTGCTGGATCAGCAGACCATTGCTCCGGTCTATGCCATCCATTTAGGCAAATACAAGGCACCGGCAACCTATGTGATTAATAGAGGAGATAAACGTAATAAAGCATGGGTGGATAATTTACGGGAAAATTCGCAAGCCGTATTTCTGAAAGTTCACAGGGAGGGTAAAAGTAATAAATCCGGATGGCTGGACAACAAAGACAAGCAGAACCAGGATTTTCCATCCGAAGATTACCTAATGGTTTATCTGAAAAATAAACGTCAGACCAAAGCATTACCACTGACAGCCCGGGGAATGATAAACGACCTGGACGGAGGCTTGCCTTTCTGGCCCGATGGTCAAACAGATGAATATATGTACATGATCCGACCGGCCAGTGAACTGAAAAAAGGAATTAAACTAACCGGTTCCCCTAAACAGGAAACTCTTAAAAACTTCCTCAGTGATCTGCCGGACAATCAGAATGTAATGATTGTCGTCAAATAAAGCTATTAAATCATTGGTATGCAACATTATTACTGTTTATTCGTAAATAAACGATAAAATCGTATTTAATGAATACAAATCAATAAATAATACCTATTTTTGAGGCAATCAATTAAAAAAACCGGTATCATGAAAACATTATATATTCTGATTGCCACCTGTGCTGTATGTCTCGGTACACTAAGCGGCTGTAAACAAAAAGAAGGAAAGAGCACCCGTCCAATCACTCCCCCTAAATATGAAGGGAAAGTCGATTATTCTGTTGCTCCTACCCAAATAGATTTGGAAAGTGCCCTCGATGGCGAAAAGCAACCACTGAAGTTAAGCCAGATCGCTTCGGAAATAGATTATTATATTGTCGGAGACGGTAACTTTACGGTAAAGCAAGCTATTTCCATACCTGACAGCAATGCTTTCATCACGTTCAACAACCCGCGGCTTTATTACCGGAAAATAGGAAGGCCAAGCAAACGATACGGTTTCAAGGCACTGGCCTATAAATGGAATAATGAAATGAACGGGCATAATCTGTTTTATGACAAAAAGACGACCCGCATGTATTGTGCCATGAGCGGTAAAGATGTGGAAACCAGAGGAAGCCAAGAGCCTTGCGACCCACAAATCATTGAACTGCCTCCACTAGATACGATGTTGACAATCACCCGGTATGTTTTTCCTGAAACAGTGGAAAAGAAATACACAATCAACCTGGGAAAAGATAAACTACTGGGATTCTCATCCGACGGATATATGTTGAGTCACTATGAAGACACAAGCGGTGTTCCGAACTGCATGCTGACTTTTAACCTGGCTGGCGAAACGCTCGGAAAGTTCACCTTAAAGGATAAGTCGACACTTTCCAAATCGCAAACGGATAATATCCCATTCTTCCAGACATCCTATTGGAATGAGGCACAGGATCAAATGACTTTTATGATACCGTTCTGTGATACCGTATTCCAGATGCGTGATCCGCAAACAGTTACCCCCTTGTACAATCTGAATCTCGGGAAATACGGCATCTTGACTGACTATGCAGAAAAACAAGAAGTTACGGATGAGAAGATATGGTTGCGTACTTTATATGAAAACTCAAAAGGTTTATTCATGGGCCTGTATCAAAAGAAAGGTCCAAAGCTCGTAAACTGGCTGGGATTTGAATATGAGTACAAACCGACACTGAGTTATCAGGCTGTTTATATGAAAGATGAAGGTAAAACGTATGTCCTTCCGCGTAGAGGACAGGGATTTGTCAATGACCTGGACGGCGGACTCACTTTCTGGCCGGACGGACAAACAGACGGTTATCTTTATATGATCCGTACACTGACAGAAATGCGTATGAACGTAGAACGAACCGGCTCGCCAAAACAGCAAAAACTGCTGGATCTCCTTGACAACAAGAGAATACAGGAAAATCAGTATGTGATGATTGTGGTAAGATAAATAATTCTTATTTTTGACGCAACAAATAAAAACTAGTATTATATTACAAATAAGATGAATCATTACTATTACCATTCCATTCGGTTAATAGCAGGTATTCTTTGTCTCTGTTGTTTTCCAACGATATTTTTGCATGCACAAATCAGTGAAGGAGGTCTTCCGCCGAGTTTTCAGTTTATGACCAATCTGAAAAGTACGGAACAGCCTGTACAGATCCCGGTAAACTTCAGTGTTGAAGACCTTAAAGTTGTCGATGCTTGGCGGGTAAACCAAGGTGCTCCTTTAGCGATTGCCAAACGGATCGAAACAGATTTGAGTATATCCAACAGTGGAAATTGGAGGACTTTACCCGACGGACAAAAAGTATGGCAACTGCATCTCGAAGCAAAAGGAGCTATTGCATTGATCTTGTCTTACTCCGACTTTTACATTCCGGAAGGCGGCAAATTATTTATTTATAATGCAGATAAAAGCCAGGTACTGGGTGCTTATACAACCCGTACCCATCCCCAAAACGGACATTTTGCTACCGAACCGATTGCCGGTGATGAAATTACACTGGAATACGTACCGGCCGCGTCGGGTGAGGAACCTTTATTACGGATCAGCGGCATAGGATATGGATACAACCATCTTTACGTAACAAAAGAAACGAAAAGCGCCCAAGAAGAATTATCAGGCCCCTGCATGGTGAACATCAACTGTGAAGAAGGAGATGACTGGCAATTACAGCAAAAAGGCGTGTGCCATACAATCCAGCTGATAAAAGGACAATACTTTATCTGTTCCGGATCGCTGGTTAATAATACGGCAAAAGATAAGATGCCTTATATCCTGACCGCTTACCACTGTTCGCAGACAATGGACGGTTTGGGAGAGGCGACAGACGAAGAATTACAGGAATGGATGTTTTTTTTTCATATGGAACGCACTGGCTGCGACAACAGTTCGTCCGGGAATAGGTATGAACCAATAGTTGGTTGTACCCGTAAAGCAGCTATCCCTGTTCAGAATGGTTCCGACGGTCTGTTGTTGTTACTGAACGAGAACATTCCCGATAATTATGATGTTTTCTTCAATGGCTGGGACCGGACAGGTACGCCATCGCCTTCAGGAGTCGGCATCCATCACCCTTCAGGAGATTATAAAAAGATTTCCACCTATGGAAAATATCCGGTTGAATCTGTCACCTGGAGCAATGCGGATACAAAGCAAACCGGAGCAAGGAATGCCCATTGGAACACCACCTTCGATGAAACGACCAACGGTCATGCGGTAACGGAAGGTGGATCTTCCGGCTCTCCGCTTTTCAACGACAAAGGTCTGATTATAGGAACATTGAGCGGAGGCACTTCTTCTTGTGAAACCCCCAACGGACTAAACATGTACGGTAAATTTTCTTTTCACTGGAACAAATTCAGCGAAAACACCAAAGAGCGTATGGATATCTGGCTGGATCCTCAGAATACAGGAACGACATATCTTGCCGGTATGTCGCAGGACGGCCAAACAGTAGAAGCCGACTTAATGGCACCGACGGACCTGACAGCCCGGAAAACGACAGACGGAAATATCGAACTGGAATGGAAAGCACCCATATATCAACAAATTATCGGCTGGGGAGATCAAGGGAAAGGTTATCAGTTTGGATTAGGCGTTCCTTTTTATTATGGTCAGAGATGGGATACGAATGATTTGACACCAATTCACAAAAAGACGATCACTACCGTTTATTTCATTCCGGTCGAAAATGTGTCGTATGCCGTTTATATAGAACAGGGAAACCGGATATATGAAGAAGATCTGACAGATATTGAATACCAGAAAAGGAATGCTATTACATTAAAAAAGCCTTTCACTATAGATGCCGGTCAGGATTTGATCGTAGCTATTCATGCCAAAGAATATAATAAAAAGATTTTTCCGGCTTTTGTCGACGAAGGACCAGCCATCGACGGAAAAGGGAATATCTATGCAATGAGCGACAAAAAGTGGGCAACATTCCCGACCGAAGAGCTGGATGCCAACTCCTGCATTTCATTCGTCGTAACTTCGGAAGAAGGAGAACTGACAAATAGTGCTTCACTGTTAAGTGCAAAGAAACAAGCACTTAATCCGGTAAAAAGCACTAAAATGACAATCATAAGATCAGAGATTGCCTCTTCGTCGCCGGAAGGATTTCTAATTACCGATTTTACGGAACCGACAGGTTATCAAATCAACCGCGACCAATTGGAATTGGCCACCTTACCGGCTTCAAGCACACAGTATACCGATAAAAACATACCGGCTAACGCTCCTATTTATCAGGTATATGCCCTTTACAACGACCAAAAGAGCCAACCGGTTACAATCGATACCGACACCAGCGTCGATAATGAACAGATACAGAGGGAAGAGGAAGTAAGTATTCAACCCAACCTGTTCAGCGATCAGGTGAATATCATTCATAATCAGCAAGTCAAATTGCTGGAAATCTATGCAAGCAACGGGAAACTGGTCAGAAAGATACAGCATCCGGGAAGTATAATTCATACAGGTTCTCTCCCTCAAGGCGTATATTTCTTCAGAATGACAACAGACCGGACAACAAAAACAATCCAAGGTATCAGGAAATAAACACGACTTCACCTAATTAAATACCGGAAAGATGCGGGTCACTTGCCATCGTCTTTCCGGTATTATTTTGACATATCAGCCTGTTATTTCCTAAAGATTATATTTCTTCATCTTATTATAGAGCGTCTGCCTACTGATATTCAGTTGCTGAGCACAAAGTGTCAGATTTCCTTTTTTCTCTGCCAGCACTTCACTGATAAACTGTTTCTCCATCTCTTCCAAAGTAACCGGATGGGAAACAGTTACAGGAGGAGCGTCCATATAAAAGTCATCACTATCGAGCACGGATGAATTTGAAAGAAGCACGGCACGCTCGATGGTCTGCTGCAAAAGACTGAGGTCACCATTGAGCATCCTGTCCGACAACTTATGCAATGCACTGGGAGTAATTCCAGGAAAAGGTTTCCCATAAGCCGTCGCATATTTCCGGAGCAGGGAGTTGACAAGCAATGTAACGACAGAATCTGTTTCTTCCGAAAGAAATTCCGATTCCTTTCGAGAGGAATTTTGTTTTCTCCCGGAACGGGATTCCCAGGCAGCGATAACAGTCGACAAGAGTTTATCATTATCCCAGGGCTTCACGATAAAATCCGCCGCTCCCTTTTTCAGGGAAGAGACAGCCAATTCGATATCGCCAAAAGCAGTTATCAACACGACTTCCGGCGGATTCGGACGTTCGCGGATACGGTCCAGCCAGAAAAGTCCCTCTCCCCCGCTCTGCTTCCCGGTCCCGAAATTCATATCCAACAGAACTACATCCACATCGTCTTCCCGAAGCAAAGCAGGCAGCAAAGTCGGCACCGAAGCACAAACCACCGTCTTAAATTCACGCGAAAGAATCATCCGCAATGTTTTAAGCACCGCCTCATTATCGTCCACTACTATAATCTTTCCATTTCTCATAACAAAAGCAAAGATATACGGATTCTTTTTTCTCCCAACTCCCATTGTCTAATATTTAGACAATTTGACTGTATCCTTCAATTATTTTTACTTATTCTTTGTCTCTACAAAAGAAAGAGGATAGATTTGAAATGCCATTCGAAAAAGAACGGTACGAAAAGCCTAATATCGAATTTATGAAAGTAGTCGCTCTAAAACTTGTATTCCGCAGCTGGTGGAGAAACAAGACATTCTCAATAATCTCCATCGTCAGCCTGGCGATCGGTATTGCCTGCACAAACCTGCTGGCCGTATTCACTATTCATGAATATGGAATAGAGAAAGGAAATCCGAACAAAGAACGTATCTGGATACTCAGCCAGGACTGGCCGATGAAAACCGGAGAAAAGACTATCTATGCAGGAGGCGATATCCCGGCAATGCTGAAAGAGAAATACAGCGAAGTTGAGAATTATCTCCGGATAAGCGGAGAAACCGTCAAATATATTTCTATCGATAATGTGAAACACGCACCGATTCGTCTCGTCTCCGCAGATCCGTCTTTGTCTGAGTTTTTCCCTTATAAAGTACTCTCCGGAAACCTGAAAGAGGCCCTGACCCAGCCCGACAAACTGGCCCTTACCGAACAAACTGCCCGAAAACTTTTCGGAAAAACCAATCCGATCGGCAAAATAATACATTTCAACCTTCCCGATGAAGAGATGAGTACCAAAGGCAGTACTAACAACGAACATGCTTACCAGGTTGCCGCTATCATAGCCGACCGGGAACAATCCTTTTTAAACCTGGAGGCAATAACGGCCATTTCAGATCCTTTCTATGGCGGTACCAGCCTGTTACTGATGAACAAGCCAATCGACCGGAAAGCATTTGAAGCACAATTGAAAAAAGACAAAATCCCTACTTTACAGGGTGACCTGGGGAATTATTATCTGGATACTTTACAGGAAAGCTACTTCTACACGACCGAAGGACAGAAATCAAACTATCTGAATTTCCGTCAGCCTACATTACTCTATGTAGGATTAATCTCCGCCATCCTGATTCTGCTGATAGCCTGTTTCAATTATATCAACCTCAACTTCTCACGTCTCCTTCAACAGGTACGGATGATTCATACACAGAAACTGATGGGAGCCAGCCGGAAAGAAATCAACCTGCAACTTTTTCTGGATACCTTCCTGACGGTAATCATTGCCTTCCTCTGCTCGTTGCTGATTACCCATGACCTGCTTCCCCTGTTCAACTCAATCGTAAACGGGCAATTGCATTCCTCTTTCTTTTTCAACGGACAATCATTGCCAGTCATCTGTTGCTTTATCCTGCTGTTATCCATAATTCCGGCAGCCTATATGGGACAAAAGATATCCAGGCTTTCCAGCTCCGGCTACCGGGAGTTTTTCACCGGAAATAAAAAGAGGAAGATAGTCACCTCATTATCCATCGCCCAATATGTTATTTCCATCGGCCTGGTCATTGCCACACTGACGGTTAACGACCAACTTCATTTCATCCGCCAAGGAGGAGATAATTATAAAAACCTGATTGAAATAGGGGATTGGCAAGAAGACGGTTCTTATGTCCGCCCCTTTGCCCGGGAACTAAAAAAACACCCGGAGATAAAACACGTATCCCTTGCCGGAAGCTCTATCCTGGACAGTTGGATAATGCAAATCGTCCTGAAAAATGAAGACGGCAGTGAAAACTATACGGCACAAATCAACTATTTCGGCGAACCAGACTTCCTGGACGCCTTACAACTGAAGCTGTTAAAAGGCCTTCCTCCCGAACAGGCCATCGAAAAATATGCCCGTCCGGTATATATCAATGAGAAATATGCAGAGATACTGGTCGGAAAAGGAGAAAACCCGATCGGTAAGCCGATTAATGCGATCGATAAAGAGTTCGACGAAGGGAATACAGGTAATGATCCGTCAAATGTACCGGTCACGACAATTGCCGGTATCGTCGATAACTTATACACACATACACTGGAAAGCGAGGTTTATCCTTTTACCATCCAGATCAACAACAGTCCTCAAAATTCGTTCAATTACATTTATATACGCCTCGGCGACGACAGGGAAAAGAGTATCGCCGCCGTACGGGAAGCATGGAATAAGGTAAACCCGGGTAACTATTTCACGTACCAGGATGTTTACCAAAAGTTCCTGCAACGGAACGAGAAAACAACCGAACTCTCCCGGCTGCTGTTCATGTATTCATTGATCAGCCTCTTCCTGACTTGCTGCGGCCTGTTCGGAATGGCACTCTATGCAACCGAACAACGCACCAAGGAAATAGGTATCCGGAAAGTAAACGGAGCGACCAGTCCCCAAATCATGTTACTGCTCAACAGCCAGTTCATATCCTGGATAGGCATTTCCTTTATCATTGCCATCCCTATTACCTGGCTATTGCTCAACCGTTGGCTGGAAAACTTTGTCTACCACACGGATATGAGTATCGGCATCTATCTGGTAAGCGGACTGTTTGTCCTGCTTATCACCCTGCTCACAGTCTGCTGGCACAGCTACAAAGCGGCTTCCGGCAATCCGGTCAACGTATTAAGAAGTGAATAAACCGATTACAATATGAAAGCAATCGCATTTAAACTCGTCCTGCGAAGTTGGTGGCGGAACAAGACGTTCTCCATCATATCAATCGTCAGCCTGGCAATCGGCATTGCCTGCACGAACTTGCTGGCTATTTTCGTTATCCATGAGTATAACCTGGAGGCGGATAATCCTCACCGGGAGACTATTTATATGATGGACCAGGATTCGCCGATCCAACCGGGTGAACGGGTTTGTTTCACTGCCGGTGGTATTGCAGCCGAGATTAAAGAAAAATACCCGGAGATTATAGATCATGTATGCCTTAATAATATCGGAATGGATTACATAAAAGTAAACAATACCCGTTTCGACCCCATCATTATAATGACAACAGAAGCCTCGTTTCCCCATTTCTTCCCTTATAAGGTATTGTATGGAGATTTGAACGAAGTGCTGACACAACCGAACAAGATCGCCTTATCGGAAAAATGCGCCCAAAAGTATTTCGGCAAAGAGAATCCGATCGGCCAAACAATCATAACCGGTGAAAACAATGTAACGACTCGTGTACGGGAGGATGGTACGATTGAAGAGGGAAAGAATGAAACCACCTATCAGATTGCCGCTTTGCTGAAATCGCGTAAACAATCTTATATCGACTTCGATGCCATAATCGGAAATGACGGGCCAATCCCTGGAGGATTATGTCTGTTTATGACCAACCGCCCGATCGATACGAAAAAGTTTGCCGAACAAATCCATAAAGACGGCATACAAACCTTTGTTCCTGACGGAAAATACCGTCTGTACACTCTACAAGAAAGTTATTTCAAAAAATACACACAGGAAAGTTACTTCTTCATGAACAGCCGTCAAAAGACATTACTTTACGTCGGGTTGATCTCTGCCATTCTTATCCTGCTAATTGCCTGTTTCAATTATATCAATCTCAACTTCTCCCGCCTGTTGCAACAAGTGCGGATGATCCATACGGAAAAACTGATGGGAGCGACAAAAAACAATATAAACCACCAGCTATTTATCGATACATTCCTGACCGTCATTGTAGCCTTCTTGTTATCTTTGCTGATAACACACGATCTGATCCCGATATTCAATTCGATCACTTCCGGAAAGATAGAGACTTCTTTTTTCTTTAACAGACAGGCATTACCTGTTATTACAGTGTTCATACTCCTGTTATCGATCATTCCTTCTGTTTATATCAGCCGGAAAATATCCAAACTATCGGCCTCTGGCTATCGCGAGTTTTTCACCGGAAACAAGAAAAGAAGGATCGTAACGGCTCTTTCGATTGCCCAATATACAGTCTCTATCGGGCTGATCATCGCAACACTTACAGTAAACAACCAACTTCGTTTTATACAAAACAAAGCGGAAGGATATCACGGATTAATCGAGGTGGGCAATTGGGGAGCAGACAATTCCTACTTACCGGCTTTTGCACACGAAATAAGAAAAATACCCGGCGTAGAAAATGTAACACTTACAGGTGGTCCTTTACTAAACATGGGGATAGCTCCCGTGAATATCAAAAACCAGGATGGAAGTGAAAGCCATTATATGAAAGCGCAATACATGGGAGGACGTGATTTCCTGAGAACATTAAAAATCGACATCATACAGGGAGTTGAGCCGGATAAGGCGCTCGAACAATTCCAAAGTCCGGCCTATATCACCCGGAAATATGCAGACCTACTGATTCCGCCGGGAGAAAATCCGTTCGGCCAGCAACTAAGTAAATACGACAAAGACTTTAAAGAATATGAAAAGGACAGCAACAACCCTAAAGTGGTCGTTGCAGGTATTGTCGAGAACATGTTTGCCAATTCACTCGAAGAAGATGTTTTTCCCAGTATCATTTACATCGGCCAGGATGATGATAAACGATATGCTTTTGCAGAGATCAAAGTGGGAAAAGAACGTCAGCAAACAATGGCTGCTATTAAAGAAGTATGGGAAAGGATGAATCCGGGTAAATATTTCACTTACCAGGATGTCTATAAAGAGTTCATGCAACGCAACAGCAGGACAACCGAACTGGCGGAATTAATGATCATGTACTCGCTGATCAGTATTTTCCTGACTTGTTTCGGGTTGTTCGGTATGGCTTTGTATGCTACAGAACAACGCACCAAAGAAATTGGCATCCGGAAAGTAAACGGTTCCAGCACATTAGGGATTATGTTTCTACTGAATAAACAGTTTGTCAGCTGGATCGGGATAGCCTTTGTCATTGCCGTTCCTGTCTCATGGCTTTTCCTCAACCAATGGCTGGAACATTTTGTCTATCATACGGAAATATCCGTTTTCCACTTTCTGCTCGGCGGACTCAGTGTACTTTTTATAACACTGCTCACCGTCAGCTGGCATACTTACAAAGCGGCATCGGGCAACCCTGTCAAAGTTTTAAGAAGTGAATAACAACTAAGCTCAAAGACTACTTACTCTAAGGACAAAAGCTATAGCTTCTAATCTCGAAAGCTATAGCTTTTGCATCCTATCATCCCGGTGACGTTTCATCATCACCGAGGTCGCATTCCAATATCATCCCGGTGATATACCGGACAGGAATTATATGTTTTCAAATGTTAATAGTGACAAACTCGAGGTCAAAAGTAGGGACTTTTTTACCCCGGTTGTAAGCCACTTTCCATGTAACACGCTGATAATAAGCGATGACAAACTTTTTGCTGCCCCCTATAAAACAAAGAAAATATAATTTGTCACCGACGGCCTATCCGTTCACCTTTTTATAGTCGGCCAGGAAGGTTGCCAGTCCGCTATCGGTAAGCGGGTGTCTCAACAAACCTTTAATAGCAGCCAACGGACAGGTTGCCACATCGGCTCCCGCCTCGATACATTGGATAATATGTTGTGTGCTACGGATAGAAGCAGCAAGAACTTCCGTCTCATAACCATAATAAGTATACATTTCCACTATTTTGGCAACCAGTTCAATTCCGTCACTGGATATATCGTCGAGACGTCCGACAAACGGAGAGACATAAGTAGCCCCGGCCTTTGCCGCCAAAAGAGCCTGACCACGGGAAAAGACCAGCGTACAGTTCGTACGGATACCTTTGTCCGTAAAATATTTAATGGCCTTAATTCCAGCTTCAATGCAAGGAACTTTTACTACGATATGCGGATTCAGGGCAGCCAGTTCCTCCCCTTCTTTGATCATTCCTTCATAATCGGTAGAGATCACCTCGGCACTCACATCGCCATCCACGATCTCGCAAATCTTTAAATAATGTGTCCGTTGGTTTTCCACTCCTTTAATTCCTTCTTTGGCCATCAATGACGGATTGGTCGTCACACCATCCAACACGCCCAAATCATTCGCTTCCCGGATCTGATCCAGGTTCGCTGTGTCTATAAAAAATTTCATCGCCTTATTTGTTTATGATTCTATTTAAATAACACATTCATTATTATATAGTTTATCTTTAAGTAGTTTATTTGCGAAAAATAGAAACGGGGATCTATACACATATTAGGGTTCGGAAAGGACTTTCACATTCAACTATTTTGAAATAGTTCTATAAGAACTATGTCTATCTAAAAATATAAAAACTTAATTATCAATTGCTACGAGCGTCAACAGAAAAACATATTTAGAAAAGCAATCTTTTAATACATATTATTTAACGAAATAAACAAAGAGAGATCGTATTATTCTTCGACATTTAACCTATTGTTTCAAAAATAGACTATATTTGCATTTGTTGAGACATAGTTCTTATAGGACTAATATAAAAATGTGTGGATTCGATGATAAAATAATTTACAATTCAATTGAAAAATAACGTTATAAAAAAATACGAGGGACTTAGACAACAAAGGGTCATGCTACTATTAGAGAGATCAAAAAACTATTTATGTTAATATCGAACGAACAAATTTTCGAAAAATTATTCCGGGAATATTATTCTCACCTGTGTAACTATGCAGGTAGATATATTATTGATTCCCAGATCAGGGAAGATATTGTTCAGGTCTTTTTTATCTCTATCTGGGAGAAAAAAAATCTATCCGTTACATCTGAAACATTCCTTCCTTATGCTTATCGTTCGATTAAAAACAGTTGCATTAATTATTACAAAGCAGAAATCATTAAAGAAGATTTCCTGACAACGCTGACCGAGGAATGGAAAGACCAACTAAATGAAGAAGAAGATTTCATCTACCAAAAAGAAGTACAACTGGCACTACAAAAGCTCCCGGAAAAATGTCGGGAAATATTTTTGTTGAAATGCGTTACAGGACTACGATACAAAGAGATAGCTGAAGTTTCAAACATATCAGTCAATACTGTCAAATATCATATCGGAGAAGCTTTTCGAATCATGCGCGAAGAGTTAAAATATCTTACATTTCTATTTTTCTTAATTTTTTTCTGATTTCCCCTACCCATTTTATCTTCCCCGATTGTAAATATACAAAAAGGAAGAAAAATGACATCTGAAACAATTTATCAAATAATCCTCTCGGAACTGGCGGATGAAGCCACAGAAGAAGAGCTGCTCAGCCTTTCAAAATGGCTGGAGAAGTCTGATGCTAACCGGGAAGAGTATGCACAAATTAAAAGATTGTATCAGAAAAGCTCATTAAAGACGAAGAAACAAACGTACAATATTGATAAGGCCTGGCAAAACGTTCAAAGACAGACTGTTCATAAAAAAAGAAACTTTTCATTATGGCTCGGTTACGCGGCGATGCTTGCTATCATTCTTTCCATTGGCGTCATATTCTTCGCTAATGAACACAAGTCCGCATCTATAAGTAAAGTAAATAAAATCAATGTAAACGATTTTGATCAACCCACATTATTATTAGAAAACGGAGAAACAATCAAACTGAACGAAGAGTCATTCGCCATGCAACAAAAACATATCACCATAAAGAATGATGCAGAAAAGATGTTGGTTTACGAAACGAAAGAAGAAAAAGCAGAGAAAAAAATACAAAACAATCACCTTATCATACCCAAAGGAAAAACCTATCAACTGGAACTCTCCGATGGAACCCGTATCCGTTTAAATTCAGAATCAGAATTAATATACCCGACGCTCTTCACTGAAAACAAAAGGGAAGTAACCCTTATCGGTGAAGCTTTCTTTGAAGTCGCAAAAGATAAGGATAAACCATTTATCGTAAAAGCCAATGAAATGGAAGTAAGCGTATTAGGAACAACTTTCAATATTTGTTCTTATACAAAAGACAAAACAATAAGCACAACCTTAATAGAGGGTTCTGTCTCTGTTCGCGCAAATCACGGAAAGAAACAAATAATCACTCCTTCCGAACAATTTACTTATAACAAAGAAAACAATCAGACAGATATCCAGACAGTAAATACAGAACTTTATACGTCATGGATAAATGGCAAATACATTTTCAAAGATGCAAAGCTGGAAGAAATCATCAACAAACTCCAACTCTGGTATGACTTCTCTGTCACCTATCAGAATGAAAGCCTAAAATATAACCGATACTCACTTATAGCCGAAAAAGATATAGACCTTGACAAATTGCTGGAAGTGATAAGCTATACTTCAGATGTCAAGTTAGAGAGAACAGGAACAAATACTATTAACATTAAAAAAGTAAAGGAGGAGAAATGACATAGAATAATGTTTATTATGAAAAACAACAAAGGCAGTATGGATCAGATACCGCCTCTGTAACAGATTAAAAATAACAATTTCATTTTCGTTTAACCTGTAAATTACAAATTTATGGAAAAAAGAATATCGGAAGACTTTTGTAAAGCACAAAAAGTCTTAAAACGATCATTATTCTTAATTTTACTTAGTTGCTTATTATCAACATTTTCTTTCAGTGCACATGCATTCGAATCTATTTTCGAACAAAATCATCCTTTAAATCTATCGTTTAAAAACACACGGATAGAGCGAATATTGGACGCTATATCACAGCAGTCAGGTATTAAAATTGCCTATAGCACAGAAGAATTAGCCGGTAATAAAAATGTATCTGTAAATATACGTACTTCTGATATAAAAGAAGCACTTGCTGCCGTGCTTGGAGACAATTACACATTCAAGCAGATAGACAATTACATTGCCATTGCAAAAAAGACAAAGGATCAACAAATCACTGCCAGCCAAGCTGATGACAGAGCTTGGACTATTCAGGGACAGGTAATGGAAAATTCAGAACCTCCTTATCCATTGCCGGGAGTGAATATTCTGATTAAAGGAACATCTTTAGGAGCCATTAGTGATGATAATGGTTATTTCACTATTAAGGCAAAGAGAGGAGATGTCTTGATTTTTAAATATTTAGGGTTTAAAGATTATGAATATGTCGTCTCTCGTGCTATAAGCAACTTGACAGTCTCTTTGAATTCAGACTCCGAAGAACTGGATGAAATTGTGGTAACAGGTATTTCGGAAGAAAAAAGAGTGAACTCTGTTTCTGCCGTATCTTCTTTAGATGTGACAAAAAACTTGTTGACCAAACCGATCACATCTTTGTCCCAGTCGCTGCAAGGTGGAATCACAGGGTTGAATGTGACACAAAGTTCCGGTTTACCGGGGGCAGATGCTGCTGCAATAAAGATTCGTGGCATTTCGACTTTGGGTACAAGTGATCCTTTGGTGCTGGTAGATGGTATTCCTATGGACATGAATCAACTGGATCCGAATACGATCGAGAGTGTGACTGTTTTGAAAGATGCGGCTGCTTCTGCCATTTATGGTGCTCGTGCAGCAAATGGTGTGATTGTTGTGAAGACAAAACGTGGAACTCCTGGTAAGATCAGCATTTCCTACAATGGTTATGCAGGTTTTCAACAAGCGACCTATCTACCGGAGTTTGTTAACGCGGCAGATTATATGCAAATGGTAAATGTTGCGAATGCGAATGTAGGAGGAGCACCGATCTATTCTCAAGAAGTAATTGATGCGACGAGGAGCCATTCGGATCTTATCAAATATCCGGATACAGATTGGACTGACTATATGTATCAGACCGGTATGATCCAAAGCCATTCCGTCTCTGTATCCGGAGGAAGTAACCTTGCTCGTTTTGCCTTGACTGCCAATTATCTGGATAATGAAGCCTTGATTGATAACGCAGGTTATAACCGTTTGAATATTCGGGCAAATACATCAGTCAGTTTGTTGGACAATTTGTCGGTCAATATGGATTTTAATTCGTATCGTACAAACAGGCATGAGCCTTTACAAGCCGTGCTTAGTTATATATACACGACACCTCCGAATACGGTAATCCATTACCCGATGAAAGAAGGTAGTGATATTTTATATTATGGAAATCGTCCGGAGCAGCGGAATCCAGCAGCTTTGATGGAAAAGGGGGGTGTCCGTACTTATTTAGGAGACAATATCAGTATTAATATTGCTCCGCGTTGGGAAATTATTCCGAACCTGATTGTCCGTGGGCAATATTCTTATCGAATAAGTAGTGGAGCAACAAAAGAAGAAAGAGATGCTTATAACTTTTTCGATTATAATTCAGGTTCTTTTCTACAAACTTGGGGAGCTATCCATAATGCATCCAAAAGTCGTTCCAGTTATTATTACTTAGGGGGAACCGTTGAATATACCTTGGAGAAAAATAAACATCGGTTATTTGCTATTGGTGGGTATAATCAGGAACTGACAAATAATGGTGACTGGGATCAGTGGGCTATGAGTTCCTTCTTTGCAAAAGCAAATTATACATTTGATAACCGTTATTTGTTGGAAGGTACGGTGAGACGTGACGGTTCCTCCCGCTTTGGACCGGGAAACAAATTTGGAGTGTTCCCCTCTATCGGTGCTGGCTGGAATATTCATGAAGAGGCCTTTATGAAGTCAACGAAAAATTTTTTGAATGAATTCAAACTGAGAATGTCTTATGGTTCATTAGGAAATGAGAATATCGGACTTTATAAGTATCAGACATTGATAAATGCGGGAAATGGTAATGAAACGGTTTTCGGGAATCCGGATATAACTTGGGAAACGGTTCACATGTTGGATGTAGGAGCTGATATCCGTTTGTTTAAAAACTTGACCGTAACGTTCGATTATTATAATAAGTTGACGACAGACATGATCATAACTCCTCCCATTTCTTATATCGGGGGAATCAGTGCTGCACCTTTGAATTCGGGTAAAGTCCGTAATAAAGGGTGGGAATTCGATGTGAGTTATAATAAACAGGTCACTAAAGATTTCGGGTTGAACATACATGCCGGTTTGACACATAATGAAAACAAGATAGAGGATCTTTTCGGTGCTCCTTATGATAATGGAAACAGGATTCATCAGATAGGGTATGCTTTGAATAGTTATTACATTTATCCTACAGATGGTTTGTTGCAGGAAGATGATTTTATAAAAGATGCCAGTGGAAAGTGGGTTCCGAAAGAGGATGTTGTGATTTTTGATGGTCAAGAGCCGGGAGATATCCACTATTTGGATATGAATGGAGATGGTAAGATTACGACGGATGATCGTGTTATTAGCGGTGATGATCAACCTGATTTGAATTATTTTGCTAATCTCTCCTTGAATTATAAGAATTTTGACTTTGAAATACTTTTCCAAGGGGTTACAGGAGTTGATGGTTTTTATTCCGGCCCGTATGCTTATGGGCTGAATACATCCGGTGACGGACAGACTCCGCTTGCAGTCCAAACGGATTATTGGACACCGGAAAACCCAGGGGCAAGATATCCACATCTAGCTCCGAATTCTTCTTACGGGAATAATAATCATACATCGGATTACTGGCGTTTTGATGCAAGCTATTGCCGTGTGAAATATATTCAGTTGGGATATACTTTTGACCAGATCGGATTGAAAAAAATCGGAGTATCTAATATTCGTTTGTATTTAAATGTACAGAATCCGTTCACGATGGCGAAAGAAGATTTAGTCGATCCGGAAAGTCGTGGACAACAAGGGTCTTATCCACTGGTTAAGACATATTCGGCTGGTGTAAGTTTGAATTTTTAAATATATAGTATAAGAGAATATGAATAAATATACGAAAATAATGATGAAGGCAATCTGTTTGGTTGCCGTAGTGATAGGGAACTGTAGTTGTGAAGATTTTTTGACACGTGATCATCCGACAGAGGTTTCAGATGACAAATTTTGGGGAACGATGAATGAGTGCGAAAACGCCTTGGGACAATGTAAGTTGTGGATAAAAGGGGGACAGTCTAGTACGGAAATAGGAATGATTTTTCTAGAAGGTGCAACTGACAATATGTATTTCTTTTCTAATTTTGACCAGCGTATCGTTCAATTGGGGAATGGTTCTTTGGTGCCTCCGACGAATAACAATAATCCTACTGGTTGGGAGGGGCTAATGAATCAGTGGTCTAACGCTTATATTTATATCCGCCGTTGTTGCCGATTCTTGGAACATGTTGATAATGCCTATTTTGCAGATGAATCGGAAAGGGCACGTATGAAAGCGGAAGCACGTGTGTGGCGTGCCTGGTATCACATCCGCCTGCTGAATTATTATGGACGGCATGACGGGATTCCTATCGTGGATCATGCTTTGAATCCAAGTGATATTTACTTGGCACGTAATACGGTACAAGAATGTCTGGATTTTATCAATCGTGAATTGGATATGGTTATAAATTCAGAAGATCTGCCGTTCGTTTGGGATGAAGGGCGTCGGAGCAGAATGTCCAGATCGATCGCTTTAGCATTAAAAATGGATGTCAACCTGCAATTTAAACAATATGATCAGGCAAAAGCAGCAGCAAAGGCGTTGATCGATTCAGGGGTATTTGAACTGTATTATACATCTTCTCAGGATAATGATCCTGGCAGAAATTATCGGGATTTGTTCCGTTATCTCGGCGAACAAAATAAGGAAAGAATATTTTTTAAAGACCAGGGATGCAATGATATTTGGTTCCGTAATATGGGGACAGTTATGGGTGGACAAGGCGTAAGTGCCCCGTTGAAGTCATTGGTTGACGTTTATGAGACGATTGATGGAAAAACGCTTCAGTCTCTTTCGGCTGAAGAACGTTTGCAGTATGAACGGAATCCTTTATATAAAGCGCGGGATCCCCGTTTGTATGCAACTGTGATGATACCAGAAGACAGTACTTCCATTTCTAACTATGTTTACCATCCGTTTGATCCTAACAGTAGTGATTTTGTAGGGAAAACAGGAGCCTCGCGTTCTGGATATATGTTGAAAAAATACTTGGATGAACAGGATCGGGCTACGGGGCGAGGAACACTTGACTTTATGATTTATCGCTATGCCGAAGTCCTGATGGATTATGTGGAGTGCCTGATTGAAACAGGAGACTGGAAAAATCCGGATGTGGAGAAATATATTAATATGATTCGAAATCGCGCTGGAATGCCAAATATGGATAAGTCTGTGTATAATACTCAGGATAAAGTGCGTGAATTGTATCGTCGTGAACGTCGTGTCGAGTTTGCATTCGAAGGAAAACGTTATGATGATATTCGTCGTTGGGGAATCGGGAATGAGACGAATCAAGGTACAATTTATGGAGCATGGAATCCTAATGAGGGTTCTTATGTGACGATTGAAACACGTAATTGTGTTTTCCCAAAGTTTGATTCATGGCCATTGCCACAAACAGAAGTAACTTCCAATCCTAACATCAGCCAACCTACCGGTTGGTAATAAATCAAAAAGAGGAAATCCTGTCATGGGGTTTCCTCTTTCATTATTAATAACAACATTACTTCTTCACCGCAATCTTACTCAGCAACCGAATCTCCTCCAAATCCGAATAATCATACTGGTAAATACCGTCTTCGGCAATCATCATCAATACATTATTATAAGGGATCACATCATAACCCTCCATACCGGAATAATGGGCCAGGCGGTTTGCCATCAGAGTCTGTGGGTCATCGGCATTATAGATCTTCAAACCATCGTCACAAAGGAAAAGCGTACCGTTATCGATTCCCAATCCTTTCGGTTTAGTCATTGTATATGATACTATCGGCTGGGGACGTTTCACATCGCTGACATTAATAATAATCAACTCATTGAAGTTTTGTCCGCAGTTATTACCAGAATGAACGGTTACATAGGCAATATCATCCTCCACCACAACCGGGTCACAGCCATATACATGAGTCAATGACGACTGATATTCTGGTTTTAACGGATCTTTTACCGAATAAATCAACATTCCGGTCGGTGTTCCCATAAACATACAATCCTTATAACTGAAAATAGTTTCCACATTCCATCCGACAGGAATCGTTTCCGCAGCTACAACAGGTTCCGCACCGGAAAGGTCGAAAATGTCCATCTGATTATTCAATACAACATACAGATAATCCTTATAAAGACCGAAACGGGACATAGAACCATTCACACCGGTGGAGCCGCCACCACTGCTACTTTCAGAAATGGCCCCCATATCATTATAATAGATTTCATCTTTATAATACTCATAGGTTTCTGTTACCTCCTCCTGTGTCCAGCCGACAACAACACCTTTCGCTCTACCTGCTTCAGAAAAAACTTCGGAATCGATTATACCTTCCTCAATCGGTGGAAAGCTCTGGAGAAATACATTTTCCAATCGATTCTTCAACGCAGGTAAAGCAGGATTGCTGATATCGAACCACACCAGATCGACATACGAATCCGCATATAACAGATTGTTGCGTATTGCCAGGTCGGCATTCCCCATCAATTCAATAAACCCAACCGAAGCTGGCGATGACGGATTACGGTTATCAATAATATGAATTCCTTTTCCTGGCTCCGACACATACAAATAACCTTCATAAAAACAAATCTTCCCCTTCTGGGTTATCTCTTCCGGCTGAGTGGTTACTTTCACGGAAGAACGGAATACATCAGCAGACATATATACCGGTTTGTTCACAGTATAAGTGACCGTCTCCCTCACTTTCATATCATCGTTGCATCCGCAAAGTAAACAGATCAACGACACACAAAACAGACTCATTAGTTTTTTCATCTTCAATACATTTAGTGGATAAATACTTATAGTTCTTTCAATTAAAAATCAAAACGAATACCTGCACCAAGTCCGATAATTACCGAATTCTCCGTCCGGATGCTCGGTGGCTGGTCATTATCAAAATAATGCGAAATACGTGGTTCGAAATAAAAACTCCAATCCCTGTAAAAACGATAGGACACACCGGCAGAAGCATTCAATGACCATTGCAGGCCGTTTATGCTTTTCTTCTCAACATTATTTACCTGTTCAAACTGCCAGAACCTGTTTTCCGTCTGTTTGGACCGTAACCCTTTTTCCATCATAAAGCCGCCCGACAGGTATATTTTCCATCGTGGATTTTGCCAAAGAGAGACAACCAGATTGACAGGTATACCCAGATAGTGAAGCTCCAGACGGGACTTATACTGAACTTTATCCCATGCTGACAGATTGGAAGATAAATAAGTATATACCAACCCTGTTTCCACCCCGATATAACGATTGAAATCTTTCCGGACTGTCACACCAAAAGAGAGAGGCAGCGCTGCATCCACATCTGTATATTGTTCAGGAGGCAATACATTCGAATTCTCAAACAAAGGCGGCTTGACCGGTGGAGGAGATACCTCTCCCGGATTACCCGGAGTTATACTACTCGAAGGATCATCCATATCCATTGCAAAATCTCCATTTCCGAGTCCTAACGAGACATGACCACCAGTACCAAAACCGGCATTGACAGACCATCCGCCTTCCGCTGTCTTTTTCTTACCGGCAGAAGAGAAATTATATTTTTTCGATTCATAGCTATACAAATCCTGTTGCTTCTGTTTCTTTTCCGGCTGCTCCTTAGTATCCTTTGTACTTTTCTCAACGTCCGGCTGCTGAATTATTTTTTCCTGTTCCTCTATCTCTTCTGCAACTTCCGCTTCCGGTACTTTATCTTCAGTTATTTGCAACGGCTTGTCAGGTCTTGCGGCAGCAATCAGTTTCTTCGCTGGTACAGACTCAGTAACAGATGGTTTCGTTTTTTCCGGAATGTTCTCCTGAGTCTCCTGATATATTTTCTCTTCATCCTGAACGGAAGCCACTGGCGGCACCACGCCGTCATAGGATCCGTCCCCTGCCCGAAAGGGTGAAAACAAAAACAGTAATGCAATGACGGCAGCAGCCACAGAGCTTCCGGCCCACCACAACCATTTCTGTCCGCGGGGCTTCATATGAGGCTCGATATCCTCCCAGCAAAGATCATCGACAGGCAACCGGTGATCTTCCAGTTTCTGCTTCATGAATTCGCTGAAATCATCCAACTGTTCTCTATGATCCGTATCACTGCGCATCTTCATGCATAATTAATGATTGAACACTTTTCTGTAACACTTTCCGCGCCCTGATAAACTGTGTTCGCGAGGTTACTTCGCTTATATGTAGCATTTCTGCTATTTCACTGTGAGAATATCCCTCTATCGCATAGAGGTTGAACACCGTCCGGTAGCCATTCGGCAAACGGGCAATACAAGCATGCAAGTCATCTGCCGACAAACGGTCTAAAGCCGACACATCGACCTCATCAGCCAAATCCCCGCAGTCATCAAAATTTACGCTTAACCGGATTGCATCATTTTTTCGGAGATATTCAAGAGCAGTAGTAACGAACACCCTACGTACCCAACCGGGAAACGCACCAGATCCCGTATAACTTCCGATCTTAGTGAATATCTTGATAAATCCGTCCTGCAACAAGTCGCGAGCAGTTTCCCTGTTATTGACATACCGCATACACACACTCATCATGGCAGGAGCATACAGCTCGTAGACTTCTTTACGAGCCCATGACTCCCCACGTTTGCATCCGGCAATTAACAGCTGTTCGTCCATAGGTAATATTACTCTCTATCTGTATGATGAAAAAGCCTCTCCTAATGTTGCAGCTATAGTGGAGAAAATTGAAAATAAATAATTATCACTTGATATATAATACCATATTATTTCTAATACTCTGTTGGGGAGAATAAGAAATATCCAAAGGAATAGGCTTTGAAGCAGAACGCACCGATTTCAATGAAGACCGACCTATTATTTCGTAGATAGCCTCTGCCAACAAAGGTTCATTCGTTTCTCCAAAACTTACCAAGTTCCAATTAAACTCATTGATCATTATATCAGGAGAAAAACCATCTGCATAATCAGCCTTACCTTCCTTATTATAACTACGGAATGTAACAGGTGAAAAAATCCAACCATATTTCTCCGATTCGTCATAAACACTCATCCCTACCGTTTTACCGAAAGTTTGTACACCGATCAGACGAACATTATTACCCAGATAAGGCTTCAAAGAATTGATAACAAGTTCAGAAGATGAAGCAGTATTGCTTCCTGTCAAAACGAACAACCGTTTCAAGTTGAGATTTCCAGATCGGACCTCTGATGTTTTCAGGAGAGGTATCACATTATTCTTACTTTCGTTTTTGTCATTATATTCCAGTTTACAAAATGTATCTCCCAACACACTTTCAGGAGCAAGTAAAGAGGTCAGTAACTGGGCACATCTCACATCACCACCGCCATTATACCGTAAATCAAGCACAAACTCATTTACATTCCGGCTTCTGAACTTTTCAAATAATTGTTGCAGGTAAAGATTATAACTCATATCGTCACGCCCATCCGGACCGATAGTAAAATGATTATACATCAAATAACCGATACAGCTATTATCGATAGTATAAACCGAATCTTTCAGAAAAGGGGTATCTTCCACAACACGGGATGCTCCCAAAGCTATTTCTTTGGTTGGAATAATAACCTCCCTATCCTCATCATATCGTGCCAGTTGAAGAGACACACTGCCTCCACTTCTCAATATATCATAATTTTGAATCGTGCCTTCTGCCCCATTTACACCCAGAATCCAGTCACCACGTTTCAACCCGGCTTCCTCGGCCGGTGAGTTCTTTAAGACATAAAGGACAACTGCTATTTTATAAATGTTATTCCCACTTTTTAAATTGGAAGTAGCGAAATCGAATCCATACGAATCTCTATCATTAAAAATACTTTTCGTCGCTACCGCCTTTTCCAGAGTTGAATAATAATGATGGCCTTCGGGCAGGTCTTTCCCGTCTTTATCAGATAATAAAGAAAGCAAAAAAGCCTTCGGTTCCGCATCAAAGTTCAACGTGTTTTTTTCAGGAAGTTCAGAATACCAAAGATAGTTTTCTCTCATAATCCTTTCTATCCATTGATTCACATCATTATCTGTTTTTGGTCCGTTGTTATCCTCCTTTTCGCAAGCTGCAAATGACAACGAAAATAAAATAACCAGTATATAACTTTTAATTTTCATACGTAACATTCCTTTCTTTTTTCTTATTAAAGGCAAAGATATGCTATATTTCCTCCTGCTAGCAGCCTCTACAAGAATTAATATGTAGTTTTTCTACTATTTTAAGTAAAAACAAGATCAATAAATAGCTTATTTTAAGTAAATAATCTATCTTAGCGTCAATAAAATGATGTTGTGTATGAAGCGGGGATATTTTATAATTATAGCACTAGTGACATGTGTATGCTGTGGGCACGCACAGTCTGTTTTTGACTATGTTCTGAATGGTGATGGGAAAATGATTGCTATTCCCAAGTTTCAAAAATTCAATTTCAATATTCCTGAATTTTCCTATAAAACATATACTCCTTCTCTAAGGACGGAGTTGGAGAAGAAACTCAGGGAATTCACTCCGGACTTCCCTGAAATTCAAGATCAACGTCCGATGGATATGCAGGTTCTGTCAGCCGCCTATCGCCCATTCTTTAATCCGTTTACTCCAATGCTACGCCGCATATCTCCAATGGCACTCGATTTTCAGGAGGCTAGTTTTACCCCGATCAGCGAAACAACCGGTCTGCTAACAGTCGGAGAACAATTTACCTGGCCAGGAGTAGGAGGACTTACAAGGGTTAGTTCATCATTAGTATGGCACCAGGACCGGTGGACACTTACAGGAGGTGCATTTGCCGGACGCTACTTCACACCGTTCAACTATAGTCCTGACTTCATGGGAGGTGTTAACGCCACTGTCAGCATCGAGGTGGTCGACTGGATGACTGTCAAAGGTTGGGGGCAATATGCTTTCTATCAGAAAGGAGAACGTACGAATCCTCACATGTTGCTGAATCCCTATTATAATCATACAAGCGTAGGAGGTGCTTTTGAATTTAAAGTAAAGGATAATTTCAGCTTCGGTGTCGGAGTAAATTATGAATATAATCCCTGGAACAAACGTATGGATCCGCAGTTCCTGTTCTATCCGGCGTTTAAAGGCAAAAATATCAGGATAGGCATTAATTAACGTACCGATTATTCATAAATCATCTTCTTAGTCATCCCGCCGTCTATTACAATATTCTGGCCGTTGATGAAATCATTTTCCGGGGCAGCCAGGAAAAGGCAGGCGCTTGCTATATCTGAAGGACGCCCCACACGTCCTGACGGATGTTGGTTATGGTCTGACCGTTTCAGCAAACGGTAATCTTCATTCTGTATCCATCCCGGACTGATACTGTTTACAGTAATATTATAATCACTGAAAGACAATGCTAGTGCATGTGTCAACGAAACAATCCCCCCTTTGGAAGCTGCATAACATTCCGAACCGGGTTCGCTTTGAAGATAACGGGTAGAAGCAATATTGATGATCCGACCGTAACGCTGTTTCCCTTCCTCATTATTCCGATGAATGGCCAATGCCCGTGAAGTTATAAACACCGGCCGCAGGTTTGTTGACAACACTTTATCGAACTGTTCAATACTCGTCTCGACCAATGGATAAAATTCACTGATTCCCACATTATTAACAATCACATCTATATCTCCCCACATGTTGAAAAGTCTGTTGATAACTTTTTGAAGAGCTTCCGGATCACTTGCATCAGCCTGGAAGAACTGGACGAAAGTAGGTAATAGATCGCAAAGACGCGAAGCCGCTTTTTCATCTGTATCACAAAAGGCGACCCTTGCTCCCACATTACAAAATGCAGTTACAATAGCTGCACCGATCCCCTTAGCACCACCGGTGACAAATACTCTCTTACCGTCCATACTCTGTTCTGTGTTTGATTGTCTGCTGCAAAGATACGAAAAGAGTCTTGTAAAACCGTTGTAACACTAATAAATAAAAAAATCCACCCCTATTTATCCGAAATTTAATTAATTTCGCAGAGCTAAACAAAAAAGCATAAACACCATGAAAAAAGGTCTATTCACAACAGTTCTACTGTTTATGATCACTCTCTGTTTCTCGTCCTGTCAGAAAACAGAAACATTTAAAGTTCTCCAGTTTAATATCTGGCAGGAAGGAACCGTAGTAGAAAACGGATTTGATGCCGTTGCAGATGAAATTGTTCGTAGCGATGCCGATTTCGTTACATTGAGCGAAGTTCGGAATTACCACAACACACGTTTCTGCGACCGTATCGTTGAAGCTCTCCAAAAACGCGGACAAACATATTATTCCTTCTACACGGAAGATTCCGGATTACTAAGCCGCTATCCCATCAGCGACAGCAGCACTGTTTATCCTTTGAACGACGACCGGGGAAGCATTTATCGCCTGGTAACGAAAAAAGGGAACCAGGAGTTTGCCGTATACACTGCCCATCTGGATTACCGCAATTGTGCTTACTACGATGCCCGTGGATATGACGGTAACAATTGGGAAAAAATAGAACCTGTTACGAATCTGGACTCGATCCTGGTATTGAACCGTGCATCCGTTCGTGACGATGCTATCGCCCGTTTCATCAAAGAAGCAGAAAAAGACAAGGCGGCAGGTCGTATTGTTATCCTGGGAGGTGACTTCAACGAGCCTTCTCATCTGGACTGGACGGAAGCAACTAAAGATATGCGTGACCATTATGGCCTGGTTGTTCCCTGGGACGTATCCGTTATGCTTGAAAAAGCAGGATATAAAGACTCCTATCGCGAAAAATATCCGGATCCCGTCACTCATCCCGGATTTACCTGCCCGGCAGATTGCCCGGATATTGCCTTGAAAAAACTGGTATGGTCTCCGGAAGCCGATGATCGCGACCGTATTGACTTTATCATGTATTCACCATTCAATGGACTGAGCCTGACTGATGTAACAATTATCGGTCCTAAAGGAGATATACTTCGTGGTGAACGTGTCACAAAAGAAACAGCTGATCCGGTTATTGAACCGCTTGGAGTATGGCCTACCGACCATAAAGCAATTTTGGCAACTTTCCAACTTATTAGACATCTATAGAAATGAATAAAACAAATAAATACAGTTGGTTAACCTTTATACCGGTAGGCATTGCCTGTTTTTATTTTTACTTGCACACCTGCCCTTATCATTTGCTTCACAAAGAACAGACGACACTTTTTGTCTATGCCTCAGAAGTTTTATATTCTTATTTGAATAAACCCGCCGTATTATCTTGTTTGACCGGTGATTACCTGACTCAATTCTTTCGTACTCCGGTAACGGCTTCCATTTTGATGGGGGGGATTATGCTTGTATTGGGACTGATCTGTTATGCCGCATTTCGGAAATGGACAAACGTTTGGAAGTATATGACACAGTTTCTGACTTAGTTATTGCCGATTACGGCACTTTTCCCATCTGGCACAGGGAAACAGACTTAAAACTAATGGATTTACAAAACGGCCAAATCGATTCATTGCCTACAATAAATTCCGACCGATCAGATACGTATCATAGCTGGTCGTCGAACAGCCGTTGGTTCGTCTTTGCCAGTAAACGGGGTGACGGGCAATATGGCAAACCCTACTTTGCTTATATCTCTCCCGACGGAACAGCAGGAAAACCTTTCGTCTTACCCCAAAAAGATCCGGAACATTACGATTATACATTCAAATCATACAATATTCCGGAGCTATCCTCCACACCTGTACCCTTCGACGCCTTCGATATATGCCGGATATATCAGGAACACGAGTAATAAAACAGATTCCATCTGTTCATATTTTCATTTTTATCACTATCTTCGCTTTTGCTCACACTGTTTTAATATTACATACCATGATAACAGAAGTTTTCAGAGAAAAGTCGCCTCTATCCATTAAGGACAGTTTCATACTATTCGAACGCACAAAATCTTCTTTCACTTTCCCTATACATGTCCACAATGTTTGGGAACTCAACTTTGTAGAAAATGCAAGCGGAGCCTTGCGTATTGTCGGCGACTCGGAAGAAACTATCGGCGAAAAAGACCTTGTACTGATCACCAATACAGAACTAAAACATGCCTGGATGAACGGAAACTGCCGTTCGAACGACATCCATGAGATCACTCTCCAGTTTCATCCCTCCCTGTTTTCTAACCCTGCATTCCAGAAAAACCAGTTCGATTCAATCATGAAAATGATGGCAAAAGCAGAGCATGGATTGGCATTCGGACAAGCCGAGATCAACCGCATACAGCCTATTATGCGAATGATATCTACGGAAAAAGGATTCTATTCGGTCATAAAATTCTTTATTCTCCTACATGAGCTCTCTTTGTCGGAAGATGTACGCGTTTTATCTAAAAACATATCTCCGCAATATACGGAGGCAGACTACCAAATGAAAAAAATACTCGACTATATCAGTAAGAATTTGGCCGACCCTATAACGATAGACGAACTGGCTCAATATATGGGTATGAGTCTTTCCACACTTTCCCGGTTCCTCAAAAAGAACACAAATCGTAATTTCACAGACTTCCTGCAGGAATACCGCATCAACTCTGTTGTGCGCGAACTAAATAATAATGAAAAGGAATGCATCATGGACATCGCTTCCCGGTGTGGTTTTGTCAGCCAATCCTATTTTTACAAAGTATTTAAGAAATTCAAAGGTGTTACCCCACAGGAATACCGTGAGAACTACCAACGAATGCGAGTTATCATATAAACAAATCAGCGGCTATAATTATCGGTCGCTGATTTGTTGTTATAGTAATTTGAAAACCTCCTTTATTCCATTGACCGAATAGAGCAATCACTTTTGACCTTACAGCACACTCCTAAACCATATAAACAGCAGAGAAACAACATTTTAATACAATAAGTCCCTTAAAAATTCGATATACATATATTTACATTTACAATGTTTATATTTACTAATAAAACACCTATCCGACGACAGTTTTGTTAATCTATGTAAATATAAAATATTTATAAGAGTTATGCTTTAATAAAATTGACAGAAAAGTGCACTACTTTGACAGAATAAGACACTTCTCGGATTCTGTCATTCCATACATTTGCAATGGAAATTAACATTAATGCCATTCATTATGAAAACACATCGAAATTTAACCTTAGGATTGTTCGCTTGTCTTTTCCTGCTAGGATCTTGTACTGACAACGAAATTGTAGACCAGAAAACTGGTGGCTCCATTGCGACAAAAGCCGTTGCAAATACTGACGTAATACTCCATTGGAATACAGAAGAACAAAACATTGATGGTTTCGGTGTAGCACAAGCCGGATGGGCGGATTATCTGTATGCACACCGAAAACGTGATACTGTATTAGACCTGATGTTCGGAAAAGAGGGATTGCACCTGAATATATTAAGAGGTGAAATCTATTCCCATTATTGGAAAAACGAAGGAGATACTTCTTTCCATTTGGATGAAGATATCGATATGCCGCTCGACGATCCATTCTTCGATATCGACTACAGCGCCGACGGGAATGAAGCAGCAGAAGAAATAGCCCAACGCAAAGGCCAGTTATGGATCAACCAACGTGTCAAAGCATTATATGACGTCGATAAATTCGTTTATTCCGTCTGGAGTCCGCCTGCCTATATGAAAAGTAACGGCAGTGATTCGGAAGGGAATTTAAAATCTGCTTACTATCAAAAATTTGCCGATTATCTGTCAGCATTTTGTGATGCTTACAGTTCAGTAGGTTTGAAACCTTATGCCATATCACCAGCCAATGAACCGGAATATGCAGCTCCCTGGAGTTCTTGTCTCTGGTTACCGGGAACAACTACCTTGGGACGATTCATTGTTAACAACATGGGGCCGACATTTGCCGCCAATCATCCAGATGTGAAAATTATCTTCGGTGAAAATGCACAATGGACAGGTATTTTAGGTTTTATCATGGGTAGTAAAAATTATGTACGCGATATTTTAAATCTCAATACCCGCATTACCAATTACCCGATCATCGCAGCCGGACACGGTTATGTGGATCCGGTAACGAAAAAAGATCCAGGTATCGAACCGTTTACGAAGGCTGAATCAAAAAATATACCGGTATGGTTAACTGAAATCAGCGACCCGCATAATTCATACAGCACTTCCATAGAAGATGGACTTAACTGGGCAGTTAAATTCCACCGTTACCTTTGTGAAGCCAATGTAAGTTCAATTATCTGGTGGGCAGGAGCCCTACCCGACAGTGGTACTAATGAAGGGTTAATTTATATCTCTAAAAATCGTACGGACTACGAAACCGGTAAACGTTATGAGACTTTCGGAAACTTTACACGCTATATTCCTGTAGGTAGTACCCGCATCTCAGCCGAATACAACTCCGACCAAGGCTATATGGTATCCGGTTATAAAAAAGGCAATAACTTTACGATTGTAGCCATCAATACCAACGACACAGAAACGACTATCGACCTGGCATTAGACAACAACCAAACAGCTAGCCCACTTGCCGGTTACCTGACTGATGCCACCCACAAATGGGAAGCCCTGGAAACTATCCAACCGATAGGTAATACGTATATGATAACTCTTCCGGCAAAGAGCGTTGTAACCTTTACAGGAAACGTTGAATAACTTTAAATTTATAAGATCATGAAAAAGTTTTTTACACAAACAATTTTACTGGTTATCGCTTTATTAGCGGGAACAAGTGCAAAGGCTGTCAGTTATAAGATTGACGGACCGGATAAACTGGAAACGAACGCTGTATATAGTATTGTTACCACCGACGGCAGTGCTTTGCCATCCGGATTAACAGCTACATGGAATTATCCTTCGGATTTCTATCGGATCAGCTATACAAGCACAACGATTCAATTAGGTAGGAAAACTGCTGAAGGTTATTATACTTTATCTGCCCAATTAAGTGACGGTACCTATGTAAGTAAAAGCATTGAGGCAGTTAAGCCGACCCCAGTAGACCCTGTTAATCCTCCTGTTACCCAAAATGAATTAACTTTAAAAGTTGTAGGAATCAGTGATAAGGCATCCGGTTTCTTCTCTGATATAAACCAATACACATCCGCGGGAGGAAAAACTTTCACAAGTACTACAGGAGATCTGTTTTTCTCATGTGTAATTGCAAAAACATCATCTGCCACAACCTCAACCATCGAAACTAAGAATCTGAAAGTAGCATTCGGATATCGTGAGTATCCTCATACAACTTCTGTATACCAAAATGGAACACTTAAAGAAAATATTACTTTATATAAAACCGAAAGTACAGAAATTGTAATTCAGGCACCTTATCCTTGGACTACTGAAGCGTCTTTGGGTACTACTACTAGTTTTTACTTTGTTTATACTCAAAATTCAGGTCAGCAATTATTCAATGGCACGTATCGCGTCAAAAACGGAAGTAGCAAATCCAGGGCCATAGAAAAAAAGTCATCTATCGCAGTTTCATATTATGATGCATCAAATATAACAGTTAAATCAACCGATGATTCAGCCATTAAATCAATCAGATTTATCGGAACAATGGGAGATCTGGTTAAATCACAATCGTACGGTAACAACTGCACTGAAACCAACTTCGATCTTTCCAATTGCAAAAACGGAATCTATTACATTCAAGTCGAAAAAACAAATGGCGTAGAGACTGCCAAGATCATCAAAAAATAACAACCTAAATCACATAAACAATCAGTTTACTATCCTTAAAAATCAAGGATAGTAAACTCTTTATTAACCTAACAGAATTATTTTATCATTTAAATATTTCATTTATGAACAGAAAACTAGCTTTTTCTCTATTACTAGGAGCCTTTGCGGTATCCAGTTGGGCGCAACAAGCAGTTACCGTAAAAGGTACGGTAAAAGACGCGGAGAACAACCCAGTCATCGGAGCAACAGTTGTTGTAAAAGGAACCACAATAGGTACAACAACTGACATTGATGGGAATTACACCATCAATGTCACCCCAGGACAGGTCCTGGAATTTTCTTACGTAGGTATGCAACAATCTTCTGTCACAGTAGGCAACAAAAACGTAATTGATATCACAATGGCCGACGGTGAATTATTGGATGAAGTTGTAGTAATCGGTTACGGTACAGTAAAGAAAAGTCATTTAACAGGAGCCGTTTCTTCCGTTTCCGGAAAAGAATTGCAGGCTAATGTTGCACGAACTACAGCCTCTGCCCTACAAGGACGTGTACCAGGTGTTACCGTATCAGCCAATACCGGACAACCGGGTTCAGGTATGACCATCAATATCCGTGGTGTAAGCTCCCTGCAATCAACTACTCCGTTGTATGTTATTGACGGCGTGTACGGTGATATAAATATGGTAGACCCGTCAGACATTCAATCTATTGAAGTATTGAAAGATGCTTCTGCTGCCGCCATTTATGGATCGCGTGCTGCAAATGGTGTTGTGTTAATCACTACTAAAGGCGGACGTAAAGATATGCCGACTAAGGTTACTGTGGATGCCTACACCGGTATCCAAATGGTTGCTAAAAAATATGATGTAATGGACGGTGACCAATATCGCGACTTCGCCAAGATCTACAACATCAATCAAAGCGTTTCAGAACTGACCGGTTGGCAAGGTAAAGGCACCGACTGGCAGGACGAACTATTCGAACAAGCCAATGTCAGCAAAGTGAACTTAAATGTAACAGGAGGTAGTAAAACTGCCACATTCAACGTATCTGGTAGCTACCTGAAACAAGACGGTATTGTTAAAACAACCGGATACGAAGCTTGGAACTTGCGTACAAAGAACACATTCTCTTTCTTCAACAATCATGTCCGCGTAGGGAACACATTTTTGATGAAATTTGCCAAAAAAGATTTCGATGATATTTCTTTCAGCGAATTATTAAATGTCGTCCCTCAACAGAGTGTGTATGATGAGAATAATTCTGTCGGGCATTGGGGAACTACTCCAAGTTGGGCGAAAGCCGGAGGTAACCCTGTTGGTTGGGCTGAAGCACATGACCGCCAAAAACATAGTATTGACTTGATGTTAAATGGCTGGGCAGAAGTGGATCTGTATCTTGAAGGTTTGAAATACAAATTTAATGTAGGTCTGAATAAATACACCAATCGTAATTACACCTATATCGCACCTTATTATTTCAGTTCTGCAGGACAGAACCTGAAAACGCAATTGGACGAAAGTACCGGTTGGCAAAACGAATGGCTGATTGAAAATACCATCAACTATGACAAGGTATTCGGCAAACATACCATCAATGCAGTTGTAGGTTACTCTGCACAACAAAACGAATGGAGAGGTTTCGGTGCCGGACGTGACAACTTGCCGGAAGGCTTGTACGTGATTGATACCGGTGACTCTTCCACATCCACAACCAGTGGATCCACTTGGCGCGAATCAATGGTTTCCATGTTCGCCCGTGCTATGTATTCGTATGACGATCGCTATATGGCCAGTTTGTCTATTCGCCGCGATGGTTCTTCCAAATTTAATGACGGACACAAATGGGGTAATTTCCCTTCCGGTTCTATAGGTTGGAATATCATGAATGAAGATTTCTTTGAAGATTTGAAAGAAACATTCAATGAAGTGAAACTGCGTGGTAGCTATGGTGTATTGGGTAACCTAAATGGTATTGGACGCTACGCAATGCAATCTGCTCCTTACCAAGGTTTGAACGGTGTATTTGGAAACCAATGGCAAAACAACGGAGCCATCACTGGATACGAATGGGCAACACCGGGTGTTACAACTTGGGAAAAAAATAAAACATTAGATATCGGTCTTGACTTAGGTTTGTGGAATAACAAGTTGACTGTTAGTGCGGACTACTTTATCCAAAAAACAGAAGACATGTTATTAGCTATTCCTCAGCCGGGTAGCTTCGGATTGGCAGGAACTCCAGTTACTAACGCTGGCAACGTGGAAAACAAAGGTTTTGAAATCGCGCTCAATCACCGTAACACGGTTGGAGAAGTTTACTATCATATAGGTGTGAATGCTTCTTTTTTAAGTAATGAATTAACTAAAGTAAATTCAACTGCTGATGAGTGGACAGGTTATGACCCACACGCTGGAGGTGCTGTTACATACGCCAAAACCGGATATCCTATCGGAGGTTTTTGGGTAATCAAGTCAAAAGGTATTTTCCAGAATCAAGGAGAAATCGATGCGGTAAACAAAGCAAACGGTTATACAGATGGTGAAGGCGTTTATCACGGCGTACAGGAAAAAGCACGACCCGGTGATTTAATTTTCGAAGATGTAAACGGCGATGGCAAAATCGACGTGGAAGATAAACAATATGCCGGTAGTGCGTTACCTAAAGTCACTTTAGGATTGAATCTCGGTTTCGCATGGAAAGGTATCGACCTGAACATGTTCTTTGATGGTCAGTTTGGTAATAAAATTTATAATGCACTGCCTTATTATAATGTAAAGAAAGAAGGAGTCGGAAACTATCTGACCATGTTTAAGGATTCATGGCGTTCAGATAATACCAATACAAATATTCCCCGTTTCTATGGAGCCAGTGATGATCCGGCTATCGCTGCTACAGACAACAACGGTACAACTTGGGCTTATACTGACCGCTGGCTGGAAAACGGCGACTTCTTCCGCTTAAAAACATTAGAATTGGGATACACATTACCAAAAACTTGGGTTACAAAAGCAATGTTGGAGAATGTACGTATTTATACAGCCATGGAAAACTTATTTACAATAACAGGTTATTCTGGTTATACACCTGATTTGGGAGTCAATACTGGTGACGGTGCAACCGGATCGGGTACAGACAATGTCATGAGTCGTGGTTGCGACGACGGTCGTTATCCTTCTGCCCGTACAATCAGTTTCGGTTTACAAGTAACATTCTAATTGATTTTAAAGAGATAGAAATATGAAAACAAATTTAAAGAAATATATCGCTGCCTTGGCTTTTTCTCCGCTTCTGTTCGCATCATGTAGCGATAGTTTCCTGGATCAAGGAAATAACCCTAATAAAGAAACAGAAGGTACATGGTGGAATGATGCTGCTAATGTAGAACGCGCATTAGTTGCCGTTTATAATCCGATACGTGACCATATGTATGGTTATTACGGTGTATTCTGTGGCATATGGAATCATTCCATGCGTGCAGACGATTTATACCCGACTCGCGGAGAAGAAGCTTTCGCATGGGAAGTTTTGTCGTTTACCAACACTCCGGAAAGCGGTTATGCCAGTAGCCTGTGGGAAAACCTTTATAAAAGTATACAGTATGCCAACAGTTTTCTATTTTATGCACCCGACTCTCCAGCAGATCCGAATAAATTGAAAGAGTGGATGGCAGAAGCACACTTTATGCGCGGTTTCAATTACTTCCTGCTCCAGCAAAACTATCGCGAAGCCGTTTTACGCACTTTGCCGGAAAAAGAAGCACCGGAGCATATTCCCTATTCTTCCCAGGAAGATATCTTAAAACAATGTGAAGAAGATTTCAAAGCCGCTGCTGCTGCACTGCCCGACACACGCCCGGCAGAAGAAAACGGACGGGTTACCAAAGGGGCAGCTTTGGCAATGTTAGGAAAAACATATCTCTGGCAAAAAAGATATGATGAAGCGAAAAAGCAATTAGCCGATGTCATTAATGGTCCCTACGGTTATGATTTGGTGGAATACGAAAATAATTTCCGAGATAATACTGAATTTAATAAAGAATCCATAATCGAAATCAATTATGAATACATACCCGGTACAAAAGATGACTTATGGGGAAACCAGAATGGAACAAATGCTTCCATGGCTAATAATATGGCCAATTTCTTCGCTCCTACTTTTGATGGAAAAGGCGGTTGGTATAAAATGCAGCCTTCTGCCCATTTGATCGATGAATATATCGTTGAAGAACGACCTGCAGGATCGGATAGTCGTTGGGACAAACGTTTATACACCACTTGTTTCTTCAATTACGAAGACTACAACGACGTAAAGAAAAATGAAATATTCTACGGAGACATAGATTTTGAAACCATGTGGGAAGGTTGTTTGATCAAGAAACTCAAACCAATGCCTGCATTCCCGACAATCGACGGAAAACCGGGACGTTTCTTGTTCAAGAAATGGACATCTTGGTGGGTTGAAGCCGGAGCTTCCATGTATGCAGGTAATGATGCTCGTAAAAACAACCTTCGTGTCATGCGTTTTGCCGAAGTCTTGTTCCTACATGCAGAAGCGTGCCTGCAAACCGGTGATATTTCCGGAGCAATGACAGACATTAACCGTATCCGTGTCCGTGCCGGATTAGCAGAAAAACAGATCGGGGATGTCAATGCAGCCTGGAGCGAACTCCGCCACCAGAAACTGTTGGAATTCTGCGGTGAAAACCTCCGTTGGTACGACCTGATCCGTTGGTATAATGCCAGTGAATTAAAAGCATACCTGATGGAAACAAAAGATCCGACACAGAATATCTCTGCTTTTGAAGCGAAACACATGTATCTGCCGATCCCGCAAAGCGAAGTAGATGCTAACCATGCGTTGGAACAGAAAGAAGATTGGAGATAGTTACCATTAGGTCTTAGTCTTACATGTACAGCCGGGGCAATCCCGTCCCGGCTGTTTTTATCCAGAAAAATAATTAAGCTATAAGTATTTACAGTTGAATCGATGATCATGAAAACAAATATTACATACATATTCTTTCTTATTTTACTCATTTTTACTGCCTGTAATGAAGATCAGGAGGAAACTGTATGGATCTCCCCCGAAGAGTGTACCACTATCAAACAATTAATAGAAAACAACTCCTTTTTGAAAGAAATCACGGAGAACAAAGAAAATTACACCTTATCATTTGAAACACAAACAATAACTTTAAACCAAAAAGATATCAAGGACATAGCTATCGATAAAGAGAACTGGAATACAACCATCATGTTCCCGGACAATTCTACATTGAACATTCCGACCATCGGCACATCCATCAATCAATTTATCGGTTTTGTAAACATCAATCCTTCCAAATACAACCCACTGGCAGCAGAGGTTCGCCTGAACCTTCCGGGCGGAGGAGCGATAAAAACGATTGTCCACACAAAAGAAGGATATAAAACACCCGATATAGAGCATCAAAACGCTTTTACTTCCCAAAATGTTCAATTTATAACCGTATTGGGATTATATGAAAATTATACCAACAAAGTAGAACTTATTTATACGGATCGCAACGAAAAGGAACGCGGACGTACCACCATAGATATTCCGGTTAAAGCATTGACAATGGACAATCTACCCCTTTTTCATGTGGCAAAAGCATTGCCTGATAGAATGGAACCGGGTCTGAATCTGGTAAACAGTCCAGGACATGACGAAGACGATACATCGCGTCCCTATATGGTAGACATGGATGGGGAAATCCGTTGGCTGCTCGATTGGCGCGAATCAAAAGAGCTGTTACATATCGGTGCCCAATGCGGATTACATCGATTACCAAACGGTAATTTCATCACTGGAGACTTTAATAATAACCAACTGGTAGAAGTAGACCTGCTAGGAAATCTTATCCGTCGGTGGAGTTTCACAGAGATGGGATATAGCTATCATCATGAAGTACTCCCTGCTGCAAACGGTAGATATCTGATTACTGTAACCAAACCAGGGGCTTTGCATGCCGACGGGAAAACACCACGTATTTTAGATTACATCATTGAGTTTGATCCGGAAAGCGGAAATGTGACCAAAGAATGGGATCTGTCAAAATTAATGGATACGGAACGTATCAACGCAGTAGATGCCTCCATTCCGGGTTCTCAAATATATGGACAAAGTAAAACAAATTGGTTACATAATAACGGAGTTGCCGAGCGAGATAATTATCTTGTAGCAACAGCCCGTTGGCAAGGAGTCTTTGGATATGACAAGAATGAAACATTGAAATGGATTATCTCCCCTCATAAGGACTGGGGAGAGGCTTATAAACCCTATCTATTGCAACCGCTGGATCGTAACGGTGAAGCTATCACAGATGAAGCGGTCTTGAATGGTTTAAAGCCTCATCCGGATTTTGAATGGGTTTGGGGAGTACATTGCCCTAATATATTGCCGAACGGACATATATTAGTGTTTGATAACGGATACTGCCGCGATTTTATACCTCGTTTAACAAATAATCCGGAATCATACAGTCGTGTGGTAGAATATGAAATCGACGAAAAGAAAAAAACAATCCGGCAAGTATGGCAATATGGCAAAGAGCGTGGACGAGAGTGTTATTCATCAGCCATATCCGGTGTGCAATATTTGCCGGAAACAGATAACAGATTATTCTGCCCGGGGCAAGACAATCGATTAAGTGATGGAACAACAGGAGGACGAATTATTGAAATAGATCCTCGGACAGGAGAAGTCGTATTCGAATTAGAAGTAAATACGAATACATGCGCCAGTGCTTTCCACCGTGCCAACCGCATCTCCCTCTATCCCGAAGGTCTTTAAAACATTATTCCGAACTGCCATTCTCAATACGCCGTATTGAGGACGTCAATATGACGTATTGAGCGCGTCAATACGGCGTATCGAGAAATTAACATATTTATTAATTAAAAAACAAAAAGCTATGCCATTCTACAAGAAAGCGTACAACTCAAAACAAAAAGTGCATTACCCTCGCGCCATCGTGCAAGGGAAGCCAGTAGAAACGGAAACGATTGCCAAAGACTTGGCGAAAATCTCCACAGTCAGCAACTCGGACGTTCAGGCCGTACTTGGCGATATCGCCGGTGTGATGCACACTCGTATGGCACAAGGCAAGAGCGTTCATATCAAAGGATTGGGCTATTTCCGCTACACCCTTAACACGGTAGGCGTAAAAGATATCAAGGATTTCAACTTCGCCAAACAGGTAAAAGCCGTCCGCGTTGAATTTATTCCCGAACGTACGAAAATGGCAGGCGGCAATTACAGTCGTGCCCTGGTGGACAGCGACGAACTGGAATGGATCGAACTTTCGCCCGAAACGGAAGATACGACTCCCGGCGATGGTGGCGAAGGCGACCGTCCGGAGATCGAATAGAACAGAACACATTGCCGCATACCGGTAAATTACATAGATAAATAAAGAACAATACGATAATGGAAATCAATTTCTCAGATACGATCGAAAAGTTGCAGATACAACATGAAATGCTTCTATCTGCAGAGAATGTCCCTCTGGATGCTCCCCGCAGCATCGCTACACGTTATAAAAACCCTGTCGTTACAGCATCACATGTGCCGCTCGAATGGCGTTACGACCTGAATCCGGAAACCAACCCGTATTGCCTGGAACGCATCGGGGTAAATGCCTGTATGAATTCAGGTGCCATCAAATGGAACGGTAAATACCTGCTGATGGTACGCGTAGAGGGATTCGACCGCAAATCGTTCTTCGCCATTGCCGAGAGTCCGAACGGGGTAGATAACTTTCGGTTTTGGGAACGTCCGGTCAATCTGCCGGATATCGACCCGGAAGAAACCAACGTGTATGATATGCGCCTGACGGCACATGAAGACGGGTGGATATACGGTATCTTTTGCAGTGAACGGCATGACCGGACAGCTGCCCCGGGTGATCTGTCTTCGGCTGTGGCCAAAGCCGGGATTGTCCGTACCAAAAATTTGATCGACTGGGAAAGGTTACCCGATCTGAAATCGAAAAGCCAGCAACGCAATGTTGTGCTGCATCCGGAATTCGTGGATGGGAAATATGCATTATATACCCGTCCGCAGGATGGTTTTATCGATGCCGGTAGCGGTGGCGGCATAGGCTGGAGCCTGATCGATGATATAACAAACGCGTCTATTCTCTCTGAACAAATTATAGACAAACGCCACTATCATACAATCAAAGAGGTCAAGAATGGGGAGGGACCACATCCTATCAAGACTCCGGCGGGCTGGTTACATCTGGCCCACGGAGTCAGGGGATGTGCTGCCGGATTGCGCTATGTACTTTATCTGTACATGACATCGCTGGAAGATCCGACCAAAGTCATCGCACAGCCTGGAGGCTACTTCCTCGCTCCGTGGGGGGGAGAACGGATCGGGGATGTGTCGAATGTGCTATTTTCCAACGGATGGATTGCCGATGAAAATGGAAAGATATTTATATATTATGCATCCAGCGACACCCGGATGCATGTAGCAGTTTCTACTGTAGAAATACTGGTTGATTATTGTATGAATACCCCGGAAGACGGTCTGCGTTCTGCCACTTCCGTGGCAAAGATCAACGAGCTGATTGACAAGAATAAACAATACAAGATGATGTGTCAAAAGTTGAAATTAAGGAACGCAGATCTCTAATCATTATCCGGCAAAACTTTATTGGGAATAGCAACAGTGAGACTATCCACACAAGCTGTTCCCAATATGCCTACTCCTCCCTCGATATTATTGAATACACGAACCGGTTCGGCAAGACCAATATCCGCAAGGTCGTTATTCAATGATCCGTCATTCAAAGAAGCCAAAGCTAACATATATTTATAATAAGATTCAGATATAGCGTATAGATAAACCCTCATTGAATCCGGCATAATAGGCTCAGAACTTTCAGATGAATAAGAATAACCATTATCCAACTTCATTGTATACTCCTTCCCGTTAAACAATTCATCCGAAAAAGGCCGTCCTTGCCCGCCAGACAACCAGTCATTTCCCATTACTTTATCCAGAATAGTAATTTTATTTGCAAATATCGGTTCAGAAGCAAAATCAACATACTGCGAATACCATTTATAAGACCCCTTGTAAACCTTCGTTTTCTCCCAGTCGTCCCCCACATAATCATACTCCGGATAGCCTCTGGTAAAACGAATAAGATAGCAGTTTCCAGCAGAGGGATCATCCCGGAATGTAACTTTCAAACGTTCCTGAAAATAGCTATAATAAGGATTCTGATTATAATAATTTTCCACTGCAAAATTAAGTAATGTAGGAGGACCCGGTATTACATCTTCTGCCACAACCGGTTTATACCCATCCATTTCCGCTTCAATACGTATTTTATCTCCGACAACCGGAATATAAGTAGCCACATAGCCTCCAAATGTATTATAATTATACGCATTTAGATTAAATGATAACTGTTCTACAAAACGATCATTTACGTATAACTTGACATCCGCGTTTTCCATAAGAAGGTTAACTCCGCCTTCCGTGTAAAACCAAGTACGTGACAAGGAAGCAATTATCGGTTTGTCCTGTATAATGACACAGTTCAATACAAGCTTAGGCTCCGGACGCAAATGCTCCAGATCAATCTCTTTCATACAGGAAGTAACTAATAAAAGAAGAGCTAAAAGAAATATATGTTTCATATGCACTCTCATAATCATTAAAATTTATAGGTATAAGAAATAGAAGGAATAATAGGCATTATTCCAATAGTTTTAAAGACCGGTACATTCTTACCGTAAGGGCTGCCTGGATCAGGAATCGTCTTATCACTTTTATAAATCATAAAAGGATTCATGCGGGAATAGACATTATATATGCTAACTGTCCAGATACCCATCCGCCCTTTCTTTTTAGGACGATATATCTTGATTCCTAAATCGAGTCGATGATAGGCTGGCAACTGATAATTATTTCGTCCTTCGTAATAATCTATTGACTCACCTGAATTAACCACATAATGGTTATCATTATTCGTTGGAGAACCTGTTCCATTTTCATAATAGTTTTCCAAAGATAATGTCACATGGTTTCCGGAAGCATACGACCAGGCAGCAGAAAGTTCAACTTTAGGAGATATCTTATGCATCACCACTATATTCAATTTATGCCGGTTGTCAAAACGAGCCGGATAACGTGCTCCCTGATTCAGTTCGTCAAACTGTCGGTCGGACCAGGACAGGCCATAACCCACCCAACCCGTCGTACGACCGGTTTCTTTACGTACCATAAATTCCGCTCCATAAGAACGTCCCTCACCAGCCGTCAGTTTGTCTTCCCAATTGACAAAGGAAGGAGTAAAGGTATGTCCGTCACGATATTCCAACAGATTATCCAATGTTTTATAATATCCTTCAACAGAGAAATTATATTCTTTATTAAGATTGTAGTAGAAACCGGCAGAGACCTGGTCACTTATCAGCGGTTTCAATTTTCGTGTAACCGGCATCCAGGCATCGGTCGGTAAACTGATAAAACTATTACTAATCAGATGTACATATTGATTCATTCGGGAATAAGAAGCTTTAAAACTCAGATTATCATCCAGCAACCAACGAAGAGATACCCGCGGTTCCAGTCCGGTATAAGTCTTTCCCTGCACATTGAAAAGACTGAAACGCAAACCGGCATTCAACCTTACGGCAGACGATAATGTCCAGTCATCTTCGGCATAGACTCCGGCTTCATGCCCCCACAACAAATCATTTGCAAATTCCTGTCCTATCTCGACCGATGTTTCTTCATTCTTTTCATAAGCTACCGAACGATTGTATTCCGGATGAAAACGGTGTACCAGATAATCACCTCCAAAACGAATATGATGAGCAGATGCCGGCAGATAATCAAATGAAGTGCGCAACCCAAAATCCGTAATACCCGTATTTGTTTCATTCTCCCTGAATGAATCAGAATAATCCTCATCTCCTTCGTTTCCTACCACATCGTGTTCTGTATTCCTCAATCTGGAATGATAACGGGTAAAAACACCTGACACTTTACCAAACAAACGGTTATTAAACACATAAGTCCAACCGGCAGTAGCCATGATATTCCCCCAACGGAGGGATACATCGGAATCATAATTATAATTATTGTCACTATCTTGATCCGGGAAATCTGTACTTCCTCCTTTCAACACATCGTTACCATTGTAAAGACTCAGATACATGCGGCTACGGTCGTTAAATATATGATTCACCTTCAGGTTCAGATCATGAAAAGCGTAACGGGCCCGCAGACGTGTTCCATCCTTCTTCGTTATCTTATTGGCGATAGCTACAGCCGGAGCTGAAAGTACATCCAGCCAGGTACGTCGCAAACCTATATTAAAAGAAGTACGGTCTTTTATGATAGGCCCTTCGAAATTTAGATTACCGGAAATCAAGCCAATTGAAGCACTACCGTGATATTCCTTCATATTACCCTCTTTTGTATGCACATCCACTACAGACGAAAGTCGTCCCCCATAACGCGAGGGGAAACCGGATTTGAAGAAATCCATACCGCTGATCGCTTCCGGATTAAATGCCGAGAAGATACCGCCGATATGATTGATCTGATACACCGGGTTACCATCGATCAGGAATAAGTTTTCATCCACATTACCGCCACGGACATACATTCCTGCCGTTCCTTCCGTACCGGCCGACACGCCTGGCGTCAACTGCAAAGTCTTGATAATATCAGCCTCCCCAAACATTACGGGAGTAGAGCGGATCGTTTGCTGATTAATTTCCAACGCTCCCATCTGGGTACTTAACACAGATTGCTTATCATTACTTTGTCCGGTTATGACAACTTCCTCCAACGAAGCCGAAGGCTCCAGTTCGATAGTAAGCACTGTATCGCGCTCAAGTCCGTTAAGAATATGCTGATGACTGGTATAACCAATATAAGAAGAACGAATTGTAATATCCCCTGGTGGCAGTGTCAGACTGAAAAAACCGAAATTATTGGAAGCTGTTCCCACACGGCTATGGGCTTCATAAACCGAGGCCCCGATCAGAGATTCGGCGGATCTTTTATCACGCACAAAACCACTGACCGTTACCTGCTTGGGTTTACGCTTCAGAACCACTACGTTTCCTGTCATCTTGTACACTACCGGAAGATTCGCGAACAAACGCGTCAGGCAATCCGTCAGTGCTTCATCATCCGCACGGAACGTTGTTTTCTGAAGTCCACTCAACAAAGATGATTCGTAAGAAAAGGTTACTCCGGTTTGCTTCTGGATTTCGTCCAGGATTTCCCGGACAGAGGCCTTTTGCATGTTCAACGTAACCATCCGTGTTTCATCCACTCTATTTGTCTGTGCCTGAAGGCCGGACAAACTAAAAATCATCATCATTACTACCAAGGTAACACGGGCAAATTGTTTTGCAAGGTATACTTTCTTCATCTTGTTATTTGTTGATATCTGTTTTTAAGACAGATTTTCAGGAAATACCCCTATCGGGTAAGACAAAAAAAATTAAACCTAGGAATATTCCCCTTTTTTGCTTATCTTTGTAGAAGAGTTAGAGATATAAATCATTATTGCACAGTTCTCCTTATCATTTTAAGCAGGTCTCTCCTTTAATTATACTCCTCACTCCACTTAGTATTTATCTTATAAAAAAGTTATATGGCAAGATCAATGACAGTTGACAAACGTGAAAATGAAAAGAAAAGACTCGCTAAACGAGCAGAAAAGCAAAAGAAAAAAGAAGAAAAGAAGTTATCCGGCAAGGCAAGCAGTTTCGAGGATATGATTGCTTATGTTGATGAAAATGGAGTAATTACTTCAACCCCGCCCGCGGAAAATATCAAAAAAGAAGAAATCAACCAGGAAGAAATACAGATCTCGGTACCTAAAAAGGAAAAAGAGGAACCGGTCGTTTTAAAAGGTAAAGTCGATTTCTTCAACACATCCAAAGGATTCGGTTTTATCAAAGAACTGGTAAGAGGTGAAAGATACTTTTTCCACGTAAACAATTTACTTTCAAAGGTTGAAGAAGGTGATATTGTTACATTCGACCTGGAACGTGGTTTGAAGGGAATGAATGCGATCAATATATCTTTGGAGAACGAACCGGAGAATAAAAATCCGGAAGACGATATCACTTAATATTAAATAGACAAAAGTATGAAAAGGGAAATCAACATGCGGTCAGACAGGAATCAGGCCAATCAATTAATTGAAAATTCACTGAAAGAGTATAAAAAAAGCATTGGCGAGGTAATACTCGTTTCAGTAGGTCCGCGAACAACTATTGAATTGCCGGCCAGTCTGACACAGGCAGAGAGAGAAGCCCGTATCGAGATCTATAAAAAATTACATAGTTCGAAGATCTAAAAAATCTCAATCAGATGGATACAACCTAGTACCACACGTGCGTCCGATCACCGAAAGGCATTGTAAGGCGACGTGTGGAAATCTGATAACCTGTTACGACTCCGAAACCGTCAGTTACATTCGAATAAATGGCAGTCGGTTCCAGCAAACCATCCAGAAAAGCATCTCCTAAAGAGATAGAGAAACCGCGAATCTTTTTCAGATAGTTATAATAAGCTTCCGAAATAGACATCAGATGGATATCATAATGTACAATAGCTTCTATCGAATCATTCTTAAAAGAACTTTCCGGGAAAAAGGAACTGGTCAACGTGTACTCTTTCCCATCAAACATCTCATCGGATAAAACACCCCGGCAATAAGTCCCGTCATACTCCTCCAGAGCGGGAGATGGAATACCTTGCTGAAATGCAGGATCATCATAAACCAGCCTGAAGTCATAAGATACAATTACGACCTCTACACTGTCACCGGAAATTACAGAGTCTCCCCAATTATCGTTAAATGAACTTACCCACATCACCTTATCCCCTTTACGATATTCGACCAGACGTTCCACCACCAACCGGTAATAATTCCGGACAGAAGGATCATCTTTCAACGTCAGATATATCCGGGTACGCGCCGAACTATAATCAGAGGTAATCACACTGGCTGTATCGAGTGATAATATATCTGTTTTAGAAGGAATAATGGTTTCACCCTTTACCGGATCAAATCCCGGAGCCTGGGCTTCAAGCCGTACTTTGTCACCAGCCTGCACGCGACAACCCGGTAGTCTGAACTGCCCTTTATATGCCGTGCTATCAGCCGGATCGTCGGATCGCTGCATGGTTCCCCGGAAAGTCTCATTCACGTAAACATCAACCTTCACCCCTTCTTCCGGTAAATCATATTCCGGGACACTATCCAGCAAAAACCAGCTTTTTGACAAAAAAGCCGCCACTTCCCGTTCCGGCGTTATGGACGCATTCAGTACCAACACCGGAGGTGCAGGGTCAAGTTTTAATATCACATCGCGTGTACACGAGAGACATATGAATAATAGCAGCAGAGACAACGGGAACAATAATATCTTTTTCATAACGATCAGAATTTATAAGTATAAGACACAGAAGGCAGGAACAGAAACAGGATGGATTGTTCCAGATATATATTTTTCTTTCCTGTCTCACCGTCTATATAATAATGAGTTCTCACAGAAAACGGATTCGGATGGAGATACGCATTGCAAAGGCTCAGGTTCCAGACTCCCAGACGTCCTTTCTTTTTATAACGATAGAAATTCATCCCCAGGTCGAGACGGTGATAAGGTGAGAGTTGATAGTTATTACGCGAACTGGCAGCATAAGCGACACCTTCGCCCTCCTTTAGTATAACGTCTTCTCCCTGCATATAGCCATGGTCGGTCTGCCCGGTTCCTCCATGATAGATCTGATCCATGATAGTAATATGATTACCAGAGGCAAACATCCAGGCGGCAGTCAACTCTACTTTACGGGAAATTTTATAAGTTGCCACCAGATCAACCTTATGGCGATTATCATATTTGGATGGGAAACGGCGCCCTTTGTTCACACTACCGTCCGGAAACCGGCGGTCAGACCAGGACAACGTATAACCGATCCAACCGGAAAGGCGTCCGGACTTTTTCTGGGCCATCAACTCCATGCCATACGCACGACCATATCCCATACCAACCCGCTCTTCCCAGTTAGAATAATCCGTACCGACCGGAATGCGATCTTTATATTCTATCAGATTATTCATCCGCTTGAAATATCCTTCCACGGAAAAATTATATTGCCTGTGTAACGTATAATATAGACCAGCTGTAAACTGATGGGCATTCATCGGCCTGATATTACGGGTAACGGGCACCCAAATATCCGTAGGCTGGCTGATATAAGAATTGGAAAGCAAATGGATATACTGGTTCATTTTCGAATACGACAGTTTTGCCGATAAATTACGCGCCAGCAAATAACGGGCAGATAAACGGGGTTGCAAAGAGAAATAAGTCTCCCCCTGCACATGAAAGGTCGTCGCACGCAAACCGACATTAGCGGTCAGGCGCTCTATCACATGCATCTCTTCTTCCGCAAACAGAGACACTTCGTGACCGCGGATCAGCGAGTTTGCATAGACCGTATTGGTCTTCTGCGATTTGACAGAATCTTTATATAAACTCTTCATCGTATTCTGCTCCGGACGGAAATTATGGAAAAGATAGTCTCCCCCGAACTTCAGACGATGTTTCTCATGCAGACGATAATCGAAAGACGCACGCAGACTGACATCTTCCATCGCCGAACGGTAATGGTTTTCCTGGCTGAATAACTGCCGGTCCTTCCGATTGGGCGATAAAGTATACCCTTCCTTATCCTGCTGGATATGCGAACGATAACGCGTATAGCCTGCCGTAAACGTAGCAAACAATTTATTACTGAACACATGGCTGATCCCGGCCGAACCGATCAGGTTCCCCCAGCGCCAACGGAAATCTTTACCTACACGATCTTCTTCGTCTTTCTCCTCTCCGTTCAGATAACTGTCGCTTCCCATATAAAAACTCATATAACCACGTGTCCGGTCACTAAAGGAGTGGTTTACTTTCGCATTCATATCGAAGAAATGATAACCACCCCTGATCTTCTTCTCTTCCCCGCTGTTGAGAGCTTTCAGCAAAGGCCAGGTAATCAGCTCCATCCAGGTTCGCCTGACAGACACATTGAAAGAGGATTTCCCTTTTACGATAGGCCCTTCCAGGTTGCCCCGCAAAGCCAGCAGACCAATCGAGAGATTACCATGATATTCATACCGGTCGCCATCATTGGTCCTTACGTCTACTACGGACGAAAGCCTTCCCCCATATTCGGCAGGAAAGCTTCCTTTATAAAATGTTGCATTTTTGACGGCATCCGGGTTAAAGGCGGAAAAGAAACCGAGCAGATGGTTGGTGTGATAAACCGGATTGCCATCCAGCAAAAAGAGGTTCCCATCCGCATCACCTCCCCGGACATGAAGTCCGGTCATCCCTTCGGTCCCCACTGCAACACCGGGCAGTCGTTGCAGGGTTTTCACCACATCCGTCTCCCCCAGCAGGGCAGGCATCGACTTGATGCGCTGGGCAGGCACCTCCACTACCCCGGTTCGCGTGCTTAATACCTCCGATCGGGGATTCAGTCCCTCCACGACCACTTCGCCCAATGCCCTCGACAAAAGCAAAGGTATATCTATCAATGTATCGCAAGACAATTCAAATGTCACTTCTTTCGCTTCGTATCCGACATAAGAGGCCCGCAAGGTTACTTTTCCGGGTGGAAGCGTGATACTGTAAAAACCATAATTATTGGTAGTCGTACCGGTTCGGGATTTACGTTCAAAGACATTGGCATTGATCAGACTCTCATACGACACCGAATCGCGGACAAAACCACTGATCGTATACAGCCGCGGCTTCCGTTTCAGTATCACGATCTGCCCTGTCTGCCGGTAAGTAAGAGGCAAGGTGGAAAATAATCTTCTCAGGCAATAAGAAAGCGATTCGTCCTGTGCCTTGAATGAGATTTTCGGAAACTCATCCAGCAGAGACGACTCATAGGAGAAAAAGATTCCGGTTTGCTTTTCCAGTTCCTGTAAGATTTCCAACAAAGGGACCTGTCGTTTGTCCATCGTAACCGTAGGTGTCGGTTCCACCGGAAGATCGACAACAAAGGCTTCTTCCCTGGCTTTTACATGGGAGAAAAGCATAAGAAGCCCTGTCAGCAATATCCATATACGTTCCATAGATTACTTATTTATTGGTGTCAGGAGCCAGACGAGTATCGAGTGTCTGGTTGATAACCAATAAAACATCTTCCAGCGGAAGATCATTGAAAGTGGCCGTCAGTTTCAGATTCGGGGTTTCTGCTTTATTGATTATATTCACCTGATAATATTCACTCAGATCGCTGACCACCTTCTCCAACGGGGTGTCATTGAAGCGCAACTGCCGGGTTTTCCACGACAGGGTATTAAGGTCTTCTTCTTCCAGTATCGTGATCCCTTTACTTTCCATAGAATAGGAGGCCGACATTCCGGCGGTTAATATCACTTTGTCCATTTCACTGCCGGTAACGCCAAAGCTGACTTTACCGGTCATCACATCCACATCCGTCCCGTCCGGCTGTTCATCTATCTGAAAACTGGTGCCGAGCACGGTGACTTCCGTCTGTTCAGTATATACAGAGAAGGGGCGTGCTTCATTCCGCGTCACTTGGAAAAAGGCTTTTCCTTTCATCTCCACTACACGCCGTTCCTTTCCGTAAGCTTTTTTATCATATCGGATGGAAGAATTACCAGCCATCGAAATCAATGTGCTGTCGGGCAGGTAAACTTCCATGATTTGTCCCGGTTCGGTCGTAACAGCAACCCATTCGGGCGAATTACGATCGGTTATAAAATAGGTACCAAAACCAATGAGCAGCAACAACACCGACGCAGCCGCCATCCAGTAGCGACGGAAAGAGACCGTGCGGCGCACCTGATGCTTGCCGGCAAACTTTTGCCAGGCCTTATCAGTATCCAAACGTCCTTCCTCGTAGTGTTTCGCTACGAAACGAATGCGTTGTTCCAGTTTATGTTCCTGCTCGTTGTTCATATATATTATTTTCTAAAACCTATATCCTACTGTAAAGCTTACAGTATGATAGTTTAAAGCTACATTTTCATATTCGTACTGCTTGCCCAATCCCATATCGTAAGCGACATTAAAGGAAAAGCGTTTCACTTCAACTCCGACATTCAGCGCACCCCCCCAATCAAAACGTTGAAGACTGCTGTTTTTGAACGGATTAACAGACTCATCTACATGCCATGTACCTTTTTCGGATACTTCCAAAAACTTTGACTTGTACTTTCCTCCAATGCCATAAGCAAGATAAGGACCGACTGCGACATGCATTTTTATATCATCTCCAATTTTCCAATTAAAGCGGGCAAGTACCGGTAATTGCAAATAATCTCGACGAGTACTTCCTTCATTCACATAAATTCGCTCTATTCGCATATCGGTTGGAAGGCTTAAACTTCCTCCTTGTCCATAAAAACCGTAGTAGCCGTCCATTTGCCATATAATATCCGAATTCCTTGAGGCGAAGCTTAAATAACAGTCATTCCAATTCCCATCTTTATCCATTGCTTTACCTACAGCTCCTCCGTATGAACTTTTCCCCGCTCCCCGTTGTACATAATACAGGCCGGATTGAAGTGAAAACAATCCTGAACCAAAAGTATAACTCACAGCCGCACCGGCTTTAAAACCGACAGCAGCAGGCGAATCCTTGTACTTCGTCACATTCATTCCGGCCTCAGGAGTTACAGACCATTGTGCACTAACCTCCGTCACACACATCAACATCATCATCAACATCACGCAAGATGTAATCTTCCTCATCATCATTTCTCTCATTCTTAGTGAAACAAAAATTTGTAATACCTTTTGTCTCTAAGACAGAGTTAATGGAAAAAACCCCTACTCCGGATAAAACTTTTTTCTCAGGTCACGCCAGCCCCAAGAGAAAGTTATAGATACGCACAGCTGTTTCCCGCAACGCTTTCAAAGCCTTCCCCATCTGATTCTCAACCGTCTTGATTGAGATATTCAGTTCTTCTGCGATCTCCTGGTACTTCAGGCCGTCGCGTTTGGAAAGTAAAAAGATTTTTTTGCGTTCGGGAGGTAAACCGTCGATGGCATTCCACAGTCGTGCATCGCGTTCGGCATTATACATCTGCTCTTCTTCCGACACGTCTTCCATATCCGGAAACTGGTCGGTAGTCTGCAATTCGACCGGCTGAGTCACCAGCGACAGGGAACGGTTGCGTACCGCCTGATACATATAGGATTTAAGATTCTCAATCAACACATTATTGATATTCTTGTCCCATACATCGGCAAAGGCTTGCTGTACAATATCCTCCGCATCATCTAACCGTTCAGTGAAACGAAGCGCAAACAAGCACAGAGGTTTATACAAATCCCTGAAATACTGTTCAAACTCTCCGCTGGAAATGATTGCCATACGTTTGCTATCTGTAACTATTCGCCACAAAGTAAAGCAGATTTCTTGATAGTCAGATATAATTTCAACATCTTTATCACATATTTAAGAAATTATGGGCTAAAGGATAGTTAATCTATTATCAAATCCAGCACGATTTATTGCAAGATTGTTATCTTTGTTGTGTAACAAAAAAGACAGGAGGTAGTATGAACCACATTTTACACAATAAACAGGAAGCTCTAAAGGAGCTTTGTCGGCGGTATAAAGTAAAAAGCCTTTATGCTTTTGGTTCGGTAAATACACCCCGATTTACCGAAAAAAGCGATATCGACCTACTGATAGAGTTCGAGCCGGATATTTCTATTGAAGAATATACCGATAATTATTTTCTTTTACATAATAAACTAACAGAGTTGTTTCGAAGAAAAATCGATCTTGTCACTCATCGTTCACTCTCAAACCCATTCTTTATTGCAGATGTAGAACAGACAAAACAGCTTCTTTATGGCGCGTAGTATTCAGAAATATCTATATGATATACAACAATCGATCTCATCGATCGAGGAGTATCTGGGTGAGAAAAGAGATTTCTTCGCTTATGAACAAAACAAACTATTGCGTAGAGCAGTAGAACGGGAACTGGAAATTATCGGTGAAGCAGCAAAGCACATATTAGATATGGAACCCGACATTCAGATAGATGACGCCAGAAAGATTGTTGACTTACGTAACTTTGTAATCCATGGCTATGATAAAGTCGACAACGTCATTATCTGGGGAGTTGTTAACAAAAATCTGCCGAAACTAAAAGAACAAGTTGAAGACTTATTAGGAGGTTTCACCATATTATAAAGGCACACAGAATAGATCTCTGCGTGCCTCTCTTTTTTCTTCTAAACTATCCTGAAATCAATACGGCCGGAACCCGATAATTTCACGCACTTCCGCTAATGTTTTAGCGGCGCTTTCGCGGGCTTTTTCGGCTCCCATGCGGGCTACTTTCTCCATGTATTCCTCGTTGGAACGGATGTCGATAATCTTTTCGCGGATCGGTGCACAGAAGTTGTTGATATCTTCTGCCAGCTGCTTCTTCAAATCGCCGTAACGAATTTCGCAGTTGTTGTACTTTTCGTTGAAGAAATCGTATGTATCTTTCGTTGAAACGATATCCATCATGGCAAACAAGTTGGCAATCGGTTCGGGCTTCACACTGTTCGGTTCCGTAGGACCGGCATCGGTGACTGCCTTCATGACCTTTTTCTTGATTGCTTTTTCATCATCGATCAGATAGATGGCATTGCCTTCGCTCTTACCCATCTTACCGGAACCGTCCAGGCCAGGCACTTTTACTGCCTTCTCTGTCAGGTGGAATGATGCCGGTTCGGGGAAGAAATCGACTTCAAACGTTGAATTGAATCGGCGGGCAAAACGACGGGCCATCTCCATATTCTGTTCCTGGTCTTTTCCTACCGGCACTTTCACAGCTTTGTGGATGATGATATCACCGGCCATCAAAGTCGGGTAAGTCAATAGACCTGCACTTACACTATGACGGTTTCCTTCGTTGAAGATTTCTTTTTCCACGTCGCCTTCCGCCGTATTTACACGGTCGATATGAAGCATCTGACGCGCCTTATCTTTAAAAGATGTGGTACGCATCAGTTCGCCGATACCGGCATTCATATTGAGGTAGAGATACAACTCTGCCACTTCACGCACGTCGCTCTGTATATAGATAGTCGCCTTTTCGGGATCGATGCCGCAGGCCAGATATTCAGCCAGGATTGTCTTCGCGCTGTTACGGATATTTTCCGGACGCGGATGCGTAGTCAGGGAGTGCCAGTCTGCAATAAAGAAAAAGCAATTATACTCATTCTGCATTTGCAGAAAACTCTTTACTGCTCCGAAGTAATTCCCCAGATGCAAATTACCTGTTGGCCTGATGCCACTTACTACTGTTTCCATTTCTAAATTCTTTATTTTATTCAAACAGCCGCAAAGATAGTAATTTTAGAATACAAATCCGTTCCAGAAAGACGAATTGTCTTTCGTTTTCTCCTGCTCCAAAGTCATTTGGTTGCGCAGTTTCTTAATCAGTTTGGCATGTTTCTTTTCTCCTGCCAGGTTATTCATCTCCCAAGGGTCTGCCTTCAGATTGAACAGTTGGGTGGTACGTACACCTTTTACATTATATTCGCACAGCTTCCATTCGCCATTGGATACGGCACGCTGGTTATCCATATAACTGTAATAGAGATAATCGCGCACCGGCTTGTCTTCCTTGATGGCGGGGACAAGGCTCACACCGTCTACCGAAGAAGGGATATTCGCACCGACCATCTCGCACAAAGTCGGGAAAACGTCGATCAGGTAACACAGCTTATCGCTCTTCTGTCCTTTGACGTCTTTGCCTGCCTGTTTAATCATCAGAGGAACACGGACACTATGTTCATACACATTCTGCTTACCCATCAGACCGTGTTGTCCGACTGCCAATCCGTTATCGCCGGCAAAGACGATAATTGTATTTTCATATTCACCCGTTTCTTTCAAGGCTTTCACGATATCGCCCACACGGCGGTCCACATGGGTGACCATGGCGTAGTATTCCATGATATGCTTCTTGATTTCGTCCGGCACACGGGGAATGGCGGCGAGTACCTCGTCACGGATCACCAGTTCGCCGTTGTCGAACGGATGCTTATCCATATAGTTCGGCGGCAACTGGATTTTGTCGAAGTCGTACTGGCGCATGTATTCGTCCGGCATGGTACGCGGGTCGTGCGGCGACATATAGGCAACGGAGAGGAAGAAGGGTTTGCCGGCTTCCTTTTGTTTTTCGATATATTCGACGGCATCTTCGGTAAAGATATCTACCGAGTGTTTGCCGGAGAGCATATATTCGCCTTTTTCATACGTAATGACATTGCTTTTTGCCCAATCTTTTACGACAGGGCGTTTATTGCTATAATCGCAATCAGCATTGTAGTCGTAGAGCGGTACGTTCCAGTGGTCCCACATGCCACCGAAGTAGATGCCTTTGCCATCATTGAAGCAACGGTTCATTGCCTGATAGCCGTTATGCCATTTGCCGGTATGGAAGGAATTATAACCGGACTGCTGCAATGTTTCACCGATCAGTTCATGGTCTTCCGGAACGGTTGCCCCCTGCTTTTCCAAGGTGTAGAGATATTTACCGGTCATCAGCATGGCACGGCTCGGCATACTGACGGCACCGGAGGTTCCGCCCATGATATGAGCGTTCGTAAAGACGGTACTCTCGGCAGCCAGTTTATCCAGATTGGGAGTGTGTATGTCCTCGACACCCAGGAAATCCATTGCTGTTCCGCGCATGTCATCCGCCAGTATCAGGATGATGTTGGGATTCTTGTCGGCGGCAAACAGGCTGGTTGCTGAAAGCATGGCCGTACTTAATAAGGTTAATTTCTTATTCATAAAAGATCTGTATTATGTTATGTGCTTTATATTTATTGCCATCCGAAGATAAATATCTATTAAACAGGATGTTTTATTACTTGATTACCTATGTAATCTGTTGCCGACGCTGTCGGCTAAATAAACGACAGTGTCGGCAAAGCTTTCGACAGTGTCAACAATATTGCCGACAGCGTCGGCAACAAATTACATAAGCAGATAAATAGAGTTACTTACCGGAGCTTAAGAATTACATCAAGGCGTAACCGGAATTACCCGGTAGCTTGTTCCCGCAGTAGTCGCAAATACTGTTTCGAAATATTCCTTCCCGTTGGAAGTTACCGGAGAAGACGATGCGATCTCCTTGCTTCCTTGCCTGATTGTTACCGGGACAGCTGTCCGCAAACGGCATTCGTTTCCTTTATTGGAAAGGAGGGTCGCCTCTGAGAGACTGCCTTGTTTCCATTGCATCGCTAATTCGAAGTTACCGCGTGCTTTCAGGCCGGACACGTTTCCTTCGCTCCATACGTCGGGCAAGGCCGGCAATAATTGAATAAACCCGGCATGGCTCTGCATCAACATCTCGGCGACACCGGCTGTATATCCGAAGTTTCCGTCGATCTGGAAAGGCGGACAAGCATCCAGCAAATTACTGTATAAACCTCCGCCGTTTCTTTTCTTCGGTCCGAACTGAACCGGGTTGAATAAGTTCCTGATAATTTCATAGGCATGATTGCCATCCAGCAGACGGGCCCAACAGTTAATCTTCCAGCCCATCGACCAACCGGTAGCTGCGTCGCCACGCAAGTTCAATGTCTGTTCTACAGCCTTAAACAACTCAGGCGTTTTATCCGGTGTGATTTGGTCGCCCGGATAGAAACCGTACAGATGAGATAAATGGCGATGTTGCGGGTCTTGCTCTTTAAAGTCGTACATCCATTCCTGCAACTGGCCGCGGCTACCTATCTGATAAGGAAGCAGTTTAGCCAGTTTATCTTCCAGCTCTTTACGAAAGTCGGTATCCAGGTTAAACATTTCAGACATTTGGATGGTCCGCTCGAATGTTTCACGAATAATTGCCATATCCATTGTCGGCCCCATACTCAAAGCGGTTCTTTCGCCGCTGGGAGTAATAAACCAGTTCTCCGGAGAGACACCGACGGGAGTAACCAGACGGCCTTTTCCATCGTCAATCAACCAGTCGGCAAAGAACTCGGCAGCACCTTTCGTCAACGGGTAAGCCGTATTTTTCAAAAATTCCTTATCTCCGGAATACAGGTAATGCTCCCACAAATGGCTGCATAACCATCCCTGTACCATCGGCCAGAAAGAGGCGGAAGGGACATTGTCATTCGGCAGGGATTCGCGCCAGAGGGAAGTGTTATGATGAGCCACCCAACCCCGACGACCGTACATGTCACGGGCTGTCTCTGCTCCGGTTTCCGACAATTCCTTAATCAGAGTAAATAAGGGTTCCTGACATTCCGGCAGATTAGCGGTTTCAGCCATCCAATAATTCATTTCCAGATTGATATTCATAGTATATCCGCAGTTCCATGGCGGAACGACTTCCTTATTCCAGATTCCCTGTAAGTTCAACGGCTGGCCGCCGGGACGAGAACCACTGATCATCAAATAGCGTCCGTACTGGAACAGTAAGGCAGACAGAGCCGGGTCGGCTTTTTCATCAAAACGGATAATACGTTCGTCGGTAGGTAAAGCCAACTGCTCCTGGTCTGACACCAGTTCCAGTTTTACCCGGTCGAACAAATTCCGGTAATCATCCAGATGTCTATTTTTCAACTCTTTGTAATCATAAGCAACTGCCTTATCCAATATACCGGCTGCTTTCTGAGCCGGGTCTATTCCTTCCAGGCTCGGACTTTTATCGTAACCATTATAGCTGGTAGCCAGACTCATGACGAAATAAACTTCATCCGTTCCGCTGACATGTATACCTGAATCTGTGATTTCGCAAGTACCGCCTGAAGGTAAAACAGGCTTGATTTGTGCCTCAAACAACATGCCTTTGTTGTCTATTTCTTCACCGTATAATACCCGTTTATCAAACTTCCGGTTACCTTTCTCATCGTACAGCTCCGGGTGTTTATGCTGGTCGCCCCAGGTTTCCATCTGTTCGAACGTGCGGCGTTCCACATATCCGGGCGCCTTGCCTTGCACAGCCAGACGGTCGTTCTTGCTTTTTTGTACAGCAGTCGGATGCTCCGATGTGAAATTGAGGGAAATATCGATGCCGTCCGGCTTATCACTCTTCAGGCGGACAACAATCACATTCTCGGGATTCGATGCAAAGACCTCGCGTTCATATGCTATGCCATTCTGCACATAACGCGTACCGGCTATGGCATCCGATATATTCAGGTCGCGTTTGTATCCGCTGACTTCACCGGATTTATTGTTCTTAATATGAAGATCGGCAAAAGGTTGGTAATACTGATGCAAACGTCCCAGCCAGTTTTCACATACCAGGTCGGTTGCTTCTTTATATTTTTCTTTTTTCATCAACCCCACCACTTTGTCGAACATCTCCGGGGTGACCTTTATATCTTTGAAGATGACCGAAGGCTCTCCACTGTATAAAGTATTTTCATTCAACTGTAACTGTTCCGAGTCCACACCTCCGAACACCATAGCACCTGCATGACCGTTCCCTATGGGCAAGGCTTCATTCCAGTTCTCCGCCGGGCGATCATACCATAAAGACAATGGCTTCTCCCTTGGTGTTTCCGCACACGCAACAAAAGCGAATGCAAACAAAAAATAAGATAAAATGCGCATAATGATGATATTAGAATTATAATTGATAAAACAATGTCTCCGGACAACAAAAGTAGTTGTTTTCCGGAGACATCAAAAGCTTTTAAACTATTTTCAATCAGAGCAAGTCTATATTACCCAAAGTAAGCTTGCCTTCCTGTGCCATTACAGTAGGTTCTATACGCACATAACGGGCAGCAACAGTATTCTTGAAATAATGGAAACGTTTAGTCGGATCGTTCACTAAATTCCCAAACTCCACACTTTCCACTGTTTTCCATTGCTGTCCGTCATCACTGACTTTGACAACAACTTTGGTCACACCTCCTTTGAAGTTCTTACCGGCCTGTGGCGCATAAGCCAATCCGCTTAGTTCCTGACTCTTTCCTAAGTCAATAGTCAGATACAACGGATTACCTTTCACCTCTGACAACTTCCAGTCTTTCTTAATCAATCCCAGTCGTTCACTGGCCACAGCACCTTTTTCACCATGTAAAACAGCAACCGCTTTCAATTCACAACGGTCCAATACAACCGGTTCTTTATATTCGGTAGAAGTTTCGCCTGGTTCAGTACCATCTGTCGTATAATAAATCTTATATCCGGCATTCAAATTTCCAGCGGCATTTTCTCCATGAGGTTTCCACCCGAACTCGTGCATTTTAGGTTCGATTTTAACCAGTCCATCCATATCCCGCCTAAAGCTCAACCGGGGCGGACGAGACTTGTAATAATGGGCTGAGATATGGTTGATAGCCGGAGTCATACGGGATTCCAACAAACGGAAACGAAGCTTGTCGGTCGTCACCTCCGGGAAACGAAGGATACGCTTATAACCGATATTGGTCGATACGGCAATCTCTTTCCATGCCCCGTCGATCCATGCGTCTACCGCATGTTTCTCCACACGTTCGCTATGAGTGGCAATGGCTTCCTGAAGCATGATACGGTTGAGGGTAACAGGAGAAGACATCGTAACAGTAAACTCCTTCTCTTTCATCAACAAATAAGTATCATTCTTTCCATCCAATACTTCTTTCGGACCTTTAGCACCAGCCAACAAATCCGTGCCGTATGTCTCGCGAATACGTTTACCGGCCTCTTTCAACGACTCAACATCTGCCGGAGAGAATTTACCGTCACGGTTAGGCGGTATGTTCAACAGGAAAGTAGAGTTACCTCCAACAGCCCGTTCATAAATATCGAACACATCATCGGCACTTCTCACTTTCTGATGTGTGTCATCGCGGTAGAACCAACCTTCGCGGATGGACGTATTGGTTTCCGCCTGCTGGTAATGTAGGTATTTCGCCTGATATAGTTTCTCACGATCGCCCAGCACGGGGTCTGTCATATCAGCAAACTGTGTCATTGTATCCGGATCTGCCTGGTAAGTGATTACGTTCCATTCCGTAGGACGGGTTCCACCGGCCTCATTACCACACCAGCGAACATCTTCACGACCGAATATCACAGCATCCGGAGCCAGTTTATGAATCAGTTCTTTCCATGCCGGATAGTTGTAAGTCTGGCCACCTTTCCGCTTCGGATGCGCACCGTCAAACCAGACTTCATGTATCGGACCATATTCGGTCAGTATTTCGAACAACTGGTTCAGGAAATATTCATTGTAATCGTCCACCACAAACTCAAATTTCGTTTGATTGGCAAACGGTCTGCCCGGCACTTCGCGCGGGATGGTTCGTTTTGTATATTCACTGAGATTTCCATATAATCCGTCAGGACTTTCTATCTGGAATAAATCGGCCGGTGAAAGATAAACACCCAGCTTCAATCCGTATTTCTGACAGGAAGCGGACAAGTCTTTTAAGACATCGCCTTTACCGTCCCGGAAATTCGACGACATAATGCCATGTTTTGTATAACGGCTTTGCCAAAGAACGAAGCCGTCATGATGCTTCACGGTGATAATAACCATTTTCATGCCGGCAGCTTTCATCGCTTCACACCACTGGTCGGTATCGAGTTCCTTCAGATCGAACACTTTCGGATCTTCCATACCGTTCCCCCATTCCATCCGGGTAAACGTATTCGGCCCGAAATGAATAAAAGCAATAAATTCATTTTGCAGTGCAGCCAACTGGTTCGGAGTCGGAACGACATGGGCCGCCTTCTCAATAATAGCTTCCTTACTGTCGCCCTCCTCAATTTTAATCGTATTTTGCAAAGGCATACTCGACTCCTGCGTTTGAGAACAGGCAGAAAGAAGCATAGTCCCTAACAAAAATGAATAGATTTTTTTCATGTGTTTTATATGATAAATATGTTGAGAAACCAAAAATACGCTTTAATTCTCTAATTCAATAAATTAACCGGAAGAAAAAATTACGCAAAGGTTTACGGATATTTCTTTACTTGTCGGTAAATTCCACATAGACATCTTCAATGGTCGACACCAAAGGATAAACGCCTATAGAATCACCCAACCCGACTTCTTTCGGTGCAGGAGGCATAAAATCAGCCTTTACTCCTTTTACATCAGCCCCCTCTTCTGTCAATGTCACAATAGCATACAGAGGTTTATCATACATCATAGAATATGCCATCAGGCCATATTTATCATTGATTTCTTTTGGAAATCGCTTCTCTGTCATAGTCTCCTTGCCGATCCACACATAGGAAGCACTATTGATCTGCATATAGGTGATCCCATTGATATTTTTCGTGTAATTACTATGGTTATGCCCGCTGAAAGCAAGTAGCACTTTCTTAAATCCCGCACGTTTGTTTTCCTTTTCCAGAATGTTCCGCACTTCTACACCGTTTTTAAGTTCACTATCCAAACTTTGATGAGACAGCAAAACGGTCTTCAAGTCCGTTGATGCCAAATCCTTTTCCAGCCATTCCATTTGCTCCTTGTCCATATACGAATGGTTGCTCAACGGATACTTCCCATAATTCGCATGGTCATAATGATGAATTTCTTCACCATCGGAATAATTATTGCCATCAAGTACCACAAAATGAAAATTACCCTTGTCAAATGAATAATAACGATTCGGCATACCCATTCCCACTACATATTCATCTACACTGTAACGGTCAAGGTCATGATTCCCTATGGCATGATGTTTTTCTCCTTTAAAACTGTTCCATACATCTCTGTACACTTGGCTCGCACTGTCAAGTCGACAAAAATCCCCTAGTTCAATGATAAAATCGACATTCTCATCACTGGCCGCTTTAATAAATGTTTCAACACGTTCCTTCCCGCCCGGAACATCCGGTGCATGAAAATCCGATGCAATGGCGAATCTTACCGGTGCTTCTTTTTTTACACAAGATGTCATTACCGTCCCCATCATGGTTACAGCTAAAAACAAATGCACTAATTTCAAATAGTTCATAAATTTAATTATTGTTTTATTAAATATCGATTACTACCTTGACGAATATCCAAACACTTCTGCCATAAGGCTTTAATAAGTCATTAAGTTTTTTCCATTTCAAAAGTATGTCATTATTTCCCAATTCGTCCCAATTGTAAGAAGAAAAATTTACGCAAAGGTTTGCATACCCTACTGAACCAATGTGTTTTTATTGGTTTTCACACAAATCCATCCCATCCACACATATATTTACATAATTCAGAAACAAAAAAATAAAAATCATACATTTTTCAATCTTGCTTTATTTTTAGGTACACTCGAAGTACCACTACCGGTGCACGATATACCAGCGGTGACGCTTCGAATGTTCCTATGAATTACCCGGATTTAATATCAGTCATCGATTGTTTAGAATTTACTCCAGAAACACCTCTACGTCTTTCATACGGCTGGCTGGAAGAACTTCCAATTTTTGAATTCTACCACCACTATATTCGACCTCAACAGTTGTGTTCTGTGGTGCATGTAACTTAAAATACACATCTTTCTCTTTGGGCCAACAAGGTAATATATGTATTTTATCACCTACTGTCTGCAACAACATCTCCTGCAAACCAATCATACCTGATCCTCCCCAATTATGATCCGGAACCCAATCATGCCCTGGTCCCCAAAACGTAGGAAAACGTCGTTCTGCACTTTTCAACTTCTGCATGTTATAACTGTACGCCTCATCTACCATCCCCATTCGTGCATAAAAAATACCATCCTGGTGCCAACTGATTACCATATTTTTAGGGAAACTCCCATGCTTCCAAGTATTCTTAAACAACTGAATTTTATTACTATTAATATCATATCGGTTAAACGGAAAAAGTGGATAAAATTGCGGACACTCCACATTTTGATATTTAATAAACGATTCTGCCGGTTTCACTATTGTATCCCCTTTCATCACATCATAATACAGACCGGGCAATCGCTGCAAATAAGAAGAGAAGTAAATCCTATCCTTTTCTGAAATAGAATCACTCTTCAACCTCAGCAACTCCTCCAAACAAGAATGAATACCCGAAACCAAATCCGCAGGATTCTTCGCTCCACGATATGATTCACAGGAAGTAGACGGGAAAAATACTAGCTTACCGTTATTATCCAAAGCTTTCCCGGTCCTCATCAATTCTCTTTTCTGATAATGTTCATCGAAAAAGATCAAGGCATTTTTGATAAAAGGCATATATTCGTCAATATTCCTGCCGGTAAAACGATGATATTCCAAAATCATATAGGCATGTTCGACCTGTGATTCCCAATGATAGGCAATAGAACCATTAGCCATAACTCCATGTTCCACCGGCTCAAAATAAGTGTTGACAGCTTTTATCTCCGGCGAACCGAATGGCAGTTCTTTTCCCCGTTGCCTAATATTACTATCATTCCAGCCCCATCCAGCTCCAAAATCAAGTCCTGCATCATTTGCATATTCGCAGAACATGGCGCCATTGTGTCCAAAATATTCCTGAACCCTCAATTGTGCACCCTTCAATCCACGTTTATACAAATTAAACTGGGCTATCATCCCGTCAAAATCTCCACTTTTTAACAGAGGCCAAAAAAGAAGACGTTGATTTTGCGCCGTAAAAACATCTCCACCCCATTGTCGCCAATCCGGATCATGCTCTAATCTGGAATCGACATATGCAGGGTCAAAAGTAAGATTCCCTCCATTAAATTTAGAAGGATATTCTCCATATAAATTACAACCTAACTGATAGCGAAATAACTGATAGTTACGACCGACCTCCCACAAACAGGCAGAATCCCTTCTAGTAGGATCTGTAATTATCCAACTTTGATTCCAAAATTCTCTCCACCATTCTGTGTTTCTCTCCGGATTTCCTTTTTCATTATTTGCCACAGCAGCCTTTTCTTTTAAACAGGAGATCCATTGATTAACATCTGCAGTTTGCTCCTTATAAGTTGCAATCTGGAAATGATAGTCATTACTGGCCTTTTTACTTTTCAGAGACCAGGATTTAAAATCGGTGTTGCAATACTTTCCTTCTGTTATACTTCCAGCGACCAAATTATCTCCAAATATAAAGCCTCCGAATGTCAGATTACTAATAGTATTGCATATTTCATCTTTATAACGGGAAAGCTTCTGTTGCTCGATCATTACATCCGGTGATAAGGTATTCCCTGTATTCCTATGATAAAACAAAATCCCATTTTCAGAAAAAACAATCTGATCTTTTTTCTTGATAACTTTCCCCGGATAACCTTCCAGTCCAAAACAACCGAAACGTCCTCTATTTTTATCAGTCAGTTCCTTATCTTCCGTTCTCCAATTCTCGTAAAAAGCTTCTAATGCTATTTTTTTATTCGAATGCATGTCAAAATGGATAGACTGGGTAAATATATCTACCCAGACTTTGATACAAACAGACTCTCCGTTATCCTTATTGGCCGATATCAGAATGGAACCATCTTTCAGTTTTAAACATTGTTCAAATTTAGTATATCGAATAAATGGGTTAGGAGAAAGACGTAATCGGACACGCCCTAATTTCAAATATTCTCCGTTTTCGCTAAAACAGCCACTTTTCTGCATATAAAGTAAAATATCACCAGACTCGACCCACACATTACAACAGATATCTCCTCCTCCAAATGGCATAGATTCCGATGCATTCAAAGATGGTTGATCCCAAATGACATTGTACATGTTAGTCAACAGGGAAAGCTTTTCCTTCTTTCCCGAATATTGACAAGAAAATAATGCTAGAAAACAAATTGAATATTTTAAATAGTCCCCAAAACTCATAATATCTATTTTTTTTCCAAGAATTCATATAACTCTGCTGCTGTCATCAATAGACTTCCGACCGAATAGCCTCTAACCGATTTCTTTTCAACCTTTCCCGGTTTATCTGCCACCATTTGAACCCAGCCAATTTTTCCTTCTGTATTTACAGCTTTTACCAATGCATTCCAACCCTTTTCTACAGCCGGCATATATTTATCCTTAGGTAAATACCCCTGGTTAACGCCATAAGCCAAAGCATAAGTAAATAGACCTGTTCCACTTGTTTCCGGCATAGGAAAAGTCTCTTTGTTCAACAAACTAGAACGCCAATAACCATCTTCCCCCTGAAGTTCGATCAGTTTTTCACACATCTCCCGATATAATTGCAGATAAAACGGACGGTACTTTTTATCCTCTTCCGGCAGATTCTTCAATACCTCCACTAAACCCGCTATTACCCAACCATTACCACGGCTCCAGAAAACCTTTGTCCCATTTTCATCTTTCGTATCTAGATATCTTGCATCCCGATAAAACAAATGCTCCTCTTTGTCATATAAATGATCATATGTTGCCAAAAATTCCTTATGTGCAAACTTCATATATTTTTTGTTCCCTGTCAGAGTGTATAAACGAGCATATACAGGGGGAGCCATATATAAAGCATCACACCACCACCAACGATCACTATGCCCCTTCGTTACATCGATATTTTCTGCCGGAGGATTAGCCATCACCCAATCAACCCGGGCTTTTGTCGGGACCAACATATTCTCTTTTTTAAACTTAGCATACATATCCAAATAGGCCTGTCCAACACAAAGATCATCACCATGATACATTCTGTTACCCACTTGCCAGGAGAAACCTGAAAATATCTTATTCAGAAAATCGATATAGCCTTTATTATTAGAGCAGTCAGCCCAATCAAATAAACCATTGTACAGAACACCGCTTACCCATCCCTGATTACAACTATTTCTATTTACTTTATAATCTTTCATTTGCCAATCAAAGACAGCATTTGCTACTTGTGATATTGCCTCTTTATTCAACTCCGAGCTGAAGCCTTTTGCTTTTTGATTGATACGGATCGCCGAATTGTATGCTCTGAAACCCGGATACTCATAGTTATACATCCATAAAACATCCGGTTGGCCTCCCTTATGATTTCTAACGACAAATGGTCGTACATTATCACGTGAAGACTCACTGGTGACCGTTTCCGTTTTCCACTTTTCTTTACCTCCGACAAAAATCCATCGCTCAATCTCAAAAACATTGTTTATTGGTCGGGAAGTATAAACGATTGAAGGATTTTCATGATCCAAATAAACACCACCGGAATAATTACATTCATATTCAGGTTTTTCTTTTACATAATTTGATCGCTGAAACCATTGCCCGGCTTTAGTAATAAGATGATTTTCCCACTCACTACCAGTCCAACGGGCATACCAATAAGAATGACTGTTATCCCGATCACTGAAACGAGCATACACAAGTACTGGATTTTCATCCTTATCGAATGCAATATCCCAGATCCAGGCTTTATCGAATGTTTTTGTAGCATCATATACTTTATCAACCTGACTGGGCATAACTGCATGCTCCATACTCTCTGACACAACATCTCCGTTTGCCTTACATAATTTTCCATCTTTATACATCATGAAATAGATAGAATTGGTTGCCCTATCCCGCGGATGTGCATCAGTAAAAGCAAAAAAGATTTTATCTTTATGGTTCGTTGTCATTTTCATGTATGGACGTCCACTCTCACCGTAAATACTATCGTTGACAACAATTGTTACCGGAGCACTCCAATTCTTTAAATCATCACTTGCAATAAAAGTCGGTTTAAAATTACGTCCCCTAAAAAAGAGATAAGTTCTATTATTCTCTCCAGAAAGCATTGCAGCATTCGTATAACAAACCCCAAGATTTCCCGGCATTTTAGGAACAATCGAATCTAATTTACTCCATGAACTAATATCCACCGGCTTTTCAGTCGTTGCATAATAGATTGGAGAATTTGTCGTTCCCCCATGTGCCGAAAAGAAAATCATAATACGTTTGTCCGGGAGAATCATTACAGAAGGATTAGCATGATCGTCATAGTCCAGCTGATCCTTCAATTTATATTGTTTTTTCTGCTGATTAACCGGATCATAAGAGAAAGCCCATATACTTCCTTGTTTATCAACAAATCCTCCTATTATTTTATTTTCCACATAGACAGCCCTTGGATCAGAGAACCAACACCAGGCGCCATCCTGTGTAACAAATGCATAATCTTCTGCATAAGAAGGGGCCTCATCATACTGTTGAGCACACAAATTCCCCTGACAAAAAATTAAAATGAGTAATATAATACCTACCAAGTTTTTCATAAATACTTATTTTTTATAATTCCAACTAGCTTTTTCTATTTAAAGAGCATGGTCCGCCTTTACTTCTTTGCCGCTCCAAGCTTTCAGATTAGTCCATTCGGCAAACGGCTCCGACCAAAATTCATCCGTTGTCGGCAATCCCAGCGCCAGCAGACCGACAGCACACAAATACACGCTACCAGTATTGATATACGATTCGGACATATCGAGTTGTTCACCGGTAAATCCAACACGTAGCCAACCATCCGAATCAAAATTGGCCGGAGACTTAAATTGGTTACGTATCACTGTCGTCAATGCACAACGGACTTGTGCCGGCTTAACTCTTCCTGGTAACATATGTAATAATGCAGCTTGGCTTAATGCATGAAAAGCACCGAACCGATAACAAATAGAACGGCCCACTGCAGGGAAGGTCCCTTCCGGAGAGATAAAACGTTCCAGTTGTTCTGCATACCGAGTATGACGTTTCAATTGTATTTCCAAAAAATCTGCACCTTCCAAATGATGTTTTTTCATCATTTTCAAAACATCGGTCAACATTGGATGAATGACAAAACTGTTATAATAGTCCATATGAAAAAACTTTCCATCTCCATAAATGGCATCGCCTTTATACCACTGGTCACGGAATTTAAAAACTCCGTATGTCAAACGCCCCATATCACATTCGCCGGTAAATTCCAGCAATGCAGCTTCCACCATAGAAGCAAATAGCAACCAGTTGTTTTCTCCAGGTTTAATACCCCGGCTACGTTTAAGTTCTGTGATCATCCGTTTTTGAGTCTGATCATCCAACTTCTCCCACAATTGTTTAGGAGCACGAAGCAATCCTTGAGCTAAAAAGGCAGCGTCAACCAACGGTTGGGAAGGTTCTCCGAAAACCAAATAATCCGGAGCACTAGGATCAACAGCATTCCTTAATCCTCTTACTGCCAAATCAATATATTTCGCCCGCAATTGACCTTCCGGGGTATTATCCGGTCCGAGTTCTAGCCATGGAGCTATTCCGCAAATCAAACGTCCGACAGCTTCCAGATGCGAAAACTTACTTCTTGTCTTCGATAAAGACTCATAAGGCATATTCTTTTTCAATGTGTTCTGACTCAGATTAATCAATACAGGATCGGCAATGCGTGTCATCGCACCTATCCAGACAATCCGGTCATCCTCTTGCGCTTTAACAAAAGGAACATATACTAAAGCTACGACAACCAACAATAATTTAAAAGTATGTTTTATCATGTTATGTAGAGTTTTTAATTATCAAACGTAAAACTTCTATTCCAAAAGACTACCATTCGACCTGTAACATGTTCCTTATACAAATAGGAACACTCCAGGCCAAATGGTAACAAATGACATACTATTAATTGGTATAATCCAATTCTGCAGCCTTCGCTTCTTCCAGATTGTCAAACGGAGTTACATTATACTCATATCCAGCATATCCCTTGTTTTGATTGATGCGACCTTCTCTGTTCGCATCAATGGTACCTTGAGGGATCGGGAAGAATATATGATACGGAGCAATAGTATACTTTACTCCGGAACGAGTTTTTATACCCGAATTATAGAAATTATTGTATTTACAAATCCTTTGCCACCAATAACTATCATCAGACAATTTTTCTTCCGTATAAGTCTTTCCGAATTCATCAGTCTGTCCTGTCAATGCGAAAATATAAGAAACACGACTTAATTCAACATGACGCCATTCTTCCAGATATAATTCTCTTGCTCTTTCGTCCATTATAACTCCCATATTCATTTCTCCCGGAGTAAACAGTATTGAACATTGGGATCTTTTACGAATCGTATTGACATCTTCTGCAGCTTTAGCTACATCCCCTTTCCACATATACGCTTCAGCTCTCAAAAGATACGTTTCGGCCAAACGAAACATATACCAATCTCCTTCTCCTCCTTCATAGTTATTGCTATTCTCATAATTAGGATCTTCTACCCAAGTTTTATAATGAGGCCAGTTAAACCAGTTTCGTATCGTATCGGAACATAACAATTCTCCATTATCCCCATACAAACGAATATTTTTCCCTGCATACTCATTTCCCTCCGAGAATAATTTAGGATGATTATATTTGAAATTTTCCATTACCATCCAATTTCCATGTTTCACGCTATGACGCAAATCTGTCGAATCATTTACCCACAACGTATATTGGTTATAATTCGTTGGACGCATGCGAGCAACTCCACGCCCATAAGTTTTTTTATAATTGAAATAAGTTGTAGTAATATCCATGCCTTGTTTACCATTCGGAGTCATGATTCCAATAGCTCCAGCAGCAGGCCAAAAAGGAACTGCATTACGCATTGTTTTAAGACGAATACTACTTTCCGCTGATTCATTACGACTAATCATACAAAAGATTGCTTCTTTATTCGCCGATGCCATTTTATTTTCAGGTCTGTGTAAATCCCAGATTACATTGCGTGTAACAGGATGAACATCCGGCATCGGATTGATAAAGGTTCCGAAATTTTCAGTCATTAACGCATATCCTGAGTTATTGATTAAAATATTAGCCTCTTCAATTGCTTTATCAAACTGTCCTGTTGCCAAATAACATTTAATCAATAAATGGCGACAAGTTCCTTTATCAATCATACCTCCATAATCAGCAACTTCCGGCACATTTTGAACAGCATATTCCAAATCTTTTGTGATCATATCCAGAATAACGGAACGCTTTGTCGATTTATAATCGAATTTTGTACCCTGTACTTCTCTCGTAAACAACGGTATATCCTTATATTGAAAGACTGTATTAAAATATCTGTAGGCACGGTGAAAATAAGCTCTTCCCAACATTTCATCATGTAACTTAGGATCCAGTCCCTCTACATAGTCAATATTCGTAATGATGGAATTTGCATATTTAATACCAGCATAAGCTTGACTCCAAAAGTAAGTATACCTTATCGTTGAAGCATTATCAGTAGCAGTAGGTTGCATCAGTGTAACAAGATCAATCCCTACTCCAGGTATTGAAGGCTGGTCTGTTGTTCCATTCACCGCCATCTCTGAAAAAAGATTTTCAGAAACAAAAGGAGCTCCGTCCGCATCTTGCCAATGAAAATACATATTGCGTAAATGCTTGTCACAAGTAGCTAAAGCAGACTCTAGTCCTTCCTTTGTTCTAAAAGTCTTGGATGGCTCATAAAAAGAGAGAGGGTCCGGTTTCAAAAAATCCTCAGAACATCCAGAAATCATCAATGCTGATGACAAAACTGCAGCCATCATAATATATTTAATATGCTTTTTATTTTTCATGTTTTATTGTTTTTATAACGTTAAACTTAAACCGAAATTAAATGAAACAGGAACCAGACTTCCGTATTCCGGATCATTATACTGCCATTCCTTAGTCCAGCAAGCCACATTACGAACACTTCCCGATACACGCAGTCCTCCTAAATGGTATTTCGATAAAAACTTTTTAGGTACATTGTACTCCAGTGCAATACTTTCCAAACGTATAAATGACTTATCTATAATACGTTGACCACCACTAGCCACATTCGAACCACCTAAGCGGGCATAATCATTCGTAGGATTCTCCGGAGTCCAATATTTTAGCTTATACACATTTTGTCGCTCTGCTTCATATCCACTATTAATAAACTCTTCAGAACCTTTCTGTCCCCACTTAGAATAAATATTTACAGAGACATTAAAATTCTTCCAAAATGTAAAGTCATTTCTAAACGACCAACGGAAACGGGGGGAAGTAGATCCTAAAAATACTTTATCATCATTGGAATATCTTCTGTTTTCGACATCATATATATCTTTGAATTTAGGGTCTCCCGGAACCTGTTTATATTTAGCAGCCTCCTCTTCTTCACCTAACTGCCAGATTCCTTCATATTGATAGTTCCATATTTCATTAATATCATGACCGATAAACCATTTATTCTTTTCATCATCCACTTCTTTTCTTCCAATTACATTACCATTTTCATCCAATACATCTTCATAAGTATAATATAAATGCACGATCTTATTCCTGTTCAGGGAAACATTCAGGCTGGAATTCCATTCAAAATTCCTATTCTGAATATTCAATGTATTTAGTGTCAATTCAAAACCTTTATTCTGAACTTCACCCAAATTTGTGGTAATGCTTGAAAAACCGGTAATATCAGACAAGCTCTGACTCATAACCAAATCTGTAGTTGGCATATGGTAATATTCAATACTACCTATGATACGATCATTCAGGAAGCCAAAATCAAGTCCAAAGTTCCAGGAAGTAGTTCTTTCCCAACGCAGGTTCGGATTCGCCATACGACTGACATACAACATTGAAATTTCCTGCAAAGATCCATTTGAACCTATATAACCATAAGGCCCTGATCCGGTCGTCAAGTTAGAGAGGGCATCATATATTCCGACACCACGATTACCGTTGGATCCCCAAGAAGCTCTTAACTTACCACGGCTCATCGGTTCCCAGGTAAAAAAGTCCTCTTCCGTAAATGCCCAGGCCAAAGCAGCCGACATGAAAGTTGCTCTCGGATTCGATGTTCCAAACGCAGAATATCCATCACGACGAACCGATAACGTTGTCATATATTTATCATCATATGAATAGAATAGACGAGCTAACAAGGCATCCCCCGTACTGTGAGTATCTTCTGTTAAAAAAGAACTTTTTAATTTGTCGGCACCTCCTACATAATGTAGCCCCAATGCATCTGTCGGAATAAAATCACGTGCATTAATTTTATCTGTCCATTTTCTATGTTCCTCGGCTTCCTGAGCCAATGTTACATTCACTTTATGCTTTTTAGCAAAAGTATAATCCCAGTTAATCGTATTATTAACCAACCACTCAAATCGCTGTGTTTGTTCTCTGTCTACAGCACCATTATGTTTCGTTTTCCATTCCGGATGCTGTGAAGACTCGTGATAACGATTATGATACCATTGGAAACGCGGAGTAAAATTAAGCGTATAGCTAATATTAAAAGGTAATTTAATCTTTGCCGTCAAAATAGTATTCAGTGTAGTATAACCACGTTCCAAATCTTTATACTGTCTATCAAAACGATAGTTATACCCCATATTTAAAGGATTTTCACCCATAGGATGCCATGCCAAACTACCGTCTTCTTCATAAGGCGTAGAATATGGAGAGTTCTTTTTTAATACATCTTCCGGCTTTACAGCTAAATTTCCATCTGTGCGATCCTGAAAATTCACATTTGCTCCTAAAGTCAAGAAATTGGCAACGGTGGCATCTACCTTTAGATTCGAACGAATACTCTTATAATCATCCCCAACAATTTGTCCTTTTGAATCCAAATATCCCAATGAGAAATAATAATTCACCTTTTCGCCACGACCGGAAATACTCGCATTATAGTCCTGCTTGATTCCTGTTCGATATGCTTCATCGTACCAATCATACGTTTTACCGGCAAAATAGTTTTCTTTTTCTTTATCGAACAAGCCTAAACGACTCAGCCAGATTTCATCATCTGTCCCCTGTTCTACAGACATTGCTCTCCACTCATCAATCGTTAAACCATATTTCTTCAGATTTGTAGCAGTCGGTTGTCTATATTTACCCGGATTAACAAAACCAGTCTGGCTGTCAAACCAATCTGAACGAAAGTCCAGATATTCATTGGCATCGTACACTTTGCGTTGTCTTCCCATAGTGACAACTCCCCAGTTAGCATCAAAACGTACAGTCGGTTTTTCTGATTTTCCTTTTTTAGTCGTTATAATAATAACACCATTGGCCGACTTGGCACCAAACACTGCAGCAGAAGATGCATCCTTCAGTACATCTAACTGATCAATATCCTGAGGATTGATTTCTGATAATTCACCAAAAAATATAACATTATCCACTACGATCAAAGGATCATTATTACCCGATAATGAACGCTGGCCTCTGACCTGCAATGATCCGCCACCTTTGGCAGAAGAACTAACTCCGACATTCAAACCCGGTACTCCTGTCCGTAAAATATCTTGTACCGTAGTAATACCTTCTTTAAGCAACTTATCAGGACGTACTTGGGCTACGGCACCTGTAAGATCTCTTTTACGCATCGTACCATAACCGACTACTACAACCTCATCTAAAGCCTGTGTATCCTCCTGCATCGTAATATTAAGAACTGTTTTTCCCTTCACATTAACACTCTGACTCAAATAGCCAATAAATGAGAACTGAAGAGTCGCACCATCACCTACTTCCAATGAATAGTTTCCATCTACATCTGTAATAATACCATTAGATGTTCCTATCTCTACAACATTAGCTCCGATTATCGGTTCTCCTTTAGCGTCAATTACAACTCCTGTTACCTTTTTCTTATTCTGTTTTATCTCCTGAATGCCTTTGGATAAGGTGATATAATTATTTTCAAATACATAATTAATATTGGCATTCCTGCACACTTCTTCCAAAAGTTCCGTCACTTTAGCTGAGGTCTTTTTAAAAGAGATCAGCTTATCCACATCTACATCCTGATTTCGGAAAACAACTAAATAGTCAGTCTGTAACTCAATCTCTTTTATCAACTGCTTGATAGAAATATTATTTTGTTTGATTTTAACAATTGTGTTTTGCGCATCCATATCTGTTGCCATCAACTGACATACACAGACAAATAAAAGTAATAGCGATATTCTCATAATCCTAAAAAAATCTTTAACGCTGTTATTATGCACAGCAAAATACTGTAACAAAGTTTTTCTTTTCATACATTTGTTCAATGTTTAAAGTGAATACTAAAAAATTTTACGTCTTGTGTTTACTTTACATCGGCGGCAGTTGTTGGTAGCTTCTGCCGCTTTTGTTTTTACTTGTGTTATTTCCTCATAAGCATTTCGTTTTTAGTTTAACATTCTATTTACTTAAGGTTATTATATTCCGGTCTTTATCTTTTTCTACTTTAAATTTCCGTATTTGCTGCAATACCCGAAATACATCATCCAGACTATCACGCTGCCTGAACTTACCTGTATAAGTATCATTAAACAAGGAAGTATCTTTTACTATAATCCTAACGTCGTAATATAACTCCATTTTCTTCAGAATATCGATCAGAGGTTCGTTTTCAAAGGCATAAATACCCTCACGCCACAAAAAACGCTCTTCGAGGCTTATCTGTGATACAATCATTTTTCCCTCTGAAACAGTAACTTGTTGATCCGGCTTCAAAATAATCCCTTCTTTCTCCTTATCAGGAAAAAATACTTTGACAGTACCTTCCAACAAACTAGTCTGTATATATCCGGCATCCGGATAGCAGTAAACGTTAAACTGCGTACCCAGTACTTTCATATCGATATCCTGTGTTGAGACAATAAACGGTTTTGAAGGATTTTTCGCCACATTAAAGAAAGCCTCTCCTTCAACAGTCACTCGTCTTTCTTTCCCAACAAACTGGGCCGGATAAACCAACCTCGACTTTGCATTCAACCAAACCTCCGTTCCATCCTGTAAAACAAGTTGTGCACGTTGCCCGGCTGGTGTATATAAAGTATTCATTGTATTGGATGATAAATTCTGTTGCAAACTATTCTGCATATATAAATATGTCAATATACTTGATGATACGACTAATACTGCAACAACTGCCGCATAACTTAATCGCCGTACCCACAGTTTTAAGCTAACTCCACGTTGTTTCGCGGAAATAAACTGATCAAATTTATCTTTGCCGACCTCCCTGTTTTCCATCTGATGCCCCAGATTCAACAAAGCGTACATATTCTGATATTCCACAAATTGCCTCTTCAGTTCCTCATTTGCTTCAACATCATGCAGCAGGGATAAACGTTCCTCCGGGGAAAGCTCCTCATAAAAGTATTTTTCTATTCGTTCGTCCATATTTTCCGTTTAGTGATTAATAAACGGATGAAGGTACAAAAACACCCAAAGAGAATATTAAATATTTTAGTTACCTAGAAGAAATAAAAGAAGAGGCAGGTAGTCTTTCAGTTCTGACTTCAGTTTTTTATAGGCAATATTCATTTGGTTTTCAACAGTTTTAAGGGATATATTCAATTCTGCAGCAATATCTTTCTGTTTTTTCCCTTCTATTTTACTTTTGATAAAAATTTCCCGGCATTTTTCCGGTAAAGAATTAATCACTTCCGAAATTATCTTTTCAATATCCTGCTCCGACAAAAGTGATTGGTCGAATAATTCCAAAGAAGCCAGTTTCACCTTTAAAGTAATCTGATACTCCTCCTGCATCTGATTTACAGCTTCTCTCACAACGATATTGTGCCGTAAATGATCAATACATCTATTTTTTATCGATGTAAAAAGGAAAGCGACCAGATTTATGTTATATGTAAGAAGTTCCTTTTTCTCCCAAAGCTCTGTAAAAACATCCTGTACAATGTTTTCCGCATCTTCTTCAGACAGAACGTATTCACATGCAAAACATTTCATTCTGGAGAAATATGATACATATATTTCTTCAAAATCATACGGTATATTCCTCTTTTCTGTTAACATCTCTCTCAGATAAATAAAATCCCGGAAAACAAAAGTAACTGTTTTCCGGGATTATCCAACGATTCAAAATATTTATTCTTCTATCCAGCTTAGTTGCTTCCAGACTTCGGGACCATCATTTTTCTGGGGGACTCCCGGAGTACTACGGCCTTCCCTGACGTATTTTATCATCAGCTCCTTCAACTCTTTCACAATCTCAGGATGTTCTGCATATACATTTTTTGTTTCTGCCGGATCATCCTTCATATTATACAACTGAACCAACGGCAATGTTTTAATTACATCATCATCCGTACCCGGTCTCGGAAAACTCCAACCGCCGGAGCCGGGAGACAACAAGAGTTTCCATTCTCCCTTACGGATCGTGAAATCACCATTGATCGAATGATGAACCGTAGCCTCACGGATAACATTACTTTCTTTCTCATTCAACAACAAAGGCAGGATATTGTAGCTGTCCTCACCTTCAGAATCTTTCAACTGATAATCGGCAACTGCTGCAAACGTCGCAAAGAAATCAGTCAGACAGACCGTCTGGCTTATCGTATGAGGTTTAATCTGTGCCGGCCATCTTACAACACAAGGGATACGGTGACCGCCGTCAAATAAGTCGGCTTTATGCCCGCGATAAATATAACTCGGATAATGCCCCTTTTCCTGTAGCTCATCAGACTTGGCCTGCGGACTGCAACCATTGTCGGTACTGAATACCAATATTGTATTATCATCAACACCGGCATCTTTCAATGCTTTCATTACCTTACCTACCATATCATCCACCATCAGTACAAAATCGCCGTAAGGATTCAGACCGGATTTACCCTGGTACTCCTTGATCGGCAAGATCGGAGTATGAGGAGCCGGTAACGGGAGATACAGATAGAAAGGCTTGTCTTCCTTTGATTTATCATGGATATAATCCACCGCCCTGTTGATAAAATTGGGTAACGTCTGTTCATGATCAAAATCGGAAGCCGTCGGTCCCTTACGCCAATACTTCATACCGTCATTCACAGTCACCCGGTCAGGCAAAGCAGTCGGCATATCATTTTCCACATAAACATAAGGAGCCATATCCAGGGAAGCAATGATCCCGTAGAAATAATCGAAACCTCTTGTCGTAGGCCCGTTGGAGATAGGCTTGCTAAAATCCACACTATCCGGCCCTGCTTCTATATTATTCCAATCCCATCCGAGGTGCCATTTACCGATACAGGCAGTCTGATACCCCTGATCCTTCAGCACAGAAGCGATCGTTCTGCGGTCCGGAGCGATCAAAGCCTTATTGTATCCCATCAATACACCGGATTTGAGATCGGAACGCCAGTTATACCGTCCGGTCAACACACTATAACGCGAAGGTGTGCTGACGGATGAACTGGAATGTGCATCTGTAAAAATAACTCCTTCATTGGCAATCCGGTCGATATTAGTCGTTTTTATCTTGGAGTTTTCATTCAATGCAGAAACATCTCCATATCCCATATCATCCGCAAAGATGAACACGATATTCGGCTTCTTTGCTTCCTGTGGCTGTTGTTGGGCACAACTGCTAAAGACTGCCAGGCTGCCTAAAGAAAGAAGCAGCCCGCGATTTTTGATTAACTTATTCATATCTCTGTTTTATTTGTAATTCGGGTTCTGAACCAAAACGCCATTGTTCTTGTCGATTTCACTCTGCGGTATCGGCCACAAATAAAAACGATCTTCAAATACAGATTTATACAATGGCAATGTCGGCTCGTCAAAGTTATTCATAATTTCTCCAATAATACGCCATCGTTTCAGATCAAAATAGCGATGCCCTTCAAATGCTAATTCTATCCGCCTTTCATGACGTATCTTTTCGCGCATCTGTGTCTGATTCAAACCGGTCGGTAACGGCGGCATATCAACACCTTTACGGGCACGGATACTGTTAATCACATCATACGCTTTCTGAGTCGGGCCATTTACTTCATTCTCTGCTTCCGCTATAGCCAGCAATATTTCGGCATATCTGAAATGTACCCAGTCCTGATCACTACGCGTATTATACCCGATCGGATACTGCGTCTTGTCACGGGTTACAAATTTCTTCAGTCCGTAACCGGTCGGCAAAACGCCCGTAACAGGCTGTTCGACATCTCCCATAACCAATTGCTGATAAAAAGCGGACATATCCAAACGGGGATCTCGGTTTTCAATCGGGTTTTCCGGATTATATAACGGATTTTCCGTAGAAAAAGAGGTACCGTCCTTAAACTCAAATTCACTCACCAGGTTCGTCAAAGGAGCACAACGTAACCATGCGCCAAACCATAGATCACTCGTATGCCAATTATTGGGAGCCAAATATTTCGTCGAGAAAATGATCTCCGTATTCGTTTCCTGCCCTGCACCCTGAAAAATACTTTCAAAATCATTACTTAACGAATAGCCTTTTATTTGCTCAGCCACAGTCAGTATATTTCCCATTTTTCCAATATCAGCTTTCCCATTGTCATTATATGCGTCATATAACATAATTCTGACCTTTAAAGCAAGAGCCGCACCTTTTGTCACTCTTCCGGGTAATTCCAAATAGGTATTGTCCGGCAACAGCCCAATGGCATCATCCAGATCCGAATAGATCTGTTCTAAGATTTTTGCAGCTTCAACTTTCGGCTGGTATTGTGTTTCAAGATTGAGGGGTTCAAGGATCAAAGGAACATCTCCGTAACATCTATACAAGAATGAATAATAAAATGCTCTGAGGAAAAGTACCTGTCCTTTATAAAAATCTCTCTCTGTATCCGATAAGTCGGTATTTTCGTATCGGTCCAATTGATAAAGAAATAAATTCATACGGGTAATCCCGACATACGAACCTTTATATACATCTTGAATTATACCTACAGTCGACGGGTCTATATTCCCTTGGAATACATCAAAAGTGATTCCTTCACCCACACTATGACAATTATCAACAAAGCTATCCCATTGAGGAGTACCGAATGAGAAATAACCATGGCTAAATTTCGTCATTGTCCCGTAACAGGCGGTCAGAGCCATATCCAAATCGCTTTTTTGTTTCCAGAATGTATTCTCCGAAGGTTTGGACGGCGGATTCTTTTCCAGAAAATCATCACATCCGCTCATGATAACAACCAATGCCAGCAGCAAATAATATTTAGCTTTCTTCATAACCATATCGAATTAAAATTGGACGTTAATACCAAATGAACAAATCTTATTTTGCGGATAAGCGACAAAACGACCGTCTTCTTCTCTTTCCGGATCCAATTCCGGATAATTGGTAATTGTCGCCAGATTATCACCGGAGAAGAATATACGTATCCTTTCAACCAACATTTTCCTTGTCAACTCTACAGGAATAGTATAGCCTATTGTCAGATTCTTGAGACGCAAATAAGAAGCATCTTTCAAAAAGTAAGAATTCTTTCTTGTATTCTTGCTACCGCCGAAATCATCAAAATACATTCTCGGATACTTTGCGTTATCCGGATTATCCTCTGTCCAGCGATATTTTACATAATCAATTGTCGGAGCACTACCCTGACGGAATGGCTGTAATCCCCAATCCGTAACATAATGTTTCTTTCCTTCAACACCTTGCAGCAGAAGAGAAACGTCAAATCCCTTCCAACTGGCAGACAAATTAAATGCATACTCAAATTTAGGGAATCGTCCGTCAATCACTACACGGTCATCATTATCTATCACACCGTCATTATTGGCATCACGATATTTCAGGTCGCCCGGCAATGTATTATCATTAAACTGTTTGGGTGAATTTTTCACATCATCCTCATCCCTAAAAATACCGATACAATCCAGCATATAATAAGAATTGTAAGGCAAACCTTCCTGACGCAAATAATGTCCGGATATTTCATCAGCACCAAACTTTGTCACCTTGTTCCTGTTACGGTCAAAATAGAAACCTACATTATAATTTAATCCCTTGAAAAGACCGCCTTTAATATTATTTACATACTGCGTATTAATTTCAAAGCCTTTATTCTCCATCTCACCGTTATTTATAACAGGTGCATCCAATCCTAAAGCCCCTGTAACCTGGGCATCCCGGAGAATATTTTTTGTTTTCTTTTTATACCAGTCAAGCGTAACATTAAGACCATTGAATACAGTTGCCTCCAAACCTATATCAGTAACGGTAGTAGTCTCCCATGTTATATTACGGTTTGCATACTTGGTTTGTGCATAACCGGTCGACAAAGAAGAATTATCAAATGTATAGTTCCCCTCATTTTCCATGACTGCCTGATAAGGGTATATACCAATATTCTGATTACCTAACTGTCCCCAGGAAGCCCTGATCTTCATACTATTCAACCATGACCAATGCAAATCCTGCATAAACTGTTCTTCTGTCATTCTCCAACCGGCAGAGAAAGAAGGGAATATACCCCATCTGTCGTCGGGATTAATGCGGGAAGAGCCATCATAACGGAAGTTGGCCTCAAACAAATAACGTTCCTTATAGTTATAATTGAAACGTCCGAAAATACCCATTAACGACCATTGCTCAAGATTTCCTTCTGCCTCCTGTAATTCTTTCGAACCGGCATCAATCTCTGTCAACGGGAACGGAAAATCTTTTCTATACCCCTTCAGCCAATCATAATCATTTGTTTCCTGAGAATAACCCAATTGCAGACCGAAATTATGATTCTGGTCTTTTGTTGACACATCATACTTCAGATAAGAATACAGATAAGTATAGAATGTATGATAATCATTCGAATTCAGGCCTTTTGCACCCACATCCAGTTCATTCATATATTCACCGGAGTGATAATTATAAAGTTTTACCAACGGACGCCATTCTTTCTCTCTTTCTGCGATCATGCGAACCGCTCCCTTTGTATGCCAGGACAACCCTTTAACAATATCTATTGTCAACCAGGCCTGTGCATTCACATCATAACTCGTATTTTTACGTAATGCATCATTACCGACCAAAGCAATCACATTCTTGTTATTACTTTCCCACGGATAAGCCTTGTACACCCATGAACCGTCGGAACGTTGAGGTGCATAGGTGGGTGCCTGTGCAAAAATAGAAGTAAAGCTGCCGTCTGTGCCTCCCTCATAAGGACGTTTCCTGTCCCCTCTCATAAACCCCACATACGAACCGAATTTCATCCATTTGGTTATCTGGCTTTGCAGATCTGCCGTAAAATTATACTTCTTATATCCGTGTCCGTCCATTGTTCCGTTTTCATCGGCATAATACATAGAGACATTGTATGACATCTTATCCGATCCGCCGGAAACAGCTACATTGTGATTATGTGAGAACGTACTGTGGATATGTTCGCCCAACCAATCATAATTAGGATATTCCGGATCACCCGGTTTAGCATTTTTATACTGGTCAATAATGTCCTGGGGATACAAACCCGAAGAAATACCGGAATTCGCTTTAGCCTCATTCCATAAATTCATATAATCCACGGAATTGGTAACGACATTCAGCATACGTGTCGGAGAATAAATAGCAAAGTTTCCGGAATAACTGATCGATGTCTTTTTATTTATACCCGTTTTCGTTGTCACCAATACTACACCATTAGCCGCACGCGCACCATATACAGCAGCAGAAGCGGCATCTTTCAATACCGATATACTTTCAATCGCATTCGGATCGAGATTTGACAGATCTCCCGGAACACCGTTGATCAGCACCAGCGGATCGGAGCCGGCATCGGAATACGTGCCTTGTCCGCGAACCCGTAAACTCACTTTATTATTACCCGACTGTCCGGAACCGTTTACGACACGCAAACCCGGAACTTGCCCCTGTAACATGGAAGTTGCATTGGTAACAGGACGTTTAGTCATCTCTTCCCCTTTCACTACAGAAACAGCACCGGTAAGATTTACCTTTTTCTGAACACCATAACCTACGACAACCACTTCCTCCAGTTTTTGTGTGTCTTCCATCAATCTCACATTTATCATCTTCTGGTTATTCACGGCTATTTCTTTGGATATATATCCGATATAGGAAAATAAAAGGACCGAATTTCCTTTTACGCTTAATGAATAATTGCCGTCGATGTCGGAGATACAACCATTTGTTGTTCCTTTTTCCATCACATTCGCACCGATAATCGGTTCGCCATGTTCATCTGTGATTGTCCCGGTTACCACCAGATTCTCCTTTTCCTGCTTTTTATTCTCGGCAGAAATAACAATATGATTATTTTTAATTACATAAGAGCAATTTGTTCCCTGTAAAATCTGATTTAATGTTTCATCCAGATTTTTATTACCAGTTCCAAGCTCTATCTTCTTATGAATATTCAAAACCGATTCATCATAGTCAACCGACATGTCTGTCTGTTTCTCGATCTCGGCAAACGCTTTTTTGATTGTCAGACTATTTTCGGAAAACGTTATGGTCTGAGACCATATAACCGTAAATTGCGAAAAAAGGAAAAGAAAAAGTATTATTGCTACCCGGAACAAACTATTCAGTTTATTCCATTGTGTTTTCAGGTTTATTTCCATACCTTTGTAAAATTAGATTTTAAAGTTGAATACTATATTATTTACCACCTGTTTCAGGCGATTTATTAATTGGTGTTCACCACGATTTCAAATCCGGGGAGTTCTGATTGGCGTCGTCTTCCCGGGTTCTTTTTTTCATAATGTATCCTCCGTTTTTTAGTTTATGTATATCACATTATCTTTAATCCTGTAATTTAATCCGTTCACCATTTCTTTCAGAATATCCAGTACCTGGTTCAAGCCTTCATCCGGCCGGAATTTCATTGTGAAACTACGTCCTGCAAATTTGCCGGTCTCATAATTGATCGTCACATCGAAACGCCTTTCTATCGTCTTCACGATATAATCGAACGAAGCCCCCTGAAAGGTGAGGTATCCGTGTTTCCACTGCATGATTTTGCCGGCATCGACAACCTCTTTGGAAACGGTTCGCAATAAGCTGTTATATACAACCTGTTCGTCCGGATGAAGAATGATCGGCTTATCTGCTGTTAAGTCAGTACTTACACGAACTTTCCCTTCCTCCAGTGTCGCAATGGTCAACTCCGAATCCGAATAAGCCTCTACATTAAATACCGTCCCCAACGCCTCCACATCCATATGGCTTGTCTTTACAATGAAAGGTTTTTCCGGATCTTTAGCCACATTAAAACTCGCTTCCCCATTCAGGTAAATAGCACGTTTGCTACCTTCAAACTTTGCTGCATATACCAGTAACGATCCTGAATTCAGCCATACCACAGAACCGTCCGATAAAGTAATTTGCTTTCTCTCGCCGTTCGGCACAAAACATTCCGTCCATTCCGGCTCTATAACCTTCGGCTCGCCCTGCATCACAAACCAGGCACTGGCGGCACCGATCAGAGGTAACAACAATATAGCGGCAATCCGGAGAACCTGCTGATATATAGATCGCTTAACTACCGGACGGGCAACTGTTCCCATACGATGGTGTAACCTGTCCAGTTCCTGTACAGTCCGACCGTCTGCTTCTGCCGGAACCTGTTCCCAAAGTTCCCGCATAGCCTCTTCCTTTTCCTGCTGATGGGTTCCGCCGACAAACCACTTCCGGAAAGACATCTGGATTGCATCCGGAAGATCATTTCCGAAGAATTTAGTGATTAATGTATGTATCGTTTTATTCGCCATTTTATCCCCTGTTTATATTGAAGACGGGACAAAGAGCAGGCACACACAGTCCAAAAGAGATTTTTTTCAAAAAAGTAATAAAAAAGCTCCGCGCACGACTTCACGAAGGTCCGCCAACGCCAGACTTACATGGTTCTCAACAGTCCGTTTATTAATTTGCAACTTCTGTGAGATTTCTTCATTCGATAACCCTTCTTTCCGGCTCATCTTAAAAATACGCCGGCGTTGCTCCGGCATTTGTTCGATAGCAATATCGATCAGTATCGATAACTCTTTTGCATAGATGTCCTCTTCTATCAGGTCGGTATAAGCAGAGGATGAAAATTGTAATTTCTGTTCGTAAGACTCTTTTACAAGACTGTGTTCATAATAATCGTAGACCATATTACGAGCCATACGAAATAAATAGGCTTTCAGGGAACTGACCTTAGAAATGCTTTCCCGGTTTGTCCAGACCTTGAAGAAAATATCCTGCGCCATATCGCACGCCTCTTCCTCATCCTTAATGAAACCTTTGAAAAAGTTCTTTACCCGCGGATGGTACAACATAAACAGGGCATCGAAGGACTTATGATCCCCCTGTCCCAATTTTTCCAGATATTCAGATTCCCGATCGACCTCCATCATATCGCAAATATAGATATTATTTAAGAACAGATAATATCTTACGATATAAAACGTAAATTTACCAGACACAGCATCATTCTTTCGACAAAACTCAAATTATTGATATTCTTATTCCTATCTTTAGCCAATCAAATAACAACATTTATAAATCTAACACCGGAAAAAATGGATCAATACATAAAAACAATCATCAGTGTAGGCGGCAGTGCGATCATGCTGGTTATGATCGTATGTGTTATATGGTATGTTGTAAAAGATACCTGGAAAGATATTAACAACAGCTCAAAAGATTAACAGACTCCTGTCATGAAAATGAAAAGAAACAGACCCTTTCCGTCTTTTACTGAAAACAGTAGACAATAACAACCATAGCGAAACCGCCCAGGCACTCCCTAAAGCGACGATAAACAAAGCCGGATCTGCTACCTGAGTATATAAGCAATACACTCCGCCAACAAAAAACAGTGTAATAAATAATGCGGCCACAATAGTAGCCAGTAGTGTTTTCATAGATACTTTTTTCATATTCCTTCCCCCTTCTTAGAGCGCAAATATAGAAAAAATCATGAAAACTCATCCAACTTTCCACCACAGTATTTACAGTATTTTGCTTCTTCCTCGTGTCCCGTGCGGAAACAATGGGGGCATCTCAATTCGCTCCGCCGCCGGTGTTCCTTGATCATCGTGGCAGAAACGATACCCGTAGGCACAGCAATGATCGTATAACCGATCAGCATCACACAAGCCGAGATAAAACGGCCGACAGGAGTCACAGGGGTTATATCTCCATACCCCACGGTCGTCATGGTTACAATCGCCCAGTAAATACAGTTGGGAATATTATTGAATTGAGTATCGGGTTGCGTACCTTCCACCATAAACATGATCGTACCGATCGAAGTCACCAGGATCAGTACAAAAAAGAAGAAAACAAAAATCTTCCGGCTACTCAACCGCAGGGATACCAACAGTAAATTCCCCTCCTCCAGAAAGTTAAACAGCTTGAACACACGAAAAACGCGGATCAGGCGGAATGTCCGGATAATAAGTAAATAACGTGCACTGGTAAAAAGGAATCCCAGATACAACGGCAAGGTTGCCAGCAAATCGACAATACCGAAAAAGCTGAAAATATATTTCTTCGGCTTCGGCGAACAATAAATACGCACCAGATACTCGAAAGTAAAAAAAGCAGTAAACACATACTCCAGTATCTGAAGCGCCAGCCTGAAATGGTCGGAAAAAGTGACCACACTCTCCAGGATGACCACCAGAACACTCATAATGATAAAACCGATCAGAAAGACATCGAATAACTTCCCTTTCGGCGTATCCGATTCAAAAATGATCACATACAATTTCTCCTTCAACTCTTTATTGTGAAGAAAGGTATTTATCTTATTTGTAAGAGCCTTCCAAAGACCTGTTTTCTTCTCTTCCATAATAACCCCGTGTTTGAATACAAAAATAAAAAATATTACTTACATTAGCCCAATGAATAAAATCAAGTACTGCCATGAATAAATACTTTTTCATATCACTTCTCTGTATGTTACTACTCTCTTGTAACAAACAAAACAGCAAAACGGAACAGAAAATTTTGCAGGTAGAACTCTCTCCCAAAGACCTGGTAGCCTCCACCCTGTTCAAAAAGATAGAAGTGATCCCTTTGGAAACAAACGAACAATGCCTGCTCAAAACGATCGGACGAGTTATCGAAGCTGATAACAAATATTATATTCTCGATGATGACAGGGAGATGGGCATACTTTTCTGTTTTGATAAACAAGGCAAATTTCTATCTAAAATAGATAAGACCGGTAACGGTCCGGGTGAATATAATATGATCTATGAAGTCATTGTCAATCCGGAAGAGAACCTTATTCATATGTTAAGTCCGATGGGAGCCATACACACTTATACAACAGACGGGCAATTCATAAAAAGGCACCTGCTGCCAGGAGGCGGAGGGCAAACGGATATGATAGAAATCGACAAAGGGCTGATTGCTTACTGGACTCTGACAACAGCGGGCGATCCGACAGAAAACTTAATCACATTCTATGATACAAACACAGAGGAAATAGCCGGCGGTTTCTGGAAAACGACAGACGATAATTTTATGACCAACATGTGCATCGATGTTTTTTACAAATATAACAATGAAAATTACTTTTCCACTCAATATTCCAATGAGGTATACCGGTTCACGAAAGAGGCCGTAGAATTAGCATATAGATGGGACTTCGGTTCCGGCAATATCAATCTTGAACCCTTTAAGGAAAGAATAAAAGAAGATCCCAATGTATTTCCTCAACTGGTAGATTCACACGAAGTTCCCTACTTTTTCTTCCGACAGTTTCAAAACAAAGACTATTATTACACAGTCCTGAATACCTGGAATATAGATAAATGGTGTAATGTTTTCTATCGCAAAAAAGATGGGAAATCGTTTGTATTCGACACGCTGGAAGGAGGCGCAAAGGTCAAGAAAACAAGTCTTTTCACCGATGAATATATGATCTGCATCGTATCACCGGAGGAGATCGGGACATTGCATAATATTCTTCCGCCGGAAGAGTTCAGTAAAGTAAAAAATTTACAGGAAGACGATAATCTCTGTCTGGTAAAATACTATTTCAAATAATGTTCTATTCGTAAAACCAGCAGTAATCCGACAATATTGACGCATTATTTCTTACTTTTGCGTCAATTTATTATTCTAAATTCTTAATTACACCATGAAAAAAACGATCCTTATTGCACTATGTCTCTTTTCGGGATTCATAGCAAACGCACAACATGTAATCCGGATTGCCCCGGAAAACGGAGATATGACAAAGAAAATCCAGGCTGCAATCGAACAGGCCCGGAGTTATAACGGGAAAGCGGTTGTCATCAAACTGCAAAATGCAGATTATAACCTCCATCGCGAAAATTCGTCACAGATCCTTTACCATATCTCCAATACAGCCTCCGAAAAAGAAAATCCTGATCAGACAAAACATATCGGTTTGTGGTTGAAAGACCTGAAAAACGTGACAATAGACGGTCAGGGAGCCCGCTTCGTCACCCATGGCGAAATGACCAGCTTCGTAATCGACCAGTGCGAAAATATCACTCTACGGGACTTTACCGTTACAGCTTCCGACCCCACCGTCCCGGAACTGACCGTTACGGAAGTGGGCGAAAACTTTATGACCGTACGCATCCACCCGCAATCACGCTACACCATCAAAGACGGGCATTTTGCTTTTGTCGGTGACAACTGGGAACTATCCGGAGGTATCGCTCAAAGCTATGACAAAGAAAAAGATATAACCTGGCGTAGCTGGTCGCCGCTTTCCGGCCTTCGCAAGGCAATAGAGCTGGACACCAACCTACTCCGTTTCGTATATGACACCCCGCCACAGGCCAAACAAGGTACGGTATTCCAGATGCGTGACGGTATCCGTGACCAGGCTTGCGGACTTATCCAATACAGTAAAAACGTCACACTGGAAGGAGTACATCTGGCATTCCTGGGTAACTTCGGCATTGTCGGGCAAATGACAGAAAATATCACTTACCGGAATCTGACATTCGAACCGGAAGCCGGAAGCGGACGTACCTGTGCCGGTTTTGCCGATTTCGTACAGATGTCAGGCTGCAAAGGTAAGATCACGATCGAAAACTCCCGCTTCCTCGGAGCGCACGACGATCCAATCAATATACACGGAACCCACCTGGCTGTCACCGGCTACCCGGCCCCCAACCAGGTATCAGTAAAATACATGCACCCGCAGACATATGGCTTCCAATCGTTCCTTCCCGGCAACCAGATCGAATTTATCGATGCCCATTCGCTGATGAGCCTTGCACCGGCAAAGGTAAAAAAGGCGGAAATGAAAAACGAACGGGAAATACTCATAACCCTCGACAAGAATATCCCCCAAACGATCCGGGATAAAAAAGAACTGGTCGTTGAAAACGTAACCTATACACCGGAAGTCCTCATTCGCAATAACTATTTTGCCCGCATACCGACACGCGGAATTCTTGTTTCCACCCGCCGCAAGGTATTGATAGAGAACAATACCTTCTTCCGTATGCAAATGAGTGGTATCCTGATAGCCGACGATGCCCGCAGTTGGTTCGAATCAGGTATGGTACGCGATGTAACCATCCGCAACAACAATTTCATGGAATGCGGCGGACCGGTCATCCTCATTTCTCCGGAAAACGACCGCAACGAAGGCTATGTTCACCGCAACATCGCCATAACGAACAACCGTTTCCAATTGACAGGCACAAACGCTATCTTCGCCAAATCAGTCGACGGATTAAAAATCACGGACAACCTGTTCCTGTCCCCAACTCCTGCCGAAATATCGAATCTGATAAAGACACAGGATTGCGAAAATGTTTTCATGGAAGGAAATATCGTTCAATAACGGTGAAAGACCCGGCGAAGCACCAACTGCTGAACCGATTTACCGACAACAATCAGGCTGACTAATAGATAATTTACAAGAATTTATAATCAGAAAAGAATTATATTTACCACAAAAACAAACATGAAACAAATACTAACAAGTTTCCTCCTTATATGCCTGTTTTTGTCTTGTGCAAAATCACAAGACGGATTAATCGAATCACAATATGGTAAAGCGATTTCTTTTGAAAAAGAAGAGATTAATATACCGATAGATGATAAGACCTTGACTTCATATCAAGTCATTTCGTGCTTTCAGGAAAATGAAAACAATTTGGTTTATGCTTACAACAGTCCCATGCACTCACTAGATATTTTCAATCTCAACGACCAGAGCATATCGCATCTCCCATTGAATAAGGAAGGAGAAAACGGAATTCTAAAAAATGTATCCGGACTATATGTTCATCAAGAAGACAGCTTATGGCTTTACAGCCAGGGATTCCTGTATCTGGTTAACAACCAGGGAAAAGTGAAAGGAAAATATGAACTCCCGTTTCCAGAAGGGGGATTCATCATGGTCGAGACTAATTTTTCTATGGCGACAATCAAATTATTCTACCACCCGCAAAGAAACTCAGTTTTCTACCTGACCGTTCCCCCCACAGAAGAGAGCGCCACCTATATCGTTTATGAGTATTCCCTCAATTCAGGCACATTCAAAACCTTTGAACTAAAAGGATCTGAAACAGAAAAATTCGCCGGAAAAAGATTCGGATTCAAACAATTCCCGAATGTCACTTATACCGATCAGGATATCTTATATAATTTCCCTATCAGTTCGAATATATACCGGATCGACATCGAGACCGGCAAAGAAACAGCTTTTGGAGGAAAGAGCCGATACACACCCAACCTGGCGTCTGAGTTAACCATGCCTTACGATATGAAAGATGCCAGTAAGCATCACATAGAAAATATTCATTTCTTTGAAATCCAGTATGATCCTTATAAAAACATCTATTACCGACTGCATCTCGACAAAACAGAGAACGTCTCTACCACTCCTTTTAGAACCTTATGTGACAGCAAGGAATTATACCTAACCAGCTTCGATAAAAACTTCCGCATCACTTCCGAAACCAAATTGGAAAATAACATATACACCCATTATAACAGTTGGGGAGTCTTGGATAATGGCCTGTTTATTACTGAAGACAACCTACTGGATGAAAATAAAGACTTTGAAGCTTTTCAACTAGTTATATTCAAGCCACAAATATAAAGCAATGGCGCACAGATGACACAGATCAGCATTGCAATAGTTCAAAACTGATAATAACTAAAACAAGCAATCAACAAAATGTTCCGAGGATTCGGAGCACTTTGTTGATTCAATATCGCATAAATAAACTACAATTCATCTATTTCTTCGACAGACAGACCGGTACATTGAGCGATCGTTTCGACATTAACTCCCTGCTTTTTAAAATTTGCAGCAATCTGGCGTTGTTCTTCTGCTTTTCCTTTTTTCAAACCTTTCATTTCAGCCTCTTCCACCGCATATTCCAGTGTATTGCGCCAGTCGCGATAAATCTTCAGGTTCTCATCGTAAACTGCCCGTTCGTGAGGAGTCATTGCATTCAGGTTTGCCACGTCGAGCAGGCGCTTGAAGGCATCGTTTTTCTCCTTAAACGGAGACATATCAAATAAATTCATATTCTTCAATATATAAACCATATTCTCCAGAGGCGTTTTGCATTCCTCTTCTCTTAGATTGAACAGATCGAACGACAGATAAATCTGTTTCAGTTTGACCTCGCCAAAAGTTTTACCTGTCGCCTCATTGGCCAGCACCACATCGGTGCGCCAACTCTGAAATTCAGGCAAACTAAAGTTCAACAGGTAGATGCCATATACCGGAAGCAAGTTATACTTCCAGTCAGCTCCGCTCTCTCCCTGACGGGAGATCATTCGACAAATGTAATAAAATCCGCGGTTAAAGAAATAATGTTGGGGACAATTCTGCATTTCGAGTATAAATTTACTTCCGTCCACATCTTCACAAAGGAGATCGAAGATCACCGTGCGCTGTTCTATTACTTCCGGTTGGATTTCTTTATCGAGATAGGTCAGGTCTTTTACCCGGCGTTCGCCCTCAAGCGTGGCGTTGATAAAGTCAATTGCTACTTGCTTTTCACCGAATACGGTTTTAAAAGCCTTGTCGAGCATGATGTTCACATACTTTTCCATAAGTCAATAGTTTTAGTTGTTTATTACCTAATAACAGGTAACGGGACAAATGTAGGCAATATTTTATTTATTCCAAACGGAGAAAGGGATTATTTGACTCAGATGTAAGAAAAAATTGAACTATCTGATAAATAGTTAACCATATTATAAATTCAAAACAGTTCTTAAAAAATCAGAATTCCCCGTCGAAACTACGAACATCTCGTAATTATCTCTATATTTACAATATCAAACATTCTAAATCGGGACTTGTATGAAAAACATATTAAAATACCTGTTGCTAATCCATACAATATGTATTGTGCTTTCTTCCTGCCAGGAAAATACAAACAAAAGTAACTCCTATTCACTCCAACCGGGAGAAAAACGTATCATCATTCCGATAGATGATAATACAAGTTGCTATAGCATGTCCATGTTTTCTTACATTACTCCTGAAGGGATTCCCTATCTGAGTTATGAAAATGAACAAACCTATGAACTAAACTTTTATCGGCTCGATTCCTGCAAACTATCCCACAAGATCAAAATAGCCATGGAAGGTCCCGATGCAGTCGGACGCTTCATCGGTCACACAGTTATCGATCTCGACAATATCCTGATATTTAATCAATTCAAAATATCTAAGATTAATAAATCCGGAAAAATTCTGGATAAATATGACCTGATAACCGACACTCAAATGGCTCTTGCCCATCCTCCTACGTCCAAAGTTTACGCACCTATGATCTTACAGGATTCCTCTATCTATTTATATCAGGCTTTAAAGTTTTCCGACAAACAATATAACGGAGACGATCTTGAGAAATATCCATTATGTATAAAAGTCAATATGCAAACAAAACAAACGAAAACTCTGCCACTTACCTATCCCAGATTGTGGGAAGCAAAAAATGAAAACGGTATCTTCACATGCAGCAGAGACTATGACGGAACAAATTTTGTCTATTCCTTTTTCATCAGTAACTCTATTCATGTCACCAACGACAACAAGACATTCAAAGAATATCCATGCAAAAGCCGATATATAAACGGTTCTCCTAAAAATCATACTGCTCCCGACATTAAAACAATACGGAAAGAATCTATCGAAAACGCTTCATACAGAAATATCATTTATGATAAATACCGGAAAGTCTATTACCGCTTCTTCCAGCCGGCATGCGAGGTAAGCCCCAACGAGAATATTACCGACCTGATGAAAACCGGAAAAAAATTTTCTATCATGATTTTAGATAAGGATTTTAAGGTAATCGGAGAAACATTATTCCCCGAAAATATCTACATCCCAGTGATGTTCTTCATCCTCAAAGATGGCTTGTATATTTCCGACAACAATTTCCAGAATCCGGAATTCAATGAAAATGTTTTAAGTTTCAGAAGAATGGATTTAATAGAACTCTAAAACAATTAATATCAAATAGAACAGTTATGAACACAGCCGCTTGTTTATTTAATTCTCCCTATAAGGTCTCCCTCTTATTATTGATCGTACTATGCTTGAGCTGCACCTCAAACACAGATACGGAAATATACCAGAATAGACGGGATAATGTAATCTCCGTAAAAGATAAGGTAAAAGAGATAATGATCGAAGATGTACTGATTGGACGGGTTACCCGACCTTATCTTATTGACAAATATCTAATTATAGTCGATCACAGTTCATACGACCGCTTTATTCATCTATTTGATAAGAATGACTTCCATTATATCACCAGCACAACTTATAAAGGACAAGGTCCTGGTGAAATTACCATACCGGGACATGTAGGTATCGACGAAGCCCAGCGTACATTTTTTGTCTCGGATCATGGCAAACAAAAGATATTCAGTTATAACCTGGACAGCGTTCTGGCAAATCCATTCTATATCCCGAATATAAAAGCCGATATAAAAATCGGGGTATTTCCTGATACGTACCGATATATAAACGACACATTATGTATCGGACGTATCATAGAGCCTATAGGCGCTAATGATTTTAAATCGCTCGTTGCCAAATGGAACATGCAGACAGGAGAAATCCAGCCAATGAAATACGAACACCCTGATATAAAAAAGAAGCGTATCACAGCAGATGTCTCCCCTGAATATGGATTATATGTCGAATGTTATTCCCGTTACGACCTAATGACTATTTGTGACTTGAACGGAAATTTAAAATACAATATATACGGCCCTAAATGGGAAAAAGAAACAACGCAAACAGCACATTACAGCCAACCCGTCTTCTGTGGGAACAAAATCATCACAGGTTATTCGGGAGGAGACCACCGTACGGATGCCTATTACCCAACCAAGCTACTCGTCTTCGACTTCAACGGCAACTATATCCAAACACTGGAAACTGAATATAAAATATCCAGTTTCTGCTATGACCGGGAAAATAACCGGATCATTCTGTGCATGGATGATGAGATACAATTTGCCAGCCTGGAACTGGATGGGATTATTGAATAATCAAAATCCCTATACCAGTTACCTGCCCCAGCAAATTCATCAATTATAATTGACAAAACACAAATTCAAAGCCATTTTATCAATTATAATTGACAAAATTGGTATATTTGCAAAAAGCATCCATTATGATTGATAAAACTCACTTCAAACGGGAATATATAAAACGCCCTGTTTATACAGAACGTATAAAGCCCTTTTTAGGGAAAGATATTATAAAAATCCTAGTAGGACAACGCCGGGTAGGGAAAAGCTATATTATGTATCAGCTAATGGATTATATAGAAAATACTCTTCCGGATTCGCATATCATTTATATAAATCGGGAACTGAAGCCTCATGAGTTCATTCAAACAGATGATGACTTATACCAGTACGCACATTCAAACTTGCAGGAAGGTAAAAAAAATTTTCTATTTATTGATGAAGTACAGGAAATACAACGCTTTGAATATGCTTTAAGAAGTCTTCTGGCAGAAGGTGTTTGCGATATCACCTGTACGGGAAGCAATGCCTCCATGTTGTCCGGAGAACTAGCTACACATTTAGCCGGAAGATACATTGAATTCCCTATCCACAGCCTCGGATACGAAGAATTTCTTCGTTTTTTCAATTTGGATGACAACAATCAAAGTCTTTATAAATACCTGACAATCGGAGGTATGCCCTATCTGAGAGTAATAGGAACAGAGGAAGCATACGCTTTTGAATATTTACGGAATGTATATTCGACCATCTTGCTGAAAGATGTCGTCGCCCGTGAAAACATTCGGAACGTTTCATTTTTGAACGACCTCGTTGAATACTTGGCCGATAATATAGGGAATCTATTTTCAGCTTCCAATATATCCAAATACCTCAAATCCCAACGAACGACCGTGTCAACCCAAACGGTTCTGAACTATCTGAATCCATTACTCAACGCTTTTTTTATACACAAAGTATCCCGGCTGGATATCAATGGACTAAAAATTTTTGAGATCGGAGACAAATATTATTTTGAAGACTTAGGACTGCGGAATGTAATCAGAGGTTGCGATTTGAATAAAGACATTCAGAAACTATTGGAAAATGCAGTGTATTTACATCTACTATGCTCCGGTTATGACGTAAAAGTAGGTCAGCAAGGCAATTATGAAATTGATTTTGTTGGAATAAAAAACGGAAGCCGCATATACATACAAGTTGCTTATCTAATTCTTGACGAAAAAACGAGGGAAAGAGAATTCGGTAATTTAATGAATATTCCAGACCATTACCCTAAATATGTTATCAGCATGGATGAATTCAATGCCGGTACAAACGACAAAGGTATCAAACTGTTACATGTACGCGATTTTCTAAAAATGGAAATCTGAGGCATAGAGCTGTACAAAATATCTTATATGGAGAAAGTTTTATCTATTCTTTTCTGTATGATGATATACTATATATTTTCTCCGAGAAGATGGATTATACATAAGTTGCAGTCATTTCAAAAATCCTGATTATGATGATAATACCCTTTGTTTTCAGAAGATAGAGTTAATAAAAGTAGAATAAAATCTAACAAAAAATAACTAGTTTGCTTTGTATACGAAGCAAACTTTAGCAATATTTGCACTATATACAGTGCATAATTATGGAAAAGCGGGTTATAAAAACTATTCACTCAGGATTCTTTTCTAAAAAAGTTCCCATTCAAATTTACGTTTGATATATATCAAACGAATAAAACACATATATGTTCTTTTCGTTTGACAATTGAGTTTCTTTCATTCAATAATTGCCAAACGAAAATTTGTAAGGATACTTTTTTCCACACCTTACCTATCAAATCATACATAGATTGGTTCATTCATTTGCTTTTGACCAGGAACTTCAATATATTTGTCTAAACGAACAAATTTGATTGAGTATGATAAATTTACCTCTAATAGGTTTATTCTTTAGTATATTATTACTATCATGTAATCAACAAGATAGTACACAAAAAGAAAAGAACGTTATCCCTTTTGATAAGGTTGCTAAAGAAGATTTTGAAATCAAGGATATTGAATATATTCCTTTAGAAACAACCGAACACTGCTTGCTTGGAGACATCAGTAAAGTTCTCTATAAAGACGATAGGTACTATATTCTGGATAAAAATCAAAACAGAGGCGTTTACATTTTTAATAAAGACGGAAACTTTCTATCCTCTATCAACAAACAAGGAGAAGGTCCCGGAGAATATATCGAAATTACAGATATGGACGTCGACGATGAAAACAATGTCTATATTGCCGATAATGCCAAGATGGATATTATCAAATACATACAGGCAAATCCGAATAATTATGAAACAATCCATGTCAGAGAGCACTTTATGGAATTTTGTTATCTTAATGAACACTCCTTCCTATTAAGAGACGTATTCGGACCCGAAGGACAAAAAATGAAACTCGCCAGTTTCAACCATAAGGAAAACTCAATCACCTCCATTCTAAACAGCAAAAACGAAAACATCAACGAAATGGACATCATGAAATGCTCTAAACATTATCTTTATCGCTCCAATGAACAAATATACTATAATGAAAGATTCACTCCTTATATATACTCTATCTCCCAAAATGAGAGACCGATTGAACATTATACTATTTCCTCTGAATATTATATCGCAGATAAAGAGTTGAAAGGATTAGAAAAAAATCCTGTAAAATTTATACAAGAGACTACTCATATCAAAGATATAATCAGTCTCTATGAAAATGATGATTATTTTTTATGTATGCCATTCATCACTCCTTCTGCGACTTATTTGCTCATACCTAAAGACAATCCTAAGAAAGCTAAAAAAATAGATCTCATGAATAAAGCCGAATTTCAGGGAACATCACAAATTGAAGGCGTTGCAAACAAGAAATTTATTGTTATCATGAAATATTCTGAGTCACAGGCGGAAATACTAAAAGACAATAGTAAATTAAAATCATGGAATGAAGAGTCAAACCCGGTCCTGGTATTATTTTCTATTAAATAGTATTGGCTTTTAATCAGAAACTTCAATATATTTGTTCAAACAAATCTTTCTTATGAAACAGACCCATATCTTATTTAGCCTTTTATTGTTCTTTGGTTCCTGTATTAATCAAAAAGAAGCAGGAAACTTGGAGGGTACTATCCTGTCCATCAACACCGATGATAAGTCTATTATTACAGACAGCCCGGCATTGACAAATATTCGTTTCGTTAAACTCGAAACAAAAGATGAATGTCTGTTGGAAGATGTAAATAAGGTCATTCCATTTGAAGATAAGCTATACATTCTTTCTTCCCTAGGCAACGGTAACGTCTATATATTTGATAATAAAGGTAAGTTCATCCGGAAGTTGAATAAAGGAGAAGGACCGGAAAATATTATCTATCCAACGGATATCTCCATAAACGCAAATAAAAGAAGCCTGTTTGTCCTCGACTTTTATCGTAATATTAAAGAATATGATCTGGAGGGCAACTTCCTCCAAAAGATATCGATGCAGGAACCTTTCTTTGCACTGGAAGCAATAGGAAATGATTTCCTTTTATTTGATTCCGGTAGCCGCTCAAAAGCGGACTATTATGTTCGCTATCTGACAGAAACATCAGAAAATAAAGACTTTTTTCAGAAACCGGTAAAAAGTAAGTTCTTCGCATCAAGCAACTTCTTTACCCCAATAAGCGATGATAAAGTTCTCGTTTCCTGTCTTTTTTCAGATACCATATTTCTTGCGACCAGCACTGAAAAAGAGTTATTCCCTTATATCATCCTGGATTTCCAAGATAAAGGAGCAAACACCCCCCAAAGGCTTAACGAAATTAGCAACGTGGGAGAATATCTGAAAAAAGCAAAACAACAGAAATATATACCCGGACCAAGCGACCTTAGCATTATCAATGATAATCTATTCTTCACTTTGAATGGTGAAAAGTTTTATTTTGTCAGATATGATACAAAAAAAGACAAAATTACACTCCATACGAAATTAATGGAAGGATTACCCAATATATATAAATCTACCGGAAGGACAGGTAAAGAAATAATATATGCAATGGACATGCCCTGGTTAATTGAATATCTCAATGAAAACCAAGAAATAAAATCAAATGTAATTAATCAGTTACGGACAGAATGCAAAGATGAAAATGACAATCCTGTATTATTCTTTGGTTCCTAACGACCGAATATTCACTCTCTACAATAACAGTTTTATGTGGACGGCCATTCAAAACTATCAAGTACAACAGATTGAACATCTTATTTTTTATTGAAACTAAGTTATGAAATTTTCTAAGCTTTACTATTTATTCATCAGCCTTGTATTGATATCCTGTACAGGGAAAAAAGAGAAGACAACAGAGTTTGATAAGAATTTGATTGATATTCAGCAAAAGGAGATTTGTTTTCCCTCTTCTGACATATTACAACTAAAATCATACTATCTGTCATCTGCTGTACATAATGACCCGGCAAAGATACTTGTCGGATATAATTATAAAGAACATGCATTGGATTATATCAATTTAACAACGCAGAAAATATCACAAGTAACGTTATACAACGATGGTCCTAATATGATCTCCCGATTAGCCGGAATATATGCTCATAGCGTAGATTCTATCTGGGTATTCGATGACTCCGAACGTATCTCTTTGATTTCTCAAAAAGGTAATATTACAAAACGCATAAACTGTCATGACTATATCCAGGACCATGAAGAAATAATCATTCATACTAACCACGCAATCTCTACCACCCATTTAGGATATAACCCGAAACACCAATCACTACTGTTCGCGGTTAAGGATAAATCGACATCCCCAATAAGTTTCAAGGTGAAAGAAATTTTCTTGAATGAAACCGGCAAGACTATCACATTTGATCTCTCCCCTTCAGTCGTAGAACTGGATATCAGTCAAGGCTATGCCAATATGAATGAACCGAATGTAAGTTTTAACGGAGAAGAAATTTTATACAACTATCCGATTGAATCACATATTTATACTCTCAATACATTTACAGGAGAACGAACAACTATTGATGCAAGCAGCCAATACACCTCCAACAAAGCCAACAAATGTCCTTCAACGACAGATTATTCAAAATGGCAGATACATGGTTTTGAAAATCCGCATTTCTTCGATGTAATGTATATTCCGGAATATCAAATGTATGCACGCTTACATTTTGCCGGTACAACCTTCGACACCCATAAAAATTTAGACACAATAGCATATGAACGTGATTTGTATCTGATGCTATTTGACAAATCTTTCAAAAAAGTATATGAAAGTAAATTAGCCTCGAACAGATTCAACCCTTACACGGGATGGAATACAATCAATAACGGCATCATACTTTTTGTTGATAACATTCATGATAAAAACGATTCCGATAATTTAATTGTAGATATCATTCACCCAGATTAATTACAAACAGCTTCAAGGTAATCACTTCGTTATCCCTGTTCTCCTTTTTATCAAAATGACATTTTAAGTACTTCATAGTTTGAATATATGAACCTGAGGCGTGCAAGGGACTTTCCAAAGCATTCTCCGAAGGTTCGCTTATATCCTATTGTCAATAAAAGGAGAATAAATAATTAATTCCGAAAGTAATACAGGAATTATTACAACTTTTTATTCTCTAATACTGATTTATAAGCAATTTATGAAAGATCATTTCATCTCATTACCAGACGCTTTCTGTAGAAAAAACATGCCAGAAAACATACTATTCGGAGCCCAAAAACACGCAAACCATTTAAAATTGAAGCATTTTTAACATTTTTCTTTGCTAAACCGAACTCCAATCTCAGTTAAACTGAAAAAATATTCGTTTAAAACGAGATGAATTTTTGTTTAAACAAAATTCGATTTGACCGAAAAACGAGTATAGAAAAGCATTGTGTTAAATAATGTGTAAGAAAACTTGCTAAAACGGTCACTGTTAAAAATACACCCGTAAGTTTATCCGCTTATTATAAATCCTTTTAATGCAAAAACAGCATAATAAACACCTTTTTGACAATTGACACACCACGATCTCAATGAAACAGATTTGGAAGATAAGATAGAGCAAACACCAGTATTTGCAGAATGCAACCGAAACGAACAAGAAAAAGTGCTGACATAGAATGGTATCATGTAAATTTATAAGTCGCAAATTGATTGTTAGCTAAAAAAATGGTAGTTTTGTATTGCTAAAAATATTTCATGGAAGAGAAGAATAAATACATAGCCCAATTCCAGGTTCAAAAGATGTGGGGACGAATCAATCTCCAATGGAATGATATTAATGATGATGTAAATATTCTCGTTGGTATCAACGGATGTGGAAAAACGACCTTGCTTAATTTGATTTCCGATTATTACACGGGACAGAAATTAAAAAAGAATGTGGCTGAATCCGTTAGCGGGACAGAAATTAGTAGTCCGGTCACTTATATCCGTTCGTTTGATATTCCGGCTAATGCTAAGAAAAAAACGGAAAGTATATTGCTTCAAGAATTGAAATATATCATTAACCAGAATGGAGAAGGGACATCATTCTTTGATTACCGGATGAAAATGTTGAACTTCCCGAAAGAAGCCGATACCATTCAACAACGGATTGATAAATTCTTTACTCTGGTCAATTCTTTATTTGAGGAAACCGGCAAAGAGATTACGATTGACCCACAGAATAACATTTTAGTATTCTCTATAAAAGGAACAGAAAAAATCCAGTTAGATCAGCTATCTTCGGGAGAAAAACAAATATTGTTGATTCTTACAACTGTTTTTTTGCAAGAAGAAAAACCGAATATCCTATTAATGGATGAACCAGAAATATCTCTGCACATCAATTGGCAAGACCGTTTGATTGAATTGATACGCAAACTCAACCCTAATTGCCAGTTGATACTGACAACACATTCTCCTAATATTTTTGCCAACGGTTGGGAAGACAAAATTGTATTCATTCAGGATTTGGAGGAAAAATAACATGGATGCAGATAAAAACGCCTTTTACGAAAAAGTAGCGAAAGGACTGGCGGCATCGACCATCTTACACGGAGTAGATTCGATTATTCATGTAGAAGACAAGGACGATATTTGGTTTTGGCAACAATTTCTTCCTAAATATCGCGCCGGACGTTATAAGTTCCTTCCTGCCACGATGAACGAAAAAGGAAACCTGACCACAGGCTGTACTCAATGCCTAAAATACAAAGATTTCCTTTCTCAGAAATTTTTTATTTGCATAGATAGTGATTTACGTTATTTGCTAGGAGAAACTCTTTCTGCTGAAAACGGTATTCTGCAAACCTACACATACTCATGGGAAAATCATTGCGTTTTCACATCAAAACTGCAACAAGCCTTTGAGAATTATACCCATAAAGAAAAAGAATTCAATTTTATATCGTTTCTGCAACAGTATTCTGAAGTCGTATACAAACCTTTCTTACTGATGCTTTATCAAGAAAAAGAAAGACTAAGCGGTTTTAATCGGGATAAGTTCAAACAATGTATCTCGCTTCAGTACAAACAAGGCGATGAACTAAGTAACGGTTCTCAATTCTTAAAACACCTAAGTACCGGACTAACCGAAGCTACTAAAGATATAATGGATAACTGCGGATTCGATTTCGAAAAAGAATCTGCTTATTATACCCTAATAGGAGTACAAAAAAACAATGCTTATTTGTATGTTCGTGGGCATTGCCTGTACAATTCATTGATATCTATCGGCTCTAAATTATGCGAAGGAACAGGAGTGGATTTTGAACAGAATATCTTAAAATCAGCTTTAGCATTTGAACAATACGATGAAATTCTCAAAATCAAAATGGATATTGGGAAATTAAACGCTCTTAGAAAAAGATACCCATAGAAAAAGAATCAGAACAAATTGAAAGTAATATAGTCATTACAGTCCCTTGCAAGTTCTATTTGCCTGTAGTTTCCTGTTTTGACAGTCCTATCTTAGAGGATCTCCAAGCGATACCCTCCGTTTCCATGCACAATCTTAAGATCCGGAATTGGCTTCAAGTCGGCTCGCAGTCTCTTGATTGTTGTATTTAATGTATCATTTGTCGCCCCTGTTTTTCTCCAAACGATCTTCTTTATATCTTCTGAAGTTTGAAAATGTTCAGGACTATTCAATAATAAAACAAAAAGTTTCAGTTTATAATTTTCAAGCGACACCTTAATATCAACATTATAATAAAGAATACCTTTGCCCTCATCAAACAGTATATTCTCCTTGATTTTTATCAACTTTCTGGGCTCTTCACAAACCGGCGTCGCAAATTTCTTACTATACCTGGTAGCAATTAAGAGACCCAAAAGAAGACAAAAGATAACTCCGACAATAATGAAATGTCCTTTGCTCCTATTGATCACACAATAAAAAGGCATCTTTACATAGGTCTGTAAGACAATTTCATCTTTTACTCCTGTAGTAATTGGTGGCAAAGCACAAGCAGACTTATAAAAAGTCAAATCCGGATTACTATATACTGTTTGATTATCATTTGCAGTATAAGCCAATGCAGCATGTACATTGATCATGCCACCCTGTTGTAAAGCCAAGTTAAACAGACTATCCAAAACTACCACATCAATAGGATTCTCCATTAAAAGGAAAGATTGATCAACTCTATACTGCTTTTCTTCAGTTATTAAATCAGAAGAATTGGTATTTTTAGCGACCTTCTCCACCTGAGCACCAGAGTATGAAATAGTAGAACTATCACTTGCTAGCGACCTATATCCAGAAAAAGACTGTGAACCCGTTTCTAGCAATCTATTTTCCTTATCTTGATGTATAACTTCGTTGCATAGGCTACGAATATCTGATAATACAGACTTTCGTCTTTCGCGAAATATATATCCGAAATAGATAAGCAGCATCAACATGCACAGAGACAAGCATCCAACAAATAGCTTCTTTTTTACTAGCAAAATCATTATTTACTCTTTTAGATTACTACTTACAAAAGTAAGCAATCTTACTCTATCTGAAGCATAAATTTGTACAAACAGATCAAAAATAGGTCTATTTCAGGCTGTCAGTGAAATGTCAGTGCAAATATTTGGTCTTTTACGGGACCTCCTATACATTTGCGAACAAAATATTAAAGAACAATGAAACGAACTCTTATTAAAGTAACAGTAATGGGAATACTTCTAGCAGGAGGTATTTATCTCATGGAAGAAAAAAACACTTCCTTATCAGATGTAGCTTTGGACAATATAGAAGCCTTGGCCGCTGGTGAAGGTGGAACTAGTATGTGGTTTTGTCGTGGTACTGGTTCTCTTGACTGTCCCAGTGGCAATAAAGTAAAATATATTGTCGATGATTACAGCTTAGACTAGCATTCATGAAACATCTCCTATACATATTAATAGGTATAGTCATTACAAAAGGCTTGATTTGTTGTACCGGTTCCCCCGGTACGCACTACCCCCGTTATACAACTTTTCCCGAGGAGAAAGCAATACGTGCCCAGATAATTCCTCTGGATACTATCCTGCTCCGCTACCCGTTCCGGGTGGCGGTCAGGGATAGTATAGCGGTAGTAATGGATTTACATAATATGGATCATTACCTGCATGCCTTTACCTATCCGGGATGGAAACACGTTGTTTCGTTTGGAAAACGTGGGGAAGCCCCGGAAGAGATGTTGTCAGCAGAAAACATCCAATTTAACTCTCTGGACTCTTTGTGGACACTCGATGCCAACAAGATGGAGATTACACGTTGGAAAATCACTCCTTCTACCGGTTCTGCGGAGCGGGTAGAGGAGATTAAATTAAATAAGAAATTAGTCCGTTCGCTAGACTTTTATGCGATGGAATCGGGCTTTTTGATTCCGGACTATCTGGGAGAGCACCGTTTTTGGGAAGTAGACAACAATGGTCAACCGCTCCAAAGCAAAGGTAAAATACCCAGCGAAACAGCCGATAAAGAAATATCCCGTCCGGCATTAGCACAGGCATGGCGTAGTTTTATGGATTACAATCCGGACAATGGCATACTGGCTATGGCTACGCAACTAGGGGAAACACTAGAAATTTACAATTTAAAAGACAACACTCATAAAGTTTTGTATGGTCCGGAGGGAGAACCTGAATTCAAAATAGGCAAAAATGGCTCAAGTATCCCCATAGGCATTATGGGATTTAGTGACATAAAAGTAACAGATAAACATATTTATGCTGTATTTCAAGGAGTAAAATTTAAAGAAATGCTAGCAGCCTATCAACGAGGAAAAGAGCCGGAAGATGGAAGTCGGTTCATCTATGTTTTCGACTTACAGGGTAATCCTGTTCAAAAATACACTCTTGACAGAGCGATATATGGCATTGATATAAACGAAAAAACAAATACAATCGTCGCAACCGAGGTTGAAAGTGATGATCCAATTATAGAATTTAAAATTTAAAGGACAAAATGAAAACTTTAAATCTAATCATACTAGTATTATTACCAATCTTCTTTTCCTGTAAAAGCGAGCAGAAAGAGAAAGAAAAGCAAATTATGGAATTGGTAAATGAATGGCAGGAAAAAGAGATCAAATTTCCTGACAACCTTATTTTTACCCGTCATCTGACAGACACAACTGATTTTCAGATTCCGCAATCAGAATATAAAGTATTAGTATATGTCGATTCAATAGGTTGTACCAGTTGTAAGCTACAACTACATAAATGGATAGAATTGATTGAATACACTGATTCTGCAACACAAGGAAAAGTTCCTTTTCTCTTCTTTTTTCACCCGAAGGATACAAAAGAAATACGTTATCTGTTAAAATGTGATGGTTTTGATCGACCTGTCTGCATTGACTTGGACGACCGGTTAAACAAATTGAACAAGTTTCCGGCAGATATGACTTTTCAAACATTCTTGCTGGATAAAAACAATAAAATAGTTGTTCTGGGAAATCCCATACACAACACAGCAGTGAAAGATCTTTACCTGAAACAGATTACCGGTAAAGACAATCCCAATAAAAACATACCGAAAACGACTGCCAAAGCCACACCATCAGAAATCAACTTTGGAACTTTCGACAAATCAGAAATAAAAGAAACAACCATAAATGTTAAAAATACAGGGGATAGTCCCCTCGTGATAGTGGACGTAAGTACCACTTGCGGCTGCACAGCAGCTACATACGATAAACGACCTGCGAAACCAGGAGAAACCCTCCGGGTGGGAATCAAGATGACACCGAAGGATACAGGATTCTTCGATGAAGTCGTAACAATTAAGTACAATAGTATTAATAATCAACCAGTCAAGGTTGGAATAAAGGGGAATGTTCGGTGATCGAACAAAAGGGAGTTTGCTGCACGACCTCAAAATAGTACAAGCAAACTCCCGGAGACCCCAAAAAGGAGGTGTATCAAGGTAATATAACCGACAAAACAGAATGATACAGGTGTCATTCGACTATCTAAAGCCAAATAAAAGTAAGCAAAGATAGAAAATAGCCCGTACAAACAATGAATAAAATAAATAATTAAATAAATACATATATGAGAAAGTTATTTGGTATCATAGCTATCGCTGCCGTAGCAGTTGCAGCAGGTTGGAATTTCAACCAAAGCAAAAATGAAGCAAATTTATCTAATTTAGCGTTAATGAATATTCAAGCCCTAGCTTCAGGAGAAAGTGGCGGAATTGATTGTGCAAGTAACTACAAAGGAGCATATTGCGGCTATTTCACTGATACATCCGGAAACAGAACTAATGTATATTACAAAAAATGAAATTTAAGAATCATTTTATTTGCATAATAGTCTTCATTGTTATATCTATATTTTTCATACCCAAAGGAAAAGCTATATATCCTAATTTAACACTTGAAAATATAGAAGCATTAGCATCTGGGGAAAGTGGAGATAATAAATGTGCGACTCATTACAGTGGCCCATTTTGTGGGACATATACCAATAATAACGGTTCTAGAATTAATCTTTACTATCCATAACAATAATATCCTCATTGTGGCAAGCCACAATGAGGATTATAACAATAAACGATATAAATATGAAAAATTTAACTCCATTCTACATAACCATTTGCCTATTCACTTTTTTCTCTTGCAACAATCAAGATAAAAAAGACATAATAGATTTTTTTCCTCTAATCCAAGAGGTTGAATCTAAGGAAATATTTTCAGATTCCTTTTTTGGAGCACCTTACCAAATTGATCTAGTAAATAACAATTTAATTATATGTGATGTCATTGACGAAAAATTAATCAGTATATACAATACAGATAATGATTCTTTAGTCATTCAACTATTCAGGGAAGGGAATGGACCTAAAGATCTTATCCCTCCTCTGATTATAAAAACATATGCAAACAATAACATTTCCATATTCCAAAGACAAACAAGTTCTTTTAAAGAATATAATTTATCTGATTTATCTAGAGGGGAGATAAACCCGCTAAATGATATAAAATTTGATCAAAACATTGATAATATCATAAAAATAAACTCAAATATTTATGCTGGTACAGGATTATTAGAACAGGGATCTATTGCCTTTTTCAACCAAGAAGGAACTATTATTCATTCAACAAATATCTATCCTAAGTTTGTAAACAGCATTGAAGATATCTCCAATAGATTCATCATAGGGCAGCAACAGATTGATTACAACCCAATCAGCAACACATTACTCACTGCTTCAATCTTCACGGGAGACATTGTCTTTTTTGAAAATAACAACCTTACTTTAAATAAAACTAAGCAATATAAACCTAAACCATCTCCTATTGAATATAAAATCAAAAGCCAAGGTTATACAAAACCCAGCAATGAGGATTATATTTATTTTGAAAGCAGTTATTCAACAAATGATTATTTTTATTTATTATATAGCGGAAATCCTATGAATAAAAATGCTACGACAGAAAACAATTACATTTTACAATTCGACACATATGGAAATCCAACAAAAGCATACAAAACAAACTCCAAAATATTTGATTTCTGCATATCAACCGACAACACTTGTGCATATACAATCTCTCTATCTGATGATCTTTCATACATTATCACTAAAATTATTTTATAAACAATATACGACTGACAAAAAATCAATAATTAATGAAACTTTTCTTATACATATTATGTATATACACATTGACAAGTTGCTACTTTTCGACAAATAAACAACTTAAAAATACGCTCTCTACTACGAATATTAATAAAAAAGAATTAGAAAAAGCCTTGAATCATTATGAAAAAAATGGCTTAAAACATAAAGCTGTTGTTTTTCTTTTGGAAAACATGCCTTACCACTTTTCCCTAGAAGAAAACTTTGTATCTCCCACAGGAGAAAAACACAGGCCTGACATAACTACATTCACCGGAAAGGAAGCTGTGGAAGCACATTGTGATTCGTTAATCAGGCAGGGGTACAGAACAAACAGACAAATAGTATACGATCATTTGACACTTGACAGCAGTTTCCTTGTCAATAACATTGAACTGGCTTTTGAAGTTTGGCAGAAACCGTGGGCAAAAAAAGTTTCATTCAAGGACTTTTGCCGATACATCTTGCCTTATCGGGCACAAACAGAAAAAACATCGAATCTGAGAAGGCAGATTATGGAACGCTTCGTTCCTATTCTTGATTCAGCTAAAGTTAAATCGCCACTGGAAGCCTGCCATGTCCTGAACGAACATCTTAAAGCCATCATGAAATACGGGAATACCGGATTGCCCTTCTACCCAACCATCGAAGAAACTTACAAATCTGGTATCAGTCAATGCGAAGGGTTATGCAATTTGGGTACTTTTATCATGCGTGCTTGTGGCATTCCTGTTGCTGTTGAACAAACTACCTGGACTAAAATGGATTTGGGACATAGCTGGTGTGCTGTTGTAGATAATGGAAAATTCTACGCTTTCGGTCCGGGAGAGTTGCAACCCTGCGAGCTGGCAAAATCGTTTGCTGAAAAACGGAATCTGCGACCAGCCAAAGTGTATCGTTCGCGTTTTGATCCAGACTTAATGATAATAAGCCAAAACGATGATGGATACGTTACGTATCTGAAAAGTCCTTTAATTGAGGATGTTACAGATGAATATCTCGACAAGACCATACAAATAAGGGTTACAACCGATAAGAAGAATAAGAATGGAAAATCAAACCAAATTTATTTGCGAGCCTATAATCATTATGAATGGTGTCCGATCGCCATCGGACAAAGAAAAGATTCTGTTTGTTACTTCGAAAATGTTCTCGGAGATAATATATTCATGGTAGCTGATTCACCCGAAGGCACAGGTTTGCGAAATATAACTGTCCCTTTTTATGTCAATCGAGAGGGAAATATTCAAAAATTTATCCCCTCAAAAGAACATTATCAAACAATTACATTGAAAAAACGTGGAAGAAAGCGGAACCAGCCGCATACATTACACTATTGGAATACAGACAAAGAAATGTTTATTCCGTTAAACGATGTCGGTGCAACAGATACAACACAAACATATGATAATGTGCCAAAAAATGCCTTATTATGGTTTACCATTCCGGAAAGAATCGTTAACCAACGGATATTTTTTATTGAAGATGACAGTATAAAAATATATTAATGGTATGAAAAAACAAACATATATGCGTAACCTGATCAATAAAGCAATCAATATAGTTTTCTGGCTATGTATGATTGTCACTTTGTGGTTTGCATTACAGGTGTTTGTGTTTGCCTCTTTCAAAATCCCTAGTGATTCGATGGAACCGGAATTAACTACCGGAGATAATATCCTGGCCTGGAAGCCGACGATCGGACCGCGTATATTCAATCTGTTTGCTTCCATGCGAAATGAACAAACGGAGATTTATCGCATTCCCGGTTTCAAAAAGATAAAACGCAATGATATTCTCGTTTTCAATTTTCCGCATCCAAACAGTTGGGATAAAATCGAAATGCATATCCTCAAATATTATATCAAACGATGCGTAGGATTACCTGGCGATACCCTCTCCATTCAAAACGGTTTTTTCCATGTAAACGGAATAAATACACCTCTTGGTAATACGGATTCGCAAAAAAAGATTGCCGTTACAGAAAAGTTTCAAGAAGGCATATTCCATAGTTTCCCTTATGATGGTACTATCGGCTGGAGCATCAAGGAGTTCGGACCGCTTCATATTCCCGCCAAAGGGGATTCGATCCGGATGAATCGGACAAACTTTGTTTTATATAAAAAGCTGATTGAATGGGAACAACAGGGAGCTCTTGAATACAAGGATTCCACATCTTTTCTTAATGGAAAACCGATCGACGGCTATCGTTTCTTAAAAAACTACTATTTTATGGCAGGCGATAACGGTATGAATTCGCAAGATTCGCGTTATTGGGGAATGTTGCCGGAAGAATATATCGTGGGAAAAGCTTGGATTATCTGGAAATCGGTCGATCCGTATACGGAAAAATTCAGGTGGGAACGATTCATGAAAATAATTCATTAAAGAAATTAATCATGAAATACAGACAATATATAAGTTACTCATTACTCGCCATCAGCGGAATTTTTCTGCTGTGTACCGTTTTTGCCACAGACACAGGGCTGGCTAACGGGCTGGTCACAGGGAAAGTTCTTTGGTTTCATCTGGCGATGTTGCTGCTGGCAGCATGCAGTCTGGTGGCGGCTGTTCTGATGAAACCGGCAAAGCCGTTTGTCTTTTCGGTCGCAGACGGATTGGTGCTGGTTTTGGCGGCTATCGTTGCACTTACTTATAACCGGCAGCTGGATCCCGAACCGGAGAAAATGTTGTTTGGCGGGCAATTAGTCGTATTGTGGTTTCTGCTGCGGTTCATATTGACCGGATGGCCGCAGTTACAGTTATTTTTCCTGGCGGTGGTTGTTGCGACCGGAGGGATTGAAGCTGTGTCGGGAATGCGGCAGTTACATGGATTCGAAGGATCTAACCATTCCTTGTTCAAGCTGACCGGGGATTTTTATAATCCGGGGCCTTATTCGGGGTATCTCGCAATCATATTGCCGGTTTGCCTGTGGATGATCCTACGGCAAACAAAAATTTATCTGCATTACCTGGGATGGATCGGTTTGCTGGCAATCATTGTCGTGCTTCCTGCCGGGATGAGCCGGACGGCATGGATAGCGGCTGCCGTTTCATGCGGATGGGTGTATTGGGTGCAACGGATCGGATGGGAAAAGACTAAAAGATACATTAATGGAAACCGGACCTTAACTATCGTATCTTCTATTTTGATCCTGATCTCCATAGCCGGTGCATTGGCGGGTATTTATCTGCTAAAGAAAGATTCTGCCAATGGCCGGCTACTTTTATGGAAAGTGACGGGACAAGCGATCAGGGAACAACCCTGGACAGGAACCGGGACGGGTGGTTTTCCGGCTGCTTATGCAGAAGCACAGGCGGAGTATTTCACTTCGGGAAAGGCTTCGGAGACAGAGATGCTGGTTGCCGGATGCCCGGAATACGGATTTAATGAATTCTTACAAATTGGTTTGGAACAGGGGCTGGTGGGTTTAATGGTTTTTGTATTGTTGTTAAGCTATTCCTTGTTCCGGGGGGTGAAAAACAGACAGGCGGGAGCGGCCGGAGGGATATTGGCGCTAATGGTGTTCAGCCTGGCATCGTATCCGTTGCAGTTGCCGGAGTTCTGGGTAGTGTTGGTGGTGTTGATGGGGGTGGCTAATAGTAATACTCCGGTTGACGCTGACACACCCCCTACCCCCTCTCAAGAGGGGAGGAAGATACTTTCTGTCGCTATGATAGGGGTGCTGGCTATATGTTGCGGGTGGATTTTTCGGCAGCAGAAAGGGTATTATGAAGGATATAAAAAATGGAATACGTTGAAGATGTTGCATCATAGTAAAGCTTATGAAGCGGCAGGTGAAGGATATGAGGAACTGGTGCCGTTGATGGGACATAAACCGGAATTCCTGTTCGAGGCAGCACAATGTTTAAATAGGGCTGAACGATATACAGAAGCTAATAAGCTATTATATCGGGCTATGAAGTTAAGCGGTGATCCGATGATACGTTACATAGCGGCGAAAAATGAGCAGTCGATGGGAAACTATCAAAAAGCGGAAAATTTATTGCTGCATGCGATCGATATGTTACCGGAACGGATCTATCCGTATTACCTGCTTACCAAACTTTACTCAGAACCTACTTTCTTTCAGGAAGATAAGTTTATCAAAGCGGCTGACGCCGTACTGAAAAAAGAACCGAAAGTAGAGAGCACGGCTATCCGAGAAATGAGAACAGATGTTAAAAATATGCTCAACAACATACGATCAGATCGTAATTAATTTATTTATATGCTATTTACGATAACATCGTAATAATATTTTTGTATATTTGGAAATTAAAATTTGAATCATAGCTTATATGAATATGAAATACTACAATTTGCTGGCAATACTGCTCCTCTCCGGGATGATAGCCTGTTCCGGTGACAAAAAAGACAGCAGTGAAGGAGAAGAAACTGTTGAAACGGTTTTACCGGATGAAACCAACGAGGTGACCGTGATGACACTGAAGGCTACCGACTTCAACCATGAACTGGTGAGTAACGGCAAATTGTCGGCACGCCGCCATGTCGACCTGCGGTTTCAGTCGGCCGAACCGATCGCTACGATTCATGTAAAGAACGGCGACCGGGTAAGCAAAGGACAAAAGCTGGCTGAATTGTCGACCTTCCGGCTGAAAAACAAAACGGCCACTTCCAAAGATGCCCTGGAACGGGCGAAACTGGAACTGCAAGACGTGCTGATCGGCCAGGGATATGCGCTGGCAGACTCGGCCAAAGTTCCTCCCGCCACCATGCAGCTTGTCCGGGTAAAGAGCGGTTACGATCAGGCGCTTATCCAATACCAGTTGGCAGAATATGAAGAACGGAATGCCGTACTGACGGCTCCTTTCGACGGTATCGTTGCCAATCTGTTTGCCAAACAATACAATACGGCTTCTACCTCCGATATATTCTGCACGGTCATCGATCCGGGCAGCCTGGAAGCAGCGTTCACCGTTCTGGAGAGCGAACTACCTCTGATCAAGAACGGCGACCGGGTGGAGGTCACTCCTTTTGCCCTGAACGACACGAAAGCCGAAGGACGCATCACCGAAATAAACCCGCTGGTCGACGAAAACGGCATGGTGCAGGTGAAAGCGGCGGTAACGGACAGAGGGAAGTTATTCGAGGGAATGAACGTCCGTGTCAGCATCCACCGTTCGCTGGGCAAACAACTGGTCGTACCGAAAAGTGCCGTCGTTCTCCGGTCCGGAAAGCAAGTGGTGTTCAAACTCAACAGCACCCGAACCAAAGCGAGCTGGGTATATGTACATACCGGCCTGGAAAATGCAGACAGCTACACGATTACAAGTTCGGAAGGGGACGGCTTGAAAGAGGATGATTTCGTCATTACCAGCGGTAATATCAATCTGGCACACGAGGCACCGGTAACGATAATTGAAAATTAAAACTTTGTTATGGTCAAATTCCTACTACAACGTCCTATCGCGGTACTGATGGCCTTTACAGCCTGTTTTATCGTGGGGTTGGTGACTTACTTTACCATCCCGGTATCGTTGTTGCCCGATATTGCGATACCGGAGATCACCATACAGGTGTCCGGACAGAATACGTCGGCCCGCGAACTGGAGAATACGGTAGTCAAACCGATCCGGCAACAGCTGATGCAGGTGGCTGCCCTGCGCGATATACACAGTGAGACACGCGACGGTGCCGGCATCATCCGACTGAGTTTCGACTTCGGGACTAATACGGACCTAGCATTCATCGAGGTGAACGAAAAGATAGATGCTGCCATGAACTACCTGCCGCGCGAAATAGAACGTCCGCGGGTGATCAAGGCGAGCGCAACGGACATACCGGTCTTTTGCCTGAATCTGACGCTGAAAACAGGTGACAGCGAGGCTGCTTTCCTGGACCTTTGCCAGTTTGCCGAATCGGTTATCAAACGGCGTATCGAGCAGTTGCCGGAAGTGGCGATGGTGGATATCACGGGGATGATGAAACGGCAGTTGCAGATCGTGCCGGACATGAAAACACTGGAAATGGCCGGTATCACGCTGGATGACCTGGAATCGGCCCTGAATTCGAACAATATCGAGCCGGGAAGCATGACCGTACGGGACGGATATTACGAATACAACATCAAATTCTCAACTTTACTGCGCACACCGGAAGATGTGCAAAATATCTATCTCCATAAAAATGACCGTATCTTCCAGCTGAAAGATCTGGCGAAGGTGGCGGTGGTACCGGAAAAGGAGACAGGCGCCTCACTTTCAAACGGGAAACGGGCGGTTACGCTGGCTGTGATCAAGCAGGCGGACGAGAATATGGATAACATGAAGGAAGCGTTGCAGGAAGTTACTGCGTATTTCGCAACGGTTTATCCGGATATAGAGTTCAGTGTCAGCCGGAACCAGACGGAGTTGCTGGATTATACGATTTCAAACCTGAAACAGAACCTGTCGCTCGGCTTTATATTTATATGTATAGTGGCTATCCTGTTTTTGGGGGATATCAAGAGTCCGGCAGTGATCGGCCTGAGTATGGTGGTCAGTCTGATTATCAGCTTCCTTTTCTTCTATATGTTCAAGATGTCGCTGAACATCATTTCCCTTTCCGGACTGATCCTGGCATTGGGTATGATGATCGACAGTTCGATCATTGTGACGGAGAATATCATGCAGTACCGGTCGAAAGGGTATACGTTGGAAGAGGCTTGTAACATGGGGACCAGCGAAGTGATCACCCCGATGCTGAGTTCCACTCTGACGACAATCGCCGTATTTGTGCCGCTGGTATTCATGAGCGGTATCGCAGGGGCTATATTCTACGACCAGGCTTTCGCGGTGACAGTCGGGCTGATGGTCTCCTATTTCACGGGTATCATGCTGCTTCCGGTACTCTACAAGCTGGTTTACAGCATTCCCGATATCAAACATACGGGATTCAATCTCCGGATCAACAACCTGATCAAAGAACATACGCTGGATCGTTTCTACGATGCTGGAGTCGATTTCGTGTTCCGTCATAAAAAGTCGAATATCATATTTATCTTCGTTACATTGCCGTTATGCGCCCTGCTGTTTTATGAAGTACCTAAAAGCAGGATGCCTGAGATCGACCAGAACGAACTGATCGCCCATATCGAGTGGAACGAAAACATCCATATCGACGAAAACCGGGAACGGGTGGACAAACTGTTTGCCCAGATCGCAGGCGATGTACAGGAATATACCTCCTATGTCGGTCAACAACAATTCCTGTTGAACCGCGACCGGGAACTGTCTTCTTCGGAAGCCGAATTATATTTCAAGACAGAAAAATCATCAGCCATCTCCCCCTTGCAGGCAAAGATCACGCAATGGTTGGATACTAATTATCCGCAGGCTGTATTCTCCTTCTCTCCGCCGATCACGGTGTTCGAAAAGTTGTTCGTGACGGGAGAAGCTGACGTGGTCGCAGAATTTTATGCCCGCAACAAAGCGGAAGCCCCGGAGGCCCAGACATTGCACAAATTGGAATCGCAGATGAGAGCGTCTACCGGTATTGCACCGGTGGGAGTCGCCTTCGATAACCAACTGAATATATCGGTCGACAGGCAGAAGTTACTGCTTTATAATGTAAATTACAATGAAGTATACCGCCTGCTGAAAACTGCTTTCAAAGAAAATGAAGTGGCGACCCTCCGCTCCTACCAGCAATATCTGCCAATTGCCCTGGCCGGCGACGGCAAGACGGTAAACGAAGTCTTACAGCAGACGCTAGTCCGGACGCAGGCCGACAAAGAGGGAAAAAGCCAGTACATCCCGTTGCAGTCACTGGTTAAGGTAACGCAAGGGGAAGACCTGAAGACGGTTACGGCCGGTAAGAACGGCGAATATATCCCGTTCAGTTTCTATGATGTCAAGAAGGCGGAACCGTTGATGGAAGAGGTGAAGAAATTAGGCGAACAGAACTGGGAGATCGATTTCTCCGGTAGTTTCTTCTCCAACAAACAGATGTTGAATGAGTTGGTGGTGATCCTGCTGATCTCCATCCTGCTGATGTATTTCATCCTGGCAGCCCAGTTCGAGAGCTTCCTGCAACCGCTGATCGTACTGATCGAGATACCGATCGACGTGGCTGCATCACTGCTGGTACTCTGGATTTGCGGACATACGATGAACCTGATGAGTGCCATCGGTATCGTGGTGACCTGCGGTATCATTATAAACGACTCCATCCTGAAACTGGATGCGATCAATGAATTACGTAAGGAAGGTGTTCCGTTGATGGAAGCGATCCACGAAGCTGGCCGCCGCCGTCTGCGCCCGATCATCATGACTTCGCTGACCACCATCTTCGGTATGGTCCCGTTGCTGTTCTCATTCGACATGGGTAGCGAGTTACAAAAACCCCTTTCCATCGCCATGATCTCAGCCATGCTGATCGGTACAGCCGTCAGCCTGTTCATCATCCCGCTGGTCTACTGGTTCATCTACCGCAAACACGACCCGAATGCAGTGATGCCTGAAAAACAAACTGAAGTTTAACGAATTATATATAATGCCGTTATGAAGATATGTAAAATATTATTATCATTCCTGTTATTTACCTCAGTCTATCTGAATGCCCAGCCGCTTACGCTGTCGCTGGAGCGGACGATTGCATTGGCGGGGGATAGTTCGCTGGAGGCATTCAGGACAAAGAATATGTTTTTGGCCGGATACTGGCAATACAGGACATTCAAGGCGGGACGATTGCCAAGCCTGACGCTGAACCTGACTCCGGCACAGTATTATCGCGATATCACGAAACGATATAATTATGATGAAAATATAGAAGAATATCGTACGCAGCAATCATTCTATGCCAACGGAAATCTTCAGGTCAAGCAGAACTTCGACCTTTTGGGAGGTACTTTTTATCTGGATTCGGAATTGGGGTATATGCGTAATTTCGGAGAAAATACTTATAATCAATACACTACTGTCCCCATTAGAATCGGGTATAGCCAAAGTCTCCTGGGTTACAATCCTTTCCGGTGGGAACGAAAGATAGAGCCGCTCAAATATGAGAAGGCGAAAAAGGAATTACTGTACAATATCGAAAATATCAGCGAACAAGCGACCACTTATTTCTTTGCCTTGGCTATGGCACAAGCGGAATACGACCTGGCAAAAGAGAATGTAGCTTCAACAGATACCTTGTACCGGACAGGACAGGAACGACACAAAATCGCTGCGATCAACAAAGCAGAGTTGCTGACACTGAAACTGGATGCCGTCAACGCACGCAATACATTGCAAAATGCAGATATAGCCTTGAAAAGAGCCATGTTCAGCCTGGCTTCTTTCCTCAACTTCGATAAAAACACAGAAATAAGGTTACGCCTTCCGGGACGTCCGAAAGACATGCAGATCTCCGTCGATGAGGCTTTGACACTCGCCCGGGAGAACAATCCGAAATTTCTCGACATGAAACAGCAGGTACTTGAAGCGGAGCAACAGGTGGATAAAACCAAAAAAGAAGCCATGTTCAATGCCTCCATCAACGCCAGTATCGGTTTCAACCAGGTTTCGGATAAAATGAAAGAGGCCTACCGCAACCCCTTGCAACAGGATGTCGTATCCGTCTCCGTATCTATCCCTCTCGTCGATTGGGGCGTACGGAAAGGGAAACATAACATTGCCAAGAATAATCTGAATGTGACACAGATTTCCGCCCGCCAGGAGGAACTGACGGTAGAGGAAGACGTGATCATGACTGTCGGTGACTTCAATATCCAGCAAAACCTGATCTCAAGCGCAGAAGAGGCGCTCGACCTGGCTGTTATGGCTTACAGTGAGACAAAGCAACGGTTTATGATCGGGAAGGCGGACATCAACAGCCTGACCTTATCGCTGAACCGCCAGCAGGAGGCACAGCGCAACTATATCTCCGCCCTGCAAAATTACTGGCTGAGTTATTTCAAAATACGGAAACTGACACTGCATGATTTTGAAACCGGCATATCACTGGCACGGGAATTTGATTTTACGCACGGACTATAAGTAACAGATTCAATGAGCACATCTCCCAAGATATCATCCTTTACGATCATCGTCACCTTCCTTTGTGTGGCGCTGACAGGACTGGCTTTCATCCCTCTCCTACCGATTAAGTTGTCTCCCTCACGCACATTGCCCCGGCTGACCGTCAGCTATAATATGCCCGGCAACTCGGCACGTGTAATCGAGATGGAGGTCACTTCGCGGCTGGAATCGATGCTGGCACGTATCAAGGGAATCAAGGAGATCAACTCCACTTCCGGAAACGGCTGGGGATATGTGACACTGGAACTTGACAAACATACCAATATCGATGCCGCCCGTTTCGAGGCATCCACGATCGTACGCCAGACATGGCCCAGCCTGCCCGACGGATTAAGTTATCCGATACTGGAGATGAGCCGCCCGGACGACAAGGAATCCGGCCCGTTCATGACCTATACGCTGAATGCGGCGGCAACTCCGATCTTTATCCAGCGGTTTGCGGAGGACCAGATCAAACCGCGCCTCGCCGGTATCCCGGGTATTTACCGGATCGATGTACGCGGGGCCACACCGATGGAATGGCGACTGGAGTATGACAGCCGGCAACTCGTGTCGCTCGGCATTACCACCAATGACATACAGAATGCGATCGCTCAATACTATAACAAAGAATTCCTGGGAACCGGCAATGTCAATACGAACGAACAGGAGGAATGGATTCGCCTCGCCCTGATACCGGAAGATGTACGGGAGGGTTTCGAGGCTTCCCACATAACCGTCACCAGTAAAGAAGGGAAGCTGATACGCCTGGACCAGTTACTGAAAGTCACCCGCCAGGAAGAGGCTCCCCAAAGCTATTACCGTATCAACGGACTGAACTCGATCTATCTTTCCATCCGTGCGGAAGAGACAGCCAACCAGCTGGAACTCGCCAAACAGGTGAAAGAGGAGATGGAACATATCCGCCAGTTATTACCGCAGGGATATGAGGTACATACCAGTTATGACGCGACCGAGTTTATCCAGAATGAACTGGATAAGATATATGTACGTACGGGACTTACGATCCTGATTCTTTTATTGTTCGTCCTGCTGATCACCCGGAATGTGCGCTATCTGTTCCTGATCGTGGTCAGCCTGAGCGTAAACCTGTGTATTGCCGTTATCTTTTTCTATCTGGCAAAACTGGAAATGCAGCTTTACTCACTGGCGGGAGTTACCATATCGTTAAGCCTGGTGATCGACAATACGATCGTGATGACCGACCATATACGCAACCGACATAACCGCAAAGCCTTCCTTTCCATCCTGACGGCAACGCTGACGACTATCGGTGCGCTGGTGATCATTTTCTTCCTCGATGAAAAAATACGGCTGAACCTACAGGATTTTGCAGCTGTCGTAATCATCAACCTGGCGGTGTCGCTGGCGATCGCCCTGTTCTTCGTTCCTGCCCTGATAGAGAAACTGGGACTGGGACAAAAGAAAAGCGCTGCCCGGAAAGCGCAGCTCTCCCTGAAACCAAAAACCTCCTGGTTTCCGCGGATCAGAAGGTGGGGAAACAGATTTTTAAAACGGTTCCCGGTCTATTTCAACAGATATTACCATGCACAGATCAGCTTTCTTTGCCGATGGAAAAAGACCGCATGTTTCCTGTTGCTACTGGCTTTCGGATTGCCGGTCTTCCTGCTCCCTGAAAAAATAGAAATGGATGATAAGGACAAGGTATATACAGCTACAGACTCGCTGCTTATTGAAAAATACAACAAGATTGTCTCAAGCGAAACCTATAAGGAGAAAGTCAAGCCGATAATGGACAAAGCACTGGGAGGAACCTTGCGCCTGTTCGTGCAAAAAGTGTATGAAGGCAGTTATTTTACCCGCAACGACGAAACGGTCCTGTCGGTCACCGCCTCACTTCCCAACGGGACTACACTGGAACAGATGAATCAGTTGATGGGACGCATGGAGGCTTACCTCAGCACATTCAAGGACATACGCCAGTTCCAGACGAACATTTACAGTGCGCGGCAGGCAGGCATACGCATTTATTTCACCAAAGCGGCAGAGCGAAGCGGATTCCCTTATACGCTAAAAAGCAAGATTATCAGCAAGGCGCTGGAACTGGGCGGCGGCAGCTGGGGTGTGTACGGGCTCCAGGATCAGGGCTTCAGCAACGACGTACGGGAAGGAGCAGGTTCGTTCCGTATTGAAATGTTCGGCTATAACTATGACGAATTATACACCTGGGCGGAACAGTTGAAGGATACACTTCTTACCTACCGCCGTATCAAGGAAGTACTGATCAACTCTGAATTTTCGTGGTGGAAAGACGATTATCAGGAATTCTATTTCAATCTGGACAAGGCACGGATGGCACAGGAAAATATCCTGCCGATCGAACTGTTCGCCTCCATCAACCCGGTGTTCGGAAAGGATATCTACAGCGGTACGATCGTTGTCGACAATGAAACGGAAAAGCTGAAACTAAGTTCGCGCCAGTCAAAAGATTATGATGTCTGGAGCATGCAATACGTCCCCCAGAGCATTAAGGGCAAACCTTATAAACTGTCGGAACTGGCCACCGTCGAAAAAGGACAGATGCCGCAGAAAGTAGCCAAGGTGAACCAGCAATACCGCCTGTGTCTTCAATATGAATACATCGGTGCATCCAATCAGGGGACCAAGATACAGGAACGTGTATTGAAAGAATTCAACGCGTCGTTACCGATGGGATACACTGCCAAATCGGATAGTAATTACTGGAGTTGGAACACCAAAGACAATAAACAGTATCTGTTATTGCTGCTGATCATTGCCATTATTTTCTTTACGACCAGTATTCTGTTCAATTCGCTGAAACAACCGCTGGCTGTTATCTTCGTCATCCCTATCTCCTATATTGGGGTGTTCCTGACATTCTACTGGTTCAAGCTGAATTTCGACCAGGGAGGGTTTGCGTCGTTTGTCCTGCTATGCGGTATCACGGTAAATGCAAGTATCTATATATTAAACGAATATAACCAACTTCGCGAAGCCAGGCCCAAAATGCCCGCCTGGCGCCTTTACCTGAAAGCATGGAATGCCAAGATCACACCGATCTTCCTGACCGTGATCTCTACCATACTCGGGTTTATTCCGTTTATGTTAGGTCCCGATAAAGAAGCGTTCTGGTTTCCGCTGGCAGCCGGGACCATCGGCGGATTGACCATGTCAATCCTCGGCATCTTCATATATCTGCCTATTTTTACTTTGAAGAAATAATCATCTTGTTAATACTTAACCGCCAATAACTGTTTTTCTTTCCTAATTTTGTGATATTCTTGGACGATTTGTTAATTATCCAAACCCTTCTTACGTCTTAAATGTTTTATGCAGGAGCAGAAAAGTTGCAGAAGTTGAAAGTCCGATATCACCCTAAAAATAATTTAAAGATGAAAGTTTTATTTAAGTATCTACGACTATTATCCCTCTCTACGAGCGGAGCGTTACTTTTGTGCATTGTATTTGCTGCAAACCCCGAAATTGCTGAAGGAACCATCACAGGTAAAGTATTCTGGTTTCATTTCTCTATTTTATTACTTGCATTCAGTGTATTGTTTATGGAAGCCACAGTGAAAAAAAGCAATTTTACCTTCTCATTACCCGACGGACTTTTATTACTTTTTGCCGGTCTGGCCTTGCTAAATTACAACTATGAGCTGAACCCGGAACCGGAAAGACTTCTTTTCGTCGGACAAATTACGACCTTATGGTTTATGCTGCGAGCCACGTTGCAAGCCCACCCGGAACTCAGGCTTTTCTTCCTGTCCATTATTATATGTACAGGTATCTTCGAAGCGGCCTGGGGAATGGGGCAACTGTACGGGGGAGCATCGACAAACCATCCGCTACTCAAAGGTGACGGACTTATTTTCAGCCCCGGCCCCTTCTCCGGTTATCTGGCAATCGTACTCCCCGTATGCCTGAACCTGGCTCTACGGTTTCGCGATTGCGACAAACTGGCCTGGTGGGAAACAAGGACGATGCTATTCTACCTGTCGGCATTCACGATCATACTCATCCTGATAGGGCTTCCCGGCGGGAAAAGCCATTCAGCGTGGCTGGCAGCCGGAATCTCATGCTGCTGGGTCTTCTATCTCCGGAAATCAGGGTGGCAGTTATTGAAGAAAAGGGTTATAAAGCATAATAAGACAGTGATCGTCAGTTGCATTGTCTTATTTATCGTTATTTCCGGACTTCCGACATTGGGCAGTGTTTTCAATACCGAGAAATCTGCCAACAGGATGCTGATGTGGAACGTAACGACCCAGGCCATACTGAACAAGCCTGTCACCGGCACTGGTCTGGGAGGTTTCCCCGTCTCATTCGCCCAGACACAGGCCGACTACCTAGCGTCGACGAAAGCCTCCGATACGGAACGGATGGCTGCGACCTGTCCCCCTTTCGCCTTCAACGATTATTTGCAGATAGGGCTTGAATTCGGTATCGCCGGACTGCTTCTCTTTGCGTTATGGATCGCCTTCTGCCTCTATTACGGGCTGAAAAACAAACAGGTCGGGGCAACGGGAGGTATCCTTTCGTTACTTTTCTTCTCCATGTATTCCTATCCGCTGCAACTACCGTCATTCTGGGTTCTGCTTATCTTCTTCTCGGCAATGTGTGTCACCCGGACGGAAAAACAACAGAAATCGTCCGTGAAAAGTTTTCCTTACATCGGGACATTCGCTGCCTTAGTCGCCTGTATCCTGTTTTTCGGACAACGAAGTTATTACGAACCGTACAAAGAATGGAAAACTTTGCGGATCCTGGTAGAAAAGGAGGAACAGAAGGTTGCCGCACAAGGATATATGAGCTTGTACCCGCGCCTCTCCCACCGGACCGAGTTCCTGCTGGAAGGCGCCCGGTGCCTGCAACAATCCGGACAGTATTCGAATGCCATCATCTGGAGTCGTCGGGCCATCCGGTTAAGTGCTGATCCCGAATTCTACTATATCCTTGCCCAAAGCCACCAGCAACTCGGACTTTATAAGCTGGCTGAGAAATATTTACTGCAATGCCTGCATATTCTTCCGGAACAGATAGATACTTATTATCTGCTAACCAAATTATATGCGGAAACAAACTACTACCACCCGGACAAGCTCAGGCTAGCCGCCCATTCCGTGTTGACCAAACAGCCGGACACCTGCTTCAAGCCCGCCAGGCAGATGAAAGAAGAAGTCTATCAACTTCTTTTACAACAAATGGCAAACAGTAAATAGAACAATCCCTTTGTTTTTATTGCACATTTAAATTATATCCCCTATCTTTGCCGAAATTTTGGAAGGAAGAGTTTCATGACGAATAAGATACATACTTGTAATCCGATGTTTATTTCCGGTTCAACGCCGGATATCGAAGCTCATTTCTTTAATTTACGGGATAATAATTTCTTTATATAAGATGCGTTGGTTATTTTTACTAACGCATTTTTTTTGTGTCCCGCAAGTGGCGATTAAGTAAGATATAACATTCTATAATATATTAATAAACAAAACAACCCAATTACTATGTCGAAGATTGGAATCAAAAAGGTGATTGTTCTGGGCTCGGGTGCCCTGAAGATCGGACAGGCCGGAGAGTTTGACTATTCCGGTTCACAAGCATTGAAGGCACTGAAAGAAGAAGGTATCAGTACCGTTTTGCTGAATCCGAACATTGCAACTATCCAAACATCGGAAGGGGTAGCAGACAAGGTGTATTTCCTGCCTATCACTCCGTATTTTGTTGAAGAAGTAATCAAAAAAGAACAACCGGACGGAATCCTGCTGGCTTTTGGTGGCCAGACTGCCCTGAACTGCGGTACTCAGTTATACACCAGCGGCACACTTGCCAAATATGGCGTAAAGGTACTGGGAACTTCTGTTGAAGCTATCATGTACACAGAAGACCGCGACCTGTTTGTAAAGAAACTGAATGAAATCGACGTAAAAACTCCGATCAGCCAGGCCGTTGAAACGATGGAAGATGCAGTGAAAGCTGCTTACAAGATCGGTTTCCCGGTAATGATCCGTTCTGCCTATGCACTGGGCGGTATGGGTAGCGGTATCTGCAAGGATGAAGCAGAACTGCGCACACTGGCAGAAAGCGCTTTCGCTTATTCTTCACAAATCCTGGTGGAAGAATCGCTGAAAGGCTGGAAAGAAATTGAATTCGAAGTAATCCGTGATAAAAACGACCATTGCTTCACGGTTGTAAGCATGGAAAACGTCGACCCGCTGGGTGTACATACCGGTGAAAGTATTGTGGTTGCCCCTACCTGCTCACTGACCGACAAGGAGCTGGATCTGCTGAAAGAACTGTCTACCAAGACGATCCGCCACCTAGGTATCGTAGGTGAATGTAACATCCAGTACGCATTCAATTCAGATACTTGCGACTACCGTGTGATCGAAGTGAATGCTCGTCTGAGCCGTTCTTCCGCCCTGGCATCTAAAGCAAGCGGTTATCCTCTGGCTTTCGTTGCCGCTAAACTTGCATTGGGTTACAGCCTCGATCAAATCGGCGAAATGGGTACTCCGAACTCGGCATACAAAGCTCCGGAAGTTGATTATATGATCGTGAAGATCCCGCGTTGGGACTTGACTAAGTTCGTTGGCGTAAGCCGCCTGATCGGTTCAAGCATGAAGTCTGTCGGCGAAATCATGTCGATCGGTAAGAGCTTCGAAGAGATCATGCAGAAAGGTCTGCGTATGATCGGACAGGGCATGCACGGTTTCGTAGGAAACAACGACCTGGAATTCGACAACCTGGACGACGCCTTGGCAAACCCGACCGACCTGCGTATCTTCGCCGTAGCAAAAGCGCTGGAAGAAGGATATACCGTAGAACGTATCCACGAACTGTCAAAGATCACTCCGTGGTTCCTGAACGGTTTGAAAAATATCGTAGATTATGCGAAAGTATTGTCTCAATACAATAAGATCGAAGATCTGCCCGAAGATGTACTGAAAGAAGCGAAACGTTTAGGTTTCTCTGACTTCCAGATCGCCCGTTACGTTGAAAATCCGGAAGGAAACATGGAAAAAGAAAACATCCGTGTACGTAACCTGCGTAAGAAACTGGGCGTTCTGCCGAGCGTAAAACGTATCAACACAATCGCTTCCGAACATCCGGAACTGACGAACTACCTGTACATGACATACGATGGCAGCGAACATGATATTCCTTACTACAAGAACGACAAGAGCGTGGTTATCCTGGGTTCAGGTGCTTATCGCATCGGTTCTTCCGTAGAATTCGACTGGTGTTCGGTCAATGCAGCCCAGACAGCCCGCAAGTTGGGTTATAAGTCGATCATGATCAACTATAACCCGGAAACGGTTTCTACCGACTACGATATGTGTGACCGTCTGTATTTCGACGAACTTTCTTTCGAACGTGTACTCGATGTAATGGACCTGGAAATGCCGAAGGGGGTAATCGTATCCGTGGGAGGTCAGATTCCGAACAACCTGGCAATGAAACTGTATCGCCAGAATGTTCCGGTGCTGGGTACTTCTCCGCTGTCGATCGACCGCGCTGAGAACCGTCACAAATTCTCCGCAATGCTGGATACACTGGGCATCGACCAGCCGCGTTGGGCAGAGCTGACCAGTATGGAAGAGATCGACGGATTTATCGAAAAGGTAGGATTCCCGATCCTGATCCGTCCGTCATATGTACTTTCAGGAGCTGCGATGAACGTTTGCCACAACAAGGAACAGATGATCGAATTCCTGGATCTGGCCGCCAAGGTTTCCAAAGAATATCCGGTTGTCGTATCCGAATTCCTGCAAGGAGCGAAAGAAGTTGAATTCGACGCTGTAGCCATGAACGGCGAAGTGGTTGAATATGCAATCTCCGAACATATCGAGTTTGCCGGTGTTCACTCAGGTGACGCTACACTGGTATTCCCGGCCCAGAAAATCTATTTCGAAACAGCACGCCGCATCAAGAAGGTGAGCAAAATGATCGCCAAAGAGCTGAACATCAGTGGTCCGTTCAATATCCAGTTCCTGGCTAAGAACAACGACGTGAAGGTAATCGAATGTAACCTGCGTGCATCACGTAGCTTCCCGTTCGTATCCAAAGTGCTGAAACGCAACTTCATCGAAACGGCTACACGCATCATGCTGGATGCTCCTTATACCAAACCGGACAAGAGCGCTTTCGATATCGACTGGATCGGTGTAAAAGCATCTCAGTTCTCATTCGCCCGTCTGCATAAAGCCGACCCGGTACTGGGTGTGGATATGAGCTCGACCGGTGAAGTAGGTTGTATCGGCGACGACTTCAACGAAGCATTGCTGTCTGCCATGATCGCTGTTGGCAACAACATTCCTAAAAAGAATATCCTGGTTTCTTCGGGAGCAGCCAAGAGCAAAGTAGATTTGCTGGAACCCTGCCGCCTGCTGAGCACAAAGGGATACAAGATCTATGGTACTGCCGGAACCGCCAAGTTCCTGAATGAGAACGGAATCGAAGCGACTGCCGTATGCTGGCCGGATGAACAGGGCGACCTGAATATCATGGATATGTTCAGCAACCACGTATTCGAACTGGTTGTAAACATCCCGAAAGACCATAGCAAACGCGAGCTGACCAACGGTTACAAGATCCGTCGTGCTGCGATCGATCATAACATACCATTGATCACCAACGCTCGTCTGGCTAGCGCATTTATCGAAGCATTCTGCACGATGGATGTAAAAGATATCCAAATCAAAGACTGGCAAGATTACAAATAAGCAAATATTTTTATTATATTTGTGACCATAATACGTAGAGACAAGGTATTACCTTGTCTCTACCTGTTTAATTTTAAATCATGCCCATGTACAGACTACCGTTATTATTCCTGATATTCATGGTGACATTCATGGTCGCGCATGCATCGGTAGTCGTCCCTAATTTATTCGTAAAAAACTTCTCGGTAGATGATTATAAAGCCAGTTGTCAGAACTGGGGACTGTCGGTAGCCTCCGATGGCGTGCTCTATGTAGCCAATAATTCCGGACTGCTCACATTTGACGGAAACACCTGGAAGCTTTATGAAACACCCGATAAATCGGTTATAAACGGCGTAACATTCCTCAACGACACGATCTATACCATCAGTGAAGGTTCTTTCGGAGGATGGACCCTCGACCATTTAGGTGTTATGCGTTACCATAAGCTCTCCACGATACCGGCAGAAGTCAAGTTTAAAGAACCGCCCGCTCCCATTCCGTTCATCCTGCCCGATGAGATACTGCATGCACAACCCTCTGTCTTTACAACTATAAACGACCTGTATTTTATCGGTACCACCAACAACGGATTATATATAACAAGCCCGGAAGGGACTATCCTGCGCCATCTGTCAACCCACGACCAGTCATTACCCGACAATATCGTGCGCGCCATCTGCATCCAGGATGCGCAACAGATATGGCTGGCTTTCGACAATGGCATCTCACAGATAACATTCGACCCCTCGATCACTTTGCTGGGGAAGCGAAGCCAGATAGGAAAACTGAAAAATGCTACGCTCTTCAACGACACATTATATATCCAGACGAATATCGGATATTTCAAAAGGACATTAGACGCCGGTGATCATTTTGAACCGGTCGATATAAAGAAAGAGACATTCCACCTCCTGCCACAGAACAGTGTGTACGACTCGCTCCGTGTCAGCAATGTATTCTACGACACCGAATCATTGGGAGAGTTTGCCCATGCGGAGCAGATCTATCCTATCGGCGATAACACCTATTGGCTTTGTGCCAAAAACGAAGCCGGCCTGTTCCATAACGATAACGGGAAAGGGACACTGAAATGCCGCATTCTGCTCAATAACTACAATATGAATATGGTGAGCAGAGACCGAAGGATATATCCTTTGAATGACACGCTTCACCTGATCTCGGCCATGCAGGGAGCCTTGCTGATCAATATACGCGACCTGATAGAGGGAAGCCTCGGCCCTGCCACGCCCCTGCAAATATCCGAAATAAAGTATATCGACAAAGATGGCGTACACAACTTGCCGGTCAATTCGGAAAAGATCACCCTCCCCCATAATTTCCAGGAACTTTCCGTCTATGTAGGAAGCACGATCTTTACCCCGAACCATCAGATCAGTTATATGATAGAAGGTGTTTCTTCAAACTGGTCGCCCTGGCAAAAAGGCGGGGAGATCTCTTTCCTGCAACTTCCGGAAGGAAAATACGTACTCAAGATCCGCAAATATGTAGTAAAAGGGCCGTACCTTGAAATCGCCATTCCGATCACCGTCCGCCCGGCCTGGTACAACACGATATGGGCGTGGCTGATCTATATCATCGCCATCGCCGTAATAGGCAAATACACACTCAGCTACCACCTGAAAAACCTGCAACGGGAAGAAAAGAGCAAGCTGGATGCAAAAAGGCAGGCGGAAGAACAGAAAATCCAGCAGATGAAAAGCCGGATGCTGGAAGCCGAGCTGCAAAACAAGAATAACGAACTGACCCTGCAAACCTCCGCCCTGGTAAAAAGAAACCAGGCGGTACAGAAACTGCTTGACGAACTGGAGCAACAGAAAGAGACATTGGGCGACCGGTATCCGAACAAACTGTATACCCGGATGAAAAACCTGATGGAAGAATCGTTGAACGACCAGGCGGACTGGTTGTTGTTTGAGACGCATTTCAACAGCGCCCATCAGAATTTCATTGACCGGTTACGCCAACAATACTCCGACATTACCACCGGCGACTTACGTATCTGTTGCCTGCTCCGCATGAATCTTTCCACCAAAGAAATCGCATCATTGTTAAACGTATCAGTCCGTGCGATAGAATTACGACGGTACCGGTTAAGAAAGCGCCTGTCACTCGACAGCGATACGAATCTCATTGATTTCCTCATGAATTTCTAAAAAGTATTTTCTAGAATCAGTATTTCACCAAACTGCTATTATACAATTAATTACCCGCTACTGTAGTAGACATGAGAAAGGCTTGATGTAGTATTTCCTCTCACACAAAACATTTGCGCAAGTAGTGTAGTAGTACTTTTTAATCGTTATGTTTCTAAATGTGTTTCCTTTGCCAGTGCAATTGAATCTTAATTTCTATAGACATGATGAAGCACGATCTGGAAGAACAACTGGAAGAGTTGGAAAGGCAGGGTATCAGTCGCCGCCATTTCCTCAAAATATTAACAGCAGCAGGAGTTATAACTGCTGTGGGTACACAAAAAGCTCATGCATTCTCTAGCAATGCAAAAGGGAAAATCCTGATAATCGGTGGAGGGGCTGCCGGAATTAGTATGGCTGCACGTTTGATGCACTGGTTGGATAGCCCGGACATTACATTGATAGACCCCAGCGACCGACAGTTCTACCAACCCGGCTTTACATTGATCGCCTCCGGTGTTTATAAACCGGACGAAGTATGGAAGAAGCAGGAAGATTGCATTCCCGACGGCGTAAAATGGATTAAAGATTCTGTTGCCGCCGTTGACCCGGTCATGAACCTGGTAACAACGAACAACAATGGAAAAGTCGCTTATGACTTTTTGGTCCTGACACCAGGCATACAGATTAACTGGGAAAAGGTGGAAGGGATTACACACGATACATTAGGAGCAGGAAATGCTCACTGTATATATGATTACGAAGGTGCACAAAAAACCTGGAAAGCGCTTCAGGAATTCGCAAAGACAGGCGGCCGTGGTATCTACACAGATACATACACAAAGCATAAATGTGGCGGAGCACCGAAAAAGATTTGTTTGCTGACAGAAGATTACAGCCGCAAACAAGGCACACGGGACAATTTGAAACTGGATTACTTCACGGCTGCGAAAGAGCTGTACGATATTCCGTTTTATACTCCCCGTCTGCTGGAGATTTACAAGGAACGTAATATTCCCATCAATCTCAACGTTCGCGTGAAAGGTGTCGATACGGCAGCCAAACAGGTACATTTTGAAAAGGTTGAAACAGTCGGAGAAGAGAAAGTATATACTCCATTCGTGGAAGATTACGATTTCCTTCATTTCACTCCGCCTATGTCGGCTCCCGATTTCGTTCGCGAGGCCGGTCTGGGTTGGACGGAAGGCAAGCTGGCTGCCGATGCCTGGGTGATGGTTGATAAAGCGACACTGGTTCACAAAACTTATCCGAACATCGTCTCCCTGGGAGATGTTGCCGGGATACCGACCAGTAAAACATCTGCGGCAGTACGCATGCAAGTACCGATCGCTGCCAAAAACCTGATCTCGTTGATGGAAGGCAAAGAACCTGTTGAGAAATACAACGGATATGCTGCCTGTCCGATCGTAACAGACTATGGACACGTACTATTGTGCGAGTTCGATTATGATAAAAAGCCGGTTCACTCGTTCCCGTTCAGCATGCTGGACACATCCAAGGAACAATGGGCGGCCTGGTTACTAAAAGTTTACATGTTGAAACCGATGTATTTCTACGGAATGCTGAACGGTTACGCATAACGGACCAAAATAACAACTCCCTATAATTCAAATGCCAAACTACAGAAAATCCCCGGCCTCAATCTCTGAGCCGGGGATTTTGTTTTATTATCCCCTACCCACCCTCCAACTAAAAGGAAGGCTACCACTTATTAAGTCGAAACTCCTTACTCACTAGAACGAAAGTCCTTACCCACTACTATCAGGGTGTACAGGGTAGTGGATTACCCTGTACACCCTGAAAACACTGAGTCGTAACCTTTGAATTAGTTAGTCCATAGGTTAGTCTTAATAATTAGTAGGATTACTCCATCTTCCGATAATACCGGGGCGTATAACCTGGCAATAACTCCGGATGGAATACCCATACAAGGTCTTTCAGGAGGTAATCGGGATGTATCGGAAATTCCTCATAATAGGGTACTATTCCCGTATTACAGGTATAAATCCGGCGGTTCTTAAAGGCATCAAAGTTTTCATAGGGCGTATACTCGGTACGAAGGTCTTTATAGGTCATGTCGTTTGTTTGATTATATTTGATCAGCCACATATTGGCATGGATCGCCTTGTCGAGTACGGTTTCAAAAGCCAAAGGGGTACTGCCCGCTCCGGGAAGGTCTTTGAAGATATAATCGGCTCCGGCATCGTTGTAGAGATGGGCGACATAGCTATCGCCTGCCGGCATATACCAGGAAGAACCGAATTTCTTTTCGGAGATGACGGTCGGACGGTTAGTGACTGTCTTTGCCAGCTCTTTCAGTTCCAGATAACGGTCTTCCGTTTCCCGAAAGATTGAATCCGCCATCACTTCCTTACCGAATAACAAGCCATAGAAACGTATCCATTCGGTCCGTCCCAACGGCAACGACTCCATGTAATCGGCGGCCTCAATGATAGGAATACCCAGTTTCTCGGCAGGTCCGTATCCTGCATTCTGAAAAGGAGAAGCTATAATGATCTCTGCCCCTATATCAATAATCTTTTCGATATTCGGCGCTGTCGCCTCTCCCAGATCGGCAATCTTTCCGACACGCAAACCTTCCTGAATAGAAGAAGTATCCATATACCGGGGTTCACACACGCCGATCACCTTATCGGCTTCCTCCAACTGGTCGATAATAGCCGCATGAACGGAGGTATAAACCACGATATTCTTCACCGGTGTCCGTACAACTGTCCCCTTAGGCAAATCACCGGGTATCAACGCACCGCGATCCACCAACAGATAACGTTGCAGGATGCGGGTGCTGTCCCAAGGGTCGCGGACCTCTACCGATGTATAGTCAGTGAAGTGCTGTATGGTGAAACCACGGGCGTAACGGATAGTATCAGAAGAAAACGACTGATCTTCAGAAGAACTCTGCTTCACACTACAACTGAGTGTGAAGCAAAGTAGAAAGAGGGTGGATATAAAAAACTTCATCTTATTTATTACCAGCCGAAATCACTTTTATAGGATTCAGACCTGCTTCAAATTTAAACTGTAACTTACCGGCTGGATTAAATGTGTACACATCTCCATTTGTAGAATAATTAGACTCAGTCACAAAAACATAGTTTGACGGGGTATCAGCACCTATTTTATAAGGCTTTTTAATATCCGTTCCATCCGTAATAAAGTCAGTGCTGATTACCTTTTCGTTTATTGCATCATAACAGAGATAAGAAATAGTCTGATTCCAGTTAGCATCATACTGTGAATAAATGATGTAAAGTTTATCGCCTACAGCTGCAAATTCCGTTGCATTCGTTTCCGTAATTGTTGTCACTTCATCTGTTTTAGAATCAATTCTCTGAAATGTATTAGGTATATCCCCGTAGTTACCCATAGAAACCAAATAAACGTCACCCTGACTATCAGCCAGCATATTCACCGGATTAGTAACAACTTCTATTTTAGTCTTTTCTTTAAAAGTAGGAAGGTCAACGACAGAGACAGTTTTATCATATCCCACAGCGGTGTTAAAATCCGCACCACCAGAGTTTGCTACATACAATTTGTTATTAGCTATAGCCATCTGTTCCGGATTACGTCCTACTTTCACCTTACTTTCAATTGTGAGCGAAGTTGTATCCAAACGAGCTACATAACCACCATACAATGATACATACACTTTTCCATTATAACAAGAAAAGAAACGCGGCTGTAACGGATCGCCATCGGAAACAATTTGTTTCAAAGACTTTCCTTGTAAGTCTATCACCTCTATTGTATTAGAATTAGTGACAGCTATATAAGCCTTTGAGCCATAAACCAGGATATCGTTGGCTGTATCTCCCAATCCGCGTCCATTGACTTTCTTAAAGATATCCGCTTCTACCTTTTTGGTCTCGAAATCATAAAATGACAACGAAGAGTTATTATTCCCTTTGTTTCCACTATTCAACACATAGACTCCATTCAAAGAAATCTGTTCCGGAAGAGATGGGATTTCCTGTTTATCATCATCATCACTACAACCAATAAAGGAGAAAGACATACAAGCACAAAGTGCAGATACATACAGCAAATTTTTCTTTTTCATCACTTATTTATTTATCATTAATAAACTATACTCACACTCAAACGCCAGGAACGTCCCGGCATTGGATAGTATTGAATAATATCATATGTTTTGTCACCCAGGTTAATCACTTCTCCCTGCAAACGCAACTTACATTTTTTTACCACAAACTCACGGTTAAGGGATATTCCCTGTTCTACATATCCGGCAATCAGGTTGCTTTCTATGTTTTGAGGCAAAGCATACCTATCACCCGCCGCAGTCAAGCTATAAGAGACGTTGACCCACGGATTCTCCAAGGTCAACGATGCATTTCCCGAATGTTTCGGAGTATAAGGTATCTGATCCTTGTAATTTTTTGCGTCGGGATCAGTTATATCGATTGCTTTCTGAAAACTATAGGTGGCAGAAAGAAGTAAGGTCATCTTTGCCGGCAGAGGTGTTTCCGATGAGAAATTCACATCCAGACCTTTGATATCGACTTCTCCCATATTCATCATCTTCCATATATACATCGTCGGAATAGCAACAATCTTGTCCTTCACCTTATTATAATAACCATCGGCCGAAAAACTCAGATAACGAAAGAGATTCCCAGCTTCCCCGCTCCAGGTCAGCCCCAGATTATATTGTGTAGCCTTTTCCGGTTGCAGGTTCGTATTCCCCATACGGAGATAATACAGATCGGTGAAAGTCGGAACACGGAAAATATCTTTGTAAGAGGCACGTACACGAAAGGCATTATCGGGAAAAGGTCTCAACGATACGCTAACCGCAGGAGACAAACGTTTGCGGTCGGCCGGTTTATCGCCCGCCTTTACTTTGTCGGTCATATAAGTGCCCAGCAAACTGGCTGTTGCTGTAAACATCGAGTTCTTATATTGGGCGGATAATACCGACAGTGAAGTCAAACGCTTGGGTTGCGGGGCATTCATAAAATTATTATCCAGCATATTATGGGCTAAATCAGTCGTAAGAGAGGTTGAGAAGTTCTTCCAGGGTGAATAAAGTACGCCTACCGAACCGTAATACTCTTCCTGGGTATTCAAATCCTCTTGCTTACCTCCTGAGTATTTATTACTTACATCACGGTATTTGCTGAAAGAGTAATTATACTTGGCATGTGCCTGTAAAGATAAATTGTCCGTTAATTTGTTGGAATACTGCAACTGAGTAAAGAAATTATTGTTCCACAAGCGTTCCCGGTTACTGTTGCTATATAATAGCACCGAACCCGGGAGTCCGCGTTCGGAATCGTAATAATAGACCTTACCGGTCAATGCTCCCGCCTTACCCAGGTCGCCATACAGATTACCTTCCAGGCGAAGTGCCTGGATATCGCTGTTCTTCCTTTTTTCTTCCGTTACAACATCTCCGTTTACCAAAGTAAAAGGGTATTCCCCTTTTGCACTTAGCCAGTCGGCATGTAAAGAAGCGGAAAAGCGGTTACTTATCTTCTGTTCATAACGAAGCATCGGGTTGAACAAGCCAAAAGAACCACCTTTCGCTTTCGCCTGAAGATTCATCGGTTTTCCATCGAATACAGGCTTACGTGTCTTCACACTCAACGCCCCTGCCGACGCATACATCCGTGCCGTCTGGAAAATATCATCCGATTGCCCGATCGACAGTGAGATCATCTCCACATTATCCAACGAGAAGCGGCTGATATCCACCTGCCCGCTCTGGGCATCCGTGATCGTTACGCCGTCATAGCTGACAGCCGTATGTTGTGCTCCCAGGCTACGGACTGAAACCGTCTTCAGTCCTCCTATCCCACCGTAATCTTTCACGGTAACACCGGAGAAACGTTTAACAGCCTCCGATAAATCCTGTATGCCGAGCCGTTCGATACCCGAACGGTCCATCACTTGTAAAGGTGTAGCCTCGCGGGTTGTGGAAGGACGCGCCTTTTCCACGACCTCAACACCTTTCAGCTGGTGATAAACAGTCGTATCGATCTGCTGTGCGTGCAGAACAGGCACGCACAGAAATATGCCTGTCAGGCATATAAATACTATAATAAATAATGTACGCATATATCAAGTTCCATCAACACCTTACCCGAGGCATTGTATATATAGAATAATGGCAGGTTTTCTGACTTGTTCTCCCATGATCGGCCGCCTTCCCAAGGATCCTAAAATCCTCAGTGGCAACAAGATTTGCCGGGGTTGCAGAACTTACAGCTACGGGTACAGTTCCGGATTTGCACCGGATTCCCTTTTACTAACGGTCAGCGGAAGCCAAGCCGTTACACCATAATCCGGTGACAAAAATACAAATAATATCAATTACTATACCTGATAATTTAAAATACTACTCCTGGTAATATAATTTAACAGATCAGACCACCATCCCCCAAACCACTCCGCACACAAAATGCCACTCCTTATTCTTCAAAAAACAGCGTAATTTTTCCTCAAATTGTTCCATATCACAAAACAATTGGTTCATTTCAGAATGACTATAAAATTAGTTTAAAGTTTAACTAAATGCAAAAAAGCCAAAAAAGTAATATGTTCGGGTTTCCGACAGGTTGTTTTCGTAATATTGCACGGTTGAAAAAATATATTGACGAGGTTTAAAAAGAATTGTATGGGAGAAACAAAAGGTTATGTTTCACAGGTTATCGGTCCAGTCGTGGATATTCACTTCGATAATGAAAAAGAAGAGAAAATAGTGCTACCCCGTATTCATGACGCCATGGAGATAACCCGTCCTAATGGGAAAATACTGATCGTGGAAGTTCAGCAACACATTGGGGAAAACACAGTCCGTACAGTCGCTATGGATACGACAGACGGACTGCAACGAGGAATGGAAGCCGTATCATGCGGTTCGCCCATTACCATGCCGGTCGGCGATCAGGTAAAGGGGCGTTTGATGAACGTGACAGGCGATCCGATCGACGGGATGAAAATGCTGGATAAAAAAGGAGCTCTCCCTATCCATCGTGAGCCGCCGAAGTTTGAAGATCTGACAACCAGCAAGGAGGTGCTCTACACCGGTATCAAGGTGATCGACCTGCTGGAACCCTATTCCAAAGGAGGTAAAATCGGGTTGTTCGGTGGCGCCGGAGTCGGAAAGACGGTTCTTATCATGGAACTGATCAATAACATTGCCAAAAAGAATAACGGTTTTTCTGTTTTCGCCGGCGTGGGTGAACGTACCCGTGAAGGTAACGACCTGCTGCGCGAAATGATACAGTCGAATGTAATCCGTTACGGTAAAGAATTTAAGGAAAGTATGGAAGCCGGTCATTGGGACCTGTCGAAGATAGATCACGAAGAACTGGCTAAATCGCAGGCGACACTGGTGTTCGGACAGATGAACGAACCGCCGGGAGCACGTTCGTCGGTCGCTCTATCGGGACTGACCATCGCCGAATCGTTCCGCGACCTGGCTCCGGAAGGCGAGACTCGCGATATACTGTTCTTTATAGATAATATCTTCCGTTTCACGCAGGCCGGTTCCGAAGTTTCCGCCCTGTTGGGACGTATGCCGTCGGCAGTAGGTTATCAGCCGACACTGGCTACCGAAATGGGAGCTATGCAGGAACGTATCACCTCTACGAAAAAAGGTTCCATCACCTCCGTGCAGGCTGTTTACGTGCCGGCAGACGACTTGACCGACCCGGCACCGGCAACAACTTTTACGCACCTGGATGCTACCACCGTACTGAGCCGTAAGATTACCGAACTGGGTATCTATCCGGCAGTCGACCCGTTGGAATCGACATCCCGTATCCTCGACCCGCTGGTCGTAGGCAAGGAACATTACGAAACGGCACAGCGTGTGAAACAGATACTCCAGCGTAATAAGGAGTTGCAGGATATTATCTCTATCCTGGGTATGGAGGAACTTTCGGACGAGGACCGCCAGACGGTTAACCGCGCCCGCCGTGTACAACGTTTCCTGTCGCAGCCTTTCGCCGTGGCGGAACAATTCACCGGCGTACCGGGCGTAATGGTCTCTATCGAAGACACCATCCGCGGATTCAATATGATCATGGACGGTGAAACCGACGATATCCCTGAACAGGCCTTCCTGAATGTAGGAACGATTGAAGATGTAATTGAAAAAGGAAAGAAACTGGCAGAACAAGCAAATTAAAAACGTATGGAACTGGAAATTATATCCCCTGGTGGTGTTTTATTCAAAGGAGAGACAGATTATGTATCCTTTCCGGGTACGGCAGGCTCGTTCGACGTCCTGCCCCATCACGCTCCGATGATCGCAGCCCTGGAAGAAGGCGTTATCCGGTACCAGACAGATGAAAAGAAAGAACAAGAAATAAAAATACAGAGCGGATTCGTCGAGATAAAAGACGATATCCTGTCCGTATGCATCGAATAAAAAAAATACGATCATGAGCGGTAGATTAAGAATGAAGCTAATGGGCTTGACTACCTTTATTAATGTAGTTATCGGCGTCTCCCTGGGAGGATTGTTATACACCATCTGGCCTTCGCATTATTTTGAGTGGTATCCGTCGATACCGGTGTTTTACTGGTTAAACAGTATGTTAATGATCTATTTTCTGGATCATGTCAAACGGAAACACGGAGACGTTACGGTCGTTACTTATATGGTAGTCCGCCTTTGCAAATTCACGCTCGCACTGGTTTTCCTGTGGCTTTATGCCGCTTTGGTCGGACAGAACCTGAAAGCCTTCGGCTTCACGATGATGTTGTTCTATTTCATTTATCTTGTACTGGAAACATATACATTGTATCTGTTTGAGAAAAAGAGAATGATTAGTGAGAAAAAAGAAAAAGATGAACAGAATAAAAAATAACGGCCTGTTTTGGTTTACTTTCTTGTTACTGGTTTGCATCAGCTTTCCGGTAAGCGCCTCCACGGATGCGAAACAAGGTGAGGTAGATGTGCAGGATATCGTATTCTCACACATCAAGGATGCCTACACCTGGCACATCACGGAGTGGAACGGGAAAGAGATTTCCATACCACTGCCCGTCCTGCTGAAAAGCGAAGAACGCGGATGGGACTTGTTCCTCTCCTCACACCTGCATCATGGTAATGTGCATCATAACTATTACATCGCCAAGGAAGGGAAACATGCCGGAAAGGTGGTAGAGAAAAACAGCAGAGGCGAAGAAGTAAAACCCTGGGACTTGTCGCTTACCAAAAACGTATGCGGCCTGCTTCTCAGTTGCGGCTTACTGCTTTTCATCGTGCTGCGTACCGCCCGTTGGTATAAAAAGCATCCGTATGAAGCCCCCGGAGGATTTACCGGGTTGATGGAGATGGCGGTCATGTTCATACATGACGGCGTAGTGAAGGAAGGAATCGGCAAAGAATATAAGCCTTTCTCTTCTTATCTGCTGACGGTCTTCTTCTTCATCCTGATAAACAACCTGATCGGTATTATTCCGATTTTCCCGGGAGGAGCCAATATCACCGGTAATATCACCATTACCGCCGTGCTCGCTTTATGTACGTTCCTGGCAGTGAACCTGTTCGCTACCAAGGAATACTGGAAGGAGATATTCTGGCCCAATGCCCCTATCTTCCTGAAGTTACCGTTGCCGATCATGCCCTTCGTGGAATTTTTCGGCATACTCACCAAGCCGTTCGCCCTGATGATCCGTCTGTTTGCCAATATCATGGCCGGACATACAATCATTCTGGCGTTGACTTGCCTGATATTCATCACCGCCTCAATGGGAACAGCCATAAACGGCACGATGACAATCGTATCCGTATTGTTCACCGTGTTTATGAACTGTCTCGAACTGCTGGTGGCATGCCTTCAGGCCTATATATTCACCCTGTTGTCGGCCAACTATATCGGATTGGCCAAAGTACGGGAATGAACAAACATATTTATTAATAATAAGATTACTAATTTTAAAGATTGAGAGTTATGTTATCAGCAATTTTATTACAAGCAGCAGCCGGTGCAGGCATCGCTAAACTTGGAGCAACAGTAGGAGCAGGATTAGCTGCTATCGGTGCAGGTATAGGTATCGGATTGATCGGTAAAGGTGCCGTCGAAGGTATCAGCCGCCAACCGTCGGCAGCCGGTGACATCCGTACGTCCATGCTTATCATGGGTGCATTGGTAGAAGGTGTTGCCCTGTTTGCGATCGTAGTATGTTTCTTAGGATTGTTCCAATAAATAAAAGTAAACTATGTCATTGCTCACACCAGACGCAGGGCTTTTATTCTGGATGATCTTTTCTTTCGGAATCGTCTTTGTTATTCTTTCCAAATATGGTTTCCCGGTAATCATCAAAGCCGTGGAACAACGGAAAGAATACATCGATCATTCCCTCGAATCGGCCCGCCAGGCAAACGAACAACTTGCCGGCATCCAGGCCGAAAGCGAAAAGATTCTTGCCCAGGCAAGAGAGCAGCAGAATGAGATTCTGAAACAAGCCCTGGCCGAAAAAGAACAGATTATCAGCGCAGCCCGGCAAAAGGCATCCGCTGAGGCACATCTGCAACTGGAGGAAGCGACACGCCGGATAGGGGAAGAAAAGGACAAAGCCATCCGCGAAGTCCGCACCGAAATCGCCGACCTGTCAGTCGCCATTGCAGAGAAAGTGATGAAAGAGAAAATCAGCCGTACCGATGAACAGGAAAAGATCATCAACGGGCTGCTCGACAATGTTTCGCTTAGTAAATCATAAGATATGGACGTAGGTACAATCTCTTCCCGGTACGTCAAAGCACTCTTTTCGCTGGCAAAAGACAAGCGGCAGGAGGACCGGGTATATGATGACATGAAGATGCTGACCATCAGTTTCGAGCAAGAGCCGGGACTGAAAGCGGTGCTCGACAACCCCATCTTTCCCCTGGAGGAGAAAGTAAAGTTGCTGACTACCGCCGCCGGCCTGGAAGTATGCGAGTTGTTCACCCGTTTTATCCGCCTGGTACTTCAGCACAAGAGAGAGAGCTTGTTACCGCTAATGGCATATATTTATATCCATATGTACCGGAAAGACAAAAAGATCACCCGTGTGTTGTTCAAGACGCCGGCTCCGGTAGATGAAGCGACACAGGAACATTTAAAGAAACGGCTGAAGGAAGAAACCGGCAACACCATCGAATTCATGGGAGTGATCAAGCCGGAACTGATCGGTGGCTTCGTGCTCCGTATCGGTAATACCCGGATAGATGCCAGCTACGCCCGGCAACTGCGGGAAATCAGAAATCAGCTAATCGAAAAAAATTAAAAAAGAAAAACGTATGACAGACCAGATAAAAGTAAGTGAAGTTTCCGCCATTTTACGCGAACAACTGGAAGGTATCAACACCACGATCCATCTGGAAGAGGTGGGCACTGTGCTTCAGGTCAGTGACGGTGTGGCACGTATCTACGGGCTGGACAATGCCGAAGCCAACGAATTGTTGCAATTCGACAACGGAATGGAAGCCATCGTGATGAACCTGGAAGAAGATAACGTAGGTGCCGTATTGCTCGGACCGACCGACCAGGTAAAAGAGGGCGACACGGTGAAACGTACACGTCGCATCGCTTCCATCAACGTAAGCGAAAACATGATCGGTCGTGTAATCGATCCGCTGGGTAACCCGATCGACGGTAAAGGCGAGATTGTCGGAAAGAAATGCCAGATGCCGCTGGAACGAAAAGCTCCGGGCGTTATCTACCGCCAGCCGGTAAACGAGCCGTTACAGACTGGTATCAAAGCCGTAGATGCCATGATCCCTATCGGACGCGGGCAACGTGAATTGATTATCGGTGACCGTCAGACTGGTAAAACCTCGATCGCCATCGACACGATCATCAATCAACGCAGTAATTATGAAGCCGGCAATCCGGTTTACTGTATCTATGTGGCGATCGGACAGAAAGGTTCTACAGTCGCTTCTCTGGTAAACACTTTACAGGAAAAAGGGGCGATGGATTACACGATCGTAGTCAGTGCCACTGCTTCCGACCCGGCTGCCATGCAATATTTCGCTCCTTTTGCCGGAGCTGCCATCGGCGAATATTTCCGCGACAGCGGACGTCATGCATTGGTTGTCTATGATGACTTGTCGAAACAGGCAGTCGCTTATCGCGAGGTATCCCTGATCCTTCGTCGTCCTTCGGGCCGCGAGGCGTATCCGGGTGATATTTTCTACCTGCATTCACGCCTGTTGGAACGTGCAGCGAAAATCATCAACCAACAGGAAGTAGCCAGCCAGATGAACGACCTGCCCGATAGCATGAAAGATAAGGTAAAAGGTGGCGGTTCGCTCACTGCCCTGCCGATTATCGAGACGCAGGCGGGTGACGTGTCGGCTTATATCCCGACCAACGTAATTTCCATCACCGACGGACAGATATTTCTGGAAACAGACCTGTTCAACCAGGGAAACCGTCCGGCTATCAACGTGGGCATTTCCGTATCCCGTGTGGGTGGTAACGCACAGTTGAAAGCGATGAAGAAGGTGGCCGGTACGCTGAAAATCGACCAGGCCCAGTTCCGCGAACTGGAATCGTTCACGAAATTCGGCGGCGATATGGATGCGGTAACCGCCTTCACGATCGACAAAGGACAGAAGAATACACAACTATTGATACAACCCCAGTATAACCCGATGCCTGTGGAACAGCAGATCGCTATCCTGTATTGCGGCACCAAAGGTTTACTGAAAGAGGTTCCGCTGGATAAGGTACACGATTTTGAGAATGCGTTCTTACAGACTCTGATCACCAATCATCAGAAAGACGTACTCGATATATTAAAATCGGGTGTGATAAATGATGAAGTCAGCCGTATCCTGGAAGAAACAGCCCACCAGGTCAGCGGGGCATATAAAGCAGGTTGATAACAGAAATTAGACTATGGCATCACTGAAAGAGATAAAAATCCGTCTTGCGTCGATCAGAAACACGCAGAAGATCACCTCCGCCATGAGGATGGTGTCTTCTGCCAAACTGCATCATACGCAGACGATTGTCGAACATATGCTCGAATACGAGAGTAAGCTGAGCGCCATATTAAGGGGCACGCTGTCGGCTGAAAGTGATATGAGTTCGCCCTACGCAGCTGTTCGCGAGGTCAAACAGGTGGCTATTGTCGCTTTTTCCTCCAACAGCGGGTTGTGTGGCGCTTTCAATGCGAACATATGGAAAGAGTTAACAGTCCGTCTCCACCAGTATGAGGCGGACGGTATAACCGTGCGCATTTATCCGATCGGCAAAAAGGTGGCGGACGAATTGCATAAAGCTGGTTATCAAACCAATGACAGCTTCCTTACGATCGGCGACAAACCGGCCTACGAGGATGCTTCGCAACTGGCAACTGCCCTGATGGAGTTGTATATCTCTGCCCAGGTCGACCGGGTGGAACTACTCTACCATCATTTCAAGAATATGGCGGAGCAGATACTGACCGAAAAGGTTTTCCTTCCGGTTTCCTTACCGGAAGCAGACCCGGAAAGTGCTTCGAGCAACTATATTCTGGAGCCGTCTGCCGAACAGTTGCTGGCCTTACTGCTCCCCAAAGTGCTCCATCTGAACATCTACACGACCTTGCTCGACACTGTCACTTCCGAGCATGCCGCCCGCATGCTTGCCATGCAGACAGCCAACGACAACGCCAACGACCTGATCCAGGAACTGACGTTGCAATACAACAAAAACCGCCAGCAGGCCATCACCAATGAATTGCTGGATATTATGGGAGGAAGCGGTCAATAATCTTTTACATCGATAAATAAACGAAGCCCCGGCGAATCACTTCGGCGGGGCTCCTGGCTTTAAAATTATTATTGAACAATTTCTAACAACCAAATCTAATACTTAATAGAAGAATAATATCATTAATTGGGCAGTTAGTACACGTAAAAACATTGTCAACGGATAAACTGTAGCATAACCTACTGCCGGAGCATCATTTCCCGCCGTTGCATTCGCATAAGCCAAAGCGGGAGGATCCGTCGTACTGCCAGCCAGCAATCCCATCAACGTATAGTAATTCAGTTTAAAAAAATGCCTGCCAATCAATCCGATGACTAATAAAGGCAGCATTGTTATAAAAAAACCGTAACCAATCCAGGCAAATCCGCCTTTATTCACGATAGTATCCACAAAACCATCCCCGGCACTCAGCCCGACACAGGCAAGGAACATGGTTATACCAATCTCCCGGAGCATCAGATTGGCACTCTGGGTAGTATAAGTAACCAGTTTATAACGGTATCCGAAACGGCTGATCAGGATAGCGACAACCAACGGACCACCTGCCAAACCCAGCTTGATAGGTTGAGGAATCCCTGGGAAACTAATTGGAATACTTCCCAGAATAATACCTAAAGCGATACCGATAAATATTGGAATCAAGTTCGGTTCATTCAGACGTTTCATCGAATTACCCAATATCATACTCACCTTATCGACAGCCAGTTCACTACCGACCACGGTTACACGGTCACCAACCTGCAATTGCAAACCTTGTGTTGCTACCAGTTCCACTCCGGCACGATTCACACGTGTTACATTGATACCATGCAAACGGCGTAACTGCAAATCCCCCAGTTTAGTACCCGTCAGTTCCGGCTTTGTCACCAAAATGCGGCGGCTGACAAAAGCACTTTCGGCGGGAATCCATTGTTTACGGTCCATCTCTATCTCTTGACCGATAAAGGTTTTTATAGTTTCTGCATCATGTTCAGTCGTGATCACAAATATTTTATCATCTTCTTCCAAAATCGTACTGCCGGTAACAATGTCCACTTTATTGGTCTTGTTACGCCAAATACGGGATATGACAAATTCCCTATGCTCCAACAGGGCGGCAAGTTCCATTATCTTCCTGCCAAAAAGAGCCGGATTCTTCACTATCAACGATATAGGTGTGGCCTCACTATTATGCACATTATTCTCTTCTTCCAGCTTTTTCGTCTCCTGGTCAAAACTTATATGAAAAATATACCGGACAAACAACATGGAAAGGATGATACCGACGACCCCCAGCGGATAAGCAACGGCATATCCCAATGCAATCGTATCATCAGAAGTCCCCGTCATATCACTAAATGCCTGTTGAGCAGCCCCCAGTCCCGGCGTATTTGTTACTGCACCCGATAAAATACCGACCATCGTCGGAATAGGAATTCCTGTCACAAAATGTATCACCAAGGCTATCATAACTCCGAGAAAGACAATTCCGCAAGCCAGGCCATTCAAAGTCATCCCCCCTTTCTTAAAAGAAGAGAAAAAACCGGGTCCGACCTGCATGCCGACTGAATAAACAAACAGGATCAATCCAAACTCTTTAAAGAAATGAATAACAGATGGATTGATTGTAAACCCAAAATGTCCCAGTAGAATACCGACAAACAATACCAGGGTTATCCCCAGAGAAATTCCAAATACTTTGATTTTACCAAGTTGGATCCCTATGGCAATAACCAGAGACAGTAAAAGGATGGAATGTCCGATACCTTCTCCCCATAATAATTCATGAATCCATTCCATAGTCAATCGCTTTTGAGGCACAGCAAAACTCCACGCCACAACGCGTACAAAGCTTCTCCATGATTTTCATACAATTTAGAATTAATATTCTTTTCGAACCATTTCCCTAACCCACGAGGAAAAACAGCCTTTAACGAACGGCAGGTCTTCTGACTGACTCCCATCCTGAAGCCTTCCCGACACATGTCAGTGGCATAAGTTGTTTTCAGAATGTTATTAGAGCTTCACAGCAGCGGGACTGTCCGGGATTTACACCCGATTCCCTTTTAATCCGTATCATCCGAACAGACAACACGAAACCAATTCGGAGGCAAAGCTACAAAAATAAAAGACAAAATCAATATGATAAATACAAGTTTTTTAAACTTTTACGTTCCTGTTTATTTATAAAACTATGACATAAGCAGAAATCCCTGCCAGCCTCACGGTCGACAGGGATTTACCATTCATAATTCTAACAACAAAATCAAATCGTTACAATGGCATATTGCCATGTTTTTTCGGCGGATTGCTCTGGCTTTTGTTCTTTGCCATCTCCAACGCCTGTATCAGCTTGAAACGAGTCTGCCGCGGCATGATAATCTCGTCGATAAATCCTTGCTCGGCAGCCCGGTAAGGATTAGAGAAGTTTTCCGCATATTCTTTCATTGCCTGCTCTTTCTCTTCCCCGGTTGCTTTTCTATATAAGATATTAACAGCCCCTTCTGCTCCCATAACGGCAATCTCCGCCATAGGGTAAGCCAGATTAACATCGGCACCGGTCGGTTTGCTCGACATAACGATATAAGCACCGCCATAGGCTTTCCGGGTAATCAACGTGATTTTAGGCACGGTCGCTTCCGCATAAGCATAGACGATCTTCGCACCGTGGCGGATAATACCGTCGTGCTCCTGGGTACATCCCGGAAGAAAACCGGGTACATCTTCAAAAGTAACCAGTGGAATATTGAAACAATCGCAAAAACGGATGAAACGAGCCGCCTTATCCGAAGCATCGATATCCAGCACACCTGCCAGGAATGCCGGCTGGTTGGCAACGATACCGACCGTACGTCCGCCTAAACGGGCAAAACCGACTACGATGTTTTTTGCAAAATGCGGCATTACCTCAAAGAAATAGTGATTATCCACCACCGGTTCAATAATATCTTTTATATCATAAGGAATATTCGGATCATCCGGAATCACCTCCTGCAACGATTCTTCTTCGCGGCGAATATCATCCGTACAAGGAACAAGTGGGGCATCTTCCATATTATTGGCCGGAAGAAAACCGAGTAATTCGCGGATACTCATTAATGTTTCTTCTTCCGTATCACACATAAAATGAGTAACACCGCTCTTAGTACTATGTGTATAAGCACCACCCAATTCTTCTTTTCCTACTTCTTCATGGGTAACCGCCTTGACCACGTCCGGACCGGTGATAAACATATGGCTTTTTTCTTTCACCATAAAAATAAAATCGGTCAACGCAGGCGAATAGCAGGCTCCTCCGGCACAAGGTCCGAGGATCGCAGAAATCTGCGGAACCACTCCCGAGGCCATCGTATTCTGATAGAAAATGGAAGCATATCCGGCCAGACTGCTGACCCCTTCCTGAATACGGGCACCACCCGAATCATTCAGGGCAATTACCGGCGCTCCGTTTTTCAATGCCAGTTGTTGCACCTTGACGATCTTCGCGGCATTCGTTCCGCTCAATGTTCCTCCGTAAGCGGTAAAGTCATAAGCATAGACAAACACTTGGCGTCCGTCTATCTTGCCATACCCCGAAACGATCCCGTCACCCGCTATTTTGTTCTTTTCCATACCGAAATTGGTACAACGGTGAACGACAAACTTATCCAGTTCGACAAATGTACCCTTATCCAGTAACATGTCAATACGTTCACGGGCAGTCATACGTCCGGCTTCATGCTGTTTCTCTATGCGTGCCATACCGCCTCCCAATGAAGCTGCCTTATCCAGTTCTTCAAACGTTTTATATAAATGTTCTTTTCCCATTTTAATCCTCTTTGTCTGTTATTATATCCAAAGTCAGAAGGACCTGGTTGCTCGTCACCGAATCCCCTTCTTTTACCTGTACATCGCGTACCGTGCAGGCCGAACTTACCTTATAATTACTCTGCATCTTCATTGCTTCGATCACTACGACAATATCGCCAGGTTCGAGACGGTCGCCTTTCTGAACAGCAACCTTCACCACCTTGCCGGGCATCGGAGAAATAATCTTATTGTCCTGCCGCTCTTCGCTATTCCTGCGCATACGCAAATATTTCACCTGCGTATCAACAATATCCACACCATAAGAGAGGAAATGGGTATTCACCGTATAGTTTTTACCACTTTCTCCGCGGATCAGTTCTGCATTATACGAAACACCGTTGTGCAAAATAGAACAGGCGCCATTTTCGGCCATTACGACATCGACTTCATAAAGGATACCGTCAATAGTCAACCGGACTTTGTTCCCATCTTTACTGACCAACGAAACATCCGCAACTCTTTTTCCAATATGTATTTCCATAAATAATAATTATTCAATAGTGCTAATGTGCCGATTATTAAATACGCAGGACTCCTTTTTGTAATCCGAATTCACGCCAGCGGCTGATCGGACGATTGTCGGAAGCCTGACCGGATCTGTTTTCCTCCAGATTGACCAGATAATCTATATAGGCAGCGATCATAGCTATATTTTCAGTCTCTGTTCCACCCTCTTCTACGGGATGTTGCAATTGTCCGGCATTTTTTTCAATAAAAGAAGTATCATACTTTCCCTGCACAAAGTCGGATGTATCCATAATCCGACGTAAGTAACCGATATTCGTTTTCAACCCGGTAATCTTATACTCATGCAATACCCGCCGCATGCGTTCGATCGCATATTGGCGCGTTGTCGCCCAAACGATCAGTTTTCCGATCATCGGGTCGTAATAAACCGGTATTTCATATCCTTCATACACATAACTGTCTACACGGACACCGATGCCGTTCGGCTCTGTCAATTGTTTAATGACACCGGGAGAAGGCATAAAACCGGCTTCTGTATCTTCTGCACAGATACGGCATTCAATGGCATGTCCGCGCTGGACGATCTCCTCCTGGCGGATATGGAGTGGTTCGTTGTTAGCCACCCGGATCTGTTCTTTTACCAGATCGACGCCTAAAACTTCCTCGGTAATCGGATGCTCCACCTGGAGACGCGTATTCATTTCCAGAAAATAAAAATTCCGATGTTTGTCCACCAAAAACTCAATGGTACCAGCACCGGAATAGTTGACAGCTTTTGCCGCAGCAACAGCCTTTTCACCCATATTTTTTCTTAACTCGGGAGTGATGAACGGAGACGGACTTTCCTCCACGATTTTCTGATTACGGCGTTGAACGGAACATTCACGTTCGCAAAGATGGATTACATTCCCGTGATTGTCACCCAATACTTGAAATTCGATATGATGAGGTTCCTCTACGAATTTCTCCAGATAAACTGTGTCGTCACCAAAAGACGATAACGATTCCGAACGGGCAGAATGATAAGCCTCCACCACATCTTCTTCTTTATAGATCAGTCGCATCCCTTTTCCTCCGCCTCCCATAGAGGCTTTCAGCATAACGGGGAAACCGATTTCCTTACATATCCGAACGGCTTCGGCAGCATCCTGCAACGGTTGTTGCGTTCCCGGAACAACCGGCACACCAGCCTCGATCATCCGCTTACGGGCTGATATCTTATCGCCCATCGCCTCCATCGTCTCAGCAGCCGGGCCAATAAAAATAATATTTTCCTCTTTACATCTGCGGGCAAAAGCTGCATTTTCCGAAAGGAAACCATAACCGGGATGAATGGCATCGGCTTTATGAATTTTTGCCGCTTGGATAATCTTTTCAATATCCAGATAACTATCTTTTGATGCAGCAGGCCCTATCAGGCAGGCCTCATCAGCATAAAGTACATGTCGTGCTGCCCGGTCGGCTTCCGAAAAAACAGCCACAGACTGTATTCCCATCTCCCGGCAGGAATGCATCACACGTACGGCGATCTCGCCACGGTTTGCAATTAATATCTTCCGTATCATATCAATGCTTTAAATGTTTATAACGGGGATTCACCTCACAGGCATAGAAATATTTCTTGATCTCATTCAAACAGGAGTTGCACAAACATCCCGGATAATGGACCTTCACATAAGCAAGCTGGAGTTCATCCAATTTCACAGGCACACAATGACAGGCGGATATATCATCTACCCGACAAACAAAAGAGTCCCCACAACGCGGACAATCTTTCTCCATAAATCTGATAAATTTAGAATAAACAATCATTTCGAACCCGTATCCTAACCCACGAGGATATGAGCCTTTAACGAACGGCAGGTCTTCTGACTGACTCCCATCCTGAAGCCTTCCCGACACATGTCAGTGGCATAAGTTGTTTTCAGAATGTTATTAGAGCTTCACAGCAGCGGGACTGTCCGGGATTTACACCCGATTCCCTTTTAATCTGTATTTCCAGAATCAAAAATACAGAACCATTTCGGTGCAAAACTACAAAAATAAAAGACAAAACAATGATATAAAATAAGTTTTTTATACTTTTGCGCCCCGGTTTAGGTTTATCGCCCGTTTTTCAGCCAGCAAAAAGAAACATTCCGGAATAGAATCCGGTTCATATATAAAAAGTACGACATGAGTAGAAATGAATCTTTGCTACCCGTAGCCAAATTCATCGCAGAGTACTCCGCCCATATGATGGGATGCGGGGTACACACATCCCGGGTAGTCCGGAGTTCCAAACGAATAGGAGAAGCATATGGCGCTGATGTTAAAATCAGCATTTTTCAGAAAAATATTATTCTGACGATCTCCGACAATGATACGAAAGAAACATACAGCGAGGTGATCGATATCCCCGCCCTTCCGATAAGTTTCGAGAAGAACGCCAAACTGAGCGCTCTGAGTTGGGAAACGTATGACAAACATTTGTCGCTGGAAGAATTAAAAGATAAATATGAGGAGATTATCGCCAGCCCGCACATTGATCCGCTTTTCGTTCTGATACTGGTAGGGTTTGCCAATGCCTCTTTCTGCCGCCTGTTCGGGGGAGATATTACTTCGATGGGGATTGTCTTTTCTGCGACTATCACCGGTTTTTTCCTGAAACAACAGATGCAGATACGGAAATTCAATCATTACATAATCTTCGTGGTATCGGCCTTTATTGCATCGCTTTGTGCCTCTACAGCGTTGATATTCGACACGACCTCGGACATTGCACTGGCAACGAGCGTCCTGTTCCTGATACCGGGCGTACCGCTGATCAATGGGGTCATCGATATTGTCGAAGGGTATATACTGACCGGTTTTGCCCGGCTGGTCAATGCACTGATGCTGATTATCTGTATCGCGATCGGGCTTTCTTTCACATTAATGATGGTAAAAAATAATTTGATATGATAGTATTGGATATTCTTTTAGACGGACTTTTTGCAGCCATTGCAGGTATTGGTTTCGGTGCGATTTCCGACCCACCTATGCGGGCGTTTCCTTACATTGCCTTGCTGGCTGCCGTAGGCCATGCCTGCCGATTCTGCCTGATGACTTTCTTCGGGGTGGATATCGCCACCGCCTCCCTGTTCGGGGCATTGGTGATCGGATTCGGTAGTTTGTGGCTGGGAGGCAGGATTTACTGCCCGATGACAGTGCTTTATATCCCGGCTTTATTGCCGATGATCCCAGGCAAATTTGCCTACAACATGGTTTTCTCGCTGATCATGTTCCTCCAGACGATGGACGAACCGGTACAGAAAGCGAAATATATTGAAATGTTCATGTCGAACGGTTTCGTTACCTTCACCGCGATCTTCATGCTGACGGTCGGTGCGACACTGCCGATCTTCCTCCTGCCGGGTAAGGCTTTTTCATTAACACGACGCAAATAAAATCATCAGCATACGAATAACTCTATGGAAATTTTCTGGAAAACGATAGGACTCTACAATGCAGCAACCTGGGAATGGCAACTGGGAATTATCCTGATCGGGATAATATTGACCGTCCTGCTGACCCGCAACCCTCAGCCGTGGGTAAAGAACGGAATGAAAATCTATCTGATTGCCGTCTATCTGTGGATATCGGTCATCTACTACTACATCTACTGTGCCGAGCGCAGCTACAACGAAGTGATGGCCTTATTCTGGGCGATCATGGCGATACTATGGGGGTGGGATGCCTTGTCAGGATACACCACTTTCGAACGTACCCGCAAATATGACTGGTTGGCGTACTTCCTGTTTGCCATGCCGTTTATCTATCCGCTGATATCGATGGCACGGGGACTGACTTTCCCGGAAATGACTTCGCCGGTCATGCCTTGTTCGGTCGTTGTTTTCACCATCGGGCTCCTGTTGTTCTTCTCTAAGAATATCAACATGTTCATAGTCCTGTTTCTGACACACTGGTCGCTGATCGGCTTGTCGAAAACATATTACTTCAATATCCCGGAAGATTTCCTGCTGGCCAGTGCTTCCGTCCCGGCGTTATATCTTTTCTTCAAAGAATATTTCGCCAACAACCTGCACACCGGCTCGAAGCCGAATGCGAAATATGTAAACTTATTACTTATCCTGGTCTGCGTTGCCATTGGGATATTACTGACGACAACCATGTTTATCGAATTACTGAAAGACAAATAGCAATCCGAATAAGCAATTATAGATATTTCGTACTATCGACAGACAGGGCGATTGACCGGAATCGCCCCTGTTTTCTCTGTTTTTCTGCATAAACAATTGATACCTTTCACATTATACCCTATTATCACCAAGCAGCCTTTTTGGGAAAACTTTTTATCATCAAAATCTTCAAAGTTTTCCGTTTTCACAAATAACATATATGACTATCAACCATTTGACATAATTTAACCCGTTAAAAGTTTTCCAAAAAGAAAACTATATAACAATTGAGTATACCTTTGCAGGAGAATAAAAAGTAATACACCAATACAATTATCATGATTCAGACAGTTATCAAAAGGGATGGACGTATCGTCGGATTTAATGAGGAAAAAATAGTAACGGCGATCCGTAAAGCGATGCTGCATACGGAAAATGGAGAAGATTTGCAGTTGATCCGCCAGATCACGGATCATATTTCATTCAAAGGAGAACCGCAAATGACAGTCGAAGCGATTCAGGACGCTGTCGAACTGGAACTAATGAACAGTAGCCGCAAGGATGTGGCTCAGAAATACATTGCCTACCGCAATCAGCGCAGTGTTGCCCGTAAAGCAAAAACCCGCGATATGTTCCTGGAAATCATCAATATCAAGTCGAACGACATTACCCGCGAAAATGCAAATATGAACGCAGATACCCCCGCAGGTATGATGATGAAATTTTCCAGTGAGACAACCAAACCGTTCGTTGACGATTACCTGTTGAGCGAAGAGGTAAAAGAGGCAGTTGCCAACAATTACCTGCATATTCATGATAAAGATTATTACCCGACCAAGAGCCTGACTTGCGTACAGCATCCGCTGGACCGCATCCTTAAATATGGATTCTCGGCCGGACACGGCGAATCACGCCCCGCCAAACGTATCGAAACGGCAAGTATCCTGGGATGTATCTCTTTAGAAACTGCACAAAATGAGATGCATGGCGGACAGGCGATCCCGGCTTTCGATTTTTACCTGGCACCTTATGTGCGTAACAGCTATATCGAAGAAGTCAAAAATCTGGAAGATCTGAATGGCGTAGACTATTCACACCTTTATAATAAAGAAATAGACGATTATGTAACCCGTCCGCTGGATGGCCTGACCGGAGACAAACGGCTCGTACAGCATGCTATCAATAAAACCGTCAGCCGCGTTCATCAGTCCATGGAGGCTTTCATCCACAACATGAACACGATCCATTCACGCGGTGGTAACCAGGTGGTATTCAGCTCCATCAACTACGGAACGGATACGTCTGCCGAAGGCCGCTGCATTATCCGTGAATTGCTGAAAAGCACATACCGGGGTGTCGGCAACGGTGAAACCGCCATTTTCCCGATCCAGATATGGAAAAAGAAACGGGGCGTAAGTTATCTGCCGGAAGACCGGAACTATGACCTGTATGAACTGGCCTGCAAAGTGACAGCCCGTCGCTTCTTCCCGAACTTCCTGAACCTGGATGCCACATTCAACCAGCATGAAGACTGGAGAGCCGACGATCCCGAACGTTACAAATACGAAGTGGCAACCATGGGATGCCGTACCCGCGTATTCGAAAACCGTTTCGGACCGAAAACATCTATCGGACGCGGCAACCTGTCGTTCTCGACGATCAACATCGTACGTCTGGCAATCGAATGCATGGACATTGAAAATAAAGAAGAGCGGATTGCCCGTTTCTTCGCAAAGCTGGATGAAATGCTGGAAACCACGGCCCTTCAACTTCATGAACGTATGGAATTCCAAAAAACGGCTTATGCCAAACAGTTCCCGCTACTGATGTCCTCTTTATGGCTGGGCAGCGAGAAATTGAAACCGACCGATACAATTGCCCCGGTTATCAACCAGGGCACACTGGGAATCGGATTCATCGGACTGGCAGAATGCCTGGTTGCCCTGACCGGCAAACATCACGGCGAAGACGCAGCCTCACAGGAACTGGGATTACGGATCGTGACTTATATGCGTGACCGTGTAAACCAGTTCTCGGAACGTTATCAGCATAATTACAGTGTACTGGCAACTCCGGCAGAAGGACTTTCCGGTAAGTTTACCGCTAGAGACCGCAAGAAATTCGGACCATTACCCGGTATTACCGACCGCGATTATTACACGAATTCCAACCATGTCCCGGTATATTACAAATGTAGCGCCCGCCATAAAGCAGAAGTAGAAGCCCCTTACCACGCACTGACAGGCGGCGGCCATATCTTCTATGTGGAAATAGACGGCGACGCCACCCACAACCCGGAAGTGATCATGAAGGTGGTCGACATGATGGATAAATACAATATCGGCTACGGCTCGGTAAACCATAACCGCAACCGCTGTCTGGATTGTGGCTACGAAAACGCAGCAAACCATCTGGACGAATGCCCCAAATGCGGCAGCAAACATCTGGACAAGTTACAACGCATCACCGGTTATCTGGTAGGTACAACCGACCGCTGGAACAATGCCAAGTTAGCGGAGTTGAATGACAGAATTATTCATAATTAGAAAAATACGATGTTATCGATTATTGATATTATAGAAGATACGACTGTAGACGGTCCGGGATTCCGGACCGCTATCTACGCTGCCGGCTGCCCAAACCAGTGTCCGGGTTGCCATAACCCTGAATCGTGGGATATCAATAAGGGCCGACCTGTTCCTACTGAAGAGATACTGGAAAAGGTTCTCGCAGACGATTTTGCAGACGTAACTTTCAGCGGGGGCGACCCGATGTTTCAGCCGGAAGAATTCACCAAGCTGGCACGAGCCATCAAAGAAAAAAGCCGGAAAAACATCTGGTGTTACACCGGATATACATTTGAGAAACTACTGGAAAACCCGAAACAGGCAGCACTGCTTCAATATGTAGACGTTCTGGTAGACGGCAAATTCAAACAAGCCCTCCACGACGAAAGCCTCCTGTTCCGAGGCAGCAGTAACCAGCGATTAATCGATGTCAAAAAATCACTGAAAGAAAATAAAGTCGTTTTCTATAATTATAACCCATTTATATAAAAAGCAAAACGACAAAAGAATAAGACATATATAAACATTATGGCAGATAACAGCCCTAAATGAAAACAGACTTATTTTTCATTTAGTCATTCCAGAAAAACCCATTACACATTTATTAACACATAGATTATCTAATAGCTACTTTTTATCTCGTTTTAAACGAATTAAATTTTGTTTTAAACAAATTCGAACTTCGTTTAAAACGAGATAAAATTTTGTTGTAGTAGAAATTGCGCCTTTTTTAGACAAAAAATTTGTTAATTAAGACATCCGCAATACAACTATCAGTACTATTAAAAGAGAAAATTACATGTTTTTAGGCAGTTTTTATTTCCAGAACAACCAAAAAACAACATCCATAGCAAATAGCAATATATCAACATAACAACAGAAAATATAACAGATTAGCTATAGTTCATAGACAATATGCAGCATTCTGCTAAAGTTAGCACAATAATCAAGACACAACGAGCAAAAGTAATCTCACGAGAGGCTCATAAAAACAAACCAACATTCCCGCCAGCCCGTACAATTCATCCACCCCACACATAAATATCATTTTGATAATCAATAGACAAAAGCTCAAAAGGCAAAAAACTTTCCTAGTCTTTTGCAAATTGCCGTTTGAATGCCAACGGAGAAATATCCCGGTGCTTTTTGAAGAACTTTCCGAACGAAGACTGGTCGGAAAAGTTCAGCATATCTGCAACCTGTTGGATTGTAAGGTCCGGATTACGTAACAAAATCTCGGATTCACGTATCAGCGCCTCGCTAATCCATTGGTTGACTGTTTTTCCACTGAAACTTTTCATAATGCGTGAAAGATATTCGGGAGTAATACATAACTCGCCGGCATAAAAAGAGACGGAATGTTCTGTCCGGCAATGTTTGTTCAGCAACTGGATAAACAGGAACAACAGCAAATTGCGGCTGGGAGGATTCGGACTGACATTTCCGCGGTTGGCCTGGTAAACGATATTATTCATTTCCAGCAGAAAACCGCGAAGTTCATTCATAATAATATCCCGTTGCCAGGCATGTTCCGTACGTTCGATATTCCGTTCGATACGGTGCAGGCATTTTTCCAGCAAGACGCCTTCTTCCTCATTCAGTTTCTGTATCGGGCGGCTATGCCGGGAAGCAATATAGGCAGCGGGCATACGGCGACTGTTCAGCATAATCTCCGAAAACAAATTTCGCTCGATAATCAGGTGGTATCCCCTGAAATCAGGAGAAATACGGAAATCCTTTACCGAATGCATATCCATAATATCCAACAGCAGGTTATCCGACAAATGATAGGTAAAATCATCTATCGTAATATCAATCTCTCCCTGCCGGACCAGAAAAATAGAAAATGCATCCAACCGGATGGAAGCCCCTTCCTTGAATCCCGGATTCTTATGGTCGCCGCCACTAAATTCGACAATAATCAATTTATCCTGATAGGACTTGGAATTCATACCAAAAGAAAGCAAGTCCTCAATAGTTAACTGCAAAACGGATTGTTCCATGAATAATTTTCTATGAACGGCAAAGATAAAAAATATATCTGAAAGCAATCCCGACCATTTTGCTGACGTCAGCAAAATGGTTTCGTGTGATATTCCCTGTTCAATTTTGGAACAACAATATTCAATTTTCAACCACACTTCATTTGAGAAAAAGTCGGACATTTGCACCGGTTATTAGTTAAGGCAGTAAATATCAAAGAGTAACAAACTATTCTCACTTGAATATCACCCTATTGATGTTTTTTATTTTGGAACAATCCGGCTGCCGGGATTATAAATAAAATAAGTACGTAGAAATGAAGAAAAATTTAATTACCAGATGCCTGGGTGGCATCGGGGTAGGGTTCTTATGCCTTGTTGCCAGCTCATGTAAAGAACAGCCGGCCATGATGGTGAACAATGAGTACAAAGTACTAAAAGTGTCTACAACCGACAAAACCCTGAGCAGTCTCTATTCTGCCACTATCCGCGGACGTCAGGACATCGACATCTATCCGCAGGTTTCAGGTTTTATCACTCAATTATGTGTGGAAGAAGGGCAGGCTGTACGCAAAGGACAATTATTGTTTGTAATCGACCAGGTGCCTTATCAGGCGGCTTTACAGACAGCCCAAGCCAATGTGGAAGCCGCAGAAGCAGCGTTAAGCACTGCAAAACTGACGTTAGACAGCAAAAAAGAATTACATGCACAAAATGTAGTCTCCGCTTTCGACCTACAGACTGCCGAAAACTCCTGGCTAAGTGCCAAGGCCCAACTGGCACAGATGAAAGCCCTGGAACTGAATGCCCGCAATAACCTGTCCTATACAGAGGTGAAAAGTCCGTCGAATGGAGTTGTCGGAACACTCCCCTACCGCGTCGGAGCACTGGTCAGCGCCAGTCTGCCTAAGCCGTTGACTACGGTTTCGGACAATTCGGACATGTATGTCTACTTCTCCCTGACGGAAAACCAACTACTGGGACTTACCCGCCAGTACGGCTCCAAACAGAAAGTGCTGGAAATGATGCCGGAAGTGGAATTACAACTGAACGATAAATCCGTTTACCCCGTAAAAGGAAAAGTGGAGACCATCAGCGGTGTAATTGACCGCAGTACGGGAACCGTAAGCCTGCGTGCCGTATTCCCGAATGAAGACGGCATACTTTACAGCGGCAACTCCGGTAACATCATCCTGTCTACCGAGAAATCCGGCAGTATCGTAATTCCGCAGACGGCGACTTTCGAGATACAGGACAAAGTATATGTCTATAAGGTGGTAGACGGCAAAGCAACCTCTGCCCAGGTGAATGTCACCCGTGTAAACGGCGGACAGGAATATATCGTGAACGATGGCTTGAAGCCGGGTGACATGATTGTTGCCGAAGGCGTAGGTTTGTTGCGTGAAGGAACCCCGATTCAGGTTAAACAATAATTGAAAGAAGGAATATGAAATTAAGAACCTTTATAGAACGCCCGGTACTATCAGCCGTTATCTCTATCGTGATAGTATTCATGGGTATCATCGGATTGACGAGCCTGCCCGTCGAACAATATCCCGATATCGCACCGCCTACCGTCATGGTAAGTACCACTTATTTCGGAGCCAGTGCCGAAACACTTCAAAAGAGTGTGATCGCCCCGCTGGAAGAGGCCATAAACGGCGTTGAAGACATGACTTACATGACATCTACGGCAACCAATGCCGGAACGGTATCCATCATGGTATACTTCAAACAAGGTACCGATCCGGATATGGCAACCGTAAACGTACAGAACCGTGTGTCCAAAGCCACCGGTCAGTTACCCGCAGAAGTGACTCAAGTGGGGGTCACTACAACTAAGCGTCAAACCAGCATGTTGCAGATCTTCTCGATTTATAGCCCGGACGACTCATACGACGAAGGCTTTCTAGCCAACTACCTGAGCATTAACCTGAAACCGGAAATCCTCCGAATCTCAGGTGTCGGCGAACTGATGGTAATGGGTGGAGATTACAGTATGCGTGTCTGGATGAAACCGGACGTGATGGCTCAATATAACCTGATCCCTTCGGATGTGACCGCCGTTCTGGCCGAACAGAATATAGAATCGGCTACCGGTGCATTCGGTGAGAACTCTACGGAGACCTACCAATACACGATGAAGTACAAAGGCCGTCTGATACAGCCGGAAGAATTCGGGGATATCGTGATCCGTTCGACCGAAGACGGTGAAGTACTGAAACTGAAAGATATAGCAGAAATAGAGCTGGGACGTGAAAACTACTCTTACATAGGTGAGCTGAGCGGGCATGTCGGCGTTTCCTGTATGGTATTCCAGACAGCCGGTTCCAACGCGACCGAGGTAAACCAGCAAATCGACGCTTTCCTCGACGAAGCACGCAAAGACCTGCCGAAAGGTGTCGAGATCGTACAGATGATGAGCTCGAACGACTTCCTGTTCGCTTCCATCCACGAGGTGATAAAGACATTGATCGAAGCGATCTTACTGGTTATCCTGGTGGTATACATTTTCCTGCAGGATATCCGTTCGACCCTGATCCCGCTGGTAGGTATCATCGTGTCGCTGATCGGTACATTCGCATTCATGTCGATTGCCGGATTCAGTATCAACCTGATTACTTTGTTTGCACTCGTTCTCGTGATCGGTACGGTGGTCGACGATGCCATCGTCGTCGTCGAGGCGGTACAGGCCCGGTTCGACGTCGGGTATAAATCTTCGTACATGGCCAGTATGGATGCCATGAGCGGGATCAGTGCCGCCATTATCTCTTCTTCACTGGTGTTTATGGCCGTGTTCATTCCGGTATCGTTCATGAGCGGAACGTCAGGTACATTCTATACACAGTTCGGTCTGACGATGGCGGTTGCCGTAGGTATCTCGGCGATCAATGCATTGACATTGAGCCCGGCATTATGCGCACTGATACTGAAACCGTATATCAATGAGGACGGTTCGCAAAAGAATAACTTTGCCTCCCGTTTCCGTAAAGCGTTCAATACTGCTTTCGACGTCCTAATCGCCAAATACAAGAAGGGTGTACTCTTCTTTATCAAACGCAGATGGCTGATGTGGTCGATGCTGGCCTGCTCGGTTGTCCTGTTGTTCTTCCTGATGAAAACGACGAAGACCAGTCTGGTGCCGGACGAAGACCAGGGTGTATTGTTCGTCAACGTTACAACAGCTGCCGGCAACTCACTGGCTACGACCAACGACGTGATGACCAACATCGAGAACCGTATCAAAGACCTGCCGCAGATCAAGGAATATAACAAAGTATCCGGTTACGGACTGATATCCGGACAAGGAAACTCATTCGGTATGTTCATCATCAAACTGAAACCGTGGGATGAACGTACAGATAAGGAAGACCATGTACAATCGGTTATCAACCAAGTATACGGACGGACTGCCGACATCAAGGATGCAACAGTCTTCGCCATGTCGCCGGGTATGATCCCCGGTTACGGTATGGGTAATGCGCTGGAAATGTATATGCAGGATAAAAAAGGAGGCGATCTGACTGATTTCTTCAATACGACACAACAATATCTGGGAGCCTTGCGCGAACGCCCGGAAATTGCAGCCGCTTATTCAACCTTCTCCATCAACTACCCGCAGTGGGAAGTGACGGTAGATGCAGCTAAATGTAAGCGTGCCGGTATCACTCCGGATGCCGTTCTAAGCACCCTGTCAGGTTATTACGGAGGACAATATGTATCGAACTTCAACCGCTTCTCGAAAGTGTATAAGGTGATGATACAGGCTTCCCCGGATTATCGTCTGGATGAGTCTTCACTGGATAATACTTTCGTACGTATGGCAAACGGCGAAATGGCGCCGTTAAGCCAGTTCGTGAACCTGACAAAGGTATACGGCGCCGAATCGCTGAGCCGTTTCAATATGTACAACTCGATCGGGGTTAATGCGATGCCGGCGCCGGGATATAGTTCCGGTGATGCCATCAATGCCGTAAAAGAAGTAGCGGCAACCAGCCTGCCGAAAGGCTACGGTTACGACTTTGCCGGTATCACCCGCGAAGAGAACCAGGAAAGCAATACGACAGCCGTGATCTTCGCCATCTGTATCCTGATGATCTACCTGATCCTGAGTGCGCTTTACGAGAGCTTCCTGATCCCGTTTGCCGTGATCCTTTCAGTACCATTCGGTCTGATGGGGAGCTTCCTGTTTGCAAGAATGATGGGGTTGGAGAATAATATTTACCTGCAAACCGGTTTGATTATGCTAATCGGACTTCTGGCAAAGACGGCGATCTTATTAACCGAATATGCAACCGAACGCCGTGCAGCCGGTATGAGTCTGACTTCGGCCGCGCTGTCTGCCGCCAAAGTTCGCCTGCGTCCGATTCTGATGACGGCGTTGACGATGATTTTCGGTCTGCTCCCGCTAGTTGTAGCGACCGGTGTAGGTGCAAACGGTAACAGTTCGTTGGGAACAGGTGCTGTCGGCGGTATGCTGATCGGAACGCTCGCCCTGCTGTTCGTCGTTCCTTCGCTGTTCATTGTATTCCAGTATTTGCAGGAGAAAGTGCGCCCGATACAGTTCGAACCGACACACGACTGGCAGATTCAGGAAGAAGTAGAAGAAGTAACTGCCGAGCGGAAAGAATATCTCGATAGTAAAAAGAAAGAAAAATAAGCAGATGAAAAATAATATCATTCTATTATCTGTCGCCACCCTCTCGCTACTGAGCGGGTGCGGCATCTACAAATCCTACCAACCGGAAACCTCCGTCCCTGACAACCTCTTCAGGGAGGAGGCGCCGGTTACGGATACGACAAGCATCGGCAATCTCGACTGGCGGGAACTTTTCACAGACCCTCAGTTGCAGGCACTAATTGAGAAAGGGTTGGAAAACAACACCGACCTGCGCACCGCCCACCTGCGGGTACAGGAGGCCGAAGCCGCCCTGATGACGTCGCGCCTGGCTTACCTGCCGGCTCTTAACCTGACTCCGCAGGGTACCATCAGCAGTTTCGACGGTTCGAAAGCCGCCAAAAGTTATCAGCTGGCGGCCTCAGCAAGTTGGGAAATAGATATATTCGGGAGACTGACAAACGCCAAAAGAAGTGCGCAGGCAGCTCTCGAACAAACCAAATCATACAAACAGGCCGTCCGGACACAGCTAATAGCCACTATAGCCAACTCCTACTACACTTTATTATTGCTCGACAAACAACTTGTCATCAGTGAACGGACGGCCTCTCTTTGGAAAGAGAATGTACAAGCCATGCAGGCATTGAAAAAGGCAGGCCTGGCAAACGAAGCCGCCGTCTCGCAGTCAGAAGCGAACAGCCTCAGCGTAGAAGCCTCCCTCCTGACCTTGCGCCAACAGATTAATGAGATGGAGAACAGCCTCTCCAACCTACTCGGAGAAGTACCGCAGCGAGTAGAACGGGGCAACCTGGACCGCCAGGAGTTTCCCGAGACATTGTCGACCGGCGTTCCGCTCGCCCTCCTGGGTAACCGTCCGGACGTACGGCAGGCAGAATACTCGCTGGCACAGGCGTTTTATACAACGAACGGGGCACGGAGCGCTTTCTATCCGAACATCAACCTGAGCGGTGTGGCCGGATGGACCAACAGCGGAGGAGGCATCATCGCGAATCCCGGCGGTCTGTTGTTGCAGGCTATCGGTTCGCTGACGCAGCCGTTATTCAACAAAGGCGCCAATATCGCCCAACTGAAGATTGCGAAAGCGCAGCAGGAAGAAGCCTCACTGGCTTTCCAGCAAAGCATCCTGAATGCGGGTAGCGAAGTGAACAACGCCCTGACCCAGTGGCAGACGGCACGCGGACGCATCACACTGGCTGACCGGCAAATCGTTTCCCTGCAAAAGGCCGTAAAAAGCACGCAGTTGCTGATGGACCACGGAAATATCACCTACCTGGAAGTGCTGACTGCCCAACAATCATTGTTGCAGGCCGAACTTTCCCAGGCGTCTGACCGCTTCGACGAAATACAAGGTGTCATCAACCTCTACCATGCTTTGGGAGGAGGACAGGAAGAATAAAAATTCTAGCCTACCTAGAACCTCCTTTCGAGGCAGGCTAGAAAGGGGCTTCCAGGCAAGATAGAAAGTAGTTTCCAGGTTAACAAGAAAGGTGCCGCATCTTTTAGCAGATGCGGCACCTTTTTTTATCTCTTTCCGGCAGTGCGGTCAGAGCCGGGCGGTTATATAATCGATAATATCGAGGCAGAGATTGGTTGTCAGGTCATTTGTATCCAGATCGGGATTCAGCTCGACCAGGTCCATCGACTTTATCAGGTTCGTAGATAGCATATGTTCCACAAAATCTTTAAACTCGTCGGGGATCAGACCTTCGCTGACCCGCGTTCCCGTTCCCGGAGCAAAACGGGGGTCGATACTGTCCACATCGATACTGAAATGGACGTTGCGTATTTTCCTTTCCTTCAGTTTCCGTTTAATATCTTCCGCTACAAAGCCGATGCCTTTCAGACGGATCGTTTCCATCGTGTAGACACTTAAATGTTCCCGGTCTATCAATGCCAACTCTCCTTCATCCAGGCTACGGGTACCTACCAGAAAAACATTCTGCGGATTCACCTTATTCCCTTGTCCGTATATATTGACCAGTTCCTCGCTACCCATGCCCATCAAAGCACTCAACGGCATACCGTGGATATTTCCGCTGGGAGAAGTTTCATTCGTATTGAGATCGCCGTGTGCATCCAGCCAGATAATACCGAAATCATCAAAACTTTTTCCAACCCCGGAGGCACTCCCCAGCCCAAGTGAATGATCGCCACCGATAACCAGCGGGAAAGCTCCTCCGCGTAGCGTATCATAGACCAGTTCCGCCAAGTTATTGTTCACCTCCACTATCGCATCAAGGTATTTCATACTCTTGCTCCGGGCAAACTTATCCGCTTCCGACACAAGCGGGACATAGAGGTTGCCCAAATCAAAGGCACGATGCCCATTCTTCCGGATAACCTGCATCAGTCCCCGTTCACGCAGATGGTTCGGGGCCCGTTCAACGCCTTCCCGGTCACAACCCAGGTTCAGAGGGACTCCTATTACGTTTATTTTCATACGATAATTTATTACGATTATTATCAAAACCGAGCAAACGTCTCCTTTATAATACCTACCGCCTCCATCATCTGTTCACGGGTAATAATCAGAGGTGGGGTGAAGCGGATAATATGGTCGTGCGTCGGCTTGGCTATCAGGCCGTTTTCTTTCAGTGCGAGGCAGATATCCCAGGCAACCTTTCCGTCATGCGGTTCGGTGACTACGGCATTCAGTAATCCTTTACCACGAACTTGTTTGACCATCGGATTGTCTATCTTTTCCATTTCACTACGGAAAAGTTCACCCATTGCATAAGCATTTTCAGACAGATATTCATCGCGAACCACCTCCAATGCAGCAATACCGACGGCAGCAGCCAGCGGGTTTCCGCCATAAGTGGAACCATGTTCGCCCGGAGCAATCGTCAGCATAATCTCATCGTTCGCCAGTACAGCGGAAACAGGGGTCACACCTCCCGAAAGAGCCTTGCCCAGTATCAAGATATCCGGATGAATATTCTCATAATCGCAAGCCAGCAGTTTCCCGGTACGACCGATACCGGTCTGTATCTCATCTGCGATGAACAAGACATTATGTTGTTTGCAGAGGTCGTAGCACCGGCGGAGATAACCGTCATCGGGAACAACTACGCCTGCCTCTCCCTGTATCGGCTCCAACAGGAGACCGACTACATCGGGATCTTGCAATGCTTCTGCCAATGCTTCTACATTATTATATTGTACTTTAATAAAACCCGGCGTGTATGGTCCGAAGTCTTCATAGGAACTCGGGTCGGTACTCATCGAGATGATTGTAATCGTCCGCCCGTGGAAGTTCTCGCTGCAAACAATAATCTTTGCTTTTTCGGGAGCGATACCCTTGATGCGGTATCCCCAGCGGCGTGCCAGCTTCAGGGCGGTCTCGACCGCTTCTGCTCCGGTATTCATCGGTAACAGTTTGTCGTAGCCGAAGAACTTACAAGCAAACTCCATATATTCACCCAATATATCTGCGTAAAATGCACGCGATACGAGTGTCAGCTTCTGCGCCTGTTCGGTTAATGCTTTGATGATTTTAGGATGACAATGCCCCTGGCTCAGTGCGGAATAACCGGACAGGAAATCAAAATAACGTTTGCCTTCCACGTCCCACACAAATACGCCTTCTCCTTTCTCGAGAACGACAGGCAGGGGATGATAGTTGTGTGCACCAAACTTCCCCTCACGGGTGATGTAATCTTCCGGTCTCATACTATTTCTGATTTAATTGTTTTTGTCAGACTGTAAGCGTTTCATACAGCCATTGAGCCAAAGATAGTAATTTGAGTGACAGTATGTCACCGAAAGATGTATGTTAAGAAACACACTCCCCCCATAGAATAAAAAAGGGATGACCTTTGTCATCCCCTTTTTCTTGTTTGGCGTGAAATATATATAGTCTTGAGAATTAAATGCGTATTATTTATCGACAGTTTTAAGGCTTACCGGCTTAAACAGGAATATGAATAAAAACAGTAATACCGCCGTGCAAGCCGAAGAGATCAGGAACAATACCGGCCAGTCACATTTGTCGCCGTCACGGAACTGACCGATCAACCATCCGTTCCACAAAGTTCCTATCAGGAAACCAATCCCCCAGACCAGGAAGAAAAGTAATCCCTGCGCCTGTGCCTTCATCTCCTTCGGTGCCACATCATCGGTATAGACCTGTCCGCCGACATAGAATAATCCGAAAATCAAACCGTGCACAATGATACCGATATAATAGAACCATTGCTGCCCTGTTTCCGCCCCAAAGAAAAAGGCCCCGTAACGAACCAGCATAGCAGCCATACCAAATATCAATGTATTCTTAATACCCGATTTTACCAGAATAGTCGTGGTAATTATCAGGAAAAACATCTCTGCCAATTGCCCGAAGTTCATCGTCACTGTGATATTTCGTACCTGTTCGTCCGCCAGAATCATGGAACCGTATACATGGTAAAGCGTAAACGGGATGATCGACAAGAATGTAAGAATCATAAACACACGGTAATTCTTATCTTTCATCAAAGAAAAAGCAGAGAATCCTGTAATATCCATCACCGATATCTTTGTACTCTTTGCCACCGACGGAGGAGTATGCGGAAGTGTCAGGTTGGCAAAAGCAGCAATGAAACAGACACCCGCTCCGCAATACATCGGCAGGTTCGTATCATCGAACGCTTCCATCCCTAACAAATGGATAGCTACCAGACTGAAAATCCCCGAAGCTACCCATCCGACCGAACCGAACATACGTATACGTGGGAACTGCTCGGAAGGAGCGTGGCTCATCGCAATCGTACTTGTCAGACTCTGTGTCGGCATGTGACAAAGCATTGCCATTACAACAAAGAACATGAGAGGAGGAAAATCCTGCTGCTGAGCAGCCAGCAGCAGGAAAACTCCCGTTAAAATATTCAAAACTGCCAAAATCTTCTCTGCAGCAAAATAGCGGTCGGCAATTGCTCCGATAAACGAAGAGGCCATTGCACCGATAGCCATTGCACTTAATACTAAAGAAACCTGATACACTTCCAGCTTGAGCGTGTGAGACAAATAAGCTGCCAGCGGCACCCACCAGACAGCACTCAGCATGTACTGCAAAAACATCATCAGACAAAGTTGAATCTTTGTTCCTATTCCTGTATTAAAATGTAGTGTACTCATGATAGTAATATAAAAAGGTTTCTTGTTGTGTTTTCCAATCGTTGCTCAAAAGTACTCCCTATCAAAAGAAAAGTCTGTTTGTTCCGGTTGCATTAATTCCTCTAATCATCTCATTCTGTGCTATTCTCACCCGGTATGATACGATTTTTGAAATCCGTGATACAATAAATGAAAACTGGTAATACAATTTTGCATATCTTGCAGTGTCAAACAACAAACTTATATATGAGCTATCTGAAGTTGATCTTATCTATACTTTTCCTGTCTTGTTCCTGCTGGCTTTTTGCAGAAGAAAGCAATTACCTTTTCCGGCATTACCAGGTGGAAAACGGGTTAAGCGATAATATGGTGACCTGTTGCGTACAGGATAAAAGCGGCTATATATGGATCGGGACACGTGACGGACTGAACCGTTTCGACGGCTATACATTTAAAGTATTCCGGAATGACCCGGACGTCCCGGAATCGCTCGGCAACAACTGGATCACACATCTGGACTGCGACCGTGACGGGAATTTATGGGTGGGTACCCTTTCCGGGCTATACCAGTACAATGAGGCCAAAGAATCATTTCTGCATGTTCCTTTCACCAAAAATAAAGGGATCGACCTATTCCGGTTTGATAAAAATAATCAGCTGTGGTTGCTCATGGACGGAACACTGATACAATATAATGTATCCGACGGACAGTTTCATATCTTTGCCGGTAATAACGGACAGACCTATACCTCCTTTTGTATCATGGCAGACAATTCTCTCTGGCTGGGTGATTCGGAAGGCTTTATCTCCCTGTTGAACCCGGAAGACGGCAGCCTGGAATCGCACAACCTGTTTGCCCATTCACCTGCCACTACTTCCCGGAAGTTATCCATGTTATCCCCTTCCCCTTCTTCTGCCAACATCTATGTGGCATTTGAGCATGATGACGTGAAAATATTCAACGTTCTTTCAAAAACATATCAGGACCTGAATATCCAGGAAAAAAATCAATTGACTATCCTGATCAACTGTTTCCTTGAAAAAAACCAGAAAGAACTCTGGATCGGAACCGACTCGGGCCTGTTCATCTATGACCTGGACCTCGGAACCTGCAAACGTATCAGGCAGGACCCGTTGGACCCCTATGCACTATCCAGCCATTTTGTCTCAGCCTTGTTTAAAGACCGCGAAGACGGAGTCTGGATATGCTTCCACCAGAACGGCGTGAACTACTACTCTCCCTTCCGTCCTTTCAACGTATATTATCCCTGGAACGAAACACATTCGCTGAAAGGAGAAGTAATACGCGACATTTGTACAGACATCTACGGGAATATCTGGGTAGGGACAGAAGACGCCGGCATCAATTGCCTGGAAAAGAAAACCGGGACTTTCACCAACTACCAGCCTGTCCCCGGCATGAAAAGTCTTTCACACACCAATATCCGGGGGTTGGCGGCCTCCGGGGATAACCTGTGGATAGGCCATGTGATACACGGCATCGACCTGATGGATATACGGACCCGGAAAGTAATCAAACACTACGACCTGCTGAAAGATGCACAAACGGTAAAGAACAGTACCGTCAAATGTATCAAGGTCCTGCGTGAGGGAGAAGTACTGGTCGGAACGGAAGACGGCATTTTCCGTTACGACTACCTGAACGACCGCTTTGTCTATGCTACCCAATTCCCGCCATTCGCCGTCAACTGCCTGTATGAGGACCGGGTCGGAAAGATATGGCTCGGCATGTTCAACCGCAGCTATTATTTCAATACGATCAGCAATAGCGGTATGTATCTCCAATATGATAAACTGAACACCCAACGCCACAATTCAGTAAACGATGCCTGTGAAGACAAAGCCGGCAATATGTGGTTTGCCACGGTGGAAGGAGTGATCAAATATGACTTTCAAACCGGCGAATCATTACATTATACGGTGAAAAACGGTATGCCGAGTAACGTTGCTTTCCGTATTCTCCCCGATGATAATAATTATATCTGGATCAGTACCGCAAACGGGCTGGTTCGCCTTAATACACAGACCGAAGAAATCACTACCTACACGGAAGCACACGGTCTCGTTACCCGGCAGTTCAATTATAACTCAGCTTTCAAAGATGAAGACGGTACCCTTTATTTTGGTACGGTGAAAGGATTTATACACTTCAGACCGACGGATGTACGTCCGGCAGACGAAAAGATGGACGTACATATCAGTTCCCTGGATATACAGAACGGAGCGGACGGAAGAAAAGTTATCAACAGTTCAGCCGTATCGGAGGTCAAAAGCATTACACTGAATCATAAAGAATCGTCTTTCAATATCAATTTCTCTGCTCTCAACTTCATAGCTCCCGGTTCGGTTCAATATGCTTACCGGATGGTTAACCTCGACAGGGATTGGATTTCACTCGGAGAACGTAACATCGTTTACTTCACCGATCTGCATCCGGGCAGCTATACATTTGAAGTAAAAGCAGCCAATCTTGCCAATAGCTGGGGGGATGACATTACCCGACTACATATCACGGTACTCCCTCCCTGGTGGACATCCACTACAGCCTATGTAATTTATGCTTTCTTCTTCCTGGTAATGATTGTTTACCTGATCTTCTCCTGGCAAAAGAAAGAAAGAAGGAATATGGCATACAACATGCAGATATTTGAAAGCAAGAAAGAGAAAGAACTTTACCAGGCAAAGATCGACTTCTTTATCAACATCGCACATGAGATCCGCACGCCGCTCACGCTGATCAAGAATCCGCTGGAACGCCTGCTGAAATCGGACAAGATCGGAGAAAAAGAGAATAACTCACTGATACTGATGGATAAAAATGTATCCCGCCTGTTATCACTCGTCAACCAGTTGCTGGATTTCCGGAAAACAGAGATCGAAGGTTATCGTCTAAACTTTGTCCGCACGGAAGTCGTTTCGCTCCTTTCCGAGACCGCCAAACGCTTTCAGGATATAGCCACTGAGAACAATCTCCTGTTAAATCTGGATTTGTCTGTACAGGAGCTATATGTTTTTGTTGACCGCGAAGCTCTCACCAAGATAATGAGCAACCTGTTTTCGAATGCCGTTAAGTATGCAGCCAAGAGCATCGTGGTGCGTTTGCATCTATCTTCCGATTACGAATCATTCATGATCGACTTTATCAACGATGGGGTTCCCGTTCCTATCGATATGAGGGATAAAATATTCGAACCTTTCTACCGTATCAAAGGGAATGAAGACAAGCCAGGGACCGGTCTGGGATTACCATTAGCTCGCTCGCTAGCCGAAATGCATCATGGAATACTTGAATTGGTTGACTTCCAGAACAACCAGACAATGTTCCGTATCACCCTGCCGGTAAAACAAACCGGAGCAGTAAAGACTACAGAAGAGGAATCTCAGCCACAGACTTCCCTTCCTAAAATAACTTATACCTGCGAAGAGGGGCGTCCGACCGTCCTGATCGTTGAAGACAATAAGGAAATGAGTGCTTTCATCGCAGACGAGGTCAATGAGAACTATAATGTATTGGTGGCCGGCAATGGCTCCGAGGCATTGGACTGGTTGAAAAAACAAAGTGTACAACTTATTATAAGCGATGTCATGATGCCGGTAATGGATGGCTTCGCCCTCCTCCAACACGTAAAAGCGGATATTGAATTCAGCCATATCCCGATCATTTTATTGACAGCAAAGAATACCATGCAGTCACGCCTGGAAGGGTTGGAACTCGGAGCAGATGCTTATATAGACAAACCGTTCTCCACCAGCTTGCTGATGGCACAAATTTCAAATCTGTTATCAAACCGGGACAATATCCGTAAGTTCTATTTCAACTCACCGATTGCCAACATGAAATCGATGGCTTACACCAAAGCAGACGAAGGTTTCCTTGAAAAGTTGAACGAGATCATCAACGAACATATTGGTAATCCGGACCTGGATGTAAACATGATCGCCGACCTGATGCACCTGAGCCGCCCGACACTGTACCGTAAAATCCGTGCCATATCAGATCTTACTCCCAATGAACTGATTAAAATCAGCCGTTTAAAGAAAGCAGCCGAACTATTGCTACAGGGAAATATGAAGATATATGAGATATCGGATGCAGTAGGATTCAGTTCGCAATCTTATTTCTGGTCTGCATTTATCAAACAGTTTGGAGTAAGTCCGTCAAAATATGCAAAAGAAAACAGGTAAAAATACATACACCCTGTTGCACGATAAAAGAAAATGAGTTCATTGATAATCAATACCTATTAAGCAAACAGGACAGAAAAGGACAAAAAGGACACCGCCACATTTTCAGAAAGCAAGGCTCTCTGCATACCCTACGCTTCACATATTTTAGGGTTCGTTCTTGCACTGTCACATTCGTTTCTTTTAATTTAATCGGAACGCCCTATTTCTATACTATTATACTTATTCTTTTCATTTCTTTTTTTATCTTTGGAAAAAGTGAATCATATGGCTGAAGTAGAAAAAAATAGTATAAGAAAAATAGAATATATTCATTATCAACCATCCAATGATATTAATGATTTTATTTTCTATTTCAAAAAATATGCGCTACCTCATATTCGAGCCTTTATTGCCAAACTTAAACTTCGTAAAAAATAAGGGACTCACTTTCTGAAAATGTGGCGGTGTCCTTTTTGTCCTTTTCTGTCCCTATCTTTTAATATTAGCTGATTTACAACTATTTACCCTATATTCCACCATGCAACTGAGTATAAGGTAGCGAGGGGCGGAATATAGGGTATTCGACCATACCCTATAGAGAAAAACGGGGTATGGTTCCCTAAACAAAACCGGCTTATAAACAACAAAAGGCATCCTTTCCGGGACACCTTTTGCTATTCATATTTTTATATGGATTTCTTTCTATCTTATACCTGAGTTGCCAGGTGATTCTTCAATGGGTTGGTATACATTTCCAGAATTTTTGTACGCAGGAAGGCTTCATCCTTGTTTGGCAATACAATTTTATCCAACTGTCCCTGCAAATATTCTTCAAAGTGTTTTTTGTCTCTTAAACCGTAGTTACTGCTGAAACGCTTTGTACCTGTCAACATATCGTATGCTACGTAATTACAAGGATAGAAACGGTAATGTTTATAGATTTCCTTGTCTATAATGTTCGCAATAGCAGCGATCAGTTCATTCTTTTCCATATCCTTATCCAAAGCCGCTAGCTGATCATTGATAGGCTGTGTCAATGTAAAATGAACGCGGCCCTTATTGTTCAGGATACCTGTTTCCATACTCAAGAGGTCGTCACGCTGACTTTTCACATAATTAGGATCATCGCGTTTCATCTGGAACTCTTTCGCTTTTAGGAAATCACACGGATCATACTCATAAGAAATAGCTACCGGAAAGATATTCAGGTCCATGATATTCGATACGATATCCTTGTCACCGCTCATGTTCAGCATTTTCAATACGCTACCCTGTGTACGGTCATTCGAATCCTTGGCACGGCCTTCACGCTGTGCAATCCAGATCGATTCTTTCGTATCGTTGATCGTATGACGGATATAAGCAGACAATGTACGGCTTACATCCAGCATCTGACGTACGGAAACACCACGTTTCACGATAAAACTGTTGTTCAGGCGAACCAAAGTTTCTATCCAGGGACGGATCATCAGATTATCACCGATGGCCACCTGTGTCATACCATAACCTACATCATACAACATGACATTCAGGAAGGAAGCATCCAATACAATATCCCGATGATTGGAAATAAACGTACAAGGTTTTTTATCCTTCGGCAGACGGCTTCGTCCGGAGATCGTCAGCGAGAAAGTAGTCTGGTTAGCCACCATCATCACTGCCTCATAAGCCAGCTTCGATTTAAAATCTTCTTTCGTCTTGAAAGAACGCATTGTTTCGGAAAACTCTTTCCAGTTTACATCCGGTTTGATGTACCGGAAGGCCCGCTCGAAATCTTCGTTGGTTACCAATGCCTCGATTGCATCCTTCACCTCGTCGTTGTTCAGCGGACGAATGTCATCAAAATTATAGGAAACTTCTGTATCCATATCGTTTAATTTTATTTACCTACCTTTTGCAGTTCGTTCTCAATAATGTCAGTCATGACATCTTTGATATCCAATCCGGCAGCCCGAACCTGCTGCGGAATAAAGCTGGTAGCTGTCATACCCGGTGTTGTATTTACTTCGAGCATTTTCGGTTCACCGTCTGCCTCAATAATAAAATCCACCCGGATAAGCCCTTTGGCGCCCAGTATATCGTAAATCTTTGATGCTTCGCGTTGTACCTTCTCAGTCAGTTCGGAAGAAATACGGGCCGGAGTGATCTCGTCAGACTCCCCGTTGTACTTGGCGTTAAAATCAAAGAACTCATTCTTTGTAACTACTTCGGTAAGCGGAAAAACTACTTCTTTCCGGGTTGCTCCCGAACCACAGCCTACCTTATAACAACCGCAGGTCACTTCTGTTCCGGAAATAAAACTCTCCAGCATGACCTCATTTCCTTCGGCAAAAGCCTTAGCTATAGCCGGTTGTAATTGTGAAGCATCCTTCACCTTTGTAACACCGAAGCTGCTTCCCCCGTCGTTGGGTTTCACAAATATCGGCAATCCCAAACGGCTCACAGCCTCTTCGTCCGTAACTGTCTGTCCTCTGAACAAACGGATGGAATCAGAGACTCTGACGCCAAAGCTACGCAAATAATTATTACAAACAAATTTATTAAAGGTTAGAGCGCTCACCAACTGACTGCATGAAGAATAAGGCATGCCTATCAAATCGAAATATCCCTGCAACCGTCCGTCTTCACCCGGAGTACCGTGAATAGTGATGTAAGCAAAGTCGAAATGCTTTACTTCGCCATTCTCACGGAAACTAAAATCATTTTTGTCTATTGGTGTATGTTCCCCTCCAGGAAGTTTTACCGCCCATTCGCCCTTCTTAACGATGGCAATATATAAATTATATTTGTCTTTATCAATAAAAGAGTAGATTCCTTCTGCACTTTTTAATGAAACAACAATTTCAGAGGAGTCTCCTCCGGCTACAATAGCAATGTTCTTTTTCATTTTTATATCTCTTTAGTATTTGCATATACCCGCCACTTTTCTATCAGTTGTGTCATATCGGCCGGAATTTCGGAATCAAAAAACATTTCCTCGCCGGTAGTAGGATGCACAAACCCCAACGTCTTGGCATGGAGTGCCTGCCGGGGACAGATAGCAAAGCAATTCTGTACGAACTGTTTATATCTTGTAAAAGTCGTTCCTTTCAGTATTTCATTTCCGCCATAACGTTCATCGTTGAAAAGCGTATGACCGATATATTTCATATGCACACGGATCTGATGCGTACGTCCCGTCTCCAGGCGGCATTTCACCAATGTCACATATCCCAGGCGTTCCAACACGGAGTAATGGGTAACAGCCGTCTTTCCCTGATCTCCTTCGGGAAAGACCGTCATCAGCATCCGGTCGCGCGGATCCCGTCCGATATTACCTTCGATACGGCCTTCGTCGTCTTTCACGATGCCCCATACCAGGGCACGATATTCGCGTTTAGTCGTCTTATTGAAAAACTGCATACTGAGATGCGCCTTTGCCTCCGGCTTCTTGGCAACAACCAGTAATCCGGAAGTATCTTTGTCGATACGGTGAACCAGTCCTAACGCCGGATCATTCGGATCGTAAGTAGGATCATCTTTTAAATACCATGCCAAGGCATTTACCAACGTACCGGTATAATTGCCATGGCCCGGATGCACGACCAGACCTGCCGGTTTATCAACCACCAGCAAATCATCGTCTTCATAAATAATCTTTATAGGAATATTCTCAGGAATAATTGCTAAATCCCGACGGGGACGAGACATCATAATAGTCACGACATCCTCCGGTTTCACCCGATAATTACTTTTTACCGGCTTGCCATTTGCCATGATACAACCGGCATCGGCAGCCAACTGTATCCGGTTACGGGTGGCCCCCATCATCCGGTCTACCAGGAATTTATCTACCCGCAACAAGGATTGCCCGCGATCGGCAACGAAGCGGAAATGTTCATACAGCCGGGGAGCATCCTCCTCGTTCTGTTCTAACAGGTCATCAACCTGTTCATCATCCATTTCGTCGAAAAATTCATCCATAGCTAAAACCAGTTTTCTTCTTCACTATCCAATGATTCGATGGGCATCGTCGACAGGGAGTCGATCGACAAAGAGTCGGGATGCATCTCGGCCTCACCGCTGCTCACCTTCAGCACCAGCGGTGCCGTAAGCGGAACATGCTCACCTTTTGCCAACGCCCGTCCACGCAGATCGACAGAAACTGCCAGATCCTTGAAGTCACCCGGAACATACTCGATCTCCACATTTTCAAACCCGCGGGCTTTTAAAAGCGCATACGCCTGGCGGAATGACAGGTCTTCCACTTCCGGAATTGTTGCCATCTGCGAGGTCAAAGCATTCACGGTGATAAAAACGATACGTCCTTCTTTCACCTTCGAGCCGGCCAATGGAGACAGCTCGACGATAGCTCCCGGTTCCACGTCTTTAGAGAATACCGAGTCGATCACATTATAACGCAGGTTGTTATTTTTGAAGAATTCAGCGGCTTCTTCTATCTTCAGTCCCTTCACATCCGGAACTACAACGGCCTCATTATGTCGTGTATAATGATCCAGCCATTTCAAAGCACCATAGATCAGGCCACACGTCACGACCACTGCCAGCAGCAGGTTCAAGACGTACGGATTCTTTATCAGTTTAACAAAAAAGTTATTCATCTCTGTTTGTTTTTGTAGGCGGGATCAAAAATAGAAAACAAAGCCGTTAAAACAAAGAAAGTAAAGGCTTTTTAGCAAAAACCTCTACTTTCTTATACTAATTTCTTCTAACGGGGATTATCCGTTATATTCGTCAGATACAGTTAATTTAGCTCTTCCTTTAGCACGACGAGATGCTAATACTCTGCGGCCATTAGCAGTAGCCATTCTAGAACGGAAGCCATGCTTGTTCTTTCTTTTTCTGTTGGAAGGTTGGAATGTTCTTTTCATCTTTCTATATATTTATTTATTATTATCTTACATATCAATTCGGGCTGCAAAGATAGAGGCTTTTTTTTAATAAACAAAGAGTTAGCTGTTTTTTTCAAATTGATTATACTATTTTTCCAAAAGGAGAACAATTCATCCACGGTATAGAAATCAACTAACAAACTAATATGTAGGTATTAAAAAATACCACCTTTGTACATATTATCAAAATTATGTTGTCCCTCAAACTTCTTGGCTTCGTCTCCTTCCGGATTCAGTTCGATTGATTTTTTCAGGTCTTCGAAAGCACCTTCTTTATCGCCTTTCAGGTTTTTGGCGCGTCCACGTTCGGCATAAGCCTTGGCAAAATCCGGCTTTATTTCAATGGCCTCATCGAAAAAGACAATGGCTTCGTCTAACAAGTTTTTAGTGATCAGCAGCGAACCTTTCAGTATACAGGCATCTTCATTGAACGGGTTCAGGTCGAGCGCCTGCTGGTAGTCATCGGCGGCAGCATCCAGGTCACCCAGCGATTCGTGTATTTTACCTCTTACCAGATATGTTGTTTCTTCTTCCGGAGCCAATGAGATCGCTTTCTCGATATCGGGCAAAGCCTCCTGTCCCTGTTTCATGGCAAGCAACACCTCTGCACGAAGCAGATAAGCATCCGTGAAATCATCTTTCAAGGCAATGGCTTTCGTCAGGTCGGCAATGGCTCCCAACTGGTCGCCGGTTGTTCTTTTGGCTTTTGCCATCAGGAACCAGGCTAGATGGTTCGACTCATCCAGTTCGATCACCCGCAGGCAGTCGGCAATGACCTCGGCTTCCTTATCCAGCATAAAAAGCACGCTGCCCCTTGTCAACAACGTCTGGATATGCTCCGGCTCCATTTCCACCATACGGTTCAATGTTTCCAAAGCCTTTTCCGTCTGGTTTGCCATTGAATAGGCCGATACCAGATGGTTCATTGTTTCAAAATCTTCCTGTATATTCAAGGCTTCCGTAAAGCATTTGATAGCATAGGCCACCTGGCCGATTTTTTGCGCACGGATACCGTCATATTTTAATATGTCGAAGTTTTTCTGATCGTTTTTAGCTTTTCCTTCTGCCGTATCCTCACTTTTGGAAGAAGAGAACAAAGATGTAAAGAAATTTCCCATGGTTATATGTTTATGTTCGAGAGGGCAAATATACCGATTATTTTGAATTTGCCATACGTAACAAGATGTCATAAACCATATAAAAACATATTTATTTAAAAACAATAAGTCACATATATCAGAATGTCATTTCAACCTACTTTTAGAGAAGCTGTACAGCCATCAATCAAGACCTGTTGTTGTTCATTTAATTGTCAGCGATTCAGTCAATAACACCAAGCCATACCTGGACTCACAAATACAACATTATGAAATCTACAAAGAACTAAACCACGCAACAAGTCACAGATTCTTCAAATGCACTATCAATATATCTTTTCATCCACAACCATTATTTTCCTTGTTACAGAAAATAAAAATGTTATTCAACATGCTTTTGGGGGATAAAAGAACTTCAAAAAGAAGCTAATTCAACACTTATTAACACAAATCTCGGTTTAAACAAATTACCTACTCATTTAAAATGAGAAAAAATTCGTTTTAAACGAGTAGGTAATTTCTTTTAAACGAATCATAAAAGATGTATTCGCAGATCGAATTGTTAAATATTGTATCCGAAAATATTCCAGAGCATCGGTTTGAAAGAATATACGCGCCACGAAAATCCGACTGATAGAATCTTTTTGTTCAAGGATAACTCCATATTGATTCATTTTGTCAAACCCATCATTTCAAACAATTGCACATAAGTGTACATGTTATCTTTTCTTTGCCTCATAGGCTCTGATTCTTTCCTCACAGCATTGTTTCGTAATATCCCGGAGTAATTCTACTTTAGACAGAAGCGTTTCAATATCCTCTCCGGCAACAACAAAGCGTGAATTATAGCGAGCCTGAACGTATGCATCTTGCAGCAATTCAAAAAGACGTTTTTCTTCTTTCGTATCCCGAGGAAAGGCCTTGGATGGTTCCAGAGAATGAGTTTTGGCTTTAGCTGATAACTTTAATAAACTATGCTCTTTGGGGCTATAAAGTGTAAATGTCAGGATAATGGAGTTATATAAATTCTCACAAGCCTGATGTAAATTAAAAGAAGCCATTTTATAATATTCTTCTTTATAAAGAAGCCTTGCGGTATGTAGGAATTCATTTGCTGTTTGAAATCTCTCATTATAATATTCCTGCGCCAGTTCTTTTATTTCCTGAAAGTTCAGTTTACGACGACGGGCCAATTTATAACGCCCGCTGTTGTAAAGCATAACACCTTCCTTCTTAATATCCGTATAAAAATAACGGCTTTTAAGAATGGCTTTATTCAGGTCATCAATGCTTTCATTAATAAATTGAACGGTAGTAGAGTCGTAACCGTACTTTCCTTTGTAATAATTATCTGCGGCCTTGTTCAAAAGATGATCAATAGTATAGTTATGAAAACGGACTTTAGTAACTACCAGAATATCATAATCACTCATAAAACAGGTGGGTACACCATATTCGATACGCTGGTCGTAATCAACGTAAGTATTTCGGGCATAACTACCATAGAGGATAATCATCTCGCAATCAGGAAGAACGTCCAATACACATTTTACAATTCTCCTGAGTTCATCCCGTTTCTTTTCAGGGAGGTAGTTGATGGATGTTTTCATTTTCAGTTTATGTATGTGCAACAAAAGTAATACAAATTCCAATAAATAACAGACTTAAACACCTCATCTCAAAAAAATAACTATTTATCACAAAAACCCGCATTAACACTACGAAACAAAACATTCAAAAGAATAAATATTCTATTCTTTTACTTTTTTTATAGTCTTCCAGCAAAGAAAATTGCGGAATTTTGTTATTTTTGCATGCAATTTATAACTTGGCGGAGATTGTTTTGATCGCTTCCCACAACACTTATTGTCATAAATATTAGATATGGAAAACATAGAAACTGGACTTTTGTTAATGGTAGTCGGAATGACCACAGTATTTGCAATTCTTTTGATCGTAATCTATTTAGGAAAAGGATTAATCACATTGGTTAACAAGTACGCACCGGAAGAAGTCATCGTAAAAAAACAAGTAACAACACAACCTGTTGCAGCCGGACAGTCCGGAAATATTCCGGGTAAGACTACCGCTGCTATCGTAGCCGCTGTCAGCATGGTAACAGGTGGACAAGGAAAGGTTACCAAAATTGAAAAATTATAATACTAGCTATACATAATATATCATGAAACATCCATGAAATAAATTTCGTCCAAGAGAATGTAAATAGGGGGGTATTGTTTACTTTAGTGTCATTCACTCGAAAAAACGAATG